>Ga0187881_10000012_pt1 | contig 226088 bp, 199 predicted proteins | sample June2016WEW_19_1_2_FD_133017 | JGI IMG/M metagenome (GOLD analysis project Ga0187881, IMG submission 133017) | Peatland microbial communities from SPRUCE experiment site at the Marcell Experimental Forest, Minnesota, USA - June2016WEW_19_100 | ecosystem: Environmental > Terrestrial > Soil >... | reverse complement strand
GCCAAGCTCAACGGAAGCGGGCAGCCCACCAAGGTCTATTGGTACGGCTCCGGCGGCAGCATCCTGGCCGAAACGAATAGCTCCGGCGCCGTCACCGCCGAATATGCCTTCTTCGGCGGGCAGCGGATCGCCATGCTCCCCTCCAGCGGCTCGGCGCAGTATTATGTGGAGGACATGCTCGGCTCTTCGCGCATCGTCGCTACAAACACCGGCGTCGTCTGTTACGACGCCGATTTCTACCCCTACGGCGGCGAGCGCACCGTCACCGACAACTGCCCGGCCTCCAACAAGTACAAGTTCGAGGGCAAGGAGCGCGACGACGAATCCGGCAACGACGATTTCGGCGCCCGTTACTACTCCTGGCGCTTCGGCCGCTGGCTGAGCGCCGATTGGTCGGCGGTACCCGAACCCGTCCCCTACGCCAACTTGACCAACCCGCAAACGCTCAATCTCTACGCCATGGTCAGCGACAACCCCGAAACCTTCGCCGACCTCGACGGGCACGCCGACTCGAACAACCTCTGCCCGTCGAACGGAAATTGCGATTCCCACGACGAGCAGAAGACCTTAAACAGCAAGAAGGTGGGCGCCGCGAACCTTTGCGCGGAGACGTCGGGCTGTACCCAGACGACCGACAAAAATGGCATCACCACCGTAACGGTGAAGAGTAACGACGCTCAGGTGACACCGAACCCCGACGGCTCCATCACGATGACTAGCACATCCACAACGCAGACCTATAAATTCAACCAAAAGGGACAGATGATTGACGGCCACCAGGAGACGGTGGGAGAGAGCCTCACTATAGGCGCGAGGGCCACCACCTCGCAACCGATTAACGCTTCACGGGATTTGTCCACGCGCGACGCCATGCACCAGTTTGGCATTCAATACGTGGACATGTTCCAGAGAGGCTTTGAGGACACCAGGGGGACGTTGGCTCGTTATCCTGGGGTACAAGCAGCCGACGTCCGTGCGCATCCAGGCAGGTACGCCTTGAAGGGCGTTGAAGTTGGGGCGTTGTTCACGCCTGGTGGAGCATATGAGCTTCCCAAAGTCATCATCGAGGTAGGCGTGGCCTCAGTGGAATTAGCCCGGGAGCTTGCTCATGCTCACTAGGCAGGATACGCCCATTATGGAGACGCGTGGAAGATTGCACCTATCAAAGGCATTGCTCGTTTTGGCGGCAGTCGTTTGCTTCGCCGAGCTCGCTAACGTTCCATGGCATGGCCCTTTGATAAACGTGTTCGACACTGAGGAGGATCCCGGTCCATGGGCGACAGCGGTCTGGGGATTCTTGTTGGTGCGCAGGGCGCTTGTGGTAAAAGACCCACCGGCCGTGGTTCTGGTCTCGGGGTGTTTTGTAGCTGCGCTCGCGGAGGCAGGCAATCACGGCCTGCTAAACATAAACAAACCCGTTTATATGGTGCTTCTGTTAGTGCCAGCGGCATGCTTCGCTTTCTGGGAGAGAGTCGCGAAGCTCTGGACGCCGAAATCGAAATTAAGTCCGCCCGGGAAGTAAATCATCAGTACGAGGGAGTACCCTGATCATCGACGCAGCAATTCTTGTCTTGGCGGGTGGCCCTCGATAAGGGCGAAGGCGTTGTCAAGAGACAAAACTCCTGAGCAGTGCTGCGAGGCGGGTGGGTCATCCATCGGTCAGGCTGAAGGCCGGGGCTCTTCGCTGAAGGGGGCTTTGTCCTTCTCTCCCCCTGCAACCGCCCTGTTTTCTTCCGCTTCCCACGATTCCATTCGAATAACCACTCAGTACCGCTTGACAGCGTAGTCATCCTATGGTAATATCAGACGTGACCGGTCGCCTTCCACTGTCCGCGCCCTCTCCTGAACGTTCCCACGTTTCAACGTTCAAACGTTCAACGCCTGTTTGTATCCCCTTTAGAACTCACTCTTACGAAAGACGCGCTTGTAAACCCCGTAGATCTCACTCTTACGGAATGCCAGGACTTAAAGTCCCCTGTAATGATGCTCATGCGGAAAAACCCCGCCGTCCCCGCCCATTCCTTTCCTTCTGCTTCCCGCACTCTGCTCTGTGCCCTCAGTGCCTCTGTGGCCATCCTGCCGTCGCTAACTCTTTTAGAATGCGCAGATCCGAAAAACGCGCCTGTAAGTCCTTTATAATGCGCAGTTCCAAAACACTAGACTTAAAACCCTTTGGAATCCGCAGTTACAAAAAAAGACGGGGGGTGGGGGTACTTTTCCACAGGCGGCACTCCTCCCTGCTCCCCTCACAGGGAAAGCCGGGCGGGTTGTTGGCGATGACTGAGACGTCAGTCGACCACAGGCATGGCGTCACGGTCGCGCTGCCGCCGCCGCAGGTAGTGCATGGCAATATTCAAGTACACGTCGCCACAGGGCGTTTCAAAAGCCACCACCATGGCTTCGGTGTCGTGGCTCGAGGACAGTCCTTCCGGTCTGGTATGGATTTCTGGCGGGGAGGTCTTGAAGCGAAAACCCTTGTCATTGAGCAGCGTCACGGAATTTCCGATGACCATGTTGGCGAGCTCGCAAACCGTCTCCCGGACGATCTCCTCCGATTCGAGGACGGGTGCGCCGGAGAGGCAGCCGGCCACCTTCAGTGCGACTTCCGGGGCCAGATCGAGAATGATGCGGCCTTCGATATCGCCTCGAATGGTCACGAGTGCGGCGATCCCTTTGCGGCGGTAGGCCTCTTCTTCCATGGTGAGGTCGATGATTTTCGTCGGCGCCTGCAGGGCCTCGGCGAAAACAGCGTCAGCGGCATTGATGAAAGGCTGGATGAGTTCCATTCTCATGACTGATGTTCTCCTGCGAGGGCGGCGGGGGCCACCGCGCCTTCCTCGTTCAAGACGTAGCGGAGGATCTCGTAGAGCACTTCGGGCTTCACCGGCTTTTGCACGAAGTGCTTGGCGCCTTTCTGCAGAGCTGCCAGGATATTTTCCTGGTACCCGACCGAGGAGACCATGACGATGCGAGCATCCGCATGCAGGCGCACGATGCGTTCGACGGCCTCGATGCCCTCCATCTGCGGCATGGTGATGTCCATGAGCACAATGTCCGGCTTCAGCCGGCTGTATTCGGCGATTGACGTCAGTCCGTCGCCCGCCTCGCCGACAACTTCGCCGCCGAACGCCTGCACCATCTTGGCGAGGTTCTTCCGCGCGAAGACGGAGTCGTCCACGATGAGGTAGCGGACCGTCTGATTATCTTTCCGCAATAGAGCGGCGAACTGTTCCATGACCGTACTCCTTTGCTCCTCGGCCCACTCAGGGCCGTGGAGGAGAAACTTCCGCCTTGCCGGCGCCTGCGCCTTGCATACCGCACTGATCCACCAGAAACGCGCTCAGCGCTTCGAGAGGCACGATCCGACTGGCGTATCCCCTCAGAATCGCGGCACGCGGCATTCCGCTGACGATGCAGCTCTCTTCGCTCTGCGCCACGGTGAGGCCGCCGGCCGAGCGCATCGCCCCAAGACCTTCCGCGCCGTCTTCACCCATGCCCGTCATCAGCACGCCGACCGCGCTGGGCCCGAACTCCTGCGCCACGGAATGGAACAGCACATCGGCCGAGGGCCGGTGGCCATTGACCGGCGGAGAATCGGAGAGCACCACCATCTCCCCCCTTGGCATGCGGCGAACCATGATGTGGCGGTTGCCGGGGCATATCAGCACGCGACCGGAGAGAAGCAGATCGCCGGAGCGGGCTTCTACAATCTCCAGCGGGGAACACTCGTCAAGCCGGCGCGCGAACATTTCCGTAAAACCTTCAGGCATATGCTGCACCACGACAATGCATCCCGGGAAATCAGCGGGAAGCTGCGAGAACAAATACTGCAGCGCATTCGGTCCGCCGGTCGAGATACCAATGCCGACGATACGGTTGGCTATGAGCGAGCCTCGGCGCGGCGTCTTCTGTACCCGTTGCGGTTCCGCAGGAACCCGCGAGGCGGGCTGGTGACCGGTAACCCGGTAGGCGACCTTGATGCGCTCGACAAGATCGGCGGCAATGGCTTCCAAGTGCCCGGCCGCCGCTTCGCGAGGCTTGGCGACGAAATCGATGGCGCCCAGCGCCAGCGCTTTGAACGTCGCATACGCGCCTTGGCGCGAGTGGGTGCTGACGACGATCACCGCAACCGCGCGCAACCGCGAAATCTTGCGCAGGCACTCGATTCCGTCCATACGTGGCATCTCTAGATCGAGCGTGACTACGTCCGGCTTCAGATCCTCGATCTTCTTGAGCGCGAAGGCGCCATCCATGGCCGTACCCACGACCTCGATGGCGCTGTCCGCTTCCAGGATCCGCGGAATCAACTTGCGCATCAGCGCGGAATCATCAACCACGAGAACTCGGATGCGGCCGCTCATGCGATTGCTCCAAGCACCGGCGCGCGCGACAGCTGCGCGACCACCGCGGGAACGTTGAGAATCAGAACGACAGTGCCGTCACCCAGAATCGAGGCCCCGCTCACCAGTTCGCTGGAAACCAGATCGCTGCTGAGGGGCTTCACCACAAGCTCTTCTTCCCCTACCATCGAATCGACTTGCAGACCGAAGCGACGGTCTGCGGATCCGATGACAATGACGAAAGAGCGCTTGCGGTTCTCCAGCGCGGGAGTTTTTTCCAGGCGATCGAGCCGCACAAGCGTGAGAATCTGCTCCCGGATCTGGATGACCTCGCGCTGATCCACGCGGTGGATGTCTTTCTCGGTGATGCGCGTGATTTCCAGAACCGATGACAATGGCACGGCATAGAGCCGGCCCCCGACTTTGAAAAGCAAGGCCTGAATGCTGGCGAGCGTGAGGGGAACGCGCAGGAGGAAGCGAGCGCCTTTCCCCGGCTGGGTAAAGACCTGCACGGTTCCTTTGAGGCGCTCGAGGCACGCCCGGACCACATCCATGCCCACGCCCCGTCCTGAAACTTCGGTGACCTCGGTAGCGGTGCTAAAGCTGGGCTCGAAGATGAGGTTGAGGACTTCCTGCTCATTGAGGCGCGCCGCTTCGTCGGGCGAAACGAGGCCCTTCTCGACGGCACTGCGAAGGACCAGCGCGTGGTCGATTCCCCGGCCGTCATCCCGGACTTCCAGGACCACCTGGGCGGCCTGGTGATAGGCGTTGAGAGAAATTGTGCCGCGGGCGGGTTTGCCGGCGGCCAGGCGTTCCTCCGCGGGCTCGATGCCATGATCGACGGCGTTGCGAACGAGGTGCGTGAGTGGTTCGGCCAGGGCGTCGAGGATTCCCTTGTCCAGGTCCGTGTTCTGACCGGCGATGTCCAACGCGACGTCCTTGGCACAAAGCTTGGCCACGTCCCGGACCACCCGAGGGAACCGGCGGAACAACTGCTCGACCGGAACCATGCGAATCTTCATGACCGACTTCTGCAAGTCCTCCAGCACTCGTGATTGGAAGGAAAGCACATCGGCAAGCTGTGCTCGCAAGGGGTCGTGCGAGTGCCGCCGGTCGAATTCCAGAATGGTGCGATGCAGCATGGACTTGCCGATGATGAGTTCGCCGACGAGATTCATGACGGCATCAATGCGCGAAGCTTCGACGCGAAGAGTGCTCTCGGTAACGGCGTTGACAGCGGCGCTTGCCCCCGGGGCGGACTTGGAGGGCTCAGCATGCCGCGCGGCAATACTCTCACTGGCAGCGGCAGCCTGTGAATCCAGGAGGTCGCCGAGCATCTGATGTTCGAGTGTGTCCGGGACGACGGCAGGCTCCACGCGGATGCCGTTGACGATCGAGGGTATCTGGCATTTCCGCTCGACCCATTCGGGCGGATGCGAGGTAGCCAAAGCCGCCTCGACGACCTCCACGGTCTGTAGAGCGGCGTTGTCCTCCGGCCGCAGGGCCAGGACCGAGCCGGCTCCATGCAAAACGTTGCGAATGAGCTGCAGCGCGGCGGCCCGCATCTGGCTGTGCGGGTCGATACGTAGAGCGATGTTGCAGACATTCTCGCCCCGGTGAACAGCCTCGGCGATGAGGAGTTGCTCGTACTCGCTCCAATCAAACTTCGCGGGGATTTCCGTGGCCGACGCGGGCGTGGCTTGCCCGGGGTCGGGACCCAACAGCGCGCGCATCTGTGCGCGGAAGGCATCGGCACCCACGGGCTCGCCTCCGCCCCGGTACGCGGACAACATGGCGTGGAAAGTGTCGGCAGCCGTAAGGACCACTTCGGCAAGCGTTGAGCCTCGCGATTCCCCGATTTGCGGAGTGAGGACGTCTTCGAGCTCGTGCGCAAGCTCGCTGAGCTGGTGGAAACCGCAGGCGGCGGAGTCGCCCTTCAGCGTGTGCACGGCGCGCCGGACGCGGCGGATGACTTCGACATCAGCCGGGCGCTCCTCGAGCTCGAGCCCCGCCTCGTTCAGAGACTGGAGGAGTTCCTCAGCGCTTTCGAAAAAGATCGCGCGGAGCTCGGCGCCGCCTTCGGAGAACAAACTCACGCGCCTCCTTCGACCCGCTGGTACGCGGTGCCGTTGTTGTGGTGAATCATGCGGAATTTCGTCGTCAAGCCGAACAAACTTTCCGCATGACCGACGAGGAGGTACCCGCCGGGGTTCAAGCAATGCCAGAACTTTTCCACGAGGCGCTTCTGCTCGGCTTCGTCAAAATAGATCATGACGTTGCGGCAGAAGATGACGTCATTGCGACGGGGGAGGAATTCGGTCTTGAGATTGTGGAAGTCGAACTGTACAAGCTCCTTGAGAGCCTCCTTCACGGCGTAACGTTCGCCGACCTTCTCAAAATACCGGAGGCGGCAGGTGTATTCGACCGGCTCCATTTGGTTCTCGTTATAGAGGCCTTCCTGGCCCACACGCAGGCTGGCGTAACTCATATCGGAAGCCAAGACCTCCAAACGCCAGGGGGGCGGGATGAGCGGCTTGGGTGAAGGCACGTCAAACGGCAGCGGATTGCGCAGGTAGTAGTAGGCCAGCGCGTCGCAAATCAGGATGGCGGCGGTATAAGGTTCTTGGCCGGTCGAACAGCCGGCACTCCAGATGCGAAGGGTCCAATCTCGGCGCTCCTGCTTGTGGTGGAGAAGCTCTTCGAGGATGGTCTTCTGAAAGAGCTCGAGCTGCGGCTTATTGCGGAAGAAACTCGTTTCATTGACGGTAAGGTTTTCGAGCAGGGCGGAAAGCTCTTGTTTGCCTTCGCGGCTGGTGAGAAGCCGATAGTAATGGTAGAAGGAATCGAGATGGCAGGCCTTCAGCCGGCGCTGGAGACGGTCCTTGAGGAAATGCGAGCGACGATCGTCAAAGTACATGCCGCATTCCTGATAGACCAGTGTCTGGAGGAGCTTGAGTTCTGCGTCCGTCAATTCGACTTGCGCCGTGACCGTATCCAACATGTTCCGCCCGCCCGTCTCGTCAGTAGGTCCGCTCGATCGCTGTGGCCTCTGACGCTCGTCGCCCAGTTGCGCGAGCAACTCGTGCCGTACCAATGAACCTCACGCATTCTCTTCGGCGGAGCCGAAGAGTCCGTGTTGCCGGTGGCGATTCCCTTCCAGTTTCCCGATCACGTTCCGCATGCCCGGCCAAGTCCAGTTGGCTGGAATGGCATTAGCGTCCGTTCAAAACCGGCTCGGCGGCTTCTTCGAGCCGGTTCCAATCACCCTTCTGCAGCAGCTTATTGAGATCAACCAGAATAATCAGGCGTCCATTCAGCTTGCCGACGCCGGTGACGAAGCCCATCTCACCCTCTTGAAGCAATGAGGCCGGGGCTTCGATCTCCGAAGGAGGAATTTTGATCACTTCCGAAGCGGACTTGACGATCAGGCCGACGAGGTTAGATTCGAGCTCGACCACGAGGATGCGGTTCTTCTTGTCGGACTGGACGTCGCGTTCGCCAAACCGCTTCCGAAGGTCCATCACGGGGATGATCTTGCCGCGCAGATTGATGACGCCTTCCATGTAGTCTGGGGCGTTGGGAACGGCGGTGATTTCCGGCACGCGGACAATCTCGCGAACGTGGGAGATACGGACGCCAAACGTCTCGTCCCCGATTCGGAACCCGACGACTTGGATATCCTTTTCCATGTGGCGGCTCCCGGGATCCTCAGCGGACAAGTTCGGCGTACTCCATTTCCTGGGTCTGCGCCGCGTCGCGGCCCCGGCGCGCCGGCGGGAAGTCTTGCCGCGAGCGTTGCGCCGCAGCCAATTTTTCCAGGATGAAGCGGTCCATGCTTTCCAAGAGGTGGCGCGAGAGCTTGAGCATCTGCTCGGCAGCGGCCGACAGCTCGGTCGAGCTGGAGGCAGACTGCTGAACAAGCTCACGCATTTTGTCCATGGCCCGGACCACGGCCTGAGCACCGGATGCCTGCTCCTCGACCGCCGAATTGATTTCCTGGGTGATTTCGGTCAGGCGGTTGGTAGCCTTGGCAATTTGAGAGGAACCGACGGACTGCTCGTTGGTGGCCGCGCCGATTTCCTGAGAGAACTTGTAGACCTCGGTCACCACATTGGAAATCTTATGCAGCGCTTCGTTCAGGTCGTTCCCGAAGGTGAGGCCCTCCTCGACGATGCGAGTGCTGCGCTGCATGTTCTCGACCGCCTGGCGCGCCTCCCGCTGAATGCTTTGGATCAGCTCGGCGATTTCTTTGGTGGATTGGGTGGATTTCTCGGCCAGCTTGCGGACTTCGTCGGCGACAACGGCGAAACCCATGCCGTGCTCGCCGGCGCGCGCTGCTTCGATGGCCGCGTTCAAGGCGAGGAGATTGGTCTGTTCCGCGATGTCATCAATGACCTCGACGATCTTGCCGATATCGTCAGCGCGCTGGCCCAACACGCTGATGATTTCCGCGGAATTCTGGATCGAAGCATTGGTGCGGTTCAGGCCGTCGGTCGTCTTCTCCATGGTGGTGATCCCGCTGACAACTTCCTCGCGAGAGCGATGGGCGATGTCCAGAAGGACTTTGGCCGTGTCGGCGACGCGCTGGATCGAAGTGACCATCTGGTCGATGGACGCGGAGGTCTCAGCCACGCTGGAGGCCTGGAGTTGGGTGTTCTTGACCACGTTTTGCACGTTGATGCTCATTTCGTGCATGGTGGACGTGACCTCTTCAATCGCCGAAGATGCCTGCACGCTGACCTTCGCCGAGGTATCCGAAGCGGTGGCGACCTGTTCGGAGCCGGCGGAGACCTGGGACGCGGAGTCGCGCACCTGGCGGACGAGCTCGCGGAGACCGTGGGACATCCGCAAAAAGGCGTTGCCCAGCGTGTCACGTTTCGAGCGCGGGGCGATCTCTACGGTAAGGTCGCCTTCGGCCACGGCCATGGACACTGCGGCCGTCTCTTTCAGATACGACACCAAATTATTGAAGGTGGTGGCGAGCGCCCCGATTTCGTCGGTGCGGTGAATGTCAATGTTCTGGTCAAGATCGCCCGAGTCGCCAATTTCCCGGGCCACAGTGATCAGGTGACCGAGCGGGTCGCTAATGGATTTCGCGGTGTAATAGGCGATCCCCAGCCCAAGAATGATGGCGAGGGGAGTCAAAGTCATTGTTGCCACGGTACTGAGCAAGCTCGCATGGTCGGAGGAGGCCACAGTCTCCTCGAGCGACTTGGAGATTTCGGTGTTGGCCTGGTCGAGAAGGGTGATGGATCGATCGAGCCAGGAGGCAGGATCTTTCTGGAGATAGAAGATCTGAAGATCGGAGACAGTGGCATCGCCGGAATCCACCTGGCGGCGCTTGGCCATGAGCGGCCGGGCGAAGTTGTCCGCCCAGCTCTGCTCGGAGCTTTCCACGTCGACGAAGGTGGTGCGAAGGTGGTCGGTGGCCGCCTTGGACTGTCCCCTTTTGATCGTTTCCCCGAGTTCGAGGAGGCCCTTGTTGACCTTTTCTTGGTCGCGCGGATCGCCGCTCAGGATGTAGTTGTCCAGGTTCAAGCGATTGGACATCATGGCGTGGCGGACCGCTTGGAAGTCGCGGAAGCTTTGCAGCGCGGCAGCGGAATCGGCGCGCGTGGAGCGCTCGCGAGTGACAGCCCAGGTGTTGACGAGGAAGAGCAAGACGAGAATCACCAGGATGGCGCCAAAACCGGAATACAATTTCTTCGCAATGGTCATTGCGTAATACCTCCGCTCATTCCCGGCCGTCCGCGACGCCGGATTCCGAACTCTGCCTGCAAACAAACGCGACGGCGCTCAAGCGTCACTGGTCCCTGGCGAAATCGAATTCGACGACCTGTGTGGTCTCTTCTGCCGACGGCACAAAGCGCCATTTCATGACGGCCTCGACCGATGGGCTCACGAGCAATGGATGGCCGCCGATCACTTTGGTCTTGAGGACGCGGCCATCCGGGCTGATGACGACTTCAATCTTGACCTTGCCCGAGAGGTTCATGCGCCGTGCCAGCTCGGGGTACCCCGGCATGACCCTGCTTTTCACTTTGCGCTGACTTTCGTCGGTGCTGCCCTTCTGAGCCAGCGCGAAAGTCCCCGCACCCAACATCGAGGCGAGCAAAACCACGGCCCAAATGAGCCAACTGCGTTTCTTGGACACCACGCCTCCTCCGGAGGGGAAATACCCCGCAGGAGAGGTTGCAAGGCCGATGCCAGTGGCTGAGGCAAAGAGTGGACCACCGCTCGCCCAACCATTTGGAACTGCAAGCGGCGGTTTTCGTTCAACTTAGCGACGATGGGTGGGAGTCAGATCGATCGCACTCGATTGCAGACGGTGTCTCAGAGGGTGGCCGGGCGCACCGCGAGGGTCTCAGGCTGAGACGAAACCCCGCGAAGGCGAGATGACAACTTCGGCACCGAGAGTCTCAAGCTGCGTTGACTCAGATTGAGATGCCACATACCCTGGAACGGATCTCAGTCTTACTCTGAGACGCGCAGGCCCCTTACCCCCATGCGTGTTAGAGAGCACCTGTCGCCGCGCGCCCTGGTCAAAACGGGGCAGCGCGGTGGTTCGCGCGAGAAGGTCTCTCGACGCAGTGGGGAAGTCCTGCTACAGGGCCTATCTCCCAAGAACTCCGCTCCAGCAGTTGCTGCGGCCTACAAGCGCGCCATCGAAGAGCTGCGGAGCGAAGGCGACTGGGCACATCGCCGCGCGGAAGACCTCATGGAGCTGGCGCTCGACGCCACACGCTCGCGCGGCATCCCGGAGTTTTTAGAGAAGTTCACCGCACGGGCGGCTCGGTTGATGAATGCCGACGGTGCGGCGGTGGCGATTTTCCGTGCGGCGCAAATCGAATCGCTCGTGACTCATGGCAGATTAGCGGCGGGAGATGCCCAGGATGGAGCGCTGCGCCGAGGGCTCGAAGCTGCCGTCGCCGGCAACTCGGAGGAAATCCGGACCGCGCGGCCAGCCGCACTCTTCGGGCGGGAAGCGGCGCGCGCGCTGGGGTTGGGGCACGCGAACGTGACCCTGGCGCGGTTTGATGGAGGCGACTCCGCGCCCCTGGGAATCGTCTGCCTTCTGCGCCGGGAGCCGGAGCTTTCCCTCGAAGATCGAAAACTGCTTCGGGCGCTGGTGAGTCACGCGTCGCTAACGCTGGAGAACTTCCGGCGATTCTCCCAGATCGAGCGATCCCGGAAGCAATGGGTTGAAGACATTGACGCGATCAGCGACTACATGGTGGTGCACGACCGGAACTGGCGGATCGTGCGGATGAACCGTTCGCTCGCGAGCCACATCGGGGCGCCGCCCTCGGCGCTCGTGGGCCAGCCGATGAGCCGGCTGCGATCCATCGCGAATTCCCCTGCCGGACTTCCCTGCCCCTTCTGCCGCGAGATCGAACGCAGCCACGAGGAATACGTCCAAGCATCGAAGAAACGCCTGTTCCTGGTGTCCACGTCGCGCATCGGAGCCGCGAACGAGGACGAATTGCGCACCATCCACGTACTCAAGGACATCACCGACCGCCGGGAAGCTGAACGCAGGTACCGCGATCTCTTCGATAGCATTCAGGAAGGGCTGTTTTTTGCCACGCCCGACGGGCGATTCCTGGACGTGAACGACGCGCTGGTGCGCATGCTTGGTTACGCCAGCCGCGAGGAATTGCTCCAAACGGATGCGCGGGACCACCTCTACCTGGCCCCGGATAGCCGAGAACGCTTCCTGCGCACACTCGAACTGCGCGGGGTCCTGCGCAACTACGAGGAACCGCTTCGCCGCAAGGACGGCAGCATTCTCTACACACTGCAGAACATTACCGCGGTACGCGACGCTCAAGGACGCATAGCCCAGATCCGCGGGTTGATGCTGGACGTCACCGAGCAAAAGACCTTCCAGGCGCAGCTGCAGCGCGAGCGCGACTTCAACAAGAGGATACTCAACGCCACGCAGAGCATGATTCTGGTTCTGGATACGGCTGGATTGATCAGCTACGCGAACCGGCGTTGCTTCGAGGCAGGCTACCGCGAGAAAGCATTGATCGGCGGGAGAATGGTGGACTGGGTTAACCTGCCCCGCCGGAAAGACTTCGAGGCGGCCCTCGAGACCACCGCGAACGGCCAGCAGGTGGACAACCTCGAGCTGCCCTTCCGCAGGAGCGATGGCTCGACCGGGCACTTCTCCGTGAGCCTGAGCCCCATGCGGGACGAGCAGAACACCGTCAACAGCATCGTGGTGGTCATGACGGACATCACGGACGCCGCAATTTTGCAGGCCAAGCTGGCCCACGCGGAGAAAATGGCCACGATCGGCCAGCTCGTATCGGGAGTGGCGCACGAGGTCAACAATCCGTTGGCGGCCATTCTGGGATTCACCGACCTGCTGCTCGAGGAGCCCGGGGTTCCCGGATCGGCGAAGACGGAGCTCGAAATCATTCTGCAAGAGGCGCAGCGCACTAAAGACATCGTGCAGGACCTGCTGAGCTTCGCGCGGCAGCGGCCGGCACGCCGGGAACTCGTGCAGGTGAACGCCGTGCTGCGCCAGACCCTCAAACTGCGAAGTTATGATTTTTCGAGTCACGGCGTAGACGTCAGCGAGTCACTCGAAGAGAACCTGCCCGCGGTGATGGGCGACGCCCAGCAACTACAGCAGGTGTTCTTGAATATTCTGAACAACGCTTACGACGCGGTACAGGAAACCCAGCGGCGCGGCCGGATTCAAATCCATACGACGCAGCAGAATGGTTCCGTGGAAGTCACATTCACCGACAATGGAACCGGGATTTCCGAACCGGACCGGATTTTCGACCCGTTCTTCACGACCAAAGGCGTCGGGAGAGGCACGGGGTTGGGTCTCAGCATCTGCTATGGAATTGTTCGGGCGCACGGCGGAGAAATCCAATGCTGGAATCGCGCCCCGGGCGAAGGAAGCGCCTTCCGGGTGCGACTGCCAGCGGCCTCGGAAGCGGCAGCTGCGGCGACAGAGGGCCAGCGATGAAGCAGGCGACCGACGGGGTGACCGTGCCTATCCTGTTGATCGAGGACGAGCCGTCCGTCACGGCGTTTATGCGCGCGGCGCTCGAACGCAAGGGATACGCGGTGGTTCCGGTGTCCTCGGGCGCAGCGGGACTCGAGCTTCTTCAAGACCGCGAGTTTTGCGGAGTGATCTCGGACATCCGCATGCCGGGAAGTGTAAACGGGGCCGAGGTACACGCATGGATCCAGCAGAATCGGCCGGACTTGCGCTCTCGCATCATTTTGATCAGTGGGGACACGGCCAATCCGGAAACGCAGGTGTTTTTGGAGAAGAGCGGCACTCCGTGCATTGAGAAGCCTTTCCGCGTGCAGAAGTTTATTTCCATTGTGGCAGAGACATTTGGAGAACCATGAGCAACGACTTGAGAACGAGATTCCTGATTGTGGATGACGAGCAGAGCATCCGGCGGCTATGCATGACCATCGGAAATTCGCTCGGATTTGCCTGCGCCGAGGCCGAAAGCGCTGAAACCGCACTGGCGCGGCTCGAAACCGAGGCGCCGGACATCGTGCTGACCGACCTGAAGCTGCCGAACCTCTCCGGTGTCGAACTGCTCCGGCAGATCAAGGCCATTCTCCCGCGCGCCGAAGTGGCCATCATGACGGGCCATGGCTCGATCGAATCCGCCGTGGACGCCATGAAACTGGGAGCCTACGACTACATCGAAAAACCGTTTCGCGTGGAAAAGATGCGGCTCCTCCTGCAGCGCATGTCGGAGAAGGTGCGCCTGGTGAGCGAAAATCAATTCCTGCGCGATCGCGTGAACACCGAGGAGAGCCTTGACGGCATCGTGGGCGCCTCGGCAAAAATCCAGGACGTGCTACGGATGATCTCGCGACTCGCGGACACGCGCACCCCGGTGCTCATCGTGGGTGAGAGTGGAACCGGAAAGGAATTGGTGGCGCGGGCCATCCACTTCCGCGGCGCGATGGCGCAAACGCCATTCGTGGCCGTGGACTGCGGGTCGCTTGTGCCTACGCTGATGGAAAGCGAACTCTTCGGCTACGAAAAGGGCGCCTTCACCGGCGCGATAAAATCAAAGGGGGGACTCTTTCAAGCGGCGAACGGCGGCACGATTTTTCTCGATGAAATCGGCGAATTACCCCTGGAAATGCAGGCGAAGTTGTTGCGCGCGCTTCAGGAGAAGGAAGTGCGGCCGGTGGGGAGCAACGAAAAGGTACTGGTGGACGTGAGGGTGATTGCGGCGACCAACCGCGACCTCGAAGCGGCCTATCGCGCGGGAACCTTTCGCAAGGATTTGTATTTCCGGTTGAATGTAGTGACCGTTCATCTCCCCGCCCTGCGAGAGCGCCGCTCCGACATTCCCATGCTCGTGCATCATTTCCTGGAGCGCTACGCCCCCGGAGAGAACGTCCAAGTGACGGCGGCCGCAATGAAGAGCCTGCTGCAATACGACTGGCCGGGCAACGTCCGAGAGTTGGAGAACTGCGTCGCGCGCGCGATGACGCTTGGCGACCGGCACACGATCGACGTGAGCGATTTGCCTCCCTCGATCCGTGCGGAGCAGCCGGCTTCCGGTTCGATGCAACCCGACTCGGCATCGCTCTCGACGACTGCGCTCGCGGAAATGGAACGGATGACCATCTTGCGAGTGTTTGAGCAGGCGCATGGTGACAAGGCCCTCGCGGGGAAGATGCTCGGAATCAGCCGGGCAACCCTTTACCGCAAACTCAAGCGTTACAATATCTCAGTGAGACAGGCCGCGAGTGCCGGGGGCAGTGCTCCTGCCGCGGCCGGGGCAGCGGCAGGAGCGGGGCGAGAAACTTCGCATACGAGCTGACTGGCTGACTGCGACCTCCTGCCCCTGGAGACTAGCGCTGACACTTTTCTCCCGGGGTTCTTTGAGACGAGAGTGTCGCAGGCTGAGACGTGTGAGCCGGCTCGATTGCAGCGGAAATCCTTAAGCCACCAGACTTCAGTGGGTTACAGTTCCCTCCCCCTTTCTAATCTTTGGTGAAACGCGTGCACATTTCCCGCTGGGTCGCGGCGCGCCTGCGGTCGAACCGTATCTAGCGCGCCGCATCGATGCTGCGACTGAGCAGAGCTTACGCGCCGGCAATTGGGTCACGAGGAACTTATTCGGGTTCGTTCCCGGCGCGGAAAGGATCACCCTAACGGTGAGATGCGATCCCGGAATCGTGCGAACGCTCGAAGCCGAGACCTGCGCCGACAAACTTGCGCAATTCTTTCCCGACGTGACGCCGGTGCGAATTCCAGTGCAGGTGACAACGTTGCGGCCCGGCGCAGGCAGTTTGAAGGAGAACACCCTGGTGGAATTTGCCGCCGCCGATCACGCAATTTTTTCCTGCTCGCTGCCGCTCGAGTTTGATGACCGGGTACACCTCACGCCGGTGGCACAGGGGCGGGGCCGCAAACGGCACGGCGAGGCTGCAGACGGCACAGTGATCGCGGTGCAATACCACGAGGGGCGCAAGGCAGTGGCCGTGCGGTTTCTTGGTGGATGCCTCCACTGGGTGAGTGAAACGTGACCATACTAAGCAAGTCCCTGCAAACGCTCGGGACCGCGCGGACCCCCAGCGGAGTCAAGCAAGCCGCCGCGTGGGCGGAGGCGCGGTCGGTTTACCCGATTTACCTGACGCTGGCGAAGCAATTCGACTTGGGCCTGCCGTTTGCCAACGAGAAGCGCACCTTCCCGGAGCAGCCCGAACCGGAAGTCAGCGAGCGAGTCCTGCGCTGGCTCAACGAAATGGACCAGCAGGTTCAGGTGTATCAGCTCCGCCAAGTCCTGCAGACGACCACGCTCAACGCCAGCGAAAACAGCCTGCGCTCTCTCATCTTTCGCCATCTGCACAAGGCGCAAAAGACACCCGTCGACCGCGACAAGATCGATTTTCTGCTGGTTCAGTATTTCGCGCTTTGCGCGCCACCCAAGATGTACCACAAGCAGGTCGAGCTCAGCGACGTAGCCCTGGTGCTGCAGCCGGTCCTCGGCAATACAGACGCCACACCGCTGGAGTGGTGTGAGCCACTCGAAAAGATGATCACTACGCTCCAGGGTTTTCACAGCCTCCGCGAGATCTTGAGCACGCGGTTTATCGAGCAAGGACGCAAGGTGAAGGACGCCGCCGGAGGGATGTTCTATGACCCTTCGGCGCTGCTCGCTTTCGTGCGGTTCAATTTTCTTCTGCGGCGCACGTTTATTGAATTGATGCACACGGATTTGATTGCCGTCCGCGCGGGCCTGATCCATCTGGAAGAAGCGGGCGTGCGCACGCTCGCCTGCCCCAGCCTGGGTTTGCCGCACGCGTCCGTGACCCATGTGAGGCAGATGGCCGATGCCTGGAAGCAGCCGTTTCAAAAGGAATACACCGAAACCGCGGTAAACAACGCGTTTGAGCGCCTTCTCGCGCTGCGAACAGACGTCGAAAAAGCCCTGGAGTTGCTGCACGGGAAGAGTGTGTCGGCCCCGCCGCATCCACAGAGGCCGGCACCGGAGAAGACGGCAGCGGTTCCCGCAAAAACGCCGGCGGCACGTCCAGCAACAGCCCCGCCGCCGAAGCAGGCGGCACCCAGCGCCGTTCCGGTGGCACCTGCAGCACCGCGCGCCTCGATGCCCCCTGCTCCCAAGGCCACACCGTCCGCCGCGCCGCTGGCCGCCAAGGCGGCTCCCTTGCCGCGGGGTCCCGAACCACTCGAGTTCGAAGCGTGCATGGAGAAGATTTGGGAGCAGTTGATCGCCGCGCCTCCCTCGCGGGGACGCTCAATGACGACGGTGCAGGTGGGTTCGGCGCGGATCTTGATGTCGTCCTGGGAGGTATCCGCGTTCATCAGCGACGACGGCCCGCCTTCGGAAGATCTCCGGAGGGCGGTGGTCGCGCGTGCCATGGTGACGGCCGCGCTCGAAGCAGCTAAGCAGACGGGGAACGCCACCGGTCTCGAGCACGCGCTGGGAGTGGCGCGGACGGAAGTCTCACGGCTGCAAGAGCGTGTGGAAGCAGCGAAGCGGGCGAAAGACACAGAAGCAGCAGTGAACCTGGGGATCAGCACGAAGCGGCTGGTCTCGGTGTTGGACGAAGCGGAGAAGCTCTAGCCCTAGGGCAAGCGTGCTTCTCGCGTTGCTCATGCGAAAAGACCAGAAAGGTCCTGCGTTGCGAGCGCCGACAGCCTTGATTCTTTCCGACGACTCCGAATTCGCGCGCCTGCTGACGGCCTGCTGGCAGGGTGAACGGCACGTGCCTGCGATGACGGTCCTGACGAGCGACCTCTGGAATCCGCAACAGGCGACAGGCTACGACCTAATGGTCATTGGGCCCGTTCGTTCAGGAAAGCTCGATGAGATCGTGAGGTCGCTCGAGCCGGAAGCAGCAGTGGTCTTATGCGCGGCGGGTAACTCAACCGAAGCCGCGTCGCTGCGGAACCGCTATCCGCGCCTTGCGCAGGTGCCGCTGCGAGAGGATTGGGCCCAGACGGTGGTGCTGGTTGCGGCGGAGGCGCTGCGGCGCATAGACGCGACCCGGACGGCGCTGCGAGCGTCGCGATCAGCGACCGAGAACGAGGGGCTCGCTACCCTCGGCCGGTACATGCTGGAAATGAAACACAGTGTGAACAACGCGCTGACCTCGATGTTGGGCAATGTCGAGCTGTTAATGCTCGAGCCAGGGCAGCTTTCCGGCGACGCCCAGGAGCAGCTCAAAACGATTCACAGGATGACACTACGCCTCAGCGAAATCATGCAGCGATTCTCATCGCTGGCGAGCGAGATGAGGGAGGATGAGAAAGCATCTCAAGCTGAGACGGAGGAGGTCCAGGCGGGCTCGGCGCGGCGGGGATAGGCCGCATCGGAGATGCGCTAATGCATTGTTAACACAGGTGTTATGCGAATGGACGGAACAAGTTCGGTGATCGTGCGGCTGGCCGCAGAGTTGCTATTTCCAATTGTGGATTCGACTAGGGAGAGTTGTCCTTGCAGCTAAAGAAGATCTTGGTGGTTGACGACTCGCCATCGCAGGTGCGGCTGATCGAGGGTTTGCTCGAGAAGGAGGGCTATCGGCCCGTGGGCCTGGTCGACCCCAAGCTGATCGAAGAGACCATCGAGGCGGAGCACCCGAGCGTGATTCTGCTCGATGTGGTGATGCCGGATCGGAATGGTTTTCAGGTGTGCCGCGACCTGAAGGGCAACGCGCAGTACAGCGCGATTCCGGTGATCTTGGTGACGTCCAAAGACAGTGCGAGCGACAAGTTCTGGGGCAAGCAACAGGGCGCGGACGGCTATGTAACCAAGCCGTTCACGCGGGAGGAGCTGCTTCGAGCCGTGCGGCAGTTTGCCTGATGAGCGACGAAAAACAACTGGTGCCCCTCGGAGCCGACGCCGACTCGGGCGAAGAACTGGAAGGCCTCGATATCCTCGCGGACAGGCCTCCCGAGTTGCAGTATTGCGTTTTCCGGACGGGCCGGGAACGGTTCTGCCTCCCCGTGTTGGATGTGGAGGAAGTGGTGGAATGGCCGGTGATGACGAAGCTGCCGCTCGCGCCGCCGTACCTTTTGGGAATCTTCAACCTGCGGGGCGCGATTGTGCCGCTCGTCGACATCGCCTTCACCGAAGGACGCCGCCCGGGCCTGTTGCCGAAGCACGTGGTGGTGGCTGCGCTCCAGGAAAAAGGTCGGCATGAGGAGCTGCGCCTGGGGATCGCTGCGGACGAGGTGATCGGGACGTATTCGGTGACTCCGGATGCGATGCTGGAACAAGCACCAGAGAACGTGCCGCATTGCGTTGGCATGCTGCGGCATGAAGACCGGCTGGCGCTAGCCATCGATCTCAAGCGGCTTATTGAAGCATTCCCGGGGCCAGCAATCTAGGAGTTCAGAGTGGCAATGAACGGACGCGCAAGACCCGACGGGGTTGGGGCAGCGCAAACGGAAACGATTCGGAGGAACGCATGAAAGCTCGGCTCAGTTCAACTATTTGGATGCTGGTCCTGTGGACCGGACTGGCGCTCTTCGCCGTGCTCGGGCTCGCGTACCACGCCGGCCGGGCTGCGAAAGACACTTCACTCTTGGAGTTCGGCGCGCTGCCGGGCGATGCGAGCGGCGCGGTGATCGGCGCGGTCGTGCTTGCGCTCGCGACGGCGCTCATTCTCGCGCTGACGCTCGGCAAGCGCGTGATCACTCCCGTGCAGGAAATCGCTGAATTCTCCGAGCGCTTTGCCGCCGGGGACCCGCGTGCCAAGGCGGAGGTCGAATCGCACGACGACCTCGGCTTCATCGCCGAGAACCTGAACCGCGCCGTCGCCAAGGTATCGCGGGCTTCGTTGAATCAGGAAGCAAACGACACACTGCAACGGAGCATCACCGAGCTGCTCGCGGTGATCAACCAAGTGGCCCGTGGCGACCTGACCCTGCGGGGCAAGGTGACCAACGACGCCCTTGGCAACGTCGTGGACTCGATCAACTACATGCTCGACAACTTCAGCAAGGTGCTCGAGCGCGTCCGCAAGGCGGGCATGGAAGTGAACGCCTGCTCGAACAACATTCTGATCGCGGCGGACGAGATGCAAGCCGGCGCGACCCAGCAGGACCAGGAGACGACGAACACCTCATCGGCGGTCGAGGAGCTTACGGTGTCGATGAAACAGGTGTCGAACAACGCTGAGGCCAGCGCCGAAGCTGCTCGCCGAGCGCTCGATGCGGCGGAGCAAGGCAACCGCGCCGTGCGCGACACACTCGATGGAATGCAGCGGATTCGGTCATCGGTGCAGGCCACCGGGAAGAAGATCAAGTCGCTGGGCGACCGGTCGCTGGAAATCTCGGAAATCATCAACGTGATCAACGACATCACCGAGCAGACCAACCTGTTGGCCCTCAATGCCGCCATCGAAGCCGCGCGCGCGGGCGAGGCCGGCCGCGGATTCGCAGTGGTCGCCGACGAGGTCCGCAAGCTCGCCGAGCACAGCCGTAGCGCGACCAAGGACATTGCGGCGCTGATCAAAGCTATTCAAGCAGAGACGAACGAAGCCGTGGTGGTCATGGAGGAAGGCACCAAGGAAGTGGAGGTCGGCGCGGGGCTGGCCGATCAGGCCGGCAAGGCGCTGGAAGCGATTTCCACGGTGGTGCGCCAGTCGGCGGAGCTGGTTCAGGAGATCTCGCTGGCGTCGAAGCAGCAGGTCCGAGGCACGGAAGGCGTGGCGCACGCCATGCAGATCATCTCGAACATCACGCGGCAGACGTCACAAGGCGTTCGACAGACGGTCGGAACGGTGAGCCAGCTCGTCAAACTGTCTGACCAGTTGAACGAAGCGCTGTCGCAGTTCCGTGCGCCGGGGAAACCCGGCGCAGCCGAGGCGGAACACCAACCGGTTCCGGTGGGTGCTCTGCGCTGAGCCGAGGCTTCCTGAGGGTTTTCATGGGGACCGCAGGAACCGCGGAGCGTGCCGACGATGACCGACCACAAGAGTCCGAGTCTGGAGGAGCACGAGCTTGATCAGATCCGCGCTCTGATCGAGCAGCGGACCGGGGTTTTGTTCGATGCTTCGCGGGAACGGTTTTTTTCGGCCCGGGTGCAGGAGCACATGAGCGAACGCGGCATGAAACGCGGCGCGGAGCTCCTTCGGGCAGCGCAGCGATCGAACATCGAATACGAAACGCTGGTCGAGCGGCTGCTGACCCAGGAGACCTCCTTCTTCCGGTATCCGGCCGTATTTGAAGCGCTGGAGAAACGAGTACTCCCGGAGCTGCACGTCAAGAAATTCTGGGAGGATCCGCGAACCATGCGGATCTGGAGCGCGGGCTGCTCGACGGGAGAAGAGGCCTACTCGATCGGCATCGCCATCGCCGATGCGCTGATGTTCGCTGACGCATGGAACATCGAGATCCTGGCGACCGACATCAGCCGGCACGCGCTCAAGCAAGCGGAAACGGGGCGGTACGGCAAGCGCAGTCTCGGCCCCCTGACCGAAGCGCAGCTTGCGGCGCACTTCGTCAAGTCCGGCGCGAACTACGAGGTGAAGCCGCGGATCCGGAAGATGGTGACCTTCGTCCAGATGAACCTGACCCAGGGCGTCTACGTCGGGCGGATGGACATGATTTTCTGTATGAACGTGCTGATCTACTTTTCGGAAGAGCGGCGCCGGGCGCTGGTGCAAAGGTTCTACGACACGCTCGAGCCGGGCGGCTATTTGCTCCTGGGGCACTCCGAGTCGCTGCAAAAGATCCCCGTGAAATTCCAGGCCATCGTGCTGAACGACTGCATTCTGTACCGGAAGCCGTCGGCGGAGGCGTCACAACCGGCCCTCGCTGCGGCGGAGGAGCGCGCGTGAGCATGCCGGAGCGCGAAGCCGTCGAAGTCTTTCTGCAGGAGGCGTCGGAGCACCTCCAGCTCCTGCGCGAGTACACGAGCGTCCTCCAGGACACCGAGCCGCGGCGCGAAGATCTCGAGCGGCTGTATATTGCCGCACACACGCTCGCGGGCACGTCCGCCAGCTATGGTTTTCCGCATTTTTCACAGGTGGCCGGCAAGTTGGCGCACGTCTACCAGTACGCCATGAACGCGACCCTCGGCGCCGAGGTGCACGGCCCCCTCACGGAATTTCTCTCCGACGCCATTTCCCTGCTCGAATCCGATTTGCTGGAGATTAGCGACACCGGGCATGAATGCCGGGAGGACGTCGCAGCGTTCAAGGAGCGCTATGGTTTCGCCTTCCAGGGCGAAATGGAACGGCCAGCGTGGCAGGAGCCCCCTGCGGAACCGGCCGCCCCGCCGATCGCGGAGCCCGCAGAAGGAGCGGCGACAGGCTCGTATTACGACGCGCTTCCGCAAGACGATGACGTGGCCCAGGAGGTCCTCGACTTCTTCGTTCCGGAGGCAGACGAGCACCTTCAGGTAATCTCGGACTGCCTGCTTTCGCTCGAAGGGACGCATAACCCCGACGAGGTGAATCGGCTGTTCCGCGCCATTCACACCATAAAAGGATCGGCGGCACAGGTCGGGCTGCGGCGGATCGGGGCGATCGCACATCGCGTGGAAGACCTCATCGGGCGGCTGCGTGACAGCGAAATCGAAGCGAGCGCCGAGGTCGTGGATTTGTGCCTCGAATCGGTGGACATGCTGAAGAAGTGCGTGCACCGACAGTGGATCGATGATGCCGAGATGCGGACGGCGATTGACTCTCTCCTGGTGCGCATCGCCGAGTTCTCCCCGGAGGGCGAAGAGACGTTGGTAGCGCCGACAGGCGAGCCCGCCGGAGAGAAGCAGGAAACTGTCCCCGCCGCGGCGAAACCTGGGAGGGCGCCCACGCAACCGCAGACGCCGGCGAAGTCGGTGCGCATCGCGCTCGAGCGGCTCGACCGCATGATGAATACGGTCGGCGAATTGGTCATCAACAAGACGCGGATGGTCGGGCGAGTCGCCGAGCTCGACAAGCTGGTCGAGACCTTGAGCTTTTCGAAGGAACGATTGCACGGGAAGGTCGCCGAATTCCAGGACAAGTACGAGTTCAATCGCGTCAACAATGCGCGACTCGCCGGTTTCTATGACACAACCCAGAGCCAGGGCGCGGGCGAGAGAGGCTCGCTATGGAACGACTTCAGCGAACTCGAGATGGATCGTTACGACGACTTCAATATCCTGTCGCGGTCGCTCACGGAAATTACCGCAGACGTGAACGAAGTGCTCACCCAGCTCCAAGGCTTCACCGGGCGCGTCGAGGGAGACATTGACGAGTTCACAAAGCTGGCCCACCACTTGCAGGATGAAATCACTGCGGCGCGGATGGTGCCGATCGGGAACCTCTTCTCGCGGCTGACCCGGGCAGTGCGCGACGCCGCGAAATCGGCGTCCCGGCAGGTGGAGCTGGACCTTTCCGGCGGCGAGACCGAACTGGACAACAGTATCATCCAGCAGATTTCCGATCCGCTGATTCACCTGGCGCGGAACGCAGTGGCGCACGGCATCGAGCCGGCGGCGGACCGCGCCGCAGCAGGCAAGAATCCGACAGGCAAAGTATCCCTGCGGGCCTATCACCGCGGCAACCACATCTACATCGAGGTCGAGGACGACGGGCGGGGGATCGACTACGAGCGCGTGAGAGCGAGCGCGATCGACACGGGGTTGGTGTCGGTCGAGACGGCCGGCCGTCTCACCGAACGCGACTTGCGCGAGATATTGTTCCACCCCGGCTTTTCGACGGCGCCGACAAAGACGGAACTCGCCGGGCGCGGAGTCGGGCTCGACGTAGTGCGGGCCAACTTGCAGGCGCTCAACGGAGAGATCGAGATCGATAGCCGGGCGAGCCAAGGCACGCGCTTCACGCTGAAAGTGCCGTTGACCCTCATTATCTCGCCGGCGCTTTTTGTGCGCAGCGGAACCACGGTCTTCGCATTGCCGCTCGCGGTCGTCGAAGAGATCCGCCGGCTGCGCGCCGACGAGATTGAAGACGTTGGCGGGAAGTTGCTCACCAAAGTGCGCGACGTGGTGACGGAAGTGGTGCGGCTCGACACGCATCTCGGGTTGCCGCCGCTGGAACCGGTGAACGGGTATTTCCGCATGGTGGTGGCGAACGCGGGCAACCGCCAGATCGGCTTGATCGTGGAGGAAGTCCTGGGCAAGGACGAAATTGTCATCAAGAGCCTGGGCGAGTACCTGCGACGCGTGAAGCTGTTCCCCGGCACGACCATCGCCCCCGACGGCAGCTTGATCCTGCTGATCGACCTGAACCGTATGGTGGCGTCGGAGCCGAGCGAGCACCGGGCGCTCCAAGCGACCGTCAGTGCAGCGCGGGTGTTCGCACCGGGCGCGGCGGCAGTGGCCAAGGGCAGCATACCGAGCGAAGCGGTGGACCGCATTCAGCAGGAACGCGTGGTGGTGATCGCCGACGACTCCATCAGCGTCAGAAAGTTCGTTGGGCGGATGCTGGAGAAAGCGGGCTACCGCGTGAAGTTGGCTTCCGATGGGCTTGAAGCGGCCGAGCTCGTGACCCAGTTCGGATGCCACCTGGTGATCACAGACCTCGAAATGCCGCGAATGACGGGTTACGAACTGATGGCGCAGTTGCGACAGAGCGCGGCCACGCGGCGGATTCCGGTGATGGTGCTGACCTCGCGCGCGGGCGAGAAACACCGTGAACGGGCCATGAAGGAAGGCGCCGCGGCCTTTCTTACGAAGCCCGTGCAGGAAGACCAGCTCGTGGCGGTCGTGGAGCAGTTGATGGGAGCCGAATCAGAGCAGCCGGTGACGGTCTAGACGGACATGATTCAGCCCACCACAAAAAAGTATCGCGTTCTCGTGGTGGAAGATTCCACGTTCATGTGCAAGGTGCTTGAGAGAATCATCAACGCTGACCCGCTGCTGCAAGTTGTGGCGTACGCCAAGGATGGCAACGAAGCCGTGGCGCTCGCGGAGTCGCTCAAGCCCGACCTCATCACGATGGACATCAATATGCCGCACATGGACGGGCTCGAGGCCACCGAACTGATCATGTCGCGGAACCCGCGCCCGATCGTGATCGTGAGTTCGGAATCGAAAGAAGGCGCCGACAGCACGCTGAAGGCGCTCGAGCTCGGCGCCATCGAATTCGTGGCCAAGCCCTCGGCCACGGTGGACCTGGACATGCAGACCGTGCGCGAAGAACTGCTGCGCAAGTTGCGCATGGCGGTCAAGGTGCGAGTCGTGCGAACAGCGGCAATGCCCAGACCATTGGCAGCACCTCCAATGACGATCCCGGCGATCACATCTTTGGAGCGGGCCGACCGGATGCCGTCGCCCGACCAGCGCTTCCCCGTCGTGGTCATGGCGGCATCGACAGGCGGGCCGGCGACAGTGATGCGATTGGCGCCCGGCTTTACCAAGGAATTTCCCGGCGCCGTGATCCTAGTGCAACACATGCCGGCGTCTTTCACGAGTCAGTACGCGGTGCAATTGGCCGACTTCACCTCCATCCGCGTGAAGGAAGCGGAACATGGCGAAGTACTGCAGCCGTCAACGATGTACGTCTGCCCGGGATCGCACCACCTGAGGGTGAATCCGACCGGGCGCATCCAGCTCGACAACAGCGGACGGATCGACGGCTACCTGCCATGCATCGACGTGACGCTCGAGACCGTGGCTGCTTACGCCGGGGCCATGTCCATCGGAGTGGTGCTGACCGGAATGGGAAACGACGGCGCGCGTGGCATGAAAGCCGTCAAGGCCGCCGCAGGCTTGACGATCGCACAGAACGAAGAGACCTCGGTGATATTTGGGATGCCGGCTGAGGCCATCAAGGCTGGCGCGATCGACGTGGTTCTTCCCTTAGACGAAATCTACCCCGCGATTGAGAAGCGCGTCGTCGGCCTATGCCGGCCGGCACCTGTAGGAGCACGGTGATGCCTGCCAAGCGCGCTACGACCCCCAGCAGGCACGGCGGATACACTACGCCAAAACCTGGTGGGCGAACCGAACAGGTGATTCTGTTCCGCATCGGACAGCAAGCCTTTGCGATCTCCGCGAATGTCGTGCAGGAGATCCGGAGCACCGACAACCTGGCTGTCTCGGCAGCAGAGCTTCCAGGCCCGGAATTCAAGCAGGTGCGCCACACCATCGTGCGGGGGCGGCGGACGATTTACGTGGTTCACGGGGCCACGCTCTTCGGGCTGCCGTCAACGACGGCCACACTGGTGTTCCTGCTGCGGCGGTCGCGAGCAGCCTTGCTGGTGGACACGATCGACCGCATGGCCACGATCTCGCGCCTGATTGCCTTGCCACAAGCCTTCTGCGGCGAAGAACGGTCGTGGTACCGGGGACTCGCGGCGATGGAGGACACGGTTGTGCCAGTGGTGAACCCCGATGGCCTGTTGAGCCCGAGCCAACTGGAACGGCTGGACGCGGCGCTCGCTGCGAAGCGCGAGGCGGACGAGACCGATCGTGCCGCAGAAGCTTCTGCGGCAGAGGACGAAACAGAAGGAGAGCAAACGACCACGTGAGCCTCGGAATCGAGCTCGAGTCGCAATCCTTCGTGCTGCTCCGCTTAGGTGAGCGGCGCTTTGCGCTGCATGCTGAGGACGTGGGCGAAATGGTGACCCCGGGACGGACTCATCGGTTCCCGCACCGGACGCCGCAGGTGGAAGGAGTGCTCCTCCGGCGTGGCCGGGTCGTGCCGGTGTGCGAGATTGCACAGCAATTGACCGGCGCGCGGCTTCCGGCGCGGCGGTTCTACTTGATTGCGGCGCGGCAATATGGAGCGAGCCGGGAGTGGGTGGCCTTGCCGGTCTCGGCCGAATGCGAACTCATCGCGGCGGAGATGACGCCGCAACGGGGCGGGGATCACCCGGCCCACGTGGCCGGATGGCTTTCGCACGACGGAGAGATGATCGAGGTGCTGAACCTTGAATACCTGACGCCGGGGCCGGTGAGAGAAGAGGAGATCGCCGCAGCGCAATCCCAGGAGGCGCGTCCATGACTTCCCCCAGCGCCACCCCGCGGCTGCCGAAGATCGTGCTTGTGGACAGCAACGTGTATTTCTCGAAGCGGCTCAACGACGCCCTGAAACACGAGGGGTTTGACGTGGTTTCGTGCACGCAGTCAGCGTACGCGCTGACCATGCTGGAATACGACACCCCGGCAGCGATTCTCTGCTCGACCAGCTTGCGCGAGATGGGCGCCCTCGAGATCGTCAAGATCATCCATGCGGACTCAAAGACCGCGAGCATTCCCGTCATCGCGCTGGGGGACGGCAGCCAGAGAGCGCTGATGGAGGCGTTTCAAGCAGGCTGCGACGACTATATCGACCGGCACCGGAACCCGGCGACCATTGCCTCGCACGTAAAGAGCATTTTGGTGAGCCGGCAGGAGGGTTTCCAGCCGACCCAAATGCTGGCGGCAGCAGACACGAGCCTCAGCGGCAGCCTGAGCCACCACGATCTGACCGGCGTGGTGCAAATGTTGGTGCAAGCGCACCAGACGGGCGCGCTACACGTCAATGCGGGAGACACCGACGGCGTGATTTTCTTCGATGCGGGCGAGATTACCCACGCCGAGACGGGAAGCCTGTTCGGCGACGAAGCAGTGATCCACATCTTCAAGAACTGCGAGCAGGCCGGGGCGGGCGTGTACAAGTTCGTCTACGGAGCGGTTTCCGTGCAGCGCACGGTGCTGCGCTCGGCCACAGACTTGATGCTCGATGCCATGCGCGAGGTGGACGAAGCGGGGCGCGGCATGGCGGAAAAGGAAGCGCAATGAGCGAATCAGCGACACTCACTCCGGCTTCCGACGCGGCCCCAGCGCACGCGCCGACGGTCTATTTCATCGACGATAGCGCCACCATGCGCGAGGTGATCAAGATCGCCTTCCGCCGGGAGAACATCAGCGTGGTGACCTGTCCCGACGCGGCCACGGCCCTCGAGCAGTTCGAGGAACTGGCGCCAGACGCCGTGATTACCGACGTGATCATGCCGGATAAGGACGGCTACGAGGTCTGCGACTACATCAAGCAGCACCCGGTTTTCGGATCGACACCCGTGATCCTAATGTCCGGCGTGGTGAACAAGAGCGTCGCCGACAAAGCCATTGCCGTGAAAGCCGACGAGTTGATCCGCAAGCCCTTCCAGCCACAGGAGCTGATCGCGCGGGTAAAGGGCCTCCTGTACCCCAAACCCCAAGCGCCTCCGCGCCCGAGCGCAGAATCCGCGGCCCCCAGTCCGCTGAGCGGGATCTTCGCTCCGCCGGCAGCGCCTCCGCCAGCACCGCCCCCTCCGGTGACGCCGGAATCGGCCCTCACCGAGACGGCTTGGCCGAGAGCTCTTGCGGAAGCCTTTGGCCAACGGGCAACCGCCCCGGCGAGTCCGCCTGCTGCCACGCAACGCCCCGCGGCTGGAACTGCGGCAGATATCCAAAGGCTGAGGAACGAAATCATGCGGCTCGAGCTGCTGGTGAAAAAGCTGCAGACGGAACTGACGATTGAGCGGCAGTATTGCCAGGCGCTCGAGATGCAGATCAAGACACTCCACGAATCGATGGGCGGCTAGAACAGAGCGGACGATCTCCTCCAGGAGCCGGGGCAGCGCGAGCGCGGCGCGAAGACGCTGCGTTCCCTGCCCCGGTGCTTTTCTCAACGAGGTCGGAGATAGGGGGAGCGAAACTGCTCCCTTTGCACTATTTGAGTGCGCCTCCGCCTCGCTGAAAAGCAAAGAAGTCACCGGCTGGCCGAGCGTGCCTGGAAACCTGAAGATAAGCCGGACTGGATCGACGACAAGGCCTACGCCCAACGAATCCAGCCGCGCCTGGCCGATGTGACAATCTCAACTATCGCTCTGACCCTTGGGGTTTCGCTGCCTTACGCGTCGGACATCCGCGCCGGTCGACGGAGGCCTCATCCCCGACGTTGGTTGAGCCTTACTAGGCTGGTTGGGGAGTGTCCTGCCAGATAGGTCGAGCCGCCAGAGCACTTGTCCGGTAACCCGACTGACCCGGCGATGGTCCCGGACGGAAGCACTACGACCTCCAATCGGGATGCAACTCAAGCAGCCGTCCTCTCACACATTCACTTATAGGACTGGCCGACCAGCCAAAATCCCCGCCGCCGGTCCCTTGTTCGAAGGCATACCGAAATTTCACAAAAGCGTCTGCACTTATGTGTAGGACATAATCAAAGTCGGTTTTTGGTGCGGGAATGCCCTTAACTGCGGCATACATAGCCTCCATTTTAGCTTTATGAGATTCATAGCTGGCGCGAATAGCTTTTTGGCTCTCGGGCGTTGTCTTGGAAAACAGGTCTGCCAAATCGTGGCCTTTTTCAAGTGTGCCTCGTTCAACCAGAATCAGGCATTTCAAATACAACTCTAGACTGAACGCTGAGCACATAACCCACGGGAACATGAGATCAGGCAGCCGATTGGCCAGCATCGAGGCACCTGTTAGATATACTTCCGCTGTCCCGAATATACCCTTCGGATCGGCCTTGACTACGTTCTTCGAATTGGCAGCCATTCCTTTCTCCTTTTAGAGAGAGAATCGAGGGTCAGGTCAAGCTCCGTAGCAAGCCGTGGGTGGAGACCGCTCTTTCGCCAGTCGTCTCTCAATTCGGTCAAAATCCTAATGGTCACCTCCTTATAGTCCTTGAAGCGTCGCAGTTCGAAGACTACCGCGCCTCTGGGGACCCCAGCAGGCACTCCACTTCCCCACGATTATGCGAAGCGGAGTGCTCGCCAATGGGCACGCAATTCACTACGTGCTCAACTACTCGTCGGCTCCCATGCGTGCGAGCTACGGCTTCCCAGCAGGCAAGGATCTTTTGTCCGGAGAAACTGTGCAGCGAGATGGCACAATTGCTTTGCCTTCGTGGGGAGTCGCTGTCATCGAGGAAGGCGTACGATAGCCCTACCGCAGCCTGAAGACTCGAAGGGTCGTGCGGCCCTTCCCGTACGCCACCTCGCTGCCCAACTCGGCGGTCGCGAGAAAGTCAGTCGGCTGCGCCAGCCCGTGAGCGATCAGGGCATCGACCAGGGGACCCAGCTCGAGGCTGCCCTTGCTGCGAGGCTCGGCGTCCACCAGGCAGAGCGTCTTCCACGGCTTGTCCGGCCGCTCCGTGGGCGTCTCGAAGATGGCCTCGTAGGTGCGCCCGCCGATCCTCAACGTAGTGCGGCGGCCTTTGTACGAGGGCTCCAGCCCATGCTTCATGGTCCAGAGCGTCAGGTTGCTCACGATGTCCTTCGAGCTCGGTCGGTCGGAGCGGGTGATCCAGAAGTCGAAACTCTCGACCCAGAGCCCGCTGCCGACCGTGGCGAAGTCGAAATCGAGCGTCAGGCGCGTTTCGGCCAGCCGACGGGGCAACTGGTCCCCTGCCCTCGCCTCACTCCACGGTGATCGTCCCAGAAGCACCTCGGGGTAGCTCTTCATGGACGGTCCGGCGCTCTCGGGCCAATCCCACTCCCAGCCTGCGTCGTCCTGGCCGCAAAAGACGAGCTGCCAGTAGTTCGTGATGTCGCCCTTGCCATAGACATTGTTGTAGAGCACGGCTCCGGAGAATGGGAGTAGGGCGGAGTCCTCCTTGCGCACGTCGACGGGTGCCGCCGGGAGGCTGGCCTGTGCGATCCCCAGTCGGAAGTCCGAGATGCTCTGCTCGGTCAGAGATATGTCCTCGAAGACCGCGGACGTTCCTTCGCCGAGCGGGGACTGGGTGCTGATCCCCACCCAGATCGATGCTGGGTAGTCATTCTTGAAGAGGCGAATCAACTGCCAGCTCTTCTTGTCGAGCGAGTAGTAGAACCCGACGGCCTTCGTGTCCGAAGAGATCTTCATGTAGACACTCTTCGCCTCGATGACGTCGTGATTATTGTCGTCAGAGGTTCCGATGGTGCGAACGCTGACCATCCTGGTCTTGTTGCGTTCATCCATTTCCATCGCCATCTTCAGCCAGAGGTCCTCTTTCACGTAGATATAGAGCGTTCCGGCGTCATACGTCTTCAGAAACGTCGGTGTGATCCTTGCCGTCAGGGTAAACGGCTGCTTGTTGTCAACCTCGGTCAGCAGAAGTGGCGCGGTGTTGTTGGACAGCTTCTCGTCCGGGTCACGGAAATTGTCCCGCCTCGCTTCACTCGCAAGAGTCAGCCTGCCATCCTCAACCTTGGCATGAGCGGCGGCTCCGTTGAGCGAGCGAGTAAAGGTGATCCCAGGCAACGTGATGCGGCACGTTTCACTCTTCGTATCTTCGGCAGACGCTTGGCGGGGGACGACATAGAGTAAGAGGAACAACAGCGCGGATACCAGTATCTTCATGGTTTCTGGTTCTTGCCTTTCCGGACGCAGCCAGAATCCGCCCGTCCGAACTCCAACCGTAAGGGTAACAATACTGAGGCAGAAGGCGAAGCGCGACTTCGCAGGGTGCAGCTCCTGGGACGTCGCGAAGGCCGATCCAGGTTGGGGTGCAGGGCGCCGTGGTGGCGACATTTTCCCGGGCTCAGGCAACATCCAGAAGCGATCCCGTCGCAGCCCCCTGGCGTGCTGCGCGTTCGGCTGAGTCGTCTGCCCAGGGGTGGGGTAGAAACAGGGGGTGTGTTCATCTACCCCGTCAATAAAAGTACGGGATAGCGGATACAGACAGGAAAAAGGGACCACCCCCCTCGCGGCGCGTGCCGCGCGCGTTTGGCGTGTGGGGTGGGGTACTTTTAGCGCGCTGGAATGACGCCCCGTGCCTTTATTGACGGGTATGCGTCTACGCATGTGAAAAAGGGACCACCCCCCTGGGCGCGAGGGAGTGGCGCGACCAAAACAGATGAGGAGCAAATCTCCAAATCCCGCCACCACGACCTATGCCGAATCGCAGTCTGGCATACTTATCGGCTCAGTAATATACTCACGATCTATGGCCGGACGGGCCTGGCAGAAGTGCAAGTTCCTTGAGAGCGGAGAGAATCTCAAACCTCTGGTAAAGATGCGGTTTGGGAGAGAACCATCTTCTACGCTCGCAAGGGAAATTAGTGCTTGCTTACAACAAGGGCGTTTATTCTATGAAGCTGCGGAGTCGTCGTCGCTAGAAATTAGGCCGTTGCAGCAGTTCTATGGCATGGTTGGGTTCGCGAAGGCGTTGATCATTGCGCAAAGCCTACAGTCTCTTTCAACGTTGAAACATTCGCATGGTATCCGTGATGTTTCGGCTGGAAATTCACGTATCGAAGATTTGAGGGTACATGTTGACTGTGCGGGAGCATTTCAGAAATTCAACGATGTTGTGGCGCCTTTGACGCGGCTCTGTTATATCGATAATGCGACCAACAACCGTATCGTCAGCCTGCCGTCGACCGATTCGAGCAAACTCTACGGAGTGGAATTGTCTCTTCGCGAAATCTTGAGCCGTATACCAGAACTTGAATCGCTCTATCGAATGACATTTGGTGAAGATTCAAATACTGAGCTGATCTTGGTGGAACAGTCTTTTCAGCAAGAGGAAGAGTTTCGAATCCGCGTTGACGACGACGAACTCTTCATCAGCAGCGAATCGCTTAGGAGTATCGTGAACTGTTTAAGGAGAAAATTCCCGTTCCTCGATCAGTGGCGTCTGACCTCGGCACAACATGGATGGGGTAAATCGATTATCTACTTCCGGAACATGGGGAAGGCCTCCATCGATGAATTCTCTGAGCCATATATGTCGTTCGCTAGTGGTACCTATGAGGAGCGGCCAGTTCCGAACGATAATAACAAGCTCTTTACGATTGACACCGGTTTGCATCCGTTAGCTGGTGGCTTTTCATCAACGATGAGTGCAGTCTCACCGATAAACGGCCTGCATATGTCGGAGTTCTCGTATCACTATCTTGCTTTGTTCTTGCTCAGTTCCCTTGTCCGCTATCAACCACAGATATGGACTCATGCTATATCACGGTCGACTTTTCAGGAGATTTTGCCCGATGATAAAGCCTTGAGCCTCATTGAGGAGTTCTTGGCGCTGAATAGCACCATTTTCCCCAATGTGGTCGCAGCGATCCTAAACCCTCACGAAGATGCCTGGTTTCAAATAAGCGAGCGTGTGTGAAAGGAGGACCTAAGCCTCGTGCTTCCATTGCTCTTTTATCGAATTAGCGTTTTTGATCTACTCCAACATCGAGAAGCGACTCTCAAACAGGAGGTCAGCCAACTGAGTTCTGAAGAAATTGAGAGTAAGCCAGAGGATGAGCTTGTTCGAGATATCGCCTCTAAGTACAAGCTTGAAACCCCAGTTCTCGAAGACGAGAAGGCACACATCTCATATCGAGAGGTGGATGTGGATGTTAGCCAAGATCCAATGAGAATGATTTGGGACAGAAGTGGACCTTTTTATATTAAGGGTACTGAGATCACGTTCACAGTTCCCTTCAAAGGCGACCCAAATCTATTTCAAGTCCGTCCAACAACCTTCACCATGAATCCGCCGCGAGGTGAGATACGGGGCCGGGAAATTCATTTGGTCCAAACAAGAACGGACAACAATGCAGCTGCTGCAAAAGTTGAATACGAAAGCTCTTTACAGTCCATCAAGCAGCACTTGAGTTGGCTAGAATCGTCGATCTCAGACTTCAACAGCAAGGTCGGTAACCAAATTCGAAGCCTTGTCAATCAGCGGCGGCAGCAACTAGCTGCGAGGGCCGGAATGGTCGCTGCAATTGGTCTCCCGACTAAGCAGAGCACTGCAAAAGCGCCCGAAGTCGGCGATAACCGGACCCGTACTAAGTCTTTGGGAAAGAGCATCGGCAGTCCGAAAAAATGGGATGTCTTTGTCTCCCACGCAGCCGAGGATAAGGATGATTTCGTTCGACCTCTTGCTAAAGCGCTGCGCGACAGCGGGGTTTCGGTTTGGTTCGATGAATTCTCATTAAAAATAGGAGATAGCCTCAGGGCTTCCATTGATTTTGGATTGGCAAATTCGCGCTACGGCGTCGTCGTACTCAGTAAGAACTTCTTCGCGAAACACTGGCCTGTTCAGGAGCTAAATGGCTTATCGGCTCGGGAGAGTGGCGGGAAGACCGTCATTTTGCCGGTATGGCACAAAATAGGTGCCGAGGAGGTAAAAGAACATTCACCCATATTAGCTGACAAACTTGCCGTTTCATCCGAGCTAGGCATAGACGGCGTGGTAAGGAAAATCGTTGATGTGCTCGATGAGCAATAGCATTACCGTTTGGTTTTGATTTCCAAGCTGCTTCTCAGCCCGATCACCACCCTCGCGAGCGTCGATGTTTTCACCTTATTTCCATTGAGAATTGCCCGAATCGTTTTGCGATCAAGCCCCGTCTCTTTAGTTGTTCGCCGCAATCCACGCGCGTTGATTTCTGCGACTAAGCTCTCATTAGCAGCCACCCGCCCGCCGTCATAATGAATACACACGTCATCGATGTTTTCGATGAAGTCGTCTTTGCCCTGTTCAAACCGCGAAACCTCTTTTCCAATGCAATGATGTAGGCCGCCGTTGATCGTCATGCGGCGTAGCAATCCGCGTGTATGGGCCTTGCATTTCTCCCCGTCCGGCCCGAGCGATTTGATCTCAGGGTGCTGGACATACCCGCACAAAATGTCGCCCAAAGTGACGGTATCCGTTTGCGAGAGTTCGTCCAGACGATAGCTCTTTCCATTACGCGTGTTGATGCACAGGGAATGCGCCCATTGTGCACGGTTTTTGCTGAACGGGGTGAGCAGCGTCAGCTTCAGCGTGTCACGTGTTCGAGGATGCAGAACAAAGCCGAACGGGCTGGCCTTGCTTTTCATCTGGTCGAAATAATGAGGCGTTGAGATTCTCATTTTCATCATCGCAGGTAGAGTGATCCATGACGGAAGGTCATCGACATCGGCGGCGGTCTCAGCGTTGATGGCGCGCCCGGCAACCATCAGGACGTTAGAATCCGGCGCGATAATCTGTTTGAATTCGAGCACTAAAAGAAAACGCCACAATTCCCACCACCATTTCGGTAGGCCGTTCTCTCGCTCCTCACTTGGAGCAAAAAAGATCAAACCATGGGCTTTGGGATCAACAATCGTGACGCACTTGCGATGACTGCAATACGGACGGCCACATTTCGTTGTGTAGAGCGCATAGCGTTTGGCTGCTATCGACAGTCCGAAAAGCTGGCGTTGACCGTCATTTTTGTCGTAATTGTCATCAGTCAGCCGCAGAAGATGCGGCACAATCTTGCGATTGTACGGGGAAAGAGAATCGAATCGCCTTCGAATCTGCTCGACTTCGCTCCACGAAAGAGCCTTAATCGGGGAAGCGCCATCAGGCATCTGGATTGTTCCGCCAGCCCTACTCGCGACGATAATTACCGCATCCGTGTCGCAGGATAAATACGTCCCGCCAGCATCCCGAACGCAGCGCTCGATCATTGCCAGTAGCAGGCGTCCGCCCGACGTAATCAGAGCGCCGAGCAGGGGGAAGTAAAAGCTGCCGGGCTGCTCGATGGTATCCGGCGCGCGCTGCTTGAATATATGCTCGCCGGAATAGACCGTAATCTGGGGGCGGTTGCTCGGGTCGATCTTCACCGGATTCAGTTCGAGATAGGTTCCATAGGATGTGCTGTTCGCTAGTATTTTGAGGAAATATTGCAGCCGGTCATCGGCCTTATTCTGTTTCCGATATTCGATGACGCGGGTGAAGAAATCTTCTTTTCTCGGGTCAACCGAGATAGCGCCACGCAGTCTAATCGGCCTGAGGCCGCGCTGCTTTCCGTGCGGGATGATGCGGAAAGCCTCTAGGACCTTTGGAGCATGGCCACTCAATAGTACGCTGGCGATTAGATCAGGTCCGGCAATCCACATTGGCTGTTTCCAGTTCAATGCGTTTAAGCCGATATTGCAGGTGCCAGATTTGCCGTCGTACATGGAGCGAACCGGGAGAATATCGCTCTCGGGTATGACACGGGCATAAAAGTTGAACTGTTTCCAGAAAGCACGATGGAAAAGTCTATCCAAGGCGACCTTGGTCAACAGCGCGCGCACGTCCTCCGTCGCGTCCTCGGTAGTCAGCCGTGCCGCCGTCAGTACATCCCAGATGCCGAGCAGCGCGTCGACACTCGGGTATTCGCTTGTCAGGTCAACTGGCACCACAGGGACCGGCCAACGCCGGGTACGACATTCGGCGCGCCCGCCGTAATAGGCCGCCATTGCGATTCCGTGAATCTTGGGCGGGATGTCCTTAAACTTCCGCATCGGCTCCACAATTCCCATTGCGCGCAGATATGCCTTGCCGATGGACGCCGGGCTGTAGGCGCGGTCAGGCAGGAGAGCAATGGGATGTAGCTCGTATTCATGTTTTAGAGCGTTGAGCAACCCAAGCGTAGCGTGCACATCCCGACGCGCATAGGTGATTTCCTTCTCGGTGATCTGCCCTGTCGGCTCGTACTCCATCTTCTTCGGATGGGAGCCGAACGCCTGAATTGCATCCGCCAGAGAATAGCTGTTATCCGTCAGCGCAAACGCGAGCGTGTGCAAATCCAGGAAGCGGCCACGGCGCCACCTGTGCTGCTCGTCCTTTCGGCGCACAGCGGTCAATTCGATCTGCTCAGCCACCCCATTGAGAGGCGCAATACGGATGCACGGACGGTGGATATTCTTAAGCCGTTTGTCGCTCAACTGGCTGAGAATGAAAGAGAAGCCGCCATTACGCGCAGCCGTCCAGCGCACGGCGATGCGCGAGATGTCAAACGACAAATTGAAACCCACGATCAACGCACCAGCGCGAACAGATTCCCAAAATACTTTCTCGACAAACGCAGCCCGCGAGAGCACGGTTAACTCTGCGTTTGCGCCGCTTGCGAGCCCATCGGCCAAGTGCTTCTGGGCGTGGGCAATAATTGCCTGGATGTCTTCGCGCCCGAGCCCATCGCGATAGAAGATTCCCTCTTGGACGGCTACGTATTTTGTGCCGTGAAGCTCGCAGAAACGCCACACTCCGAAATTAAGCGTCTGTTCGAGACTAAGCGTTGTCTCCGTGTCCCAAACAAGAGCGTAATCCGGCCACAGCTTGGGCAAACGCGAGCGCTTCGGCGGTTGGTCCGCCCGCTCGCCCACGGTGCTAGAGGCAACGATGTGTGCGCGCAGATAGAGATCGTGGATCAAATCATTCCTCCATTTTCTTGGCAAATCGCCAGCACGCCTCGGCCAGCAGCGAGAAATGAACGCCTAATGCCCGAAAGATCGCCTGAGCAAACTTGGTCGGCTCTCGCTCGCAAGCCATTGGCACATCAGCGTCCTGCAAATGCTCATGCCCAACCGCGTGGCAGTTTAGGCAGGCGGGAACTTCAAGAGGGTCGCGGTCGCGCCCGAAGATGTGGTGGCCCGCGATTCGACGCGGACGCACCAGAAGCGGATCGGTGTTCCCGCAGTAGATACAGCGGACCCGCTGCGCTTCGTGTTGCCCTATCGCCTCCACCTTCCGCCGCGCTGCACGGGCTGGATTGTGCGAGGGCCTCATGCCTACTTCTCCTGTCCGCCGCCGCGATGCTCGCGATAGAGGGCATCCAACTTGACCAAGCCAGCGTCCGCTAACACGCCAAGCCGGTCGGGATCAGTGAGCAATTCAACGCCGCCCACGCGCTTCCCAACGAAAGGCTTGAGCCATTCGGTATCGCCTGTCCTTAGGAATCGAGCGACCGCAACCAAATGCTCGGACGCAAGCTGCGCCTGCTTCGAGGAACGAACTGCGACGGGCACATAACCGTCGAAACCGAGCACGTTCAAATCGCGCCGGAGCGTGTCGCCGAGGGTGGCTGAGTACCGTCCTGAAAGGCCGCGCTTGAGCTGCTTCCCCACCAGTTTCCGAACTGTGCTTGGCGTAGTGTGCTCAACGGGCGCTGCGTGCGAGAGCGATTCTCCGCGCCGCATCCGGGCGAGCACGGCCAACACGCGCAGCCGTGCCGGATGATCCGCCTTCCTGTTCTTCCTGGGCATGGTCTTCTTTCTCCTCAATCAGCGGCGTACCTTCACCCTAAGTCCCCACGCGTGGGGTGTTGTGGGGTGGTGTCACGGGTTAGCGATTGAAAAGGTGAGAGATAAAGAGTGTGGTTTCTGAATAAAAGCCACTTTGCCGGATGGGAGACGTGGGGTGCTGGAGGACCAGCGCAGAGGCTACTCGGGTTTGCTCTTGGCGCGATGGGCCTTGCGCTTCTCGCTTGAAAGGGCCTCGTCGATCTTTCTTTTGGCAGCTTCAATGTGCTCGTCTGCCGTCTTCCGGTTAATCCCCATTCGCGAAGCAATTTCGGCGAGTCCGAGCCCATACTCCCACTTCAGCGAAGCAGCTAGCTGCTGCTTTTCTGTCAAGTTGTGCATGTACTGCGATAGATCAGTTTTTGGGGGGCCAAGCCCCTCAAAGCCTTTCAACCAGTGCTTCGGAGGTTTGTTTGGCCCCCCCGCTTGTCCGCCTACCGTAGCTTCTGGAATTGCGCCAGCAGCAGCGATTTCCTCGTTCCGCACTGTGTCGATTGCCGTTTCCAATTCCCACAAGAACACCCGCCGGGCTCCCTTGAGCAGCAAGCGAGTGTGTGCCGCGCCCAATCTCTGCTCGGAGCTGGTGTCCGGAACGTGCTCCGTCTTTAGCGGTCCTATGCCCACGGTGGGCGCGACACTGAACAGCCAAGCGGGAGCGCGCCAAGATTTCGGTGATGGGAGGGGTGGAGCAGTCGTTGGGATGGATATCGAGAGCGGCTGTCCAGGGACGAACTCGGTTGATACTAAAGGTCGAACGTCGCACGCTAGAATGTACCAGTTGCGAATCCATTCCAGTGCCGCGCAGACAGCGGGCAGAAGCTGGTCCCATGCCCACTGGTGAGGGTCACGTCCCGCTTCGCGCGGGTGGGCCAGGGCCGGCTTGAAATACCGCCGATAGCTGACAGCGAGCACTGTCACCAGATCCTTCCGCAAAGGCAGAAAATGGCGGTAGAAGGCTCCGCCTTTCTGGTCAACCGGTGCAAGTTCGATGTCAGCGTGAGCGCTCAGAGCAATCCCTTGTCCGTCAAAGAAAACTTCGTGCAGTTCTTGTAGGAGCAGATTGGCAATCGCCTCCAGAGCCGATGTGAGGTTGCTATGCGGAGTGCTTCTTTTGGCTTGCATTTGAGCCAATTCTATCGGACAAACGAGAGCATAGCGACATTGATATTTCTCCAGTTACAACAAAAAAAACGGCATTTTCGTTGTACTCGCTGGTTGACATATATCGACATACGTTCTACAATTGTTTAGCATGAAGAAGCGTACGACAGTTTGGCTGCCGGAAGACCTTCTGGGTAAACTCAAGAAACTGTCTCACAAGACAGGCGCGCCGATGGCCGAACTTTTCCGTCGCGCAGTCGAGGCCTACTTGAAAAGGAAGTACTAGAGGAACGCGGGCCTGCCGTCTGTTACTAGCAGACGGCAAGCCCTGACCACCAAAGGAGGTATCAGCTCCAATGGCAGCTACGCAGACCGTACCTCAACATTCTCAGCACTGCAATTCCGCTCCGGTACCGCCGGAACTGCTTGCGCCCCGGCACGGAGTCGTGACCCTCTTCGGCTACGGCATCAAGGTGCATGTTGATCGGGGACACCTGACCGTTCAGGACGGCATCGGTGCTGTCCGACGCGAAGCGCGACTATCACGCGTAGGCCACGGCCTGCGGCGTCTTGTCGTAATCGGGGCTGACGGAATGGTCTCACTTGCCGCACTCCGTTGGCTGGCAGACCAGGACGCTTCTTTTGTCATGCTTGACCGGGACGGTTCTGTTCTGGCGACCACAGGACCTGTCCGGCCATCTGACGCTCGACTACGCCGTGCACAGGCTTTCGCAGAAGAGTCGGGAGCCGCAGTACAGATCACGAAGGAACTCATTGCTCAAAAACTACTGGGTCAAGAGCGAGTCGCACGAGAAGGCCTTCACAACCTCGAAGTCGCTGACAGAATTGCAGGCTTCCGGGCCGCAGTTGATTCATCTAAGACAGTCCCTGCAATTCGCCAGTACGAGTCACAGGCAGCCCAATCGTATTGGCGTGCTTGGCGCGAGGTTTCTATCAGTTTTCCCAGGGCTGATCTCCGTCGAGTGCCCGAACATTGGCAGCGCTTCGGAGCGCGGGTATCTCCCTTGACCAACTCCCCTCGTTTGGCCGTGAATCCTCCAAACGCAATCTTGAACTATCTTTATGCCATGCTCGAATCTGAAGCGCGTCTAGCGGCTGCCGCGCTCGGGCTAGACCCGGGCCTTGGAGTTCTTCACCTCGATAGCAAGACCCGCGATAGCTTGGCCTGTGACCTGATGGAGCCGGTGCGACCGAAGGTGGATGCTTACCTACTCGACTGGCTCAGCCGAGCACCCCTGCGGCGCGAATGGTTCTTTGAGCGGCGAGACGGTAACTGTCGTCTGATGGGGTCATTCGCGAAACAACTCTCAGAATCAGCTCTAACTTGGCGTAATGCCGTTGCCCCTTACGCGGAGCGATGTGCTCGTATCCTGTGGTCGACAGTGCCGAGGCCATACGGCAGGCTGACACTGGCCACGCCTCTAACTCAGAGTCACCGGCGCGCTGCGAAAGGTAGTCACGTCGATCCCTCAGCCAAATCAGCGCCTCGTCCCCCTGCCATCTGTCGGCTTTGCGGCAAAGCCATCAGAGTAGGGACTACTTACTGCGCTTCGTGCTCCTCCACGATATCCCGAGAGGAACTCATTAAAGCGGCACACATGGGAAGAATTGCTGCCCAAGCTCCTCAGGTCTTGGCCCGTCTCGGTGAAAAGCAAAGAAGGCACCGGCTGGCCGAGCGTGCTTGGAAACCTGAAGATCAGCCAGACTGGTTGAATGAATCAGTCTATAAGGGGAAGATTCGCCCGCGCCTGGCTGATGTGACAATCTCAACTATCGCTCTGACCCTTGGGGTTTCGCGGCCTTACGCCTCGGACATTCGCGCGGGGCGACGGCGACCTCATCCACGACACTGGGTGAGCCTTGCGCGGCTGGCGGGGGTTGATAGTCTTCCTCTGTAGGAAACCAACCCGTATAGCTGTTATGCCGATATACATATTCCGTGTACAAATTCTGTAAGTTGAATGAGGCAAGCCACACTCACTGTAGGCTGCCAGGTTTTAGTTTCCAGTGTTCTTTCTTCCGACTCGCGGAATTGTCACCGCCGTCAGTGCTCCTAGAATTGGACCACCGATAAGCGTCGTGATAACTGTACTGTCCACCTTAATAGAAAAGAGTCTCAACACCACCCAAAAGCCGCCGCCGAAGAGCAAGAACAAGAAGACCAACCAGAAGAGAAATGCAACAACCTGATTCTCATGACTGAAAGGGGCAGTGACTTTCGATAGCGTCGTGAAGAACTTAAGCGAGAGCTTTTCCTTCGGTGTCGGTTTCAATTCTTCGGAGCGATAAGAGGGCAGCGCCGCCATTCGAGCTGCAAAACTCAACAGTGATCGCATTTCATCTTCAAAACGTGCTCCCGACATGCTGCTAGACAGCTCCGGGATTTCCAGATACTGGTACGCGGCCAAGTATGTGAGTGTTGCCTCGACTGCGGGAAGGTCTTTGCGGTCCTTGAGCCTGTCCCTAAGCTTCGGTACAAATTCCCCAAAGGCCTTCAGAATGAGTTCAGTTTCGCGCCGCAATCTATACCATTTTGGTGGATTGGTCAGACCATTTTCCATCAGCCCTACTTGATGCCGGGAGGCGTAGATTTCCCTTCGCAAATATGGGTCCGGATACGGGCTAAAAGGTAAGCCCATCGCAGGAAAGAGGGATGCAGCTATCTCGTCCAGATAATCGAGGGCTGCGTCAATGTGCCGCCCAAGTTGATTGGTCCTGTATTTTCCAATCTCATTCACAATTGCATAGCAGTACGCAAACCGCATTTGCGGCGGAGAAAGCCATTTCTTCTTTTCCTTTGCGCTCACTCCGGAGAGTTTCACGGCAATGAGAAGCGTCAACAGCGAGATGATAAACAATACAACCCACCAGAACCAGAATGACCCAAAATGAAAGCGTATAGTTCGAATGGAGATGACCGTGGAACCGAAGTACCGCCACACGAGCTTTGATAGTACAAGGGGAATCAGCGGAATAAGTGACAACACGAAGAAGAAGATAAATGCATCGTTCACGCCCTTGTTGTCCTTCACTAATCCAACGCGTGTCTCGTGAAATAGCTCTTTAATGGATTGAAAGTATTCTTCGAGTGCGGCTATGTCCACGACAAGGGGGGCAGGTGAAGCCACATCTGCTTCAGTGGAGCTTGTCCCGGATTCAGAGTTGCTTGTTTCGCTGCGTGCGACCTTTCCTGCCGACGCAATTCCTTGATCTGAACGGTCCTTCGGATTTTCCGGATCAGCCGACATGGTGTGCCTCCAGCACTCTCCGAAAGAAGACCTAAAATGTCCGCCCCTTTAGCCACTCGGCGCGCGTCGTGCCCAGATTGAAGCTGCCCCAGTTTCCCGACAGTCGCGCAACAAAGAGAATATCAAGGGGGTTCAGAAGGCTTTTAACTGCGTCCCTAACGTCCGCCGCCCCTTGGTCTGTCTCGACAAGCCATACGGATTTCTCCAAATGGCACCATGTTGGGTAGACCAATTTCAGACCTTCAATTACTCTGTCGTAGTCGGCAGCCGTGTCGTTAGGCGCTTTGAGGTCATATGAGATTATGTGAACCAAGCAAGCCTCCCAAATGGATTACCCAGAGGATACCAGAAGCGAGACTCATCATTCGCTAGGGTGCAATTTCTGACTCCGCGATGACACCGCTCGTGACTGTACTCATCAATCGGAGGTCAAAACGGGAATTTGGGTTCGCGGGTAGTATGCTACCGGTTAATCGGAAGATCAAATGGCAATCTCGGCCTACACCCCCGGTCCGAGTTACGAGGGAGGCAAGCGATGCGAGCAGGGTTCGAGAGCCTGCATTACTTCAAGTGTCCGGTAACCAGGAATTGTCAGAACGGGCACCTTGAATCGGTTGGTTTTGAAGTCGCGCCACACCTTGGAATAGGCTAGAAGGTCTATGACAAGGACCGCTCGCATAGCTGCTCAATTCGCGATAACAGCGGTGCTCGCGACGGCGTTGTCTTTTGCCGTCCCTGTTTTCGTGGACCGACATGAGTTCACAACGGCTGTTTCGAACTATGTCAAGAATCCAAGTCCAAATAACGAAGCAATCCTGCGGGTCGCCAAGGCCAAAAATCAGCGAGTTGCACTAGTGACCCATTTGGTGGCAGCAGGCGTTCTGTTCATCTTGATGAACGCAGGATGGTATTTGGTGAGACGAAAGTCAGCAACTCCCGCGTAATGCGATGACCTGAAGACTGGAGTCCCAGTACGAAGATGTCCGGTTTGCCGACTTACCAGGAGTTAGGCATCAAACGAAGCGCTGGAACGTGCCGGATATGCCTTTACGGCTGCTCGCGCCTTGGCCTCAGCGTCTAACCAAGTTTCCTGCATTTGGTAGTTGCTCTCTCGACATACTTCAGTAATTCGCCGTTTTGCTGTTTGAGGATTAGGTCATCAAGGAACGGCCACCTTGCCTCGGGATGCGTCTTGAGGATGGATTGGTAAGCCCTAAGTGAGCCTTCCACTCCGGCGGTGTAGACGGCAACCTTGTCTTTGGCTTGCTTTGGATGCTCAATAATGAAACTGGCGGCGGAAAGCATGCTCTGGCCAAAAATCTCGCTTACAAAATTCTTGTTGCGGTCCGATTCGTAAAAGATCGGCCCGAGTTCGTCGCCGCAAACCTGAACAGTGAAATCGGGTACCTCGATCAGCCACAGCGTAAACCAAGTGCGCATGTCTTTGTTACCGGGCTGCAATGGATCGGCTTCGAGGGCATGCGCGATCTGTACGACCTTTGCACGCTCCTCCGGAGTGGATGGCCCTCGCTTTTGCTGGCTTTGGCCGAAAAGGTTGGTCCCAAGGAACAGCAACAACAGGCCTGAAAAGAAAATGCGCCGATGGGTCATGAGAGCCCCACAAGATGCGCTGGTTGAATGCTGCCATGCTAAAGGGAAAGAGTTCGTCGGTCAATCCAACTCGTATAAGGGCGGAAGAGCACTTTCCGCCAGCTCATGGGGCCAGTGCCTGGTAAACGCGGTTACCGTCCATGTGGGTACTGGAACGAACATGTCCGGTTTGCCGACTTCTGCTTATCCGGTTGTTTCAGCCTAAACGGTATATCTTGGGCGTCGTCGAACCCTGTACTACAACGGCTGGTGGCGACCTGAAACAACCGGATAAGCACGTGCCGACTAACCAGGACTTAGCCACACCGCTGCTTATCTGGGCAACCGGTTTCGACAAGAATGTGTGATTCGTAGCACCGGATATGTACATTGATAAATACGTATGCTACGGAAGATACTAATTGCCTTTGGTCTGTTCATCCTCGCCCTAATAGTCTTAGACGTTTACTTTGTTCATCGAATCGATTCCCAATTGGCGCGAGATTCCAGAGAAAAGCTGAAGAAATTAGAACCGCGCGTTATAAGAGGCGCTGGGCAGTTTAGGAAAAGCACTTTTTACAGGGGAGCGGGCCTCGGCGAAGTAACGGAAATCCTTGTGGGTTGGCCAGCAGACCTCGAAGGTGCTGCCCTGACCGTCGTGGGGAACCTTGGTGCCCATTTCTTGGACAATGGCGGACGGCTAAAGAAAGAAGTTCGTTTCGCGAAGGGCGTCTTTTGCCCGGTCAAAATCGCAAGGCTAGACGCGAGTGGGACGTACGGTTTTTTGACGCGCGACGAGTGTTGGGCTTCCGATGCGATTCTATTTGACAAGCAGGGCCAGGAGCGCTGGAGCTACCCGGGAGGTGTTCTCAAGGGCGGCGTCGATGATTCGGTCGGAGGCGGCTTGGATAGCAAAGGCAAGTTGCAGGTGGTTATTGGCTTCAACGGGGGAGGCGGGGTTGTCCTCGTCAATGCTGAGGGAAAGAAGATCTGGCAAAAAGCGGATAGGAACGTCTGGCACGTTGAGACCTTAGACATCAATGGAGATGGGCGAATAGAAATTCTTCACAGCAATGCGCGAGGCCAATTGCTTGTCCGGGACGCGAGCGGAGAAATCATCGCCCACTATTTGACGGACCACTATGTTTCCGGTTTTGCCTTGACGCGATGGGGTGCGGAATCGCAGGCCCGACACATTCTGATTCCATCTCGGGAGACTGATGATGGGTGCTACAGACCCGTCATCTTGGTACTAGATGCCGAGGGCAAAACTGTCGCCCATTACGACGCGCCACTCGGTGACCTCATGAACCAACCGCAAGGGACACCCGTGCACTTTCCAAAGGTCCCCTCGTACTACGCCGTCCTGCAAAGCAACGGACCTTTAAAGCGCTCGCTGCTTTTTCTCTACGATGGTGTTGGAAAAATCGCCTATCAGGAAATTCTTGCGGACGCCTGTTTCGGGATTGCCTCAATGCCAGGGAAAACAGGTGACCGGTTACTAGTCGGTTGTTCGGGTGATATTTTGGAATACTCTCCCATCACTGATGGCGCCGCTACGCAGGCGAACAGTGATGCGGGAGTCGTTGAGTACCGCTAGGTCCTGGTAAACGCTTATCGGACAAGTGAACGGGCGCCCGCGCGCGGGGGGGGGGGGGGGGTCCCTTTTTCGCGTGCGTAAACGCATACCCGTGCCTTTATTGACTCCACCGGCAATATTCAGTAGCCTCGGCGTTCCTGCTGCGGCGGTCCCATGACAGCAAGCATGGAACCGCGGAGGGGGCCATGGACGCGGAGAATCCTCGGACAAGAATCCGAAAACAAGGCGCAAGTGGAATTACGCGCCGCGAGTTTGCGCGGCAGGCGGCACTGGTGACGGCCACGGCGGCGGCCGGTCTGGGCCCCACGGCGCCCCTGCTGGGAGCAGCGAGCGCGGCGCAGGAGTCAACATCGCAATTGGCCAAGACGTCCAGCCTCGCGCCCCAGAGCCAGGCTGAAATCGACGGGAAGATTCAAGCGATTCTCGGACGCTACGGGAACGGGCTGAGCGGGGCGCAGAAGGCGGACGTACAGCGGCTCGTGAGAGAAATGCAGCAGCCGCTCGAGAAGCTCCGCTCCTATTCCCTCGCGAACTCCGATATGCCGGCCACGGTCCTCAAGCCGAACGTCGAACGCGAAAAGCCGCGGACCGCGGCGCCCTCCCCCGGACCGGCAAAGCCGAAAGGATAGCGAGGGAACGATGCTGAGCGAAAACATCCTGTACCTCTCCGCAGGCGAACTGGCCAAGAAAATCGAGGCGCGGGCGATTTCTCCGGTCGAGCTCACGGAAAGCTATCTGGCGCGCGCCGAGAAGTTCGGTCCGAAACTGAACGCCTTCGCGACGCTGACGCCGGACCTGGCGCTCGAACAGGCACACGCGGCCGAACGCGAGATCAAGGCCGGACGTTACCGAGGACCGTTGCACGGCATTCCCTACGCGGCCAAAGACCTCCTGGCGGTGAAGGGGTATCCGACGACGTGGGGGGTCAAGCCATTCGCGAAGCAGGTGTTCGACGAGAATGCGGCCGCGATCGAGCACCTGAATCGCGCGGGCGCGGTCCTGATCGGCAAGGCGGCGATGATCGAGTTGGCCGGCGGAATGGGCTACCGGTTCGCATCGGCGTCCGCAACGGGCGCGGCGAAGAACCCGTGGAATACCGGTTGCTGGACCTGCGGGTCGTCCTCGGGCTCTGGCGCGATCGTGTCGGCAGCGCTGGCGGCGTGGGCGATTGGAACGGAAACGTGGGGATCGATCGTATGCCCGGCAGCGTTCTGCGGGGTGACCGGCCTGCGGCCGACCTTCGGGCGGGTGAGCCGCTACGGAACGATGGCCCTGGCCTACTCGATGGACAAGATCGGCCCGTTGGCCCGCACTGCTGATGACTGCGCGCGAGTGCTCAGCGTGATTGCGGCGCACGACGCGCGGGATCCGGGGACGCTGCCGCTCGATCGCGCGGCGTTCTCCTATAGCGCCGCACAGGATCTGCATGCCCGGCCACTGCGCGTGGGATGGGTCGTCAACGCGTGGAAGGACAAAGACTTGCAGGCCGGAGTAGGCAAAGTCGCAAAAGAGGCCATGCGCGTGGTGCGGCGGCATGCCGCAAGTGTGAAAGATGTGCGCCTGCCCGAGGGGCCGTGGGATGAGGCGGGCGGGGTGATCGTAAACGTGGAAAGCGCGTCGGCTTATGAAAACCTGATTACGAGTGGGCGCACGGCAGACCTGACCGACCCTTTGGGACAGATCGCCGGATACGTGAACCAGCAGATTTCCGGAAGCGACTACTTGCATGCGGACCGCGTGCGCGCGATCGCGCAGAAAAGAATGGCCGAGCTATTCGATGATTACGACGTGCTGGCGGCGCCTACGCTTCCGGTGGCGGCCACGCCGCTGGAGATGAATCTCGAGAAAGACCTGTCGTTCCCCGACCCGCTCGGCGCTCTGGGGAACATGTGCGGTCTGCCCGCCGTGAGCGTACCGTGCGGTCTCAACGAAAAGGCTCTGCCGGTGGGCTTGCTCTTTGTGGCGAAAGCCGGGAATGACCTTGCCGCCGTGCAGGCCGCCCGCACCTTCCAGCAATACACCAACTGGCACAAGGCTCACCCCCCGCTGCACTGAGCATCACTCATGGATGGCAGAAAGATTTTCCGGGGGGAGGCCTCGTGGAGACCGAACGTCAGGAGGAAGTTTCTTGGCGCTCGAGGATCTCGCGGACGGCGCGCAAAATCGCCATGCGGGTAAAAGGCTTCGACAGAAGAACAGAGGAAGGGTCCCACTCGCCGGGGAGACCGGCCGTTTGCTCCGTATAGCCGGACATGAAGATAACTTTGATATCCGGGCGAACCGAGGTGAGCCTGGCGGCCAACTCGCGTCCAGTCAGGCCGGGCATGACCATGTCGGTGACGAGGACGTGGATGGGACCCTGATGCCGGCAGGCGTGTTCGAGGGCGGCGTCGCCGTCATTGGCTTCGAGGACGGTGTACCCTCCCAGGACCAAGAACTCGCGCGCGATCTCGCGAACGTCCTGCTCATCCTCGACGAGGAGGATAGTTTCCGAGCCGCGAGGCACGTCGGTCACTCCGCGGGTGGGGGCAAGCTTCTGTGAGGGCTGCTCCACGCGGGGAAGATAAACCTTAAAGGTCGTCCCCTTTCCCACCTCGCTGTAAACCCAGATGAACCCGCCGCTCTGTTTGACAATGCCGTAGACGGTCGCCAGGCCGAGACCGGTGCCCTTGCCCTGCTCCTTGGTGGTGAAAAAGGGCTCGAAAATGCGCGCTTGCGTCTCGGCATCCATGCCGGTTCCGGTGTCGCTGACCGCGAGGAGAACATAGCGCCCCGGCGTCATCAGGGGATGCGATCCCGTGTAGATGCGATCCAGCTCAACATTGGATGTTTCAATGATCAGCCGGCCGCCCCGCGGCATGGCATCACGTGAATTCACGGCCAGGTTCATGAGGACCTGCTCCATCTGGCTGGCGTCAGCGCGGATGGCGGAGAGGCTCTCACCGGCGCGGATGACGAGCTCAATGTCTTCGCCAATCAGGCGCGGCAGAAGTCTGCCCATTTCCTCGACCACTTCGTTCAGGTTGATGACTTTGGGTTGGAGGACCTGCATGCGACTGAAGGCCAGAAGCTGGCGCGTCAGGGTGGTGGCACGGTCGGTGGCGCGATCGATCTGCTCGATCTTGCGCAGATCGGATTCGGAAGAGGCCAGCCGATCTCGAAGAATCTCGGTGTGGCCCTTGATAACCATCAGGAGGTTGTTGAAGTCGTGAGCCACGCCCCCGGCGAGACGTCCCACCGCCTCCATCTTCTGGGCGTGGCGGAATTGGGCTTCGAGGAGGCGTCGGTCCGTGGTGTCCTGAGCGACGACGAGTACGGCCGCGCGCCCCCCATATTCGATATCGAGCGCGCTGACTTCCACCTCGATGAGCTGGCTGTCTTTCTTACGATGCTTTTTGGTTGTGGCCCGCAGCCCCGTTTCGCCGGCGCCTTCAAACTGGGCGAGGAAATCGCCGTCTTCTTCGGGACGCAATCCAGTGACGCGCATTTCCAGGAATTCGTCCTCAGAATAACCGTATTGCTCGACCGCCGCGCGATTCACTTGAAGGAACTCGTGGGTTCGCTTGTCGAAGACCCAGGTGGGGAGCGGGTTATGGGAGAAGAGCAGACGGAAGAGGGCTTCGTTGCTTCGCAGCGTGTCTTCCACCCGCTTGCGCTCGATGGCCAGAGCAATGTGTCCGCCGACGGAATCGAGAAACTCCAGGTCTCGCTCGTCGTAAGCGTTTCCGTCGGAATAATGCTGCACAACCAGGACGCCGATCGTCTCCTCGGGAGTCTTCAACGGCACGCCGAGCCAAGCAGGCGCCGGGGAGCCGACCAGTTCGACCTCGCCCTTTGCCGCAAGCTCCTGAAAAACCTTCTCGGGAATGAGCGCGGCGCGACCGGTGCGGAAGACGTAGGCCGTGCAGCTCCGCGCCATCTTGTCCGGAGGAGGCGGGTCATCGAACTGATCGATGAAAAAAGGGCAATGGAAAGTCGCTGTCTTCCGGTCATACAGGGCTATGAAGCAGTTGTCCGCGGAGACCGCTTTCTTCAGCGCCTGGTGAATGTGAACGAGGAGCGCGTCGAGATTGTGGGTCTCGTTAAGGGCATGTGTGATCTCGTAGCTGACACGGCGCTCGGCCTCGCTACGATGCTGCTCGGTGACGTCCCGGAAATGGATCACCAGCGCCCGGACGGAAGGAACTTGCAGAAGATTGCGGGCCCGGCATTCGAAGCGGCGGTAGGAACCATCGCCACAGCGAAACCTGCCGAGGATGCATTCGGTCTCGCCGGGGCGCGCGAGCAGGCCAGCGAAATGCTCCCGGCCAGGCGCAGTATCTTCAGGATGCAGAAAGTCGAAGAGCTTGGCGCCGAGGAATTTGCCCGCAGGATAACCCAACGCACGCAGTGTTTCCGGAGTAGCGTAGACGATGGTGCCGTCAGCATCCGAGAGCAGCATCACCTCACGCGAATTCTCGATTAGCGCGCGGAGGCTTTCGATACCGACAGCATGACCTCCAGCCAAGAGGAACTCCTTCCCAGCGTCAGCGGCGCGCCGGCACGGTCAGGCGAAAAAGCGCCTGTCATCGCGCCACGAGCCAGGGACTCGCGTTCCTAGCCAGACACGCCGCCCGATGACACGAATCGAACAGGCATACCTTCTGATCCCCTCATTTTATCCAGGCAGCGAATCGGGCCGAAGCAAGATCAGCCGGTGGTTTCCTATAGGTTATCAGGGCGAAAAAGCCACAAACTCCCGGTTCACCGGCGCAAGTGGATCAAGGAAACTCAAGATCGCTTGCATCTACAAGAGAAGTCCCTTTCGGAAGCCTCAACCGGCGTGCTAAGGTGCGGCACGGATGTAGGAATGAAATGCCGGGAGGACGGCCGTGACAGTGAAGATTCTGACAGACATGTTTATCCTGGGTTTGCCGGTGCTGGAGAAGATTCTGCGGCCAGTCATCGTGTACGTCTTTCTCGTCGTGGGGTTGCGCCTGGCGGGAAAACGCGAGCTGGCGCAGCTCAACCCGTTTGATTTGGTGGTGTTGCTGACTCTTTCCAATACGGTGCAGAACGCCATCATCGGAGATGACAACTCGGTGACCGGCGGAATCATCGGCGCAACCGCCCTCCTGGTGATCAACTACCTGGTCGTGCGGTTTCTCTATGGCCACGGCAAGCTGGATCGGGTCGTGGAGGGTAAGGCAGACGTGCTCATCGAGAACGGCCACCTGAAGAAAGAGAAGCTGCGCAAAGACCTGATCACGCTGCCCGAACTCGAAGCGGCTGCACACCGCCAAGGGTTCGCCTCACTGGATGAAGTGCAGCACTGCGTGATCGAGCCGGGCGGCACGATTACGTTCCTGGCCAAGAAGCCCGCGCCCGAAGAAGCGCGCCACCTCGAGGTGCTCAAGCGCCTCGACCAAGTCATGCGAGAACTTGCTCAGATGCGGGGCGGCGAGCCGCAGAAAGCCTGAACCGTCGCTCCGGCGCGGTTATGGTTCCGCCTCAACCGTCCGCGATCAATGCACCAGCCACGCGGCGGCGGCGATCAGCACCCCGGCAAGGCCGAGGACGGTTCCGCCGAACCAGAACACACGCCGCCGCGTGAGCAGCGTGACCGAAGCAAGAACGATCGCCACTTCCAGAAGACCCTCCCCAATGTCGAAGCGGTCGGCGCGACGCCGCTCGATATCGCGCTCGCTTTCCAACTTACGGGCCTCTCCGCTGATCTCGTCTTTGTCTTTATCATAGCGCTGCGCTTCGGTGGAGTATTTCGCCGCGGCGCTGTGGGCTTGGGAAGCGTCGGAGGCCTGAAGGGTGTTTAGGAGATTGGCAAAGGCCTCATCCTGGTGGCGGCGGATATTCTTTGCTTGATAGAAGGCCCACTGGTCACTGGCACGCTGCTGTAGGAGCACTTCTTCCGTATGGGCACGATGGCCGAGCAGCGTCACGCCAGCCATCACTACCGCAAGAATCGAAATGGTCAACGACACGCGCAAAGACTGAGGATCGCTGCTGTGAGATTCGTGCAATTCAGCCGGTTCGTGCATCAGGAATTTCCCCCTCCCCTTGTATTTGTGTTTCTGAGCGATTCGGGAAACAGAGTATCGCAAAAGAGCGTAGCGCAATGCTAGCGGCGGAAAGCTGCGGTCCGCTGAAGATCCCGGAATACGGCTTCCAGGAACTGCTCGTCGGCGGAGCGCTCGGCAGCGGCAACCCCGAGCTTCCTGGCGATGCAATCCGCGATCGAGTGGCCCAGGCGCGAACGGAGCTCGGGATCGAGCTCCGCGCGACGGCGAAAAAACGTCTGCATGAGCTGGAGCTGCGCTTCGGAAAGGTCTGCGACACGGTACGTGGCAGAGGCTGATTCGTTGGCGGGCAGCCAATCCGGCGCGACGGCGCTCAGGCTGCGCTCGTGAACGACCACGGTGCCCGCAACGAAATCACCCAGACGCTTATTGCGCCGGTTCAGGAGCGCCGAAGCGATCCCGAAACAATAGGCGCCGGGAATCTGGTCCACGAGACGCAGCATGTTGCGGGCAATCGCTTGAAAAACATTCAGCGGGCGCCCGGAATCCTGGATGACGCGTAGATTCATCCAGCGCTTGCCCGGGGTCTGGCCATTCCAGATGGATTCGAAGACAGCGAAGTAGCCGTAAAAGATGGAAAATGCAATGAGCACCCCGGCGGCCTTCCCCCAGTTGGTCGCGGGGCTCCAAGTGATCCGGGTAATTCGCACCCAGGCGAGCCCCAACAAAAAAAGGGCAAGGAAGGCGGCGAGTTCGATGAGCGTATCGATTGCGAGGGCGAGGAAGCGGCTGCCGATACCCGCGAGGGGATACTCGAGTGTCGTCTGCTCGGGCGTCTCGATGTTAAGCTGATCCATCCAGCGGCCGCCCAGGCCGGCGGGGCTGGATGGATTCGTCGGATCCACGGAGTCCACAGATGCTCCCTGCGCGCTGGCTGGCCAAACGAAGATCGTTCTGGTCGCGATTGACGGAACTCGTCGAGCGAGCGCACCAGCGCGGTTTCGCTTCGCTCTCCCATCGTGAGCTCCAGGAACTGGGCCTATTATACAGACAGACGGCAACCGACCTAGCAACGGTTCGCGAAGACCCGACCAGCCACACGTTGAGCGTTTACCTAAACCAACTCCTCGGGCGGGCGCACAATCTGGTGTACATGGGCAGGCGCGGCGGCCTCGGTCATGTGGTGGAGTTTTACGCGCGTGAGTTTCCGCGCGTGTTTCGCGAGTCGTTCTCGTACACACTGCTGGCGTTCGCGGTGTTCCTCGCGGGGCTGGTCGTCGGCGGGCTTACCACGCTGGGCGATCCGGCCTTTTCACGATTCTTCTTGGGACCGCACATGCTCGACAAGATCGAGCGCCGCGAGATGTGGACGGATTCGATCGTGGGCGTCAAGCCGCTCGCTTCCAGCGCGATCATGACGAACAATCTATCCGTTTCCATCGCGGCGTTTGCATTCGGAATCACGGCGGGGATCGGGACGCTCTACATGATGTTCTTCAACGGGCTGCTGATGGGCGTGATCGCGATGGCCTGCTGGCAGGCGGGCATGCTGAGACAGATTCTGACCTTTGTGGCGGGTCACGGCTCGCTTGAGTTGCCGGCCATCTTCATAGCCGGGGGCGCGGGATTGCTCTTGGCGCGTGGGCTCTTGTTCCCCGGACTCTTGCCGCGGCGCGCGTCGCTCGCAGAGGCAGGGTCCAGAGCGGTGAAGCTTTTCTTGGGCACCATCCCGCTGCTCGTGATTGCTGGGATCGTCGAAGCGTTCATTTCGCCTACTTCCCTGCCCGATCCACTGAAGGTCGGCGTCGGCGCGTCACTGTTCACGCTTCTTGTGGCGTACGTGTCCCTGGCTGGGGGAGAAACGAAGAAGCAGGCCCAACGTCCTGCTTAGAGCAGGCTCCGTTCCTTGATATCCAAGTACTGATTGACGAGGGCGGGCGAGATTCGCGCCGCTTCGAATTCGAGCGCCAGGACGCCGCGCTGGCGCAAGCGCTCGAGCAACACCTGCCGCCGGTCCAGCATTTCTTGCGCGGCGATGTGGCGGTACATTTCGACGGCGGTGGCGGGCGAACTGGCGGCCACGTCAAGGAGTTCGGGCTGCTGGATCACGCCGAAAAGCACCAAATGGCGCGAAGCCATCTGCATGGCGCTTTCGATCACTTCAGGGAGTGCGGGCGTCTCGGATATGTCCGTGAGCCAGACGACAAGGCTGCGGCGTGACTGGCGCCCGAGAAGGGTCTCTGCCGCGCGCACGTGGTTCGCTTCGGAAGGTTCGCTGCGCACCATGGCCAGCCGCTCGAGAATCGCTCGAAGGTGCGCGGGGCCGCGCCCGGGGGGAAGCTGCTGCTGAATGCGGCGTCCGTAGGCGAGCAGGCCGACCTTGTCCCCGGAGTACAGCGAGACCTGCGCCAGGCTCAGAGCCGCGTTGACGGCATAGTCGAGCTTGCTGGGACCGAAAATGCGCGCGCGCAGAAGCCGCCCAGCGTCGATGACGATCCAGACGGTCTGGCTGCGTTCCGCCTGATACTCCCGTGTGACGGGGCGGCTGCGCCGCGCAGTCGCAGTCCAGCAGATATCGCGCCACGGATCCCCGGGGCGGTATTCGCGCAGGCTCTCGAAGTCGCGGCCCTGTCCGCGATGGCGCCGCAGGCGGCGCTCGAGAGCCACCTGGCGGGTGCGAATGAGATACAGCATCTGGCGGCGCGCTTCCTCGAGATTCGGGTAAACGCGAATCGTCTGGGAAAGATCGGCCGAGGCCCATCGCTCGGCCACGCGCAGCGAAGACTGGTAGCGGAAAAACAGTCGTCCGAGGTGGAGATCGCCGCGCTCGCGCGGAAACACTTCGTAGCCGGCGCTGCCCTTGTCGCCGGATGGAACGCGGAGAGTCCGCTCGGGCGGCCTCTGGACAAGCGCCGCCGGCACCTCATCCACCAGCGAAACGAGGATGCTCAGGCGACCCAGATCTTCGAACTCAATGCTGACGGCGGAAGCTGTGCCAAATGCTACCGGGTGACGCCAGACGCGCCGCACGATGATCTCCGCAGGATGGGGCAGCCGCGCATAGTCCCAGACCCACAAGAGCAGCACTGCCGCGTCCCACGCGCCCATGGCCCAAAGAAATCGTCGCTCGAACCATGCGGGACCGATCCAAACCAATCCGAGCAGAAAGAGACTAAAGGCGCGCCTGCCAAAGCCGCCGCTGGGAAGGATCCGCCCCAGGAACGAACGCCGCGCGAGCGGGGCGCCGCGAGCTTCGCGCGTTTCGGGCGCGAGGTGCGAAGCATCGAGCGGACGTGTGGCGCTCACCGGCACAGGAGTTACTTGGGCACTTCGACGGCGGCGAGAACTTCAGCCACAACCTGGTCGGCGGTGATCCCATCGAGATCGGCCTCGGGCTTGAGCATGAAACGATGGCGAAGAACCGGCGGCGCGGCAGCCTTGATGTCATCGGGCAGCAAAAAGTCCCGGCCACCAACCGCAGCGAGGGCCTTGGAGACGTGGATCAGTCCCAATGCTGCGCGAGGACTGACGCCGAGGCTCAGCGAGGGCCAGTCGCGGCTGCGGCGCGCGATTGCGGCGGCATAGCGGAAAAGCTGCGGCTCGACGTGGATCGCCTGCACCTCTTTGCGAGCCGCATCGAGCCAGTCTGCCGGAAGCGCCGTCAGATCCATGCGATCGAGCTGATGGCCATCAAAGCCCCGGTGGTAACGCTCGAGGATGGCGGTTTCCTCAGCGTCAGACGGATACGCAATGCGGATTTTCATCAGGAAGCGGTCGAGCTGCGCTTCCGGAAGCGGGTAAGTGCCCTCGAATTCGATCGGGTTCTGCGTGGCCAGGACGGCGAAGGAATCCGAGAGCGGGTAGGGGGTTCCGTCAATCGTGACCTGGCGTTCCTCCATGGCTTCGAGCAGCGCAGACTGGGTGCGTGGCGGCGTGCGGTTGATTTCGTCCACGAGCAGGAGATCGGTGAAGACCGGGCCGCGATGGAGCATGAATTTACTGCGGCCCATCTGGAAGACGTTCGTGCCCATGACGTCGGCCGGCATGAGGTCCGGCGTGCACTGCACGCGGCGGAAGTCGAGGCGCCCGATGCGCGCCAGCGTCTTCACAGCGAGGGTCTTGGCCAGTCCGGGAACTCCTTCGAGCAGGGCATGCCCGCGGCAGAGCAGGACGACCAGGAGTTGGTCCACAGGCTCCTGCTGGCCAATGATCACCTTGGCCATTTCAGCGCGTAGATGCCCGGCCACGCGGGCTACGTGTTCCGCCATTGAGGATTCTCCTTTACGGCCTGACGCTTGAGATGGAGCAAGCCGGTGTAGTGCTCGAGAGCCTCCACGATCCGCAGCGCGTCTTCGTCGCCCAGATGCGGATTGCGGCTGGCGCGTTCGGCGGCCTGAAGCGTTTCATAAAAACCGGGCTCGGTCCAGCCCAGGCGCTCGCGGGCGGCGCGGTGGAGATCGGCCAGGCGGGTGTTGGCCGCAAGGCCCAGGCGCCGCGCGAGTAGCATGCGGAAATGAGCGTAGCTGACCGAGGCAGCGGCCGACCCGGCATGAGCCCGATGGTAGAGATCGCCCAGCGTCTCAACAAACTCCAGCGGTGAGAGCCGTGATGGCGTCGGCGGCGCCTGCACCGGACCAGAGCGCCGCATGAAGGTCACGAGAATCAACAAGGCGACGAAGGCGGCTTGGAGTCCTGCCCACGGCACAGGCGTTCTTGCGATGTAGGCAAACAGCGAACGGCGCTGGCCGTGGAAATACTCGTCCCAGAGAATCGTGCGCTGGCTGGGCGAGCCAACGCAGTCCAGGAAGAAGCTGAGGTTGCCTTCGACGGGCAGGCCCGCGTTCGTGAGCGGCGTAGCGTCGGCCCACCAGATCACGCTTCCCTTCCCGGCGGCATAACGAACGGCCACGACGTTTTGGCCATCGGCATAGAGGGCCTCGTGGGAAGGCTTGGACGTCTTCCAGCGGACGCTCGGCGGCGCCATGGTGATGCGCGGAGCGTCACGTGTGAGCGGGCCGGGAGACTGCGCGGCATAGGACTTCCACTCAACGTCATCCGTCTCCTCGTGGACCGCGTCGGTTTCCGGCATCCACCGCGCCGCCTCCTCCCCGACGGCCAGAACGGCGCCGCCCGAATGGACAAAGCGCTGGATGGCATGCTGCTCCTCGGTGGAAGCAGCGTGGAACGGTTCCGCCAGGATCAAGAGGTAGCCCGCGCCTGTTCCGGGCAACTGGTCGGGAGAATCTTCCCAGCGCCGGACCTGGTAGCCAAGCTTCTGCAGCAGCGCGAACGCGGCGCGAGCGCCGCCGGAGGCCGTGGAATACGTCGAGGGGAAGCTGATTTCGCCGGTTGCCTCTGGGGGCACGACCGCAGCGGCGGCGAGACACAACAGCACCAGAAACGCTCCGCCAACGATCAGGAGGCGGCGATCGGACGATTCGATGGAAAGCGGCATCCGAGCTCCTCCAGGCGGTCGAGACTCGAGCGAAAGTCGTCGGCGGTGGCGTGCGCGCCGGCATACCAGACGCGCTCGAACGTACCGGTGAGCGGGACGAGCGCGGCGCGAATGCGTTCCGGGGCGAACGAAGCGGCGGGATGCGCTCTCGTGGCCGCACCGGGCAGCGCGATGTCCGCTCCGAGAGCGTCGAGAAGGTGAAGATATTCGCGCGGCGTACGGGATTGATCTGTCGTCCAAACGCCCAGGCTCTCTAGGCGGCCAACCGCGGCCCAATAGCAGGCGTGAACCGCCCCGCGGAATTCTCCGCGGCCTCCGGCAGCAAGGGCTTCTTGCGCCCATTGCCGCCAATCTTTGGCGGTCGCCACAGCAGGAGTCACGCGCGCGAGTTCGGTCCGGCGCATGGCGCGGAGAAGCCATCGCACCAGCAGCACGCTCATGAGAAGAAAGCTGCCTCCGATTAACAACCAAGACAGGATGTTCCGCGTCCTGACGCTGCCTCCCACTCTGCTGAAAAGGCGGCCCAGAAGACGGCCCACGGCACGTAAAATGCGTGCCCAGGCAAGCTCGAGCCAGGAGGGGCTGTGAACGCTCGAATATTCGCGCCCGCTAAGAATCTCCTGCATGGCGGCGCGAGCCGAAACAAGGTCGGTGCCGGCGGGCGCCGTGAGGGCAACCGCACCGGCGCGTAGCCGGTCGAGCCGCGCCAGGATTTCCTTCTCCGCGGTGGCACGCTCGGCCGCGTTCGATTCGATGCGCGTGAGTTGCGCGGCGAGCCAGCCGGTGGAGACATCGTAGCGTTGGCCGGAAACCTCCACGTTCCAGGAATGTGGCAGGGAGCCGCGCAGAGCGGCCGCATCCTGCGGATGCGCGGAAAGCCCCTCAACGGCAGGGCGCAGCCGATCGAGAGCCTGAATGTATCCAGCAAGATCGAGTCCGCCTGCGGCGGGCGGGCCCGCGCTCGCTCTATCCGCCGTCGCCGTAGGCGGCGTCGGCGAGGTAGCGCCCCCTGGCCCGTTGTCTGCAGCCACGGACACACCACCAGACAGGAGCAGGAAGACCAGAGAGACGGCTCGCAGCGAAGGCCGTCTCATCCGAGGACTGCGCCAGCAAGCGGTGTCGAAGATGATGGCGGTTGAGGCTGAGCCTCGCGCTCGGCCTCGGCCAGAAGCAGCCGGATATCGAGGGCTTCCTTGCGCACCCGGGCGTCGTAGTAAAAGAGCGCGACGATCAGCACTGCGAACGGCCCGCTCAGGATCGAGCTTACGGAGCCCGCCACCGCGTTCACCGCAGCGAGCCAAAAGGGCACCGGCCCCCCTTTAAAGGTGTAAGAGAAGACCGCGGCAAGGAACGGCCCCTGGATCAGCAGGAGCGCATTGTAAACGAGAAAGAGCACCAGCACCCAGGCTACAAAGATCTTCCCGCAGAGGTTGCGCGTCAGTTGGAAGCTGCGCCCAAGCGATGCGAAGACCCCAGTGCGTTCGAGAACCAGAACGGGTACGGTCAGAGCAAAGTGCAGAAACACCCAGGCGACAATAACCACCACGCCGAGCACAACCACAAGGCCCGCAATGCCCCTCGCCGTCGGTCCCAAAAGCGACACCGCGGCGAACAAGATCGCAGCAAGAAAAACGGCCGCAATAAACAGGGCGATCGCCAGAAGAACCAGCACGCAAAACAGGCCGATCATGCTGCCGATTCGGCCCTTGAGCTTCGCGTAGGCGCCGCGAATCGTAATCGGGCGATTGAGATAGACGTCGGAGATAGCGCAGGTGACCGCTCCGGTGGCAAAAATGTAGATGAACACGTAGACGAAGACGAGCAAGTAGGTCATGCCCAAAAACGCAGCGCTGGCCGCCGGATTCGCGAGATGTCCGGGTTTCGCGCCGACAATTGGGTTCACAAATCCCTCGAGGAGAAGCTGACCAGCAAGCAGGATGCACTGCGGTACCAGCAGAATCCCCGCGAACAGCGCGAACCGGCGGCGATACAGCACGAACGTACGGTCCAAGAGCTCTCCCAGCCGCAGCGGGCGCAGGTCGATCTCCAGCCAATCGTTCAACGATCATCCTCGCATATGAACGGTGATGACATCATAAACACCCGGTCCATTGCAAGCTCACCGGGGGAGACTGTTGTCCGCCGGACAAAGCCCATTCGTTGGCAGAAGACATCCCCGGAGATTTTCGCTGAGGCTGGAGCACATCGCCACCGCCGTGACCCCGGCTAGGCCTGTGCGGCGAGAGCCCGGAGGGCCTCCCCTGCGGCCACGATCGTCTTGTCGATGTCGGCTGCGGTGTGCGCCGCGGAAAGAAACATGGCCTCGAACTGCGATGGCGCCAGCAGGACGCCTCGAACGAGCATCTCGCGGAAGAAGCGAGCATAGAGCGTGGTGTCAGATGATTTGGCGTCGTGGTAGTTCCGCACCGGACGATTGGTGAAAAACAGAGTGGCCAGCGAGCCCGTGGCAACAAGTTGAGCAGGCACGCTGGTCTGCCGCAGGGCCTCTCGAAGGCCCGCGCAAAGACGCTCAGCGCTCTCGTTCAGCCGCGCGCAAAAATCCGGCGCGGCGATCTGCTTAAGCGTTTCGATTCCAGCGCGCATCGCCAGAGGGTTTCCGGAGAGCGTCCCTGCCTGGTAGGCCGGGCCGGCCGGCGCCACAAGATTCATCAGCTCGGCGCGGCCGCCGTAAGCGCCGACCGGCAATCCTCCGCCGATAATCTTCCCCAGTGTGGTGATATCGGCCTCGACCCCCAGGGAAGTCTGCACGGCGCCGTAGCAGAGGCGGAACCCCGTGATGACCTCGTCGAGAATTAACAGCGCGCCGTGTTTGCGCGTAACTTCGCGAAGTCCTTGGAGAAAGCGCTCATCGGGCAGGACGACGCCCATGTTGGCAGCAATAGGCTCGACGATCACCGCCGCGATTTCGCCGGCGCGTTCACCGAAGAGCCGCTCAACGGCTTCGAGGTCGTTGTAGGGCGCGTTGAGAGTAAGCTGCGCGAGGCTGTCCGGGACGCCCGGGCTTGCGGCGATCCCCAGCGTCGCGAGTCCGGACCCGGCCTGTGAGAGGAAACTATCCGCGTGGCCGTGATAGCAACCCTCGAACTTGAGAATGCGATCTCGGCGGGTGAAAGCACGCGCCAACCGGATCGCGCTCATGGTCGCTTCAGTGCCGCTCGAAACGAACCGGATACGCTCGATGGCAGGGATGGCGCGAATGATCAGCGAGGCAAGCTCAATCTCGAGTTCGCAGGTGAGGCCGTAGCTCGTGCCGCGCGCGGCCTGCTCGGCGATGCCGGAGACGACTGCGGGATGCGCATGTCCCAAGATCATCGCGCCCCAGGAACCGATGTAGTCGAGGAGTTCGTTCCCGTCGGCATCCCACAGGCGCGCACCCTGAGCGCGCTCGACGATCAACGGATCTCCGCCCACCGCGCGAAAGGCGCGGACGGGGCTATTGACGCCGCCAACGAGAAGCTCCTCGGCCCGGCGGAAGAGTTCCCTGGAGCGGCGGGATTCGCGGTGAACCTTGGTTGGGGAGCCACTCATGATGAACCGGCGGCCGCGCGCTAGCCCGCTTTGAGCCAGCGAGCGAGGTCCTTGGCGTGATAGGTGAGGACGATCCCGGCGCCGGCGCGCGCGATGGCCGTGAAAATCTCGAGCACGATGCGCTTCTCGTCAATCCAGCCGTTGCGCGCAGCCGCTTTGACCATCGCGTATTCGCCGCTGACGTTGTAGGCCGCGATGGGCACGTCGAAGCGCTCGCGCGCGGCCCGGATCACGTCGAGATAGGCGAGCGCGGGCTTCACCATGACGATGTCGGCGCCTTCCTCGAGATCGAGCGTAATCTCCTTCAATGCCTCGCGAACGTTCGCCGGATCCATCTGATGGCTCAAGCGGTCGCCGAACTGCGGAGCGGAGTGTGCAGCTTCTCGAAACGGCCCGTAGAACGCGGAGGAGTACTTGGCGGCATAGGAAAGGATGGCCACGTCGCTGAAGCCGGCGGCGTCCAGCTTCTTGCGTATGGCGGCGACGCGCCCGTCCATCATGTCGGACGGCGCCACGATGTCCGCGCCCGCGCGCGCGTGCGAAAGCGCTTGTTCGGCCAGAAGTTCGATCGTTGCATCGTTCTCGATGACGCCGTCCTTGACCAACCCGCAGTGGCCGTGGTCGGTGTACTCGCACAAGCAGACGTCGGTGATGACCAGAATCTTCAGATGGGCCCGGCGGATGGCTTCGATGGTCCGTTGAACGACGCCGTGCGCGGCGTAGGCCTCAGTACCTCGTGCGTCCTTCTCTTCCGGAATGCCGAAGAGGATGATCGCGGGAATCCCCAGAGACTCGAGCTCGCGACAATCCTCCACAATCTTGTCCGGCGATTGTTGATAGACGCCCGGCATCGAGGCAACTTCGACGCGCACGCCCATCCCCGGGCAGACGAACAAGGGATAGACGAGTCCGGCGGCCGAGGGCCGTGTTTCGCGCACAAGTCCGCGGATGGCTTCATTGCGGCGGAGGCGGCGCGGCCGGTGCGTGGGAAAACTCATCGGCGTTCTCCTGTCGCGTGGCGGCTGGAAAAGTAATCGATCAATGCCGCGATGAAAGAAGCGACCGACGCTTCCGAGGCGATCACCTCGGGAGAAAGCCCCGCATCACTCATGGCGGAGGCAGTAACCGGGCCGATGGCAGCGAGAGCCGTCTGCGGACGAATCGCGCGCAAAGTATCGAGTCCCATCTCCTCAGCGAGATTGTGGAATGCCGAGGGGCTGAAGAAGGTTACCACGTCCACGCCTCCGGCACGCAAGTCACACAGCAGCGATTCGTTTGGGGGTTCGACAGGAATCGTCCTGTAAGCGACAACGTCCGTGACCGCAGCGCCCGTGTCGCGCAGCGCGGCCGGCAGGCCAGTGCCGGCACGATCGCTGTGCGGCAACAGAACGCGCGCGCCACGAAGACACGGGCCAAGTTCCGTGGCCAGCGCCGATCCGCGGTGCTCGTGTGCCACGTAATCTACCGAGAGACCGATGGTTGCGGCGGCTTCTGCCGTGGCCGGTCCGACCGCGGCCACTTTCAACCGGCGGCTCTTGCTTTCTGATCCCGGAGAGGACCCGCCGCCGGCTAGGTCGAAACCGAGCTCGCGGCAGCGGTCGTCGAGCGCGCGGACAGTATTCTGACTGGTGAGAATCAGCCAGTCGAATTCGGCCAGATGCCGGAGCGAGCGGTCGAGCTCGGCAAAATCGGCAAGACGGGCGATTCCAACTGTCGGGAGACACAGGGGAATGGCTCCGCGCGCGGCCAGCTCGCGGCAGAGCAGCTCGGCTTGCTCCGGCGCGCGAGTGACAACGATGCGCTTGCCGGCGAGCGGACTCGCAGCGGCGTCAACCAAGTTGACGTCCGATCTGTTCGAGAATACCGCGTGCCCCCGCGGCGAGGAGTTTCTGCGCGAGGGTTTGGCCCAAAGCGGCCGCTTCGGCGACAGCAGACACGCCGCGCTCCCGTACGTACTCGGTGCCGTCGAGGGACGCTACGCAAGAATCCATGACAAGCTGCCCATGTTCGACGCGGGCCCAGGCCCCGATGGGTACCTGGCACCCGCCCTCTAGTTCGGCGAGGAGTGTCCGCTCGGCGACGACTGCCCAGCGCGTCTCTACATGATCCAGCTTGCCGGCTACCTCCAGCGTGTCCCCGTCGGAGGTGCGAGATTCCACAACCAGCGCTCCCTGCCCGACCGCTGGCAGGCACACAGACGGTTCCAGCACCTCCGAAATCCGATGCGCAAGGCCCAAACGGTCCAGCCCGGCCTTGGCCACGACCACAGCGTCGTATTCGCCGCTCTCGACCTTGCGCAGCCGCGTATCCACATTTCCGCGAAGGTCGCGAAGGTCAAGGTCGGGACGAAGATGGCGGAGCTGCGACTGCCGGCGGAGGCTGCTCGTGCCGACGCGAGCGCCCTGCCGGAGCGCAGCAAGGGTGGACCCATTGGTGGAGACAACGCAGTCGCGCACGTCTTCCCGGCGGCAGACGGCGGGAAATGCGAGCCGGGCGGTGGTCTCTGTGGGCACGTCCTTGGCGCTGTGCACGGCAAGGTCAATCTCCTCGGCCAGCAAAGCCTCTTCCAGCTCCTTGATGAAAATGCCCTTCATGCCCAGTTGGGACACGGGTCCCTGAGCAAACTTGTCGCCTGAGGTCTTGATGACGATGATTTCAGCGTCCCGCCCGGCAACTTCGAGGAGCTTCGAGCGGATGAAGTTTGCCTGCCACTGCGCGAGCAGGCTGCCGCGCGTCCCGATGCGCAACGGCTTCACGGCTTTTCCCGGGGGAGCCCGAAGATGTCCCGCAGCGCTTCGAGGTTTTGAATTTTTCGGCGCAGCTCGCGCTCGTTGCGCACTCGCTCCGCGCGGCCCAGCACCAGCCGCTCCAGCAGCTCGTCGAAGAGGGATTCGATGCGCTCGCGGTCTTCGGCGGCAAAGTGCTCGAGCGCGGAGCGGTGCTCCCGGAGCAAGGCCGAGCACTCGTCGCGCAATTTCGCGCGCAGTTCATCGAGGAGCGTCACCGATTCGACGCCGGCCTGCCAGGAAAGAAATTTCGCCACGTGCTCTTCGATGATGGACTCCGCCTGCGGAACCTGGCCTTCGCGCGCCTTGCGATTTTGCTCCACGACCTGAGTGAGGTCGTCAATGTTGTAGAGATACACGTTGTAAAGACCCGCCACAGAACCTTCGATGTTGCGCGGCACCCCGAGATCGATCAGAAACAGCGCCCGGTTACCGCGCGCGGCCATGGCTTTCTCGAGCACGGCATGCGTGAGCACGTTTTCGGCCGCAACCGAGGAGACCACAATGTCCGGCGCCGCAAGCGAGGCCGCGAGCGAGTCCCAAGGAATGACCTGGCCCCCGAAACGCCTGGCGAGTTCCTCGCCCCGCTCACGAGAGCGATTGGAAATCAGGAGCTGGGCGATGCCGCGGTCGCGCAACTGGCCCACGACCTGGTCGCTCATTTCGCCGGCGCCAAGGACCAGGGCCGAGCGGTTGCCGAGCTTTCCGAAAATGCGCTCGGCGAGCTTCACGCCCGCCGACGCCACCGACATGGGACGCGCCCCCAGCTCCGTCTCCGTTCGCACCCGTTTGCCGACTTCGAGCGCGCCCTGGAACAGACGATTGAGGACCGGTCCGGTGGCGCCCAGTTCGTGGGCGGCGCGGTAGGCCTCGCGAACCTGGCCAAGAATCTCGGCTTCACCGAGCATCATCGAGTCGAGCCCGGCAGCGACGCGGAAGAGATGGCGGACGGCATCGCGATCGTAGTTGCGGTAGATCGAGCCGCGGATTTCTTCGTCGCGCACCGCGTGAAAGGACCCGAAAAACTCAGAAAGCACGGCTGCACTGTCGTGGCAGCTCTCCGGCGGCACACCATAGAGTTCGCTGCGATTGCAGGTCGAGAGAATGAGGCTTTCCTCGAGGATGCCGCGCGAGCGCAGTTCCTCAGACGCCCGGCGGGCTTGCTCGGCGGTGAAGGCCACGCGTTCGCGGACTTCGACGGGAGCCGTGCGATGGTTCACGCCGACGAGGACGATCTCCATCAACCTTCCCTTCTCCGTGCCCGTTCAGAAAAACCGGTGATTGCGCGAGAGATAGACATTCACCACCGTAAAGCTCAGCACCACGAGCACAAAACTTAGGGCGCAGAGAACTGAAGCTCGTGCGCCGCGCCAAGAAGCCGTGCGCGAAAGCAACACATACACCACGTACACGGCAAAAACGACCAGCGTGAACTCATACTTCAGATCGGCGGCCCAGAAGTGCCCGGTCAACCGGTGCACCCACACCGCGCCAAAGATGATGCCGGCCGCCATGGCCAGCAGGCCCACACGCACGCTATTGCGGCTCATGCGCTCAAGAATTTCGAGCGGGGGCAGCCGCCAGAACGTGGTGCCCAGACGGTGCCCGCGAAGAAGGCGGTCCTGCGCGAGGAACAACGCGCTCAAAACGAACGAAAGCGCGAAAGCAGCATAGGCCAGGATGCAAAGAGTGACGTGCAGGGCGAAAATCGAGCCGCGCACCCCCGGTGGCAAGGGTGCTTCGGTCGTCGGAAGCTGCGCGGCGAGAAAAAACACCAGCACAAAGGGCAATACAAACGCGCCCACCGAGCGATGGCGGTGATGGAACTCGAGACCGAAGTAGGTGACGGCCAGGAGCCACCCGAAGAGCGACATGGAGCCGTACAAATCGTGGTACGGCACCGTGTGCGCCGCGCGGGCGCGCTCCAGTAGAACAAAGAATTGCAGTACGATCCCGGCGGCAAGGCAGACCGGTGCCGCACGGGAAACGAACGGACGCGGGGCAAAAAGGACCCAGGCGTAGAAGACGAAACTCCCCGCGTAAACCGCGATCGTGATGAGAGTGAGTGGCGTCATCTTGCCGGCCGACCGGCGGGCCGCACCGCGCGCCGGTCGCTGGACCTCGGAGACATGATGACATAGAGCCAGCGCGGCCCAAAAGACTTCATGCACCACCCTCCGCCAGCGGTCCTGGCGCGGCCGATGGAGGCCCGGAGGTTCTTCTGCTATGATTCCCTCCGGAACGGCTCGATGACTTCCCCAGTGGAACAATCATCTTATTCATCTCAGACGCTGACTCGTAAGGAGTTATTCCTGCGGGCGTGCCGCTCCGAACCCGTGCCGCGCGTGCCGGTTTGGATCATGCGCCAGGCGGGAAGGTATCTGCCGGAGTATCGCGAAATCCGCAAGAAACACGCTTTTCTGGACGTTTGCAAGACCCCCGAGCTGGCCCAGGAAGTATCCCTCCAGCCCTACCGGCGGCTGGGCGTGGATGCGGTGATCGTCTTCTCCGACATCCTGATCCTCGCCGAGGCCATGGGCGTGCATCTCGAGTTGAACGACGCCGGACCGCACCTGCCTGAGCCGGTCCGAACCGCGCAGCATATCGAGGCCCTGCGGATGTTCGACCCCGAGCAGGAAACGGGCTTCTTGATGGAGGCGATCCGGGGCCTTCGCCGCACTCTGGGTTCGGAAGTGCCCGTATTGGGCTTTGCCGCCGCGCCGTGGACGCTGGCGTGCTACCTGATCGAAGGCGGCACGCGCGAAGGCTTCGCCACGGTGAAAGCATTCGCCCACGAACAGCCGCGAGCCTTCCGTTCGCTCCTTGAAAAGATCGCGCGAGTCACGGCGCGCTATTTGAAGGCGCAGATCGCCGCTGGAGCCGCGGCCGTGCAGCTATTTGACACTTGGTGCGGGGAGTTGACCGCCAACGAATATGCGGAGATCGCTCTTCCTGCGACTCAGCAATTGCTGGGAGAGCTCGACGCTTCGCCTGCGCCTGTGATTCTCTATACCAAGGGATCGAACCACTTGATGGACAGCGTCGCCAAGGCCGGAGCGGACGTCCTCAGCGTGGATTGGCGCGTGGACCTCGCCGCTCTGCGTGCCAAACTCGGTCCCGATGTCGCGTTACAGGGGAATGTGGACCCCGCGATCCTGTTGGGGCCGGCTGCCGGCATTCGCGGCGCGGTGCGCGGCGCGATCGGGAAGACGAACGGCGCCGGCCACATTCTGAATCTTGGCCACGGCATTCTGCCGACGACGCCGGTCGAGAACGCGCAACTCTTCATCGAAACCGGACAGAAGACGCCTCTTGCACCACATGTTCCGGCCGCGCCGGGGACCTGAGAACCGGCCATGCCATCGGCCAATCCACAATCGCAACTGAACCGAGCGGACTTCCAGATCAGCGAGGAGTTTCTCGCCAAGTACAACCGGCCCGGACCGCGTTATACGAGCTACCCGACCGCCCCGGTGTGGAATGATGCGTTTGGGCCACAGGATCTTGAAGGTGTGTTCGCCGACGCGGACCGCGCCGGCCGCAGCATCTCGCTCTACTTGCACATTCCTTTCTGCGAAGCGCTGTGCTTGTTCTGCGCGTGCAATGTGGTCATTCAGAAAAACAAGGCGGTCGCGCCGCCGTACCTCGAGGTGCTGAAACGCGAGATCGGACACGTCGGCGAACGAGTGGCCCGCTCGCGGCCCGTGGTGCAATTGCACTGGGGCGGCGGAACCCCGACCTATTTGACCCCGCTTCAAATCGAGGAGCTATTCGAATTCACGCGCGCGCGCTTCACCCTCGCGTCCGATGCGGAGATCGGCATCGAGGTCGATCCGCGCGTCACCACGCCCGCGCACCTCGAAACCCTGCGCCGCCTCGGCTTCAACCGCCTCAGCATGGGCATTCAGGACTTCCACCCGCAGGTGCAGGAGACGGTGCACCGCGTGCAGCCCTACGAAATGACCCGCGACCTGATCTTGGAAGCGCGGCGCCTCGGCTTCGGCAGCATCAACGTGGACCTGATCTATGGTCTGCCCTACCAAACGCCGGAGCGTTTCGCCCGGACCATCGAGCAAATTGTCGGCCTTTCGCCGGACCGCGTGGCCATGTTCAGCTACGCCCACGTGCCGTGGCTCAAGAAGCAGCAAGGTTCCTTCGCGAAGCAGCTCCCCGAAGGCATGGCGAAATTCCAGATTTTCCGCACCGGCCTGCTGAACTTCCTGGAGGCGGGCTACCTCTACATCGGCATGGACCACTTCGCCAGGCCGGGCGATGAATTGGCTGTCGCGCAGCAGAATCGCACGCTGCACCGAAACTTCCAGGGTTACACGACCAAAGCCGGCGCCGACCTCTACGGCATGGGCGTGAGCGCCATCAGCGGCATCGGCGACGCTTACGCGCAGAACTACCGCGATCTCCCCGGATACGAACGAGCCGTCGCCGCGCGCGGGATCGGCACGATGCGCGGCTACCGCCTCTCGGCGGACGACCGCCTGCGCCGCGCCGTGATTGGCCGGCTGCTCTGTCACACCGTGATCCGCAAACGCGAGATTGAGAGCGAATTCGCGATGGTCTTCGACGAGTATTTCGCGCCGGAGCTCGAGCGCCTCGCGGTGTTTGCCGAGGATGGCCTCATCGTTCACAACGACAAAGAGATTCGCGCGACGATGCTGGGAAGGATATTCATCCGCAATATCGCGATGGTGTTTGATCCGTACCTCGAACAGCAAAAGCTGGATACGAAGCCTTTATTCTCAAGAACGCTGTAGGGATGGCGGAGAGCCGGAGAGGCGTGGCGAGCGACATTCCAGTGATCGTAGTGGGCGGAGGCCTTTCCGGCCTGGCCTGCGGCTATTCTCTGAAACAGGCGGGAATTGAAGTCCTGGTCCTCGAGGCGAGCGATCGTCCCGGGGGCGTCATCTCCACGAAGCAGCAGGACGGCTTCCTCGTCGAAGAAGGCCCCCAGAGTTTTCTCTGCACATCCGAGCTTCTCGCGCTCGTGCGCGCCTTGGGAATCGAAGGAGAGTTGCTGCGCGCCGATCAGCGCGCGCCGCGTTACGTCCTGCTCCGCGGCCAGTTGCTCGCCGTGCCCCTATCGCCTTTCGGATTTGTGCGCACGCCGCTGCTCACCGGCCGATCCAAATGGGCGCTCGTGCGAGGCTTGCTCCAGAAAACGCAGCCGCCTGACAAGGATGAATCCCTGGCCACGTTTGTTCGCCGCAAATTCACCGAAGAACTGCTGGAGAACCTTGTGGGGCCGATGGTTTCAGGTATCTACGCCGGTGACCCGGAGCGGCTGAGTTTGCGGGCCACGTTCCCGATGGTGTACGAACTCGAGCTACAGTACGGCAGCCTATTTCGCGGCGCCATGCAGGCCCGGGGAAGAGGAACGGGAGAGCGTCCGACGCTCTCCACCTTCCGGGGCGGGAATGAGACGCTTTTGCGAACGCTTGGCGAGAAGCTCGGAGCTTCGCTGAAGTGCGGCGCGCGCGTGGCGGAAATCCGCCGCGAGCCTACAAATGAGTTTTTGGTGCGGGTCGAGGGTGCGGGCGAAACGACCATGCTGCGTTCCGGGGCGCTTGTCTTGGCCACGGAGCCACACGTGGCGGGGCAACTCCTCAGCGGATTATCGCCGGACTTCCCCCGCCTCCTCGGTGAGATCGAGTATGCGCCCGTGGCGGAAGTCGCTCTGGGCTACGAGCAGCGGCAAATCGGCGGGGCCTCCGATGGCTTCGGGTTTTTGGTGCCGCGGCACGAAGGGCTGCGCGTGCTGGGCACGGTGTGGAACTCGTCGTTGTTTCCGGGAAGAGCGCCGGAAGGCGCGGCGCTGACGACGAGCTTCGTCGGCGGCGCCCTCGATCCCGATGGTGCCGCGCTCGACCCGCAAGCGCTCGTGGAGATCGTGCACACCGAGATCGCGCGCGTAATGAAGATTGAGGGCTGGCCGGCATTTCAGTCCGTACGGCAGTACCCCAGGGCCCTACCGCAGTACAATCTGGGCCACTCGGCGCGAATCGAGGCCGCCGAGAAGCTGGTGGCGCACTTTCCGGGCTTATGGCTCGCGGGCAATTATCTCGAAGGGCCCGCCATGGGCGCTTGCGTGAAGCGCGCCGCGCGCGTGGCCCGTCGCGCGCAGGAACTCTTGGCGGAGCGGCCCGCAATAGCGTCTCCCCTGTCAAGTTGAGGAACGGCGTGGGCGGCTGCGAACAATTCAAAACGCAATGCGAACGATACGCGCGGGGCGCGCTCTCGCAACAAGAGCGCGCCTTGTTCGAGGAGCATCTGGCGACCGGCTGCGCCGCCTGCAACCGCGCGGTCCAGGAGGCGCGGGCCGCGCAAACGACCCGCTTGCCTTGGTGGATGATTGTTCTGGTTGGAGGAATCGCCGGTGTCTCGGTGGCATGGGGACTTCAGGCTCGCAAGGAAAGGAAGGAGTTGATCGCCCTGCACGCGCAAGTGGAACGCGCGCTGGCCGACCAGCGCCGGCTCGTGGAACGGGCCAAGCAGGTCGCCCTCGAACAGCAGGCTGCGGCAATTCTCTCCGATCCGGCCACCGCCGTGTTTGCCTTGCAGCCGCAGCAACCTTCGCTGCCGGTCGTCCATTTGTACTGGAATGCGCGGTTCGGGCTTCTCCTGACGGGGGCGAAAGTGCCGCTGCCGGCGGGGGATCGCGCGCTGCAACTCTGGCTCGTGCCCAGGACCGCTGGGGCAGAACCGGTCAGTTTAGGGACGTTCCGGCCCGACGCGGAGGGAACAATCGTCCTCGTCGTGCCGGGCTCTCTCGTGGAGAGATCCGCGCTCGCTGCCACGGAGATCTCGGATGAGCCTGCGAGCGGCAGCGCGCAGCCGACAACAATCCTTTGGCGCGGAACCCTCCGGTAACTCATCTCCCAGGAAAGTGCACTGGCGCGGCTAACTCGCCGCGCCTCGCGAGCGGTGCGCGAGGCGTATTTCGCGGCGATGGAGGGCCTCACGGTAGCGGCGCTTCTCTTCCGGCGTCTTGCAGATGAGCGGGGGAACGGGCCTCGGTTGACCAGTGTGCTCGTCAATGGCCACAAAGGTGACGTAGGCGCTGGTGGTGTGCTTCCGCTCGCCCGTAAGCACACTCTCGGAGAACACATCGACGCCGATCTCCATCGACGTGTGGAACGCTCGGTTCACTTGCGCTTTCAGAATGACGAGCTCGCCCAAACGCACCGGGTTGCGGAAATCGAGGTAGTCCACTGAGACGGTAACCACGTAGCTGTTCGAATGCCGGTGCGCGGCGACGGCGGCGGCCATGTCCACCAGATGCATCACCCGTCCGCCCAGCATATTCCCCAAAGGATTCGTTTCCGCCGGCAGAACGATCTCTTCCATTTCCGAGCGCGACGCGCTCACCGGTCTTCCCGCGAGCCGGCTCTCGGCACGGCGTGGCTGCTTTCGCTTGGGCATCGTAAATGCCGGCGTCTCTCACCGCCGGTCCTAATCCGCTATAATACGCAATTCGACCGTGAGCGAACAAAAGAAAAGCCGCAGGCAGATGCTCGAGGAGTTCTTGGCGGCCCGGCCGGACGATGCCTTCTCCCGGTACGGCCTGGCCCTCGAGTGCGTGAACGCCGGCGACGCCCCTGCCGCCGAGGAACACTTCCGCAAGCTAATCGAGGCGAATCCTGACTATGTGCCCGCCTACCTCCAATTCGGGCAGTTCCTCGCGGGGCAGTCCCGGCGCGACGAAGCGCGCCGCGTGCTCTCCGCCGGCGTGATCGTCGCGCATAAGCGCGGCGACCAGCACGCCCGCTCGGAGATGGAGACCCTCCTGACCGACCTTGCCTGAGTGGGAACGATATTCTTTCCGCGCTCGCGTTCGTTCATCTTGGGACAGTAGTTCCCTCCGCCGCCCGCGCCTTCCCATCTCTGGTACCATTGAAGGGGGGAACCATGCAGTCGCGCCGCATTCCATTGTTCCCATTGAAAGTGGTTCTCCTCCCTCGCGCCAGCCTGCCTCTGCACATTTTTGAGCCGCGCTACCGAGGCATGGTCAAACGCTGTCTGGAGGAGCGATCGGAATTCGGCGTTGTGCTGGCGACGCCCAAAGGCATGGTCCACGTGGGCTGTACCGCCGAAATCACCGAGGTGGTGAAACGCTATGACGACGGCCGACTGGACATCGAAACCTCCGGCCGCGCGCCTTTCCGCGTGAACGAGGTATTCAACGAAAACCCGCTGGCGGAGGCCGACGTCGAGTATCTCCTGGACGACCGCGACCCGCCGGAAGAAGAGATCCAGAAAGAGCTGGTCGAATTGTACGAAGCCTGTTGCGTCCTGATGTCCAGCGAACCGCCGCCCGCGATTGAGGTGGACCAACGGGTGAGCGCGGCCTATCTCGTGGCCGGCGCTCTGCCGATCGACCTGCTGTGGAAGCAGCAATTGCTGGAACTGCGCAGTGAACCTGAGCGCCAGAAGCGCTTGGTGCGCTATCTGCGCGGCTGGGCGGAGGAGCTTGTAAATGCGCGCCGGCTGCGAAAGAGGGCCGGCGGCAACGGCCACCCGGCGAATTGATTCCGGGCTGCCCGCCGGAGACGCAACGGCGGAGCTTGCAGCTTCATCTATAATGAAGAGGGGCGCGCAACGCGCGCATGCGGGGGAAGATGACCGGTTCAGCCAGCAGTGTGCCAGTCCAAGAGAGGCCTTCCACGCTCGGAGCGCTCAAGCACGCCAAGAGCTACGACTTGGCAAAGCTCCGCCGCAGCGTGAAGGACGAAATGCGCGAGAACCTGCTGCGCGCGCTGGCGGCGAAGCAGCCGCTGTTTCCCGGCGTTCACGGTTACGACGACACGGTCGTGCCGCAAATCATCAATGCCATCCTCGCGCGGCACAACTTTGTCTTGCTGGGACTGCGCGGACAAGCGAAGAGCCGCATCTTGCGCGGCCTCGCGCGCTTCCTCGATGAAGAAATCCCCGTCTTGGAGGGTTGCGAGATCAACGACAATCCGCTGCGTCCCATCTGCCGCGCTTGCCGCGAACGGCTCGCTGCCGACGGAGAGGATGCCCCCATTGCCTGGCTTTCCCGCGAGCAGCGATACGTCGAGAAGCTGGCCACGCCGGACGTGACCATCGCCGACATCCTAGGCGACGTGGACCCCATTCGCGCCGCGCGCGGTGGCCGCGATCTCTCCGATGAGTTGACCATCCACTATGGACTGCTTCCCCGCGCGAATCGCGGCATTTTCGCCATCAACGAGTTGCCCGACCTGGCCGGCAAAATTCAGGTCGGCCTCTTCAATATCATGCAAGAAGGCGACGTCCAGATTAAGGGCTACCCGTTGCGCCTGCCCCTCGACGTGCTTCTGGTGTTTACCGCCAACCCGGAGGATTACACCGCGCGCGGCAAGATCATCACGCCGCTCAAGGACCGCGTCGGCGCCGAGATTCGCACTCATTATCCGGCCACGGTGGAAGAAGGAATGGCCATCACCGCTCAAGAGGCCTGGACCTCGCGCGATGGGAGCCGGCAAGCGGAGGTGCCGGGATACTTGCGCGAGGTCATCGAGGAGATTGCTTTCCAGGCGCGCAACGATAAGCGCGTGGACCACCGCTCGGGCGTGAGCCAGCGCCTGCCGATCACCAGCCTCGAAAGCGTCGTGAGCAACGCCGAGCAGCGCGCCGCGCGGAACAGCGAGCCCTCCGCGATTGCGCGCATTGCCGACGTCTATGCAGCCTTGCCCGCCATCACCGGAAAAATCGAGCTCGAGTATGAAGGCGAACTCCGCGGCGCGGATACCGTCGCCCGCGAGCTCATTCGCGCGGCGGTTGGCAAAGTGTTCACAAAATACCTGGCGGGCGCCAATGTACAGCCGGTCATTCAGTGGTTTGAGAACGGCGGCGAATTAAAGCTCCAGGAAATGAGTCCCGCCCGGGAGGCGCTGCGGCAACTCGAAGAAATCGAGGGTTTGCTCGAGAACACGGCGCGGCTCGGAGGCGATGAGTCCTCGAAACGAATGAGCGCGGGACAAACCGTGTCTGCCGGAGAGTTCATTCTGGAAGGACTCTGGGCGCATCGGCGCATCGGCCGCAGCGAGGAGCGCGGCTATCACGCCGAGAAACCCCGTCCAACCGAACAGCGCGAGCCGCCTGCCCGGCCCAAGAGGCAGTTCAACTGAGCGCCTGCCCATGAAGATTATTCGCTACGGAAAATACACCGGCGAGCCCGCCGACGCCGTGGACCTCGAAGAGCTGATGCGCCGGCTCTCCGATTTCTTCCTGCGGAGCGGCTTCGAGTCGCAGTTCTACGGCCTCTCGGAATACGATCCCGAACGGACGATGGAGGCGCTTCGCCAGGCCGTTCTCCAGGCGCTCGAGGAGGGTGACCTCTTTCCTAACGAAACCCTCTCCGAAGAGATGCGCAAGCTCCTCCAGAATCCCGGAGCCCTCGACAAAAAGCAGGTGCGCGAGCTGATCGAGCAGATTATCGAGCGCATGGCTCAGGAGGGCTACATCGACCCGCAGCCACACGTGGCGCCGCCACCCGGGCAGAGCGCTCTGGGCCAAACCGGTCAAGCCCGCGAACGGGACACCGAAACGCGTTTTGAGATCACCGACAAGACCATCGATTTTCTCGGCTACAAGACGCTGCGCGATCTTCTGGCCTCCTTCGGAAAGAGCAGCTTCGGCCGGCACGACACGCGGGATCTGGCCACGGGAGTGGAGTCGGGCGGGGCTTCGCGCGCCTACGAGTTCGGCGATACCGTGAACCTGGACGTCAGCGCCACGCTGTTCAACGCCGTTCGCCGCGAAGGCGCCCGCGTGCCCATCCAGCTCGACTATCCGGACCTCATGGTTCATCAGTGCGAGTATCAGAGCTCCTGCGCCACGGTGCTGATGCTCGACTGCAGCCACAGCATGATCTTGTACGGCGAGGATCGCTTTACGCCGGCGAAGAAGGTGGCCTTGGCGCTCTCGCAACTGATCCGCACCCAGTACCCGGGCGATTCCCTGAGCCTCGTCCTTTTTCACGACAGCGCCGAAGAGGTGCCCGTCGCGGAGCTGGCGCGGGTGCAGGTGGGTCCGTACTACACGAACACACGCGAAGGGCTGCGCCTGGCGCGCCGCATCCTGCAGCGCCAGAAGAAGGATATGCGCCAGATCGTGATGATCACCGACGGAAAACCTTCCGCCCTGACCCTGGAAGACGGGCGCATCTACAAGAACGCCTTTGGGCTGGACCCCTTCGTCGTGTCGCAGACGCTCGAAGAAGTGAACAAGTGCAAGCGTGCGGGCATCCTGATCAATACGTTTATGCTCGCGAGCGACTATAGCCTGGTACACTTTGTTCAGAAGGTCACCGAGATGTGCCGCGGCAAGGCCTACTTCACGACGCCGTACACTCTCGGCCGGTACCTATTGATGGATTACGTCAATCGCAAGACGCGCCAGATTCACTGAAGCCGATGACCAAAATTACCGCAGGCAAGCCCGCGCCGAAGTTCACGCTCACGAGCACGAGCGGAGAGAAATATTCTCTGGCCGAGGCACTCAAGAGGGGACCGGTCGTCTTGGCATTTTTCAAAGTCTCCTGCCCGGTCTGCCAGTTCACGTTTCCCTTCCTCGAGCGCCTGCACGAGAAATACGGCGCCGAGGGTGTGATGTTTTGGGGAATCTCGCAAGACAACGCTCGCGACACGAAGGATTTCTGCGCCGAGTACGGCGTCACCTTCCCCGTCTTCCTCGATGAACGCGGCTATCCCGTCTCGAACGACTACGGCTTGACCAATGTGCCGACCGTTTTCCTGGTCGAACCCGGCGGCAAAGCGAAAATCAGTTGCGTGGGTTTTGACAAGGCCGATCTCGAAGCCATCGCCAAAGAGCTGGCGGGGCGAAGACAGATCCCGCTCGAGCCGCTCTTCCGCCGGGACGAAGTGATTCCTGCCTACAAGCCCGGTTGAGGGTCCAAGAACTAGGTCCGGTCGGGACCTGCGCCCAGACTCAGAGAACTTCAGTTTCCAGCCACTTCTTCCGGTGTCGCGGCGGTTTCTTCCTCTTGTCGGGGACAATCTTCTCCGCCGGAGGCAATCCTGCAGCCCGGCGCGCGCGGCGTCGTGCCTCCACCCCAGCGCGGAACTCACTCCGTTTCTTTCTCGCCATCGGCCACCGGCAAAACGCCTCTTGCCTGTCCCAGTATCCCTGCTAGCATACGCACGCATTGCCATCTAAGGCCAGCAGTCACGAGAAGGAGCTGACAACATGACCCCGAATGCAACCCTGCCGCTCCCGCCCGGCCGGCACTCAAGATTGGGGCTTGCCTGGGTATTGCTCTGCATTGCCCTGGCGCTTCACGTAACCGATGAGGCGCTCACCAACTTCCTGGGCGTTTACAACCCTACGATCATCGCTCTGCGTGGGCGCTTTCCCTGGTGGCCCATGCCGGTGTTCACTTTCAGGGTCTGGCTCTCAGGACTGGTGATCGCCATCGTGCTGCTCCTCGCCGTGTCCCCCTTTGTCTTCCGCGGGGCGCGGTGGATGCGGCCCATCGCATACATCTTCGCGATCATTATGCTCGCGAACGGCTTGAGCCACACTGCCGGAACGATCTTCGGACGCGGCCTCGTCGCCTCAGTGCATTTCGCGCGCCCCATGCCGGGCTTTTATTCTTCACCCCTCCTGCTCGCGGGGTCTATTTATCTGCTCTGGCAATTGAGGCGCACCAAGCCGGAGCCGCAGCAGGTGCGCGCGCAAGACTGGACGGACATTTGAGGGAACCGGATCATCCGAGCACGGTGATTCGCGCCTCAAGGCCTCGATTCAGCCTTGCCCCGCCGTTTCGTCCCCTTCAGGAAGAACCTCCAAGCTTGATTCCTCACCCGTGTGGTGCCTGCTCTTCTTCATCAGGAACATCAGCGGAATGATGACCAGGAAGGCGATTCCCATCAGCCAGAAGTCGTCCGCAAAAGCCAGCATCGCCGCATGGCGCTGGAGCATTCCGTACAGCAGGGCCTGGGCCTGGCCGGTGGCCTGCGTGAGATTCGAGCCTCCCGCCATCAAGGCCTGGGTCGCGCCCGCCAGCGCCGCCCGGTAGCTGCCGTCAAACGGTGTCATATGGCCGACGAGGATGCTCTGGTGGAACTGCGTCCGCCGCGCCAGCAACGTCGTCACCATCGCGATTCCGACGCTCCCGCCGACGTTTCTCGCGAGATTGATCAGCCCGGTCGCATTATTGACTTTGCTCTTTGCCAAGAACGCGAACGCCATCACGTTGATCGGTACAAACAGAAACGCCATTCCGGCGCTCTGATAGACGCGGGCCATCATCGCCGTTCGAAAATCGATGTCCAAATTGAAGTGCGCCATGTGAAAGAGCGACATCGAGACAACCAGCACTCCAAAGATCACCAGCCAGCGCGGCTCAACCCTGACCAACAGCCGCCCCACGATTGGCAGGCATATCAAGACGACGAGTCCGCCGACCGAAAGTGCCAGCCCGCTTTGCATGGCCGTGTAGCCCATCAGGATCTGGAGGAAGAAAGGCAACAGCATCGTACTGCCGTAGAGCGTGACCCCCAGCATGAACATCGTAAACGTCGCCACGCCTAGATTCCGGTCTTTGAACAAGCGGAAATCCACCGCTGGATCTTTCGAATGAAGCTCCCAAATCAGTGCTCCCACCAACCCGATTACCGTCAGGACCGCGCACCCCACGATGAAGTGTGCGCTGAGCCAGTCCTCGCGTTCTCCCTTGTCCAGCACCACCTGGAGGAAGCCAAGCCCCACACTCAGCAAACCGATTCCGATGTAGTCGATCTTGAGCCCGGTGGCGAACGTCTTGCGCTTGAGGTATGGCGGGTCGAAGATCAGCCACTTGGTCATCAAGAGCGACAACACGCCGACGGGAATGTTGATCAGGAAGATCCACCGCCAACTGTAGTTGTCCGTGAGCCACCCACCGAGCGTAGGGCCGATGATCGGCGCCACGACCACTCCCATGCCGAACATCGCCATGGCCATCCCCCGCTTCTGGTGAGGGAAACTCTCCACGAGGATGGCTTGTGATACAGGCTGGAGCGCGCCGCCACCGGCGCCCTGGAGAATGCGGAAGAAGACCAGTATGCCGAGGTTCGGCGCCAGACCGCAAGCAAAAGAGCTCATGGTGAACAGCGCCACGCAAGTCATGTAGAACCGCTTGCGCCCGAACAGCATCGAAAACCAACCGCTCAGCGGCAGCACGATGGCGTTGGCCACGAGATAGCTCGTGAGCACCCACGTGCTCTCGTCCACCCCGGCCGAAAGATTGCCCGCGATATGCGGCAGCGCGACGTTGGCAATGCTCGTGTCGAGCACTTCCATGAAGACCGCGATGACCACCGTGGCGGCGATCAACCATGGGTGCGTCAGGCCCTCTTCGTTCTTCGCCCCGGCGAACAGTTCGTTCAAGGAAACCACCCCCGCGGACCGCTCAGTGTACCCCTCAACCCCTTGCCCAGATGTGACTTGTGTCACATTCATTTCTTCGGTCCGGGCGGACTTCCCTCTCTACCGTGCTTGCCTCGAATAGCCCCAATCGGAGTATGCTGTGCCGGGCGCCGCGTCCAACGTGGAAGTCGATGCCAATACCGCGAAAAGGAGCTCTTCGATGAGCGGGCTTTCGCATCACACGATGTGGCTCGCCATAATCATCTGTATTGGGTTCTCAGCAATGATCCCGGGAGTTGCCGAGGCCTGGGACAACGGCCTGGCGCTCACTCCCCCGATGGGCTGGAATAGCTGGAATAAGTTCGGATGTAACGTCAGCGAAGATCTCCTCAAGTCCATCGCCGACGGCATGGTCTCGAGCGGCATGAAAGACGCCGGCTACGAGTACGTCATCATCGACGACTGCTGGCAGGTCAGCCGCGACGCCAACGGGAATATCGTCCCCGACCCCAAGCAGTTCCCGTCAGGGATCAAGGCCCTCGCCGACTACATCCATTCCAAGGGACTGAAATTTGGCATCTATTCCGACGCTGGGATAAAAACCTGCGCAGGCCGCCCCGGCGGCCTTGGCCACGAATATCAGGACGCCATCATGTACGCGTCCTGGGGCGTGGATTATCTCAAGTACGACTGGTGCAACACGACGACGCAAGATGCGAAATCTTCATATGCCAACATGCGCGCGGCCCTCGATGTCAGCGGCCGGCCGATTGTCCTCAGCATCTGCGAATGGGGGACTGCCAAACCATGGCTCTGGGGAGGAGAGGTTGGCGGAAATCTGTGGCGGACCACCGGCGACATCCAAGACCGCTGGGCCGGCGCGAAAGAGTGGAGTCCCGGAATTTGCTGCAACTACGGAGTCACAGCGATTCTGGATCTGCAGGTCGGTCTATATTCCTATGCCGGCCCCGGCCACTGGAACGATCCCGACATGCTCGAAGTCGGCAACGGTGGCATGACCAACACCGAATACCGCTCGCACTTCAGTCTCTGGGCAATCCTCGCTGCACCGCTTATCGCCGGCAATGACATTCGCAACATGACTCCCGAGATCAAAGAGATTCTGACCAACAAAGAAGTCATCGCCGTCAACCAAGACCCCCTCGGTGTCCAGGGCCGCCGCGTCCACAAGAATGGCGACCTCGAAGTTTGGGCCAAGGAAATGAAAGACGGCAGCCGCGCCGTCATCCTCTTCAATCGCAGCGCCGCCGAAGCCGGAATCGCCGCAAGTTGGGAGGACCTCGGCTATCCTGCGCACCTTTCTGCTTCCGTCCGTGACCTGTGGGATAAGAAGGACCTCGGCAAATTCACGGGAAGATTCAGCGCCAGAGTTCCTTCTCACGGTGTCGTGATGGTGAGGGTGCAGCCCTAGGGAAAGGTGCTGCCCGCCGCCCCAGTTAGGACAGTGGGACGGCGGGACAGCAGTTACTTCTATTAATCAGGATGAAGTTCGATCGTCTTACCGGCGATCACGTCAATGCGCTCTTGGTAGAAGCTCCGGCCGTTAGCAGTGCGGAGTTCGATGGTGTGCGTGCCCGCTCGAAGCGGAAAGTTCTTGAGCTTGCCGGCTTTGCCGGCGAACCCATCGTCAATATAGACCGAAGCATCTTTCATTTGCGTGACGAGCTTGACCTTGCCGGTGTTCGCTGTCGGGCCGTAAGCATAATAACCGGGTCCCCAACCCCAGTAAGGACTGTACCAGCCGGGGCCCCAGCCCCAGCCGAAGCCCCCGCCAAAGATCACCCCTCGCCGGGGTCCCGCCGATGCCAACGGTGCCAGAGCCAAAATCGCCAGTAGGACAATTGCCGATGCCTTCCAGAATCGCGTCATAGCTTTTGTCCTCCTTCCCTTTCATGGAACCCGGAATTGGCAACTAAGTTGCATTTCCGGTCCCACTCAATGGGATGCTGGAGGAACCTTGCGCGTAGCGGCGTGCAACTCCTGACTTTACTGTAGGTTATGGCGTCAATTCCAGGAGCACAGGCCAAGCCCTGGAAAGGTGGATTATCGTCCGGTTGGAGGCCAGCAGTCAGGCAGCCTGGCCTGTTTGGAGCCGAAGGGAACGCTGCGTGGAAGGCGGGATCGGAACGCCAAGCGTCACACCGCGCTGAGAACCCAATCGCCGATGCCGGCAGGTCAGTTCGTGCCGTTTTGCAAGTGCCACCTCTGCCCGATTGCGGCGGGACACGAGGCCGGGCCGACGCCGGGATGACCTTCCCTGCAGCTTCACGCTCGAACGCTGCACACGCACGCGAGGACTCGCGGCCTTCTCGGAACGTCGGTCGCCGGTTTTCGCCTCCTCGTTCGCGCGCAGCACATTGCGCAATTCCATTCGAGCTCGGCGCAGTCGTGTTTTCACCGTGCTCGTTGACACCTGCAGAACCCGCGCCGTCTCTGCCGTCGATCGCTCTTCCACCGCGCGGAGAATCACCACGTCGCGATACGCAGGCTCCAAACCATCAATTGCATTCATCAGCAAAGTTTGAAGTTGCACGCGCGAACACGAACTTTCCGGGTCTTCGATAGGCCTTGGGAAAAATGGAAACAAAACGGCCGTCCCGGCTGGTTCCGGCAAACTCTCCACGGTGACTTGCTTGGAGTGGCGCCGCTTCCGAAGCGACATCAGCGCTTCATTGATCGCGATCCTCGAGATCCAGGTGGCCAGCTGCGAGCGGCCTTCAAACTCTCCCAAGTGCCGGCAGGCCTTCAGCAGAGCCTCCTGCCGAGCGTCCTCGGCGTCTTCGTGGTTCCGCGTGATCCGCAGGGTCATCAGGTAGACGCGCTCTTTGCATTGCTGCACCACCTTGGCGAACAGGGTTGCGTCCTTCCTGCCGTCGGAATCGCTGCCGGCCGCTCCGTTCGGGTCAGTCAGAACCGCGGTGGCGCGATCGCCGGCGCTCGCTTCGATATTCCTGCACATCTCATTCAACTCGGAATCGACATTTGGGACACCCTCGTTCACCCGCTCCATGCGCAAACCCTCTTTGCATTCTGGAAACAAAGCCCCCCCTTTCACGCCGGATGATTGCTGTCCCACAACATCGACTCCCCGCACGCTGCACTTACACGGAGACAAAATTAGCGTCGGCGCACACCTGCGCACAGCCTCGCAACCCTGCGACCTTAAAGATCTGTCCGAGGCAGTTTGGCCATCCCTCTGTCTCGGTGGGAGCGCGGCGCTAACTAACTGGTCACCGAAAAGTGAAGTAGACCTTTGCGCTTCCCAATCAACTCTCCGCTTTCGCAACGGCCATTTCTTTTCCCCCAAGTTCGGATCAAGACGGGATGATCCGAGCCCAAATTTTAGTCACCGGGGAAAAGTGCTTCTGTACAAAAAGGAACACCTTGCGATATCGGCGCATTCCCCGAGTCGGAATCATTGCAACTCTTCAGCCAACCAGTAGTTTTCCCCATGGTCTCGGCGGAAACCGTTGACATGCCGAGGCTTCGGCCGCATGCGTGCCTGTCTGTTTCTGCATCTAGCAAGTACTAGTGCCGGGAGTTTTTACACGCACCCCGACCAACCCAGCCATTACCCCTCGCCCCTCGCCCTTCATAGGCGGCCCTCAGAGCATCTGCTGCGCATTAGCTAGGTGTGAACGGTCGAGGCGCGGCACCGACTTGATGCGCTTACCGCCGGAGGAAGGAGCGCTTTAGGAGCCCCAGGGACACCAGGTTGAGCCCGACAAAACCCCAGCGCCTCAATTGCTGTGAAAAGTCAATGTGGGTGGAACGCCACTACTGCGGGCTGGTTTCCGACGAACTTATCGGAGAATACGTCAAGTCGCAGGCGCGCTACCACGTAGAAACATGGATACGTTTAAACGTCACAAGGCCAGGGCACTACTGGAAGCCCGTCAGCCACCAAAAGTGCCGAAGGAGCTGGTGTCAATCTGGGCGCGCTGGAGACGGTCGGAATAATCGATATAAATCGTCTTCCACTCGGTGTAGAAGTCGATGGCGGCGATGGCCGCTTCGCGGTGCCCGTTGCCGGTCTGCTTGGTGCCGCCGAAGGGCAGATGGATCTCGGCGCCAATCGTCGGCGCATTGACATAGACGATGCCGGTAAAGAGATCCCGCGCTGCGGCGAACGCCTTGTTGACGTCCCGCGTGTAGATCGAGGCCGAAAGCCCGTAGGGAACCCCATTGGCAATGTCCACCGCTTCCTCGAGATTCTCCATGGGAATCACCGAGACCACCGGGCCAAAAATCTCTTCCTGCGCGACCCGCATCCTTGGGGAACAGTCACCAAAAATCGTCGGCTCGAAGAACCATCCCTTGGCGTAGGCACCGTCAGCAAGCCGATGCCCGCCGGTCAGCAGTTTTGCTCCTTCGTCCGTCCCGATCGCGACGTATTCTGCGACCTTCTCAAGCTGCGCTTTGTTGATGCACGGCCCCATTTCCGTCGCGGAGTTCAGCCCGTCGCCAACCTTGAGGCTTTTGGCACGATCCACGAAGCGTTCCACGAACTCTTTGTACACGCGCTTGTGGACCGCGACGCGGCTTGCGGCGGTACAGCGCTGGCCGGTGGTGCCAAATCCGCCCCAGATGGCGCCATCCACCGCCAAGTCAAGATTGGCATCGTCCATCACCAGGATGATGTTCTTGCCTCCCATTTCGAGGCTGCAGTGTTTGAATTTCGGTGCGCAGGCCTCGGCGATGAAGCGTCCGACCGTCGTCGAGCCGGTGAAGCTGACGACCGGCACGCCGGGATGCTTCGCCAGCGGCGTGCCTACCGCCGAGCCAGGCCCGAATACGATGTTGACGACCCCAGGGGGCAGACCAGCTTCGGCGAGAATCTGGACGAGCAAGAGGGACGACAACGGCGCGTCAGCCGGAGGCTTGAGCACCACGGTATTCCCGCAAACCAGCGCCGGCATCATCTTCCACGAGGGAATGGCCATCGGAAAATTCCACGGCGTGATCAGTCCGCAGACGCCGACCGGCTGGCGCACGCTCATGGCGAACTTGTTGGGCAGCTCCGAAGGGGTTGTCTGGCCGAAGAGGCGGCGTCCTTCCCCCGCCATGTAGTAGGTCATGTCAATCGCTTCCTGCACGTCGCCGCGCGTCTCCGTGAGGATTTTCCCCATCTCTTGAGTCATCGCACGCGCCAAGTCCTCCTTGCGCAGCACCAGCAACTGCGCCGCCCGGAACAGAATCTCCGCACGTTTCGGCGCAGGCACCAACCGCCACTTCTCGTACGCGGCCTGGGCCGCCTCGACCGCCTGGTTCACGTCGTCTTCCGCTGAGGCGGGGAACATCCCAATCAGCTCGTCGGCGTTGGCGGGATTGCGGTTCTCGAAGAATCTTCCGGTGCTCGCTTCGACCCACTCACCATTGATCAAGTTCCTGTATGCGCGGGGCATCACGGCAGCGCTCGTCATTCGGTGTTCTCCAACGAAAGCATTACGGAACTGACTCAGACGCGGGGGCCTGGCCGCCTGGAAGGATTACTCTAACAGGGCGTTATTTGAGGCGTCAAACTCAGATGGCGATGGGGGCGGGTGCTCTGCGGCCGCCCGGAACCAGCCGCCTTAATTAGGGCTGGAGTCCTGCTGCCCCGCCTCAGCGATAGGAAGGGGCGCCGCGGCTCCTGCGACCTCGGAGCCGAGCCCCAGTTTTTGAAGGCTCAGCGCGTCCAGTTTTCCGGTGGGACTCAACCCGTGGAATCTCTGGAACTTCTGTATGGCCTGGACAGTCGCCGGGTCCAACTTGCCGGTCGGCGTTCCCGAGTACGCGCCCTCTCGCACCAGCGCTTCCTGAATCTCAGTGATACGGTCGGGGGCCGGGCTCATCTGCCCCCGCTTCGATTTGCGCGAGACTCGCCGTTTCGACTTCGATTTAGAGCGTGCCGGCGAATTCATCCCCGCCGGCGCTGTCCTCACGGAGGTTGCCTTCCCCGCCGACGCTCTTGGCGTCTTGCTGCCCGCAGCTTGAGTGAACGAAGCGAAACTCGCGAGGAATATCGCTCCCAGAAGGAATGGCTGGATCCGCCTTCTCATCATTCTCCCTCAACTTGCGCGCTGCGAATCGCGTTAGTGCTGCGAATCCGCCGGCACGGTGCCCGATAGAAACACGGTCAAGACCCGCTCCGAATCCTGATGGCGAAGAACCTTGAAAACAACATCTTGACCGGGCTTCAGTTTGGCCACGGCGCGCCGGTAGTCCGACAAACTGCCTACCGGATCGTGGTTCACTTCGATGATTACGTCGAAGCGCCCAAAACCGATATCGTCCGCGAAGCTTCCGGGGTCCACTTCGGTGACCACCACACCCTTTTGCCCCTCCATGCCCACTCGCCGCGCTCTGTCGGGAGTGAGTTCATCCACGCGCAAGCCGAATTCCGCGGGCGCGTTCTCGTCGGGCTGTTCTCCGCCGCCGCCCGCGCGGCCAGGGAAAACCTTGGTGCGGTCTTCCACGATCACCGAGGTCTCCTTCTGCGCGCCATCCCGCACGTAGTTGAGCTTCACCTTGCCGCCGATCGGTGAGGAAGCAATCGGATTCACCAAATCCGTATCTGTCTTGACTGCGGTTCCATTCACGCTGGTGATGACGTCTCCGGGTTTCAGACCGGCCTTCTCCGCCGGGCTGCCGGGCTCTACGCCCTCGATGATCACGCCGTGCGAAGCGCCGAGCTGCTTCAGGGTGATCGGATTCGTGCTGTGGTCTTCCGTGAAAGACACGCCGATCGATCCTCGGGTGACGTGCCCCGAAGAAACAATCTGGTTGTAGACGCTGATCGCAGTATTCGACGGCAGAGCGAAACCCACTCCCTCATAGCCCCGGCTGCCGGTAATGATTGCCGTATTGATGCCGATCACTTGCCCCGCCATATCCACCAGTGGCCCGCCGGAATTCCCCGGGTTAATCGCCGCGTCCGTCTGGATGAAACGCTGGAACTGCCGCCCGACGTTGCTGCGGTCTTTAGCGCTGATAATCCCAGCGGTCACGGTCGCCTGCAGGCCGAACGGGCTCCCAATCGCAAGAACCCAATCTCCCACTTGGACGCCGTCCGAATTGCCCAGTTTCGCTATCGGCAAATCTTTGTTTGGCTCGATCTTGATGACGGCCAAATCGGTCTCCTCATCGCTGCCGATGACCTTGGCCGTGTAATGCGTGGGATCGTCGTTCAACTGCACCTGGACCTTCGTGGCCTGTTCAACCACATGATTGTTCGTGAGGATGTACCCCCGCTTATCGACAATGACGCCGGAGCCCAGGCTCCGTTCAGCGGCCGGTGGAGAATCTGGACGCCCGTCGAAAAACCGGTCGAAGAAGTCTTGGAAGGGGTCTTGGTCATCCGAGGGCGGCCGGCTCCTCCGGGAGCGGCGCTTGTCGATCACCTGCGTCGTCGAGATATTAACGACCGCGGGTTCGACCGTCTTCACGACTCCAGCAAATCCATTCGAGAGCTGAACCGGGTCTGGAACGGCGAGAAGCGTCGCGTTCGTTCCCGCAAATCCCTTCATCGCCGAGACGCGGCCAGACACCAGCGTCCCGATCAAAATCCCAATCCCCAAACACAGAATCAGCAGCACACTCACCAAGAGTTTTCGCTGGCGAGCCCAATCAACCATGTGCCCCATGTGTACTTGACTCCTAACCCCCGCGCTCTAAGACGGGAGTATAGCATCGGCCCAAGGACCTAGCCCTCGCGGTGAACGGTCTCGTCTCCATACTGCAACTGCCCGAATGGCCAGTACTCCCGGGACCAAATATCCACTTTGTTAGACGCGGGGAGACGCCTTTTCGTTATTGGAATGTGCGCGAGTCAGGAAACCCTTGACAGGATCGCACCCCGGATGACATAAATATTCAGGGCCGAGAGATGGCCCGACGTGGCGATTTAAGGCGACTTGCTCCACGTAAAAAACTGCTAAAGAGCCGGGCGCGCTCTCCCAAGCAACAAGTCCAGCCCAGAGGGCCTTCCGAGCAAACTTTAGCTTTTAGCGCGGAGGGTTCTTCCCGCCGCGGTTTTCGCCTTTTACCCGCGTAATCCTGAAGGACGCCAAACGTGCGCAAGCGCGTCGGCGCAGTTCATCGAGGTGCCTTGTGTCAGAGTGTTTCGAGTTGCAGTGTCGCGAATGCGGCCGGAAGTGGGGGAACCAGCCGCGGTCGTTTTGCGAAGAGTGTTTCTCTCCTCTGGAAGTGACCTACGATTACGATTCTCTCCAAGGCCCCGCCATTCGCTGGGCGATTGAGTCCCGCCCGCGTGACCTCTGGCGGTATGCCGAGCTCCTCCCTCTCACAGAAGGATTCCGCCCGACTCTGCCCATCGGCTTCACGCCGCTCCTGCCTGCGGAGAGGCTGGCCGCCCAGTGGAATATCGGAGGCGGCATCGGAGAGCTCTACATCAAAAATGACGCGGTTTGCTTCCCCTCCCTCTCTTTCAAGGACCGCGTCGTGGCGTTGGCGTTGACCGCGGCGCGGCGCTTCGGGTTCGACGTTGTCGCGTGCTCTTCGACGGGCAACCTAGCCAATGCGCTCGCCGCGCAAGCGGTGCCGCAGGGCTTTAAAGCCTGGGTCTTCATTCCCGCCGATTTGGAGGCCGCCAAGATCATCAACTCGGCCGTGTACGGCGCGCGCATCGTGCGCATTGACGGCAATTACGATCAGGTGAACCGTCTCTGCTCGCAGGTGGCCGAAAAGCTGCCGTGGGGAATCGTGAATGTGAACCTCCGGCCGTACTACGCGGAGGGCTCCAAAACAGTCGGCTTCGAGATTGCCGAGCAGCTCGGTTGGCGGCTGCCCGACAACATCGTCGTGCCCATGGCCGGAGGATCGCTCATCACCAAGATCAAGAAGGCCTTCGACGAGCTGGCGCGCCTCAGAATCGTTCCCCTACAGCACGTGAGATTCTTCGGCGCGCAGGCCACCGGCTGCTCCCCGATCTCAGACGCGGTGAAGCGGAACCTCGAAAGGTTCGAGCCGCAGAAACCCAACACGATCGCGCGCTCCTTGGCCATCGGGAACCCCGCGGACGGCCCCTACGCTATGCGGGCCATCCGCGAAAGCGGCGGCTGGGCCGAGGATGCCAGCGACGCTGAAATCGTCGCCGGAATCCGTACTCTGGCGGAGACCGAAGGAGTCTTTACGGAGACGGCCGGCGGTGTCACGGTCGCCGTGGCGCAAAGGCTTTTGCGCCAGGGGCGCATCAAGCCGCACGAAACCACCGTCCTCTGCATCACCGGGAACGGACTGAAGACCACAGACGCCGTGGCCAAAGAACTCGCCGCGGAACCCGCCATCCCTCCCCGTTTCGCGGAATTCGAGGCCTACCTCGGTACCACGTCCGGCGCGTTCGGAGACAGGAGCTGAAATGAACGTCACCGTCGAGATTCCCACGGCTTTTCGCCGCTTCACCGGCGGCGCTTCCAGGATTGATTGTCAGGCCGCAACGCTCACGGAACTTCTCGCCCAGCTCGAAGGCCGCTATCCGGGCATGGCCCGGCACCTGCGCGATGAATCCGGGCGCGTGCGTCAGTTCCTGAACATCTACGTTAACGAGGAAGACGTGCGCTTTCTCGGGGGCGAGGCCTATTCGTTCCGCGAGGGCGACCGCGTCCTGCTGGTGCCGTCCATCGCGGGCGGCTAGCCCCCTTTTGGCCCGCGGCGGGCCGATCCATCGCCGCAACAGGCGTTTCGCCCTCATAAGCAGGCCTTATAGAAGTGGCTAGGACTATTAGCTTGACGCGATAGCGCGTTCCCGCTACAAAGAGAGTGGAAGCGTCATCCGCATCAGGAGACTCTGGGAACCATCGGCCACACTATGCCACCGAAAACATTGTACGAAAAGATTTGGGACGCGCACGTAGTCCGCGAAGAGCCGGGGCAGCCCGCCCTGCTCTACATCGATCGCCATCTGGTCCACGAAGGCACTTCGGCGCAGGCTTTCGCAGGGTTGCGTGCAGCGGCGCGCAAGGTGCGCCGGCCGGACCTGACTTTTGCGGTGATGGACCATTCGGTGGCGACCACCGACCGCGCCCTGCCGATTCTCGACCAGGATGCCAAGGCGCAGTTCGCGGCGCTGGAGAAGAATTGCCGCGACTTCGGCGTGCGGCTATTCGATATGAACAGCCGGAACCAGGGCATCGTGCACATCATCGGCCCGGAGCTGGGCATCACTCAGCCCGGGCAGACCGTCGTCTGCGGGGACAGTCACACGTCCACACACGGCGCGTTCGGCACGCTGGCGTTCGGCATCGGCACAAGCGAGGTCGAGCATGTGATGGCCACGCAGTGCCTGGTGCAATCCCGCTCGAAGACCATGCATGTGATCGTCGGCGGCAAGCGGCCGAAGGGCGTGACCGCGAAGGATCTGATTCTGGCGATCATCGGGAAGATCGGCATCGGCGGCGGTACCGGCCACGTGATCGAGTACGGCGGCGAGGGCATTCGCGCGCTCTCGATGGACGGCCGCATGACGATCTGTAACATGACCATCGAGGGCGGCGCGCGAGCCGGCATGATTGCTCCTGATGACGTCACGTGTGCATATCTCGAGGGGCGGCCGTTCGTTCCCCGCAGTAAGGAATTTCAGGCGGCCGCTGAGCGATGGAAGCGGCTCGCGAGCGATCCCGGCGCGGAATTCGACGCCACGGTGGAACTTGACGCCAGCGGTCTCGCCCCGCAGGTCACCTGGGGCACGAACCCGGGTATGGTCTCCTCGGTGACCGAGCGCGTTCCCGACCCCGGCGCGTTTCGCGACGCCGGCGATCGGAAGGCCACCGCGCGCGCGCTGGAGTACATGGGTCTCCGGCCGGGCACCCCGATGGTGGAGATTCCGCTCGACCGTGTGTTTATCGGCTCGTGCACGAATTCGCGCCTCGATGACTTGCGCGCGGCAGCACAGGTTGTGGCCGGGAAGCACGTAGCGCGCAGCATCAAGCAGGCCCTGGTTGTGCCCGGCTCGCGCGGGATCAAGGCGCTGGCCGAGAAGGAAGGCCTCGACCGCATCTTCCTCGAAGCCGGCTTCGAATGGCGCGATGCCGGCTGCAGCATGTGCATCGCCATGAATGAAGACGTATTGCCGCCGCACGAACGCTGCGCGAGCACCTCCAACCGGAACTTCGAGGGGCGCCAGGGCAAAGACAGCCGCACGCACCTGGTTAGCCCCGTGATGGCCGCGGCCGCGGCGATCGCCGGGCATTTCGTGGACGTCCGCGCGATGGACATCACTTCGGTGGAGTAGGCAAGGAGCGAGAAGAGATGGAACCGTTTTCCGTGCATTCCGGCATGGTGATGCCGCTGGACCGGGTCAACGTGGATACCGACCAGATCGTGCCCAAGCAGTTTTTGAAGTGGCTGACCCGCGAGGGTTTTGGCCGAGTGTTGTTCTACGATTGGCGCTACCTGCCCGGGGAGAAACCCAATCCCGAGTTTGTTCTCAACTTCCCGCGTTATCGTGGCGCATCGGTCCTGCTGGCGAGGACGAATTTCGGCTGCGGCTCGAGCCGCGAGCACGCGCCCTGGGCCATCAAGGATTACGGCTTCCGCGTCATTCTCGCGCCAAGCTACGCGGACATTTTCTACAACAACTGCTTCAAGAACGGAATCCTGCCGGCCACGCTCTCCGAAGACCAGATTGACGAGCTATTTCGCCGGGCCGAGCGCGAGGAGGGCTATTCGCTCACGGTGGACTTGCCCAATCAGACGGTCGCCGACAAGCATGGCTTGCGCTATTCGTTCGAGATCAAGCCGTTTCGGAAGGAAGTGTTGCTCAAGGGGCTCGACGAGATCGGAATCTCGCTCGAACATGAGCCCGAGATCGCGGCCTACGAGAAGGCGCACCCCACCACGGCGCCGGCGTTCGAGCCAGTCGACGCAAAGTTCTACAACAACGACCGCTAGCAGGAAACCCTTCACTTGGCGGGGTTTGCGAACGAACAATCCCGCTGTCTCTGCCGCCGCCTCTCTAGAAGCGCCCGGGACTTCAGTTCCCTGCCGACTTCCCGTCAGCGGCCTTCTCGCGGCGCATCTGCGCGGCCAGTTCCTTGATTTCGGTGAGGTCGCGCTGCATCTCGCTCCAGCTTCCCACAACCGGACTTCTGGGGAGCCAGGGGCACTTGTCCGATTAATGCGTTTACCAGGACTTAGCCTGCCGAACGACCGCCTTGTGCCCGCAAGGAGTGCAGATAGCTTCCCACAGCCCCGTTTCTGGCCAGTTTAGGAATACGCGACTATGCATCCTAGTGAAAAATGGTTAGGCGCAGCTCACCTTACCTGACGGCACTTCTCGGGCACTTGATGTGTCATTTACCTGAACATAGGCCTTGTGTCGCGGCTCTGAGGGTTATTCGCTGGAGCGCTGAAGAGCAATTCTCCATTATGGTGTTCGTTTAGATACGGATTGTCGGCCACTCCCATCGTGAGAGACCCTTTGTCCTGGTTCCAGATACGAAAAAGTGTTTCACCGTGCGGCTCAGCCAGAAGAAGAACGGTCTGCGTACCCTGCCCATCCAGAGTCAGCATTGCATTGGCGTAATCACCGTCGCTTGTCACGTAACCACCTCGTTCGGTGCCAGTGGCATCCGCGATGATCAACCCCGAAACAGGACCGTCTCTGTGATGCTGCTTCCCTAAGATCATGGGCTCCGGTGCTGGGGCGGCCAGAATTATGCGGGCAACACCATGCTCATCCACGATGTTGAGTCTTCGCAGCGTTAGGGTGTGCGGGTTGGCAAAGCGATGAAGAGCCCACGCCTGCCAAATGCATAGCGCAACGACGACGATAACCAGCAGAAGGACCGCCAGCTTGGCGGATCTTATCTGCTGTTCTGCTTGCAGTAACCGAACGGACAGTTCCTCTTCACTCATCTCTACCTCTTTCTCATCACATAAGAGAACATTTGAAAGTTCATTTGCGAGCGGGCTGCCGACCGCGACATACCGAAAACTCTATCACTTGCCCTTGACCATGAACTGGGCTCGGCGTCGGACCATCACCCTTCGAGACTGTGCCCCTGATCAACGCCATACTCGTCGAGGTGAATTTGGCGAAACGAGCCAGAAGTCCGGTTCTGGGAAATTCCAGAGTGCTAACTCCCGATTAGTCGGGTAACCGGACAAGTGGCCCTCACGGTCCACAAACGGCGTTCGGGGAAGTCCCACCAGGACGTATAACGCGCTTCCCGTCAACTGACCCACTACCTACAGATTCATCCGGCGGATTCCGCTCCCGGCACGGGTCCGGGCGAATCGGCTGCGGCTTGCGCCGGCCCTCTCAACTCGGCGAGCAGAATTCCCGCCAAAACCAGAGCAGCGCCCAGCGCCCCACGTCCGCCGAGCCGCTCGTGCAAAACCACAAACGAAGTGAGACCGGCGAAAACCGGCTCGAGCGTGAAGAGAATCGCGGCGTGCGTGGGCGTCGTGTACTTCTGCGCCCAAAACTGAATCGTGAAGGCCAGCGCGGTGGCGAATACCGCCGTGACCACGATGGCCCCGGCGAGCCGCCAGTCCGCCACGAAACGCAGGCGTTCCCAGCCGGTCGCCGCGCAGAGCAGGCACCCCACTGTGCCGAAAACAGCCGTTACCGCAACCTGCAGGAAGGCGAGCACGCCGAGGGCATGCTCCCGCGTGTAGCGGCCCACGAAAATGATATGCAGTGCGTAGAGCGCCGCGCCGATGAGCGTGAGAACGTCGCCGATGTTCAAACGCGAAAGATGTCCGGCCGGCACGGTAAGAAAATAGAGGCCGCCAATGGCTGAAAAAACTCCCGCAGTCACCCAGCCCCCCGGCCAGCGCCGCCAGAAGCACGCCAGGAACACGGGCACGAGCACCACGCAGAAGCCGGTGACGAAAGCGGACTTGGTCGGCGTGGTGAAGAGCAAGCCGACGGTCTGGAAGGCGTACCCGCCGAACATCAAGACGCCCAGCACCGTCCCGGCGCGCAGGTCGGCTCGGCGCATTCCTCGAAAAACACGGGGATTGATCGCTCCCAACAAGAGAGCCGCCAGGGAAAACCGCAGGGCCATGAATAGGAACACCGAAGAGCGCGCGAGCGCGTCCTTGACGATGACGAAGGTCGCGCCCCAAAAGAAGCAGATGAGCGCGAGAGAAAGGTCCGCCTTCAGCCGTCGGGAGAATGGCACGCGAGATTGTCCGTCCGCCGGTGCAAATCCGGCAGTTGAGCCTAGCAGTCTCTCATAAACGGGCCGGGCAGGAGAGATGGACAGCCGGAGGCTGTGCTACGGAGCCGGAGCGATCCCGGACATAGCGAGAACCGTGAGCAAGACGCGTTTGAGGCCCAACTCGCGGCCGGTGGGATCGTACCACTCCCGAAGAGAATGCGCGGCGCCGCTCGCGCCGCCTGCGCCGAGAGCGATCGCGTCGACTCCGAGCGCGAGGGGAACATTGGCGTCGGTCGAGGCCCGCTCCAGGCGCGATTCGTTGCCCAGGAATCGATCGGCATCCCGCAGAGCGGCGAGGAGGGGAGAGCCCGCGGCGAGCGAGCCGCCGGGCCGTTCGCCCATCCTGCGAAACTTCCATTCGAGCTTGCCCTTGCTGCGGTCGCGCGCCGCGGCCATTTCTTCGCTGACTCCTGCGTCCACGGCATCGCGAAGGGCTGCTTCCATCTTCGCGATTTCGGCGCTGTCTTCGGAACGCATGTCCACCTTGAAGCGGACTTCGTGCGGAATGGAGTTGACCGAGTTGCCGCCTTCAATCTCGCCGATGTTGAACGTGGTGCGTGGAGACTCGGGCGCACGATAACCGGCAAACCGGACCAGAGCCCGCGCCGCCGCCGAGATAGGGTTGGGCATACCGAAATCAGACCAGCTATGTCCGCCGGGACCGCTGACGATGACTTCCAGGCGGTGCGAGGCGAGGGCCATGGTCGTGACGTAATCCGTCGCGGCCCCGTCGAGGGCGATGAGGCAGCGGATACGGCCGCTGTAGGAGTCCATGACGGCGCGAATGCCGGCCAGGTTCCCCTCGCCTTCCTCGCCGACGTTCGCGACGTAGAGAATCGTTCGTTGTGGCTTGATGTGGGCAGCCTGGATGGCCTTGGCCAGAGCGATGAGGCCGCCTATGCCCGCTCCATTGTCCGAAATCCCGGGACCAAGCAGGCGGCTCCCCTCACGGCGGACGTGCACGTCGGTGCTGAGAGGAAACACCGTGTCCAAGTGCGCCGACAGGATGACCACATCCGTATCGCGAGCTCCAGCCAACTCGCCGATGACGTTGCCGGCGCCGTCCGCGTGCACGCGGAGGCCGGCGCTCTCCAGCAGCTTCTTGACTTCTGCGGCACGCTCCGCCTCGTGAAATGTCGGGGCAGGAATCTCCACAAGCCGCACCTGCTCCCCGGTGATCCAGACGGCGTTTTGCGCGAACCAAGCCAACGCGCCGGTGGCTTGCGGATTGGCCGCCAGTTCCGCAGCGCCCGCGAGCGGGGCGTCTTCCCGGGGTGTCGCCGCGTGGGTCATGAATGGAAAGAGCATAGCGCACAGGCCGAAACAAAGAACAGCTTGGCGCAGCAAGGACTTCACTTCGATCCCGCCTCGGCGCAGACGCGGCGTATTTCCTCCTCTGTGAGCAAGGCGGGGGATTTCTTCGCCGCTTCAAGAATTCTCTCCACGACTTCGTCGGTTGCGGCGATGCCGCGCTTTTCCAGCCAGTACACCACGTTGGACCGGCCGCTCAGGGGGCCAATCTCGATGGACTGGTCCAACCCAAACAGTTGTGCGGGCACGCCGCTGTACACCGTGTTCGCCAGCATCGTGTCGTTGCGCTTGAACGCCTTGATGATGGCCGATGCGTGAGTTCCCGTCGCGGTACGGAATGCGTCGCGTCCGACGACCGGATAGTTCGGGGGAATCGTGGTATGGGTGGCCTGGGCGACCTTCTGGCAGTACTCCTTCAGCCGGGAGAGGTCGCGATCGATCGCGCCCGCGAGGCGCAGATTGACGAGCAGCAACTCCATTGGCGTATTACCCACGCGCTCCCCGAGCGAATTCGCGGCCGCGTGAATCTGGTCCGCGCCTGCGGCGATGGCCGCCATCGAATTCGCCACCGCGAGACCGCGGTCGCAGTGGCCGTGCCAATCCACGCGAATCGCCGCGCCGGAGGGCTTGACGATTTCCTCGCGCGCAAATTTCACCAGGTTGTAGGCGCCTTGCGGCGTGGCGTGACCGACCGTGTCGCAAAGGGTGATGGCGCGGGCGCCCGACCGTATGCCGGCCGTGTACAGCCGCTTGACCGTCTCGGGGTCCGTGCGGGTCGTGTCCTCGGTGACGTACATGACCGGCAGGCCCTGCGAGACCGCGAAGCGCACGGCGTCTTCAGTGGTTTTCTCCAGATAGTCCACGGTCCAGTCTTCGACGAGGCGGCGGATCGGGCTCGAGCCGATGAACATGGCCACCTCAATGGCCATGCCCACGCGCATGGAGATCTCGATGATGGGCTGGATGTCCTCCACCAGCGTGCGGGCCGCGCAATTCGGGCGAATGCTCATCTTGCCGCGCACGATTTCGCTTGCCAGCGCCTCGACGTCCGCTGCGGCGTGCGGCCCAACTCCGGGAAAGCCGATGTCGGCTGCATCGATTCCCAGCGCCTCCATGAGGTGCAAAATCTCGATTTTCTCTTCGATGCTGGGATCGTGCACCGAAGGATTCTGCAAGCCGTCGCGGAGGGTTTCGTCATCGAGCTGCACGCGCGTCCCCGGTGGAAACACCGGCCCGGTGGTCGTATTCCAATCGTAGATGAGGTCGCTGTCCTTCATGGGGACCGGCCGCCCGCCCGATCTCAGCCTAATAACGAACCGTATAGCTGTTCGGGAACTGCGCTGGATCGGGCCGGTACAACGTCTTGCAGAACTCGCAGCGATAGATCTCCACCTGCGGCCCGATCAGCGCTTCAATTTCCGGGGGATAGTCATACCATCGCTTCAGATGCCCCCCGCAGAGCTTGCCCTTCTCGTCCTTTTCATCGCAGGCGCGCTGCTTGGGTTTGCGAGTCTTGATCTTGGGAGCGCTCTCCGCCTTTCGCGCGAGGCTCTCTTCAGCCATGTTCTCTCCTGCGGCAACGGCTGTCCGGCAGCAAACAGGTTGCGTGCGACTATTCTACGCGAACCATTTCGGACAGGCCAATTCTCGCGTGCCGCTGTGCGCCTGCAATGTCTCTCGGAGGCCTCCAACGGCTACATGTTGACGAATTCGACGTGCTGGCGGCAACGCCGTCGAGTTAGAAGAGACCTGTTGTTTTTGATTTGTCCAGGGCCCGCAAGCTGTTACTATATTGGAGGTCCATGTTCCTCGATCGCCACAACCTGCTGCCGTGTGATTTCCCCTGCGCCTGTAGTCCGTGTACGAGCGGGCGTCGTGGGCTATGCGAGGAACCCGGCGGAAAGTAACGAACTTAGCCGAACCAAGGATTCCTGAGCGGCCTGCGATCCCCGGATCGCGGGCCTTTTCGTTTTTTGGCGGTCGAGTCGAGCGTTTTGGAGGTTACAGGTTAACGATCCGCACGCCTGGAAATGCGCGGGCAAAAATATACATCGCGCCGGTTGAGCGGCTCTTCTGAATCCCGCTTCCGGCCTAAAGGAGAAGAGAATGGCGAAGATCGCGAAGGACATTACGGAATTGATTGGGCATACGCCGCTGGTTCGCCTAAACAAGGTCACCAGCGGCGCTAAAGCAACCGTCCTGGCAAAGCTGGAAGGCTTCAACCCGTGCGCCAGCGTGAAAGACCGCATCGGAGTCAGCTTGATCGAAGACGCCGAGAAATCCGGCAAAACCCATCCCGGCAAGACCGTGCTCATCGAGCCTACGAGCGGAAACACCGGCATCGCTCTGGCGTTCGTCGCCGCAGTGAAGGGCTACAAGCTCATTCTGACCATGCCCGAAACCATGAGCTTGGAGCGCCGCGTTCTACTGCGCGCATTCGGCGCTGAGATTGTGCTGACTCCCGGACCGAAAGGCATGAAAGGAGCCATCACCAAGGCCGAAGAACTTCTCGCCGCCACGCCGAACGGCTACATTCTTCAGCAGTTCGATAATCCCGCCAATCCCAAGATCCACTTTGAGACCACCGGCCCCGAAATCTGGAGCGATACCGACGGCAAAGTGGACTTTCTGATCTCCGGCATCGGCACCGGCGGCACGCTGACCGGCGTGGCGGGCTTCATCAAGCCGAAAAAACCGTCCTTCAAGGCGATCGCGGTCGAACCCACGGAAAGTCCGGTGCTCTCTGGCGGACAGCCTTCTCCTCACAAAATCCAAGGCATCGGCGCCGGCTTCGTGCCGAAGATCCTCAGAACGGATTACATCGACGAAATCATTCAGGTTTCGAGTCAGGACTCGATCGACATGGCTCGCCGCCTCGCGCTCGAAGAGGGTCTGCTCGTCGGGATTTCTTCCGGCGCGGCGGTCGTCGCGGCGTTGCAGGTCGCGCGCCGTCCCGAGAACGCCGGCAAGACCATCGTCGTGGTCTTGCCGGACTTTGGCGAACGCTACCTGAGCAGTATCCTATTCGAGAGCCTGAAGAATGAGGCCCAAGCACTGACCGCTGTCGCGCTGTGAGTGACGAGAACATGTTCAGATCCATCCGTGAAGATGTTGCATCGGTTTTCGACCGCGACCCTGCGGCCAGATCGGTCCTCGAAGTCTTGTTGTGTTACTCGGGCCTGCACGCGCTCTGGTTCCACCGTTTCAACCACTGGCTGTGGAACCATCATCTGCGCTTGCCGGCCCGCTGGTTTTCCCAATTGGCGCGGCTGCTGACCGGAATTGAAATTCATCCCGGAGCACAAATCGGCAGCCGCCTCTTCATCGACCACGGTATGGGCGTGGTCATCGGGGAGACCACGATCATCGGCAACGACGTGACGCTCTATCAAGGGGTCTCGCTCGCCGGCACAGGAAAGGAACATGGGAAACGACATCCCACGATCGGCAATGGTGTTGTCATCGGCGCTGGAGCGAAAGTCTTGGGCAACATCCGCGTCGGGGACAATTCACGAGTCGGAGCAGGTTCGGTCGTTCTACGGGACGTCCCGGACAATTCCACCATCGTCGGCGTCCCCGGACACATTGTCTTCCGCGGCGGCAAGCGCGTCGTCATCGTGGACCCAAAACAGATCAGCGATCCGCTTTCGGAAGCTCTCGCAGCAGTGGCCACCGAGGTGAAGGAGTTGAAAGCGAGGGTCCACACACTGGAAGGCGACGGATCGGCAGACGCCGACTCCGCCGATGCGCTTCAAGCCATCATTGAAATCGACTACCAGATTTAGGGGACCGGAGGAGAAACGCCATGCAGACCGCGACCATAGGGACTCTGGCTCTTTGGCTTTGCCTGAGTTCGTCTGGGGCCTGGGCACAAGACCCGCCAGTGCCCAGTGCGAAGCTCGGCTTCAACCGGGAGGCTTTCGTTGGTTTCCTGGTTGAGGCCAAGAAGCACACCTATGCTAGTCAGGGAGATGAGGCGTCCGTGAAACCCTTGCTTCCCGGCACGCACCAACTCGAGTACTCCAGCGGGCCTTTCTTGTATCGTGATATCTACGCGGGCGGCAGCACCTTCGCCGGGCAGGAGATCGTCTATCACTCGGGGAAACCCGTCTGGACGATGAGCTACGCCGGCCACATTCCGGACGGTCTCGATCCGAAGGAGGTGGAATCAGTTGTCAGACTCCTGCACATCGCTCTGATCCGAGTGTCAGCGGACGAACCGTATCGGGGACCGCGAAAGATCCAGGAGGGCGCCCACACCTACGTGAACCGCGTCCAAGGGAGGCTGGACAACTTCTTCGGCGACGAAACAATCATGCGCGGCGAGACCAAGGTGTACGAGCTTCATTTCGGAGGCGGCTTTGCGCGCTGAGCAAAGGGTTCAAGCAGAGGGATTCACGCGTTCAGGCGCCAGGGCTCGGGATATTCCACCGATAGCAGGCACAACCCGTGCGCCGGCACCGTGGGTCCCGACTTCGACCGATCGCGCAGCTCGTAGAGCCGCGTAATGTCCGCGGGCTGGAGCTTGCCCCGCCCCATGTCCAAAAGGGTGCCGACCATCTTGCGGACCATGTACCGAAGAAATGACTTCCCCCTCACCGTGAAGTGCAGCTCTTCCCCGCCCACTTCTTCGGTCAAGGTCGCGCGCATAATCTCACGCACCGTCGTGCGCGCGCTGTCGTCTTCTTCTGAACCCGTCGAAGCGGCGAAGGACGCAAAATCGTGCTCGCCCACATAGAGCGCGCAAGCATCTCGCATGGCTGCCAAATCCAGCGGGAACGGATAATGCAATACGTAGCGCCATCCCGCCGGAGGAACTACCCGGCCCCGATAGAGCCGATACCGATACGTCTTTGCCAGGGCCTGCCAGCGGGCGTGAAAATCCGGACCTACCTCTTCTGCGGCAACGACCCGGATGGTGGGCGGCAGCAGCGCGTTCAAGGCCCGCTGAAATTCGTCCGGCGACAAACCCGATTGGGTCTTGAAGTGCCCGACTTGGCCGAGGGCATGCACACCGGCATCGGTGCGGCCGGCGCCGTACAGATACACCTTCTCTTGCGTGATCCGCTGCAGAACATCCGTCAAAGCGCCCTGGATCGTGGGTTTATTCGACTGGACCTGCCAGCCATGGAAGTCCGTTCCGTCATAGGCAATCGTCAGCTTGACGTTCCGCATGGAGTGAGACGGCCAGATTACGGCGTGGTTCGCAGGAGGCGGCTGCCTGGCCGGATCGCCGGCGTGCCTTGGCGGCAGAGCGGACAATCCTCTGGCTCGTAACTGTCTATCTTGAGGTCGAGAAGGGCCTCGGCGCGCACAGGGAATTCGACCCGGCCCCCGCTGCGGTCGATCAGCGCGCCAACGCCTACGACGCGGCCGCCGGCGGCTTCCACGACGCGCATGGTTTCAGAAGTCGAGCCGCCCGTCGTCCACACATCTTCGACGACCAGGACTGATTCATTCATGCGAATCTCGAAACCGCGCCGCAGGCACATTTCCCCTTGCATGTCGCGTTCGACGAACATGGCGCGGACACCGCCCGGCAAATCGGGCGTGGTGCAAAGCGCCCGGGCAACCTCCTGCCCCAAAACGACGCCGCCCAGCGCCGGCGATACCACGCAATCAATCCGCAGATCGTGGAATTCGGCGGCCAAGGCGCGTCCGAGTGCCTCCCCATAGCGCGGATACGCCAGGACCAGCGCGCACTGGATATACGTCCCGCTGTGCAAGCCTGAAGACAGCTCAAAATGTCCTCGGCGAATGGCCCCCACGGACTCAAACAGCCGAAGAACATCCTCCTGCCGCATCATAGAGACCGTCCCCCGCGAACGGACCCAACCGCGTTCGCAACACGGAGCAGCCTATCGGCCACATGACGCATTGTCAAGGAATTGGCAGCTTGTTAGACTGGCTGGTCTGCGCGGCGCGAATAACGGACGGCGTGCCCCTGAGATTTAAGAATCCTGAAACAAATCCAGGCCGTCAAACGTTTTACATGATTGAGCCCTAATGTATGCAGAGAACAAAGTGCGAAAACACCAAGAGCGAGGAAAAACATGAATAGCACGATAGCGCGACAGTTGGTCGGCAGTCTGCTGGCCCTACTCCTGATTCTGGCACCGGTCACCCCGGCTTCTTCCCAGGAGCCAGAGAAAACGATGCCGGGTCAAACGCAGCCGGCTCAGCCCTCGTTTTCACTTGGGCTTGCGAAATACAATTTTTCCCGCGGCCCAAGTGCTTTCCCCAATCTCACGAGACCTTATCGTCCGATTCAGGTCGCGCCGATCGAGTTCACCAACTCGCCCCAACTCGAACAGCTGATTCATGACGGCAAGCTGGAGCTGAGTCTCCAAGCGGCCATCGAGTTGGCCCTCGCGAACAACGTGGACATCGCCGTCCAGCGATACAACCCTTGGATCGCGGACACCAGCATCCTGCGGGCCCTCGGGGGCGGCTCGGCCGGCAGCCTGTCCGGCGGCGCGATCAGCGGCGGCAGCTTCGGCCTGGGCTCCATCCCGGCGCTCAATTTCGATCCGACCGTCACGACCTCCCTCTCATTCGATACTCGGTCGACTCCCATCAGCAACCCGTTTATCGCCGGCGTTGGCACCACATCGTTGACCAGCCTTTCTTCCCACACCGCGCAATTCAACACGCAGTACTCCCAGGGTTTTCACACCGGCACGGGCATTGCCGTGACCTGGGACAATTCACGCAGCTCGAACACTTCTCCTTCCAACATTTTCAACCCCGCCGTGCAGTCCTCGTTGTACTTCAGCATCTCCCAACAGCTTCTGAACGGCTTCGGTCTCCTGCCGAACACGCGCAACATCCGCATCGCCAAGAACAACAGGAAGATCAGCGAATGGCAATTCACCCAGCAGGCCATCACCACCGTCACCAACACCATTGTTGCTTACTGGGAGCTTGTCTACGCGCGCGAAAACGTAAAGGTGGAGCAGCGCGCCGTCGAGGTCTCGGAGAAACTGTACTCGGACAACAAGAAACAGCTCGAAATCGGCACGATGGCGCCCCTCGACGTCACCCGCGCCGAGTCCGAACTTGCTACCGATCAACAAAACCTTATCGTGGCACAAACGGTCCAGCTTCAGGACCAGCAGGCCCTGAAAAACCTGATTTCGAGGGATCCGCTGGTTCCCGGTGTAATCGAGGTCGAGATCGTTCCAACGGACACGCCCACTCAAGACGTCCAGGTCGAGATGTCCTCCTTCGAGAACGCCGTCAAGGAAGCCTTTGCCAAGCGCCCCGAGCTCCAGGCTCAAGCGATTTCGCTGCAAAACGCGGACATCAACGTTCGTGCCACGAGGAACGCTTTGCTTCCCATCGCCACCCTGTCGGCTCAGTACGGCACCGTTGGTCTTTCCGGCGATACGGCCATTCTGGGCACACCCACGATAGCCGCTGACTTGGGGGTGCCGGTTGTGGACCAAAACGGCGTTCCCGTGACGGTGCCCGTGCCCATCTTCGTTTCTGAGTCAGTCCCGAATGTTCTTGGCATCCAGAAGGGCGGATTCGGCGGCGCAATGAGCCAAATATTCCACAACCAGTTTCCCGACTATGCGGTCCAGTTGAACCTCACGATCCCAATACGCAACCGGCAGGCCCAGGCGGATAACCAGCTGGCGCAACTCACCAGGAGACAGGCCGAGGCGCAACTGCAGCAACTGAAGAACGCCGCGATTCTGGACGTGCGCAATACGTTCGTGGCCTTCCAGCAAGACCGGGCGCGTGTCGAGGCCGCCGTCAAGGCCAGGGTCTTACAGCAACAGACCTTCGACGCCGAGCAGAAGAAATACCAACTCGGCGCGTCCACTGTGTACCTGGTCATTCAGACCCAGCGGGACCTCGTCGCCGCGCAGGGCACCGAACTGCGCGCGCTGGCAGATCTCGCGGAAGCAAAAGCCAATTTTGAACGCGCCCTCGCCAGGACTCTCGACGTTAACCACGTCACTGTTGCGGACGCCAAGAGCGGTGTACCCGAGCGCGACACGCTGATTCCGGGGACGCTCCACGGCCAGGTGATCGGCACCGATACGCGAGGACCGGCCTTCTGAAGAACCGCCGCCACATTTACATGTTCCGGAGCGCTGCAGGCCGAGTGCGATGCCTGATCCGAGCGCCTGGGGCGGTGCCTGCGATTCTATGCGTCATGTTGGCCCTTTCGGCTTGGGCGGGCCAGAGAAGTGGTCCCGTTACGCTCGCGCGGATCGAGGTCGCCGGCGCCAAGCGCTTCCCGCCGGCTAAAATCATTGCTGCCTCGGGCCTCCGGCGCGGCCAGACCGTGCGCGAAGCGGACCTGCAGGCAGCCGTGAACCGGCTCGGCGGGACGGGCGCTTTCACCGAAGTGTCCTACCAATATCGCGTGGACCGTGACGGGATGACGGCGACCTTGAACGTGAAGGAAGCGAGCCGCTTCCTGGTCTGCGACTTCGACAACTTCGTATGATTCTCCGATGCGGAGCTGTCCGCGGCGCTCGTCAAGGCGCTGCCCTTGTTTGATGGCTCTCTGCCCGAACAGGGAGACATGCTGCAGGGCGCCGTGGACGCGCTCCAGCACTTGCTGCAGGAGCGGAACATCCAGGGCGCGGTTTCCTTCATCCGCACTGGCAAGCTGGGACAAGCCCCGACCGTGTATTCCTTCCGCGTCGATAACAACGCGGCCGTGGTCGAATCCATGGAAGTGACTGGAGGGCCGCTCGATCAAAGCCTCTTTGCTTCTTCCGCCCGGCGATTCCTGGAGCAGCCCTACTCCCGCGTGATCGCCCGAGAAGTTGCCGCGCGAGAGTTGACGGCAATCTACAGGAATCACGGCTACCTGCGCGCGTCCTTCGCGGAACCCGGGACCGAGATTCTCCCGGCGACTTCCGGCCAGACAACGCCACGGGTGAAGTTGACCTTCACTGTCGTCCCCGGACCACGATATTCCTGGAATCACGCGGAGTGGAGGGGCAACAACGTCTTCTCCGCCGCACAGCTCAGCGCATTCCTCGGACTGCAGAGCGGAGAGATCGCCGCTGCCGATCGGATCGAACATGGTGAGGAAGGCGTTCTCGAAGCTTACGGAAGCACTGGGTACATTCAGGCACGCTGCGCTCCCGAGCCCCAATATGACGATGCGGCGCGCACCGTCACCTACGCCTTCAATGTCCAGGAAGGCGCGCAGTACCGCATGGGAAGATTGTTGATCACCGGACTCTTCGAGTCCGCCCCGTTCGCCGATCAGATCCGCGCGGCTTGGCAATTGAAACCAGGCGATGTGTATGACGCTACCTATCTTAGGAAATTTCTTCGCGAAGATTGGGGGCGCATTTTCATTGGGGCGCGGATCATCCCGAAGAAAGCCGGCGCTACTCCCCTGCCCGATCCGACCAGTTTGCGAGTGGACGTTCGCTTCCACGCCGAATGAGGCGGAGGCGCGGTCTCCCCGCAGCTTCTTGTTCCACGCCTGCTGTTTGTCTAAGATGGACGCGGGCACGCACTGAAGCCTTCTCTGCGACGATGAGGTCTCGCGTGGAACCCTCCAGACGATGAGCGAACGCGAAAAGCTGAAGACCAAAGCGACTCCGTCTGGAGCCGCAATCGCCCGGCACCCATCCAAACAAGAAAAGGAATGGGAGCAGAAGACGCTCGAACCGTTTCTTGAGAAGACCCCTGAGAGAAGCTCCGCGTTCACGACCATCTCGGGACATCCCATCCGCCGCCTGTATACCCCTGCCGACTTGTCCGAACCGGCCGGCTGGACGCCGGCACAAAGCCTGGGTCCTCCCGCCGAACCTCCCTATACGCGCGGCATCCACTCGACGATGTATCGCGGGCGATTCTGGACTATGCGGCAGTTCGCGGGTTTCGGCACGGCCGAGGACACCAACCGCCGCTTCCATTACCTGCTCGCGCAAGGGCAAACCGGCCTGTCTGTGGCCTTCGATTTGCCCACACTGATGGGCTACGACTCCGACCACGCACTCTCCGAGGGTGAGGTCGGCAAGTGCGGTGTGGCCATCAGCTCGCTCGCGGACATGGAGGCGCTCTTCGACAAAATACCGCTCGCCCACGTCACCACCTCGATGACCATCAATTCGCCCGCCGCGATCCTCTGGGCCATGTACCTGGCCGTGGCCGAAAAACAGGGCGCTGGTTGGAAACGGCTCTCGGGAACGATTCAGAACGACATCCTGAAGGAGTACATCGCGCAAAAGGAGTACATCTACCCGCCCGCGCCTTCGATGCGACTGGTGATTGATACCTTCGAGTTCGGCACGAAGCATACGCCGAAGTTCAACACCATCTCCATCAGCGGCTACCACATTCGCGAGGCGGGCTCGACCGCGATCCAGGAGTTGGCCTTCACGCTGCGCGACGGGCTCGAGTATGTCGAATGGGGGCTTCGGCGCGGCCTGGACCTGGATGAGTTCGGCCCGCAGCTTTCCTTTTTTTTCAACGCCCACAACGATTTCTTCGAGGAGATTGCCAAATACCGGGCGGCGCGGCGCATCTGGTATGAAACCGTGCGCCAGCGGTACAAAGCCAAGAACCCGCGCACCGGGATGCTGAGGTTCCATGCGCAGACGGCTGGATGCTCGCTGACCGCGCAACAGCCGTACAACAACGTGGTGCGCACCGCGCTTCAGGCGCTCGCGGCCGTCCTGGGCGGCGCGCAGTCGCTACACACCAATTCGCTCGATGAAGCCTGGGCGCTGCCGACCGAGCAGGCCGCCACGATCGCCCTTCGCACGCAACAAATCATCGCCCACGAGACCGGCGTGACAAACACGGTCGATCCCCTCGGCGGCTCGTACTTTCTCGAAACGCTCACGAACGAGGTGGAACGCGGCGCGTGGGACTACATCGAGAAGATCGACGCCCTGGGCGGCATGGTCCCCGCCATCGAACGCGGCTACCCGCAGCGGGAGATTGCCGAGGCGTCGTATCGTTACCAGTGCCAGGTGGACAGCAGAGAAAAGATCATCGTAGGGGTGAACGGGTTTACAGGCGGAGAGCGACCCATCCCCGTTCTCCAGATTGACGAAGCCGTCGCGCGCCACCGGGCGGAGAACCTGCGCCGCCTTCGCGCTGAACGCTCGGCCGCCGAGGTGAACCGGCGCCTCGACGCACTCCGCCGGGCCGCCGAGGGCATCGAGAACATGATGCCCGCCATCTACGAAGCCGTGAAGGCCTATGCTACCCTCGGAGAGATTTGCGACGCCTTGCGGGGCGTATTCGGCACCTACGAAGAGGTCGCCATCACCTGAAAGAGAATTGCCGCGCGGAGGAAGCGGAGCGAAATGGCAGAAAAGAAGATTCGAGTGCTCATTGCCAAGCCTGGCCTGGACGGTCACGACCGCGGCGCAAAGGTGATCGCGCGCGCGCTCCGCGATGCCGGAATGGAAGTGATCTACACGGGCCTGCGCCAGACGCCCGAGATGATCGCTTCGGCAGCCGTGCAGGAAGATGTGGACGTGATCGGCCTTTCGATTCTCTCGGGCGCCCACAATACCCTCTGCCCGCAACTGATGGAGCTTCTGCGGCAGAAAGATATGACCGACGTGACCGTTCTCGTCGGAGGGATCATTCCCGAAGCGGACATCGCCGCGTTAAAGAAGGCAGGCATCGCAGAAATCTTTCTCCCCGGAGCCTCCACGCAGGATATTGTGAAATTCATTCGCCAGCGCATTCGGACGGACCAATGACCGCCGTGCTCTCTTGGCCGGTTCGATTCTTATTCACGTTCAGGAGTGACGAGTGACTGAGTTCCACGAGACCACCGTGCGCGTGCGCTATGCCGAGACCGACCAGCTCGGCGTCGTCTACCACGCCAATTATTTCGTCTGGTTCGAGGTGGGCCGCGTCGAGCTGATCCGCCACCTCGGCATCAGCTACAAGAAGATGGAGCTCGAGGACGATTGCCATATCGTCGTTGCCGACGTGCACTGCCGCTACCATCACCCAGCCCGGTACGATCAGGAATTGCGCATCCGAACCCGGATCACCGAGGTGCAGAGCCGCACGATCCAGTTTGGTTATGAGATCGTCGAGAAAGAATCCGGCCGCCTGCTCACCACGGGCGAAACCACCTGCGTCGTTTGCGGGCGCGACGGCCGGCCGAAGACCCTTCCCGAGAAGTATCGCAAGGTATTCGGCCTATCGCCCGCAAGGGCTCCGGAGCGATCCTGATCATGCCTGTCACTCTGAACGGCGCGGACCTGACATTCGACGAACTTTACGCCGTCGCGTCCGCGCGCGAAGCGGTCGTGCTTGACGCGCCAGCCGCCCGCCGCATGGCCGCCGCGCGCGGCGTGGTCGAACGCCTGCTGTCTTCCGGTTCGGTCGCGTACGGCATCAACACCGGCTTCGGCAGGTTGGCCACCGTGCGCATTTCACCCGATCAGGTCCGCCAGCTTCAAATCAATTTGGTGCGCTCGCACGCCTGCGGCGTTGGCGCGCCGCTCAGCGAGGAAGAAACGCGCGCCGCGATGCTCCTCCGCGCGAACGCCTTGGCCAAAGGCCTCAGCGGAGCCAGGCCTCTCCTCGTAGAAACTCTTTGCGCCATGCTCAATCGCGGCGTGCATCCCGTCATTCCTTCCAAGGGCTCGGTGGGCGCTTCGGGCGATCTTGCCCCGCTCGCGCACCTTGCGCTGGTCCTGATTGGTGAGGGCCAGGCGGTATACAAAGGAGAAACACTCAACGGTCGCGAGGCGCTCCAGCGCGCCGGAATCCCTCCTGTCGAACTCGAGGCCAAGGAAGGCCTCTCTTTGCTCAATGGCGCCCAGGTGATGCTGGCGTTGCTGAGTCTGGCGCTGCGCGACGCGGATGTCCTGATCGATACGGCTGACGTGTCCGCCAGCCTTTCGCTCGATGCGCTGCGAGGCAGCCCGGCGGCATTCGACGAACGCATTGCCCTGGCCCGGCCGCACGCGGGCGCCGCGATCACGGCGCGCAATGTTCGCAGGTTGAACGACGGCAGCCAAATCCGCGAGTCGCACCGGCCGGCAGACAGCGACCCCCGCGTGCAGGACCCCTATAGCTTGCGCTGCACGCCACAGGTGCACGGCGCGGTGCGTGATGCGCTGGCACAGGCCCGCGCCATTGCCCAGGTCGAGCTCAATAGCGCCACAGACAATCCCCTTGTATTCGTCGCGCCCGATGGGACGGCTGCGGGAGACATACTCAGCGGGGGAAATTTTCATGGCCAGCCGCTGGCCATGGCCGCAGACCAAGTGGCCATCGCCTTGGCTACACTCGGCGGAATTTCCGAGCGGCGCATCGCGCAAATGACGAATCCCTTGACGAGCCAGCTTCCGGCATTTTTGACACCGGAGCCGGGCCTGCACTCGGGGTTCATGATCGCCCAAGTGACCGCCGCGGCGCTGGCCAGTGAGAACAAGACCCTCGCCACCCCGCATTCGGTGGATTCGATCCCCACTTCCGGCGACCAGGAAGACTATGTTTCGATGGGAGCAGGAGCGACGCGCCGGCTGCAGCCCATGCTGGAAAGCCTGCGCCAGATCCTGGCCATCGAACTGCTGTGCGCCTGCCAAGGAATTGAGCTTCTGGCCCCGCTCGAGACCGGGCGCGAGGCGCGCAAGGCCCTGGAGCTCGTCCGAGCCGTCTCCCCGGCGCTGACGCAAGATCGCTCGCTCGCGCCGGACATCCAAGCGGTTGCTCGCGAGGTCACCGAAGGTCAATTCGCCCAGCTCTTGCGGTGAGCCCGCCCAGCTTGACGGGCCTGAACGCGGCTCAGTGCGCGTACCATGACAGCGGCCCCAGCGCGATCGGCTTTGTGCGCCCTGGGCGAGCGCGGGATGATGTACAATGAGCGCCACTCCCGAGAGGAGAATTTTAGTTCGGAGGGATTCCATGTTGCGTCCCCAAAAGATACTTTCGATTCCGTTCGTGCTTCTCCTGGCCCTTGCCGCCTGGCAAGTTTCCCTGGCGAACCCGGCCAATCCTCCCGCTGGCGGGAAAGACGTGGTGCTGACGGCGTCTGAGATCAGCGCGAAAATCTTCCCGAGCAACGTTTTCTATCGCGGTCAAGTCGCTCCGGTGGAGATGCGCAATACCGGCGGCGTTCACTTCGCCGACGATTCCTACGTCCTTGCAGGCCTGGTGGACAATTCCGGTTACTCCACAGGCTTGAAGGAAAAATATCAGGGCTATTTGCTGACGGAAGTTCCGCTGCAGATTGGCGGTCAGACGTTGAAGCCCGGCGCCTACGGCTTTGGCTTCCTCGAGGGTGCGAAATTTGTGGTCACGGACCTTGGCGGCAACGACGTGCTGCGAATTGATGGCAAGCGCGACGCGGACCTGAAGCGTCCGGTGCCGCTGCAGGTGACAGCGAGCGCCGATGGGTCCGGCTACCGCCTCTACAAGGGCCGCGACTTCGTAACCTTCAGCCGCGCACATTAGCCCTCCTTTCCGTGGCCGAGTTCTTCCCCGCCCGGGCAAGAGCCCGGGCGGGGTTTGCCACCCTTCCGATCAGGCAGTCGTCAGTCGTCAGTCATCAGTCGGCAGTCGTCAGTTGAAGATGCAAAGTATCCAGGTTCGTCGATGGTGAGGCGGGCCCTCCTGCGCCAAGGCTTCGGCGGGCAGGCAGAACTGTGGAAAAGAGGGGGGGCACCGGCCTTTTTCTGTATGTGTTGATTCCACAGGGTTTTAAGTTCAATGATTTTGTATGTGTTGATTCTGGAAGGGTTACAGGTGTGTTTTTTGTAAGTGTTGATTCTAGGGTGGTTAGCGGGGCTGGGGCGCGATTTCACGGCGCATTGTAGCACATTTAGTACCATAATTCAATAGGAAAGTTGTAGTTATCCACAGGTTTTTCGAGATGGGCGAGGGATTCGAACGGCAATTCCCCCGATGCGGAGTACTTCTGCGATGAAGTTAACTCTAAACCCGCACCCTTGAAAACCCACAAGGGTTGTGGCACGCGAATTCGTCTCAGCGGCTGGCGGCTGCGCCAGCCGCCGTTCCGCTAGAATCGCGCCGCCTGTTTTCAGGCCGCCGGATCGGCCCATGGAGGCAGTTTCGACACGGCTCCTTCCGTGAGTGCAACATTTACATACGGTAACATCTCCTCATTGACTCGCCTTCGGGTGCGACCTAAGATGCCAGCAGCGAGGAGTTCCCGCCATGATTGGCCGAACCGTATCGCACTACCGCATCCTAGAAAAGCTGGGTGCAGGCGGAATGGGTGCGGTGTATCTCGCACAGGACACACGTCTGGCGCGCCGGGTGGCGCTGAAGGTGTTGCCTGCGGAATTCGCTCGCGACTCGAATCGCCGCGCGCGCTTCGAGAGGGAAGCAAAAGCGCTGGCTGTCCTCAATCACCGCGGCATCGCCGTTCTATATGAAATCGGCGATGCCGATGGCGTTCCTTACTTGGCCATGGAATACGTAGATGGCAAGAACCTGAAGGAACAGCTTGCTGCCGGGCCAGTAACCCAAGAATGCCTCGTCGGCTACGCCACCAAGATTGCCGATGCGTTGGAGCACGCACATCATCGCGGGATCCTACATCGCGACATCAAGCCAGCGAACATTGTATTGACGCCTGACGGCGAGCCAAAACTGCTCGATTTTGGCCTCGCCAAGCTGTTGAAGAGCGAGGAGGTCACCGAGTCGGGGCTAACTGCCCCAGGGAACTGGATGGGCACGCTGCAGTACTGCGCTCCCGAGGTGTTGTGCGGCCATGCATTTGATCGTCGGAGTGACCTCTACAGCCTGGGCATCGTGCTCTACGAAATGGCGTGCGGACGATCGCCTTTCGAAGGTCTTGACGGCGGCGCACTCGTGAGCGCGATCTTGAGTGGGGAGTCACCGCCGGCAGCGGAGCGCAATCCTCTTATCTCACCAGCGCTTGATCAACTGATTGCTCGTGTCATGGCGGTCCATCCCGACAAACGTCTGCAAAGTGCAGCCGAATTATCGGTGGCGCTCCGCGAGCTCGCTCGCGGCGTTGCTCCCGAAGCTGATGTGGTGAAATCCCCGTCGGTGCTTGCCGTGCTGGATTTCCAGAACATCTCTCACGATCCAGCGATGGATTGGCTGGGCACGGGCTTGGCCGAAACACTCACTGCCGATTTGAAGAAACTCAAGCTGGTATCGGTGATGAGCCGCGAGCGGATTCAGGAGGCAGCGCAGCGCTATGGCGTTCCCACCACAGGACGCGCAAGTTTGATTCGGCTTGGCAGGGAGCTAGGCGCGCGCTGGCTGGTGACGGGCAGCTATCAGCGCGCTGGGGAGCGGCTGCGCATCGTGCCGCACGTGGTGGAGGTAGCTACTGGCGAAGTGGTGGTAACCGCAAAGCTGGATGGCAACTGGGAAGAGATCTTTACATTGCAGGACCGCGTCGTAGCCGACGTGATGGCCGCGCTAGAGGTAAAGCTCGATAGCAGGTCGATAGAGCGGATCGCACCACCGGAAACGCTCCACTTGGAAGCTTATGAACAGTACGCGCAAGGGCGCCAGCAGTTTCACATGCTGGGCAAGGAATCGCTGGAACGCGCTCGACACCACCTGGAGCGCGCCGTTGCATTGGACCCGCACTACGCACTGGCATATGCGGCCCTCGGCGCCACCCATGCGATGCGCTATATCCGCCTCACCGACCCGGCGGATCTCGACCGCGCTGCGCGTTATTCGGAGCGCGCGCTGGAGCTCGATCCCGAACTCGGCGAACCTTATCCTTGGCTGTCTTACGCCTACGTGCGACAGGGAAAGATCGAGCAAGCCATTCGCACCGGGCACCGAGGTGTGGAGCGACAGCCCGACTTGTATCTGTCGCACTACTTTCTCGGTGGGGCATATCTGATTTCCAGTGAGCATGACCCCGCCGCCTACCAGCACGCCGTGAGGCATTTTCTGGACACAACGCTAGTGGACCCTCGCTGGGGAGCTGCTTGGCTGTGTCTTGGTGAAATTGCGCTGATGTGCGGGGAATATGACCGCGCCGAGCAATTTCTGCTGGAGTGCCTCGAAGTTGAGCGTCGCGGACCTGGTTTCGGATATTTCGTCGGGTCGGAGATGATCCTGGGGGTCACCTCGCTGCGCCGTGGTGAGTGGGAAAAGGCGCACGAGATCTGCACTGCCGCCATCACCTCATTGGAATCCTGTGATCACGTCTATCGCGAAGCCTTCATGGCATTGACTGCGTGCGGCTTGGGGGATCTGCTCTTGCGGGAGGGCCCTGTTGAAGCGGCACTGGCAGAGTTCCGCCGCGCGTCCCGTATGGTCAAGGAATTCCCTCGTATGTTGGGATATCAACGCGTTTTCACTCGCACCCTGGCGGGGATGGGCGCGGCCCACGCGGCGCTGGGCGAATGCAACCGCGCACGCGAGCTGCTGGAGGAGGCCGTGAAGCAGGCCACCCAGGTTGCCGGGAGCCCGCAGACCTGGCTTTGGGAAGGGACGCTTGGGCAGTTGTACTACGCTATAGCGGCCGGGTACATGCGGCTTGGAGACCAGAACGTCGCGCTCGATTACCTGTGCAAGGCGGTCGAGTCAGGCTGGAGCGACCTGCACTGGATTTCTTCAGATCCGGAGATGGCTCCGTTGCGCCCTCAGGCAGGCTTTCAAGCTTTGCTCGGGGATCTCCGGCGTGCGCCCGCGATACAATTCGCTTCGGAAACGGCTGCCATAGCCTGAATCAATCAGATTCTTCAGCATATGAAAGGAGGTATAGCAGCAAAGCAATACCCAGCAATCGCAGTTTCATATCCTGGAGGCTGTGCCCTCTTGACGGAGGGGACGTGCAGATCGGTCCTGCGCCTCAGAGCGGATCTCAGGCGTCGTCGCCGGCTACTTGCGCGCGAAAACCGGAAGCGTACTCGCTCACGGAGCGCAATCGAATCCCGTACTTGTGGGCAAGTGCGGCGGCCTCTTTTACCACGTCTCCCTTCACGTAGGCAAGGATGAGTCCACCGAAGGACTTCTGAAGAGGATCGGAAGACCGATGCTGCGCCTCGATAGCCTCGAATGGCACTTCATCCATCTTGATTCTCTTGTTCAGCGCCTGCTCAAAGATTCGCACTGCCTCCCTTTGCGACAAAGCTTCCGGACCGCCCATTTCTAGGATCGTGTTCTTGTTGGCATATTCTCTCGTGGCGGCTGTGACAGCAAAATCAGCCACATTGGATGCCGATATGTAGCTGACTTTCGCGTCGCCCGAGCCGTAGATACGGACTGCGCCATTGACCGGATCAAATCCTAATGCCGCGCTGAGCCACATTTCCATAAAGTACGAAGGCCGCAGAATCACTGCTTCCGTTGTGCCCGCGAGCAGACGGTGTTCACAACCGCGCTTGGCACTCTCGAGCGGAGAATCCTCGCGGATGTTCCCAGAATACGAAACGTAGACAAACCTTTTCACGTTCTGACGCGTCGCGGCGTCGATCAGTGCCAGAGTCCCCTCATGGTCCACGCGCCTCAACCCATCGTTTGCCCCCGAAGGCATAGAGGTGGCGGTAGAAATCACAATCTCCACACCCTTGCACGCACTGGCGACTGTTTCGGAGCAGGTCAAGTCGCCATCAATAACTTCGACCCCAGCCTCCAGGAGCCGTTTGGCTCTTGCATTGCTTGAACCTCCCCGCACTAAAGCACCGACCTTGTGCCCTCGCCGCTGAAGTTTAAGGGCGATCTCTCCACCAACAAGACCTGTGGAACCGACAACTAGAATCGCCATGACAGCCTCCCGATCGGGGCTCCTCGCACACCGGCTGTGCCATCGGGTGCCCTCAGACGGTTGACGACCGGGGAATCTACGTTTTGTCACCTTCAGATGTCAAGCTGGCTGGAACAGCAGCCCCTAACCACTTCCTACTCAGGGTTCGGAGAAGCCTACTGGAAACAGAACTGTGCGTCATTTGTTTTGCCTCGGCACTGCAAAGCCACCACAATTGCTCCAGCGCACAACGAGATGACCCGGCACTACTCCGCGGGTTCAGCGGCGCGTACGAAAGCGAAGTCGAGAAGCTATCGCACGGTTGAGTTGCACGAGGACGATGAAAGCGATGCTCCAGTGGGCGCTGAAAACGCACAGCGAAGCGCCGAACGCGCACAAGGACGGGCGAGATCGGCGGGGCGAAGGGGCGGCAGGCGGCGGAGAGGCTTACCGGGTGGCAGGCGATGCGGGAAGAGAAGGTTGGAAGGTTAGAACGTTGAAACGTTGGAAGGTTGTGCGTCCCGACAACGGGCGTCGGGACGCTCAAACCGCGGAAGACCTGAGCTACATGGGAGGCGCGCGCTAAATCGGAAGAGAAAGCCGCAGGGCTGGTAAGCCAGCCCTGCGCTACAGAACAAAAGAGAGGCCCGCGGTCTTCCCGACAAGGGCGTCGGGACGCACACGGCACGGCGCTACACGGCTAGAGACGCCGTCACAAGCGAAGCCCGCGGTCTAAAGACCGCGGCTACAGGGCGCGGGCGGAACACACAGGCTGAAAGCCCGTGCTACCGAGAAACACAATTCCCCACAGGTAAGCCCGACCTGTGGGGCGCCCGCGCAACGAAGGGAAAAAGTCGAAACCCGCACCCTTAAGACCGAAGGGTGCGGCACCCCCGTCGTCTCAACGATCTCACGGGTCGGCCACCCGCCTGCCCGGAGAAGCCGCAGACCTTGAAAAACAGGTCTGCGCTACATGGGAAAAGAACAGAGCTACTTGCCGTCGAGGCCGATGTCGCTGCCGACGCCGGTGCAGAAATCCCAGCCGGGGGTAGCGAAGGTGCCGATGTTCAGGCCGCAATTGCCGTAAACGATGTCGCGGAAGTCGTTCCGCGCGCGGAAGAGGTTGCCATAGATCAAGGCGTTTTCCGCCTGGCTCGAAGGCGAGAATTTGCCGGCGGAGTTGATGATGCCGGCGAGCGAAGGCGAAGAAACGCTGGTGCCGCCGACGACGAACCATCCGCCGGGCTGCCCTTCAAACAGGTTGGTGTCAACGACCCAGACACCGGTGTTCGGGTTGGCGTCGAAGGAGAGATCGGGCGTGCCGCGGACCGCGCCAACGATGTAGGCGATGCGGTCTTGGAAGTGCGGGCGCGGCTCGACTTGGCTCGGTCCACCGCCGGTATCCTGCCAAGCGTTCTCCGAGAGGAAAACACCGGTATCCGAGTCGCGGGATATCGTGGTGCCACCGGCGGAGACGACGTTGGGCGAAGCGCTGGGCCATCCGACGCCGGGGTTATCTCCTGCGGAAGCCAAATAGACCACGCCTCGGGTAGTGAAGACGAAATCGTATTGCGTTTCGTTAAGGAATTCGCCGCTGCCGAAACTCATGGAGACTTCGCCGCCGCCGTTGGCCGCGACGAGGTTGGAGGCCAGGATAACCGCGTTCAAGAGGTCGCCAAGATTATTTGACGGGGCCTCCACGAGGAAGATCCGAGCGTTGGGCGCCATGGCGTGAGCCCACTCGATGTCCAGCGACTCCTCCAGTTCCCAACCGCCACTGGGATCGAGGGCTGGCCGCGTGCCGGTCGAGAAAACGACGGTCAAGTCAGCGGGCGGCAGGCCGAACTGGGTTGAGAACGTGGCCAGGTCGGCGGCCGCGTTGGGATCGTCATAGGCGTCCACGACAGCGATGGCGCCGGAGCCGCCGGAGGGGTTATGCGTGGTCACGTCAGGATCGCAGCCGGGCGTGGGGTGCGATACGAGGCGATAGACGCAAGCGATGGAAGCCGGAGTCTCAAAGAAGTAACCCAGGAACGGGGGCAACTCCTGAGGCTGTACTTCACCTTGGAAAGCGCCCGCGTTGGGCATCATGACAAGTAGATGAGTGTGAGCGTTGACGCCGACATCCCCGGGATGCTGGATACTCGACCGAGGCACCATAACGTGAGCGCCGACATGCCGCGATTGCGCCATGGTGATTTGCGCAAAGCCAAAAACAAGTAAGACCACAAGAGTCCACAGAACGCACTTCGAGCGATGCATCGATCCCCCTTTATTTTTGTTGTCGAGACTAGATCTTCCGCCAACACCCCCGCCAGATGATCCGGCGAACGGTTGGCACCACAGGGCCCACTTGCCAAGCGAGTAACTTCCCCGCCGGGATTATAGCAAGAGAGCAGAGGGAGGCAAGAGCGATTGCAGCTTGGAACGTGGGAAGGTTGGTTTGCCGCGCAAGCGGCCTCAGGCGAGGGCGTCGAGGAAGAACATGCCCATGCGGATGCCCGCGATGTAACCGAACGGCGGTAATTCCAGTGAATAATGGCCGCAGGGGAGCCCGAGGGTGCGCGGGTCGGATCCGTGGGCGCGCAGGGCCGCGAACATCTGCAGGGTGAGCTCGACGACGAACGTCGGGTCGTATTTCCCATAAACCATGAAGCACGGCTTCCCTGCCCCCAGGCCGCGCTCGACGTAAGGCACGGGGCTGATGGGCGCCCAGTAGTGGCGCAGCTCGTCCACGCCGACGCTGCCGCGCAGGCCTTCCCAGACGTGGTTGGTGGTCATGCCTGAGCGCACGACGTCGGCGAAGTAGGTGGAAACGTGGAAGAAACCCCCGGCGCGAATCGCGGGGTCGTGGGCCATGGCGATATAGCCGATGGCCGAGCCGATGCTTGTTCCCAGGATGCCGAGGCGCGTGTAACCCTGCTGCTCGAGCCAGCGGAAGCATTGACGGGCGTCGGTCACGGCCTGGCGGTTCGCCTGCAAAGTCAGGCCGATGTTGGGACCGACGAGCTGGTCGGCGCGTTGCTGTCCCGCAGGCATTCGCCGATCGTGATACGGCAGGCTCAAGCGCAAGACCGTGATGCCGAGCTCTTGCAGCCAGCGGCATAAGGTGCGTTGTCCTTCCCATTTGGCGTTCCAGTTCGGCAGGACCACGACGGCCGGCCCCGATCTGCGCGCCAGGAAGAATTGTGCGTGGACGGTGTTGTTCTCTTTGAAGGGCGACGGGATGAAGCTCGAAAACGTCAGGACGTCGTCCCGCAGGCGATAGTCCGGCGCGGAGGGGCAGGCGAACCACTGCGCGCTCGCGGCCACGACCTCATCGGCCCAGGCGTGCAAGAAGCCGCGAGGATCCGGCTCATCGGGCCGTCCGCCAATGTGCTGGAGCCCCCATTCGAAGGGGCGCACCATGCGGTTGTCGTCCGTCGTCCAGCGGCGGTGCTCGTAACGCCGGATGCTCTGTTCCAGCAGATGCATGGTCGAAGAACTACTGACTATAGCGGAGGGCCTGCTTCAGCGGCAAATCTAGCGTTGGTAGTCCCGCCAGGGCTTCCACAATGGAACGCTCAGGTAACGTACAGGGTAGAACGCACTGTCCGCGAGCGAGTTCCATTTTCTGGCCCTGTTGAGCAATTCTCTGGCCTTGTCGAGTATATATTTCAGCACGGCGAGACTCCGAATATCGGCGGCCATGCCGGAGAATATCACCGGGTGCTTCACACCGTCAACAAGGGCAGTGCGGTGGGTTCAAACTGGCGCAGCGCTTTGTTAAGTGCCTTGGGTACGGTCAAAGGTTATTACCACTTTCCCTTGCGCGTGTCCTTCTTCAAGATAGCGGAGAGCTTCAGCCACTCGGCTTAACGGGTAACGTCTGTCTATGACGGGTACAATCTTTCGGGCTTCAAGAAGGTCTTTCAGAAAAACTAAATCCTTCTTGTTGACTTTCGCCAAAAAGAGACACATCTTCTTCCGCCCAATCCGTGACAGTAAGGTTACCAGTAACATCGCTTGGAGCATTTGAACCAAACCACCTCTCCCTCCGGCCCCAACAAAAATTCCGTCCTGATTCAGCGCACGCCGGTAATCGAAAATCGAATGATAGGCGTTCGCACCCAGGATCAGATCGTAACGCTGCCCACTTCTCGTGAAATCTTCTCGAGTGTAGTCAATGACGTGGTCTGCGCCAAGCGATCGCGCTCTGTCCACATTCCTCGTGCTGCACACGGCAGTGACTTCAGCCCCGAACGATTTGGCAATCTGGACCGCAAACGTACCCACACCACCGGACGCGCCATCAACCAGAACCTTCTGGCCTTGCTGGATCCGTCCCTTATCACGAAGACCTTGAAGGGCAGTGATTGCCGCCACGGGTACGGCTGCTGCGTCCTCAAACGATATGTTGGCTGGCTTCAGCGCCAATTTGTCTTCAATAGCACACGCATACTCGGCAAAGGCCCCTCGGCATGCGCCGAATACCTCGTCGCCTGGTTTGAACTGCGTTACGTTCCTGCCAACGGCCTCAACCTGTCCGGCCAGATCAACGCCTGGTCGTGTGACCTTTGGTTTGAGCAGCCCCCCCATCATTGGGCGGGCGAGAAACGGTTCACCTCTCATGAGGTACCAGTCCAGTGGATTTACAGATGCCGCGCAAAGCTTTATCAAGACCTCATTGTCCGCAGGCGTAGGTGTTGCAACCTCCGTGAACTGCAGCACATCCGGTGGTCCGTATTGTGTGTATACAATCGCTTTCATAGAGCGCTCTTCAAGAGTGCTGCAGCCGCACCGTGCTGCGTTGTTGCAGCGCACGACAAGCGAGCCTAGCGGGAAGTATAGGACAGACTCACCGGCTAAGTCCTGATTAACGCGCTGCCCGGAAGCTGACCCACTACCAAGGAACGACGTTGCTTGCGCCCCGGCGCGCTGGTAGAGTAAGTTGCTCCGCTTAGAATGGACTACCGCGAGGAGAGGCCTGCCATGTTTTCAGCCGCCGGCAAAGACCGACCCGCCGAAGCTCTGCGCACGCTGCCGGGCGATGAGGTCCGGCAAATTCTGTGGCGCTTTGCCGAACGCTACGATCTGCAGATGCTGGTGCAGTCGGCGCGCGGCGTGGCTCGCGGACCCATCGCTCGCCTGGTGGCCGCGGGCGGCCGCCACTCCCACGAATGGACGGCCGAGAAGAACGCCCTGCTGCCCGAGTTCGATAACGCCGGGCTCACCAGCGTGTTCATGGATCCGGCGGAGGGCGGCTATATCGAGGGACCGAAAAATCTGGCGATGGCTCTGGTGGCCTTCGAGCTTGCCTGGGTGGACGCCGGCGCGGCCACGGCCAGTATGGCCGGCTGCTTGGCGCTCGCGCCGATTCACGAACGCGGCACACGCGAGCAGCGCGAAACGTATATGGCGCGGTGCGTCCCCAAGCCCGGCGAGAAGCCGTGGCGGGGCGCCTTCTGCCTCACCGAGCCGCTGCCTTACGTCGGCGTCGAAACCGGCCTGCTTTCGGGCAAAGTGACTGTCGCCGAATGGCCGGAGGGCAAAGAACCCATCCTCGAAGTGAACAAGCGCGGCCGCTTCATCACCAACATGGGCTTCGCCAACTTCGTCACCGCGGCGGTGGATTCAGGCGATGCGCGCATCGACGGCTCCTGCATGGTGATCTTGGAGGAGACCGACCCGGGAACGTTCGACCGCGGCACGCCGACGCGCAAGCTGGTGCACCAGCTTTCCTCCACCTCGGACCCGATTTTCAGCATGCGCGTGCCTGCCAGCCGAATCATCGGCGGCTACACGGTGAAGGACGGCGTCATCGTGCCGAATTACAGCCACGCGGAGATTATCGAGGCCGTGTTTCGGCGCACGCGCGTGACCGTGGGCTTGATGACCGCGGCCAAGCTGCTCTCAGCGGTCGAGCCGGTGATCCGTTATCAGCGCGGGCGCTTCCGCGGCGGCGCCGGGATCACGCAGGGCTCCCCGCGCTACGAACTTGGTTTGCAGCAGAAGGAGGATGTGCTGCACCGCTTGCTTGACGTGTGGGCCACGGGCGAGGCCAGCGCGTCGTTGGGCTTCGCGGCGGCGCGGCTGTTCGACGAACTCGACCCGCTCGAGCGGGAGAAGGACGAACTCTTCGCCGTGAAAGGGCTCGAAGGGCGCGCGGCGCTGAAGCACTTGCGGGCGTTGCAGAAAGAGGCCCTCGAGTGCCTGGAGCTGAGGTCTCTCCCGCCGGAAAAGCGCGACGAAGCGCGCCTGAACGCGCTCGAAAAGGACAAACTCGTGCGCTTCATCCTGCTCGACTCGGTGGCCAACGTCTATTGCCCGGCCACCAAGCTCTGGAACACCGGCCACGGTTCCAACATGCTTCGCGAAGCTGTGAGCCTCATGGGCGGCTACGGCATCACCGAAGACTGCCCCGGCTTTCTCGGGCACAAGTGGATGGACTCTCAGCTCGAAGCCACTTACGAGGGCCCCGAAGCCGTGCAGCGCCGCCAGCTCACTCTCACGATGACGAACGAGGTCTTCCTGGCGCAGTTCCGCCAGTGGATCCGCGAAATGCGCGCGGTGGCCAGCCGACATCCCGGCACCGGCGCTTGCTCGCTGGCCACCGCCATGCAAATGTGGCTTTGGACTCTCCAGCACCTGCTTGTGGCCAAGGATGCCGACGGCCAAAAGCTCTATCAGGGCACGCGGCAGGGCGTCACCTTCCCACTCGCCGACGCACTGTGCTGGGTATTGGCAGCGCGCTGCCAAATTCTCGATCTGCTGGAACTCGAGGCCAAAGGCCCGGGGAATCCGGCGGTCGCCGAAGCGCTGGGCGGGTTGCTCCCGTTCCTCTCTGACTTGTGCCACGTGCAGACCGCGCGGTCTGCCAGCGAGGTGGGCCGCATCTGCGCAATGCTCGTGTTCGGCTACAACCGCCACCCCGCGTGGGATACTGAGGGCTACCAGGGCTGTTTCCGCGCCGACGAACTGGTGGAACTCGAAGGCATCATGCCGGGTCTCGCGAGTGTCGCCACCGATGTCGTCGCTGAGGACGGCTCGCATCCTGCTAAGGCCGGCCCGTGCGTGCGCTTCGACGGTCTGGAGGAATTCACCCGCCTGCGCACGCGCCTGGACGGCTGCCTTACCGGATCGCAACTCTCCAAGGACCGCGCCGCCGAATCGCTCACCAAGGTAATGATCCCGGCCGCGCTGGACTACCCCGGTTGAGGGAAAACGTGGCCGAAACCCCTGGGACCATCCCCGTGGAACGCCAGACGATGGACGTTGACCTGGTGTGCGTCGGCTTCGGACCGGCCACGGCCGGCTTCCTCACCACGCTGGCGCCGGCGCTGCTGAAGGAAGACGGGACACCCGCTATCGAAAGCCAGGCCGCCCCGGGCATGCCTCTGCAAGTGGTCTGCTACGAGCGCGCCGACGGCATCGGTTTCGGCGTTTCCGGCGTGGTGACGCGAGCGCGCGGCATCCGCGCCTCCTTTCCTGAACTGAACGCCTCCGAAATCCCGATGGCCGCCCCTGTCGCCGACGAGAAACTCATCTACCTTCTCGATCCGCAAGGCGCCTCGCGCCGCTCCTGGGCCCTCCGCTTGGCCGACCGTGTCCTTCGAGCGTCTGCCGGCATCATTGGCCTCGAGCACGACGCCTTCGAGATTCCCTGGGCGCCCCCATTCCTGCACAAGAAAGACGGCTTGGTGTTATCCATCGGCCAGTTCAATCAGTGGGTCGGAGAGCAACTGATGTCTTCAAGCGCAGTACAAATCTGGCCCGGCATGCCCGTGTCCGAGCCGTTGATGGAGGACGACCGCGTTGTCGGAGTGCGGCTCCTCGATCAGGGCGTGGAGCGCGACGGCACTCCGTCCGCCTCCTTCCTCCCTGGCATGGACGTTCGCGCGGCTCTCACGGTGATTGGAGACGGTCCGGTCGGCCCGGTCGGCCGCAAGCTCGAAGAAACCCTGGGCATGCCCAGCGGCCACGAAAAACGCGAGTGGGCCGTCGGCGCCAAGATGGTGATCGATCTGCCCGAAGGCGTGGGCCTCAAACCCGGCACCGTCATCCACACGCTCGGCTATCCGGAGCCCGAGATATTCGGCTTTTTCTACGTGCACCCGGATCGGATCGCCTCCGCAGGCATCTTCGTGCCGTCTTGGTTTGAAAACCCGGTGCGCACATCGTACCGCTACTTGCAGCATTTCTTGTTGCACCCGTACTTGTGGCGGTACGTGAAGGGCGGACGCCTGCGCTCCTGGGGCGCCAAATCGCTGCAGGAGTCCGGCCGCCGCGGCGAGCCGTACCTCGCCGGCGACGGCTTTGCGCGCATCGGCGAGGGCTCCGGTTCGACCAACGTGCTCACCGGCTCCGGCGTCGACGAAGCCTGGACGACCGGGACGCAGCTCGCAGAGGCTGTGCTGGAACTGCTCAAGGAAGGCAAGTCGTTCACCAAGGAAAACCTCGAAGCCACCTACGTCCGCCGCCGCCGCGCCAGTTGGGTCGAGAAAGAAGCTCGCATTGCGGAAAAAGCGCGCGACGGCTTTCATCATGGTGTCGTTTCCGGCTTGATCGGCATGGCTCTGGCCGGCGCCACTCGCGGCCTGCTCTCCATTCCCGGCAAACCGCACCCCGTTCGCAGCGCGGAGGAATTCTTCGCCCGACGCATCAAGAAGAGTGATCTCGAGGTGCTACGCCAAGCCGCTGCCCGGCGCGGCGCTTCCCTGCACGACTCCTTAATGGAAGCCTGCGGCTGGCCCCCCATCCCCTACGACGGCCAGCTTTTGATGACCCATCAGGACGCTTTGTTGTTGGGCGGCAAAGTGCAGGCTCCCCCCGGGTACGCCGACCACGTCGTATTCCTTTACCCCACGCTCTGCGAGGGCTGCCACTCCAGGGTGTGCGTGGAGATTTGCTCCGGCGAAGCCATCACGGCTCCGAAGGACAGCGCCATTCCCGGCTTCGACCGTGAGAAGTGCGTGTTCTGCGGCGCTTGCTTGTGGAACTGCGAGCAGGAAAACATCGCCTTCCGCGCCGGCGCGGGAGGCCTCCACTCGGCGGAGAACTAAATGAGCTACCAGATCGTCGTCTGCGCCGGAATCGTGCCCGATCCGTTGCAGACTCTCGAACCCATCAGCACTTCTGCGGGCCCGGCGCTCAAGAACGAAATGATGTTGCCCCACGTGCTCGATCCCTGGGCCGCGTGCTCGCTCTACGAGGCCGCGCATCTCGCCAAGCAATTCCCCGACAGCAAGGTGTGGCTAGTCAGCCTCGCGCCAAAGGCCAAGCTGCAGCAAGTCATCATGATCGTGGCCCAGAAGGCTACCTTCGAGCTTGTGGTCCTCGACGGCCCCTCGAGCGGCTTCACAGATAGTGCCGCCGTCGCCGCCGCCCTCGCTGAGGCCATCGCTTCCCTGCCCGGCCTGGACCGCGCCAAGCTGCTCGTCTTCGGCGGATGGGAGTCCGCTTCGCGCTCCTCCGGCACCACGCTCCAAATGCTCGGCGAGCGGCTCGGCATTCTGGACCAGTTCCAGGGTGTCGATCAGCTCAAGGTCCAAGAGAACGGCGCCCTGGAAATCCTCGAGCGCGTCGAAGGCGGCCGCCACCAAATCTCCGTCTGCGAAGGGCCGCCCGCCATTCTCGGATGGGCCACCGGCAACCTGCCCGAGCCGCCCAATAACCCGCAAGTCGGCATGGCCAACATGCGCACGATAATGCCCGCTCTACAGCGTGCCAAAGCGGCGCAGTTGGCCCTCGGGAATCCGGCCTACCAGAGCGCGGCCGTTCCCAAGCAGCAGCGCGACACCCGAATCGTCAAAGACCTGCCCGCAGAAGAAATTGCGCGGGAACTGGCCGCCTGGATTCGAGGGTGAAATGAGCGACGTGATTCTAGTTCTGGCGCATACGGAAGCGGACGGAACGTTGAACGAGGCCGCGCTGGATGTTATTCAGACCGCCCGCTCGTTGGGAGACAAACTGGCCGTCGGGCTGGTCGGTGAAAAGGTGCAGCCACTGCGCGGCGTGGCCACCCTATGCGCCGTCGAAGGACCCGAATTCACTCAACCACGTTACGCAACCGACGCCGCCGCGGCCGAGGCACTCTGCCGCGCTGCCGGCGCGACCCTGGTGCTGGCTCCGGGCACTTCCCGCTGGACACGCGCCCTGCCGGGAGTGGCACAGCGGCTGAATGGCCGCGTGGACTCGCACGTGATGGCTCTTGAGGGCGGCCGCGCCACGCGCTGGTTCTATCGCCAGCGCATCGAAGCCGTGCTCACGCGCGCCGAGCGGCCGTGGTTCCTGCTGCTCGACGCCGGCCTGCCTTACGAGCCGCGCGATGGCGAGGCGGCCGTCCAGCGCGTCAGCGTGAGCCTGCCGCCTCTGCGCACCCGCGTCAGCGGCTTCGCCACGCCCAAGACCGAGCAACAGACCATTCGTCCTGACGCCGATTTGCTGCTCGTCGCCGGCGCCGGCTGGACTAAAAAACAGAAGGACGGTCAGACGCACGTCGCCGAGGCAGGCAAGTTGATCCTCGGCTTCCTGGCCGCCACGCGCGCCTCTCTCGGCAGCAGCAAGTCACTCGTGGACTTGAGCGGCGAGGGCCAGTCCGTGCTTCCCTTCCTATCCCATCTGAACCAGGTCGGCCAGACGGGCGCGACCCCGCGGCATCCCAAGGGCCTGGCCACCTGCTGCCACGGAGAGGAACCGCACGTCGTGGGCTGGCGCTTCATCCAGGAGCGGCGCGCCGTCAATCTCGACCCCAATTGCGGCTGGGCGCGCGGCAAGACCGACGTCCTCTATGTCGCCGACGCCTTCGAAATCATCGCCAGGCTGAACGAACTGCTGCGCGTGACGTAAATGACCGGCGGTTCGCCTGAGAGACCCACGCGGCGCGAATCTTGTCAATGCAAGCATGAACCCGTACACTGGTCGAGCTGCCCAGCCAAAGGAGAATCTATGCTGCCTCGTATGACGATGTGTTTGCGTGCGCTCGTCATCGTCGCGTTCTTTGCCGCTACCGCGACTGCTCTGCGCGCGCAACAGCAGGACCACGTTGTTACAACCCAGGAACTCCGCAACGACACACTGAAGCCGGCCGAAACACGCCAAGCCAACGAAGCCGAAATCCGGAAGGCTTTGTCCTCCGAAGCGGCCCGGAGCGAACTGAAATCCGCTCATGTTGATTACCAACAGGTGGACCGAGCCATCGGCCAATTGAGCGATGAAGACCTGGCTAAGCTGGCGGAGCGATCGCGCCAGGTCAACAATGATTTTGCCGGCGGACATCTTCCCAATCGGGACTTGGTGCTCATCCTGTTGCTCGCTGTCGCGATCATCATCATCGTGGTAGCGCTTCGCTGAAGCCCTGCGCCCAGGATCGAGCACCATGCGCTCACCGCTCGTCAGTGTGTTGATGGTCTGTCTTTCGGCGCCGGCCATCGCAGCGGCTGACAACGGCGCGGCCGGTGTCTGGCTCGACGTGCCGTTCGTGAAGCAGCCGGAGAATGGTTGCGGCGCGGCGTCGATCGCCATGGTGCTGCGCTACTGGAGCGCGCATGACGTTCAGGTGCCGCCGGACAAGAGCGAGCCCCCCGCGATCCAGCGGGCTCTGTACTCAGCGAAAGCCAAGGGCATCTTCGCCTCGGCTATGGCGCGCTATCTGGACAACGCAGGAATGCAAGCCTATGCCTTCCGCGGGGAGTGGGCCGATTTGCGGCATCACCTGTCCCTTGGCCGCCCCCTCATCGCAGCGCTGAAGCCGCGCTCCGGCGGTGCGCCGCTCCACTATGTGGTCATTGTCGGACTCGACTGGGATCGCGACGCGGTGTTCGTGAACGATCCTGCACGCGGGAAACTCTTGCGCGTTGAACGGCCCGAATTCGAGAAACAGTGGCGGGCGGCCGGGAATTGGACGCTGCTCGCGGTCCCGCGGCAGAACAAGTGATTTGCCGATGTCTCGTTTTCGCGCTGCTGACCCTGCCGGCGATGGCGCGCGCCGATTCCTCCGAATCCGACCAGATCACAACGGCCAAGAAACTTTACGACGAAGGTCACTGGGAGGAAGCCGCGCGCATCGCCCGCGGTTCACCGGACCAGCCCGCCGAGCTCGATTACATCGCCGGAATGGCTTTGGCGCGGCTGCAGCGGTGGCCCGAGGCCCGCGAGTCTTTCGCTTCCGGCCTTCGGAAAACGCCTCGCGACAAGCGTTTCCTCCTCGAACTCGCCGGCGTGGATTACAAGCAGAAAGATTTCGCCGCAGCCAAGAGGAACTTGCATGCCGCGCTGCGCCTCGACCCGGAAGATGCCTACGCGCACGACTTCCTGGCCACGCTCTACTTTCTGGAGGGCAATCTCGAAGCTGCCCTGAAGTATTGGAATCCGATCGGCCAGCCCCGGCTCGCGAGCGTTTCGTTCAGTCCTCCATCCCCACTCAGCCCGGCGCTCCAAGACCGTGTGCTCGCCTTCAATGTACCCGCGGTGCTGCAGCGCAGCGCCCTATTGACGACGCAGGCGCGCCTCGCCAATCTGAATGTCTTCACGGGAAATCGTATCGAACTCACCCCACAAGAGAAGGGCGGCTACGACGCCGTCGTCCGCGCGCCGGAGCTGGCAGGGTGGAACGACGGTATCCTCATCGGCAGCATTTCACTTCTTCGCGGCTTGCCTTACGAGACCATTTATCCGGAATTCTACAATCTTCGCGGCACCGGGACGAACGTCCTCTCGCTCGCCCGCTGGGACGATCAGAAGCGGCGCTTCTGGGTTTCGTTCTCGTCACCCTTGCGCCACAATCCAGCACTGCGCCTGCGCGTTTATTTTGACGCCAGGAATGAGAACTGGAACCTCACCGAAACGTTATTCGCCTCCGGCGGGCTTCTGACCAACCTGAACCTTCGAAAGCTGGCTGCGGGAGCGGAATTGCGTTCCGTGGTGAACGGCCGGTGGGCTTGGAGCGGCGGAATCGAAGTCTCCGATCGCACATTCCGCAATCTCGCAAGCGTCACCTCTTCCCAGGCTCTCCGTTTCTTTTCCAATGGCGCCTCTTTCAAATCCTGGGCGCGCGTGGATCGCGATCTTCTCCGTATCCCGGAGCGGCGGTTCACGGTGCTTTCCTCCGGTGAAGTGCAGGTCGGCCGCGAATTTGCCGCCGGCCTCGGCGCCTTCACCACAGTGAAGGGATCTCTACGCTCGCGATGGCTGCCGCAGGCAAAAGACGACGACTACGAGATGAATGCCCAGCTCCGCGCTGCAAACACCGTTGGCACGGTCCCCTTCGACGAATTTTTTCAACTCGGCGTGGAACGCGACAACGATCTCTGGCTCCGCGGCCACGCGGGTACGACGGACGGACGCAAAGGCCGCGCGCCTCTTGGTCGCCGTTACGTCCTGCTGAATTGGGAAATGGACAAGAACGTCTACCGGGGCCCCTTTTTCACCATCAAGCTAGGCCCTTTCCTCGATACCGGCGCGATTGCCGATCCTTCCGGCCTCTTCGGCTCCCAACGCTGGCTCTGGGACACCGGCGCGCAGTGCAAGGTGCGCGTCCTGGGCAGGGTGACGGTGGTTATCTCGTACGGCAGAGACTTGCGTGGCGCGCGCAACGTGGTCTACGCCTCCGCCCTGCAGTGAGCCCGCGCCGCGCTTGTTCCCCTGAGTCACACCAGCACGCCCGCAAGGCGGACCTGGCGGAAGCGTGTGGGAGTCGAAATTACTTGGAGCTGATTCTCCAAGTACTTACGAGGAAGGCCTTGGACGGAATCGGAAGGACTTAGCATCCCTCGGCACTGCTATTGCCGCCTTTTTGCCGCCTCGTTTTGTCACCCCACTTTTCTCTTCGGAAGAACCATTTCGACGACTCGACTGTTGGCCTCCCGCATAGCATCGGGCACCGCTTGCGTGTAGATATTCATTGTTGTGCGAATGTCCGAATGCCGCAGAAGTTCTTGCTGAACCTTCAAGTCCACTTGTAACGAACGCAGCAACGTGGAGTACGAATGCCGAAAACTATGCCAGCCGAGGGGACCAAGTCCGGCACGTATTCCGGCAGGGAGCAAGTGATCGCGCTGAATCGTCCACGGCCATCGTGGACGCCCGGTCCCATAGGGGCTTGGGAACAACCAATCGCAATTCCCTGCTCGTGGGGCCGTCTCGGCTTTGTACTCAAGCAGTAGGTCCGCCAAATTCGGGTGCACTGGCAGTCTCCTGTTTGAGCTCGTCGTCTTGACTTCATCCACGCGTCCGATGACCACTCCTCGTTGGATATGGACTTCAAGAGTTTTCCAATCGAAATCGCCCCACTGCAGACCCACGAGTTCGCTCGCCCTGAGGCCGAGGCACGCCGCCACGATGCACATCGTTCGGATGGGTTCTTGAAGTTGGTCAAGCAGCGCCCGGAATTCTTTGACAGACAGAATCCTGGGTTGTCTGAGGCGCTTCGAAGAACCTTCTACACGGACGAGACTCATGGGATTCATTCTCTCGATATCGATGAATTCCCATTTCATCGCCCAGTTGAACAGAATATGCATGATGCTGCGCACGTGTCCCTTGCTCTTCGGTGCAAGATCGAGGCTCATGAGCCATTCCTCGACAAGCAGGGGTTTCACTTTTCTTATCGGAATGCCTTCCCACTTCGGCTTCACATGATGAGTGATCCACGAGCGATACTTGCTCGCGGTGGAATGGCGCCTCGGCAGTTTTTCGCGCACGTAACGGTCTACTAACGCCCCAAACAAAACATTCTCGTTCTGTTTTTCGGAGCTCACCGCTAGGCGGAACGCCTCCGCCGCTCGCCATGCCTGGGCTTTGGTGGGGTATAGCTCGACGGTTCCGACAATCACTGTTTCCCTCTTGCGCCGTCCATCCGGGCCGCTAGTATTTCGCTCCCAAACCCAGACATCAGGCTTCCTCTTGCGAGGTCTTCGACGCAAATAGCCGAACTGATATCGTGCTCGCTTGAACATGAAGATCTCTCCTTAGACGGTTCTAGCGGCACGAGTGACGCGACGAATGTAACTCTGTTCGCATCCAGCAGTCCAGCTCGGATACATAGAAGAACCAGCGACCAAAGCGAAAATGACCGGGAAGTTCGCCACTCCGTGCCATGCGCTTGACGGTCTTCGGGTGAACTCTCACGAAGGCCGCTGCTTCGCCGCATGTCAAAGGGCGTTCGATAGTTGGCCGTTTGCCATCCCCAAGGGCCCCTGATGTAATAGTCCCCCTCTCTTCTCCCCCTGTGGTCCCCTGATCTGGTTCTGTGAGTGATAACTCGAATGTTTGGTTGATTGGAGGTACCAGTTCATATGTGCTCTTGCCCGGCTGCTCCGTAGTAGACAATGGATCAAACTCCTGAACCGAAGCGTTCAATGCAGGGCGCGGGGCATGCTGTCGTGACGACGCTGTAATCTCGCGCGTACCGAATTGGGTTGGACGGGGCTTCATGTTCACTGCACGGTCTTCGTAAGAGCGTCTCCTTGGATTTGTTCCTGGTTGTGATTGTTGGTGTACTGGTCTCGCCAGCGCTTGAACTCCCCATCCTTTCGAAACAGGAATTCGAGGGCCTCGCTGATGACGTAGGACGGACTTGCGCCAATGAACTCGGCGTACCTGTCCAGGTTGTGTCTGACCTCTCCCTCCAGGTGGACCTCTAGAGTCGTGGTCTTTGCCCGCCTCGACAGCGCTCTCAGAGGCGCCGAGCCTTTCTCCTCCTTTCTTCATTCGAGATGTAGTACAGCCCGGATTACAGATTTTTTGGTCCTCCTGCTGCGCGCGGGCAAAGCACGGCGAGCAAGTTGCGAGGGGCTGGAGCGACCCCCGAATTACGTTGGCCACGGGTATGGGCAAAGAAAGGGGGTCGCTCCAGCCCAACCCGGTGTTTTGCCCGCGTCCAAATTGATCGTCGCGCCATGCGCAACCTCTATGCTCCTAACGAGTTCGCGTCACCGGCAGGGTGCCGCGAAGGGTTACGGACAGGGTGACGTGCGTCTTTCATGCACCCGTCACCTTGCCGAGAGACCACACCGAGTGGAGAACGGTGATTCCTCACGAGATAGGTGCCGAAGAAAACTGTGTGGTCGGGCGTGAGTGGAGCCAAGTCAACCCGCAGGCCGTCCTCGTTTAATTCACCAGCGCTCCAGGCCCGATACAGGCCATCGAAGCGTTCCCCGTTGAAGCGGCGACGGGCCTCGTTCAGAAACACCAGGTCGGCCGTGATAGGGACGACGTACTCGTGGTTCTCCCACTTTCGACGAATCTCGAAGTAGTTGAGGACCTCGCTCGAAACGTCGGATTCGAGTGGCCTCCTGACGAGCGTCCGGAAGCGTTCCTCCGCCCGCGGAAAGTATGCGTCTTTCGGAGCGATATAAAGGAACCGGAAAGTCTTCAGTTGCCGGAACAGCCCCTGATAGGCCGCCAAATGAGTTGGGAAACTCGCCGGGTTTTCAGCCCCCGAATCCACAAAGCTCAGGGTGACCACAGGAGCGACCCCGGGAAAAGGCGGGGCGAGAAAGAGCGGGAACTTGTCCACGAAATAGCGGATGGTCGGCGGGCTGCCCGGGCGACCTTCGTAGATCTTAGCTGGAAGGAACTCCTTGGGGACCCCCAGTTTCTCGCAGAAGAAGCTGACCTTGTCCTCCTCGGTTTCCAGGTAGTCGAACTCCTGGTTCGCCAGGACGAAGTCCAGAAGGACCAAGCGAGTGCGCATGAAATCGAAGGAGTGTTGCTTGCGGTTGCGAAGGTTGTCCTTTCCGATCTGGCCGTAGACAGTTCTGGAGAAGAGATGAAAGACGGAGCCCCTTCGCATATAGTCCCGAACGGCGGCGTGACCTCTCGTGAGGAGTTTTCGCGCGAAGGAAGTGGGACGCTTTCCATACCCAGTCCCGGTGAACGCCCTGAACTGCCCCAGAGTGAAGTAGCCGGAGTGGACAGCTACTAGGTAGAGAAAGCGAGCCTCGGCGTCGGTGTAGCCCAGTTCCTTGATCCGCTCGATGTGGTAGGCAGGCAGTGTCATGGGGACAGAATCTCCGCTATCAACTCCTGCTGGTCCAGGAGAGGCCTGAGACCAGGTGCATGCTGCGGGTGCGCGGCCCTCCTACCTATCAGGGGCCTCGAAGACAAAGAAAACCAATGAGAAATTCCGATTGGTCGATCTACGGGAAACTGTAGGAAATCTCCGCTGTTCACGAGTCCGCCCAAGGCCCCCACTTATCTAAGGAACATCCAAGCGCCAAAAAGTGAGAAAGAATCTTCGTGCTTCAGGTGTTTCCTCCCCCATTAATCTAGGGAACATCCAAACGGGAAAAAGTAAGAAAAGAACATGCAAATTCCGGCGATTCCCACTGTCAGCCGACATGTATCCTGCTGCCAGGCTGGCCCAGGGGTAGAAATCACCCCGCGCGAGCCTCTCCCCAGGGTTCTCGGCCCTGACCCGAATGAGGCTACGGACAAGATCCGGGCAGAACTCCTCCTACTTATTAAAGGAACATCGAACAAGGAAAAAGTAACAAAGAAATTTGGAAACCAGAGCGAATCAGAAACCGCCATGCTGCCTGAAACGCCTCGCATCATTGGGATGGTCCCATGGGCTGTCTTTGTGATCCGGGCAGGCAACCTGATTCGCCATGTGTGCTGTCCCCTACGGCCGTGGAAGAAACACTGGCACGGAACCGCGCTCCTTCCGGCAGTCCTCCGCAGGAGCGGGTGAAGAAGGTAAGAAGTACGCGCTTCACCGTCTTCTTCACCAAGTTCTTCACCCTGTGGCGCAGCAAGTTCTTTACGAAGAGAGGGATGCAAGTGTCAGGAAGACGAAACATGCCGTGGAAGAAACACCAAATCGGGCGGGAGCGACCCCACTTTTTCGGCTCTCGGCCGCCCAAGTGAACCTTGGGGTCGCTCCCGCCCATCACGCTCTTCGCGTGGCCGTGTTTTGCCGCGTGCAGTAGTCGGGCCAACCAATTTGCAGTGCAGGCTGTGATGCACCACGAATCACGAAAGGGGGAAGAACGACTTGGCACTACTGAAAGCACCATCGAAGCAACCGAAGACCACAACCCTCCAGGTCCGCCTGGAGGAAGATGTCCGACACAACCTGGACAGGTACGCAGAGTTCCTCGATGCGAACCCGTCCTACGTCGTCAGCGAAGCGCTCAAGCTGCTGTTCAAGAAGGACGCAGCGTTCCGCCTCTGGCTAAGCCAGCACACAGACAACCACAACCAAGCACAAGCCCAAGGAGATGCTCGTACAAAGACCGCACAGCTAACATGATGGTTAGGAACTGAGCAGATTGTTTACAGATTTCTATCGATTCCCACGCAATACCCCGATTGGTGCTGACCGCATGATTCTGAGTCGCGCTTCTTCCAGTCCCCGCGAAGGCTCGGAGAACCCACTGATCCGAGTTCCGCCCAGAATACTGACTCGTGTCGCCCGTGAGGATTGCTTGGCGTGAGCAGGGGGAACCCCGGTCCAGTCCCATATGCCCGCCAGCGTGCTTGCTAAAGTCATCCCCCAAGCCGTCATAGGAGTTAGAACATCGTCTTCACCGCCGCCTCTCTTCTCCATGTAGTGTATTAGGTCTACCTTTACGCTTGTAAAGAAGAACGTTGTGGGAATCAGCCGCTTCGCAGTTGGACGGCGGCCGGCCATAAACCGGATGACCGGGTTGGCCTCCACGCAGCCAGGGCACTTGTTCATCAGGCGCTCCGTCGCATACGCATCGAACGCCGAAGAGGCCTGAATCATGAGTGCTTCGATGAAGTAGGTGGTTCTGCTGCTGCGCCCCTCATTGCGGAAGCGAAAGAAGTCTTTATAGGACTGCTGGGTCTGCGTAAAGTAAAGACGGAAGGGGTAAGTCGCAACGCGGAAGGCGCGGTTGTGCCCCTCCCTTGCAGCAGGCGGTGGCACATTTCGGGGCGGAATGATTATTGGCGCTTCACTCGAGCCTGCCGCCTCGATGTCCGTCGGTTTCCTGGGGGTAGTGGCGGCATGCGCATCCCTTTCGATGTGTGCCGCCCCGCCTTTCAATGGGGTCGCGCCCGTAGTTTTCCCGGTCGTGTATGTTTCCACCCCTGTCGGCGAGGCCGTCGGCGTCGAATCCGAATCTGCCCGTGCAGGTTCTGGGGACCCGGCCCGCCAATCATTTGGCAGCATCACGCCCGAACCGGCCGCCAACCGCTTTATCTCTAATGGGCTCCCTTCATCCTTTGATTGTGCCCATACGGCAACAGGAAACAGCACCAACGCCTCAACAAGTAATCCAACGCGCCTATTCTTCATTGTGGTTTCTCCCCCTGGTTCGCCAGTCAGGACGTGCGCGCCCCCGATCTCTAACGTCGGACCTGAATACTACATAGTAAATCGACGCCGACGTCCTAATACACCAGCGAGCAAGCCGACACCCAATCTGAAACTCAATTAAAAGTTTTCAATTCAGCGGGCTAGAGATTGGTCTTGCCGCCGGGGTTGGCGAGCCGTGCCATATTGAAACAAAAAGGACTGCCGTTCCCGAAGTGAACCAGAACAGCTTCCCGTCTGTTTAAAAGTGGACGCCAGACGAAGCAGTTGGCAAGGTTAGACGCGAATGAGACTGCGGAGGTCAGGGCCCTACCACTCGGCAGCAGGATTGTCGTTGATCCTTGGAGTGGTAGACTGACTTCTCTTCCGGTTGTTCCTCCTAAGTTGCCTGGCGACAATATGCCCTTTGAAGTCACCCCAATCAGCCTGTCCCTTGAAAGAGTGCAGACGAGCAAGGCGCCCGAGCTGTCGTCTTCCACCGAGCCTGCGGGCCAGCTCAGTAATACTGACCTCATTGTCCACCATTGACCTCAACCTTGCGTTAAGGGCTCAATGGCCAATGAGACTGGCCTTGCTGCACGATTGGTAGCTGCAGATTCGCAGCAAACCAATCTACGCAAGCCCCAATTAGCATCCCGCCGCTGCTGCATGCTTCCGGACAGAGGGCTCACGGTCTAATAATGCGCGCACCCGTCCCCTCAAGGTGTCGAGCGCGAAGGGTTTGGGGAGAAACGAATAACGGGAGTCTGACGTGAAGCAGGGGTCGCTGGGTTTTCCCGAGCAGGCCGAGACAAACAGGACTTTCGATTCCGGGTGCAATCTGATGTGGTGTTGCGCCAACTCCCAGCCATCCATCCCAGGCATAACTATATCTGTCAAGAGCAGATCTATCCGCTGAGTGTAGCTCTCCGCAACCTGGAGTGCTTCGAAACCATCCTGAGCTTCGAGTATCGTGTACCCAATAGCGGCGAGAGATTCGTAAAGAAACTGCCGCATCGAGCCTTCGTCGTCTACGATTAGTATGGTCTCTGTCCCGCGAAACTCTTGAGGCACGATTGCCACCTCTAGTTCAGGCCGGAGCTTTTCTTTCGTCTTGGGAAGAAATATGCGGAACCTCGTTCCCTTACTCTCCTCACTCTCGACGCGGATAAGGCCACCGGCTTGTTGCACGATGCCGTAAACCATTGTGAGGCCAAGGCCGGATCCTTTGGTGGGATCCTTAGTCGTGAAGAAGGGGTCAAACATATGCGCCATCACTGCTGCGTCCATTCCACATCCAGTGTCGGAAACTTCCAGGACTGCCCAATCTCCCGGATTGGGCGTCTCCTGGTGGCGGAAGAAATCCTCTTTGAGTTCGACATTCGATGTGCTCACAGTGAGGGTTCCGCCCTCAGGCATTGCGTCTATGGCGTTTGCCACAAGATTGACGATCACTTGCTCGATCTCGTTCGGATCGGCCTTCACAACGTGCAAGTGGGGATCTAGGTGTCGGGTGAACGTAATGCTCTCGCCGACCAAGTGCTGAAGAATGCCAGCCATGCCGGAGACGGTTGCGTTCAACTGTAGGGCCCTTGGTTCGAGCAATTGTGTTCTACTATATGTCAGCAGCCGTCGCGTGAGTTCCTTTGCCCGCAGGGACGCATCGCGGATAGTCTTGGCCATTGAAAAGAGCTGATCACTTGGGTTGAGTCGCGACATCATCATTTCGCTGTAACCAAGGTTCGCCGTGAGTATGCTGTTGAAGTCATGCGCGATACCATCCGCGAACTGCCCCAGAATTTCCATTTTCTGTGCCTGTCGAAGCTCTTCTTCGAGTTGTTTCTGCTCTGTGATGTCAGTGGAGATGCCGCAGACCGCATACGGCTTTCCCGTCCCGTTGCAGAGTGGGCTCCTTACCGCAATACAGGTGAGCACACGCCCATCCACGGGAACCAAGTCTTCTGACTCCACAGGCTTGTTGGTTTCGAGTACCCTCAGGTCCATGGTGCGGAATATTCCCGCATGCGCTTTGGGGAACAGGTCATAGTCGGTCTTGCCGACTATGGATGCTTTGGCCATATGAAACAGTTCTTCAAAGCGGCGGTTAATGAGGATGTAGCGTCCTTCAACATCTTTGACATGAATCATCGCGCGAGAATTCTCGATGATGGCGTCAAGAAACTCCCGGCTTTCGCGCAACGCCTCCTCAATCACCTTGCGCTCGGTAATGTCCATGGCCACACTGAGAACGGATGTGGACTTGCCATCCGGACTGAGGATCGGGCGCTTGACCGTCTGTAGCCAATGCACCCGACCCTGGATGTCCGTGAGCGTTTCTTCGGGGATAAACTTGTCTAGTAAACTGTCCTGAACCAACTGGTCGTCACGCCGGGAGCGTGCATCCTCTTCTTGATGCGGCAAAACCTCCGCATGCGTTCTTCCGAGCAGTAGCTCCACGGGCGTTCCACACAGATCAGCAACCGCCTGGTTGGCAAGGGTGAAGCGGCCGTCCTTGTCCTTGACGAAGATGAGGCTCGGCGAAGCATCAATCACTTGCCGGAGGAATCTGCGCTGTCGCTCCAACGCCGCCTCCGCCTGCATGCGTTCGGCGATTCTCTTCCGCAAATCCTCTGTCTGTTCGTCAACGACCCGCCTGAGTTCCTCAGCGCGCAAACGTAACTTTCGCGTGTAAAGCCTGTGCCCTCCGAAGGCGGACAGAAGAATTGCAGGAATGCAGAGCGCATAGAACCATCCTGTCTGATAGAAGTGAGGGAGCAGGGTGAACCCCATGGAGGCATCCGTCCCATTCCACACACCATAATGATTCGAAGCCACGCCCCGGAGGAGGTATTCCCCCGCTTGGAGGCTGTCGTAATAGACTACTCGACCTGTGCCAGCCTCAACCCAGCTCAGGCAACCGTCAGGGATTAGAAGGATTTCGCACACCGATTCTCCAGGAAGCCGTGCCTGTGCATCCCATTGATCGTGACCGTACTGGTCGATGTTCTTGTTGCGATCGAGTGCCAAAATGGGGCTTGTCCAGAATAGAATCAACAAGAAGACCAGGGCGAAGGCCGGGATTCCACTTCGACGCAAGAGAAACCGCGCTCTGACAAGATTACTACTCTGCTTTTCGTTTGGAAGCACATCTAGTCGCTCGGGGAGCCGCGTTGCTTGCTGACCTGCACCTTCCCTGAAGCCGCATAGGTAGGGACAACCGTCCTTCGACCAGATTGGAGAGGAGAGCATCGGGATGGGCCTCCAGCCTGAATCAGCCGCATTCGGCTTGGCGGAAGAGATATGCGAGTCGCGTAGTACTTGTCAAGTATTAATCTAGCTTCTTATATATCCGCCTGTGAACTTCTTTCGCAATCACAGAATCGCGCCCTTGTCCAAATCTTGGACCGCCGAGAGTCTGCAACGTCGCTCCTGGGATTGTGGTTTGAATTTCTGTGCCGCCATGAGGGTTTCATTGTGGAACCTAAGCGTGGTTTATGTTCCGAATTGGGACAAGAGCGCCGTTCTGGGAGGAGGGCTTCTGGCCAATTCATTGGATTAAGAGCCGTTAATCTCCCGTTCCAAATGGGTGTCCACGTGCTCCTACAGTGCTATGGAACAGGCGCGGCGCAGGCTGATTTTGATCGTGCTGCTGGGAGTCTCGTCCGGGGACTGACAACCTGCTGTGTCGGGATTGACAATGTCGCTGAGTTCGCTTTCCAGATGAGCTCGGAATGCGCGGGAGTGCGCCTGGATCGAGTTAATCCCACATTCGCTCGAAGATGAGGACTATGGGGGCCGCATCCGTAGTGTGGATTGCACGGTCGCGCGACCCTCTGAAACGGAGCCTCAGAAACAATGCCCATTTATGCCTTCTGCTCGAACACCCGCTGTTCCCAAGTTCTCAAATTGCACGACAACCTAAGTTCGAGGCAGGCTATCTCCGTTTCCCATTCCTGTCAGAGTTGTGGCTCACGACTTGTCTCTAGGTGCTGGAACTGTCTCAATTCGATTGTTAGGCCGCCCCGAGCCGATGAGGAATATCGCTGTGAGTTCTGCCGCGTCGATTTGCGTGCGGGATCAATTGCTTCGAGAGTATCGGCGTAAACCCTCTGGGGAATCGGAATGGCAAGGCGTCTCTGTCTGGCAAGGTTGACACCCAGAGAAGTGGGAAGAGACATGATTCAGAGTTCTGTAGCTGCGGTGACCGTACTCCTGGCCTTTTCAAAAGCGCCACTGGCACAAGAGACCTACGGGCTCGAAGCAGGTTCAGAATCGTGTCGCACCAAGGCCATTCCCGTAAGCGGGATACGCCTCACATTCAGTGTCCTCCATGGGATGCCACGAGTGAATCCCTGAATGCGAAGATTCAATGGGTGAAGTACACGGCGCGAGGTTTTCGGAACGGGCAGAACTTTGTGAACGCAATTTATTCTTACTGTGCCGGTCCGGATCTGGAAGCGTCACCCACTAAGTAGCTGGAAGAGCCATTTGTAATGAGCCTCGCGTGAGCGCTGAACACATGGTAGTCCGCGAAATGGCCGCGACACCAATAGATGTGCTTCTTCTGGCGAGCCTCTGTAAGAATGGTCAGAGGAACGAGCCTCCTCGGCTCATTCGCTCGCTTGAGCCAACCGTAAGTAAGGACAACCTGATAGTCCTGCCATCCTCGATAGGCCTTCAATTTGTCAGAAAGCTCCAAATGCTCCGACATTCGGATTATGTTTGTCTCCTCGTCCGTCCAAACTTCCCCGTAACATGCGACGGCGACAGTCTTGCTGATTGTGAAAAAGACAAAATCCTCGACGGGTGCAAAGGGACACAAGTTATCCTCGACGCTGGCGTAATACTGAAAGACCTTCATCCGTTGCTCGTTCACAACTACGTCGGCGGCTTGATGAACTTTTAATCGGAATTCCGTTCCAACCATCTTAGGCAACTTCGACCATTCGTCAGCCGGAAGCACCCAACCACCCAGAGGAGGGTAAGGTAGCTCCTCCAACTCCTTCTTGCCGTCGGGAAACTCGCGGAATCGTTGAAGGCCGTCGATAATCCGGACTTCATACTCTGCCTGAGCAGCGGGCTCCTCGTCTCCCGAACCCCAGGCTAGAGTCTGCAAGGTGATAAAGTTGCGCATGCTATCTGCAAGAAGTTGAGCTTTTTGCCGTAGCACGCTGACTTCATAGGGTTCCTCGGGTCGGTGCTGTAGCCCCTCAGCACGGCGTGGTACGAATTTTGGATAGAGGTCTGCCGAGACTGGTGAGACATCCTTGGTGGTGGGGAATATTCTCTGTGCTAGAAAGGGCTGTACTTTGCTAACGAAGTCAACCAGGGTTTGAACCGGCACAGCCAACGCCATCGTTTCATTGGTCTCGCTCAGAATACCTACAATCTTTTCGGTTTTCCTATCGACGACGATGCCGCCGCTTGCCCCCAATATGCGAATTGGTTTATCGGCGGACAACTGGTAGTCAAAGGCGAGGAGGCCTGATGTCGTCGGGGCTTTGAATGCGGCGGGGAATCGGGTCAGTTTGCGAATTGGATTGATAATTCCCTTGGGGTAACCGTAGATGTCTACTTCCTGGCCAACTTGCAGCTCATCGAGACTGAAAGTAAGACCGTGATGATGGGGCAGCGAGCGTCGTAACTCCAAGATGGCAAGGTCCCGTTCCGTGGCATATGGGAGCACGCCTACGTTCGGGAGGGAGTGCAGGGTAGCGCCTTCATCATGCGGACCCGTAGCAAGATATCGTTGGATAACTTTTTCCCGTTTGATCTTATCAGCCCGCGTAGTCATAGCCACGTGGTAATTGGTTGCGATGAAACGACAGGCGGCGTCCAGGCAAAAGCCCGTGCCGAAGTTAGCCCTTACCTCGAGCTTAGGACCAAGCTTCCCCAAGATACTAAGCCCTGCCGAGGGAGTAATTTTCACCGCCGTAATAGGAACGACGGTCTCGCTAAAATCCTGGGTGTGTTCCACCGTGGAAGAAGGCGGGATTGTCGAGGAACTCGGGGAGACTTTTTGAGCCGCTGCGATGGGTGACAGGCAGGAGCATGCGATTAAGATCGGAATGATTTCGCGCAAAATCACCAGGTGTCACCGAAATTCTCAAACAGTCGACACCAGTGTTTTGCATGCGCTTCTCCACACGCTGAGCTGCTTAACACAAAGGACTTAGAGACTTACGAAAAGGTGGCTCAAACCAAAACGAAACAGGCAAGCGCGCCATTACGGGAAATCGTGCCGAATACGAACTCGTATTCCCAGTTTCAAATGCCCTATGCATCATCAACGGTTCAACACAAACCATCAGCCTTACCGCGGCGGGAGCGCCGCCAGCGGCGCTTTTGTTCCAAATAATCCTAGTCTCATTGCTTCTGGCGAGTTGTGGGGGAGGCGGCGGAGGCGGAGGCCCAAGCCCGCCACCTGTCCAGCCTGGGACGCCGGCCGGTACGTACACGCTCACAGTGACAGGCACATCCGGTGGTGCCAGTCGGAACCTGACATTGACACTTGCGGTGCAGTAAGAAGGTCATAGAGAAGTCCGCAATCTTCGGCCAAGACGCGCTCGAATGCCGCGGACTGCCGGCACTACGTGTTGCTTCAGCCCGTCCTGCTGGAATTGCGGAAGGAGTGCAGGGGTCCCTGAGCCACACGGGTAGAATCCGGCAGCCCCAAACAAAAACCCCGGCCCTGATCCGAGAACCGGGGTCCGAGGTACAAGCGATTGCGAATCCGGCGGGCCTACTTGCTCCAGCCTCCCGGCTCCGCCCTACTACCGACCGGCCATTTTCTGGGCCATAGCCAGCAGCAGACGGCGGTTGCTTTCTTCCATGCGGCCGAGCAGGCGGCGGAACTTCGCCAGAACACGCGCATCCTTTCCCGTACTGCCCCATGCCGCCTCGCCTGCCATCTTCCGGTTGGGCAAGTTGGGCAGCTTGGGAGGCTCTTCGCCTTCGTAGAAGAGTTGATAGAGCGGGACTTCGAGCGCCCGGGCGAACTTCTCCATGGTCTCGATGGCCGGAACGGTATGGCCATTCTCGACGCGGGAGACATAGCAGCGCAATAACCCGGTACGCTTCTCGATGTCCCCTTGGGAAAACTTCTTCTCTTCGCGTAGGGCGCGAAGGCGGTCGCCGATAATCAAGTTCTGAGACCTCCGTTTTGAACTATGGAAACGACTTGAGCGAACGGTCGAGAGATAAGCAATCCCGACACTGGGCAACGCAGAAGCATAACCCAAAATGCGTTGTGCGACGCGAGTTTCCAAGCGCCCACGACGGCAGCACCAGCAGATGAGGCAGCGTGGGTCCACTAACGTCAGGGTTTCCTTCGTGAGTACGTGTGCTTAGGAGGCCTTGGTCACACTAATGGAGATGGGACTCTGTCCCGGCGTTTTACTTTTGCTCATCCGTTTTCTTTGATGCCGCATCCTGCAAGATCACCCTACAGATATCGGTAGCTGCGTTCTTGAGCCAGGTAGTTGTGCCCGACACAATAGGCTTACTATCGCGCGCGTGAAAGATACTGAATCTGTTGCGTTGCGTCAGAAGGTGTAGTGCACCCCGCTAAAACTGGACACCTCCCCTTTTAATGCAGCGCCCTTGAATATCCCACAATCGGATACTGGACTCTCAGGCCATCGTGAGTGATTTGCGGTTCATTTTCGCTGGACTAGTTTTCGGGGGGCAGATCTTTCGAACTGTCCTTCAAGACCTCCCGAACCTTGCGCTGTAGCTCTTCCGGCGTAAATGGCTTCGCTACAAAGTTCGCGGGCGTTCCTGACTGCATCCGCCTTACAATTTCTCTGTCGGAATAACCCGAGGTGAATATGATCCTCATGTCCGGCCGCAGTCGTAGCAGTTCCGCAGCCAATTCAGAGCCAGACATATGCGGCATGACAATGTCGGTGACGACCAAGTGAATGGGGCCATCATGGCTCTTAGCCCGAATCAGTGCTTGTTCGGCATCTTCAGCAGAGAGAACCTTATAGCCGTCAGCTTTTAGGACGTCTACCACGAGTGCTCTAACAGTTGGATCGTCCTCAACAACTAAGACTGTCGTCGAGACAGGGGCATGGTAAGCCTTTGCTTCGCGCGGTTGAAATAATGAATGCTGTTCCTCAACGCGCGGAAAATAGATGTCAAAGGTCGTTCCAAGGTTCACCTGGCTTTCCACTGCAATGAACCCGCCGATTTGTTTGACAATCCCATACACTGTAGATAAGCCTAGACCAGTTCCGACTCCAGCATCCTTTGTCGTATAAAAAGGCTCGAACAGATGGGACCGTGTGACCGAATCCATACCAAGCCCCGTGTCCTTGATCGACAAGAGGACGTACTTTCCTGGGATCAGCCCTGGTTTTCTAAAAGCCAAAGCTTCGTCTACCTGAATTTCGTCAGTCTTAATTATGAGCTTTCCTCCCTTAGGCATGGCGTCGCGGGAGTTTGCGACTAGATTCATTATGATCTGCTCTATCTGTCCCGGATTCGCTTGAACACGAGCCGTAACGGCATTCAACTCGCTATGGAGTTCGATGTCCTCTCCCAGGATCCGCTGCAAGAGGCCTTCTGCGCCTTTGACCACAACATTGATGTCCAAGAGTTCTGCCGGTAGTACTTGGCGTCGGCTGATCGAAAGTAATTGCGACGTTAATCCTCTGGCTCGTAACCCGGCACTAGTGATTTCGTGACTTAATTTTGAGAGTGTCGGATTCTGGTGCAGTTTATCTTCGAGTAGCGTGCTATAGCCGAGGATGCCAACGAGCAGATTGTTAAAGTCGTGCGCGATCCCACCAGCGAAACGGCCAAGGGCCTCCATCTTCGCAGAGTGGCGCAGCTGTTCCTCCAGTAGTCTCCGTTCACTTATGTCACGACAAACAAGGCGGACGACCAAGCCCCCGCCGTAATAAACTGTATTTGTGCTGACTTCGAGGTCCGCTATTCCACCGTCCTTGCGTCGGAATGGCCACTCACCAATTACGCGACTCTTGCTCGCTAACGCATTACGAATATCGTTGTCAACGATAGCTGGGTTTTTGGTAGTTAGATCGTATAAACAGAGACTGGCGATCTCAGAGCGTGTGTAACCGACTAGCTGGAGAAAGGGGCCAGTGGCCTCAAGAATCTTCTCGCTGACGGGGTCGACCAGGACAATGCCCTCCCATCCCTGTTCTGCCATAGCCTGATAACGCTCTTCGCTCAACCTCAAAAGCTGTTCTGTGTTCTTCTGTACGGTAGTATCGCGAAAAATCTCCAACAAATGGTTCTCCCCATCGACTTCAATGGTTTCGGTTCTCAGACATCCCGCTCTTTTGTCTCCCGACCGGCCGAGCAGCGTGACCTCGACCTCGTGAACATGTGGAGGCGAGGCATTTAACTCATGGATCTCGGTCGCGCCTTCCGGTTCAACGAAGATTCTTGATTCCTGACCCGTTCGGCCAATAACCTCCTCTCTACGGCACCCGAACAATCGAAGAAAACCATCGCTCACCGCGACATAGCGGTGGTCTGGAAGTGTCGAGATCGCAAGGCCTTGTGACAGCGAATTGAATAGCCTCACGTATCGTTCTCTGGATAGAAGCGCCTGGGTATCTGGCCTACCCAGATGACTGTCCCCGCGTGCGGGCATATCGGCAGTATTTCTCTTGCCTCGGTGGGCAGAATCCCCCCATTGTCCCGCCTCATGATACTCTCTAATAAAACCAATCGCATAAATGGGGTCATCTGGTTCATCACGGATAATCCGCACAGATACTTCAGCCGAGAAGGACTCTCCGTCTTTTCTATGGACTTGCCCCTGGAATTGGCATCCAGGTAGGTCTCCTTTCAAGACCAGATAAGCCAAGTTTGCACCTCGATCGAAGCCTTCAATGTCGGTGATGTCGGCGAAGTTCTTCCCCGAAAGCTCCGGTCCCGCATAGCCTAGCATCGCCAGGAGTGCTTCATTGACGCGCCTGAAGCCTGTGCAGGGATCTAGTAGAACGGAGCCAACAGGAGAATGTCCTAATGCCTCGCGGAATAATTCATAGCCCTGCCGAACTCCAATATTTCTATCGATCGGCGTTTGCGCACTTCGTATGAAGCAAAAGTGGCCGGCGAAAACCCCTTTCTTGTAGTTCTGAATCAGCAGAACCCGAACGGGAACTCCATCACCCCGTTCGGTCATCATATGCCCATGAAATTCACCAATGCCGGATAATCGCATGTCTTGAAAGGCGTGGATAGCTCGTGGTATGTCTCGTGGATGAATGTTGGATTTCCAGTCAGAACCGATCAATTCGTTCAAGGGATGGCCGATCAGCTTTAGATAAGCATCGTCAGCCGCATAATACTCCTGCTGATTACTTATCCTCGCCATTCCCTGTAAAGCGATCTCAGGGTCCCGGCTGAGTTCCATAAGTCTTCTTCCGCCTGCGACTGTACCCCGGTGACACAGCCCAGCAAATCAAACGGAGCCCTTGTTTCCAACCACAATGTTGTTCTCTACGACTGAACATTTTCAACAATGAAGCGCTCTATCGACGAACTAATAACAAGGGTGCACTCCTTGCCTGATAGGGTCGCCTGATTGGAATAGCTGTTCCGTACAAACTCAACAAGAGTGCTTCTTTCACTTTCTACTCTCCTTCCCAAAAGTGATGGTCCCAGAACGCGCGGTCGATGAGGCAGCTGCAGAAAGGCTCTCCTCTAAAGTACCCAAGAGCAACTTCAACTTCCTGAGTGCCTCCGTTCCTCTGATTGAGAGGTTTAAGGTGCTTTCCATCACTTAAATGCGATTGCCGCGATTTTTTCTCAAGCCGACGATCAACTGGGCTGTAACCATACCAATTGAATTACTCATTTGATGGCATACTTCTCTAAGTCCCCTCAGCGTGGATCCTTCAATCTGAATACTTCTAGAGCGCGCCTCCGTGACTGGGCAGCAGTCATTTCTCATGAGCCGTGCCTTCCTACCATGAAATAAATATGGGGTTTGATTGCGACCAACGTCCCTGGCGTCCGGCCGGTGGGGCATCTCTGCACATCCTTCCTTGAGGAAGGTTGGATGGCTGCCCGAACGCAACACCTTTCTACAACTGTCCATTTATGAATGTCAACAAAAACGTAGTGCTCTCCGTTAATTTAGACCCACATAAGAAAGTTGGGCTGGTTATCCAGAATCTCTTGAAAACATTTCGGGCATCTCTGGACCGGTTGTCACTCGTGCCGCTGAAAACTGTGCACAAAACCGGGTGCATTTCTCTTAATGCCGCCTTTTGCCGCCACGTTTTTCTGCAACTCCCGTCCTACTAGACAGATATGGCGGAAGCGTGTGGGAGTCGAACCCACCACCCGGGCCAGAATGGACCGGATCGCCGGCTTTGAAGGCCGGGAGGGTCACCGGACCCCTTGCGCCTCCAGCGCACAGATTTTTCGATGGTAGCATAGCCTCTCGCCCGGCATCTGGGTGAGGCGCAGAGACAGACTCGCGCGATCGTCGGCTGTCGATGATATAGATAGGCTGACTGCGGTATTCCTACTCGAGCACCCACTTCCCGGTCTTCTCGGCAAAGCGGAAGCCGTATCGCGGGGCCGGAGTGTCATGCGCTTCAGAGCGTACGACCTGGGCCTTGCCAACGTGCGTTTCGTTCTCCATGGCCAGAAAGACATCCACGACGGAGCCGATCTCCAACGGAGTCGTGGAGCGGCACAGAAAGCCGCTGATACTCGCATCGTCCGTGGTGGTCACGATTCGAAATGGCTTGCCCTTGGCATCGGTCCCGCACAGTCGCAGAGGCACGTGCAGATTCACGCGCACTTCGGTTCGCACGGTCACCTCTCGTGGCCTTACAGCCTTCGCCAGACGCGCCCGCAATGCCTCAAAGTCCACCGGCTTTTCGAAATAGCCGGCCGCGCCAAGAGCCCGGCAATAATCCTTCGTGGTGGCCGTCACGTCGCCGCTGACAACAAAGAATGGAATCGTCCTTGTCGTGCAAAACGAGGAGAGGGCTTGGCTGAGTTGAAAACCCGAGAACTTCGGCATCCGCAGGTCGAGCAGGATAGCGTCTGGACGGTGCTCCAGGGCCAGCTCCAAGGCTTCTTCCGGCTTCCCGGTGTCCACGATCTCGTAGGTATCGCTCAGATTCAGACGCATGAGATTCCGCAGTGCGTCGTCATCATCCACAATCAGCAGCTTGTTCATGCCTGCACTCCTTCCTATGGCCTCCGTGCGCCCGCTCCGCCGGCGAGCACGAGTTGAGCCGCGGCATCGGGGGCGCTCCTCTTCTCCGCATCCAAGACCTCGCGAACCTTGCGCATTAGGATTTCTTCCGTGAATGGCTTGTTGATCAGATGCATGCCTGGTCCCAAGACGCCGTGGTCGGCAATGAAGCTGTCCGTATAACCCGACATGTAGAGCACCTTCATCCCCGGCCGGAGTTGAGCAAGATGCTCGGCCAGGGCCCGCCCATTCATTTCCGGCATCACCACGTCGGTCAGGAGCAAGTCGATGATCCCGGGGTTTTGCTGCGCGAGGTCGAGCGCCCGCTTCCCATCCGGAGCCGCGAAGACGCGGAACCCGTTGGATTCAAGAAAGGATTGCGCGAGTCTTCGGAGCGGCTCCGCATCCTCGACCAGGAGTACGGTTTCAGTCCCCTGATAACTCTCTTCGGGAGCCTTGGCCGGCCCAACCTCCTCCATGATCTGTTCGGTACGCGGCAAGTAGACCTGAAAGGACGCGCCTTTGCCGGGGGCGCTGTCCACCCAGACGTAGCCGTCACTCTGTTTCACGACGCCATAGACCGTGGCCAGGCCCAGCCCGGTTCCCTTGCCCTCCTCTTTCGTTGTGAAGAACGGCTCGAAGATATGCGCCATGACGTCCGGGCTGATGCCTACGCCCGAATCGCTCACCGAAAGCAGAACATAGGGCCCGGGTCTCGAGCCGGGATGAGTTCGCGTGTAGACCTGATCGAGCTCTACGTTGGTCGTTTCAATCCTGAGTTTGCCCCCTTCCGGCATGGCATCCCGCGCATTGATCGCCAGGTTCAGAACCACCTGCTCGATCTGTCCCTGGTCCGCCTTCACGCGGCCGAGATCAGCACCGAGCGCCGTCGTCACTTCGATATCCTCTCCCAGAAGACGCGGGAGCATCTTTTCCATATCGGTGATCAGCGCATTCAGGTTCAGAACGGCAGGCGTGAGAACCTGCCGGCGGCTGAAGGCCAGCAACTGACGGGTTAAAGCCGCGGCGCGTTGTCCCGCCTTCTCCACTTCGGCGGCATAGGCGAACAGCGGTGAGTCCTTTCCCAGCGCCCGTTTGAGCACGTCGCTATAGCCAATGATGACACCAAGGAGATTGTTGAAGTCGTGAGCGATGCCCCCCGAAAGCCGCCCCACTGCCTCCATCTTTTGCGCCATCTGCAGTTGGCGCTCGAGGGCGCGCTTCGCCGTCACGTCTTCCGCGAAAACTTCGTAATAGGCCGGAAGGCCGCTCTCGTCCTTGACGCGTCTTCCGCTGCATCGCATCGTGATCGGCGTGCCGTCCTTGCGCTTCCACTCGACTTCGAAGTCCTTGAAGTCATCGACATGCCCGAACAGGTCTTTCATTCTCTGGTATTCGCCCTGGTGCCGGTAGACGTCGTTCTCCAAGTCGGCATGCAACAACTCGTCAGCGGTTTCGTACCCCAGCATTTTCCGCAGCGCCGGATTCACGCGCAGGAGATTCCCCGTCAGACTGGCCCGGAAGATGCCATAGGGCGCGTCCTCCACCACGGACCGGAAGCTCGCCTCGGACCTTTGCAGGGCCTCGCTCGCGGCTTTCCGTTCGGTGACGTCCCGGTTCACAATAACGAGCTTTTCCGGCTCCCCCCTGGCATTCCGAATGACGCTCGAGGTCGATTCCAACACCCGCCATCCGCCATCCTTGTGGCGGATGCGGTACTCCAGTGGAGACCCTTCGCCGGTTCGGCGCGCTTCTTCGTTCGCCTGGATCACTCGCGCCCGGTCTTCCGGATGAATCTGCTCAAATGAGGACGATGCCTTGAGTTCCTCCGGCGAATAGCCCAGCACTTTCTGATAAGAGAAGCTGTTGTAGATTCGGTTTCCGTCCAGGCCCACGACGGCAATCATGTCGGCCGCGTTCTCGCCGATCAGCCGGAAAAGCGTTTCCCGCTCCATGAGCTGCCGCCGGATCCGGTGAATCTGAAGCTTTTGGTAAAGGACGTAGAGGTCAAAGAGAAACACCAAGCCGACCAAGGCTCGCACCGCCTGTGGAAAGGTGAACACAGAATCGGATTTTTCAGGGCCGTAGAAATTGGGGAAAAGAACTGAGGCCAATCCAAATGTCAGCAGCAGCGTAATCACAACCGCTGTCGCCCATAGCCACCACTCTTGCTTTTCTGCCCGGCGGAAGTTCGCCTGGGCGTGGTCCGGTTGTCGATCGGTTAGGCGCGATAGAAATCGCAGTCCTGTCAGACGCATGCAGTCCCTCAGGTCACTCCAGGTGCTGCCACCGGCGCCCCCCGGAGGAGCCATCGCCATGTCGAGGTAAGCTCCGACTTGGACCATAGGCCCTCTTGCACGACACACGCCAGCTAAGTTGCTGGACCACCCGGCAACGAACCTCTAAAGTCATTCCAACAGCATGAGTTAGACGGCGATGTGTCTACTCCGTGCGACACTCACCAGCCATTCACTGTGCCAATTCGGACCCCTCGTAGCAGTCCGAAACGCCGGATTCCCACGTCAGCAATCCTCGAACAACACAGTCCTGCTGGCGATCTTCCTCTGCACCATGGCTGGGTCGGGGTGTCTGGGCGGAACTAATCGTGGTGTGCTGCTGTACGCAGCAGTGCTTCTACCAGTGCGTACAGGGCCGGGCTGGTACAGACTTCATAGTATACGTGATCGGAGCGCCGCCCGATTCTTCCATCCGGCAGGAGCTCCCGGGCAAACCCTTTTCGTAAAACAAGCAGTTCGATTGACTCGCCGATGGGAACCTCCCCGTAGTAAAGAATGACGGGTTCCTTGCCCCACGGCATTTCGAGCTTCGTTTCGATCGTTTCCAGGGAAATTTCCTCGGACAGCTTCTGGTATCCCTCCTCATTGAGTTCAACGCCGTTCAGGTTGAAACGAACGAGGAATTCATCAGCCTCTTCTTCCGAGATGCCTTCCATGGCAGTCACAAACTGAAAGACGGAAAAATGAGAGCTTTGGCCGGCCAGGAGGCGCCGGGTGAGCTTGGCGCAGCCCGAAAGCCGGTCGGAGAGATTGAGGGCGCGCGAAATCATGATGCGGGATTCGCCATCCATCCAGTAAGTGGGCGCCGAGCCCTGGAAGGCGACGCCCAGGCCAAGCTCGAGGCGGGGCAAATCCCCAGATTCGGCGCGGTCGTTGTAGGCGTTCGAGACGGCCAGTATCTGACGCGCCAGGACGCAGGCTTTGGCCACCGCGCGCTGGAACGACTGGTTCGATTCGGTCTCGTAAATTGCCAGGATGATGGCGTCACCTTCGATGAAGACCTTGCGGGCGTCATAGCGCTCCAGAAGCCTCTTGACCGGCTCGTGCAGGTGCAAGCTGAAGTGCGACGCCGGGTTCAGGCCGCGGCCGATCAAGTCTTGCGTGATTTTTGTCGATCCGCGGACATCCGCTTTGATGATGGCGTGCGAAAGCACGCGGTCCTGCTGCGGCCGCGCCTCTTCCGGCAGGAGAAACTCATACAGCGTATTGTTCATCCGCGAGACGTTGCGGGTCTGTTCGTTGGCCACCAGGTTCACCCGCTCCATGCAAGCCGCGAGGTGTTCCGCATTACGGAGATCGCGATGGAGACGGAAGAAATCTTCGGCAAATCGGAGGACCCCCGCCCGGAGCTCCTCGGGCGAGAAGCGCCGGATCTTGCGCGAAAGCTCGTCAATGGGCCGGATCGAAAGCCGCCGCGCGGGAAACTGCTTGAGAATATCTTCGACGCGCTTCATCTCTTCGCGGGATACCAGCGCCCGCCGAAGTTGCTGAAGATGGACGGGCGGACAATACTCCTGGTAGATGGAACGAATCTCGTAGCTCGCCATGACGTGCAGCAGAAGCTCCTGCCGTTCGAGGCGTGCGGTGAGCTCGTCGAGCAGGCGTGAACGAAGTTGCGCCGATTCGCCGGTTCCCGACGGGTCGAACAGGCGCCGGGCGTTTTCGGGTGCATTCAAGTAATCGCCGAGGCGGCCTTGATGCTGCTTGATGACGAAGTCGAGCTTCTGGCGGGCGGCATCCAGTTCCGGCCCCATCTCTTCGAGCTTCGTGTGGCGGTGCTTGAGCCGCATCTCAAGTTCGGAGAGTGCGGCGCGCAGATTGGAGGGCTCAGGGCTCGAAAGCAGCCGGCCGAACACGCCCTCACCCCGGCTCAACTTCCGGTGCAGACCATCGCGCTCTTCTTCGAGGCTTGCGATTTCCGACCGTAAGGCCAAGGCCTGTTGGACGGTGCGGTCGTGCGCCTGACGGGCCTCGTCGAATTCGGCGTCGGGCCGGATGGAGAGCACGGAATCGCGCAGAAGTTCCTGAAAAATCGTGTCAATCGATTCGAATCGGTCCGGGTCGTGAACGTAGTTGCCGAGAAGAACGTACTGTTTGAGAAAGAATATCTCGTCCTTCCCGCCGTCCAGAAAAACCAGCGGGTTCTTGAGCAGGTCGTACAGTTCGGCGAAATCGTCCCCGAAAAGCGCGCGGCGCGACTTGCAGAGGAGATTTTCCTCGGCATCCAGAATGAACTGGCGAATCTGCTGGCCGACTTCACGAGTCACGTTTTTCCGGCCGGCTTGAAGTTCGGCCAACCGGGCCTTGATGACGTGGGCCTGCTCGCTGCGCTCGAAATGCTCACCGCGTTGGCGAATCCATTCCTTGCCTTCCAAAATCAGGTTGGCGAACTGCGCCGCGATTTCCTGCGTCAGGAATTTGATCAGGGCGATCCGGCACAATAGATCCAGCTCGATATTCTTCTGGAACTTGGCCAGGGTGAGCGAAGCCTGTAGCAGGTCTCCCAGGACCTTCGGGAAACCTGCAAAGTCGACTTCTTTGGACGGGCGAAGCTCGATGCCGGAAAAGAACGTGGCCTTGGTGGATTGCCGTATGAGATGGAGAAGATAGCCACGCGCCATCTGCACGAAGCGCGGGCTCAAAAACACATCGTGATGGATATTGTCGATCCCGACGGCCAGCGAACCCAGAGGAATCGTTACCGCGTAGCTCTGCAGCTCGATCCGCGCCGACCCTGCCTCGACCGGCGCCGTCTGCGCCGGCGGGGCTGGCGGACGAAGCCCCCCGGATAACAAAGTGGGAAAATTGCTCATGCCTCGGGCCGAAAGAATCCCTCCTACACGCTAGCAAGCGCATAGGAAACGGACAAGCCGGCGCGGCCATCCGGTTGGCTTACCGGTTAATGGCGGCTGTTGGCGAACGCCCCCACTGCATGCTCGCCAAGCGATCTCAAGACGAGACGGAGATTCTTCTGCGGTCGTCCCCCTCGTGTTCGAGGTGGATACGGATCGTAGGCCAATCGGCCCGGAGCGCAAACCGCTCGGCCCACTCAACGATCAGGATGCCGGGCTTGGCGAAGATGTCTTCGAGGCCGAGCGTCTCGAAGTCATGCAATTGTTCGACGCGATAGAGGTCCACGTGATAGATCGTAACCGGCCGGCGGTACACGTGAACCAGGGTAAATGTGGGGCTGGTAACGTCTTCCTCGCGAGCGGCGCCTAAACCAGCGATGATGCCTTTCGTCAGCGTGGTTTTGCCGCTGCCCAGGTCGCCCGTCAGCAGAACGACGGCAGGCGCCGTCAGTTTGGCGGCGAATTCCCTGCCCCAGCGAGTCGTTTCCTCCGCGGAACCGGTGACGACTTCAAGAGGCATGGCGGGCCAGGTCGCCGATGAGTTGACGAAGAGCGGCGGGTAGCTGGTCGGCCACTTCCGAGGCGAGCAGGCCTGCGGCCTCGACGCGTGCTGTGGCAAGCTCTCCGGCGAGACCGTGGAGATAAACGCCCAGCGCCAGCTTGCGTGGCCAATCGTCTGTGCCAAACTGCGCGGTCATTCCCGCCAAGACGCCGGTGAGAACGTCCCCCGTGCCTCCCTTGGCTAGCCCAGCATTGCCCGTGGTGTTGACAAACGCGTTCCCGTCCGGGGAAGCGACGATCGTATGGAAACCCTTGAGCACCACGTGAGCGTTCCACGCCGCGGCCGCGCGTCGCGCGATTTCAAGGCGGTCAGATTGAACCTCCGCAGAGGACATTCCCAGAAGGCGCCCCATCTCGCCGGGATGAGGGGTCACCGCCAGATGCGGACCTATGCGTGCGCGCAATTCGCCCGCCCGCCCGGCAAAGGCGTTCAGACCGTCTGCGTCGAGAACGATCGGCAGAGGCGTCTCCCGAACAATGGTGCGGATGAACTGCTGCGTGTCGGGATGTGTGGAAAGTCCGGGGCCCGCAGCGAGGACCGTCTTCCCTTGAGCAACAGCCGCGAAGCGGCCTTGTTCGAGGTTGGCGAGTGACACGCTGCCACTCTCGGTCGCCAGAAGGGCTTCGGTCATCAGTTCGGGTTGTCCGGCAGCGACGATCGCCAATGCCGGCGCCGGTGTGGCCACCGTGACGAGTCCCGCACCAGCACGCAAGGCGCCACGGCCGGCCAGAATCGCAGCGCCGGTCTTACCCCGCGATCCGGCCACAAGCAGCACGTGGCCGAACGAACCCTTGTGCGCATCCACGCGCCGCACCAGTGGCAGCGTGTTGAACTCTCCCGGATCGATCCAGCGGAGATTTTCCTTGGCGATTTCTTCAACGAGCTCGGCGGGCGAGCCGATGTCGCGAACGTGCAGCGCGCCGCCGCTGGCAGCGTCCCGCGACAGCAGCGGCCCCAGCTTCGGCGCGGTGAACGTCACCGTGGCGTGTGCCTGAACGACCGGCCCGGCCGCGGGCTCGCCGTCGGATGGCAGCCCGGAAGGAACATCCACCGACAGGACGAGCCGAGGCCGGACCGCGGTCGCGGAGAATGAAACGGCGTTCAAATCCGAGATGACTGCCGCGAACAGACCCCCGGCCGGCCCGCGCAGGCCCGTGCCCAGCAGTGCATCCACAATCACGTCGGCTTGGGCCAAGTTGGGCCGGAGGACCTCCCATTGAGCCGCCGTTTCCACCAGCGTGAGGTTGCCGCTGGCCGCCTGCCATCGCTTGAGATTCGCGGCTGCGTCACCTTGCAGTGCGCCCGGTGAGGAAAACAGCCATACATCGGGATCGAAACCGTGTTCGCGGAGGTAGCGCGCGGCAACCAGACCGTCGCCCCCGTTATTGCCCTTCCCGCACAAAACGACGATTCTGAGCGAGGTCGGCGCTGGGAATTTCTCGACGACAAATTCGGCCACCCGGCGCCCGGCCTTTTCCATGAGCGCCAGGCTCGGGATGGCGTAGCGCTCCGTCGAGAGCCGGTCTACTTCGCGCATTTCTGCGGCGGTGAGAACACGCATGGGCGTCAGAGCATCCAGCCGCCACTCACGGTGAGCACTTGACCCGTGATGTAGTCGGCTTCCTCGGAGACGAAGAAGGCCACGGCGGCAGCGACATCCTCGGTCGTCAGTGGGCGGCCCACTGGAACGCGCACGTCGCGCATTCGCCGCGCCTCGGCCAGCGTCAGTTCCTTCTCATCAATCGTCGACGGGTTCACCACGTTCACGGTGATGCCGTTCTTCGCTTCTTCGATGGCCAGCGATCGTGATAGCGCAACCACCCCCGCCTTGGCCGATGCATACGCGGAAATCTTGGCCTGCCCGAATCCGCGCTCGGCTCCGATCGCTCCCAGATTCACGATGCGCCCCCAGCGCTGCCGCCGCATGGGAACCAGCGCCGCGCGGCTCGTGTGGAAAACGCTGAAAAGATTCGACGCGATCACCTCGTGCCACTCGTCCGCCGGTGTGTCCGCCACCAACCCCCAGCGGAAGTCCCCCACGTTGTTCACGAGAATGTCGAGCCGCCCGGTGCGCTCCACGACTGCATGAATCAGAGCTTCCGCTCGCGCCGGATCGGTCACGTCCGTTTCGACAGCGAAGCTCTCAGCGCCTTCGGCATGCAACTGGCGCAGCACGTTCTGCGCGGCGGCCTTGCTCGACCGGTACCCGATAGCCACGCGCGCGCCTTCGCGGCCGAACCGCAGCGCGATGCCCTTCCCAATGCCGCGGCTGCCGCCGGTAATGAGCGCAACTCGGTTTCGCAGAGACATGGAGACCCTCAGACCGGATGCAGTATAGCCGAACCGCGCAGGCCGCACTACCAATGCGCGTCTCTCGGCCGCGCGGAAACAACCAGCCTCAGCGTTGCTCAGAACAGCCGCGCGACGATGACGGTCATGTCGTCAAACTGCTCCGGCGTGCCCGCCCACTCGTCCACCGCAGCCATCAGAGTCTCGGCCACGGCCACAGGCGAAGCGGAACGCAGCCGCAGGGTGACTTCCTCCAGCCGTTGAATCCCGAATTCCTCGCCGTAGACGTTTTCGGGCTCGACCAAACCGTCGCTATATCCCACCAGCAAGCTGCCTGGCGCCACCTCGATAGTGCCCTGCTCGTATCGGTAGTCTTCCACAACACCGAGGACCATTCCGCCGGTCGTGAGCCGGCGCGACTTGCCGTCGCTCACCAGAAACGACGGCAGGTGCCCCGCATTCGTATACCGCAACCGCCGCGTCGCGCTGTCATAAACCGCGTAAAAGAATGTGGCAAACCGATCGTCGCCCGTGTTCCGGACGAGATGAAGATTCAGGCGAGAAACCAGCTCGGCGGTGCTCTGTTCAGCGGCCCCTGGCGCGAGGACCTGGCTCCGCAGCGCCGCCTGGAGGCTGGCCATCAACAGCGCCGCCGAAATCCCCTTGCCCGATATGTCCGCGATCGCCAGCGCGAGCTGCGTCGGCCCCAGCGGAATGAAATCGTAGTAATCACCGCTGACGACGCGGGCGGCGCGGCACGTGGCTTCCAGCTCGACGCCCGCCACCGCGGGAAGATCGCGCGGAAACAACTGCGTCTGGACCTCCCGCGCGATGGTGATCTCGTTCTCCAGGCGCTGCCGCCGTTTCTGTTCCTCGATCAAGTTGCTGACGGAGCTCGTCATCAGATTGAACGATTCCCCGAGGACGCCGAGCTGGTCGTGTCGTTCGATTCGCACCCGGTGCGTGAGGTCCCCGGCCTGCACGTACTGCGTGGCGCGATAAAGCTCGGCGACGGCCTTGGTGATGCGCCGCGTTAGGACGATCCCGATGATCAAGGCGGCCAACTCGATCAGCAGAAACACCACCGCCACCAGGGCAAACAGCTCGACGTAGAGATTGCTGAAATCGCCGAGCGACGAGAACAGCCGGTGGTTCAGGTCCGAAATACGCGCCGAAAAAACGACAAAGGCAGGATGCCCCGGCTTGACGCGTCCGTCCGGCCCGATGTACTCCACTTCAAGCTTGGAGTAGCCCTGAATTGTGGCATCGAACCAGCTCGTCGCCGGGCGCAGAGCTCGCGCGCGCGCACTGATGCGGGCGAGGAGGCGATACCTGCCATTGCTGTCCGTGTACAGGACCTCCCGTGGCTCACAGCCGATGCAACGATCCATGAGGCTGAGGTGCACCGATCCCAGTGCCGGCGCCACCTTTTCCAACAGGTCCGGCGTAACCGGAACCTCCAGGCGTATCACGGCGTCGCCGCGCGGGCCATGTGCTTCATGGATACTGAGCAGGCTGAGCTGCGCGCCCGATTGCACGACGCCACTGAAGTACGCCCCCGGAACGGGGGCCAGCCGCCGCAGCAGGTCGCGCTCTCCATGCAAGTCCAAGACGAGGCCCGGAAGCTCCTGGCCGCGGACTTGTCCTGCCTGGGCCTTGAGGATGTCTTCGGAAGCGCTTTCGCCGATGGACTTCGGCAGCGTGGAATACACGGAGGCAATATGCCGGGCCGAGTCGTCGAGCGCGCTGACGCGCCGCTGCAAGTCCTCGTAGAAAAGGTAGGCCCCCAGTTGCGAGTAGAGCAGTTGCCCGGCGAGGATTGCAAGGGTGAGAAGCAGCAGCACCGGCACCACGGCGATGAACAGGTAGGCCACAATAAGCCGGTTGCGCAGGCTCCACAGCAGTCGCGCGCGCCAATAGCCTATGAGGCGGAAAATTAGGTAGATAGCCGCCAGGATCGCGAGAAACTTGAGGAAGCTGAGCGTCCCGCCCGTGCGCCGGGCGGGCTCAGCCAACGCGGCCACCAAGCCGATTAGGAGGACCGCGATGGCAAAGAGATCGAGCCGCGAGACCCGTCTCCACAATTCCCGCAGATGCGCGCTGAGTCCAGCCATAAGTGCGGATGCTGAAGAATTACTCTACCCGAACCCCCGCCCCTCAGCGAGGGAATTCCCCTCGATTCACAGTTCAGCGCCCCTTGGGTATAGGACGTGATGGTATCCCGGGGAGATGGCGGCCATCGCACTCGGGTTGTATGTTCATTCCAGTCCTCCAGTCAGCGGAACTGCCCAACGAGCGCGTTTGCCACCCAACGAGCAGCCAGGGCAATCTGAGTTTGACACGAGAGGGCGGCAGGGGTATGGTTCTGCGGGAAGATATAGTTCAAATCGGAAATTACCGTTAAAGTTCATCGAGGCGCTCACATGGGGCGATTCATTGCGCCGAGTCTCGCGGCCCTGTTCCTGCTGTTCGGTGCGCCCTCAAACTGGCCGCAGACTGAGAGCGCAAGACTTAAAGTGCGCGCCGTACTTGTTGATAACGACCTGAATCAGAAGCCTGTTCCCAAGCTCGCGTTCGTTCTAGCTCCGTTTGAGGGCCCCGTCGGGGAGACGATCACCGGGAAAACAGGATTCGATGGCAATGGTGAAGTTCAACTTGCACCTGGGAAGTACCGTCTCTCGACTCCCGAACCGGTAGAATTCCAGGGTAAGAAGTACTCGTGGGAAGTGGATGTTGCAGTTTCGGTCCCGGAGTCGACCGTCGAGCTCAGTAATGATAATGCGAAGGTGACTGAGGCAACGGCGCCTGCTCCGGGCCGAAAAGTGGATGAGCTGACAACTCTATTTCAAAAGTATCAGAACGCTGTGGTTACGGTCTGGAGTGAAATTGGCAGCGGCACCGGCTTTTGCGTCGACAAAGCTGGCCTGATCATCACTAACCAGCACGTTATCGGCCCCTCTGATTTGATTTCAGTCCAGTTCGATGCAAAAAGGAAGGTGTCAGCGACAGTATTAGCTTTCAATCCAGAAAAAGACGTTGCTGTCCTCTGGGCTAATCCTTCTGCCTTCCCTGAAATGATTACCGCTCCGATAGCAAAGTCCGAAACAGGCAGGGAATCTGTGATTGAAGGAGAACGCGTATTCACGATAGGAAGTCCGCTGAGTCAACGTAAGATCTTGACTAGCGGAATGGCCAGCAAGGTCGAATCTCGCGCCATCATATCTGACATCAACATAAATCACGGCAATTCGGGAGGTCCGCTTTTCAACTCAGTAGGTGAGGTGGTCGGAATCACAACATTCCGTGAATCAGGTCCTGGAGTAGCAGGCATTGTTAGGATAGAGGAAGCGCTTCCTATTCTAGAACAAGCTCGTAAGAAAATGGGGGATGCCACACTTCCTTCAGCGCATTATCTCCCTGTTGAACCAACGGATACCTATCCGCTCGACTCACTGAAGGAAACCATTAGCGCCGAGAAGTTCAATCGTCATCCATACCTCTTTTCGGAGGCGGGTTTCGACGTCGCTATGGTTACGCCGATTCTCAAGTATCGGATGGAGGAAGCAGTTCAATTGGCTGCAGCAAAGGAAAAAGGACTAGGAAGCACGAGGCTGCTGTTCAGAATACGTTTGAACCGCTGCGCGATCTGCGTGGTTGGGCCGAATATGTCGGGGAGTACAAACCAGTGCTACTAATCCAGGCAGAACCACAACTTCGCGAGACTTTTATGTCCGCCTTGGGTCGTGGTCTTGCGGCGTCCGGTGGAACATACGGCGGGCCCGCACGCCTGAAATACAAGACAGATTTCTATCGCATGAGGTTACTTTGTGGTGGCAAGGAGGTTGAACCAATCCATCCAGGAAAGGCTGCGACAGTTGTAAATGCGCATAACGCCTTCGTAAATGTTACTGATGCGACCTACGTCGGAATCTACACCTATCCGGCGGACGCGCTCCAACCGTCCTGCGGAGAGGTTGCCCTGGAACTGTACTCAGAAAAAGACCCTGACAAACCGAGCAGGAAGGTCCTTGACCGCAAGGCCGTTGAGCGTATTTGGGCTGATTTCCAACCTTACTTCGCGCAGAAACAACACTAGGACGGGGTCCGAATTTGTGGTCTGTTGCCCCCGTAAACTGTACTGTCAGCCTGTCTTACATTACCGCCGGTCGATGGTGGGATGGCGGATGTCCTGGCCCTGCACGAGGTAGACGCATCCTTGGCGATGGTGGTAATAACAATCAAAAAGTCTTAAGAGGGGCAGGCCTGCCGCAGTAAAACACCACCTTTGCTTTTCCCTCAGGCTTGCTCGCGTCGGCGCTCGGTGCAGTCGCCTGGGCAGATGCGCCAGCCGCCAAGAGCATTCCCGACACTGCCGCCAAGCCAACGATCCCAAGAAGAGATGTGCGCATGGGTTCACCTCGTTTCCCCGTCGTCCCCCTACGGCGAACATACCTCTGCCATTGCCCCCATGCCAGTCGCCGGGAACGGCCTTTGTCCTATCCGTCATCTCGCAACCCCTCACTAGCGACGTGGTTCTTTCCATGCTCAATTTGCCGGGGCCGCTCGCAAAGCCCCGCCCCGGGCCGTCAGTGAACGTTTCCTTGCATGGCTTGCGAGAAAAACACTCCGGGCTCGGTGAGCTCGTACGTATCCCAAGATTTGATCAGCGGTGGCCCCCATTCAGGGTCGTACACCCACGCCAGCCAACTGATCCCTCTGCCCTCGAGATACTTGGTGATCGCGGGTCCGTACTCAGAATCGCTGGCCTCGCTTCCCTTCCGGATGAGGTAACCGATCTCCGTCGCGATAACCGGGTAGCGGCCAGCGGCGAAACCGAAGTCTTCCTCCCACTTCATCTCCCATGGTCTCGGTCTCTTCATCGGATAAGGATGGGCAACGTAGCCGATGCCCTCGGCTTCGATCGGGTTGATGCGCAGCGGCGAGAGATCGTAGGCCCAGTCGAATCCCGCCACGAGCGGTATGGCCTGGCGGTCGTACGACCGAACCAGCGCGATCAGGTCTTCGTTGATCTTCTTCCACTCGTCCCACGACATTCTGCCAAACTGGTCGGAACGCAGGGCCGGTTCGTTGAAAAGCTCAAAGAACGCCACGGTATTGTTCCCGGCAAAGTGCCTGGCTGCTATCCGCCAAAATTGCGACGTTTCCTCCAGCGACGTAACGTACATGGGGTTCTCAAAAAGGCCGGTCTTCAAATTGCCGATCGAATGCCAATCCAGATCGACGTACATGCCCTGCTCCGTGCACCACTCCACGGCTTGATCCAGTAGTTCCAGGTAGTTTTGCGGCGTTCTTTCCCGCCAAGCGATCGGATGCACCGGAATCCGGACCAGGCGCGCCCCCATCTGCCTGACCTTGACGAAAAGCTCCTTATTCCAATGTCCCTGGCTTTCGATCTTGTCAGGATCCCCGATGGATACCCCGCGAAACAACACAGGATTCCCTGCCGGGTCTACAAACCGGTTTCCTCGCACCGAAATCAACGGGAGCTTCTTGCCATTGGGGCTGTTGAGCGGCTCTCCGGGAAAACGCTCTTTCCACCATTCATGGACCTTCTTCTCCTGCGCCGCCGCAGGACTCTGCGCCATCGCCGCATGGCAGCAGCACAGCAGCGTCAAACTCAACACGACGATTTTCATTCCTGTTTTCATTGCGCCCCCTCTCCTTCTGCAAGCGATCTGTTTCGTGTCCGCGGTAGCCGCGCCAAACCTATTCCCAACTGTAGCGCTCCAGATGTTACGGTGCCCCGCCATTTTTGTTTAACCGGTTCTTGACGGCTCGGCCCAGCCCACCGCTTGACACAGGCAGGTTCAAGCGGGAAAAAGGAGAAAAGGAGGGCCCGCCATGACACCCAACAACGCAAAAGCATGGGGGCGAGCAGGACTTCTCGTGATCCTGCCACTCTTCGCGGTGTTCTGCTTCGACTTCGCTGCGCCGCTCGTGGCACTTACCGGGGCAGTGGTTCTTTTCCTCAAGCACACGAGTCCGTGGCTCGCGGTCTTGATTGCGTCTTCGGCCTATTGGTTTTACGCCGTACTCGGTTACCGATTCTCGGAGCACATCGATGCGATAACCAATCCGGCGCCCGGGATGCCGCGTATGCCGTTTCCCAGCGCATTGAGCTTCTTCTTCCTACATGTACTCAATGCCGGCCGTGCCGATGCGGCGCGGAAACCAGGGCTCACGGCGAGATTGTTCGGGCCGAAGACGCTCCTCGGTCGGAATCCCCTGCTGGCCACGGCGGTCACATCCTGGGTTCCTCTCTCGCTGGTTCCGAGCGCAGCCGCCGGAGCGGCGCAGCTCATCTACCTAGGGCTCCGACCGCATCTCGGCGCGTGACCCTCGCGGCCCTATTCCCCCACGATCCGGATCCTGTCAATCCAGACCCTTGCCCTTCGCGAGGTCTTGCGGTAGACCTCAAGCCGGTCCTGCAACTCTGGGAATCAGCGCACAGGATGTAACAATTTCTGCCACCAAGCAGTAAGAGAGTACAGAGACGCGAAATGGAGCTGCTGGAACGATTCGCGCAAGGCGATGCCGAGGCATTCGAAACCCTGTTTCGGCAGTTTCAGAGCGCGGTCTATGGCTGGATCGTTCGGATCGTGCGGAATCGAGAAGTCGCGGAGGATCTGACCGTGGAAACATTCTGGCGAATACACCGGACGCATGCGCGTTTTAATCCGGCGGGAAGCTTCGGGGGCTGGGCGCGGAGGATCGCCACGAATCTTGCGCTGGACAGCTTAAGAAGGAAGCACCACGAGACCGATCTTCCCGACGATCTAGCCCAGCCGGCGTCTCCCGATCCGGCCGGGCAACAGGAGACTCGCAAGCAGATTCAGGCTGCCTTCCGGCAACTGCCTGCGAAACTCCACATCGTAGCGATCCTCGCGCTGGTTGAAGAAGAGCCCTACGCGGAAATCGCCAAGGCGCTCGGGATTTCAGAAGTGGCGGTGCGCGTGCGTGTGTATCGCGCCACGCGCGCTCTGCGAAGAAGTTTGAAGGAACAGGGTGTGGAAACATGAGCGAACAGAACGATCGAGGATTTCGCGAACTCTTGAAGAAGGGTATGGGTCCAGCCGAATCGGAGCTGAAGCGCGATTTGTGGCCGCAGATGCTGCGCCGCATGGACGAGCGGTCCATCCCGGTGCCGTGGTTCGATTGGGCCCTGGTGGCAGTTGTAGCGACGTGTCTTCTCCTGTTCCCGAAAGCGATTCCAGTGTTGCTTTACCACCTGTGACGAAGGAGGACATCATGAACACGCATCCCTACGTGCGAGCCTACATGGCAGGAATTGTCGTTCCGACAATTGCGCTGGTTTTGATCTTGTGCGTTTTTATTGTGGCGCGCTTGGTGTATCAGGTTCCGGTGCCGATCGAGCGGGCCCTGGTGTTTCCGATGGCGCTTGCGCCCAATCTGTTCGGCCTGTGGAACATGCTCTACCTCCGCCTCCAGCGGGGCAGCTACATACCCATCGGCTTCCACGGGGCTCTTCTGCCCTTCCTGGTTGTGTCGATGGGATTCCTGGTTGCGACGTCCCTGGGCTTCCTCGCAGCGACGCGTGGCGGGCTCGTTTGGTTCCAGGCAATCCTTGTTCCGTATCCGTACTTTGCAGTGGGGTTTACGGTCGTGCTGATTGGCTACTACCTTGTCTGGAAGTACTTCGTGAACTTCTTCAACGAACTTCAGGGGATTGCCTGAGCCGCGAAAGTGAGCATATTAGCGGAGGCCGCGCCCCGACTTGCCGGACGCGGCCTCTGCGCACGATAAATCTGACGCTTGGGCAGGCTTCAAGGCTTACCCCGGATCCTGATGAGTTACATGGTCGTGGTCGGATGCGTGCAACCATGTGCACTGTCCGAATATCTGAACGGGCAGCTTGATGCCGAGAGTGAAGTTACTGGTGCCCGGACTTGGCAGCGTTGCCGACGCGGCTGTGGTAGCGGCTATAGGTGAAATAGATCACCAGGCCGATGATGAGCCAGACGATGAGCCGCGCCCAGTTGATCCAGCCGAGTTTGTACATCATGTAGCCGTTGAAGACGATGCCGAGGACCGGCACGACCGGCACCCAGGGCGTGCGGAAGGGCCGCGTTTGCCCGGGATTGGAGTGCCGGAGGACCATGACGGCGATGCACACAATGATGAAGGCGAGGAGGGTGCCGATGTTCACCATTTTCCCGATGTCGTCAATCGGCGTGAGGCTGCCGACGATGGCGGCCAGGAAGCCGACGAGTATCGTGTTCTTGTAGGGCGTGCGGAACCTCGGGTGAACCGCGGCGAAGAACTTCTTCGGCAGCAGGCCGTCGTTGGCCATGGAGTAGAGGACGCGGGTCTGCCCGAGGAGCATGACCAGCATGACGCTGGTGAGCCCGGCGAGCGCGCCGAGGGTAATAATGTGCGAGGCGCCAGTGAGGCCGCGGTCGAGGAAGGCGCGAGCAATGGGCGCCTCGATATTGATTTCCCGCCAGGGAACCATACCGGTGAGCACGGACGCCACCAGGATGTAGAGCACGGTGCAGATCAGGAGCGAGACAATGATGCCGATGGGCAGGTCGCGCTGCGGATTCTTGGCTTCCTGCGCCGTGGTGGAAACCGCGTCAAAGCCGATATAAGCGAAGAAGATGTAGGCCGCTCCCGCTCCAATGCCGGAGAAGCCCATGGGGGCGAAGGAATGCCAGTCCGAGCCCCAGTTTGCGTGGTTCACGTATTTCAGTCCCAGGGCAATGACGAAGAGCACGACCGACACCTTGATGATCACGATGGTGGCGTTGAAGCGCGCGCTTTCCCGGATACCGATGGCCAGAATGGCCGTAATGGTCAGCGCAATGAGAAAGGCAGGCAGGTTGAAGCCGATCTCCATGCCGAACAGCCTGGGCGCGCCGAGCATGGCGTGGGCCTGCTGGATGAGCCCGGCAGAGGGCACCTTAAGGATGGCGTCCACCGCGTTCTGGAAGGCCTGGGTTCCGGGCACGAGCGAGGGATCGGCTGCCTGGGCCATGTGGCGGGCGATGGCGGTCTCCGCAGTCTTCAGGGCGGTCCAGTGGTCGTAGGCAAGCCAGAGCGGCATTTTGATGTGAAAAATATCCAGCAGCTCGATGAAGTGGTTGGACCAGCCGGAGGAAACCGTGCTGGCGCCCATGGCGTATTCGAGCGTGAGGTCCCAGCCGATGATCCAGGCAAAGAGTTCACCGAGGGTCGCATAGGCGTAGGTATAGGCACTGCCGGCAAGGGGAATCATAGCGGCGAACTCGGCGTAGCACAGCGCGGCGAAGGCGCAGCCAATGCCGGAAATCACGAAAGAAAGCATGAGTCCCGGGCCCGCGTAGTGGGCGCCCAGGCCGGAAAGGACGAAAATCCCCGCGCCGATGACGGCACCAACGCCCAGCGCGGTGAGCTGGACCGGGCCGAGCGTGCGCTTCAGGGTATGCGCGCCAGCATCCTGAGCCTCCCGCAGCAGCCAGTCCATCGGCTTGGTCCGGAAGAGTGCGTTGCCCATCGTTCTCCCCCCTCGAATCTCGTGGCTACGCGCCCGCAGCGCGGCGGCGGCTAAGCCCCCGCCAAATCAAGTACACCGGGACGCCCAGTAAGACGATGACCAAACCCGGCCAAGTTGTCTGCGTCTTGTAAAGCAAAAGAACAAACATAATGGCGACAGCCGCGACGATATACAAGAGCGGAATGACGGGATAGCCGAACGCGCGGTACGGCCGCTCGGCATCGGGACGCTTCCGGCGAAGGATGAAGACGCCCACGATGGTCAGGACGTAGAAGATGAGAACTGCGAACACGACGTAGTCGAGCAGGTCGCTATAGAGATTTCCGTAGGTGACCGCGCCGGAGGCCGCATTCACGTGGCGCGTGCGCAAAAGGATGAGGATGCCGACCCAAATGCCCTGGAGCACCAGCGCGCGGGCCGGAACGTGCTTGCGATTCAACTGCCCCGTGGCGCGGAAGAAAAGGCCGTCGCGAGCCATGGCGTAGGTGACGCGCGCACCGGCGAGGATCAGGCCGTTGTTGCAGCCGAACGTGGACACGATGATGGCTACGGCCATGATGGCGGCGCCGGCGCCGCCGAGAATGGCGCTCAAAGCGGCGGTGGCGACGCGGTCATCGGGAGCGCCTTGGATCTGCGCGAGCGGCAAGGCCATGAGATACGCGACGTTGACCAAGCAATAGAGCACGACGACGATGGCGGTGCCCAGGGCCATCGAAAGGGCCACGTCGCGGCGCGGATTCTTCACTTCGCCGGCCGTGAAAGTGATGTTGTTCCAGGCATCGGCGGAGAAGAGCGAGCCGACCTGGGCGACTCCGAAGGCCACGAAAATGCCGAAGGCACCGCCGGCGGCGGTTACCGTGGGCACGAAATGTCTCAGGAAATCGGCGCCGGGCTGGATGACCAGCGCGCCGCGGACCTGCCAGAAGTGATGAAAGTTTTCGGCGATGGCGGGGGCGTTGCGCCCCACGAAGATGCCTAGAACGATCAATCCGGCGAGCGAGAGCGCCTTGGCGCTGGTGAACACGTTCTGGATGAGCTTCCCGAGGCGAACGCCGCGCGTATTGAGCCAGGTGAGCAGCGCGATCATCAGAATGCCCACGAGCTGCTGCACGGAGAGGCTGACGGCGTACTTATCGGAGAGCGCCAGGGGATACACGATCCAGGCAGACGGCGATATGGCGGGAACTAGAACTCCCAGAAAGCGCGCGAAACCCACTGCGACGGCGGCAATCGTGCCGCTTTGGATCACCAGGAACAGCGTCCAGCCGTATAGAAAGCCCCAGAGCGGCGAATAGGCTTCTCGAAGGTACACATACTGCCCCCCGGCGTGGGGCATGAGCGCGGCCAGTTCGCCATAAGACAGCGCGGCAAAGATCGTGAGCAGGCCGGTGATGACCCACGCAAGGAGAACGCCGGCGGGCGAGCCCGTCTGGCGCGCGATGTCGGCGGTGACGATGAAGATTCCCGAGCCGATCATGGAGCCGACGACGATCATGGTGCCGTCGAAAAGCCCGATGGCACGCAGGAAGCCCGAGTCCGAAGCGGCGTTGGATGGTGTGCGGGAGGGTTCAGTCATGGGCTGCGCGCCTCAGACGGAAGTGGCTGGCGCGCCGGCCAGACGCTCGAGATAGCGCGCGGCTTGCGCGGCAGGATCGGGCGCCGCGCAAATGTCGCTCAGAACGGCGACGGAATCCGCACCCGCCTCGATGACCGCGGCGGCGCGGTCGAGCGTAATCCCGCCGATGGCCACGATGGGCTTTTCGGTGAGGCCGCGCATCCGTCGGACAAAGTCCAGGCCGACGACCGGATCGGGATTCGGTTTGGAGGAAGTCGGGAAGACCGGGCCGACGGCCATGTAGTCCGCCGTGGAGGCCATGGCACGGCGAAACTGATCGGCGTTGTGGGTAGAGACCCCCACGCAGCGGCCGGGACCGACGATGGCGCGGGATTGCTCGACGCCGAGGTCTTCCTGACCGACGTGGACCCCGTCGGCGCCCGCGAGCACGGCGATATCAGGGCGGTCGTTCACCAGGAAGCGCACACCCCGGGAACGGAAAAACTCCGCGAGACGCAACGAGCTATCGTAGAAATCGCGCGAAGCGGCCGACTTATTCCGATACTGGACAAGCCCGACGCCGGCATCAGCCAGGGTGAGAGCGAACTCCATCTCCGAGGGTTTGATGAGCGATGCGTCCATGATCACGTATAGCCTAGGCAGGGCCGGCCGCTTAGGCATTTACTTCCCGCCATTGGGGACGAATCGTTCGACGAAATGCGTATCGAAATGGCCGGCGATGAAGTCGGGATCGCTGAGGATGCGGTGCTGGAGCGGGATGGTGGTCTTGACGCCCTCAATCACGAACATTTCCAGCGCGCGGCGCATGCGGCTGAGCGACTCCTCGCGGTCGCGGCCGCGCACGATGAGCTTGGCGATCAGCGAGTCGTAATACGGCGAAATGACGCAGTCCGCATAAGCCGCGGTATCGACACGCACCCCGGTGCCGCCAGGCGGCTCGAACGTCGTGATACGCCCGGAGGACGGGATCAGGGTGTCGGGGTCTTCCGCGTTGATCCGGCACTCGATGCTGTGGGCGGAGAAGGCCACTTTCCCGACAACGTCGTCGAGCGTTTCGCCCGCGGCGACGCGGATCTGCGACTTCACGAGGTCCACGCCGGTGACCATTTCCGTGACCGGATGCTCGACCTGGACCCGGGTGTTCATCTCGATAAAGTAGAAGGAACCGTCCTCATCCATCAGGAACTCGACGGTGCCGGCATTCTGGTAGCCGATCTTCTGGAGAGCCTTCTCCACCTGCGCGCCGAGTTCTTCGCGGCGCTTTGGATCGAGTGCGGTAGAGGGCGATTCCTCGACGAGCTTCTGATGGCGGCGCTGGATGCTGCACTCGCGTTCGCCGAGGTGGATGACATGGCCATGGTTGTCGCCGAGCACCTGGAACTCGATGTGCCGGGGCCTCTCCAAGAAGCGCTCGGCATAGACGTCGGGCGAGCCGAAGGCCTGCTCTGCCTCGGTGCGGGCGGCCCGGTAGGCGGGGACGACTTCGCTCTTTGCGCGGACAAGTCTCATGCCACGGCCCCCGCCTCCGGCGCAAGCCTTCACAATGAGCGGAAACCCGATCTCCGCCGCAGCCCTCTCGGCAGCCGCCTCATCGGGGATGATGCCCTCGGTGCCGGGGACGGTGGGGAGCCCGGCGGCAGCCATTTCGCGGCGCGCACGGTCCTTCTCACCCATGAGCTGGATGATTTCTGGGGAAGGGCCGATGAAGGTGATCTCCGATGCCCGGCAGACCTGGGCGAAGTTGGCGTTTTCTGAGAGAAAACCATAGCCGGGGTGAATCGCATCCACGTTGGTGATTTCCGCAGTGCTGATCACGCTGGGAATGTTCAAATAGCTTTCGCTGCTGCGCGCGGGACCGATGCAAACGGCCTCGTCGGCGAAACGCACGTGCAGCGCATTGCGGTCCGCCTCCGAGTACACCGCGACCGTAGCGATGCCCAACTCCCTGCAAGCGCAGATAACCCGTAGCGCAATTTCTCCTCGATTCGCTACCAGGATTTTGCGAAACATGATCGGGAGGACAGCCCTATTTCTTCCGGCCGGGCCGGACGGCGAACAGTGGCTGCCCGTACTCCACCGGCTGGCCATTTTCGGCCAAGATGCGCATCACTTCGCCGCTCACGTCCGACTCGATCTCGTTCATGAGCTTCATGGCTTCGACAATGCACAGCGTTTGGCCGACTTCGACCTGATCGCCCACCTCGACGAAGGGTTCGGCTCCAGGGCTGGGGGCCTCATAGAAGGTGCCCACGATCGGGGACTTGACCAAATGGAGGTCTTCGCCGCCTCGGGTGGCCTCGGAATCGTTGACGGCCGACTCCGAAGCGCGGGGCGCAGACGGCGGGGCAAGCGGGGGAACAATAATGTCCGGCGCGGGAATGGTCCGCGGAGACGTGAGTACCACACCAGCGGAGGGCTTTTTCAGGCGAATGTGAAAGCCGCCCCGGGCGTACTCGAATTCCTCGAGATTGTGTTCGGTCATGAATTCGACAAGTTGCTCGATCTGAGTCAGATCGGGGTCTTGTCTGGGTCCACCTGCGGGAGGTCGTTTTTTTTGTGTCATGTCTTCGGTGCTATGCCGGCCTCAAAGTTCGACGAGATCCCGCGGAACGCGGGTCAGCACTTCGTTGCCATTCGCAAGGATAGCCACGTCGTCCTCGATTCGAATACCCCCAACACCCTCGACATAAACCCCTGGTTCGATGGTCACAACATGCCCGTGTTGCAAGGTTTCCTTCTGTCCTCGGGCCAGCCGAGGCATTTCGTGCACCTCCAAACCCAGCCCGTGCCCCGTGCTATGGATGAAGTACTTCTCCAGACCCCGACCTGCTAAGACACCCCGAGCGGCAGCGTCCACATCCCCGCAGGCGACACCAGCTTGTGCCGCTTCGATGGCCGCTGCTTGAGCCTCCCTGACAGCCAAAAACCAGCGGCGTATGTCCGCTGGCGCGCGGCCGAGGAAGACGGTGCGCGTCAAATCGCTGCAATAGCCGCCGAGTATAGCACCCAGGTCAAGCACGACCAATTCATTTTTCTTCAGGCGCTTGGCCGTCGGGCGAGCGTGCGGAAATGCGGAGCGCGGGCCGGAAGCCACGATGGTTTCGAAAGCGGGGCCGCTGGCACCCTTCATGCGCATCTGGTAATCCGCCTCGGCAGCGACCTCCAGCTCGCGGACACCCGGCTTGAGGGCCTTCAGGGTGTGCTTCATCACCTCACTGCCCAGAAGGGCGACACGCCGCATTTGGGCAATCTCGGACGCATCCTTGACGGAGCGGAGCCCCTCAACCGCTCCGGAGAGAGGCACCCAGGCAGCGCCCGCCCCAGGCGACCGACGGAGGGCGTCTAGTTGGGAGACGGTCAGGTGGGCAGGGTCAAAACCAACGCGATTGATGGACTGTTGGCTGAGCCAGACAGCCACGGCCTCAAAGGCCGATCCCTGGTGGGTGACTATTGGCGCGCCGCGGACTTCGGAGGCGGACTGCGCCGCGAAGCGCCCGTCTGTTACCAGAGCGACGGCATGGAGACCAACGAGAAACGCGCCCGCTTCCCCGGTGAACCCACTGAGATAGAACCAGTTCGCGGGTTGGGTGAGAAGGACGGCCTCGACGCCAGCCTCCTCGAGGCGACGGCGAAGCGCGCGCAGACGTTTGGCGTGGACCCTATCCATAAAACGAATGGAGGAGACCACAGTCTCCTCCAGTTCGCCCTCAGTTGAAAGTCCGGGGTTACCCGGGAAGAATCCGCGGCGTCAGGAAGAAGAGCAGTTCCTGGGACTTTACGTTGACCGTGTTGCGTCTGAAGAGGTGTCCGATGAGCGGGATGCTGCCCACGAAGGGCACCTGGTTGATATTCACTTGATTCTGGTTGACGATCACGCCTCCGATAACCACAGTGCCGCCATCCACGACGGTCACTTTGGTTTCGGCCGATTGGGTGTCCAAAGCCGGCATGCCTTGGACGGCCGGGATGCCGGTGTCAATCTGGTCATTTTCGACCAGAACCTCCATGAAGACGGTGCCATCAGCCGTGATTTGAGGCGTGACTTCGAGTTTCAGGACGACATCGATGTAAATCGTCGAGATGGTGTTGTTGATGGTGGTCTGAACCGGGATCTTGGTGCCCTGCTTGACTGTAGCCTTCTCGTTGTTCTGGGTGATGACCTTGGGCTTGGAGAGCAGCTTGCCGACGCCCTTCGTTTCCATCGCAGTTATCATGAAATCAACCGCAAAGTTCGGGGAGCGGTGGTAGAAGCCGATGCCGCTCGTGGGTGTCTGTGCGCCCAGATTCGTGCCAAAGGGCATACCGGCGGCGCCAGTTCCGTCGATCAGCGGAGGCACCGGAAGCAGTGTGTTGGTGCCGACGCTCGTTCCCACAGCGTTCACGCCTGAAACGACCGAACGGCCACTGGTCGTGGAGCCGGCGAAGGCCAGTTGCGTTCCGATGTCCTGGGCGAAGGTCCGCGACGCCTGGACGACCCGCGCCTCGATCTCCACCTGTTGGGATTTCTTGTCGAGCTGGCGAATCAGGTTGTCGAGCGTCGGAATGACCGACGGAATATCACGAATGATGAGCTGGTTCGAGCGCTCATCGGCCAGAATATCGCCACGCGCGGTAAGGAACCGTTTCAGGGTATCGCGCAAGGCGGTGGCCTTGCTGTAACTCAGGACGCGGGTCACGGTGACCATATCAATCGCGTCGGACTGGGCCTTGATCAGGTCCTTCTGGCTTTGTGCTTCCTTGGTGAGCGTCTCTCGGGTGGCGATCCGCAGAACGTTCCCAGAAAGCTGCTTGTCGAGGCCGTTATTCTGCAGAACGATGTCCAGAGCCTGGTCCCACGGAACTTCATCAAGCACGATCGTCAGGCTGCCCTTTACCGCCGGATCCAGGACAATGTTCAGGCCGCTAATTTCGTGGATCAAACGGAAAAAGTCCTTCAGGTCCACATCCTTTAAGTTCACGGAAACCGGCTCACCCGTGTACTTGGCAGTCCCCCCGGACCCTGAGGCCACCGTCCCCGTGGCTGCAGGCTGCTGGGCGGCTGGCGGGGGAGGAGCAACGACTTCGTTCTTTCCACGAAAACTCGCAAGAACAGTGGAAGGCTGAGTCAATTCGCGCGGCAAATCAATCTTGGGGGCTCGCAGAGCGGCCAGCCGCGTGGAAGTCCGCGGCAGCCGGGGCGCCGGGGCGGGAATGTCGAGATGCGCCTTGCGCACGGCGGTTGTCGTCGCCGGCTTGGGTTCCACGGCTTCGGCCGGAGCCGGCGCGGGCGGAACCGGAAACAGAACCACGATGGCGTGGCCGTCTCTGGAAATCCGGTATGGGGTTTCCGCAGTCAGCTCGATGACGACACGCGCCACTTCAGGCTTGTACTGGCCCAGCCGGACGCCGCGAACCGGCGCGGCAACGCCAGGTATTTGCGAGCGGTGAACGGCAAGCCGGGCACCCGCAAAATCCAACACCAGCCGCTCAGGATTCTGCAACCGCGCTGCGTGGTAATCGAGACTGCCATCGCCTTCCACGCGGACGCTCGAGCGCTGCTCCGCCTGGGTGATGACTACGCTCGAAATCACGCCGGCAGCGACGCTACCATGCGGGGCTGCAGCCGATTGCTGAGACTGGGCCGCTGCGGCGGACACAAAGAATGCAACGGTTGCCAGGCACAGAGAGCCGGATCGAATAGCCGGCCAGATCGTCTTCATTGCTGTTCTCCTGGAGAGGCATAAATTCGCTTGTCGACTTGGCGCTCAAGGGGCTTCCCAAAAGCGTCCTTGCCCACTTCATGGAAGGAAACCCCGTCCATAGTGATCTTGTCGACGCGGCCGTCGTACAACTGGTCTCCTTCTCGAAGGAAATAGGTTCGCTGCTGGGGATTGGAGACCACCGCGATCATTCCACTGGGCGCGCGAACAAGTCCGTCTAGGCGTAGCGAGCCGACTATGAGGCCCGCTTTACCCGGAGGCAGGTTCTTCAGCGGCTCAGCTTGGCGCCCGATGAGCGATTCAAATGGGTCGCGGCGGGCAACTTTCACTTCGCCTTCTGCCGGAGCCGCCTTTCCGAGCTCGCCGGCTTGTGAAGGCTTCTCCGTCTTCTTCGGTACGGGAGGCTTCTTGGCGACGGCTTCTTTCTTCGGAGCAGGTTTCGGCGCGGCCTTTGCGGGCGATTTATGGGCCGGCGCCTTTGGCGCTTGAGCCGTGGCCTTAGCGGGCGCCGCGGGTTGTTTTTGCGTCGTCGGGCTAGACTGCTGCGCCGCGGGTGGTGAGGGTTTGCCAGAGTTGCTCGCCACTTTCGCGGCAGCGGTGCCCTTCGCCGGAGCCACTGGCTTCTTCGCTTGCGAGGCAGACTGCTGCTGGGCCGCAGGCTGCGACGGCTTGCTGGAGCCTGGCGTTGCTTGCGCAAACAAGTCAGCCGACACTCCAGCCATCGCCGCCAGGGCTATTCCGATCCAGAGCGATCTCAGGTCACGCATCATTACGCTCGCCCCTATCACAAGGGTCTATTCGACGTCGTACTAGCCGGCTTCGCTGGAGCCTTGCCGGGTTGTGCGGCAGGACCGGCTTCAGCCGTCTTGGTGAAAAACGTGGTTGCCGTGAACGTACCGAGAACGGTTGTGCCGGGCCGCAACGGGTAAGTCGAGCTCTTGCCGCCGCTCGGGCTCGTGAACGTCAAATCACCCACATTGATGATTCGCGAGAGCCGGCCGAGGCGGCCAAAGAAATCCAGAATATTGAAATAGGGGCCGTCTACTTGCACTTCAAACGGCATATCGTAGTGATATTCATGAGGAGTGATGGCTTGGGCCGTCAAGCGTCGGATCTGAACGCTGGAAGCGCTGGCAGCACCCTGCAGCAAGCGAATGAACTCGTCCGCTTCCTTCTCTTCCGGAACAATCGTCTTGAGGGTCTCGAGCTGTTTCTGGAGCGCATCCATCTGCTGCTTGAGCTCGCCATAGCGCCCCCTATACACCTGTAGGGCCGTGACTTCACGGTTCAGGTTCCCTCGCTCCTGCCGGGCCTGATCAAGATTGGCGCGGGCCTGCTGCACCGGAGAAACCGGCATGAACTCACCGAGCAGGATGAGAACGAAGGCCACAGTGACGGCGATCAGGATCTGCATGAAGAGCGACATATCTCGGAAAGGATTGGCCATGGGAGCTCCCTACCCTTTCTTCGCCGGGGCCAGCACGGGACGCGCGGTGGTCGACGCGGCCGGCACCGCCTTGACGGGCTGAGGCGGGGCGATGTCCGCAGTCAACTGGAATGTGAATGTCTGGACCCCCGTGCTCTTTTCGTCCTGCTTGGATTCCAAGATCTCTATCCTTTGGAAATAACCCGAACGCTTGAGCTGGGTAATGAAATTGGCCACCGAGTTCAGAGAAGCCGAGGAACCGGTGATCGCGAGGGAGTTGCCCTTGCGCGCCATCGACGTGAGCCAGAGATTTTCGGTGCGCGAAACCGTATTGGCAACCATGTCGAGAAGATCCTGGCCGCCGGTACGGTCACGCTGAAGCTGCTCGATCACGGAGACCCGCTGCTGCAGGATCTTCTTTTCGCTCTCGAACCTCTCCACTTCCTGCTTGACGTGTTCGAGGTCGGTCTTCTGGGCGCGGAGCTGTTTGATGCGGTCATTTTCCTGCGCCAAGTCCTTTTGGGTATAGGAATACGTCACCGCCAGAACCACCACGGCAAATGCGACCGCGGCCAGGACGAGAATGGCGGGGAGGGTGGCGCCGAGCGGAACGGCCTTCCGCGTTGGCTTGGGACGAGCTTGTTCGAGAAGATTGATGCGGATCATGGCTGATCAAAGCTCCTCAGCGCGAGCCCCACAGCGATCGCCAATCGCGGAGCCAGCTCGCGGATCTGATCCTCGTTTTGGCGTGCGGGATTGACCGCAATTTTGCGGAACGGGTACAGCTCTTCGACCGGCATGGCGAACTCTTCGCGCAGCAAGTCCACCAGGCCCGGTACCCGCGCCGTGCCACCGGCCACGCAGATGCGCTGGATGTTCTCTCCGCTGGCGGTAGCGCGGAAAAAATCAAACGTCTTCTGGATTTCCAGGGTCAGGATGTCGGAGACCGAACGCAGAATCTGCTGCCGCTGCTCTTCGGTGATGCTGGCGATGTGCTCACCCTTCTTCAAACGCTCGGCATCCTCGAAATTGAGGTCGAGTTCCTTTTGCAGGGCGTCGGTGTACTGGTTGCCGCCGACGGAAACGTCGCGGGTAAACAGCGGGATACCGCCGCGCACGATGTTGATATTCATGACGCTGGCGCCGATGTTGAGCAGGGCCACGGTCTGGCCCGCCTCAGGCTCGTAGTTGATCTCGAAGCAGTTCTGCAAGGCAAACGCGTCGATGTCCACGACGGTCGGCGTTTTACCTGCCTGGGCGAGTACGTTCGTGTGGTTGAGGATCTTGTCCTTCTTCACCGCCACGAGAAGAATATCCATCTGCGAGTCCATGGACTCGAGCAGCTGGTAGCTCAGGTTGACGTCGGCGATGTCGAACGGGATGTGTTGGCTGGCCTCGGATGGGATGCGGTCGTACAACTCCTCCTCGGTCATGAGGGGGAGCGTCACTCGCTTGACGATCACGGAGTGTCCCGAGACAGACGTCGCGACGTTCTTCGTCTTGATTTTCTGCGTGTCAAAAATCTTACTGATGGCGGCGGCCACCTGCGGCGCATCCATGATCGCCCCGTCCACGACCGTGTCTTGAGCCAGCGGCTCAAGCCCGAAGCTGACGATCTCGTAGCCTTGCTTGGTGGACTTTAGCTCGACCGCCTTGATGGAACTGGAGCCGATGTCCAGCCCCACGAGTTGCTTGGTCTTCCCGCCGAAAAGCATGTGACGGCCTCTCTCCGGTTTGGCGAGCCGGCGCTAGCGCCTGCGCGCCAGTGCCTGGCTCATCTTCCGTTCCATCCAACGGTCCAGAATCGTCTTGCGGAGCTTCCAGCGATTGCCCAGCTTGAAGGCGGGAATCTCGCCTTCGGTGATGTAACGGTAGAGCGTATCCGGCGAAATGCCCAGATACTGTGACGCTTGCCGCACGTTCATCACTTCCCGAGATTCACTCACCGAAAGAACCACTCCGATCCGAAGACGACACGCTCCGTTTGGGAGCCCACTGGGGAGAGCACCCACGCCCAGAAAACCGTCCGGGTGCACTCACTGGGGCCGTTTATGACACCGGAGAAAGGACCTGTCAAGAAAGTGATTGCCGGAGTTGTTCCAAGAATACCTGTAATTAGGGGCAAGTATGGTGCTGGAGCCGGCAAGGCATCTACATATAGTGTTTAGTAAGTACCGGAACTACTAGAAATGGAGATTAGGTTCACCGCACATACCGTCTTTTAAAGGTTTTTAGCGGTTGAGTCCCAGCGTCGCCCACAGCGCATCCACACGCGCACAGGTGGCCTCGTCCATCCGGATCTCATCGGGCCATGGACGCGCAAAGCCCTCCGAGGCCCACTTGCGCGTGGCGTCCAGGCCCATTTTCGAGCCGTAATCCTGCGTCCGGGCCGCGTGATCGAGCGTATCGACCGGGCCCAGGACAAACTGGACATCGCGCTGCGGATCCAGGGCACAGAGCGCCTTCCAGGTCACCTCGCTGAAGTCCTGGATGTTGACGTCGTGGTCCACCACGATGATGACCTTGGTGAACATGGCTTGGCCCAAAGACCAAATCGCACTCATGATCTTGCGCGCATGGCCGGGGTACGACTTGCGGATGGAAACGATCATAAGGTTGTGGAAGATGCCCTCGGCGGGCATGGCGATGTCCACGATTTCGGGATACTGCATTTTCATCACCGGCAAGAGGATCCTTTCGACCGCGTGGCCCATGAAGTAGTCCTCTTGCGGAGGCGGGCCCACGATGGTGCTGAGATAAATAGGATCGCGGCGATGAGTGATGCACTCGACGTGAAAAACCGGGTATTGGCCTTCCAGAGAGTAAAAGCCCGTGTGATCGCCGAACGGACCCTCGGTGCGAAACTCATTCAGGGGCACGTACCCCTCCAGGACAATCTCTGAGTTGGCAGGCACATCGAGATCCACGGTCTCGCAAGGGACCATCTCGACGGCCTCGTGGCGGAGAAAGCCCGCGAACAGCATTTCGTCAAGATCGGGAGGAACCGGCAGGACGCCAGCGAGACAAACCGCCGGGTCCGAGCCGATGGCTACCGCAACGGGGATTCTCCCGTCAGGGTTCTGCGCGCGAGCGCGGCGGAAATGTTCGGCGCCGTCTTTCTGCGTCTGCCAATGCATACCCGTGGTGCGCTCGTCGTACACCTGCAGGCGATAAACGCCGGCATTGCGCTTCCCGGTTTCGGGATTCTTGGTGAACACCAAGGGCCAGGTGATGAAGCGGCCGCCGTCCTGCGGCCAGCACTTCATGATGGGAAACTCGAGCAAATTGATGTTCTCGCGCCGGATCACTTCCTTGCAAGGACCGGACTTCACGGCATTCGGGAAGAAAGAACCCAGTTCGGTGAGCTTCGGCAGCATTCTCAGCTTCTCGAAAAAACCCTGGGGCGCCCGTAGGTCGAGGAAGGAGTGAATGCGCGCAGCCACATCATCGAGCGAGTTCACTTCCAGGGCGAGATTCACGCGGCGCTCATTGCCCAACATATTGATGAGGAGTGGATGGGCCGAGCCTTTCGGGCGCTCGAAAAGAAGCGCCGGGCCGCCCAGGCGCGTGACCCGATGGGTGATTTCGGTGATTTCGAGGACAGGGTCGACCTCGGCGGAGATGCGCTTCAGCTCCCCTTCCCTTTCGAGCTTGTCGATGAATTCGCGAAGGTCTCGATAGGCCACGCGCCCCTCCGGCTTTGGAAATCAGATGCTCATGGGTCCGAAACGCAAGACTCTAGCACGGAATCCGGCTGCCAAGAATCCAGCGGCAAGCTGGTTGGCGGTCAAGCTTGGCGTCAGTTCGCGAGTTTGATGGCAGCAAGTTTCTTGACGATGGCGATGTCTTTGAACCCTTTCACGTTGAACCGGACTCCCGTTCCCTCCGGGTACCGGGGGGCCTCGTCGATGATTTTGACCACTCGCTGGGGAAGTTTGATCTGGCGCACCGCCTTCATCGCCCCGTCACCGAATATAAACGCTACTCGAAAGCAGCCTAAACATGGGCCTAGCCACACGATGGTTCGCTTCTTACATTTCAAACGAAGCGACCATCCGGCCTTCGGCGAGTAGGAGTTCCACTCCTGAACGTCAACGGAGAGTTCTTGTGCCAAGCCGTCGACTAACTGGTCCCAAAGCGTCTTGGTAGCACCCAATGCTGCAGCCAGTTCGTCAGCCGTGGGCTTCTTGGCCTTGCCAGCAAAAGCGTTTGGCAACATTGCTGGACCTCCTTGCTAGGAATGCCTATTCATTGCCCGGGTGGGGCCGACTATACTCCAATTCGGGTGGTTTCTGCGGAGTCGAGAGTCGTTATGGATGCCGCGTCCAAGGACGTCCTGCCGCCCACTTGCAGGTATATGATGTCGCCCATCATTCCGCCCATGGAGGCAATCAACCGAAACGATGCGAGGCCACACGCCCAGGGAGGAACATCCGTGAGCCGCAAGACCCGAACGGTGTGGCTGGCGCTGCTCGTGCTGCCATGCGTACTGTGCTGGGGCCAGGTTCAGAGCCCCGCCGCGACCAACAAGGCAGACCGCATCGTGGTGGTGAAGTCCACGCGCACGATGACGCTCATGAGCGGCGGGCAAGTGTTGAAGACTTACAAGGTGGCGCTGGGAGGGCAACCGGTAGGGGCGAAGCAGCGAACGGGAGACCACAAGACGCCTGAAGGCTTGTACGTGGTCCAATTCAAAGTTCCCAATAGCCGATTTCACCGCGGGCTCTACATTTCTTATCCCAACGCCGCCGACCGGGAGAGAGCCCGCAAGATGGGGGTGAATCCCGGCGGCAACATCGAGATTCACGGTCTGGGCGACAAGTACGGTTGGATCGGCGCGATGCATCAGCAAACGGATTGGACGGATGGATGCATCGCAGTCACGAACGAGGAGATTGACGAAATCTGGCCTTTGGTTGCGGCGGGGACCCCGGTTGAAATACGTCCGTGAAGCTGCGCGTATTAGATGCAAGGGGTGAACCATGTCAGACGGAGAGTGGAAACGCAGGGAGTTCATCAAGACGTTGTTCGCGGCGATGGCCGCCGGAACGCTGGATTGGAGTTCGCTTCCGGTGGCGAAGGCTGCCGAGTTGGGCGAAGGGCAGTTCGATGCGGTGATCATCGGGTCGGGGCTCGGCGGGCTGAGTTGTGCAGCAGCCTTCGCGCGGCAGGGTTTCAAACCGCTCGTACTGGAGAAGCATGACAAGCCCGGCGGCTACGCCACCAGCTTCAAGCGCCCCGGCGGCTTTGAGTTCGACGTTTCTCTGCACTCGACCACGGTCGGCGAAAGGAAAGGCCTGCACAACCTGATACCCGGGTTCCCTGAGATCACGGAAGTCGAGTTTGTCCCACACCCAAATCTCTATCGCGCCATCTTCCCGGACCACGATATTCGCGTGCCGAACGGGAATTTGCCGGCCTACATCGACTTGCTGGCGAAGAGTTTTCCGGACGAGGCGACCGGGATCAAAGCCCTATTCGGAGACCTGGAGGAGTTGACGCGGGAGATGGGCGCGTTTTCCGCCAGGAAGGGCGCCGTAGACATGCTCCGCGTTCCGATGGATTATCCGCAACTGTTCCGTTTTTCCGGCAGCACCTGGGGCCAGATCGTCGACACGAAGATCGCTGATACGAAGTTGAAAGGCATCATCTCTTCGTTGTGGGCATATTACGGTCTGCCTCCTTCCAAACTGGCCAGCATCTACTACGGTGCTCCGACGTACTCCTATCTGACTGCGGGCGGCTTCTATCCCAAGGGCCGTTCGCAGACGATCAGCAACGCGCTGGTGAGTTTCATCGAAGCGCGCGGCGGCAAGGTGCTGCTGGAAACCAAGGTCGAGAAGATTCTAGTCAAAGACGAGACTGCCTATGGCGTGCGGACGACCGGCGGGCAAGAATACCTGGGCAAAGTCGTGGTATCGAATGCCAACGCCTACGACACGTTTCACACCATGCTGGACGCCGATGAACACCTGAAAGATTACCTCGCGCGGATGGAGAAGTTCAGCGTCAGCCTGTCCAGTTTCATTGTTTTTCTCGGCCTGAAGCGCGATCTCGTGCATGAACTCGGCATGACCGACACGGAAATCTTCTTCCATTCTTCCTACGATATGGAAGCGTCTTACGAGGGCGCTCGGAACGCCGACCTGAGCCATCCTGGGTACGGCCTGACGCTCTACGACAATCTCTTCCCGGGATACTCCCCAAAGGGCAAGAACACGATCAGTCTGATAATCTTACAGGGTTACGATCATTGGAAACGTTTCGAAAGCGACTACTGGAAAGGAAACAAGCAGGAGTATCGCGCGGAGAAGGAACGTATGGCTGATCTCCTCATCCTGCAGGCGGAGAAGACCGTTTTGCCGGGACTGTCGAAGGCCATCGAAGTGAAAGAGATCGGCACGCCGCTGACGAACGTGCAATACACAGGAAACTATCGCGGCGCAATCTACGGGTGGGATCAGACGTTGGACAACTCCGGGGCGCGCCGGCTGCCGCACGTCACGCCCATCAAGAACCTGTACCTCTCCGGCGCGTGGACTTTTCCGGGCCACGGCTACGGCGCCGTCATCCCGAGCGGGCTGGAGTGCTTCGGGGAGATCATGAAGCAGTGGGCGTAAGCTGTTTCGCAACCGCTGATGGTCGCGTAGTATTCTTCTGGCAGCGTGTTCTGGTGAACCCCATGCGCCGCGTCTACCTGGACCACAACGCGACCACAGCCGTCGAGCCGGCCGTGCTCGAGGCGATGCTGCCTTACCTGACGCAGGACTTTGGCAACGCCAGCTCCATCCACACTTTCGGTCAGAACGCGCGAGGCGCGGTCGAGCGGGCGCGGGAGTCGGTGGCGGCATTGATCGGAGCGCGGCCACAGGAGATCGTTTTCACCAGCGGCGGCACTGAATCCGACAATCAGGCGGTTTTCGGCGTGCTCGGCGCAGCACGAGGCGAAGCGAAGCACGTCATCACCACCGCGGTCGAACACGAAGCCGTGCTCAATACCTGCCAGGAACTCGAGACACGCGGCGCCACGGTGACCTATCTTCCCGTGGACCGCGAGGGGCTCGTGAACCCCGAGACGCTGCGGCAAGCCATTCGGCCGGAGACCGTGTTGATCACCGTCATGCACGCCAACAATGAGTTGGGCACGGTACAGCCCCTTGAGGCCATCGGGAATATTGCGGCGGAATCGAAGATTATCCTGCACACTGACGCGGTCCAATCGGCCGGGAAGATTCCCATCGACGTCGCCACGCTCGGCGTGCGCTTGCTCTCGCTTTCGGGGCACAAGATATACGCGCCGAAAGGAGTGGGCGCGCTGTACATCCGCAAAGGAACGCGGCTGCAGCAATTGCTTTACGGCGGTCATCACCAGCGCGGGCACCGTCCGGGGACGGAAAACGTGGCGGGCATCGTGGGGCTCGGCAAGGCCGCTGAAATAGCGCGGCAACAGCTCGCACAAGACGCCGCGCGAATCGGCGCGTTGCGCGACCGGCTGGAGGAGGGCCTGCTTGCACGAACGCCTCAGGCGCGCGTGAACGGCGGCAACGCGCCGCGCGTGCCCAATACTGCGAACATCACGTTTCCGGGCATCGAGGGAGAAGCGCTGGTCATCGCGCTCGACCTGAAAGGGCTGGCGTGCTCGACGGGGGCAGCGTGTTCGTCGGGCGCGGTGGAGCCCTCGCACGTGCTTACGGCCATGGGCCTGCCAGCCGAGGAAGCACGAGCCACTCTGCGCTTCAGCCTGGGGCGCCACACCACACCCGAGGAGATCGATTTTGCCCTGGCCGTCGTGCCTCCGGCTGTAGCGAAGTTGCGCGAGCTTTCGCCTACGTATCACAAACCGATTGCCATCAAGTAGTCTGCGTTTCCAGGTCAGGGCCGGGCAACAGTTTTTCGTGGCCCACGACCCGCGATTGCCGCCGCCTGCTTCCAGCGCGATAATGACCCGGCACGTCCGCAACAGCGAACGTCGTGCGGCGCATTCAAGTTCGGAGGAGGCATTCATGCCGAAATTACCCGGCGCTGTCGCTGAATTTCTTCGCGGCAAACGCCTCGCCGTTGCGGGCGTTTCGCGGCACCCGGGGCAGGCGGCCAACGCCATTTATCACAAGCTGCGAGACTCGGGGCGCGAGGTATTCCCCCTCAACCCGAACGCCGCCGAAGTTGAGGGCGTACGCTGCTATCCGGATTTAGCGTCGATTCCTGGGCCAATCGACGGCGTCGTGGTGGCAACCCATCCGCGCGTCTCTGTTGAGCTGGCGCGACAATGCGGCGAACGCTGCGTGGGCCAAGTATGGTTTCATCGCTCATTCGGCCAAGGTAGTGTCTCCGCAGAAGCGATCCAGGAGTGCAAAGCGCGAGGCATCCAGTGCATCGTGGGGGGATGCCCGCTAATGTACTGCGAGCCAGTTGACTTCGGGCACCGGTGCATCCGGTGGTTGCTTCGACTGCAGCGCCGCGTTCCTGGCTAGGGGCACCTGGCCTCACTACATAAAAGAGACCGCAGGGAATGTTGCCCACGTCGAGCGGACCCATCCCAGCCCAGTGTTGGTATCGCCCACCAATTCCCGTAGAATCGAAAGGGGCGGAGCCTTTCGCGAGACGCAGGATTGAGCATGAATGTGCTGACTGACAACCCAGCTGCGGTCCGTGGCATCGCCACAGAGCGCACCGGAATGATCGCGGTGGCCATGAGCGGCGGCGTGGACAGCTCCACGGTAGCGGCGATCCTGCGCGAGCAGGGGCACAACATCGTGGGGCTAACGATGCAGCTCTGGAACCAGCGCCGCCTGCCGGAGCTGGCCGGGGCGGAGCCGCAGCAGCACCGTTGCTGCTCGGTTGACGACGTCTATGACGCGCGGCGAGTGGCGCAGCACCTGGGCTTCCCCCACTACGTCGTCAATTTCGAGGAACAGTTTGAAGAACGCGTGGTTCGGCCTTTCATTGAGGACTACCGCAGCGGGCGCACGCCGATTCCCTGCACGCTCTGCAACACGCACGTGAAGTTCGATCCGCTGCTGCGCACCGCGCGGCAGATTGGTGCCGGGCGATTGGCCACTGGCCACTACGCGCGCACGCGCAGAAACGAAGAGACGGGCCGGTACGAGCTGCTGCGCGCCGCCGACGAGGCCAAGGACCAGTCGTATTTCCTCTTCGGCCTGACGCAGGAGCAGCTCGCTCGCACCGTCTTTCCTCTCGGCGAATTGACCAAGGAAGAGGTACGCGAGATTGCACGGCGGGCTGCCCTGCCCGTTGCAGAGAAGGCCGATAGCCAGGAACTATGCTTCGTGCCCTCGGGCAGCTACGTCCGGTTTATCGCGGCGTACGCGCACGAGCGTCGTGAAACTCACGAATCGTCTTCAGGCTTGATTGTCACAACCGAAGGCGAGGTCATCGGCCGGCACAGTGGACTTCACCAGTTCACGGTTGGCCAGCGGAAGGGCCTCGGCCTGGCTGCGGGGCGGCCCCTTTACGTCGTGGCGCTGGATTCCGAAACCAACCGTCTCATCGTGGGTGAGGACACCGAACTCTTTCGCGATACCTGCGACGTGGGCGATGTGAACTGGATCGCGGTCGAGCGGATCGACAAGCCCGTGCGCGCGGCAGTGAAAATCCGGCACAAGCACACGCCCGCTGCGGCAACCATAGAGGCTGTCGATGATGTGACCTCTCGTGTGCGCTTTGATGTGCCGCAGAGAGCCATTACTCCCGGGCAAGCGGCGGTCTTCTACTCGGGTGACCGCGTCCTGGGCGGCGGTTGGATCCGCTAACGCGGCGCACCGATTCTCAACCGCCGGTCCGCTCACCTAGATGAAGAGTTCTTCTTCTTGTGAGCGCTCGGCCGGCTCTTCTTCAGGGCGCCGGCGGCGGGTGCGGAAGAAATCGAGCCCCGCCTTGACGCCGCGCACCACTGCGGAAACCTTTTGCACCGGCTCCCAGAAACTGCGGCGGAATCCCGACCCAGCGTCCTCGAGGGCTTCCATCACGCCGGTGAGGATGCGGTCCACATGGGTGAGCTGGCCGCGCAGGCGGTCAGCCGCCTCCGTGAACACGCGGTCCACCTTCTGGGCTTGCGTGCGCGCCAGATAAACGATGTGAGCCGCGTCCGCAACCATGTTGGTGACGCGCGGCTGCGTTTCTTCAAGCATGATCTGCACGCGGGTCAGAATCGGCCCCAAGCGAGCCTGCAAATCACCCAGGACACGGTCGACCATCCGAGATGTCCGGCGCAACTGCAAGAAGAGCGCCACAAGAACAGCCGTCTGGAGCACCACCGCAATCGCCATGACGATCACAAACGGCGCAAGCCAATTCTCCATGTGATCCTCGCGGGCTTCGGGGGCTCACACCCCCTTGTTTGAAGCCGCATCTGTCAGGGCCCCTCGCTTCAGTTAGGACGAGTGGGAGCCCTGACGTCCTTCCCCAGAATCAAAAGGACTTCTAGGGTACAACTCTAGCTCTTGGCCCGTTCCCGCTGGTAAGCCTCGCGGCCTGCTTCGACGGCCGCGGCGATGGAATCTTTCTGTTTCCCGGCGACCTCTTTTCCGCGCTCGACCAAATCCTCAGCACGCTCGCGCAGTTCACGGGCTTTACGCTGGGCATAGTCCCGGCCTTCTTCCGCTTTCTTGGCCAGGTACTCGCGGGTTTCCTCGCCCGACTTCGGCGCAAAGAGTATCCCAACCAGAGCGCCGACACCAAGTCCTACAAGAAAAAACGTGACTTTGGAACCGACATTGTCTGCCATGACGACCTCCAAGAAGACGCTAGCACAGGCCCTGGCGGTGCGCAATGGAGCCAAACCGGTCTCATGGCACTTTACCGGTTAGCCGCCCCGGCCTGCTCTTCGAGAAATGCGAGTATCTTCTCTGCTTGGGTTCGAGGAATCACGCGGCTCAGCTCTTCGACTCCTACCGCCCTCAGGTGAGCGACGCTCCCGAATCGTTCCAGGAGCTTTCCGGCGGTGCGCGGGCCAACGCCGGGGATTTCCGTGAGGACACTCTGCACCTGCCGTTTAGCGCGCCGCTGGCGATGGAAGGTCACCGCGAACCGATGGGTTTCGTCGCGAATCTGCTGGATGAGATGAAGGATGGGCGAGTGGCGCTCGAGAACCACCGGCTCATCCTCCTGCCCGTACACGTAAATGATTTCCTCCTTCTTGGCGATGCTCGCTAGTGGCTGGTTGATGATTTGCAGTTTTTCCAAGGCTTCGGCGGCCGCGTGGAGTTGGCCGATCCCGCCGTCAATCAGGATGAGGCTGGGCATCGGTTTCTTCTCCTGCTGAAGGCGCCGGTAGCGGCGCTCGACCGCTTCTCGCATGCTGGCGAAATCGTCGTTCTGGGCCGAACGACCCCGGGCGTCTTCCTGCCCACGGATGATGAACTTTCGGTAGTCCGGCTTTGTCATCCGGCCGTCGGCCCAGACCACCAGCGACGCGACCGTGTCGGTGCCTTGCATGTGTGAGATATCGAAGCTCTCGATGCGGCTGGGGGCGTCGGGAAGGTTGAGCGCGACCTGCAGCGCCTCGGCCATGTCTTTCGAACTGGGCTTCAGCACGCGGAAACGCTGTTCGAAGGAGTGACGCGCGTTCTTCTCGACCAATTCAAGGAATTCGCGCTTTTGGCCGCGCTGTGGGGTGCGAATCTCCACGCGGTGTCCGGCGCGCCCGCTCAGTGCTTCTTCGAGCAGGCCGCGGTCCTCGAACTCGAGCGGAACGTGGATGGCCCGCGGAAGATATTCTGCTTCGAGGTAAAGTTGCTTGAGCAGCGACGGCACGAATTCGTGCGGATCGAACTCTTCAAGATCCTCCCAGTAGAATTCGCGCCGGTCCACCACGCGGCCACCGCGAAGGTGAAAGAGATTGGCGGCCACTTGGGGCGGCTCCGCGTAGTAGCCCAAAACGTCGGCGTCCTCGCCCTGGGCCGAGGTCATCTTCTGACGCTCTTCGATCTCGTGGACCGTGCGCAGGAGGTCGCGGTATGCGGCCGCCTGCTCAAAACGCTCTTCGTTGGCGGCAGCTTCCATGCGCTGCTCGAGGCTCTTGATCAGATCGAGGCGCCGGCCCGCGAGGAACAGCCGGGCGTCGCGGGCGGCCTCTGCGTAACGTTCGTCGGTCGTGAGACCGGCCACGCAAGGACCGAGGCACCGTTTGATGTAATACTGGAGGCAGGGGCGCGGATGCTTCCTGGTCAAGTCCACCGCGCAGGAAGGAATGAGAAAGCGTCTGTGAATGAAATGAACGATGCGGTGGGCGAGGCTGTCGGGGAAATAGGGGCCGAAGTAAACCGAGCCATCGCGTTTCAGGCGGCGAGTGACATAGACTCGGGGGTACTTTTCGAACGCAGTGAAGCGAATATAAGGATAGGTCTTATCGTCGCGCAGGATGATGTTGAACTTGGGGCGATGCTGCTTGATGAGGTTATGCTCGAGGGCCAGGGCTTCGCTCTCGTTATCGACGATGATGGTCTCAAGGTCGGCGATCTCGCGGACCAGCGAGCCGGTCTTGGCGTCGGCCCAGCGCGATTCGAGAAAGTACGACCGCACGCGGTTGCGGAGCGCCCCGGCTTTGCCAACGTAGAGGATCGCGCCAGCAGCATCCTTAAAGAGGTACACGCCGGGGCTTTCGGGAAGCCCGGCCGCTTTTTGCCTTAGGTCCATGACGAGAGGCGGGATAAGACCGCAATGCTGCGGACATCTTCTATGATAGCAGAGCGAATCGAAGGGTAGCGGAGCCGAGAATGAAATCTAAACGCACGATCCTGTGGCTATTTGCTGGGCTGGTCGTCCTGTTCTGTGGCCCCGCCTTTTCTGGCGCAGTTCCTCAAGGGGCCGCCCAGAAGCCGGCGGCGGAACCCGTATTTGACCCGTTGCGCGCGGAGAAAGACATCGAGGTCGGGCGCTACTATGTGAAGAAGGGCGACATCGACGCGGCCATCGATCGCTTCCAGGACGCGACCCAGGCAAGACCGAACTTCGCCCTGGCTTACCTCCTGCTCGGCGAGGCGCAGGAGAAAAAGGGGCTCAAGGCCGGCGCGGTCAGCTCCTATCAGCAGTATCTGAAGATCCTGCCGCACGCGGACGATGCCGGGAAGATCCGAGAGAAGATCGCCAAGCTCAAACGCGAACTGGCGCGCAGCGCCGCCGGCCGCCGCTCAAACTAGCCACTTCAGAAGCCGGCGCGCCGCTTCGTACTGCTGGAATGTTTTCTCCTCGCGCCGGAATCTCACCGAATGCGACACCAAACTGCAGCCGGCGCGGCGCGTCGGATGCTTCACGTGCAGCATTTCGTGAAAAAGGACGTATTCGACCGCGAGTGTTGGAACCACCGGCCGGTCGAGGCGGCAATTGATGAGGATCTGGTTCGAGCCCGGGTCGTAGCAGCCAAACTGCCGGCGCCAGGGACGCGCGCTCCAGCCAATCTGGGGCTGGGGCAGAAGCCCCTCAAAGTACCGGCGATTCAGCAGCCTGAAAAGGGGCGCGAGATCGAAGACTTCCCCACGCGGGCCTCTTCCGTGGCGGCGGACGCGCGAGCGGCGCACGCGAAGAATGCGCCGGCGAGTGTTTGACGAGCGGGCATAGGCGCGATAGACAGCCGTCAGCGCAGCAGGCGCGGCGCGGCGGTAGAAACGCCCGAGCAGCAGCGCGGCGGCGGCTTCCAGGACCGGACGCGGCGCCGATCGCAGGAGATCCGAGAAACGCACGAGGACCGCATCCTCCCGCTTGCGGACCGTCAGAACGAGATTCGCATAGGGGTAGAACTCGACGAGGAAACGCGGCGGACGCCCCTGGCAGCCAAGACGGGTGAACATTCGATGGCAGAGCTGCGCGCCACCGGGGACAGGCCGCGGCCGGGAGAGCTTGGCCATCAGTCGCGGCGGCGCACCGGAGGCGGCGCGATCTCTTTCTTGGCGCGTTCCGCGTCGTGAATGGCGTCACGAGTGCCCTCGATGGCGTCGTCAAGATTCTCTTGGTAGATCTCGCGCTCAGGGCCTTCGGAGGACAACTTCTCCAGCACCTGCAGAAACTCCGGCCCCTGCTTGATCATCAGCTCGATACCCGCGCGAATGTTCTCCTGCTTCTCAACGCCGAGTTGGATGAGGTCGGCGGCATCATCCACGCAGCCGGCATAGGCGTTCATCAAGCTATTGAGCATCTCGGCGTGGCGAGCGGGCGATGGATGATCGAGCTCATACTGGAATTTCTTCAGGCGGTCCGCCGCAAAGCTGAGAAAGAGCTTGATGCGCTTGTCGGAGGTTTCCGCGTCGCGGATCTTGTCGGCTTCGAGGTTGGAAAGATAGTCCTTCTTCTGCGCCGCCGCGGTCACGGGGAACAGGCCGAGGGGCACGGCCAACAGGAAGAAACTGGCGATCAGGATACGCATCCGTTGCATGGCGGCCTCATCTCTGTGGAATGAACCTGGGGTGCTCCGGTGCCGGCTTCGCCGCGGATTTTCTCCCAGGGCGCCGGGGAAACAGCCGATCCAGCAGTTCCTCATCCAGTCTTTCCAGGTCCTGACGAACTTGTGCGAGGCGGGGCCGAAAGTCGACCGAGATGCCCGCATCGGCATCGCGCACGAAACGCCCAGCCTCGCGCACGTGCTCTTCCAGTTGGCGGTAGCCATCGGGCCGGCGCTCTGCATCGGGATGTTCTTTTTCGAGGGCGCTGAGTGCCGCTCGGGCATTCTCCCTGTAGTTCTCGAACTGCTTCACAGCGCTTTCGTCATTCCCCGCATCAATCTCGGCGCGGGCCTGATCAAATTCCGCCTTGCCTAACCGGGCAATGAGCTTGGCCTTCCGGACGCTGTCGGTTTCCCGGTCAAACCGAGCCTGCAATTGCGGCAACGATTCATCGCCGCGAACCGCTCCAGTGGCCAGGCAACTCACTGCCAGACCGCCTAGAAAATGCAGGGCTCGGCGACGAAGCATGGCCTCACCTTTTCTTCCCTTCCAGCTTGCGCCTCAGGAAAGCAACCCGTTGGCGCGCTTGGAAGTCCTGCGCGTCGTCGCGCCCATGGTCGAGTTCGATGAACTTCTGGTACGCCTCGATGGCCTCGGCCATGTTCCCCAGCTTATCGTAGCAGGTGGCGCGCATGAACCAAGTGCCGGAGTTAGGCGGCTCGCTCCGGGCAAGCTGATCGAGCGCCCCAAGCGCGGCGGGACAATTGTCGGCAAGGTAGTACGCGTCGCTCAGGTCACGCAGTGCGCCGGCTGATTGCTGGTCGAGGCCCAGGGCCATTTTCAACTCGCGCTCGGCGGAAGGAAAATCGTGCTTCTCGAGATAAACGTGCCCGAGGCTGGCATGCAGGCCGGAGTCTCGCGGCCCGAACGTCAGAGCATGCTGCAGAACACCGACGGCGTCGTCCCAGCGCGCCTGGGCAATCAAGACGTCCGCCCGGAGCCGGATCGTATCCGGCGAGGGCTGCTGCCCGGCTTCGGCAGCATCGATCTCCGCAAGTGCGGCAGCGAATTCTCTTTGGCTGTAGAGCAGGCGCGCGAGGTCGAAACGCGCGGCGCGGTCGCCCGGCTTGAGTTCGAGGTAGGACTTGATCGCCGCGGCGGCTCCAGCCTTGTCCTGGGCCGCGAGGCTGCTTGCAAGACCGAGCCGCGCAGGCGCGGAATCGGGCTTGATCACGAGCGCGCTGCGAAATCTCGCTTCGGCGTCTGCGGGACGTTTCAGGCGAAGCAGGGTGCGGCCATAGGCGAACGCGACTTCGTAATCTCGCGGATCGAGCTTGCTGGCTCCCTCATACGCCTCGACGGCCCCAGCGAGATCGCCGGAACGCTCACGCGCGTAGCCCAAAAGGAACCTCGGCCGGCTTTGCGCGGGCTGGAGTTCAGCCGCGTGACGCAGCGCGTCAGCCGCGGCCGCCGGGTCGCTTTCGAGAAGAAGCAGACCGAGATTGAGCCAGCCCTCGACGAGTTTCGGATCAAGGGCGACCGCGTGCTGATATTCGCTCTTTGCTTCCTCCAGCCGCTTGAGGCCGGTGAAGGCGTAGGCCAGCTGAAAATGGGCGTAGGCGAAGTCCGGTTTTTCAGCGAGGAACTTCCGGAGCGGCTCGATGGCGGCGGCGAAATCCTGGCGGTCGATGGCCGCTCGTGCTTCCTCAAGAAGATCATTCAAAGGGTTCGCGAGTTTCTGCGTCTTCTGTCCGGCGGAACGCTGTGAGGATGGCGCCTGCGCCCGGAGGCTGGCCGCGCCGGCGATCAGCAGGAGACTCCCGAGTGCCGCACGCTGGAGACCGCGATTCATTTTCCGCTCCCGCCCGCGGGCCGGGGCGATGCGTGGTTGTGATTGCGCGGCTGGCCATTGGAGTTGAGCACCCGGGCGAGGAAGCGCGCGGTGTGCGACTGCGAGTTCCGTGCAACCTGCTCGGGAGTGCCGGTGGCCACGACGCACCCGCCGCGGTCGCCCCCCTCCGGCCCCAGGTCAATCACCCAGTCGGCGGATTTGATGACCTCGAGATTGTGCTCGATGACCAACAACGAAGCACCGCCGTCAAGCAGTTTCCGAAACGCGCTCAGCAGCTTTTGGATGTCGTCGAAATGCAGGCCGGTGGTTGGCTCATCCAGAATGTAGAGCACGCCCTGCCTCTCTGAACGCGTCAGATGCACCGCGAGTTTCAGGCGTTGCGCTTCCCCGCCCGACAGGGTGGTGCCGGACTGACCGAGCCGCAGATAACCGAGGCCGATCTCTTCGAGAATCTTGAGCTTCGAGGTGACCTTGGAGACGCCCGCAAAAAAGGTCAGCGCTTCCCGAACGGTCAACTGGAGCACTTCATGGATGTTGCGGTCGCGGTAGAGCACCTCGAGAACGCTGCTCTTGAAGCGCGTGCCGCGGCACTCTTCGCAGATCAGCTCGACGTCGGCGAGGAACTGCATCTCCACGGTGACCGTGCCGTCTCCCTGGCAGGCCTCGCAGCGGCCGCCGGGAATGTTGAATGAGAAATGGCCTGCCGAGTAGCCACGCTTCTTCGCTTCGGGCGTTGCGGCGAAGACTTCACGGATGGCGTCGAAAGCCTTCAGATAAGTCGCGGGATTCGACCGCGGCGTACGGCCGATGGGCGATTGGTCCACAATAACGACATCCGTCAATTGCTGATCGCCTTCGATCTTGTCGCAGAACTCCTTGACGTGGCTGCCGATCCGCTTCGCTTGCAGAGCGCGGTAGAGCACGTCATGGACGAGAGTGGATTTGCCGGAGCCCGAGACCCCGGTGATGACTGTGAGGGTGCCGAGCGGAATCATCAAGTCGATATTCTTCAGGTTGTGAAGGTGCGCGCCGAAAATGCGCAGGAATTTTCCGCCGGGTTTGCGCCGCGGGGATGGAATCGGGATGCGCAGCTCGCCGCTCAAGTAACGCCCGGTCACCGAGCGGGGTTCGCGCAGGACCCGCTCGACCGGCCCGGCAAAGAGAATCTTTCCGCCATGCTCGCCGGCGCCGGGGCCGAGGTCGATCAGGTAATCCGCCGCAGAGATGGTTTCAGGATCGTGCTCGACCACCAGCACCGTGTTGCCCAAGTCGCGGAGCGATTTGAGGATATTGATGAGCCGCACGGTGTCGCGCGGGTGCAGGCCAATGGAAGGTTCATCCAGCACGTAGAGCGCGCCGACCAGATGCGACCCGAGCGAGGTGGCCAGTTGGATTCGCTGCGCTTCCCCTCCCGCAAGTGTCGAGGTGAGCCGGTCGAGCGTCAGGTAGTCCAGGCCGACATCGTCCAGAAACCCCAGGCGCTGCCGGATCTCTTCAAGCACCTTACCGGCGATCTTCGCTTGCGCCTCGGCCAGCTCGAGCGCGTCGAAGAAGCCGCGCGCCTCTTTCACCGTGAACTGGCAGACTTCCGTGATCGCTTTGCCCGCAACGCGCACGGCGCGGGCCTCCGCGCGCAGACGTGTGCCGCTGCAATCGGGGCAGGTGGCGTAGCCGCGATAACGGCTGAGAAAGACCCGCACGTGCAACTTGTACTTCTTGCGTTCGAGCCATTCAAAGAAGCCCTTGACCCCGCCGAAGTCTGAATCGGGATCGCCCTCGAGAATCAACCGGCGATGCTCCGCGTCGAGCTGGCGGAACGGCACGTCGGCGGGAATGCCTTTTGAGCGCGCCCAGTGCTTGGCCTCAATCAGCAGCGTGCGGTAGCGTGGCTTGGTCCACGGCTCGATCGCGCCCTGCTCGAGCGATTTGCCCGCATCGGGGATGACGAGATTTAAGTCGAAATCCACCGTATTGCCGAAACCCTGGCAGCGCGGGCAGGCACCGTAGGGATTATTGAAGGAGAAGAGGCGCGGCTCGGGCTCCTGGTACACAATGCCGCAGTTCTTGCACTCGAACCGCTCGTTGAAAACCAGCCGCTCGGCCGGACGGCCCGCCGCATCCGCGACGAACTCGAGAATGGCTTCTCCACGTCCTTCGCGGTAGCAGATTTCGATGGAATCAATCAGGCGCGAACGCGACTCCGGCGAAACCGCCAAACGATCCACGAGCACGTGGACGGGACGGGAGAAATCCAGATCGAGCAGGGTTTCGGGCGACGAAAACTCGTGCACCCGACCGTCCTGGTAGAGACGATTGAACCCGCGGCGCTGGAGTTCAGTAAGCGCCTGCCGGATGGCCTCTCCCGAAGGCCGCGCCGGGCGTTTCGCCGTGCGGCGCGGCGGTTCACCGCCACGAGCAGGCGCGGCGAACGACAACAAGTAGAGAACGTAAAAGCGGCGCCCGGGCTCCAGCGCCAACACGCGCGCGGCGATTTCGTCCATCGTGTCCCGACGTACGGGTCGGCCGCAGCGCGTGCACGACGTTTCACCAATGCGCGCGTAGAGCAAGCGCAGGTAATCGTAGATTTCGGTGGCGGTGGCCACGGTGGAGCGCGGGTTGCGCGTGGAATTCTTCTGGCGGATGGCGATCGCCGGTGCGATTCCGGAAATCTCGTCCACGTCGGGCTTCTCGATGCGCTCGAGGAACTGCCGGGCGTAGGCAGAAAGCGATTCGATGTAGCGCCGCTGCCCTTCGGCGTAAATCGTGTCAAACGCCAGGCTGGACTTGCCCGAGCCGGAAACGCCCGTGACAACCGTGATGGCGTTGTGGGGAATCTCGAAGGAAATGTTCTTGAGGTTGTGGACGCGCGCGCCGCGGACGCGGATGGCGTCCTGCTCCGGGGCACGGTCCCGAGCGGGCTGCGCTTCGGCGGCCTGGGGAACGGCAGGCTGATCGGACTGTGGTGACTGCGTGGTCTGCTCGCTGGACAAGAAGGGGCCTCTCGGGCGCGGCCGCTGCGCCCTGCCTAAACAAAAAATTATACGTCTGCGCGTTGGCGCGGGCAAATGCGCGTTCCCCCAGCCTTCTGAGGACCTCCGCCGAAACCGAGTGTTAACGTCGGCGCATTGCTGGCTGCTCGGGGCAAGATTCTGAGCGGGTCCGTGTCTCCGGCCGATGGTTGCTGCAGATTACAAACCTAACGTTTGGACGGTCCTGAGCCGTTATAATGACTTCCCGATGAACCTGCGAGTTCAGGGCCCCCTGACCACTGAGTTCATCTGAAACGCCAGCCGCACTATGAGTAAGATTATCGGCATCGACCTGGGCACCACCAATTCCGTCGTGGCGGTGGTGCAGGGCGGCGAGCCCGTGGTCATCCCCAACGAGGAAGGCGCGCGCACCACCCCTTCCGTGGTGAGCATTACGAAAAGTGGCGAGCGTCTGGTCGGCCAGGTGGCCAAGCGCCAGGCGGTGGCCAATCCGGAGAACACTGTCTATTCCATCAAGCGGCTCATGGGCCGCCGATCCGAAGAGGTGCAGGATGAGACTCGGCGTGTCCTCTACAAAGTCATCCCGGGATCATACGACGACGCACGGGTGGACATTTTCGGCAAGGCCTATAGCGCGCCGGAAATCTCCGCGATGATCCTGCAAAAACTCAAGCGCGCGGCCGAAGAGTTCTTGGGCGAGAAAGTCGCCAAGGCCGTGATCACTGTTCCAGCCTATTTCAACGACAGCCAGCGTCAAGCCACCAAGCAGGCCGGCGAAATCGCCGGGCTGGAAGTGGTGCGCATCATCAACGAGCCTACCGCCGCGGCCCTGGCCTACGGACTGGACAAGAAGAAGGATGAGACCATCGCCGTGTACGACTTGGGCGGCGGCACGTTTGATATTTCCATCCTTGAAGTGGGCGAGGGAGTGGTCGAGGTCAAGGCCACTAACGGCGACACGCACCTCGGCGGCGACGACATCGACCAGCGCGTGATCGAGTGGCTCCTCGGCGAGTTCAGGAAAGATCAGGGCATCGACCTCAGCAAAGACAAGATGGCCCTGCAACGCCTGAAGGAAGCCGCCGAAAAGGCCAAAATCGAGCTTTCGCAGGTGAGCGAGACGGAGATGAATCTTCCGTTCATCACCGCAGCCGCTTCGGGACCAAAGCACCTGCAATTGAAGTTGACGCGCCCGGAGCTCGAACGATTGATGGAAGATATCCTGCAGCGCTCGGTCGGGCCCGTAAAGCAGGCGCTCGCCGACGCGGGTCTCACCGCTGAGGAAATCGACGAAGTCGTGCTCGTGGGTGGTTCGACCCGCATCCCGCGCGTGGTGCAGATCGTGAAGGAGTTGTTTAGCGGCAAGGAGCCGCACAAGGGAGTCAACCCCGACGAAGTGGTGGCGGCGGGCGCGGCGATCCAGGGGGGCGTATTGGGCGGGGAGGTGAAAGACATCCTGCTGCTCGATGTGATTCCGCTTTCACTCGGCATCGAGACGCTCGGCGGGGTGATGACTGTGCTGATCCCGCGCAACACCACGATCCCCACGCACCGGGCCGAAATCTATTCGACCACGGCGGATAATCAGCCCTCCGTCGAGATCCACGTCCTGCAAGGCGAGCGCAAGATGGCCGCAGACAACCGCACGCTCGGCAAATTCCAACTGGAAGGCGTTCCGCCCGCGCCGCGCGGAATTCCAAGGATTGAAGTGACCTTTGACATCGACGCCAACGGTATTCTGAACGTGTCGGCCGTGGAATTGGCCACCGACGAGGAACAGAAGATCACGATCTCCGCCTCGACCGGCCTGACCAAAGAGGAGGCCGAGCGCATGCGCGCTGACGCGGAGTCTCATGCCGAGGAGGACCGCAAGCGCCTGGCGGAGGTCGAAGCGCGGAACCAGTGCAGCGCCCGCGTGTATCAGATCGAGAAGCTGCTCGGCGAGAGCCGCGCAAAGCTCACCGAGAGCGACATCACGAAGGTTGAGGCGGCTCTTGAGCTATGCAAGCGCGCCCTGGCTGATGGCGGCGCCGATGGCATCCGGTGCGCCTCCGAGGCGCTTGACAAAGCCGCGCGCGAGGTGGCTGAGGTGTTGCATCGCTCCGGCGCGGCGGCCGGCGCAGCGGTTGATGCTGAGTGCGTGGACGAATCCAAGAAGCCGGACTGATCTGCCACTGTTCATTCCTTGGGTTGTCTTTTCACTTCTCACACTTGAGAATCAGTTGAGCGGTTTTCTTTCTGAGATTCAACACGCTCCGGCACACTTCGGCAAAACCACTGTCAACGTTCTCGTGCTCTTTCAGAACGGTTTCGACCTTTTCAAGCAGCTCCCGGGCATGGGAAGCTTTCTCAGCAATGGTCCTGGCACGATTGATCCTCTCATTGATCAGATGAAAATCCGATTCCGCCTCTTGGCACAGCGGACATTCGATCTGTTGGCGCACATCCATCTCCTCACACCTCCACGGTTTGTCAACTCAGCGCTATGCCCACCGTTTGCACGAACAGTGTCTTGATCCGTCCTCACTGGGTCTGCTTCCAGAGCTTACTGGAAGAGGTCCAGGGGGGACAACGGCCCTCCATCGCCGTGATCGGCCTACACGGGCTTACGGTCTCTGAGCGCCTCATGGACGTGCCGAATGATCTTCCCGCGGTCCAGCGGGTCAATCTTGATGAACTGGCAACCCGCCTCATAAGTCCGCCGACCGCGAGAGCGAGAACTCCAGATCACTTCGGCCTGCGCTTGAATCGGCGCCGTTTCTTGAGGGAGTGTCAGCTCCAAATCGAGCTTCGCGCCTTGAGGCAGTCGTTTGTTCACGGGAAATCGGATCCCGCCCCCGCTCACGTCCTTAGCTGCACGAAGCACGTCCCCCATTCCCGTGCCGACCACTCCGTACTTGACCTTGATGAACGAAGCTTCTATGCGGACATACATCCGGCTAGGCCTTTCCGTGTTTGACTTGGGCACCTTCAGTCTTGGCTCCTTGTTTTGAGACAGGTTCGCCGCACCTGGGGCAGAACTTATATTGATAAAAGAACCGCCATATCTTGCCGCACTTGGAACATTCAACGTTCCAGGGTGTGCCGCATTGGGAACAGAACTCAGCGTCTCCAGACGCGGCTGCTTGACATTTGGGACATTTGAACGAGGCCATGAATCCTCACCTCCCTGCCTGACTCACGTGTCACACTTCCTTCATGCTGCCGATGGTGATACGCACTACTCCTGTTCCGGAAGGCGCGCTGACCCAGCCGAGAAGAGGTCAGCGGGGCCTGGCCAACTCACGATTCCCCGGCGGTATCGCCCCGCCTGCGGAGCCTCACGCGGCTGAAGTCGCGGATTCCCCCGCTACCATCCAGGCTGACTTCGTAGCAGCCCAGGATGTCCATACTGTCGGGGATGGACTTCTTCTCGATCATCTCGATGGAAACGACCCAGCCGTCCTCACTGCGGGAGATGGCCACGACGCTGGACGGTTTGAGATTGATCAGCGGGGGAAATTCCGTCACGAGTTTATTTACCAACTCTGTTACTTCCATGAGACAGCCTCCTGGTTTGGTGTTGCGTTGTGGATCGGCGTTCAGTTGTCACCCGCACGACCCCTTTACCGGAGCATCGATTGCAGGGGATCTGCCACCCTCCCTTGGCCTGCCCGGTGCCGTGGCAGGCAGGACAGCGCTCGACAGGCTCAATGACGCTAACAGCCCCCTTGCCTCGACAGACTGCACAGGCCATCTGCGGCTGCGAGCGCATCCGGCCACTCCCGCCGCAGAACGCGCAGCGGACAATGGGTTCGGGAAGGTTAACGATTTTGCGCCCTCCGCAGCATGGACACCGGCCATAAGCCCTGAGATTGGTCCCTTGGCCCCTGCAGAATGCACAGCGCAAGTTCGCCCAGCCGGCTTCCGATTTGAGCACGGCAGTCTCATAGAAGTCTTCATCCTGGAGGTACCGGCCGAGCGCGCATTTTCTCCACCGCATATAATCTCAGCAATATTTCTCGATCAGCTCTTCGAGCAGCTGACCGGGTTGGGTCGTGTGGATTCTCTTGGCATCCGCGACATGTTGCTGCGCGGTCAGGACGTGGAGACACACTTTCCTGAAGAAGGGATCCCTCTTGGACGGATGGATGCCCCTGGCTTTTAGGACCTTGGCAATCTTGATGGATTCGCGGACGGAGGGCAGTTGCTTACGCTTGCACGCCTCTCGAAACGCCCGGACCATGTCCACGATCCTCTGGGCATCGTATTCCGCAATTCCGGAACGGCTCGCGGTGATGGCTACCTCTGTGTCTCTGTCAAAGTAGCCCACCTCGATGGTGACCAGCCGGTCCTTCAGCGCGTCTTGGGCCTTGTGGATGCCCGCATATTCCTCGGGATTCGACGTGAAGATCGCGCGGAACTTGGGGTGGACGGCGAGGTAGTTGTCTTCCCCACCGCCAGCAGGCATGTCCAGCAGTTTCTCTTCCAAGATGGAGAGCAGTGTATTGTTGGCCTCGGGTTTAGACCGGGTGAATTCGTCGTAGACCAAGGTGAGGCCGTGTTTGCAGGCCACCGTCAGACGGTTGTCCACCCAGCGCTTGACGACGTCCTCTTCCAGCTTCGTCACCGAGTGGATGTACTGATCCCGGAGACGCTTGAGGCGAAACCCGTACTCGGCTCCCACAAGATCGGGCGTCTTGAATTCATCATCGCCATGAATGAGCACGATGGGGCGGCCCAGCTTGGCGGCCACATGCAGCGCCAACGCCGTCTTGCCTGTGCCGGCGGGCCCGCAGAAATGCACGGGAAGATCCGCTGCGAGATACGCCAGGGCGTGTTCCACCAGATCTGCGACGTAAGGCGTGATGACAAAGCCGGCGTCGACGTCCGGTTCCAACAGTGTTGACAGACTTTCTTCCGCCATGCGTGCCTCTCAGTGATCTGCAGGATTCATTCTTGCGCTCCGACCGCGGCTTCTAACCGATCCAGACGTTCTTTGAGCAGCCGGTTCTCGGCCTGCACTTGATTCGTCTTGGAAGAAAGGTTGGGGTCCGTCTCCCACCAATCAATCCCGATCTCTTTGGCTCGTTCCACCGAGGCCACCAACAGCCGAATCTTTATGGTCAGCAACTCGATGTCGGTCAGGTTGACCTTGATGTCCCCGACAATCACCAACCCTTTGTCGAGGATGCGTTCGAGAATGTCTGCCAGACCCGTGGCCTGTACGGATTGGACGATCTGCTCAGCCATCTGGACCTCCTCTTAGATCGGGCCACCCGCGCGGATGATAAGCGCTGTGCCGAAAAGGACTTCTAATGTGCGCGCGTCGCTTCGCATACTTGTTTCCGGGAAACCTCTCCCTCTTTTCACGGAATGACCGACCACTACATGAGAGCCCCTAACGGACCCAAATCAAGATTGAGCTCCTCGTCCTGGAGACCAAACACACGCTTCAGCTCCCCCATCTTGGTCTCGAGTCGCCGGAAGGCCTCCCCGAGCCCTTCTACCTGCCTCTCGGTGAGTGTGCCACCTTCCATTTTTCGAATGGCCTGCTTCTCCATCAAGCGCCGCAGGAGTTCAATCAGGGTCAGGACCAGCTTCGCTAAGCCTCGCTCGACCTTCACAGGGTCAAAGTCGGACCGCCCTGCTCGCCTCGGCACGGGAGGCACACGCGCAGGATTGATTCTTGACACTGCCTTTTCCTCGGCCCTGGCATGCAAGCCTTGGGTGCCGTCGAACCGGCCCATTCCTGAATGGAGCCATTCACCGGGCTGCTCTTGCTCGGGGATCGACCGAGAACTCAAGACTGGCTCCGCCATGCATGCCGGTTGGACATCCGTGTCGGCCTTCGACTCAGCTTCTGCAGGAATGGGAGGCCCTGTACAGATCTTCGAACCAAGAGAACATTCTCCGGGCGGGCCAACCGGAGAAATATCAATAGGGTCCGCAAGGCGGGTCGCACGGCCGTTGCTCCGCTGCTCCAGCGTCGCTGATGAGGCAAGCACCAACTTCAAACCCAAGTGGACCAGGTTGATGTCTGCCACGGCTAGGTCTATCTCCCCGTCTATGACCACACCGGTTTCCAGTACGTGGTCGAGCAGGTCGAGCAAGGTTACGCGCTCGGATTCGAGCAGCGCGTTATGCATGGGCCACACCCTCAGACCTGCTCGTCTCGCCCTGCCCAGCGCATACAGGTAACTCGCTGAAGCTATAGGGCGGAAATGGCCCGACACGTTCGAACTCAAAACCGCGGGGCAGGTACTCTTGGCGCAAGGCGTTCACTCCATTCGCCAAGCTGCTGATAGATGTCTTGTCGATTAAGAGCGACGCATTGAGGACCATCTGGCGGCCGCTCGACTCCTGTGTCACCGGGTTGAACTTTGTCTCATAGGCCATCGAGGAGATCCGACGGGAGATCGATTCGAGATGGACTGCCAAGAGGAGACTGCTCTCTCGCCTGGCCGATTCCTCCGACTGCTTCCGTATGAGATAGGCCGTGCCGGAAGGCTTCCCCGCGAGCTGGGCATTGAGTTGGCTGGTGCGGTCGCGTTGAGCTTCGACAGCCGCCTGAATGCATTGAAGGTCACAAAAGACTTTGACTCCCCATTCCTCCTTACCCTGGAGCTTGCCGCACAGATCACGCAGCGTCCCATCCAGCGCCAAGAGGCTTTTCAGGAGCCGGTCCTCGGTTCTAAAGATCGTGAGGAGTTTCATGGGAATGACGGTTCCGAATCTCATGGCCACTTCGAGCACTCGCGCGTGCTGCCAGATGTGCTGTTCCAGCCACTGGGGATCTTTCATGCGATCTTTGAGAGCGTCCTCCCCAAACTCTTCCATGGCCACGTCTCTCACCAAGGCCCCCAGATTCCCGATGGGGAGGCAACGAACCGGAGAAGGCGTGTTGATCCCGTCAAGGACAGCCTGGACCCCGGGGTGATCGACGACGCCGTACAAGTAGATGGCCTTCGAGGGCTCCATCGTTCTCAGCCCTTCACTGTTTTCCTGTCTCATTCCCGCTCCTGAGCCGCGTTGAGCCTTGCCAGAAGCACATCTTCGGCTTTGCAGAATTCCGCTTCGCTGATCAACCCCGAGTCGTACAACTCCTGCAATTCAGCCAAACGCGCTTTAATCGCTGAAGCGTCGAACAGTTGGCGATCGGTTTCCTTCTGGATCTGCTCGGCCAGCCACATGATGCCCTTCACCGGCGCCAGGATCAGATCATCAAGCAGAAACATGGCTCACCTCTTGCAGGTTGATGACGATCGTCACGAAATCAAATGGCGCCACCCGATGGTTGACGGTCCATTTGATCCGTTCACCGGATGCGGCGCACAGCTCGCCTACCGCTCGATCAAACGCTGCTGTTTTCTCGTTTTCGATCAAGAAGGCCAGATAACAGATGCTTTGATCGGCATAGAGGTTCTGGCTGTTATCACGGACCTCGCACGCGTGCGGTTTCAATGCCTCGAGGATCTGTGCCGCCGTTGTTCTGCGCTTCTCCTTGACCATCGCCTGAACGGTCTTTCCGATCTCGATGTAATCGTAGTAGGCGGCAGCCGCAGGCTTCGCTGCCGCATTGGCTTTGAGTGCCTGGAGCGAGTGACTGTCCTCCACCACTTCTTGAAACACGGCGTCCATATGGGTCCAAGAAGCCCTGACTTCAACGCTATCTTTGCCGGAGATCCAATGCAGGAGCCGCTTGAACTCGTCGTGGCGCGGCCTCAAGACTTTCGCAATGATTTTCTCGTCGCTTTCGGCGATCGTCGAAAACCGGATGGGCAAGACTGCGTATTTTTCCATGACCCGCTCGATCGCCCGGTAGTGGGCCATGGTGTGCTCCCGCATGACCCGATACTTGATGATGGGGGAACTGCTCACCACGCAGGACAGACCGTCACAGGCCACGGTGACCAATGCATCGCCCCGGCCACCGATGCCCAGGGGGCCGAATGTCTTCGGTTCGTTTCCCTCGATGATGCAATAGAGATAGCGTCCCTCTTCCATGGCTACACCGCGATCTTCAGGTCGACAAAGTGGTAAGGCGGCAGCGCGTCGGTGTACTTGAAATCGACGCGGCTATCGTATCGGCTCCCAATTTCCAGGAGACTCCGCTCAAAGTCGGGGTAGGCGCCACGCCTTATCAAGAAGGCTCCCGCGAAGATGCCGTTATCGCCCAGGGGCTTTCCCATGCAGGCGTGGCGGGCCCCTGTCACGTCTCTTTTGAGGACGCTATAGAGTTTTCTTCCTTCCAGGTGTTTTTTTGTCTTCAACACCTCAGCCACGATTTGCCCGATTTTCAAGCGATCCTGGTAGGTCTGATCGTAGGGCTTGCTCATGATTTCGCGCTTGTAGATGGCGATCGTCGGATGTGTCTTCACGACCTCTTCACAAATCGCTTTCATGTCATGCCACGATGCCGTTACGGTTACCTCGACCGTTCCGCTCAGCTTCTCCAGGGCCCGTCTAAACCGTGAGTAGTTGCGCCGCAGGAGTTTGTTTACAGCCTCGATATCGGGAGCAATCGTGCCAAATTCGAACGGTAGAACCGTTTCTGTCTTGATCAGGTCGCTGAGTACCCGTTCGTGGGCCAGACAATTCTCTGGTGTGGCGGGCACGACGTCCGACGCCCATGGACTCACCACTGCTGCAATCTCCCGGAATGGCATGGCGCTGACTGCTTCTCTCCCAAGCCCACCGGCTCCCCTGCCCTTCTGGTCAGAGGCTTCAACAACGCCGTACAGGTAATACCCTTGGGCCATTCTGATTTCCCCGTCCGTCACTTCAGGTCCTTGCATCCATACGTCCATCCGGCCGGACCTTCTTTCAGAAAAACTACGCCCCCAGGAAGTCAGGCCGCCGTTCCTTGGAAATCACAACCAACGTTTTGCCGACCCCTTCTTGCGTCAGGGGAATTGCCTGAGAGGCGTCGCCTCCGACGGTCTCCCAGAAACCCAGCAAGAGTTGGTAGCTCGCGGCGAGCTTTTCAAACCGTTCCTTTGCTTCTGCGTCGGTGGAGTTTCGGTCCGGGTGACATTGGGGTGCGAGTTTCCGGTAGGCCTGCTTGATCTGAGACAAGGTAATATGATCGCCAAGCCCCAGCGTTCTCCGCGCCTCATCAACCGCTTGGAATTCGACCATCATCACATGCAGGTTGACAAAGCTGTAGCAAGGGAGCGGCCCTGCATACCGGAACTTCAGGATCCGGCCGTGCCGGTCCCCTAACCGATAGATCGCTTCCTCGAAGGGTCTCGTCCGCTCTCCTTGGACCAGGAACGCTGCGTTGAAAACCGTCTGTTGGGTGCGGTCTTGCAGCGAGCTGACTCGCTCCGACCAGGGCTTGAGTTCTGCTTCCATGGCCTTGGCGAACTGTGCCCTTTGCCGAGCGATCGCATTGGCGACCATGATTCCGGCAGCCACTTGTTCTTCGGGCGCAGGCCGCTTGCCCGCGGCTAATATGCGTTCCTTGTACGCGCGGACCTCTTCGCCCTGTTCCTCGATGAGCCTGAAGATCTCATTGCCATTCCACTCGGCCTCTACGTCGAATTCGACTTTGCCCTGAATCTGCCTCAGTGCATGACGCAGCGGGCGATGCGCCTTTTGGAGAAACGCCCTCACCTCCGGTTCGCTCCTGGCCACGGTTCCCAAACGCAGGGGGAGCACCGAATGGGTTTTCATCACCTGTTCCAGCACCTTGTTGTGAGCGAGGAGATCTTCTTGGGTCGTTTCGTGGATGTCACTCGACCCGTCACTGACGACTGCGCTCAGACCGTCGTGACAAACGGTGTAGATCACCGGTGCGCCGCTGATGCCCGTGAGGCCCCAGCGCCGCTCTTGCTTATCCTGGATGATCCCGTAGAGATACAATCCGCTGCCTTTGGTCTTGCCTTCAGCCACTTCCGGCTCGCCGCGGCCTACAACGTCGCCAGTTCGCTGCCGGCCGTCTTTCGGCGCAAGCTCATCGCCTCGCTCCTCGCAGATCGCACGGCTCACTTTCCGTCTCCTTGCTCCTTGGGACCTTCTGAGGCTCTGAGTGTTGACGTGGCTGACTTCCGCCAAGTCAATTCCTAAAACCGTGGGGTGATGCCATCGGTGCCTGGGTGAGGGCGCCGCCCTATCCCTGGCAATTCCCATGCCAAGAACTGACAGTCCCCTTCGGAATTCGAAGCCTCTCTGCACAAGAGAGTTGCGAGCTTCTATGCTCGAGCCAGCTTGTCAAACGGGTGTTCTGCCTGTGCGCTTTCACACAGTCCATGTGCGATCTCGCACAGGGGTAAACGCTGTTCCAACTGAATGAGCCTGCGCATCTTGCGCTAGAAGACGGAGACGACCAGCGGGTGTCTGCGCTGTAGGTTTCCCAAGTGGCCGATGGAGAATGGCCCAAGCGGGCTGGAGCAAGGCTAAGACAGTCCGAACTTCTTCATCCGCGTTCTCAAGGCAAAGCGGGTGATCTTCAGCAGCTTCGCGGCGTCGGTTTGGTTCCCGTTCGTTCTCTCGAGAGCCTGAGCCACCAGGGTTTTCTCAACTTCTTCCAACGCGACGCCGCCCTCCGGCAGGCGAATTGCGTCCTCCGTCACTAAACCCGCCGCGCCTAAAGCGAGATGCCGAGGTGAGATGAGCTCGCCTTGTTCGAGGATCACAGCGCGCTCGATGATATTGCGCAGTTCTCTGACGTTTCCCGGCCAATCATAGGCCGCCAGCTGCTGTTGCGCGGCGAAAGAGAGTCCGTGGATTTGCTTGTGGAATGCGCGGCTAAACTGCTCGACAAAATGCTTGGCCAGGCAAACCATGTCGTCTTTGCGCTCGCGCAAGGGGCCTACGGTGATGCGAAAGACGTTGAGCCGGAAGTAGAGGTCCTGGCGAAATCGTCCTTCCCTGATGAGTGTTTCCAGCGACCTGTTCGTGGCCGCAACAAAACGAACATTGGCCGTATAGTCTTGCGTGCCCCCTAAACGGCGCACGCGCTTCTCTTCCAAGACGCGGAGGAGTTTGGCCTGGACGGGCATCTCCAGATCGCCAATTTCATCCAGAAAGACCGTCCCTCCCTCAGCCACTTCCAGCAGCCCCTTCTTGGAAGCCTTTGCATCCGTAAACGCCCCCGCCTCATAGCCGAAAAGCTCGCTTTCCAACAATGTGGCGGGCATCGCCGTACATTCCACAACGACGAAAGGCTTCTCCTTGCGAAGGCTGTGGCCATGAATCGCCCGGGCCACCAGCGCTTTGCCCGTGCCGGTCTCCCCGATGATCAGGACCGTAGCCGGATCGGCCTGAATCGCCTCGGCGATGGCCTGGCGAAGGGCGTTCGTCTGCGGGCTCGTACCCACGATTTGCTCGAAGTGAATCGGTCGCTCTTCCTGCTCCTCAAATCCCAGTTTCACTTGCTTGAGTCGCTCGAGGTTCAGTACGTCCGTGACGGCAATCTTTACTTGATCCACCTTGAGGGGAGATGCAGGTGTGACGGCCCCATGGCTCTCCATGGCGTCCAGCTCTTGTTTCACCTGCTCGGGGTTTGCGGGAGCCACAACCGAAAGGTCCGGGCTTATGCGCCGCAGGGCTTCCAGGATCCCGACGGCTTTGCTCCCATCCAGGCCAGTGCCTAAAAAGACGAGATTGGGCGCCACCTGGGCCGCCCGCTGCAGTGCATCATCCGGTGTTGCGGCAACAACCACCTGAAAGCCCCCATCGGTCAGAGCTGTTTCCCAGAAACGCTGCAACCGCGGATCCGATTCAATCAAGAGCACGCTGTGAATTCGTTCGATCTCTGCGCCCAACGTCTCTCGTTTCGCCGCACCCATCAATGGACTCATTGATTTTCCCTGGCCCGTCTCCGGGACTCAGCAAAAAGCTCGAATGGAGCGTATGGTCCCTTTCGGGCTTTCATATAGTCCAATGCCGCACGAAAGTGAATCATCGTAAGCGAAATCTTGGCATCAGCTTTCCGTTCAATTGCCTCGCGGATCGCCCTCATGGCCGCCTCCTGGCAAACGGCCTCGACTTCGGCACCAGTGAACTCGCCGGCTTCCTTGGCTAGCCACTTGAGGTCCACATCCCGGGCAAGAGGCTTCCCTTTCGCGTGCACGCGGAAAATCATCTCGCGGACCTGCTCATCCGGCATGGGGAGCTCGAGCACGAGGTCAAACCGTCCCGGCCGGAGTAGGGCAGGATCGACCAGATCCGGCCGATTCGTCGCAGCAAGTACGAGCACTCCCTTCAACTCTTCGATCCCGTCGAGCTCCGTCAGAAACTGGCTGATGACCCGTTCGGCCACCAGGGAGTCTCCCCCGCCTGCGCTTCGTTGAGGAACAAGGGAATCGATTTCATCAAAAAAGAGAATCGCCGGAGCGGCCTGCTTGGCCTTGCGGAAAATCTCCCGGACGCCGCGCTCACTTTCCCCGACATACTTGCTCATCAACTCCGGACCCTTAATGGAGATGAAGTTCAGCTCACTCTCCGCGGCGAGGGCTTTCGCCAGCAAAGTCTTCCCGCAGCCCGGTGGTCCCGTCAGGAGAATGCCCTTGGGAGGCCGTACCCGGGCTTGCGCAAAGAGCTCTGCGTGCTTGAGCGGCCATTCCACCGCCTCGATGAGCCGCTTCTTGATCTCATCGAGACCGCCCACGTCCCCCCAGGTGATGTTGGGGGTCTCCACAAAAACCTCACGGATTGCCGAGGGCTCAACCTCCCTCAAGGCCTCCAGAAAGGCTTCTTGGGTAACCTCAAGCTTCATCAGCTTCTCGACCGGAATTTCCGCAAGGTCAAAATCGACCTCGGGGAGAAGCTGCCGCAAGGTCACCATGGCCGCTTCGCGGCACAGTGCGGCCAAATCAGCCCCCACGAATCCGTGCGTGATGTCAGCGAGTCTGGCAAGCTCAACGTCCTTCGCCAGCGGCATTCCTCGTGTGTGAATGTGGAGAATTTCCAAGCGCGAGTTGCGATCCGGGATGGGGATGGCGATCTCCCGGTCAAACCGGCCAGGCCTCCTGAGCGCCGGGTCGATGACGTTGGGGATATTCGTTGCGGCGATCACAATCACTTGCCCTCGGGACTCCAGGCCATCCATCAGGGCCAGTAGCTGGGCTACAACTCGGCGTTCGACCTGTTTCTCGCCGCCCATCTCCTCCCGTTTCGGGGCGATGGAATCGATCTCATCGATGAAGAGGATCGCGGGCGCATGCGCCTGGGCATCCTCAAAAACCTTTCTCAGGCGCGCTTCTGATTCACCGTAAAATTTCCCCATGATTTCCGGACCGCTGATGTCGGTGAAGTAGGCGTCGGTTTCATTGGCAACGGCTTTCGCAATCAAGGTCTTGCCGCAGCCGGGAGGCCCGTACAGAAAAACGCCTTTGGGCGGCTCAATGCCCAGCCGCTCGAAAACCTCCGGGTATTTCAAGGGCAGCTCGATCATTTCCCGGATGCGCCGAATCTGATGGCGCAAGCCGCCGATGTCTTCGTAGGAAATCGTAAGGCCGCGCTTTCCCTCGGCGTGCTCAACCGCCTGGAGCTGGATCGCAGTGCCGGTCGTAATGATCACCGGGCCCTCTTTGGGAAGCGTACTGACCACGGAGAATTCGCAGTTCTGCGTTCCGAATAATGTGGCGCGGATACGGTCGCCGGTGACCGCAGTCAGCCCTTCAAGAAGCCTTCCCAGGTACTGGTCGCCGCCCCGGCGAGCGCTGCGCATTAGGGTAAGAGGGGAAAGCACAATCTTCTCGGCGGTCTTGGCGGCAACTTTCGCGATGGTGATCTTCTCATCGAGGCCGGCCTTGGCATTCTCACGGATCAGCCCATCGATTTGAATCGTTGACTTCCCGCGGTCTTCGGGATAGGCAGGCATGACCTTGGCCACGGTCTTCCGCTTTCCCTCGATCTCGATACAACCGCCAACCTCTAACCCAAGCCGCTCCATGTCCTTGGGATCGATGCGAGCGATCGCTCGTCCCACATCCTTGGCCTGGGCTTCTACGACCTTGAGCGTCAGTTGCGTGTTTGCCTCCGGTGCCATCGCGTTATCCCTGCAAAACCCTTTCCGTTTCCTTCTTGCGCTCAGAGGGGATCTTGCTTAGGCGCTTCACGGAATCCAGGTGCGTCCTTCATCTTCATGGCGTTCGACTTATTCCACACTTTGGGGATTGCAGCCCGCACAGAATCGTCGGTTCGCCGTGGGGAAGAGCCGTTCTGGGAGTCCCGTTGTGGAACGATTCCGCGGCCGCAGGGTCGGAGAAAAGGTCCTCTTACAGTCTGTTACTCCCCCGGTCCCATGTTGCCGTGAACGCTGTCTCGCCGCACTTCACGACGAGCCTGCTTCAGGTTTTTTCGAGCGTGATCTCCAGGATCCCATTGCGAAAGTTTCTCTGGAGACTCTCCTTCTTTACCCGACAGGGCAAGAGGATCTCCTTGGCGTACCGCCGCTCTTTCCCCGTAGCACTCAGGTTAAGAATGTCGCCTTCCAACTCAATGGAAAGCCCTTCCTCACTTACTCCAGGCAACTCTGCGATCAGGCGGATGTGGCCCTGCTCGTCGAACAGATCGACGATCGGCTCTCGGACTTCCTCTACGACCGGGCCCTTGGGCGTCTTCTTGATGTTGCCGAAGGTTTCGAAGACCGGCTTGCCTCCGTCCAACGTCCGGATCGAAACGCCAAAAATGCCATTGAGGTCTTTGCCACCGGGACCCTTCGTCGTGAAGCTCTTCTCACTCCTGATCTCACCGCCCTCTTCAGCGAGTTTGCCGGCCAGCTCAATCAAATTGCCCAAGCCCTTAAAGAGCCCGCCGAAGGATAATTTGCCCAGGCCCAAGTCAAGTTCGATCGGTTCTTCTTCACGCCTCTTGTTGGATTCTTTCTTGTTCTTTTCTTGCGTTGGCACGGAGTTGCCCCCCCTTTACACAGTTAAGGTTGTGATTGCAGCGGGTCCGGATGAGCTCCTCGACGACGGCTAACATTTGCTTCCTCTCTTGTTTGCCTCCCAGTAGGCCACTGGTTTCACCGGCTAACACATCGAGGCAAATCTCAAGGAAGACCGGGTCGTGCGCGCTGGCGTGGGCCTGGCGGACCTTCAGGACTTTGCCGATGATGACGCAGGCGCGCACCGTCGGGTTATAGCAGCTATTGCTTAGGTCACGTAAGGCGCGCACCAGTCGGACGACGCGTTCGGCTTCTTGACGCACGATCCCGGAACGGGCTTCGGTAATCGCAACCTCCGTCTCTTCATCGAAGTGATCGAGATTGATCGTGACCATGCGGTCCCGCAGCGCATCTTGGGTCCTATGAACACCGGCGTACTCCTCAGGGTTGGAGGTGAAGATGGCTCGGAAGTTTGGATGGACCTCCAGACAATCACCCTCTCCACTGACCATGGGGAGCGCCAGTAGCCGCTCTTCAAGAATCGACAACAGCACATTGTTGGCCTCGGGGCGGGAGCGGTTGAACTCATCATAAATCAGCGTAAATCCCTCCCGGCATGCCTGTGTCAGGCGATTGTCCACCCAGCGCGTAGAGACATCCTCCTCCGTTTTGAGGACGCGCGAAATGAACCGGTCGATGACTTTTCGGGACCGGTAGCCATGCTCCCCGCCGATGAGATCGGATGAGCCAAACTCATCGTCACCAAAGATGAGCATTGTCGGTTGGCCGAGTTTGCGCGCCACGTGCATGGCCAGGGTTGTCTTGCCGGTGCCCGCGAGGCCCGAGAAATGCACCGGGTAGCCGGCTTTGAGATAGGAGAGCGCGCGCTCGGTGAGATTGCAGACAAGGGGGGTTTCAACAAAGCTCTCCTCGGGATCCAGTGACAGGACCGTCGTTTCCTCCGCGCAGATCATTTCACGCCTCGCTTCGGATGCCGGCGTCTCTTCGCGAGGACCGCGGTGGCCTTCTGCCAGGCGCTTCTTACTGCCAGGAGGTCTCCCCGCAACATCTCGGATTGCCTCCGAAAGCCTTGTAACCTCCGGGTGGTCTCTTCTCTCAAACGCAAAGCACCGGTCTTCAGTTCTTTCAGCAACGCTTGCCTCTGCGCGTGCGACGTTGCGATCTCTCGGCATAGTCTCTCCATCGCGTCAGGCCCTCCTCACCTTGACAGCTCGGTACTTGCGGCCAAGCTTCTTGCGTTCCTCTGAACCGCCGGGCTTCGGCGCGGGGCAAGTGGGCATGCCCTCCGTGTCGAGCCACCGTTGTTTCTGCAGATCGTGCCGGAGAACCATGAGACGTTCGTTTTTCGCTCTGATGGCGAAGAGCTTGGCTCGGGTGTCCTTCAATCTCTGACGAGCGCGCTCAAGGGATTGATTTTGGCGGACGAATTTCCGCCGCTCATCCTCGAGCTCAACCGCAATCGCTCTTTCGTTGATTTGCGGCTCAAGCTCCTTTTCGAAGGAAGCGCGGAAGCGGGCGCTGGTGGTCTGAATCCGCTCTGGCTCCCGGGCCAGGTCGAGGCCCGTCTTGATCTGCCGCATCGTACGCAGATAGTTGAAACTTTCTCGCCTCATCCCGTATGACCTCCCATCAAACGCTCGACACAACCACAATCCCGCCGGCAGTTCATGTTCATGCGTAGCGGCCCCTCGGCCGCCAGAATCCCCCTGTCGCACCGGCAATAGACACGCCGGGTGCGGAGGCGCACCCGGCTTTGCTAGCTTTCCATCAGACTTACCGAAACCAAGTGTTCAATCCGGCTTTCCGGCTCCCGACTTCCGGCGGATTTCGGAAAACCCCTAGCCACCCCCCTGACCACGACCGCTTAACTGGCTAGGTACAACTGTCCTTTCTTACGGATCGCCGCGTCCTTGCGCTTCAGCATGTGCTTTAGGATCTTTGAAGTTGCAACGCTCGGCATATCCATGGCGTAAGAAAGCTCGGCCAGGGTCAAACCCTCCGTGGCCTCCTTCAGCAGCTTGACGACCGCACCTTCTTTTTCCCTGCGTCGTCCTACCCCTGATGCGGCAGGTTCTTCGGGCCCTTCCGCCCGCTTCTTCTCCATGGAAGTCGTCATCTGTTGCCACGCTTGCCGGGCCTTTATGTGGTCATCGTGAAAACCATCGGTCAGCTCGTGAGCGGCCTTTTTCATTTGCCGGACCGTCTGGTGAACACCTTTCAAGAATGCTTCGGTCTGTTCTTGCAACGCCTCCATACGTTTCTTCTGTTCGGTGCAGGCGCGCCTGCGCATCTGCCTGGTCTCTTTGGCGTTGCCTTCGACATATTGCGCCAGAGACTCCCTCTGTGCCTCGGCCGTGTGCTTGCGCTGAGTGTGGCATCCCCTCAAGAATTGCGCCGCCCGTTTATGGTTCTGCGCGGCAAAGCTCGATAGGGACTCCTGGAGCTCCTGCCGCATCTTCTGGTGGTCCTTATGGAATACCTTCATCATGACCTGCGCTGCCTTGCACAAGTTCTCCGCCTCTGCCTGGACGGACCCGACGAACTTCGCTAGGTCTTCTCGTTGCCGTCCGCTCAGAGCGTTGTGGGCAGTCCGGAAGTGCCTCAAAGTCTCCCGAGTCTCCTTGGCCAGCGTCTCGGTAAGTTTCTCGAGCTGCTCGTGGAGCTCACCGCTCATGTGCTTTCGTGCGCTCCGGAACCCCTTGATTGCCTGATCCACTTCCTTGGTCAGGGTGTCGGCAACTCGCCTCAGTGTTTTCTGCAGGGTTTCGGTATTCTCCAGGCGTTCGGCATGGAAATCTCGCATCATCTTCCGCGTATCGCCGAGGTCGCCGTTGGTTTCCTCAATGATCTCCTTCAGAGCGTTCGCGCGGAGATCATGAGCGTGTAAGAAGCTGTCGGTCATATTCTGCATCTGATCCGCAAGACCCATTGTTGTTTCACCTCCATTAGCCCGTCCTTGGCGGGGTGTTGCCGGGAAAGTCATAATTCCTCACAAGCTGTTCGTTTGATGGACTCCATCGGTAATGCTCGCGATGGAACCATCGTAGCAATCACAAAAGCAGTGACAGGCTGGCTCGCGTGCCCCGATAACAGCGGCGTCAGGGCACGCGGAGCCACAACCTGCGTAATACAAGACTCACCCGCTTACGCAGCTGCGCCGGCGGTGAGCCCGATGGCCTCGGCGTACTTCAGGTAGGTTTCGACGGACGCAACCACGACCCTAGCCTCGATGCCGAGGAACTCGATCCCGACTAAGGACGCTCTCACCCAGGCATCGATCACGAGCCCCTTGTCCAGGACGCGGTCCAAAACTTCCGCGAGACTTGCACCTGCGATAGTTTTCTCGACTGGCATATTTGTTCACCTCCTTCCTTCGCTTCTTCTTCCACTCAAACTACTGACTTGCGAACTCGTGGCTCCCTCGATTCAGAACCATTGGCTCTCTAACGGCTTCCCGCATGAGCCGGAGCAGCTTTTCCACACGGAATGGCTTGTCCAGAAACGCCAGGGCTCCCAGCCCCCGCGCCTCTCTCTTCAGTTCCGGAGTGCCAAATGCGGACATGACGATTACAGGCATGTGGGGCCTAAGCGTTCTCATTCTCTTCAGGAGAGACAAATCTCCGGCGCCTTCCACATTCGAGAGCCGAAGATCCATCAACGCCAAGCCAATCTGCTGATCCCTTTGAAGATGTCCGAGAGCTTGCTCGGAAGTCTGCACGGAAAGCACCGTGTAGTTGAGGCTTTCGAGTATCTTCGTGAGCGTCCAGCAGAAGCCCTCTTCGTCATCGACGACGAGCACCCGCATCCCGCCATGCATTCCCGGCTGTGTTCGAAGATTTCGCAAAGCGTGTACCCTGATCTCCTCCACGACAAAGCGGTGCATTTGGCTGCTTCTCCTCTTGTGGGGCTTCTGCGAGCAATTCCATCTGGGCGCTTGCTGGGCAACCGTGTCTCTACTGAGCATCTGCTCTGCCACACGGAGCGGTCTGCGGCCCTTGCGGAAGACTGTCGCGTAACCTGAAGGAGACCCAACGGAATACGACGCCTCAATTGTTCATCGCGAGACCGTCGGCAAGAACCAGGATGGCCGGTGCGCGGAGAACCCTGGAACCCGCGCCATACTCTCTGGAAAAGAATCCATGGAAGGTGACGAGAATGAGGCAACTCGCCTCGAAGAGCGCGTATCCTCAAGAGCGATGAGCCGTTCTTGATTCGGGAACTGAGCCCAAGGCAGCTCCGTCAGACTGTTCTTGAACGGAACAGACCCTTCTCAAGATCGGCCATTCCCCGCTCAGCCCCACACCATTCCACTGCGCATGGCAAGCGGCAGCATCTCGGGGGCGTCTCGCCTAGAGACTCTCTTTTTGACGTAGCTTGCTAAATGGCAAGCGGAAGATGAGATAAGAGACTTGGATATCGTTGGCTAGATACTTGTCGATCCGGTGGGCCATGCCGGCAAAGAGGATGCCTGTTTCACCCTCTTTCAACGTCTCATCGATTCGCCGGGCAATGAACCGGTCACGCCGGCGCAGGAGCAGCTTTCTCTTACTGCTCAGCGCCTTGGCTTTTTCTCGTTTCTCAGTGGGTTCAAGCTCGCTCGTGATCGCTTGGATGTAACGGTATTCCTCGAGCAGAAGCTGCACATCTTCCGTTCCTTCCAGTAAGGCGCCACGCCCGACCAGGGAAAGCACAAGCCGGTGATTCTGGCTTCCTTGTGCCGCTACATCGCGTACGATGTCCATCTCCCTGCCGCAAAGGGGCAGCCCATCCTGGTAGATCCGCACCTTCGAGCGGCCGATATCCAACTTGCATAAGCGCTTTCGAATTCCTTCCCACATCTCGTCCACGGCTTTGATATGTTCATTCCAAACACACACGCCGAATTGATCGGTGAACTCCTTCTTGTGCGGCTCGGCCACCGTCCCCATATCGGCCTCGGAATGAATGACTGGCACGTAGATTAGCTGGCGCATTCGAGTTGTTTATGCATCGTTTACGAGTTCCCCCACGAGTTCGTTCACCAGGCGTTTGAGATCGTCGAGATCAAACGGTTTGGAGATGAACTCATCGGCCCCCAAGCGCATCGCCTCCCTCGCGCTCTCGATGTCCCCGTACCCGGTCATCACGACCACGACGAATTTCCGTTTGATCTTCTTGATGCGCCGCAAGCACTCCAGCCCGTCCATTTGGGGCATCTTAATGTCCAAGAAGAGGATGTCCGGTGGATTCTCCCGGATCTTGGCCAGGCCCTGCCAGCCTCCGACGGCCGTCGAGACCTCGTAGCCCATCTCTGTCATGATTTTCGAGAACAAGTTGCAGAGCTCCGGCTCGTCATCCACCACCAAGATCTTGGAAGTCATTGGCATGATCCTCGGCCTCGTTTTGATGTGTTCGAAAAACCAAAATCAGCGAATCGTTTCCACTCCATGTCCGAGCCTCGCATCCAACTCGGCGACCTTTCCTTGCCGCTCTTCTTTGCTCCCGCCGGATGGCAAGCGATACCCGCACCTGCCGCCTTTTCAGCAGAGGGCGTTTTCAACAGCGCCAGCAGCCATCCATGAAAGAATCATGATCCATGGTCCCGTATTATCCGGTAGATCTTGATCTTGTTATAGAGGGTCTTGTAGTCGACCCCGAGCCGGCGAGCGGCCTGAGCTTTATTCCAGTGGCAATTCCACAGCGTTCTGACGATCAATTCTCGCTCAGCCTCTTTGGCCACTTGCTTGATCGAGGTGGCCTGCGACGCCCCGGCTCGAAAGGCCGGTTGTCCCGCTGGAAAGTCGCTGTCTTGTTTGGAGGTGCCGGAGGTTTCCGATTGGGTTCGATGTTCTCTCGCCACATGTATCAATTGGGCTGGGAGATGCTGCGGGAGGACCCAATCTTCTGCGAGGATGACCGCGCTCTTAAGGGCGTTCTGCAGTTCCCGGACGTTGCCGGGCCAGTCGTAGCGATGCATGAGCGCGATCGCTTCGTCCGAAATACCCTGCACCGATCGGTCCAGCTCACGATTGAACCGCTCCAGAAAGAACCTGCTCAGGAGTTCCAAGTCGCCTTCTCGCTCCCTCAGCGGAGGCAGACAAATCACGAATACGTTCAAGCGATGGAAGAGGTCGTCGCGAAAGGTCCCACGCTTCATCAAGTCCTCGAGGTCCATGTTTGTTGCAGCGATCAGCCGCACATCGACGGAAAGGCTTTCCTTACTCCCAAGTCGTTCCACCTCGCCTTCCTGGAGCACCCGAAGCAGCTTCATCTGGACGTGAGACGCCAAGTTGCCCACCTCGTCCAAGAAGAGCGTCCCCTCGTTGGCGCGCTCAAACCGGCCTGGCTTGCGGTCCAGCGCTCCCGTGAAAGCCCCTTTCTCATAGCCGAAGATCTCGCTCTCGACCAAAGCCTCCGGCAAGGTCGCACAGTCGAGTGGCACGAAGGGTTGATCTCGCCGGTGGCTATCGGCATGGATCGCGCGGGCTACGAGTTCTTTGCCGGTTCCGCTTTCCCCGCGCACCAACACCGTCACGTCGTGCGTGGCGACTTTCCGCACCAGCTCAAATACTTTCTGCATCTGCGGGCTCGCACCGATGAATCGGTCCCAGGTCCACCGCTTGGAGACCTGTTTCTTCAGACCATTGACTTCGCGGCGCAGGCCCACCGTCTGGAGGGCATGTTTCACGATGATCTTGAGCCGGTCGTTCGGCAGCGGTTTGATCAGGTAGTCGTAGGCCCCGAGCTTCATTGCCTCGACTGCGGTACTCACCTCGCCATGGCCGGTGAGCATGATCACCACTTGCTTGGACCTCGACCGCTGTATGTTCCGTAGGAGTGCGATCCCATCCTGCCCAGACAGTTTGACATCTAGAAAGACAACGTCCGGCTGCTCTTTCTCGATTTGGGCGAGGGCCTCTTCGCTCGTTTCGGCTGTGAGGACTTCGTAGCCCTCTTCGCCCAAGACCCGTCCAAAAAGCCAGCCCACCTCGGGCTCATCATCAACCACCAGGATCTTGCTGGGCACTATTTTCACGGGCGATTTATCCAGTCGGCGATTTCTCGTGAGGCGGCGTGATCGGAATCTTGATCGTGAAGGTTGTCCCTCGTTGGCGCCCTCGCGTTCTGCTCGCATGCGTGAGGCTCCCGTGATGGTGATCGATGATCCGATGGGAAATGGCCAGCCCCAGCCCTGTGCCATTGCGCTTCGTCGTGAAAAAAGGTCTCGGGAGTTGTGCCTGCACGTTCCGGGGAATCCCGCATCCGGTATCACGAATATGGATCACGGCTTGATTGTTCCGGAGATCAAACTGGGTCTCGACGGTCAGCACTCCACCCTTGGGCATGGCCTGGATGGCATTCATCAGGAGATTCGAAAACACCTCGTCCATAAGACTGTGGTCGCACGTCACTTGGGATGGTCCGCGATCGAAGCACTTGACGACCTTGATCCGTTGAGCCAAGCACTTGGGGTGGGCCAGACAAAGCACCTGTTTGAGGTTTTCGTGCAGATCTCTCGTTTCGAGTTTGAGCTTTCTGGGACGGCCGTAGTCGATCAGTTGTGTCGTGATTTCATCGAGCTGTTTCACCTTGTTCACGATCACGCTCGTAAACTCACGGAGCGAGTGGCCTGGAGAAAGTTTCGAGTGCAGATACTGGATGGACATCATGATGATGGCCAGTGGATTGCGGATCTCGTGGGCCACGCTGGCAGCCATCTCTGCCGAAACAGTCAACCGTTCTTTGCGCACGAGACCATCCTGCGCTTTCTTCAATCGCTGGTAGGCTTCGTCGAGCTCGGCCAGCAGAGATTCGCTCTCGGACTGGGTGCGGCTCAACTCCCACGCGAGCTGTTCCTCCCTGGTCGCGTCGCTTATGCTCGCTACAACAAGCTGCGCGCCCCCCTCCGCCGGTTCAAGGAGCGAAAAAGCGAGGGACACCGGAATTATGGCTCCGTGGGAAGTTAAGCAGCCCGCTCGAAGGCCTTTGACTTTGTGCCCCATGGCAACTTTAGCCATGGCCTCGCCAATGGCCGGGCGGAACTCACGGGCAAAGAGCTCAGCTATGGATTTGGCGACCATCCCGCCCGGATGCGCCCCCGCCAGATCTGTGAGCGCGTCGTTGGCGATGAGCACATTGCCCTCGAGATCGCACAAAGCGGCGGCTCCGGGGAAGGCTTTGAGAAGCGCCTCCCCATCCGCGTGGATCCCTGCAGTGAGCTGTTCCACAGCTACTGGCACTCAAGCCTCCTGAAGACAGCCGGACCAACCCTCCACGGCCGATTGGTGAGTCTCATGGAAGACTCGCCCGGCTCTGCGCCCCGGCCGAGCCCGTTCACATTTGGTTCGTTTATCCCCGCCTTCATGTAGGGAGCCTGCATATCGCAAGGGTTTGAGCCCTTAAGAGACCGTGCGAAGGCGAAAGCTATGAGCCAACAACCGAAGTCGGCTCGACCCAACGCTTGCAGCCAACGAAAACCTGCTCTATTGAGGAGCGTTACGTCATTGTGAGGATGAAGGGAAGGGGAAACTGCTCCGTGCCAGGCGAGGCTGCTCCAGGCAGGACGAGGGTGTCATCCAAGACCCTCAAACGTCGCTTCAGCCATTTCAATGATGCGTCACCCGATTGCCCTTTGCTGCAACGAGGAGACGACAAAAAAGCCGGCTACCTCCGTCTGTACATCCGCGGCAAGATCATGTTCCGGCGAATGCTCGCAGTCAAGATGATTCCGCTAATCTGTCACCGGAGGGGTACTCTTGTCGCCGAATTGCCGCAGTGGAGGATGCGCGACAAGAATTTCGATCAAGAACAGCTCTTCCTGCATTGCTCGTATCTGTCTTGCGTGGGCACACAGGCGCAGGCGCTTCGTTTCCCGCGTCCTTCTGCGGCCGTTTATCCCCACCCAGATGTCAAGAACCAAGTCCATGCTTTCAACTGCCTCAAAAGAACTTTAGAATACCAGCAAGTACACTTCTTTCTCGTCGTCCAATACCACGCCTGAGAGACTGTCAAGGATGCACACTGTTCTCTTTTATACAGTCTTGCGGAGATCTTCCTGGTAGCGTGAACATGGCCGCGGAACGCCCACATAGCGATGGTGTTTCGACATGAATATGAAACCAAAGAAACTCAAGAACAATGGGAGTGCCGGCTCTTTCAATCCGCAGGTTTTTCTCGATACCGCAGGGCTGGCGAGAAACGTTGTTGAATATCGGAGAGGTGAATCAGTCTACTCTCAAGGTGATGCTGCGGAAACGGTCATGTACATCCAGAACGGCGGCGTGAAATTGTCCGTGGTGAATGGGGCCGGGCGGGAAGCGGTGGTCGCGATGTTTGGTCCGAGTGACTTTTTTGGCGAGGGATGCATGGCGGGTCAGCCGCTCCGGATGGGCACGACAACAGCCGTTACACCGACCACCCTTCTTGTCATCCAAAAAGAAGAGCTGCTGCGCGTGCTTCACGCGGAGCATGAGTTATCCGACCATTTCATCTCGTATCTGCTCGCGCGCAACATCCGGGTCGAAGAGGATCTGATCGATCAACTCTTCAACTCCAGTGAGAAGCGCTTGGCGCGCACACTCCTGCTTCTCGCGCGCTACGGGGAACAAGAACAACCTGATCGCATCCTGCCAAGAGTTTCTCAGGAGACCCTGGCCCGCATGATCGGAACCACGCGTTCGCGCGTGAATTTCTTTATGAACAAATTCAAAAAACTCGGCTTCCTCGAATACAACGGCAAAATCAAAGTCAATAAGTCATTGCTGACGGTAGTTTTACACGAGTAAACCGACACGGTCGTCTCCCATACTTGGGACGCGATCCAGGACTCGGCAGAAAAGCCCGGCAGTCAAAGCACATCCAAGCCGAATGGTTCTTAGGCAGCCACGGGTTATGCGTTATGCGACTCGCAGGCAGGCGCTATCGTAGTTTCGAGCTAAGAATTCTTCTTGGCTCCAACGACGAGCAAGACGATTCCTCCGACCAGCGCCAGCCCGCCGAGTATTGGCGGAATGGGAAATCTGTCTTGGGTCTCTGCCGTGACATGCATTGGTCCTACATCCATTACTTGTCGGTGATGGGTGTAATTAAATCCTTGATAAGCGAGGGCCAGCCCGCCCAGAACAATCAAGAGAATCCCAATCCAAATGATCGGTTTCATATTCTTCGCTTTCGCAACTGCACCATCCGCCTTCGCCCCTGAATTAAGTTAATTACGAAGATGGCCAGAGCCACGAGCAGAAGGATGTGAATGAATCCACCGAGTGTGTGGGACGTGACCATGCCCAGGAGCCAAAGGACAAGTAACACAACGAGAACTGTCCACAGCATTGCTGTTCCAATCTTTCAAAGAACCCGTGCTTACAGCGCTTGTGCCGCACCTGGAGATCGTTCTGCTGATCTCCCAGATGATCCATCGTAGTCGGCGCGAAACGGCACGTCTGTTCACATGAGCACACTTTCGACTATTCCCGGATGGCGTGGATGGACGCAGGGTGGGTGATGCTGGGCAGGATGGTCTTCATTGCAAGATGCCCGTTTCGAAGTTCCGATGGAACGACAGTTGGCCGCCTGGCGCCTTAACTTCAATTTCTCTTGCAGGTTGCTTCTACGGCATTCCGTCAACTTCACGGGCGCGCACAACGAAGCGCTTCGGCGCCGGACCCACATAGTGAAACGGGAAGCAGGTGAGCAAGGTCAGGTCGTGACCGGTCGATGAATCCAAGACGCGAATGTCCGTGGGGGCAACGACTTCGATCGACTCCACACGGTACTCAAAGCTGCGCTCTGGAGTCTTGAATTTGATCTCGTCGCCCAGGCGAATATCGCGGAGCGGGCGGAAAAAAGTGTCCCGGTGACCAGCTAAGGCGACATTGCCCCATTCGCCGGGCAAAGCCGATTTTGAGAGGTGTCCGACGGCCCGCCTCAAGGTGACGGGGGAGTCGCCCTGGACAACGATGGCCTTGAGCCCCAAGCGAGGCACTTCTATTTCGCCGATCACATCACCTTCCATCAAAATGTGCGGTTCCGAGAGGAGGCCTGCTTGCTTGAATTTCTTCATCTCCAGGGCCTGATAGGCGTGCGAATCAGCCAAGACGAAGCCGGCGTAGCCCAGGGCGAGAATGCCGAAGGCGAGGAAAAAGTAGCAAGCACCACGGAGGATATACCTTCGCGCTGACGAGACTGTTCTCGTTGGCTGAGAGAGCGGATTCATCTCGTCCCCGACCCCAACTGCGCTGTGGGCTGCTTCTGCGCCGCAGGCGAGTAGCCCTGCCGAGTTCGCACACGCAACTTGCCATGGCCTGGCGCAGTGACCTTCACTTCGATCTTTCGAAAAGCATCAGCACCCTTCAGGTTCTGTGGCACATAACCAAGCATGTACTGCTCGCGAAGATCGCGGGCGATTTCTTTCGACACGTTTGCGACGGATTCGCCTTCCTGCGGGAAGTAGGCGATTCCTCCGGTATCTTTGCAGAGCCGCCGGAGAAGACCCGGATTCTCTTCCCCGGCATCCGAACCGACCAGGGCGATGGAGTAGATCAAAGACTGCAATTGGCGGGCCTGTGCCAGCACCTGCGAATACTTGAGATGGCTGGCATTGTCTCCCCCGTCGCTGATGATGATAAGCGCCTTCTTCTCCAAATGCCCGTACTGCAAGTGATGTAGGCCCTCGCTTACTGCATCGTAAAGCGCGGTTCGTCCCCGCGCGGCGACGGCTGTGAGGGCTTCCCCGAGCTCCTTCGGATCGTTCGAAAATGCCTTCCCCCTCATGAGTTCAATCGAAACGTCATCATTGAAATCCACGACGAACATTTCATCTTGTGGATTGCTCGAGTGTGCGAAGTAGGACACCGCGGTAACGACATCCGGGAGCTTGGATCCCATACTTCTGCTGTGGTCAACGACGAGCCCCACCGTAACAGGAGTGTCTCCCTCTTCGAATACAGTGAGTTTTTGGAGCTGCCCGTCTTCAAACACGCGGAAGTCTTCCAGCTTGAGACCGGAGACAAATGTTCCGCGCGCGTCAGTCACGTTGACAGGCAGCAGGACCAGATTCGCGGCCACGGCAATTTTCGTCTGGCCGTCCGCGCTGGCAGGGGAACGCTCCGTCGAGAAAGATCGTAAGGACCCGGCGATGCCGAGGAAAAGCACAAGGGGCCCGAGGAAAACGTGCCCCCTGTTCAGAAAATGCTTGCAAGAATTTAGAGTATAGCTCACGAAGAAACTTTCTCGCGTCGCGGGACGTGATATCGACATCACGCCCGCGACGCGGAGAGAGCTACTTACGTCTACGAAGTGAGCTTCAAGACAAACTTCAGACCGAGAGCAAGTCCGATGGATGCCACACCAAGCAGTGCGAACAACGGCATTGAGCTTGCTGTTTTCGGCAGTTCTTTGGTTTCCGTGACCGGGGCGGCCGCGACCGGCGCAGGAGTTTCGACTGCGACGGCGGGCGGAGTGGTCTGTATGACCTCCGCTACTTGTACTTCCTTCTGCTCCGGCGTGACGGCGACGATCGGAGCCGTCTTTATCGTGTTGTCGTCAATCGTGTCGGCAACAATGGCTGGAACGATTACTTTCGCCGTCTGTGCCAACTGAATCGCACGAGCCCTTGGGTAGACGAATGCCTGCCCGTAGGTGTCGCCAGGATAGAACCAAGCGCGAAGAGCTTCCGGAGAATCGCCCGGTCGTTCACTGAACTTCATGACGGTTTCGCCTGTTGATACCAAACGGTAGTCGTTGATGGCAAGGATGGTGGTGATGATCTGGCTCCCATCGGCATTGAAAATCTCAACGATGTTACGGTCGTGAGAAGAATCCAACAGTCGAAACGTGTACGTCCCCGCAGGAAGGATTCTCCCGGGAACTTCCACGGCCTGACTGAAGGTGATGATGGTTTTCTTGTTCCATGTGTCTGCGCGAGCGCTGGGGAGCAAGGTGGCGCCCAACAGGGTGATTGCCAGCAAACCGAATACTGCTCTTACAATTTTCATCCGAGTTTCCTCCTGAGACTTGTGAGACTCTTCCGGTGCCTGGTTGCGTAGGGCGAAGCCGAGACGATCCGACGAGAGGTGATGGGGCCTGTGCGAAAGTCTCTTTGTTTTTTCCTACATGAACACTTTAGCCGCAACCCACAACGAAATCTGTTCACTTAAGCACACATTCGCATTTGCTTGCAGGCCCGCCACCTCGCGCAAACCCAGCATCGTGGATAGCCATTGGTTCGGATGAGCTGCAGAGCCAGAATCAGGGTCAGTTTGCAGGGCTGGCCGCGAGAATGGGCCGAGAATGAAGGGGCAGGCCAACCAGCTTCAACTGGTCCAAGGACGACAATACGCTTTGCCAGCGGGCAGAGTCCTTTTTGGTTTCAAGAGGAAGCGAGAGGTCAGAATAGAAGTTCAGGATATTGTCGCGCAGGTCCGGTGACGTCAGATCGAAATTCCGCGCCGCTAGCTGACCTAACAACTTTGCGTAGGTTTCGTCGGTCAAAGAGTACTCGGCTGCCTTGGTTTCTTTGCCAGTGTCAAGATCGGAGTTGGCAAATTCCAGTGAGCCGGCACGAACTTGCTGGAGATCCATGCGGTATTGGTCGACGGTCGTATTGATGCTCTTGAAATACATGTCCTCCGTCTGCGCCGTGGGGTTGTTGAACGCCAGCGCCTTGAAGGGGCCAATTTTGGGCATGAATCGCAAGAGCACGGCCCAAAAGCGAGTGCCGAAATCGGGCTTCGTGTAGTCCTTTCCCCACTCTTTTTCATATTCGGAGCGCGACAGGCGGTAGAGGAACTTCTTTTTCGCCAAACTGGGCGTTTCCTTCATCATGTCCTTCTTGTGGGTCCGCAGTGCGATCTGGGTCATTTGCGGGATCATCCGGCTGACCGCAAAACGATAGGAACCGATTGCCAGATCCTCATGTGTCAGCACGTCTTTCAACTCCACTCCGTAAACGATAGGGAACGCCCGCTCCAGCAGAGGCTTCGACACTTGGAATCCGATGAAATCGTGATACTGCTGCGACGCATAACGATTCTTCGCCACTTGCACCATGTCGAATCCGAACTCCGTCTTCAGATGCGCGGTGTGGTCCTGTGCGTACCTGACGGAATTACCGTACTTCGCCCGCAGCTTAGGATATTGCATGGAAACGGCCTGGTTGACGGTTGGATGGCCGGCGATATCCGAAGCATAGTGCGCAAGCGCGCCCAGGGCAAAGGCGTACTCGTTCGCATCCCGACTCTGCAAGAGCAGCTCTCGAACGAAGTCGCCGGTGCGAGCGTAGTGCACCAAATTGCTGAATTCCACACTGCCAAAGGGATAGTAGCCGAGGTCCTGGATGACGGCGCCGCCATAGGCGTAACCATGTGCCTCCTTGAGCTGGTCTTCCGTGAGCGTTGGAAATCGCTTGAGAAGAAGTGGGCGGAGCTCGTCGGTCCACACTAGGTCTACGATTTCCTCGTGGGTGAGCACGGAGTATGCGAACGAACCACTGCCGCACAGGAGCATGACGAGAAAGACTGCCACCACGCGGAGACCCCATGCGCTCCGGCCGCTGCAAGCAGCACTTTGAGGGAGCCGTGTCCTAATTTGGTTTCCTGAGTTCATAGACAAGTTTTTTCACTTCGCCAGCCGATGGGCGCACTTTCTAGCGTGCAAACCCCGTGGCGAAAAACCTAAAGACGTCCGAGAAACACGAGGACGACGACGACGAGGAGTGCCAGACCTAAACCCCCCGTCGGGACGTAGCCCCACTCGCGGCTGTGAGACCACCGCGGGAAAGCACCTACGAGTGCCAAGACCAAGAAGACGATCAAGATCGTTGCCAGCATTGGTTTCTCTTCCCTTTGTGCATCCAACCGTCGATATTCAGCCACCCTGCCCCAGCGCCGGTCTGATTCTCTGGCAAATCTCCGCGCTGGGGCCGGGTTGCATTGGCTCACCGCGCTCGATGAGCCCCTAGTTCAGGTAGAAGCTGATGGCAATGCGATCGCCGGGATATCTGCGGTTGAACAGATAATATCCATCACCGTAGTAGTCCACGTATACGTCATCGTTATCGTACCAGTCGCTCGACCAGTATTCTGGCCACGGGTCAACCAGACTGAACCAATAGCCGCCGTAGTGGAAGCGGCGGTGCCCGCCAACAATCCTCACCGGGAGACTGTAGAACCGGAAGAAGTGATCCTGGCCATAGTAGCTGCCGAAACGGTCCTCCGGAATGCGGTAGCCGTGGTAACCGCCACGTTGCTGCCAGGTGCGGTGCTCGGACTGCCAGTTATGTGCACGATCACCCTGCCATGCGGCCTGCTGTTGGCGTACCTGAGCAGGAGTCCGTTGTGGTGCAGGCCTGTTGGCCTGCTGCTGGCGCTGCTGCTTCTGTTGCTCCTGCTGCTGACCCTTGGCTTGCTGCTGCTGTTGCTTCGCAGAGGTGGCTTGCTGCTGTTTCTGCTGCTTCTGTTGCTCCTGCTGCTGACCCTTGGCTTGCTGCTCCTGTTGCCTCGCAGAGGTGGCCTGCTGCTGTTTCTGCTGTTTCTGCTGTTTCTGCTGCTCCTGCTGCTGCCCCTTGGCTTGCTGCTGTTGTTGCTTCGCAGAGGTGGCCTGCTGCTGTTTCTGCTGTTTCTGCTGCTCCTGCTGCTGACCCTTGGCTTGCTGCTGTTGTTGCTTCGCAGAGGTGGCTTGCTGCTGTTTCTGCTGTTTCTGCTGCTCCTGCTGCTGCCCCTTGGCTTGCTGCTGTTGTTGCTTCGCAGAGGTGGCTTGCTGCTGTTTCTGCTGCTTCTGTTGCTCCTGCTGCTGACCCTTGGCTTGCTGCTGTTGCTGCCTCGCAGAGGTGGCTTGCTGCTGTTTCTGCTGCTTCTGTTGCTCCTGCTGCTGACCCTTGGCTTGCTGCTGTTGTTGCTTCGCAGAGGTGGCTTGCTGCTGTTTCTGCTGCTCCTGCTGCTGCCCCTTGGCTTGCTGCTGCTGTTGTTTCGCAGCGTTGGCTTGCTGCTGCTGTTGCTGTTTTGCGGGCTTGGCCTGTTGCTGTTGCTGCTGCTGCTTCTCAGGCTTAGCCTGCTGCTCCTGTTTCGGGGGCGTAGCCTCCTGTTTCCCCTGGCGCTCCTGCTGGCCGCCAGCCGAAACAGTGATCCCGAGAAGCAGAAACAGAGCCGTTGTACTAATAACTCCAATCAGTTTCATGGTGTTGCCTCCGTCATAGCGCGCTCATGCGCCCGTCACTCGTCGTAGGTGGCGGGATGACTGCTCCTGATCGTTGATTCCGGTCCGTGGCCTAGAGATCTTCCCTCGGCCGTTCATCCTGCTTCGTTCACGACCCAAGCCGGATCCGGGAGAGAGAATGAAAGGCTCCAAAAATGTTCAGCAGCCACAACACAACACAAATGACCACGACTGCGTTCAAGATCGACTTGATGCTGCCTGCCATGGGGATGAAACTATTCACCAACCACAGGAGGATGCCAACGACGATCAGGGTCAATAGAATGTGAAGGAGAGGCATACTCTTTTGCCCTTCTGTCCTTGCTGCGAGACACTTCTAGCTTGGCCCCCACGAATTGCTGCGTGCTCTGTCTGGTGCGGAGAACGTATTGAATCGCTTCAATTCAACGAAGGGCTGGACTATCGATCCAGACAGGCCCCGTGATTTACGTTCTGCAAGACAATCCTAGGCTCCGTCGAGACACGCGTCTGTTCACTTGTATACAGTTTCGCAGTTTATTTGCGCTGAGATCGTTCCTTACAAGGCTGATGAACGGATGGCTGGAATTCATTCTTTCGTATAATCGAGGCCCTGCGGGCTCCCCCAAACACACGAATGTCCGTCCTGCTCATCTGAGCGAGTCGAGTTTCCTTAGTCCTATCGCGAACGAGAGCTACCGAGTGTTGCACGTCGGACTGGAGGCGGCCCTGACCGGGTCCAAGTCCAGTTGAAAGCGGTGGCTCTGCTGGGAGTGCATCCCTCCAAACAGTCTTGCCTCAATTGGTATGGTTTTGCTAGGCTATCTCTAGGGAGTAGTTTTATGGACGGAGTCGCGATTTCTACCCATAAGAAATCCAGAAGTATGTCCGCCAAGAAGGGCGCATTCAACGTCCAAGCTTTTCTCGATTCGGCTGGCGTGGCGCGAAAAATTGTAAAGTTTCGGAGATCGGAGAAGATCTACTCTCAAGGTGATCCGGCCAAAGGCGTGAAATACATCCAAAAAGGCGGTGTAAAACTCTCCGTTGTCAATGAGAGCGGCAAAGAGGCGGTCGTGGCGGTTCTGGGACCGGGCGATTTTTTTGGCGAGGGATGCCTGGCAGGTCAGCCTTTCTGTATGGGGACGGCCACCGCGATTGTGCCCACGTCCATACTATTCATTGAAAAAAACGAGATGATGCGCGTGCTCCGCACGGAACATGCGTTCTCGGACCTCTTCATCTCTCATATGCTTACCAGGAACATCCGAATCGAGGAGGATCTCATTGATCAGCTTTTTAACTCCAGCGAGAAGCGCTTGGCTCGGGCTCTTCTGTTGCTGGCCCGTTACGGCAAGGAAGACCGGCCCCACGGAGTACTCCCCAACATATCGCAAGAAACGCTGGCGGGGATGATCGGCACGACGCGCTCGCGGGTCAATTTTTTCATGAACAAATTCAGGAACCTCGGTTTCATCAAGTACAACGGCGGCCTTCAGATCAACACCTCTCTCTTGAGCGTCGTGCTGCACGATTGACCCAAGCCGCCATATCCCCAATGGCGTGGCGGAAACTCATTCTCATTGATTCTTGGGAGAGAATCGGCGCGCCTCAAGATCAGTTCACGGAAACTAGCCCCGTGCGCACATTTCCTCGCGCCGGCGGGTTCTCCTGAACACGGCCATTGGCATGATGGCCTGCCTCAATGTCGCGATCGATCGCGATTGCGGCCAGGCACTTTGCCCGTTCAATCAATTGAAATTCGCTGGCAGAGGGGCTTCGTGGAACGCTACAGTACATCTCCAAACAACTGAGCTCTTCACCGCTCTCAGCAACGATGCCTGCGGAAAGGAACAGATACAGACCAAAGAGCGCCGCGTTCTGTGCAATTTCAGTGGGGCTTGTTGCATCGTCCTCGGGCAGGGAGATGAGAGAAACCATATTCCCTATCTGACAATCGAGAGCACTGCATATCCCATTCAGTACTTCCCGGAGGGGCGCTCGGGCAGAAATCGATTGAAGGATTTGTTCTTCCGCGCTCAATAAATATTGGATTTTGTCGTCACAATTGCCATGCACTTTGCGTTCTTGTGACCTGTCGCGTGAGCCCAAATGGTATTCATTCATCTGAGCCTACCCCTTTTCCAGGCCGTGTTCACATCACTCCCGATTTCGACAAAACTCAGGATTGGAAACTGCTTGGCGCGGTTAAGAGACGTGATCGGCCTGAGCGGCTCTTGGCTGCTTGTCTTTCATCGCGTATAGGGCCCTGTCCGCTGCGTATAGAAGAGTTCCGATGGTGTCAGCGTCCTTCGGATAACTGGCAACTCCTACGCTGACGGAAAGCTTTGGCTCCTCGTTATCTTTCGCCAGAAGATCGCAAATCCGCCGTGCCACCAATGCGGCGGCGGCGGCGCCTGTTTCCGGCAGGACCAACGCGAACTCGTCCCCGCCGTGGCGCGCTGCAGTATCTATGGTTCGGCAGGAGTCCGTCAGGATCTGCGTCAGCCTGCAGAGCGCCCGGTTTCCCGCCAGATGGCCAAATCGATCGTTAATCTCTTTCAACCCGTCGAGGTCCAGCAATAGAACTGAGAATTCCCGCCCGGTACGCTTAAACCGGCAGACCTCTGCCTCCAACACCTCGAAGAGACGGCGATGATTGGCCAAGCCGGTCAGCGAATCGCTCGATGCTTGCTGACGCAGTTGATCCTCCAGCGTCCGCTGTTCTGTGACATCGACGGCGATGATTTCATAGCCGACAAAATCTCCATGGTCGCCGTAGACACCGCGACCGCTGAGCCTGGCTTTCAGAGTCGCGCCGTTTTTCCGCTTCCACTCTATTTCGACAGGCTCGATACACATCGTCTCGTGAGATCGGCCGGCCAATGGCGTTGCCGGACCGAGATCGAGCACGATCTCGGACGCGTGGTTCGCCGCCAAAAGTTCCTCTCTCGTTGCGTAGCCAAGCATCGTTGCCAGTGCCTGATTGACGTCGACAAACTTTCCTTCAGCATCGCACCGGCATATTCCGTAAGTGGGATTGTCCGCCAGGGCACGATACAGCGATTGCGAATGCCGCAAGGCCTTTCCGGCTTTTTCCAGCTCTGCGCGCAGTTCCTTTTCGTTCAGAGCTCGGCGAATCGCCATGGGCAATTGAGCGACGTGCTCGCGCTCAACGTAATCGAAAGCACCATGAGCGGTTAGCTCCGCCAGGGATTCACTTTCCGGACCGGTGGTCACAAAGAGAAGCGGAATCTCCTGCACAGTCTGATGTAGGAGCTGCAAAGCCTGGGATCGCTTCCAACTCGGGCTGGGGTACTCGGCTACAACGACATCATAAGAGTGGGAGCGGAGCTGTTCTGTGCACTGCGCCAAGGTTAAAACGACATCAGCGCTGACAATAAATCGCGCTTTCTCCAGCTCTTGCAGGCAGTTGTCTACTACCTCCGCATCGCGGTGGATGAAGAGGACGCGGAGGGGCCGGCGTCTGTGAGAAGCCGTGCTCTCCAGACCGACATTCCTCCGATCAGACTGGATTTCGTTCTGCCCCAGTTCTGCTATGGATGCCATACACGGAACCACCGAAGCCGTCCATAATGATATGGATGGGCGGCCAGGATGTAGACCCCTCCGTGCCCACCATATGTCGGCAAGAAAGCGGAGTCTGTTCCATTTTGAACATCTACGACGTGAGGCAATCCCAATGAAAGCCCGGGCAGCGAGCCGGTAAAGCCAGGCCTGAGTGTGGCTTAGCAGGTGAGGTAATCGGATGCCAGTGTTCAAAACGACACAGAGAACAGGGTTTCTCGCAGCAGGGAGTGCGCTCGGTAATCGAGATGTCGCACTAGGAGAATCGTGATGATGAGTTGGCCGATGTGCTGCAATCGACGAATTCATCAGCAAAACGCAGAGGGGTCACTGAACGAAGAATTCTGGGCATGATTTTCGTGAGGCCGTTTCGCTGCGAGAGATGTGACCGCCGATTCTTCCCCTGGGCATTCACCCCTAATCCCAATTCATCCCGGCCGGCAACGACGTGGTAATCTAGGTCGCTCTTCTCGGATCTGCACTTTCGGGCGAAATGATGCTGCCCAGGCCTTTCTACAAACACTTGTTCCCTGCTTTGCTCGTTGGATTGGGGTTGCGTCTCTTCTTTGTCTGGCGGTTCCCATTTGCTTCCGGGGACACGCCCTACTATGAAGAGCTGGCCCGTAATTGGCTCTATCATGGTGTTTACGGCTTTTTCTCGAATGGACTTCTCTATCCATCCGACGCGCGCATGCCGGGATATCCCGGATTCCTGGCGGTCATCTATTCCCTGGCAGGCCCCGGGAGAAACGCAGTATTTGTGGCGCAAGCGTTCGTCGATCTTGCGACATGCGTTCTGACCGTATGCATAGCGGCGCGGCTTGCCGCCGGAGCCAGCGAACCGATCCGTAGGCGAATTACGATAGCGGCGCTTTGGCTGGCGGTCCTGTGTCCCTTTACCGCGAATTATGCCGCCGTGCCTCTCACGGAAGTCCTCACGACGTTTCTGACGACGCTGGCGATCCTTATCTTCCTGCTCCCTTCTGCCTATGAACCTGGCCTCATTCAAGAGAGGAGCGATCTTCTTCGCTCCGTTCGGATTTGGTTTCTGGCTGGACTTGTTGTGGGCCTCGGCACGCTCGTTCGGCCCGAGACGCCGCTGCTCCTCGCGGCTATCTTGCTTGTGTATTGGCTGCGCTGGTGGCGGCCGTTGAATTGGAGAAAGCTGACGGTGGCCACTCTTTGGGTGACCGTTGGATTGTTGCTGCCGTTAGCTCCCTGGGCCGCGCGCAACGCCCACGCGCTTGGACGAGTACAGTTCCTCGCCCCGCGCTATGCGGAAACCTTCGGTGTTGTCATGCCCACGGGGTTTTACGCCTGGACAAAGACTTGGATGTTTCGTTTCCGCGACGCCTATCTTCTCACCTGGAAGTTGCCTGTCGACCCCATCGCACTCAACGATCTCCCTGCCTATGCCTTTGATTCACCCGAAGAACGCAGTCGGGTTGCTTCTCTACTCGAACGTTACAATCGCGAGCGCCGCATGACCGGTCAAATGGATGCGGAGTTCGCGCGGTTGGCCCGCGAACGTACACGCCGGCATCCATTCCGGAGCTACGCTTGGATTCCCATCGAACGCGCTGCCGCGATGTGGTTCACTCCGAGAATCACCTTGCTCCCTTACTCCGGAAAAATCTGGCCACCGAGCGATGGCTGGCATCAAAGTCCGACGGGCTTCGAGACCACCCTTGGGTTCGCCCTCTTGAATTTTCTGTACGCGGGCCTGGCGTTACTCGGCGCTGTGCACTGGCGCGCGAGTCCTGGAATTGCCCTGATCGTGGCGTTCATCGTGATCCGCACCGCGTTCCTGACGCAGTTACAGACGTGTGAGCCCCGCTACGTCCTGGTGTGCTTCCCCGCATTGTTGGCTCTGGGGGCGCAGTCATGGCGTAGTCGCCCCTGGAAATTGGCCCCTACTGCGATGTCCAGCGTTTCAAGCGTTCGGCTCTCGCCGGCCCTGCCTGCTTGTCGTGATCGAGAAATGCGATAAGGACAAAATCGGAAGCCGAGTTTGCAGAGTATTCGGTCACAGGCCGAATGTCCTAGGATCTCTCAACTCATTTTGAGACGTGGGAGCTTGCTCCCAGGAGAGCATTCCGCTTCCCATCTGCTTGCCGGACGGCTGACGCATATAAAGAGACGGAGCGTCTAATCCGCTACGGAGGGTCAAATCAATTCAATCGCTGCTTTCGATCGCCACCAAAAAGCCTTAAAATAATCCCGATGCGCCCGTAGCTCAGCCGGAAAGAGCGTCTGCCTTCTAAGCAGAGGGTCGGGAGTTCGAGTCTCCCCGGGCGCGCCACTTTCCCTAGCAAAGTGAGCGTTTTCCAGGAAGGATAGGAGCGCGGCGCGATTGTTTGTACTTCGGGTTGTACCGGAGAGGGGCGGCGCAGAAGAACAAAACGGCCCGAAGCTCCAAGGCAGCGGCGTTGCTCGGCCAGATAAACGAGTGTTGGGCGGTCTCGAAAATGGTCACAGGAGGTTGCCATGAAACATGCCGTTGAATTGCTTTTTAGGATTGCCCTTTTGGTGTTCACCTGGTTGATTTGGCTGTGGGCGCTCCATCAACGGCTTTCAAATAGAATGAATCTGTTCATCATTGTAGGAGCTCTATTGTTAGTATTCCCAATCGTTTGGCTCGGGAGGAAGATACTCGACCGACACCTTACAACGAGCGGTGTCGTCTGGATAACGACGTTTGTCCAATTTGCCCTGGGGAATCTATTTGGCGTAACCATCATTCGAGCAGTAACCACTCATCAAGATTGGTCTGACTGGAAGCTTCCAATACCGGTTGAAATCGGGTTGTTGTTAGTCATTATTACCGGGGCAGCTTTTTTGCTGACAGTGGTAAACCTTGCCTTGAAAGGGTTCGGTGCACCCTTCTTCATTGCGCTCAGTCGGAAATTGGCGGCAGATTGGTTGTATGCTTGGACGCG
>Ga0187881_10000011_pt1 | contig 259204 bp, 228 predicted proteins | sample June2016WEW_19_1_2_FD_133017 | JGI IMG/M metagenome (GOLD analysis project Ga0187881, IMG submission 133017) | Peatland microbial communities from SPRUCE experiment site at the Marcell Experimental Forest, Minnesota, USA - June2016WEW_19_100 | ecosystem: Environmental > Terrestrial > Soil >... | reverse complement strand
CGTCCGCACCACGCTCAAAAACAATGCGCTGGATATCGTCGTCGCCACGAAAAATGTCGGGAGCGAACCGCTGCCGATGGCCATTGGCGCTCATCCCTACTTCGCTTTCCCCAGCGGCGATCGGCAGCAGGCACGCTTGCATCTCCCCTGCACCTTGCGGGCTCCGGCCAACAACTACGACGACGTGTTCCCCATTGGCCAGATCGTTCCGGTGAAAGGCACCCCGTTCGACTTTACGGCTCCGGGTGGCGCGCCGCTGGGCACGCTGTTCCTGGACGACAGCTTCACCGGCATCCAGCGCAATGCCGGCGGCAACGCCGTCATCGAGATCACGGATCCCGCGGCGAATTATGGCTTGCGCATTCTTGCTCTTTCGCCGGAAGTCAAGGCGGTTCAGGTCTACGCGCCGCCGGATAAGAACTTCGTCGCCGTCGAACCTCAGTTCAATCTGGTCGATCCGTTCAACAAGAAACTTTGGGGAAAGACCGACACGGGAATGGTCCTGCTCCAGCCGGGCCAATCGGTTTCGTGGCACATCAGATTGGAGCTATTCACTCCGGCGGCTGGAGCTGCCCACTAGTCCCGATCGCGGAGTCTGCCTAAACGTATCGACGCGCTGCGAAGATGCCAGGGGTACGGCAGCCCCTCTTCCGGGCATCACGATTGGGCCGCCCACTGGATGGAATCATGACCGGGAAATCAGAAAGGAACAACGCCATGCATAGATTCCGCCGCCCGGTTCTTGGGTTCTCGGTGTTTGTAATCCTCGGCCTGGCCGTCACCGCTCGCGCCCAATGGAACCCCCTCAATCCCGTCACCGGTTTCAATCAGCAGCCGGACGGCGTGCTCATCGCGCTCAAGACCGGTTACCTGCGCCTGCAGGTCTGCGCCGACTCGATCGTCCATGTCGTGTACTCGCTGGAGCCCGCCGTACCGCAGAGGACCGATTTCATCGTCACGAAGACGAGCTGGCCGCACACGGATTTCACGCTCCTCACGACAGCCTTCACGGCGGGCCAGCCGGCGAAGGCCATCGCCCTGAAGACCGCGCGGCTGACCGTGAAGGTAAATCTGGAGAACTCCGCCGTGGTTTTCGAGGACGAAGCGGGTAAGCCGCTCGCGCAAGAAGACAGCAGAACGCTGACGCCCGCCGAGGTGAACGGCGAGAAGACCTACCACCCGGAGCGCTTCGTCAACATGTGGGCCACCCAGGAGGCCTTCTATGGTCTCGGCCAACACCAAGCCGGCGTGTGGAATTACCGCGGCGAAGCCGTCGACATCTCCCAGGACAACACGAATATCTCGATCCCCTTCCTTCTTTCCAGCAATGGCTACGGCCTCTTCTGGAACAACGGCTCACGCAGCCGCTTCAATAACCGCTTTGTCCACTCCTTTTACTACAGTTCGGAAGTCGCCGACGCGATGGACTACTACTTCCTCTACGGCCCTGGCTTCGACAACATCATCGCCGCCTACCGTGAATTGACCGGCCAGGCGCCGCTCTTCGGCAAATGGGCCTACGGCTACTGGCAGTGCAAGAACCGCTACTCGACCCAGGAAGAAATCCTCGGCGTCGCTCACAAGTATCGCGAGCTGCACATACCGCTGGACAACATCGTGCAGGATTGGTTCTGGTGGGTCACCATGGGCGATCCCGTCTTCGATTCAAAACGCTATCCCGACCCCCGGGGCATGATCGACGACCTGCACAAGGACAATGTCCACCTGATGATGTCGGTCTGGCCCTTCTTCCGGCCTCACCCGCCGGATCATCCCGAAGTGCTGGATCCCGTTTATCAAGAGATGGACAAGCGCGGGTTCTTCATTGGGCGCACCATCGCTCCCAGCTTCCATCCTGTCGGCCAGGCGCTCTACGATCCGTTCAACCCCGAGGCGCGCAAGTACTACTGGAAGCTGATGAACGACGCGCTCTTCAAGATCGGCGTTGATGCCTGGTGGCTGGACACCACCGAACCAGAAACCGAAGGACGCGAGACCAACATCCTGGTCACCAGCAAGCTCGCCATTGGCAACGGCGCGCGATACGCCAACGAGTTCCCCCTCTTGACCACCACGGCCGTCTACCAAGGACAGAGAAGTGCCTCCGACCGGAAGCGCGTCTTCATCCTTACCCGGTCGGCATATGCCGGAAGCCAGCGCAATTCCGCGGCGATGTGGTCCGGCGACGTGGACCCCAATTGGGAGACTTTCCGGCGCCAGATTCCTGCCGGCTTGAATCTCTCCGTCTCCGGCATTCCGTACTGGACGACCGATATCGGCGGTTTCGTCGGCGCCAGTCCCAGCGATCCGGCTTACCGCGAGCTCTACGTGCGCTGGTTCCAGTTCGGTGCCTTTTGCCCCATCTTCCGGGCTCACGGAACCCGTTACAATCCCGACCAGAATGAGATCTGGTCGTACGGCCCGGAGGCGCAGAGGATCCTCGTGAGCTACGATCGCCTGCGCTATCGTCTGCTGCCGTATATTTATTCGCTCGCGTGGAAGACCACGAGCGAGGGATACACGATCATGCGTCCCCTCGTCATGGATTTCCGCACCGACGTGCGAGCTCAGAACATCGGCGACCAGTTCCTCTTCGGCCCGTTCATCCTTGTGAATCCGGTAACCGAACCCGGCGCCGCCGCGCGGCATCTCTACCTGCCCCAAGCGAAGTGGTACGACTTCTGGACGGGTATTGCGGCGGAGGGCGGCAAGGCGATCGATGCAAGCGCGCCCCTCGACCAGATCCCGCTGTACGTTCGTGCGGGCTCCATCCTGCCGATGGGGCCCGATGTCGAATACGCCAGCGAGAAACCTGCCGACCCGATCGAGCTGCGCGTGTATCGCGGCGCTGACGGCGATTTCACGCTTTACGAAGATGAGGGCGACACCTACGACTACGAAAAAGGAGTGTACGCCACGATTCCCTTGCACTGGGATGATGCCAAACAGGCGCTAACGATCGGCGAGCGAAAGGGCAAGTTCCCGGGGATGCTCGAAGCGCGCACCTTCCGAATCGTCTTCGTTGGGGAAAACCACGGCGTGGGAATCAGCCCGTCCGAGCAAGCCGATCGGGCGGTGCAGTATTCCGGTGAGCCGGTCACAGTTACGCCGTAATCTTGGACGAATTCAGGGGAGGTCATCATGCTGCTGTCACGCCTTTGCAGAATCTTCGCAGTGGCCGTCTTGGTTGTGTTCGCCGCACAAGCGCAAACGCCTACTCCTTCCACCACGTCTCCGACCAAGGTCATTCCCACTCAGATTCCCGAACGCAACGCCATCCTGATGGGAGCGGCTTGGTACCCGGAGCAGTGGCCGGAATCGCGCTGGGAAGCAGATCTGCGCCTGATGGAAGCGGCGCATATCAACGTCTCGCGCATAGCCGAGTTTGCCTGGAGCACCATGGAGCCCTCGGAAGGCCGCTTTGAATTTGACTGGCTTGAGCGGGCCATTCGCCTGGCGGAGAAACACCATATCGCCATCGTGCTCGGAACGCCCACGGCGGCGCCGCCCGCGTGGCTCACTTCGAAATATCCGGACACTCTGCGCGTCGAGCCGAACGGCCAGCGCGTCACGCACGGCAACCGCGCCCATGGCTCGGTCACTTCTGCCCGTTATCGCGAGTTCTGCCGCCGTATTGCCGAACAGATGGCCATCCGTTTCGGCCATGATCCTAACGTCGTCGGCTGGCAAATCGACAACGAGTATGGCTACGCCTTGATGTCCTATGACGACGATGCCCGCCGCCAGTTCCAGGATTGGCTCAAAGCGAAGTACAAGACGCTAGACAGTCTGAATCAGCACTGGACCACCGCTTACTGGAGCGAGACTTACGACAACTGGTCGGAAATTCCCATCCCCGTGGGCGCGCACAATCCGGGGCTTATGCTCGAATGGAAACGCTTCGTCACCTATGCCTGGAATGAATACCAGAAGAACCAGATTGAAGTAATTCGCCAGCACTCAGACACGCGGCAGTTCGTCACCGGAAATTTGATGGGCTTCTTCGACGGGTTCGACCATTACGCCATAAATGAGCCCCTAACATTCTCGTCCTGGGATGACTACGTTGGAAGCGGCCACCTCGACCCCGATTTCAACGGACTGTCCCACGATCTGACGCGCGGCTTCAAACGCCGGAACTTCTGGGTCATGGAAACGCAGCCCGGCGCTGTGAACTGGCACGCCGTGAACAACTTCCTGAACAAAGGCGAAGTGCGTGTGATGGCGTGGGAAGCAATCGGTCATGGCGCCGATGCCCTGAGCTACTGGCAGTGGCGCAGCGCTCTGAACGGCCAGGAGCAATACCACGGCACGCTCGTCGGCCCCGACGGGACGCCCGTTCCTTTGCTCGACGAAGTCAGCCAAACGGGAAAGGAATTTGCCAAAGTCCAGGACAGCCTCCGCGGCACGGAGGTCGTGTCGCAGGTGGCTCTCCTGAATTCCTACGAGAGCCGCTGGGCCATCGATTGGCAGAAACACACCTCGAAATACGATCAAGTCGGACTTCTCAAGAGTTACTACCACGCGCTCCGCGCGCTTTCTCAATCGATCGATGTGGTCAGCCCGTACGCGCCGCTCGGCGACTACAAGCTCGTCGTGGCGCCGGATTTGAATCTCATCCCCAAGGACCTAGCCGCTCATCTTCTCGAGTATGTCCAGAACGGCGGCCATCTTGTCTTGGGGCCTCGCTCGGGGATGAAGGACGAATTCAACACACTTTTGCCGCAGCGCCAACCGGGGTTTCTTGTGGACGCTCTAGGAGGCCGCGTCGAGCAATACTACGCGCTGGACAAGGATTTCCCCGTCACGGGCGCATGGGGCAGCGGCGAAGTCACCATCTGGGCTGAACAGTTGAAGGCCTCTGCAAAGGACGCGGAGACGCTGCTGCAATACGGACAAGCCAACGGCTGGCTCGATGGTCAGCCCGCGGTCCTGACGAGGGGTTATGGCCAGGGCCGCATCACCTATATCGGCGCCGTACTCGACGACAAACTCATGGCCGCGGCGGCGCAATGGATGGTGCAGAAGAGCGGAGTCACTCCTGCTTTCGGTCCCGTGCCCGACGGGATCGAGGTCCTCCGGCGAACAGGCGCCGCCAAGCAGGTACTCATCCTGATCAATCACAGCACAGAGAACCGCCGCGTTGCGCTTCCACACGCGATGAAGGCGCTGCTCGCGGGCGTCGATGAAACGACGGTCGAGCTCCCTCTCAACGGCGTGGAGGTGCTTCTCGACCGCCAATGAAATTGCGCAAAACCCTGCCAGCCGTTCGGATCGGCATGGTCTGATCCGTGTACGATCCCGTGGGCGGACCGAACGAACCGGACTAGTTCCCTTCGTCTGTCTTGGTTGGCCTCGTACCGGCTGACCGCGGGTGCCCCACCCATTGTTGGCCCTGTGTTCAGTTGTCTTGCGCCGCCGTTTGCTCTGCTGCGTGGTAAAATGCAAATGGTTGTCATCTCGGGGGATCTATTAAGCGCAGACAATACGCCTGGGGTTTTCTTTCCTTGATTGTTCTACTTGGACCCTCTTGCTTTGGGCAGACCGGCTTCAACCACGTAAAAAAAACCAGTGTCCGGCTACATCCGTGAGGAAGGCTCGAAACAAGGCGTTGAATCGGCCCGACTCGAATTACAGAATTCTGCTGGCGTGATCTTTGCGACAACCTATTCCGGTCTCGAGGGGGCATACTTCTTCGACGATTGGTGTGGTTCCGATTGCTACGTCATCGCCCAAAAGGATGGTTACTCGCCTCTCCGTCAGATGGTGCCCCCCTCTGAGGGAATGACTGGGATCCACCTGAACCTTGACCTGCATCCTCTGAGCCCAGAGTCAACCTCGACTCCCGCTGAGACGATTTCCGTGCACCAATTGGGTGTGCCTCCAAAGGCGCACGACGCTTTCGAAAAGGGTGTGAAACTCATGCGTGAGAAATCGGACTTTCACGGGGCCGTCGCCCAGTTCCAAAGCGCGATCGTAAAGTTTCCTTCCTACTACGAAGCGTACGCGGCAATGGGCTTTGCGCAGTACAGATTGGGCGATTCTGCGGTGGCGGAAGCGTCGCTCCGAAAATCGATTGAACTGAGTGGCGAGAAATACGCCGACGCGATGATCGATCTCGCCGGCATGCTCAACGATCTTAAGCGTTTCGCGGAAGCCGAGCCCATTTTGCGCAAAGGGATCGCGCTCCACGACTCCGCTTGGCGCGGCCATTTCGAGATGGCTCGCACCTTGCTCGGCCTCAAGCGCCCCCGTGAAGCAGAAATCGTTGCCATGAAGGCTCGCGATTTGAAGCCTGACAATGCAGAAACCTATCTCTTGCTCATCAATACCCATCTGCAGACGCATGACAACGCTTCCCTTCTGCGCGATGCCGACGCCTTTCTCAAGCTCGTACCCACTGGCCCAACCAGCGACCAAGTCCGCAATATCCAGGGACTAGCGGAGAAAGCTCTTGAGGAAACGCGAGCCCAGTCTCCTCAATAGCCCCAGTAGTATTTCGATCGGAGCCGCCCCACTCGCTTCTTCCGGAAGACAACGGTGCTCAGCGTGTATGACGCAGCTCCGCGGGGGTGGGTATTCGGCCTGGGCGTGATGCGCGTGCAGTGCTGGACATCCTCCCTTTCTTCCGCCATTGCCCCTTCCCGTACGTCTTTGGGATGATGTATTCGGGTGCCGACCGTCGTATCATGACGGGTCATTGCTGCTGGAGTAGTGCAGTCTCGGGTGTCCCGACCGTATATATATAAATGTCCATCGACGATCGCCTAGACGCAACACAGACGATTCCCTCCGCGAACACTTTCGCCGGCGAGCTCACCCCCTCCGCGAAGTCGGTCAGTGACGGCTTCCGCCGCGTGTTCGGAGGAGAGCCGCTCGTCTTCCGCGCGCCCGGGCGTGTCAACCTCATCGGCGAACACACCGATTACAACGATGGTTTCGTCGTGCCCGCGGCGCTCCAGTTCGCAACCTGGGCGGCGATTGGACCGCGCCCCGATGCAAGCGTGCACGCCTACTCGGAGAACTTCGGCGAGGGCCGCGTATCCCCCTTGGCCGGCATCGCTGCGGCGCCCACGGGACACTGGAGCGATTACGTTCGCGGCGTGGCGGCCGTTCTTCAACGCGGCGGCCAATCGCTGCGGGGAGCCAACCTGTACATCGCCGGCGATGTTCCCCTGGGCTCGGGCTTGAGTTCCTCCGCCTCGCTCGAAGTCGCCTGCGCCTACGCCTTCCTTGCACTCGCCAACGTGCAGCTCGACCGACGCGAGATCGCCAGAGCCTGCCAGACTGCCGAGCACGAGTACGCCGGCATGAAATGCGGGATCATGGATCAGTTCATCGCCTGCTTCGCCAGGAGGGACCACGCCCTGCTCCTCGATTGCCGGTCCTTGCAGTACGAGCTCCTTCCGCTCGATCGGGATGTCAGACTGGTGATCTGCAACTCCCTGGTGAAACACGAACTGGCGAACAGCGAATACAACCAGCGGCGAATGCAGTGTGAAGCGGGCGTGCATGCTCTTCGAGCGCACCTTCACGATATTTCCGCGCTGCGCGACGTCTCACTCGAGCAGCTCGAGCGCCACCGCTCGGCGCTCACCGACACCGTGTATCGCCGCTGCCGGCACGTCTGCTCCGAGAATGAGCGCGTTCAGGAAGCCGCAGGATGTTTGCGGTCCGGCAATCTCGCGCGTTTCGGCAAACTCATGGGCGAATCGCACCGCAGCTTGCGCGACGATTACGAAGTCAGTTGCCGCGAGCTCGACCTCCTCGTGGAGATCGCCAACGGGATCGACGGCGTGCTCGGCGCGCGCATGACCGGCGGAGGTTTTGGCGGGAGCACCGTGAATCTCGTGCGCTCGTCGGCCGTGCCGGAGTTTGAGAAGATCGTGCGGCGGGAATACGAGCGCGCCACGGGACGCACCCCGCCCATTTACGTTTGCTCGGCGGCGGAGGGGGCCGGCCCGGCGGAGTGAACGCGGCTCGCATTTCCGTAGAGAACGGAGCAACATGCTTCCGGATGACTTGATGAAGACGCCGCACCGGCGCTACAACCCGCTCAGCGGCGACTGGGTGCTGGTTTCGCCGCACCGCACGCAGCGTCCGTGGCAAGGCCAGGTCGAGCCGCCCTCCGCGGAAGAATCGCCGACCTACGATCCCTCGTGCTATCTCTGCCCGGGGAACGCGCGCGCGGGCGGCCATCGCAACCCGTCCTACGAATCCACGTTCGTCTTCGAGAACGACTACGCCGCGCTGCGGCCGGGCGCGCCCGAACTCAAGCTCGACGCCGAGCGCCGCGGGCTAATCGTCGCCGAAGCCGAGCCCGGAATCTGCCGCGTCGTGTGCTTTTCCCCGCAGCACAATCTGACGATTCCGCGGATGACCGTCGCGCAGATCCGCGCCGTGATCGACGTGTGGTCCGCGCAATACGCCGAGCTGGGCGCTCGCGAAGACATTCGCTACGTGCAGATTTTCGAGAACCGCGGCGCGATGATGGGCGCGAGCAATCCGCATCCCCATTGCCAGATCTGGGCCAACCGCACGATTCCGAATGAGCCGGCCAAGGAAGCGCATCACTTTCAGGAACACCTCGCGCGCGCGCGAAAGTGCCTGCTCTGCGACTACCTGGAACTCGAGCGGAAGAGCCGGCTGCGCATCGTCTGCGAAAACGATTATTTCGTGGCGCTCGTGCCGTTCTGGGCGGTGTGGCCGTTCGAGACGATGATCCTCTCGCGCCGCCACGCGCAAGACATCGCCGGCCTGGGGGCCGACGAGCGCGATGCCCTCGCGTCCATCCTGAAGCGGCTCACCACCCGCTACGACAATCTCTTCCAGACCGCGTTTCCTTATTCGATGGGATTCCACCAGCGTCCCACCGACGGACAGGAACATGCCGAGTGGCATTTCCACGCGCATTTCTATCCGCCGCTGCTGCGCTCCGCCACGATCCGCAAGTTCATGGTCGGCTACGAACTCCTCTGCGCCCCGCAGCGCGACCTCACGCCCGAATCCGCCGCCGAACAGTTGCGGGCCTTGGGCGAATCCGCCAAGTAAAGTTGGCACGTTTGAACGTTGGCAGGTTGGAAGGTTGAACAGCGCAAGAGAACACATTTGGAGTTTGAGACGAGGTAGGACTCCCCCCACCCCCCGTCTTTTTTTGTAACTGCGGATTCTAAAGGGTTTTAAGTCCAGTGTTTTGGATCTGCGCATTACAAAGGACTTACAGATGCGTTTTTCGGATCTGCGCATTCTAAAGGGGATACGAACAGACGTTGAACGTTTGAACGTTAAAACGTTGGAACGTTCAGGAGGGGCGGTAGCAGGGCTGCCCTTCGACTCGCGGAACTCGCTCAGGATGCGCATCCTGGTCGGATGCGCAAGGCGTGTTAAAGGCCAATCTCTCACACCCTATGATAGCACAGAATTAACTACATGTCAATAGTGACGTTAGAGCTATTCGAACGAGAATTGCGCAAGGGCAAGAAAACAAGACGGTTCCATTGCGAGAGAAGGGCGGAACACGCACGCTTGCTCCCTTCGCAACGCTCCCCTCGTGAGAACCACTCGGGGCAAGCAGGGCGAGCAGGGTAAACCGCCAGGATAGGCACCCGCACAAAGTAAGACAACGATCCTGATGACTTACATATGGGAATATGGTATACATTCTGGAGGCTGGCATACGGTGGAGATATGAAGAGAGAAACCGCAACGGTGACGACGAAGGGACAGCTCGTCATTCCGGCGAAGCTTCGGCGGAAGTACGGGATTCGACAGGGCACGCGGGTGGTGTTCCTGGAAGAAAAACAGAGGATCGTGCTTCAGCCGCTCACGCCGGAGTTCGTCCGAGGGCTGCGCGGGTCGCTCAAGGGTGATCCCTCCTCGCTGAGAGTGCTCCTCGAAGAGCGCAAGCGGGATCGGCAACTGTGAAGCGCGCCGTGTTGGATGCCAGCGCACTAATGGCTTTCTACGAAGATCGGCCGGGCGCTGACAGAGTGGAGGAGCTAATTCGTGAAGCCATGGAGGGCAAGCGAGCTTTGTGGATGAGCGTGGTGAATTGGGGAGAGGTTTTCTACTCCGTCTGGCGGGCAAAGGGGCAGGAAGCGGCAGAAAGGGTCATTGAGGAGATCGCTCAACTGCCGATCGATGTGGTGGACGCCGATATCGAACTGACCCGGCTCGCGGCCGAGCTTCGCGCGACGCACAAGCTGCCCTACGCCGATTGCTTTGCAGCGTCGCTGGCCAAGCAACGAAAAGCTGAACTGGCCACAGCAGACAGGGATTTCGCAATGGTGCAAGGCGAACTGAGAATCCTTTGGACGACCGGGGCGTGATCGGATGAAGGAACTCCGCAGCCAGGGAGGGTTCGCCAGCCGCATCGAGTTCTTCTCGATCTGGCCCAGCCTAAGTCCCTGACCAGCCCGCCGATGCCAGAGCCGCCCGGCGTCCGCCCATCTCCAGCTAGATACAGCTTGACGGCTGCAGAGTGAATGCGTTCTCATACGTCAGCAAGAGAGTTAGCCAACCGACCAGAAGTATGCAGACAGCGACAAAGACCAAGCTCGTGGAAGAACCAAGAAAACGCACATTAAAGAACCTGTCTTCCTATGTTCCCGAGGAATGGAGAAACATAGAAGACCCACAGACGACCATCCCTCGTATCGCGAAGAATCCGGAATCGGTTCAGCGGATCGATCAGTCCGTCCAGCAAATTCCTACGGTCCACACACTCTATCGAGGGGACTCGAGGAACATGGGCAATTGCGAGACCGAGAGCGTTCACCTGGTGCTGACTTCTCCTCCCTACTGGACGCTGAAAGAATACAGAGAGTCTGAAGGGCAGCTGGGTCACGTCGAAGACTATGAGCAATTCCTCCATGAGCTGGATAAGGTGTGGAAACACTGCTTTAGGGCGCTGGTGCCTGGCGGACGGCTGATCTGTGTTGTCGGGGATGTTTGCCTATCGCGCAGGGAGAATAATGGAAGGCATACGGTCGTCCCTCTGCACTCTTCCATTCAGGATCACTGCCGAAAGCTCGGATTCGACAACTTGGCGCCTATCATCTGGCACAAAATATCAAATGCTGCGTACGAGGTCGAAAATGGCTCCGGTTTTTTGGGGAAGCCGTACGAACCGAACGGGGTTATCAAAAACGATATCGAGTTTATATTGATGCAACGGAAGCCGGGCGGCTACCGCAATCCTGATATTTCTACAAAGGTCCTGAGCGTCATCTCTGCGGAAAACCACAAGAAATGGTTCCAACAGATTTGGACCGGATTGACCGGGGCTTCGACAAAACATCATCCCGCGCCATACCCGACCGAGCTCGCGGAGAGACTCGTTCGCATGTTCAGCTTCGTGGGTGACACGGTTCTTGACCCCTTCTTGGGCTCAGGGACTACAACGGTAGCTGCAGCGAAGTGGGGAAGGAACAGTATCGGATTCGAGATCGACGGGCATTATTTCAAACTCGCTCAGAAGCGGATTGCCGAGGAAACTTCGTCGCTCTTCAGTACCGCAACTATCAATGCGGCTGTGGCAGACTAGCTACCGACATGGCTTCTCCTTTGGATCTGGAAAAGGAACTCCGCAAGTCGATCAAGCATTTCTGGGCCACACGTAACAGACAGGCCCAAAAACAGGGCGTCAAAACGGGCAGGAGGGACGCTGGCGCGAGATCGGCCGTGACCGGCGGACATCAGATGGACGGCTTCATTCGTCTGGTCCGAAAGCTCTTGCGCGAAAACGGTCTTCCGGACGCTCAGGTTTTTTGCCGGAATGTGGTGGAACTCCCTGGCTGGTATCGAGCGGAAAAGCAGTGGGACTTGCTCGTAGTCGCGGAAGGTCAGCTCCTCGCTGGGATCGAATTCAAATCTCAAGTCGGTTCGTTTGGAAACAACTACAACAACCGGACCGAGGAGGCAATCGGAAGCGCCACTGACATTTGGGCCGCATACCGAGAAGGTGCGTTCAAGCCCTCGGTCCGGCCGTGGCTGGGCTACATGATGCTGCTTGAAGAGGCACCGGGCTCAACGCAACCTGTTAAGGTTCGAGAACCGCACTTCAAAGTCTTCCCTGAATTCGTCGACGCTTCGTACGAGAAGAGATACAAGATCCTCCTCACGAAGCTGATGCGTGAACGGTTGTATGATTCAGCGTGTTTCCTGCTTTCCGACTCTAAGAAGGGACGCGAGGGATACTATCGCGAGCCGGAACCCGAGTTGAGCTTCGAGAAGTTTGTCGGCTCGCTCTTGGCCCGTGTCATTTCGTATGCCAAGACTCGTAAGCCTGTGGATTGAACCCTCTCTTGGGGGATGGTTGACCCCCTCTGACTTCTCCGAGACTTTTTCACAATTCGTTCGAATGCCTCCTGTCCCGCTTGAAGGCGGCGGGCGAAGGCGTGCGGGAGGCAAGGAACGCGACGTTACAGAGGCGACGAATCGGGCGCGGGGGCAGGCGCGGGGGCAGACGAGGGTGTGGACTCGAGGAGTTCGCGGACTTTGGCGGCGAGGGCGTTTTTGGTGAAGGGCTTTTGGAGGAAGGCTTTGCCCGAATCGAATTCGCCGTAGCGCAGGATGGCGTCGTCGGTATATCCCGACATGTACAGCACGCGCATGCCGGGGCGGAGGGCCGTCAATTTCTCGGCGAGAGCGCGGCCACTCATTTCGGGCATGACCACGTCGGTGATCAGCAAAGGGATCGGTCCTTCATATTGTTCGACGATGCGAATGGCCTCCAAGGGATCACTGGAGTGCAGGACTTTGTATCCGCACGTTCCCAGGAATTCGCAGGCCAATTCGAGCAGCGGCTTGGAATCTTCGACGAGCAGAATCGTTTCCGATCCGCCGCGCACGGATGCCGACTTCTCCTGCTTGTCCTGTTCTCCCGTTCTCTCGATTCGCGGCAGATAGATCCTGAACGTGGCGCCGCTGCCGGGCTCGCTGTAAACCCAGATGAAACCTCCGCTTTGCTTGACGATGCCGTAGACGGTGGAGAGGCCGAGTCCGGTGCCCTTGCCGACGCCTTTGGTGGTGAAAAAGGGCTCGAAGATGTGCGCCTGGGTGTCCTTGTCCATGCCGACGCCGGTATCGCTGACGGCCAGCATGACGTAGGGGCCCGGGTTTGCAGGAGCGTGCTGCTGGCAATAGGCTTCGTCGAGGTCGACATTGGCGGTTTCGATGGTGAGCTTGCCGCCCTGGGGCATGGCATCGCGCGCGTTGACCGCCAGATTCAGGAGGATCTGCTCGACCTGGGATGGGTCGGCTTTCACGCGGCCCAGGTGGGGCTGGAGCACGCAATCCACTTCGATGTCTTCACCGATCAATCGCCGCAACATCTTTTCCATCTCGGAGACGCTCGCGTTCAGGTCCATCACGGTGGGCTGCAAGACCTGCTGGCGGCTGAAGGCCAGTAGCTGCCCGGTGAGCGAAACGGCGCGAGTGGCGGCCCTGTGCATCTGCTCGATCTTCTTGCGATTGGGATCGGCAGGGTCGAGCTGGCCTTCCAGGATTTCGCTGTAGCCGAGGATCACTCCCATGAGGTTGTGAAAATCGTGGGCGACGCCTCCGGCGAGCTGGCCCACCGCTTCCATTTTCTGCGCCTGGCGAAGCTGCCGCTCGAGCGCGCGCTGCTCGGTGACGTCCTGCTTGATGGCGACGAAGTGGGCGACTTCTCCGTGCGCGTCTTTCACCGGAGTGATGGTCATCTCCTCGGTGTAGAGCTGGCCATCTTTCCGCCGATTGACGATCTCCCCGCGCCACATATGGCCCGCCAGGAGCCGGTGCCACATCGCTTCATAGAAGGACCGCGAGTGCTCGCCGGACTGCAGGATGCGTGGATTCTGGCCGACGGCCTCTTCCGATTTGTATCCCGTCAGTTTGGTGAAGGCGGCGTTGACCCAAAGGATGACGCCCTGGCGATCGGTGATGACAATGGCGTTCGCGGCAGACTCCAGGGCCGTGGCCTGCAAGTGTAATTGCTGCTCGGCCTGCTTGCGCTCGGTGATGTCCGTGGCCACGCCGAGAAGGTGAACCGACTTGCCGTCCGGACTGGCGATGGGCCGCTTGACCGTTTGCAGCCAGCGAGTTTCGCCGGCAGGGCCGGTGTTGGGTTCCTCGGGAATAACCTTTTCGCGCAGGGTTTCCATGACTTCGAAATCGTCGCGCCGGAAGGCGTTCGCTTGCTCGGTATTCGGGTTGATATCGAGATCCGTTTTGCCGAGGATTTCTTCGACTGTGCGAGAACAGGATTCAGCGAGCGCGCGGTTGGCGAGCGTGAAGCGGCCTTCGCGATCCTTCACGAAGATGAAGTTCGGTGAGATATCGATCACCTGCCGAAGGAAGGCGCGCTGCGATTCCAATTCCCCTTCCGCTCGCTTGCGCTCGGCAATCTCATCCTGGAGGCTCTTGGTGCGCTCGTCGACGACCTTGGCTAGCTCTTCGGCGCGCAGGCGCAGCCGGTGGGTGTACCATCTCTGGCCCCCGAGTACGATCAGGATGACGACCAGAATGCAGAACGCGTAGAACCAGCGGGTCTGGTAGAGGTGAGGATTCAGGATGAATCCGAGGGAGGCGCCAGCCTCGTTCCATACGCCGTCATCGTTTGAGGCGACGACCCGGAAGCGATAGGTCCCGGGTGGGAGATTCGTGTAGTAGGCCACGCGGCGCGAGCCGGCATCCACCCAATCGGTGTCGTAGCCTTCCAGCATGTACTTGAACCGCACCCGGTCGGGGATCAACAGGCTCAGAGCCGTGTAATGGAATTCAACCTTGCCTTTCCCCGGAGCGACCCGGATGTCGTTGTGTAGCGCGAGCGGTTTTTCGTCCACGACGAATTCCTCCACGATGACAGGAGGAAGCAGTTCGTTGTGCGGGATTCTGTCGGGGTCCACAATCACGACGCCCTTCCTTGTCGTGAACCACAACTTGCCGTCTTGGGTCCGCCAGCCAGCCGGCTGGTTCGTTTCCAGGGAGGCCTCGCTCGTTTTCATCCCATCCGGGACGCCGTAGTGAACGAGCTTGACTTTGGAAGCAGTGCCCTCGGCGACGTCGTCCAGATCACTTCGGGTGATCATGTAAATGCCGTCCCCCGTGCTCACCCAAAGGTTGTCATGGCTGTCGGAGAGAATTCGCGTAGGACCCGCATCAAACAAACCCTCGCGCGTTGAGTAGCGCACGACCTGTCCGTCGCGGATGCGATACCGCGTGATTCCCGGCACTCTGCCTCCCAGCCACAGGTATCCCTTTTGGTCGTCGTAAATGGACGTGACCGCGAAGTCGACTTGGCTCTGCTTGGCGTTTCCCGGATCAGTATTCTTGTCGAACTTGAAGAGGCCTTGCGGCGTACCAAACCACATCGTGCCCGAGGGATCCCTGAAGATCGTGAAGGTGTAGTGTCCATGCCCGGAGATCGGAGTAGTTTTTCCGCGGATGGTGAATGGGCGGAGGGCACCGTCGTTGAAGCGCCAGATGTTCGACTCCGAAGTCGTGACGATCAATCCTTCGTCGTCCTCACTGATGGCGGAGACGTAGAACCTGCTGAGGCGCCCGTTGCCAGTGTAGTTAGTGAGCTTGTCGTCTTTCAGGCGGGTCAGGCCCGCGGTGGTGCCGATCCAAACGCTGCCGTCCTGAGATTCGAAGAGTGATCCGCCAAAATTGCTGCCCATCCCCTGTCCAGCTGTGAATTGCTTCACGACGCCGTCTTTGATGCGCGCCAGTCCACCTCCTTGGCAAAAGAGGTAGATGCTACCGTCGCGGCCTTGCAGGATCTCCGCGCTGGTGTCGGAGGGAAGCCCTTCCTTCCCGGTCAACGGAGTGAGTTTCGTGTCGCGGAATCTCTCCAGACCGCTTGCCGTTCCGACCCAGATGCTTCCTTCGCGATCCTCGTAAAGAGAGAAGACGTTGTTGTCGTCCATTCCGTCGAGCGTGCTGACAGAAGACCACGTACCGGCGGTGTTGCGAAACAAACCGGAGCCCGTGGTCGCGACCCAGAGATTGCCCTGGCGGTCCTCGAGGATGGAACCGACCAAGGAGCTGATGAGGCCAGGCGCTACACGCTCCAGCACCGGTTTGTCTCCCGCAAGGCGGTAGAGTCCGCCGAGCCCGCCCACCCACAGAACGTGCGCGCGATCTTGGGCCAGAGTGACGACCGGCAATCCTCTCGGACTCACAACATTCTCAGAGAGTTTGCCGGCGCGGTAGGTGAACAGGCCGGATAACGTGCCCATCCACACAGTGCCGTTGTGATCCTGAACGAAGCCGTCCGCCCAACTGGTCGAACCACGAACCACCGCGATCCGATTGTCCTGCACGCGGTAAATGTAGGCATCCGACCCGATGAAGAGCTCGTGGTCTTTGGTCTCAAAAATGCGGCGGGTGTCTCCGTCTGGAAGAGGGGCGGGAGGCAGGTAGTCGGAGAAAACGCCGTTCCTGTAAACCAGGGTTCTGGAAACAGTGCGGACCAGGAGGTCGCCATCGGCGCCGATGCAGATTGCCTTGACCGGCTCGTTGACCTTCTGGCCCGCCACAAATGGATTCACTAAAACGAAGCGCACGCCGTCAAACCGGACGAGCCCGGCGGAGGTCCTCAACCACAAGTAGCCATCCGCGCTTTGCGCAATCTCGTAGACCGCCTCGCCGGGCAGTCCGTGCTGCGTGTTCCACGAATCGTGGCCATACTGGTCGATGTTCTTGTTCCTGTCGAGCGCCTGACTGACACCCGGCAGGCAAAGGAACACCAGGAGCAGGAGCGAGTGTACGGGAAGAGTTCTTCTGAGAAGATTCTGGAGGCGCAGCCACGAAGACGGCTCGAAGGTGCCGGCCTGCCGCCAAGATCGAGACCGTCTGCATTGCCCGATGGTCATGACCCTACCAGATCACACTGGCATCGAATGAGAGCACCGGACCGAGAGAGACACCACCACACCCGAGGGTGCCCCGGCTAGTATCAGAATTACCCTGATAGCATGCGCCACCTGCCTTGACAAGATAAAGCCAACCGAATGTAGCGGATCAGTTAGAAGCGGGGTAGCGCCGAAACCTCGGTCGAGGGAGGTTTGGCAGCGGCGGGCTCGGTGCGGTGCACGGCATGAGGCCCAACGGGCAGGTGGTGCACACGACCGAGCAGATTCAGGAGGTGTGGGTGGGCACGACGTACGCCGTGGCGGCCATGCTCCTGCAGGAAGGGATGAAGGAGGAGGCTTACAAGACGGCCTGGGCGTCTACGACGTGAGCTACAACAAGAAGGGCTACTGGTTCCGCACGCCGGAATCCTGGGACATCGAGATGAGGTACCGCGCCCAGATGAACATGCGCCCGGCGGCGGTCTGGGGCATGGAGATGCTCGCCCCGCCCTCGGCAGCAAAGTAAGTTCGCTCACTGGCAGCTTTTCTTGATGTCCGCTTCTGTCCAGCCGGTTACGGGAACGTGACCAGGAGCCTCGGAAACGGGTGCGCGCCACAGCACTTGTCCATTTCGGTCCACATAGCCCCATTCCTCACGTGCAAAGGTTACGTTGGCGACACCGTTCCTGAACTCCGAAGCAAACTGGAACCCGGGTCGGATCACCCACTCGCCCAACTTGTTGATGTACCCCCATTTCCCCCCAAGCGACGCAGGAGCAACCCCGTCAGAGAAATACCCTGCCCCATCGAGTTTTGGCGAGAGGACTAGTGTGCCCTTTCTGTCGATGTACCCCCACTTGCCGCCCAACTTGACGGGAGCAAGCCCATTGTGAAAATCAAGAGCATATTCATAGGGCCCCGGAATCACTACTTTACCTTCATCGTTAATGAAGGCATACCCCTTGCCGCCTTGGACTGACACGGGTGCAAGGCCCTCAAAAAACACGGGCAAGAAGCCAGTTTCAGGAAATCCAAAGTTAGTAAACACATCAGAGGCCACCGGTCGACCTGAGCGATCGATGAGCGCCCATTTCCCGTCCAGGATTTCGCGTGTCCCCAATCGCCGCGATGTCGAGCGCCGCTCCTCGTGAGTGACTTCAGTCTCCACAGCAGCCGTGCCGCGATAAAACTCCCGCGCGAAGAAGAACCGAGGCGGGATCACGACCTTTCCTCCTTTGTTTATGTACCCCCATTTGTCTCCTATTTGCACCGGGGCTAGGCCTTCGGTAAAGCGTCCCGCGTCGTCGAACCGAGCCGGGATCACCAACCGGCCAGTTTTGCTGACGTAGCCTTGCTTTCCGTTTACCGTGACGCTTGCGAAGCCCTCACTGAGTTGACCGATTTCGTCGAACTTCGCCGGGATCGCCAGCTTTCCGGTCCCGTCGATGTAACCGTATTCCCCGCAAACGAAGACTTTGGCCACCCCTTCCTCGGTAAAGGGTGTTGCCCAGTAGAACTGCGGGGGAATCACGATGTGTCCTGTCGCGTCGATGTAGCCATATCTCCCGTCCCGCATAATCGGCAGGAGTTCTGAAGCTCTGGTCTCTTGCGCAGAAGCAACGACGCTAAGAAGCGACGCAGCAACCAGGCACGCGGCTGCAAAGGCTCGCAGCATCCCAGCGTGCTGGGTAAACAGTGAGATTGACGGGAGCTGCAGATACTGGTGTTCATGCAAACGGTCCCTGGAGAACATCGAGCCTCCTTAGAAAAAACGGCAGTGATACGTTCCTCTCAACTATGTTCAATGTCCAACGCACGGATTTTGGGTAAGCCAATCCGTTCCGTTCATGATGGTTTGATACCCTCCTGGGGCGGAGACAAACAACCCTTGGTCGGCACCTATGTATTGGTAGACGTCCCGCCCTTCGAAACGCTTCGTTGCGTCGTGTCCTGGAATTGACGGGACTTGTGAATAGCCAGACGGATGTCCCGGATAAGAGGGTGGATGCACGTGAAATAAGGCGAGTGAACCTGGGTAGAGTCCCAACTCAACGTTTCCCCCTGTCCCTTCACGCAAGCCGGTATAGTTCGCCTGGGCCGGGTCGCCAAGTACCGTGAATCCTGCCTCTGGCCCGTCTACGCCCATCATCGCCCGATCTAGTGCGTTCTGCCTGGCGCGCCGTGCGTTCCTGAGAAAAGCCTCTTGGCACGCTAGCGGCAGCGGCGGCTGAACGTTCGGGGCGGCCAGCGGGATCTGCAGCGTCCCGCCGGAATAAATATACTCCCGCGAGGGCGTGCCCAGCCCGGCTCCGTTGTCGTACTCGGCGATCACTGACCCGCCCGCATAAATGTACACCGTGGAGACGCCGTTGGCGGTCTTCTGCACGCGCAGCCCTTCCGGTGTTGTTGCACGACTAGGCGCAGTCTACGCTTTGGAACACGTTTCAGAGCGTAGGCAGAACTCGCCGCTAGCAAAGGGCAGATGGCGAGGCGGGGGAAGTTAGTCGCGCGGCATGCGCTTCTTTCTTGTGGTGCAGCAGGGATTCTTGAGTATGATGCTTCGCCCAGAGCGTTGCGGCCCCGAAAGCACGGGCCGCATAGCCGACAAGAGCGGACATGCGCGCGCGCATCGCCTCGATCCGGAAAACAATGGCGCTGGCAGGCAAAGAGAATTGCCCAACGCAGCGCCGGGAAACATCCTGCGGACAACTTGCAGGCCCGGCACTGATCCTCGCGCTGCTTTACCTTTTCCTACCGGCGCGCGCACAAACGCAGGAGATGACGCTCCGCTTGCACGACGGCTGGACCGTGCAATCCTCCGAGAAAGCGGCGGCGCCGGGCGAGCAAATCTCGCGCCCCGGCTTCGACGCGCGCGGCTGGTACAAGACGACTGTCCCCGGAACCGTGGTTGGGGCGCTCGCCGAAAACCGCGTGTACCCGGACCCCTACTTCGGCATGAACTTGCGTTCCTACCCGGGGATGCAGTACGCCGTCGGGGAGAACTTCTCGCATCTGGAGATGCCGGCGGACAGCCCGTTCGCCAAATCGTGGTGGTATCGCACGGAGTTCCATATTCCGGCGGGCTACCACGACAAGACCATCTGGCTCGGCTTCCACGGCATCAATTACCGCGCCAATATCTGGTTGAACGGGACGAAGATTGCCGATGAGAGCGAAGTCGCGGGCGCCTTCCGGCGCTACGAATTCGACATCACACGCGCCGCGCGCCCCGGCGAACAGAACGTCCTCGCGGTCGAGGTCTTCGCGCCGAAGCCGAACGACTTGGCCATCACCTGGGTGGACTGGAACCCGGCGCCTCCCGACAAAAACATGGGCGTGTGGCAGGAGGTGACGCTCGAAGCGAGCGGGCCCGTGTCGTTGCGCCACCCGTTCGTGCAGACGAAGCTCGAACTGCCGTCGCGCGGCGCGGCGCACCTGACCGTCGGCGTTCAAGCGCGCAATGCCGCCGATGCGCCGGTCCACGGCGTGCTGCGCGGACGGATTGAAGGCGCCGCCACGCCCATTGAGTTTTCCACGGAGGTACAGCTCGCCGCGGGCGAAACGCGCGATGTCCTCATCGCGCCGGAGCAGACCCGGGCGCTGAACGTTCACCGGCCGGCGCTCTGGTGGCCGTACACGATGGGCAAGCCGTACCTGCACACGCTCGATCTCAGATTCATCCTGCAGGATGGCTCGCTCTCCGACCGGCAGTCGATCCGCTTCGGGATCGAGCAGACGGATGCGGAACTCACGCCGGAAGGTCATCGACTTTTCAAGATCAACGGCCGGCCGATTTTGATTCGCGGCGGCGGCTGGGCCGGCGACATGCTATGGCGCCCCGATCCGGCGCGGCGCGCGGCGGAATTCCGCTACGTGAAGGAGATGGGGCTCAACACCATCCGTCTCGAGGGCAAGCTCGAGGACGACGATTTCTTCGATCTGGCCGATCGCGAGGGAATTCTGGTCATGGCCGGGTGGTGCTGCTGCGATCATTGGGAAAAGTGGGGCGAGTGGAACGACGAGAACCGCCGCGTATCGGTGGCGTCGCTCGCCTCGCAGGTCTTGCGGCTGCGCCGGCATCCGAGCGTGGTCGCCTGGCTCAACGGCAGCGATAATCCGCCCACGGCCGACGTCGAACGCGCTTATCTCGATGTCCTGCAGGAAACCAACTGGCCTAAGCCGGTGCTTTCTTCGGCTACGCAGAAGGTCAGCGACGTGACCGGCGCAACCGGCGTGAAAATGACCGGCCCGTACGACTACGTTCCACCGAACTACTGGCTGAGCGATACGAAGCGCGGCGGCGCCTTCGGCTTCAACACCGAGACGAGTCCGGGTCCTGCGCCGCCTCCGGTCGAGAGTCTGGAAAAAATGCTGCCCGCGGAGAAGCTCTGGCCCATCAACGAAGAGTGGAATTACCACGCGGGCGGCGGACAGTTTCGCACCATCGACCTATTCACGAAGGCGCTGGAAGCGCGTTACGGCAAAGCCAAGAGCCTGGAAGATTTTTCCTGGAAATCCCAAGCCGTGACCTACGAAGGCGAGCGCGCCATGTTCGAGGCCTTCGGCCGCAACAAGTACCACTCGACCGGAGTGATCCAGTGGATGCTGAATAATGCCTGGCCGGGCATCATCTGGCACCTCTACGACTGTTCCCTGCGCCCCGCCGGAGGCTATTTCGGCGCGAAGAAAGCGCTCGCGCCGCTGCACATTCAGTATTCCTACGATGACGCCTCCATCGTGGTGGTGAACGAGCATGCCAAGGCTTTTCCAGGTCTGCGCGCCGCCGTGAAGGTGTACGACACATCGTTACGCGAGTGTTTTTCCAAAGTGGTTCGCGTGGATGCGGCCGCGGACAATGTGACCGTCGCGCTTTTCCTGCCCAAGATAGCGGACCTGGGCCCGATGTATTTTCTCCGGCTGGACCTTTTCGACTCCCACGGAGCGTCGATCGATCACAACTTTTACTGGCTCTCCGCCAAGTCCGACGTGCTTGATTGGGACGCGAGCAATTGGTATTACACGCCGCTTGCGAGCGCCGCCGATTTGACTGCGCTTCAGGACCTGCCGAAGGTCAGGCTCAAAGCGGCCGCGACATTTGGAGAAGAGAGCGGCGGCGCGAAGGGCACTGATGCCGCTCTCGAGACCGGCGACGACCCACCTGCCGATCCATCCGCCGCCGCGCGCGCCGATACAAGCGCCGAGCAGACTGCGCGCGTCACCATTCACAATCCGGAAAAATATCTTGCATTCCTCGTGCGGCTGCGAGTGATGCGTGGGACGAGCGGCGAGGAAGTCCTGCCGGCCTGGTGGGAAGACAATTACTTCGAGCTCTGGCCCGGCGAGACGCGCGAGATTGCGGTCCATTACCGCAGGGCCGGCCTCGGCAACGCGCGTCCGGTCGTCCGTATCGACGGCTGGAACGTCTTGCCTTCCGTCGCGGAGTAGCCGCGCGAAAGCGCGGTTTGTAGCGGCGCTTATCCGTCACGCCGGCGTGTGACGCGCGTCACGGCAATCTGTGGCCCACGCACGCAGTATGGTTCCGTTCCTCTCCGAGGTGACGCGTGACCACGCCGGCCCTACTCACGATTCTCTTTGCCGTTGTGGCGATCGGCTTGCTCGTTTACCGCGGCGTTCCGGCCGCGCGCGCGTATTTCACCTTTCGCGGCAAGCGCCTGGTGACTTGCCCGGAGACGCGAAAGGCAGCAGCCGTGAACGTAGCGGCGAGGAAGGCTGCCGCGGGAGCTTTTGCCGGCAAGATTGAACTCTGCCTGGATAGCTGCTCGCGCTGGCCCGAGCGGGAGGATTGCGGGCAGGACTGCCTGGCTCAGGTCAAGGCGGATCCGGAAAGCTGCCTCCTCTGGCACATCGTTTCCCGGTGGTACGAAGGGCAGGAGTGCGCCTACTGCCACAGGCGTTTTGGCCCGCTCCAGCACGCGGACCACACCCCGGCCCTCAGGGGGCCGGACCACAAAACCATCGAGTGGAGCGAAATCCGCCCCGAGGAGCTTCCCGATGTCCTTTCCACGTGCGACCCGGTCTGCTGGAATTGCCACATTGTCGAGACGTTTCGGCGCGAGCACCCCGAACTCGTCGTGGACCGCAAGTGGGACCCTCGCCGCATGATGTGACCCGGGGGCGCGCGCACAGCGCCACTCGCTAAAGATGGCGCCTAGAAATCTTCGCTAACTTGGTCGAGTTCCTCAATGCCTAAGATGTTGTTGTAAAGGACGCTGTTCGGGTTGTCATTCGGTGTCTTCCCGTAAGTCATGATGCCGATATCCTTGGTGACCACCTTGCGAAGCCTCTTCTGCACGGTGGCCTCAGTTGGTGGTTCACCCTCATAATGCAAATCCATCCGGGCCGTGGAGACCACAGCTGCGCGCGCTTCTGGGATCCGCCAGCCAAAGCAAAACCGCCAATTTGCTCCGCGTGGGTACATGTCTTGGCCCGTGATCCCTATTAAGACGGCTGACTTGTCTTCTGCATATTCCGGATAGTGCCGCAGCATGGATTGAATCACATCTTCGGCGATCAATTGCTCTCGCCCGGCGTCAATTTCGCTTGCGTCGGTTGTCATCGGCGGCAAGACGTGAGCTTTAATTCCAAATTTCTCCCGATAATGGAGAACCAGATCGTCGATCTCCCACGTCGGGGCGCTGCCAATCGGTACAAAATACAACTGGACCTCACGAAACTGTAGGATCAATCGAGAATATGGGAAAACGACGAATTCGTACGATTCTCCGACGCGGACCGGCTTCAACGAATAGTACAGATTGTACGTTGCATTTGATTGTTCAGAAACGCGCACGGATTGATTGAGAAACCAGACACCGAATACGGGAACTGACACATCCTTAGCGACCACGGTAATTCTCAGTGGTTTTTCACCACCCGCAAGGCGGACCAAGTCGACTGTCAGGGGGTAAGTGAAATAGAGCGAGAAAAACACACCACACGCGACCACAAGAATGCGGATGTTTCTCTTAATTATGGGCCGCACCTTATCGTATTGTGGCTGGTCAAGCTTCCCGCCTTCGAGTATCTTCGTCTTGGGGCTAAGGCCAGACCAGAACGCACCCGCAGGCACGAGAAATATCAATAGCGATGTGGCAATCAGGCGCCCCAACCATTCGGGAACTCCGGGCAAAGAGATCACGACGTAGGGAACGACAAAGAGCAAAACCAGATATAGATAACGGCCTCTCATTATTTGACTACCTCAACGCCCTTCCTATGGCCGCGAACGTGTCCGACCCACTTCAAGAACAGAAATATGATCGGAGTCGTCAGGATGACCTGGAACAGGTACACTAGGCACACAAACAAAGCGAGGGCGAAAGGGACAGACTCATGCCCCCTCCCTGTCCGAAGTTCCAAAAGCTTACTCAGGGTGAAGGTCAAAGTCAGAGATAACATGTGGTATACAGTCGTAAAGTTAACAAGACTGATAAGACACTTTCCATTCGTGCGCATAGGCCACCAGATTGCCAGGGCCAGCGGCGTCACGACGACAACCTCGACCACACAGGCTATGCCAACTGCCCTGATCCAGATCCTCATTTCTCGCACCTGCACTCTTGCCTGGTCAACAATTCCCGTGCAGCCCGAACCGCATTATCGATCTCTGACGCATCACACCCGCTTCATGTGAGCTCGTACGCGGCCAATCAACGTCATGGCGCCATAAATGATCGGAGTTGTGAGGATAACCTGAAATACATATATAAGAACGTAGAGCAGCGCGTTTGGCGTAGCGATTGGCTGGCCCACTGGTCCGTGCCAAGCCCAGATGTGATATTGAGCACAGTAAAAGCAAGAGTCATCGCAAGAATGTGATACAGACCCAGAAGATTCAGAAAAACATTCACGAGTCTTCCAGTTCCGGGCTGCCCGTGCGCTATGGCCACCGCCAATGGTATGACGCACAAAAGTTCAATCACGCAAGCTATGCCGATCGCCTTGATCCAGGTTCTCATTTTTGGCACCCGCATTTCTTTCCCGTCACTTGTTCATAGGCTCTCTGAATGGCCTCAATATTCTGCTGCATGAGCTCAGGGGTCATATTGCTCCAAGTCTCGATGCTGTTCGGTAGGTCACCGTGCTTTCCGGCGTTGCTAGGCAAGGGCCACGAGATCGGGACTCCATTTTGCATGTGAGCAGGGCTTGTCGAATCTGTTATCGCATGCAGCGCGGATGCGACTGCCAAACCGAGCAAAACAACCACACCGACCAATACCACCTTCCGGTTCATGGATGCCCCTGGCGGCGACCCCGAACACGGTCAATCCACCTCCACAATAGAAATATGATCGGAGTCGTGAGAATGACTTGGAATACATATACGGGAAAATACGTCAAAGCAGTGGACGTGCGGATGGGCTCGCGCCCTGGCCCGGGCCAGGCCCAAATGATGTTGAGCACGCCGAAAGCAAAGGAGATCGCAAACATGTGGTACAGGGTCAGAACACGCGGAATAAGGGTGTCAGAGTTCATCGTCGCCAATCCTAGTAGCAACGGAAACTCAACGAGGCACGCTATGCTCACTGCTTTGATCCAGGTCTTCATCTTTGGTACCTACACTCCGTGTAGAACGATCACCTGTTTGTCGTCGGGAACGCCAATAGCTTGCCACAGATGGGGCCACGCATTTGCATGCTTGCAGTCCTCCGTTGTCAAAAAGGAACATTGTTAACGGGAGAATAGCACACCCATATCCGATCCCGCTGTACGAAGAAAGGCGGGGGTGCGTCTGCCTGCGCGTGCGAGCTGACGCACAGCGTCTCAGGTATAATCCGCCTCGCAGCACGAGCAGGAAGGCGGTTTCGCCATGAATGATATTCCGCGGCTGTTCCAAGCGTTCGTGGGACCGGCGATTTCCGTGTCGGCGACGGCCCTGCTCTTGCTCTCGCTGAACGTGCGGCTGATGGGAATGGTCAGCCGTCTGCGCCAGTACCTCCACAGTAAGTACGACGCCGCGAAGGCGGGCCGCCAGGCCGAGGCGGAGGCCTACGCTTCGCAAATCGCGTCGATCGAGGCACGCGCGGAGATGATTCGCAAGGCCTTTGTGCTCACGCTGGTTTGCCTCGCGGGAACGATTGCGGCGTGCCTGCTGCTCGGCTTGGGCCTTTACTGGCAATCTGCACAGATTCTGGCGGCGATCGTCTTCGTCATCTCCATCATCAGCCTGCTCGGGGGAACGATCTACTACCTCCGCGAGGTCCGCGTGGCGCTGAGCTCGGTGCGCGATGAGGCCGCGGACTCGCGATTCATGGACATCGGGGAGGGCGCCAGCTCTGTGGGAGAAAGACGAATCCCGCCCGCGTTGTAGGAACGAGGACGCCGCTTGACAGACCGGACCGTGGCGGAGCTACTCCTGCGGCAACTCGAAATCGAGCGAAGTGCGGAAGCCGCGCGTTTTCCAGACGCCGTAGGCGATGCCCAGGACCATCCAGATGGAGCCGACGATCATGGCCTTGCGGCTGAGGTGCCACCACAATCCCAGGCAAATGAAGAACCCGAGCACGGGCGGCAGGAGGTGCGTCAGCTTCTTCTCCGAGCCGCGGACGAAATAGCGCAGGAACGCGGCTGCGTTGACGCCCATGAAGGCGATGAGGGCGCCGAAGTTCAGCAGCTGGGCGCCGAGGCCGTAGGTGAGGAAGAAGGAGCCGGTCAGGGCGATGGCGCCGACGAAGACGACGTTGTTCCGGGGGATATGGTGGCGCGAATCCACGGCGCCGAAGAAGGATCGCGGCAGGGCGTTGCTTCGTCCCATGCCGTAGAGCAGACGCGCCGCGCCGAGTTGCGCACCCATGCCGGAACCGAAATTGGCGAGCAGCAGCGTGGAGCCGATGACGAGGAACAGCGGCGCCCAGGCGCGTCCCGCGACGTGGACGAAGGCCGTGTCCACATTGGGGAACGGCTGTGAAGCAGGCCAGATGAGCTGGGCGGCGTAAACCTCGACCGCGGAAAGAATCCCAATCACGAGACAGGTGTACACGGTGGCCAGGAGGATATTCCGCCGGGGGTTCCCCGCCTCTTCGGAGAGCGTCGAGATGCCGTCGAAGCCGATGTAGGTGAGCACGGCGATCGAGGTGCAGCCGAAGAGGCCGCCATAGGTGAAGGTTTGCGGATCGTAAAACGGCCGCGTGAAAAACGCCGCGCCAGTGTGGGGATGCCCGAAGATGTAGCGCGTCGCAGCCACAAAGAACACTGCGATGACCGCTCCCATCACGGCCGCCATTCCGGCGTTGACGCGCGCGGAAGTCTTGACGCCGCGGATATTCAACAGGGTGAAGATTCCGGCAAAGAAAATCTTCCAGACGAACGCAGGCACGCCCGGCGCGAAGTCGTGGGCCTGCTGGGAGCACCAGATCGTGCAGATGAGCGGATTGAGCATGTAGTCCATGACCATGCTCCACCCGGTGACGTAGCCCGCGGCGGGATGAATCTCCTGGGCAACGTAGGTGAAGGCGGAACCGGCGCTGGGATAGGCGCGCGCCATGCGGCCGTAGCTGATGCCGGTGAACAGCATGGCCACCATGGCGATGAGCAGGGCGGTGACGACGTGGCCGCGGCCGCGCTCGCTCAACACGCCGAAGACGGACATCGGTGCGACCGGCTGGATGACGATCACGCCATAGAGAATCAGGTCCCAGAGGGTAAGCGTGCGCCGGAGGCGCGGGGCTCCGGCGCTTTGCGAGGCGGCGCGATTCGCAGCGTCGTTCATCGAGCGATTCTCAGGCCGAGCGGCGAGCGCCACTTTTGCATACTGGCAGCGGCGCCGCAAGGCATGCTCAAGGCACCCGGAGCTCGGCGCAAGCCGAGCCGGTTATCAGTAAACAACATTCGCAGACCAGCCGGGCCACCTGCTGATTGGGAAAAACATCCCATCATTAGTGGGCGAGCGGGAGGCGCCCTGAGGGTGCAACGCGGCGGCGTAATCCACAACCGCAGAAGGACCTGTACTCCAGGACAGCTTTCCACGTCGCGTCATTTCATTCATTCTCGTTTGGAGTATTGCTGCGATTGTGGGGAAGCTGCCTTATTCTAAGAAAGGACGCTTTGCCCGGGCATCGGATGCCCGGCGATTGAACGTGGGCTCTCGATACCTTTTCCGGTCGAAGTACTCGCTCCTGTTCCAATTGGGGGGATTCGGCGGGATTCTCGCCGTCGCCGCCTGGCTTCGGAACTTTCCATTCCCGCCGGACATGGTGTTGCATGGCTATCTGCAGGCGGTCACCGGGCTGCTGGCCTTCATTTTCGCGGCGGTATCCATGGTGCGTTTCCGCGGAACCCAGGACCGGATGTCGCTGATCCTTGGCTCGGGTTTCCTGCTCTCGGGAGCGGTCCTGACCGGCGCCAGCTTATTTCTCTTCCACATTTTGCCGGAGATGTCGGGGAAGCCGCAGCTCGTGCCTGCGGCGTGGTGGGTGAGCCGGATTTCACTGGCGCTGCTGCTGGTTGTGGCCATCCTGGTGGAACGATTCTTGCCACGGTCGCGCCACCCGCGCGCCGAGATCGGCGGGGCGCTGCTGACGGTCATCGGACTCACGTATGGGATCACGGAGGGGTTGCGGCATTTGCCGTCGGAGGTGTGGACTTTTTCGAGCGTGTATTTCCCAAGTCCCAGGCAGCTCGTGCCCGCGATATTCTTCCTGGTGGCCGTTTACGCGTACCGGAGGCGGCTGGTGGTCGCCAACTCGGCGTTCGACCGCGCCCTGTATGCCACGGTGTGGCTGAACCTGGCGGTGCAGTGCGCCTCCAGCCAGTCCGAGAAACCACTCGACGCTCCCTTCACGCTGGCTCAGTTGCTGACCGTGACGAGCTTTGCCATCGTGCTGGGCGGGGCGCTGCTGGATAACGCGCGGCTTTTCGAACAGGTGCAGCACCTAGCGGTGACCGATCCGCTGACCGCCCTGGCCAATTATCGCCATCTCCTGGACGTGCTGGAAAACGAGATGGAGCGCACGAATCGCACCGGGCGTCCCTTTGCCGTGCTGCTGCTGGACGTCGACGGACTCAAAACAATCAATGACACGCACGGCCACCTCACTGGCAGCCGCGCGCTCTGCCGCGTGGCGAATATTCTCCGGTTTCACTGCCGGGCGATCGACACGGCAGCGCGGTACGGCGGGGATGAGTTCGCGCTCGTGCTTCCCGAGACGCAGGAGGGGGAGGCGCATCGAGTGGCCGCACGCATCAAGCGGCGGATGGAAGAAGACCGGGAAAAACCCGAGATCTCCGCGAGCATCGGCGTGGCCGTGTACCGCGGCGACGGCGAAAGGCTGGAAAAACTGCTCTCGGTGGCCGACCGCAACCTCTATGCGGAGAAATCGCACCGGGGACGAAAAACGCGGCTCAAGTCATCCGCCGCGGGACATGGCGGGTAAGCTGCAGATCAGCTCCCCACGTTCGGAATCAAATCCTCATCGGATGGATTCGGAATGGCACGCTGGAATCGGCGCGACCGGGCGTGAGATTGGGTGAGCGACGGAGGGACGAGTTTTCGCTATACTCGACGGATATGACTTCATCGATTTTGGCGACATTGCTGGTGGGGTTTGTGCTCGGATTGAAGCATTCGACCGAGGCGGATCACGTCGCGGCGGTGAGCACGCTCGTGACCGATACGCGCGGCGCACGCCACGGGGCGCTGGTGGGTGCGTTCTGGGGATTCGGGCACCTGCTCACGCTGTTTATCGTGGGTGGGACGCTGATCGCGCTGGGCGTGCGGATGTCTCCACGCATGCAATGGTCGCTCGAGTTCCTGGTGGCGCTGGTGCTGATCGGGCTGGGGATTCGAACCCTCGTGCGGGCCTCGCGCGGACAATATCACTTCCACCAGCACGAGCACGGAGGAAGCGTCCACGCGCACGTGCACTTTCACGCGATGGAGAAGGCGGCTACCGAGCACGGAGTCGAGGCACTATCGGGCACGCATCACGGGGTTCCGGAAGCTGGCGCTCAGGCGAAGCGGCACGGCGTTGGCCCGATGCTCGTGGGCATGGCGCACGGACTTGCCGGCACCGCCGGCCTCATGCTCCTGGTGCTCGCCACGATTCCCTCGCGATTGTTCGGCATCGTCTACCTTCTGGTCTTCGGCATGGGTGCGCTTATCGGGATGGCGGGATTCGGCGCGCTGCTCGGCGCTCCGCTCGGGCGGGCGGCGGAACGGCTCGGCTGGCTGCGCGCGGTGCGGTTTGCCGCGGGCGCGGCGAGCTGCGGGCTGGGGTGCTTCCTCGTGTACGAGGCATTGTTGCCGGGCGCGTTTCCGTTCTAGCAAGAGTCAGGAAAGCAAGGCATGCCGCACTGAAAGTGCGGCGCTGCACAAATTCTCTCTAGCGGCGAAGGTGCGCGGGGGCGGCGGATTCGAGCTTCTTGGCCCAGCGGGAGAGGTGGTTGAGCGATTGCGCGTGGGTGTGGTCGAGATGCAAGGGCGTAATGGAAATGGCGTGGTCGTGGATGGCGGCGTAGTCGGTGTTCGCTTCAATCTCCCGATCGTTGCGCTGCTCGTGGAGCCAGAAGTAGCGCCGGCCGCGCGGGTCGGCTCCTTCCTGTAACTGATTGCGGGTGATCTTTTTCGACTGGCGCACAAAGCGCACGCGGCCGCGCCAGGGCTGCGGCACGTTGACGTTGAGCAAGACCTGATCGGGCAAACCTTCCGCGAGGATGATTTCCGCGAGGGCGCGGGCGAAGCGCCCGGCGTTTGCGTAGTCACACTTCTTCGCGCGAGGCACGACCGAAATCGCAAAAGAAGGAAAATGGTGGATCGTGGCCTCGCGCGCCGCGCCCACGGTGCCCGAGTAATAGACGTTCTCGCCGAGATTCGAACCGGGATTGATGCCGGCGATGACGAGGTCGGGGGGTTCGGCGAGGAGCTTGTGCAGCGCGACGATTACGGCGTCGGCCGGCGTGCCGTCTACCATCCATTCACGCGGGCCCAGTTGATCGCACACAATGGGTTGACGCAGCGTGATGGATTGCGCCGAGGCGCTGCGCTCGCGATTGGGCGCGACCATGCTCACCGTGGCGAAACCTTCGAGCGCCGCGGCCAGCGCATGCAGGCCCTCGCCGTGGATTCCGTCGTCGTTGGTAATCAGGATGTGCGGCATCTTGCGTTGCACACGAAGCCTTCCAGGATAGGCCATATCGGCGCGTATCGCGTGAGTGGCTCTTCGGCTGTTGCCGGGAAGAGAAATGGTCGGGACGACTGGATTCGAACCAGCGACCTCACGCACCCCAAGCGTGCGCGCTACCAGGCTGCGCCACGTCCCGACCGATTACAACATCACATCACCGGACCAGTCGCTTGAACCAGCGAGCTTCCCGGTAAGCCGGGACGCGCTGATGTGCGCCACGTCCCGACCGGATTGCGGGAGCAGAAACGCCAATGCGCGGCTCTCGCAACGACACAAGGCTATCACCGCTTTTCAAGGAGCGTCAAGAAAGCGCGCAGCGCGTCGCGCAAATCGAGCAGCATCTTCCGGCTCAGGAGCTGCGGCGGACCGTCGGCGGCCGAGTCCGCATCGCTCTGCCCGTTGTGCTCGCGCAGGTGGCGACGAGCGCCGGCGATCGTGAAGCCTTCGTCGTAGAGCAGCCGCTTGATCTTCCTGACGGTTTCGATGTCCTCGCGGCGGTAGAGCCGGTGGCCGCTCGGGCTCTTCGCCGGCTGAAGCATGGGAAACTCGGTCTCCCAATAGCGGAGGACGAAGGGCTTGGTGTTCGTCAGGCGGCCCACCTCGCCGATGCGGAAGAGGCCCTTTCCCGAGGAAGAATGCGCTGATTGGCCGTTCCCTGACATGAAAGACGCCCGCTCCCGGGCAAGTACCCCCTATCCTATGGCAATTCCGGCGCAAGTCAACGCGCGGATCGCTCGCCGGAAGCGCCGCGAGCGCGGAGGCGCTCGACAAAGCGAATCGGCGCGCCGGTGAAATCGAAACGGGCGCGGATCTGGTTCTCGAGGAAGCGTTCGTAGCTGAAGTGCAGCTTGCGCTTTTGATTGGTGAACAGGATGAAGGTCGGCGGCGAGGAAGACGCCTGGGTGATGTAGTAGATGCGCAGGCGCCGCGCGCTGGGCAGGGTACCGCGCTGCAAATCCACCTCCTCAATCCAGCGATTCAGCTCGCCGGTGGAGATGCGGCGGCGGCGCGCCTCGGCCACCTGGTCGATCAGGGCAAAGAGCTTGTTCGTGCGCTCGCCGGTCTTGGCGGAAAGGAAGACGATGGGCGCATAGGAGAGAAACTTCAACTTGCTTCGCACGATGCGCTCGTATTCGACGAGCATTTTCTCCGGATCGAATGCGGCCGATGGCTTCGCGGCGGAGCGGGGGCGGCCGGCGGCCCGGGCGCGCCTGCCTTTGGCGATGGTCCCTCCCGATTCCGGGGCACTCGCGGCCTCACGCGCGGCCGCCTCACGTGCCGCGACGACCGCGAGGTCCCACTTGTTCATGACGATGATGACGGAGCGGCCGGACTGTTCGGCGTAACTGGCGATGGTGGCGTCGCCCTGTGTGACGCCCTGCTCGGCGTCGACGATCAGCAGCGCCACGTCGGCGCGCTCGAGGCTGCGGCGGGCCATGATGACGCTGAGTCTTTCGGCGACGAGCTTGGTCTTGCCCTTGCGGCGAATGCCGGCGGTGTCCACGAAGCGATAGAGCTTGCCGTCGCGGCGAACGTCGGTGTCCACCGTGTCCCGCGTCGTGCCCGGTTCGGGCGAAACAATGGAGCGCTCCTCGCCCACCAGCCGGTTGAGCATGGTGGATTTGCCGACGTTCGGCCGGCCGATGATGGCCACTTCGAGCGTGTCTTCGGCGGCAGCCTCGGGAGGCTCTTCGGAAAGGAAGTGTTCCAGCGCGGCGTCGAGCAGGGCATCCACGCCGAGACCATGCTCGGCGGACAGAGGGAATACCGGCGCGCCGAGCGCGTAGAAGGGCGCGGCTTGCGCTTCCTGACGCGCGGTATCCACCTTGTTGGCGGCAATGAAGAGCGGCTTGCCGGTCTGGCGCAGGAGGCGGGCCAGCTCGGCATCGAGCGGGATCAGGCCGGCCCTGGCGTCGGCCACGAGGATGAGCACGGCGGCTTTCTCGATGGCTACGCGGGCTTGGCGAAAGATTTCGCGGGGAATCGCCGCCTTATCGTCGGGCAGGATCCCGCCCGTATCAACGACCTCGAAGCTGCGGCCTTTCCATTGGCCGGCACCGTAGATGCGATCGCGGGTGATGCCTGGCTCGTCGGTGACGATCGAGCGGCGCGTGCCGGTCAGACGATTGAAAAGCGTGGACTTGCCGACGTTGGGCCGGCCGACGATGACCAGGGAGGGCAGCAAAAATGTGCGTTCCGTCGCCATGGCGTTCCCCGGGGCACAACCACGCCAGCCGAGGCGATTACTCTACAGGAATGCCCGCGGCGGCGAAAGGTGCGGGCACGCCTCGCCGGTGGCGGGTGCCCGCGCGGCCCCTGAGGAGACTTCCCACTACGGTATCGGGCCCCAATTCTGCTACAGTGCTCGGCCAGACAACGAGGTCGGGAGAACATGCCCGGCCCGCGAAATATTCTCCCTGTTGTTTGCGTACTAGGCTATGGATGCGCTGAAACCAGACCGGATGAGCGCGCCAGCGACAACCGAACTCGCCGGGACGATCACCCGGGCCAAGGCAGGAGAGGTTGAGGCCTGGGGCGGGATTTACCGCGAGTTTTCTCCGGCGATCTTTCGATTCTGCCGGAGGGCGCTGCCCACCCGGGAGGACGCCGAAGACGCCACCATGGAGATATTCGTCAAGGTCCGCGAGAAACTCGGCCAATACGATTCGACCAGGCCGTTTTCCTCGTGGCTCTACAAAGTGGCTGCGAACCATTGCTGGGATCTGTTGCGCCGGCGGCGCATCCGTCAGGACAAGGAAACAGGGGACCTAGAGAGCCTGCCGCTGGAGCATCCTGACCCAGACCAGCTCGACCGGCTGATCGAAAAGCGCACCAGCCAGGAAGTGCGGCGGGCGCTGGACGCGCTGGGCTCTCGAGCACGGATGGCGCTGGTGCTGCGCTATTACTCGGACATGAGCTACGACGAGATTGCCGACGCGCTGGGGGTGCGCCGCGCGTTTGTGGGCGTGGTGCTGCTCCGCGCGCGCCATGAATTACGGCAGGCGCTCAGCCAGTCGAGCGCCTTCGCGGGAAGTGGGGCGTGATGGAACATCTCGACGAAATGACTTGCTTGCTTTATCTGGAGGGCCAGTTCGACCGCGAGCGCACTCTGGCGTGCTCGGCACATCTGGACACTTGCCCCTCGTGCAGCACCTTGCGGCATGCACTCGAGCGAGAGTCGCGGCTGCTCACGCGGGCCATGCGCGAAGAAGACGAAGCGGTCCCGGCACGGTTGCTGGCGGGACCGGGCCGCGCTGCGAGTTCCCTTGGCTGGGCCTGGGTGGTTTCCTTCGGCCTGGCGGCCACCGGAGCGTACGCGCTCTACGCCGGTTACGTCGAGCCCGTGCAGCAGAGGCTCGAACAGGCCGGCTTCGGAGGCAGCAATCTCATGAGCCTGCTGTTTTTTGAAGGCGCTTTCTGGAAAGGATGGCAATCCATGCTCACACTTCTCGAGACACTTGCGCTCATCACCCTGGGCGGCGTGGCGATCGCGTTCCTACGGCGGCGGTTTCGCCACTGGACGGCGCTGGCGGTGATGATGGCTTCACTATTGGCCCTTGTAGGCCTGCCAGCGGCGGCTTCGGCGGCGGAGTGCCGCAGGGGGCAGTCCGAAGTGATTGCAAAAGACCAAGTCATCAAGAACGATTTGATCTTTTTTGGAGAGCGACTGCGGATTGACGGCACCGTGGACGGCGACGTGATTTCCTTCGCAAATTCTGTGGATGTAAATGGGCACGTGACTGGAGACCTCATCGCGTTTGCGCAGAGCCTGCACGTCCCTGGACAGATAGACGGCAACATCCGGAGTTTCGCGAACAACGCCACGATAACCGGCAGCGTCGGCAAGAACGTGATTACCTTCGTAGAAACCTGGGTGCTGGAGCCGACCGGGAAGATAGGCGGCAGCCTCACGATGTTCGCCAAGTCGGATTCGCTGGACGGCCACGTAGGCCGCGACCTCCTCGCCTTCACTGGCATGACGACTCTGAACGGTTCGATTGGGGGAGGGATGCACTTGCACGGCGATACGCTCACGATCGGTCCCACTGCGGAGATCGCCGGCAAGGCGCTTTTCGAGGGCCACCCTGGATATAAACCGGATGTGTCCCCGCAGGCAAAACTGGGAAGCCCATTGGAAGTGAAGTACATCGAACATCACCGGGAGGCCAAGGTGACCGGCCACTTGTTCGGGAAAGTTGTCTGGTATGGGATCTTGTTTTTGTTCGGTTTAGGGTTCTTCTTCTTGGTACCGGAGTTTTCCGAAGAGGCGGTGCGCTCGGCGAGCAACTACGGAGCGTCGCTGGGCATCGGCATACTCGTGCTCTTCGGTTTCCCGATTGCGGCCTTGATCGCCTGTATCACTCTGGTCGGGATGGCCGTCGGCATCACCGGGCTGCTGCTGTGGCTGACTGTCCTCGTGTTCGGCACGCAATTGATTGTGGGAGCCTGGCTCGGCGAGAAACTACTTGGAGAAGCTGTTGGAACAGGCGCATTGGTCGGGCGGATGGCGCTGGGATTGTTGATCATTCGAGTGATCTTAATCGGATTGAGCGCTGTTCCCTACGTGAGTTTCGTGCTGAGACTCGTGATAGCACTGTGGGCCATGGGCGCGCTTTCGCTGGCGGTTTATAGGCGGCTCTCGCGCGGCAGTTCGCCGGCGACGCCGGGGCAGCAGGCGCCTCTGCCTGCGTGATGGGTTAGCCCAAAATCACAGCAAGAGGGCCGGAGCCCGCCGCGGCGGGTCCGGCCCGTTTTCTTTGTGGAAGCGGCAAACAGCTAGTGTTTGCGGAGTTTCTCCGCGAGGAAGACCATCGAATCTGTGCCGGTGGGGGTCGGGCCAAAGTAGAGCGCGCGGATCGAAACCGAATCGTTGATGGCCAGCCCAGTCACGCTGCCTAGACTGCTGGGGTCAAAGACGGTTGCGCCGGGATGCGTGCTGATGATGGTCTGCACCCGTATCAGCGTTGGAAAGGGAACGATGCTGGAATTAGCCGGGACTCCAACTGGGAGAAAAGGAGGCAAACCCGCAATGTCGAAATTCGGCGCCGTCGGAGTTTGTGACACCGTTCCAGAAATGCGCGTCCAACGCAGGCCGACGGCATCCACTGTCGCGGCCGCGATCGTGCTTCCGGCCGCGGGCGTGAAGCTGGTTGGGCGAACCACAATCATCTGGCCCGGGTAGATCACCGAGTTGTCTGCCGCACCTTCAAACGCAGCGATCGCAGTGGACGGGAGGTCCGTCGTATTAGTGGATAACGCCTTTCGGTCCACGAAAAAGGTAGGGCTCGAGCCAAGAGTGATCTCCACCGGGTCGCCGACATTCACCCCACTGAGGATGCTGCCGGAGCCCGACAGGACTTTTTCGCTGACCACCAGCTCGAACTGCGTTGTGTCCGTCGCCAATCTGGAGGTGACCACCCCTTCGATCAGGTCTTCTTTTGCGGTGGAGAAAGGTTCGAATTCCAGGAGAGTGAACGATCCATCGGCATCCAAGGCGGCGTCAATGCTGACCGTCTCGTTCAGCGCCACGCACGAGGCGAAGGTCTTGGTCGTGCTCGTACACAAGCCATAGAAATCGTCGAAGCCGGTACTCGAATTGGCCGTCGCGGTAATCGTGCCGCGGGTGGCCGACTCCACAGTCAGCGTTTGCGCTGATGCGTTCACGGAGGTGACCACGCCGGTGAGGTCCTCGATGAGGTCGAGTGGGCTGGTTCCGGCCGTCCCTCCTCGGGGAAGTGTGGCCGCGCTCAGGGCGCCGGTCTGCGTGAGATCCACGACCAGGTTTCCACCCGTGAAAGTGATGGCATTGCTCAGATTGAAGTCCAGACTCAGTCCCTGCTTGCCGCCGCTCGTCAGGTTCAACGCGCTCGCGAGGGTGACTGTGGCCGTCAGCGGCGATGGGACGGTAGTCGGGGTAATTTCGCAGACGGAACCGTTCGCGCAGCCGGACACCGCAGCCCCCGTTTGATTCGCAAACGTAATCACAGGTGTCCCGAAGGTCACCGTCAAACCCGTGTACGTTCCCGCGGCAACCGTCGAGGTCCCGAGAAAGCCGGAATCGCTCTGCAAGCGCATGAGTTCCAAGTTGGCCGCGCCGGAGCTCAACGTTAATGGGACGGCGCTGCCAGTCTGGGGGTTGAGCGTAGCGGCGGTGATGGGCAACTTGAAGGCCAGAATCGAGCTGTTTGCCGGCGGCGTGTCAATCACCGTCAGACTCAACGTGCCGGTGGTTGGAGGCGGAGGGCCGCCGCCGGTCTTGAGTCCGCTACACGCGGCCAGCGCAAACGCCATCAGGCAGATCATGCTAAGCAAAGGCAGAATTCGTCGCATTGTGTCCCCCAGGTTCAGACCCCTGCATTTCCACGCCCCAGACTGCTCGCAGAGAATGCTCAACGCTGAATCTACAACCCCGGCCGAGGCGCCGGGAGTTCTAAGCGCGCCAGCGTGTTCAAGTGCTAAATGCCGGACCTTGTCGGCGGCATTGCCGGACCGTCAGGTTGGCTCGCGGGGTATGTTATCGTTGCGGGTCTGTTTGCCCAGTGAAGGGGCAATGAGGGGTGTGTGAAGAAGCGGGGAGCCAAGCCGGCGGCTGGTGGACAGCAGAGGAGGACGGGCCTGCGCAGAGACTTGGCGCCGGAGAGGCGATACGCCCCGCTCGAGGAAGGAGCGCCGCCTGCAGGCGATGCCGCTCCCGCGCCCGATTTGCAGGCGGAATCGCAGGGACCGCGCCCCACGATGGCGGAGATCTTCGGTCCGGGCGGCCTGCTGGAGCGCTGCCTGCCGGACAGCTACGAGCACCGCCGCTCTCAGCTCGAAATGGCCGAGCTATTGAGCGAGGCCTTCGAGAAACACCAGCACGTGCTGGTCGAGGCCGGCACGGGGACGGGCAAGACGCTGGCCTACCTGCTCCCGGCGATTGCCAGCGGGCGCCGCGTGGTCATCTCAACGGCGACCAAGTCGCTGCAGGAGCAGCTCTTTCAAAAGGACATTCCTTTTTTGCAGAAACACTTTGCCCCGGAACTCAAGGTCGCGGTGATGAAGGGCCGCGCGAATTTCCTCTGCCGGACCAAGCTGCAACAGATGGAGGGCCAGCCGACGCTCAAGGGAATGGACGAGCTCGACTCTTTCCGCCAGATCCGCGACTGGGAGCGGCTCACGGAAACCGGCGATCGGGCGGAATTGAATTTCCTGCCGGACGACTCCGAACTGTGGGTCCGGCTGGACGCCCGGCGCGAGGCCTGCACCGGGCAGAAGTGCCCGGACTTCAACCGCTGCTTCGTGACGCGGATGCACCAGCGAGCGCACGATGCCCACCTCATTATCGTCAACCATCATCTGTTCTTCGCCGACCTGGCCCTCAAGAAGGACGATTTCGGCAGCATCCTTCCGGAATACTCCGCGGTGATTTTCGATGAGGCCCATGAAATCGAGGACGTCGCGAGCGAATACTTCGGCCGGCAGGTCTCGAATTACCGGTTCGAGGAACTGGCGCGGGACGCCGACCTGACTCTGCGGCGTCTGCAGATGGCCTCGCCGTCGCTGCTGCGGCGAACGGCGCGCCTGCGCGAGCGGAGCCGGACGTTCTTCGAGGCCATTCCCGCGCGCGAGGGGCGTTTCCCTTTCGAACGCGCTGCACGGGAAAGTTTTCTCGAGCAAAGCCGGGAAGCGCACGACGGGTTGGTCACCGCCCTGAAGAGCCTGGAGACGGAAATTGCCGCGCTGACGAAAAAACCGGAAGAACTGGTCAACATCGCGCGGCGCAGCTTCGAGCTGAGGAACGAACTAAAGTTTCTGCTCGAGTCCGACGAGCGCAACTACGTGTACTGGTTCGAGAGGAGGAACAAGGGCGTGTTCCTCGCGGCCACCCCCATTGACGTCAGCGCCATCCTGCGCGAGCGCCTCTTCGAGCAGTTCGACACCGTGGTGCTCACCTCGGCGACGCTGAGCGTGGGGGGCCGCTTCGATTACGTGAAACAGCGGCTGGGCGTGGACCTGGCGCGCGAGCGCGTGCTGCCTCAGGAGTTCGACTACCCTTCGCAGGTCTTGTTCTACGTGCCGCAGGGGATGTCGGACGTCCGTGACGCAGGCTTTGGCGTCCAGGCAGCGGAAGAAATCGTGCGCCTGCTGGAGATCAGCCAGGGACGGGCCTTCTGCCTCTTCACCAGCTATTCGCAGATGAACGATTTGTACGAGCGCGTGTCGAGGCGTCTGGCCTACCCGCTGCTGCTGCAGGGAACCGCGCCGCGTTCGGCGCTGCTGGAGCGCTTCCGCTCGACTCCGGGCGCGGTGCTGTTTGCCACGTCGAGCTTTTGGCAGGGGGTGGATGTCCCGGGGGAACAGCTCTCGTGCGTCATCGTGGACCGGCTGCCCTTTGCGGTACCGAGCGATCCGGTGGTCGCGGCGCGCGTGCGGGCATTGCAAGAAGAAGGCCGCAACGCGTTCGCTGAATATCAGGTTCCGCAGGCGGTTTTGGCGCTCAAGCAGGGATTCGGCAGACTCATCCGCGCGAAGACCGATCGCGGAGTTCTGGCCATTCTCGATACCCGGCTCGCGCGAATGCAGTATGGTAAGATTTTCCTGGAGTCGCTTCCCAAATACGGGATGACGCGCGATCTTGCTGTAGTGGCGCAATTTCTGCAGAAGGAAGGGTGAGGTATCCCGCCGGACGTTATCCCCGAGCAACAAGCGAAAGGATCAGACTCGTAGGCAATTATGTTCCAGGTGAGCGTTGACGAGAGTTTCTCGGCAGGGCACGCATTGCGCGGATATAAGGGCAAGTGCGAGAACGTGCATGGCCACAACTACAAGGTGCGGGTGACGCTGGAAGGCAGCGAGCTGGATTCCGTGGGCTTGCTTTGCGACTTCGTACACGTCAAGCAGGTCTTGCGCAGCATCATTCATTCCCTCGACCACCAGTACTTGAACGACCTCGAAGCATTTCGAGTGGTGAACCCTTCCGCGGAAAACCTGGCCAAGCACTTCTACGATGAGGCGGCGAAACAGTTTGCGGCCCTCTCCGTGCCGGCGCACATCAAGGACATCACGGTGTGGGAGACGGACGTGACGTTCGCCAGCTACCGTCCCGATTAGGAGGCGGTGGACCGTGGTCATCACCGAGATCTTCAAGTCCATCCAGGGCGAGGGCACTCGCGCGGGGCTGCCGTGCGTGTTCGTGCGGCTGACCGGATGCAACCTCCGATGCACCTGGTGCGATACCGCCTATGCGTTTCATGGCGGAACGAAGATGACCGTGGACGAGGTATTGTCGCGCGTGAAGGAACTCGCAGGGCACGACCGTGACACGGGACGCGCCGCGGTTCCGCTCGTCGAGCTGACCGGCGGCGAGCCGTTGCTCCAGGGAGAAACGGTTCCTCTCAGCGAGAGGCTTTTGGCGGAGGGATATACGGTCCTCATCGAAACGAGCGGGGAGCGCCCGCTCGCCCGCCTGCCTCGTGAGGTGATCAAGATTGTCGACGTGAAATGCCCGGATTCAGGTGAGGGCGATACGTTCGACATGACCAACCTGCAGGCCTTGACGGCGCACGATGAAGTGAAGTTTGTCATCGCCACGCGCCGCGATTACGAGTTTGCGCGCGAGTTTGAGGCGCGGCACGACCTGGCCCGGCGCGTCCATCAGGTGTTGTTCTCACCCGTGCAGGAAGACCCGGAGGGGAAATGGCCCGGCCAGCGCGCTCGCGCGCTCGCGGAGTGGATCCTCGCCGACAGGGTGCCGGTCCGGCTGGGGCTGCAACTCCACAAATTCATCTGGGACCCAACTTTGCGCGGAGTCTGAAAGGACAAGAGGAGACTTGAAGGAACAGACGGAGGCAATCGTGCTGCTGAGCGGGGGCATGGACTCCTGCGTCACGGCGGCAATCGCGCGCGAACAGCACGGAGCGGAGCGGCTTGCATTGCTCCATGCCGGCTACGGCCAGCGCACCGAACGCCGCGAGCGGCGCGCATTCGATGAGCTTGCCGATTTCTGGAGCATCCAGCGAAGGCTCGTGGTCCGCCTGGACCACCTGCGAGTGATCGGCGGCTCGGCGCTCACCGACCCCGGCATCGCCGTGCCGGAACACGAGGCTGGCCCAGGCGGCTCCTCGAGCAGCGGCATCCCGGTCACCTACGTACCGTTCCGCAACGCCCATTTTTTATCCGTCGCAGTGAGCTGGGCGGAAGTGCTCGGCGCACATTTCATCTACATCGGCGCGGTGGCGGAGGACAGCTCGGGGTATCCCGATTGCCGCCCGGAGTATTACCGGGTATTCCAGGAGCTGATTCGCGCGGGAACGCGGCCGGAGACACGGATCGAAATCGTCACACCGGTGATCGGGATGAGGAAGAGCGCGATCATCCGGCGTGGCGTCGAACTCAAAGCGCCCCTCCATCTCACATGGTCCTGCTACCAATCTGAGGACGCGGCTTGCGGCGTGTGCGACAGTTGCCGGCTGCGTCTGCGGGCCTTCGCGGAAGCGGGCCTGGCAGATCCGATCCCGTATCGCAGTGCCGCACGTGCGCAAGCGTAAACCGAAACGCCTCGAATTGCGCGATAATAGGAGCATTCGATGACGGGGCGGATTCACTCCGGAGCAGGGCCCCCGGAAATGGAGAAACTAGGATGGCGCGGAGCAGAGGGAGTCGGCTGAGTATTGCGGCTCTGGCTCTGGCTTTGGCTTTCACCACGGCAATGTTCTGTTTTGTGCCGCCCCAGGCCGTGGGCGCGACCGGTTCGGCTCACGGACAGATCCTCGACCTTGATGGTAAGCCCTGGGCGAATGTATCTATTGTCCTCACGAATGATCTGGGCCGCCAGTTTCAGGTGAAGACTGACAAGAACGGGAACTTTCGGATTCTGGGTCTCGACCCGGGCAAATACACGGTGAAAGTCACCATCCCGACCCAGCAGGAGCCGTACAAAACGACCACGCACGTCGGCATCGGCGAGAACGTTACGATTGACCTGAACTTTAAGGAACTCGTGGCCAAGCAGGGCGGTCCTTCTGAGGAAGAGAGAAAGAAGCAAGCGGAAGAGGATCGGAAGTTTGAGTCTCTGAAAGGACATTTTACGACGGGCAATGAGTAGGTGCGACAGGCCAAACAAGCGCGCGAGGATCTTCAAAATGCGCACGTCGATCAACGCGACGCGTTGAAGGAGAAACTCAACAGCCTCGGCATGCAAGCGGCCACGGAGTTCGAGGCGGCTCGGCAGAGCGTGGGCGGAAACGACCCCAATTTACCTCTGCTCTGGACCAAGCTGGCCGCTGCCTACGAGCTTGGCGGTCGCGACGACGACGCCATCAAAGCGTACCATCGAGCGATTGCGCTAAAGCCGGATACCGCGTCTTATTACTGCGAGCTTGGCGCCGTCTTCGCCCGCCAGGGCAAGATGGAAGAAGCAGGCAATATGTACAAGAAGAGCGCCGAATTGGATCCACCGAATGCTGCCGGCGCCTGGCGCAACTTCGGTATCGTTCTCTAGAACGCCGGCAGAGCGAAGGAAGCGGTGGAACCGTTCAAGAAGTCCACCGAGCTGGATCCAAAGGGTTCCTGGGGAACGCGATCTAAGCAAGCACTCGACGGTCTCCTACAGATCGCCCCCGGCGTTGAGACGTCTGTCGAGACGAAGAAGAAGAAGAAAGGATGACTTTTGACCGCGCCAGGCAGCTTGCATCGCGTTGAATCTTCCGGCCGTCTTTCGAGCGCGAGCGGAGAGACAGACCGGACAGTCCTGTGCTCAGATGGCTGAGCGAAGTGGGCCTGTCTGATTCGATTCCTTATCGCAGTGCCGCGCGGACAAAAGCGTAGTCCGAAAGGCTTCAAATTGCGCGATAATAGGGACAAACGATGGTGGGGTGAACTCACCCGAGCGCGAGGCCCCCGGAAAAGGAGGGACGAGTATGGAGCGAAGCAGAGGGAGTCGGCCGATCGTGGCGGCTCTGGCACTGGCTTTCGCGGCAGCACTGTTCTGTCTTGTGGCGCCCGCAGCGGCGGATTCAAACGGCTCGGCTCACGGACAGATCCTCAACATGGAAGGCAAGCCGTGGGCGAACCTGACCATTGTTTTTATCAGCAGTCAAGGGCAGGAGACTGAGGTAAAAACAGACAAGAACGGAAACTATAGCGTTCACGGCCTGGCTCCCGGCGATTACTCCATCAAGTTCATGATTCCTGAGGTGGCGGCACCGCTCGAATCGAAGACGAAAATCGGCAAGGGCGAGGACGTTAACTTCGACGTTAATTTCAAAGAGCAGGCCGGCAAGATTGCGGCGGCAAAGAAACGCGACGAGGCGGGCAAGAAGTTCGAATCCATGAAAGCGCATTTTGACGCGGGCAAGGGCTTCCTGAAAGAAGCCAGGGACACCCGCACCGCACTCCAAACGGCTCCTCCCGATCAGCGCGACGCGCTGAAGCAGAAGTTCTCCAATCTGAGCGGTCAGGCGGTCACCGAATTCGAAGCGGCGCGCCAAGCCGCCTCCGAGAAGGACCCCAACCTGCATCTGGTTTGGGCCCAACTCGGCGATGCCTATGAACTAGCCGGCCGCGACGATGATGCGATCAAGGCGTACGAGCAGGCCGTGGCCGTCAAGCCGGATGCGCCAAATTACTACGACAATCTTGGCAACCTCCTGGCGCGAAAGGGGCAGGTCGAAGAGGCGGGAAAAATGTATGCGAAAAGCGTCGAACTCGACCCGCCGAATGCCGCCGGTGCCTGGCTCAACTTCGGCGTCGTTTTGTACAACGCCCAGAAAATGAAGGAAGCCATCGAGCCGCTCAAGAAGGCCACTGAGCTTGACCCGAAGAACCCGAAGGGGTGGTACTTGCTCGGCACATGTCTCATCAGCTTGATTGAGTACAAACAGCAAGGCGACAAGCAGGTCCCTAGCATACCGCCGGGCACCGTGGAGGCGCTTCAAACGGCCATTCAGTTGGACCCGAATGGAACGTATGGGAAAGAGTCGAAGAATATGCTCGACAACCTCCAACAGATTGCTCCCGGAATCGATACGTCTTACGGGGTGAAGAAAAAGAAGAAGTAGTTTTGCGCCGGGCCAGAGGACGGGGAATCGAGTGTAGCGGCCCGTTCTCCGAACGAACGGTCGGAGGCGGGCGGGGTGGTGCGCTCCCGGACGCCGGAAGAGGGGCACATCCGGGAGCAAAGCCGTCTTGGTTCTTGCGTCTCTGACTGCAAGCCAGCGTCTTTATCGTCCGTAGTCTCACCCACCGCCGAAGTCTTTGGAGCATACCGGGCGGCCTTCGCGTAGAATCCCGGAGCAAGCGCGCCGGTGGCGCCGCCGCATGAAAATAGCTGATGTCTCCTCCGGTATCCGGCCCGAATGGCAGCTACTGCTGGCCTGTTGCCGGCGCCCCGCCTTCCCGGATGCCCGCGAGCGTATCCGCGCCCTTGTGACTTCCGGGCTCGATTGGTCCTATCTCTTCACCCAAGCCGAAGACCATGGCGTGGCCCCACTGCTTGCGCACAGCCTGCGAGCTTTCGGCGATTGCATTCCAGCGCCCTGGCGGGTCCGCTCGCGGGAGCAAGGCCGCGCGCATTTGTTCTTCGTCATGACGCTGACCGCTGAGCTGTTCCGCCTTCTGAACCTCTTCGAGCAGGGAGGCATCGAAACGGCGGTCTTTAAAGGCCCCACGCTGGCCGTGGAAGCATTCGGCGACGCAGCCCTGCGGCAGTATTCCGATCTCGATCTTTTTGTGCCGCACCGCGACATCCTGCGCGCGTGCGAACTGCTCACCGGGCACGGTTACCGTACGGATCTGGCGCTCGAAAAAACCGCCGGCGGCAGCGTTCCGGGACAATTTCTTTTCACGCGGCCCGGCTCGCGCACCATCATCGAGCTGCACACCGAGCGGACTCTGCGGTACATTCCCCGGCCGCTTCCGGTGGATTCGCTCATGGCTCGTCGAACCCGCGTGCTGATTGACGGCCGTCCCGTGCCTGCCTTCTCTGCCGAAGACACGCTGGTGCTGATTTCCATCCATGGCTCGAAGCACTTATGGGACCGGCTGATGTGGATCGCCGACGCGGGCGCGCTTGCCTGCCGCTCGCCCCAACTTCACGCGGGCACAGTGTTGCGGTTTGCGCGCGAATTGGGCGCCGCGAGCATGTTGGGCCTCGGACTTCGCCTGGCCAGCGATTTGCTCTCCTGCCCGCTGCCTGAAGAATTTTCGACTCACCTGGAAAAGGACCTGGCTTCCCAGGCCCTGTCCCCGCGGATCTGCAGACGCATGGTGCACGACGACCGATCCCTGCCGGGAGTGATCGAGCGCGCGTGGTTTCGGATCCGCATGCGCGGCGGGTGGGCGGCCGGTGTGCCGTATTTCCTGCGACTCGCCCTGGCTCCCACAGAAGAAGATTGGGCGGGGCCCGAGGCTCCCAAGCGTACCGGGCTCGGCGCCTTCTTTCGCCGGCCGCTGCGTCTCCTTCGCAAGTACGGGATTGGCTTCCGGTCAAGATAAAACCGGCGAGGGATCGTTCCTCCGCGAAAAACGAAGACCAGGAGAGATCCCCCGCCGCCTAGAGATCGTTCAAATGACATCCAGCGGCAGCGTTAGATGTGTGTGTCCAGACCCGTGATCGCGCGCGGTTTGGATGGGCGCGGCTGCTCGGGCTCGACGGTGACCGAAATCTCCGCCCGGTCACGCAATACGCCGAGCGTGACGCTCTTTTGGTCGTGCTTCTCCGCGAGCTTCTCGCGCAGCTCGCCAACAGAACGAATGCGCGCGCCATCCAGTTTGATGATGACATCGCCGGCTTTGAGACCGGCCTTCTCGGCGGGAGACCCCGACTTCACTTCCCGAACGAGAATGCCCTCGCCATCCGGCGCGCCGAAATAGTTGCCGAGCTGTCCATCCAGATCCTCGGCGTCAATCCCCAGCCTGGGTCCTGTGAAGAAGAAAGCATTGCCGCCAAATTCCGGCATCGGCGGAATCTTCGGCATGCGAAATAGAAATTCACCGGAAGCTTCCCCTTCTGGGCCTGGGTGAACCCAGACACGCGCGTGTTCTTTGGGCTTGCCGAGGACGGCGCTTATTGCTTGGGCCTTCCCGTCGCGCCACACCGTGAGGTGCACCGTGCGCCCCGCCGGAGTCTCGTGGATCATGCGGTGGAATTGCGCAGTGCCCTCCACACGCTGGCCGTCGAGCTCGGTGATCACATCATTCGCCTTGAGCCCCGCTTTGGCCGCCGGGCTCTCCGGCACGACCTCACGCACCAGGACGCCGCGCTCGGCGGGCAGCTTCAGCTCCTTCACATTCTCGGCCGTGACTTCCTGCATCTTGACGCCGAGCCAGCTACCCTCCTCGCCCATCATGCCGAGGTCGCCCAACTTGTCCTCGGCCTCGTCGAGTTTGGCCGCGGCCCGGTCGAGGACCACTTCCTGTTGCGCCAGTGCTTTCTCCGCTTTCTGCAAGGCCCATTCATAGGAAGCCGCAGGCGCTTCCTCGGGGCCTTGCGTTGCCGCCCGCAGACCTGGCAGTGCTGCAAGCGCAACGCCCAGCACGGCCAGGCCACCGATCGTGAAAATGTTACGTCTGATCATTGTCGTTCCTCTCTTTCGAGGTCCACGCTAGACGGTGGACCGCAGGACGACCACTCGAATTCCTCCATTGACCGTGCGCAGCAGGATCGTTCCGCCGCCGCGCCCGATTTTCCCGCGCACCTCGCGCGGCTGCAGCGCCCCTTCCACGCGCAGGGGCAGCTCGGATTGAAAGTCGCCGTTCAAGCTCCGGGCCTCGAGGTTGGCATGGGAACCTGGCGACAGCGCCAGCACGATAGAACCGTTCGTGGTCACCGCCGAGGCGACGCCGGCTTCGACACGGTGCAGTTCCAACCGCACGTTGCCATTCGTTGTGTGCGCGGCCACCGGCCCGGCACTGTCGTAAACCTCGATGCCCCCGTTGATCGTGCGCAGCGAGCCCACATTCTCGATGCCGGAGACTCGCAACGTGCCGTTGACGGTGCTCGCGAGCTGGAGTCTGGCGCCGTGCGGGATGCGGATGGAGTAGTCCACCGCGACTTCCACGCCATCGTTCTGGGGGTAGCGAGTGGTCACGGCGACCGAGTGCGGGGTTGCCGCGACGTCGATGGTGACGCGCGCGAGGTCGGCCTCGCGCCGTTCGGCCGTCTTCACTGCGCGCACTTCGACCTCATTGCGGTCCCAGCCATTGACCTCCACGGTGCCGTTCACGTTTTGCACTTCGAGGCTGCCGCCAGGCTCGATCGCGTAGGTCTGGTCGAAATCCTGGCGAAAGGCGTAGCACGGCGACGCCAGAAACACGGCCGCCGCAAGAATGACGAGTACCCCGAAAAGACGCGTTCCCCTTCCCATCATGGCAAGGCTCCTCCCGTCTTGGTATCGGGCCCCCAGGAATCCTCATTCGCTCCCGTCAGTGGAGCTGAAAATTGAACACCACCGTCGAGATGACGTTCACAGGCTTTCCGTTCACCCGCGTCGCTCTGTAGCGCCACTTTTGCGCCGCGTCGATTGCCGCATCAGCCAGCGTCGGCTGGCCCTCCAAAACCCTCAGCACTTCCACGCGTCCCTCACCATTCACCCGGATCTGCAGACGCACGAGCCCTTCGACGCCCGCACGCTTCGCAGTTTCCGGGTAGACAGGCTGGACAGACCACACGAGCCGCTTTTGCATTTCATCGGGGTCCACTCGCACGCCGCCGGAAATGCTTTCTTCGATGCGGTCCATCCATTGGCTGAACCAATCTTCCTGCGTCCAGATGGCCCCGGCATCCTGCGGCCCGCTCTCTGCCGGCATCCGGGGCAATTCCTCGAGCCGGTCCTGAATCCGGACATTCTGTTCGCGGATCAGCGTGTCTCTGAGCGAGGTGTCGGAATCAAGAAATAGCAGGCGGACAGTGCCTGAGCTGGTCTTGATCCGCAGCGGTTCGCCCCCGCCGTTCAAATAGGCCTCAGCGCGAACCGGGCTGCCCGCGCCTGCAGCGATGAACTTGAGCGGCACCGCTGGGTCCGCCAGAATACGGTGATCTCCGCCGCTCTCCACGACGGCTTGGATGGTCGCCGCGAGACTTCGCGGCAGGTACACGATGATGTCGCCATTGCCGGATTCGAGCTCCGACGCCCCGGAAAGTTCCAGCCGCTTGGAGACGTATTTGGACGCGTCGGGATTGAGCCAAGCCGTGATCGTGCCCGACCCGGTCGCCGCGCGCACGGAGCCGGCCACGCGGGTGAGGCAAATGCTTCCGTCACTGGTCTCGAGTTCGATGGGGCCGGTGACGTGGACAACGCGGATGCCGCCGCCGCCGGTCTGCGCTCGCACGGAACCAAACGCTTCACCGAGGTCAATCTGGCCGCCAGCGGTGCGCACTACCGCGCCGCCGCGCGCTTCCCGCACGGTGATGTTGCCGCCGCCGGTTTCAAGGTCGGCCCGGCCATCAATGCGGTTCGCACGAACGTGGCCACCATCGGAATGCAGGTAAGCCGTCCCGGCGATGTCGTGTACGTTGATGTGGCCACCGGCCGTGTAGGCGTGCAAATCCCCCGCGACATCCGAAACGGTGATATGCCCGCCCTGTGTCTCGATACGCGCCACAAGTCCGTTCCTTGCCGCGCCACGCGGACTCATTCCGATCCGGCCGGTGTTGATGTTACCTCCCTGGGTCACGAGACTGGCCGTGCCGCCGATGTCCTGCGTCTGAATATCTCCACCCTGTGTGGCGACATCGACGCTGAAGGACGGCGGCACAGTGACTTCATAGTTCACCCAGAACTGCGGCTTGGCTCGTTTGCGGTTGCCTGCCGGCAGCGTGCCATCAATCCACACGCCATCGGAAACACTCTTCACCTTCAGCGAGTAATTTTCGAGGAGCTGCCGAGCCCCGGGATTGCGGGCGTCCGTTTCGATGTGAACGATGTAACGGACTTGCGGTTGGCCCGAGGGCAGGGCAGTCAAGATCCGGACGTTGCCGAGGTCGGTGGTCAGCCGGAGGCGCAGGCCGTCTCGCGTGTCCACGGCGCCGGTGCGGTCTGCAGCGACACGGCCGGCGCTCGCACCAGGGTTCTGGGCTTCTTTCGGTTCGCGCCGGCGAGCGATGGCCAGCGAGGCAAATAGAAAAACGGCGAGCAACGCCATCGCTCCGCACGCGCGCGCGGCTCCGCGGCGCGTCATCCAACTGCCATCAGGAATGGTCGCAAAAGGGCGCATATGCGGAAAACAAGCTCAGTGAAGCTCGCGCGGCTCGAGTTGGCGCAAAGCTGCGGCGCTCTGCAGCCGCACATAATTGTTCGGGTCGTTGCGCGTCAGCCCTTCAAGGGCGCGGAGCACGCGCCGGTCCTCGGGACTAAGCAGGCTCCCCGGCGCATCCGGAGCGCGGTTCTCAATCGAGCGCACCAGGGAATTCACCGCCTCGACGCGCACGCCGGGGTTTGGATCATCCATCAAAGCGTCCACGAAGACATCGCGAACGCCTTGGTCTCCGGCCACATTCTGCAGCGCTTCGAGCGCCCTCAGGCGCACCGCCGGATTCTGGTCCTTCCGTGCTGCGGCCACGAGCGTTCGCCGCACACCGGCATCGGCCGCGCGCATGCGCAGTGCATCGAGGCAATCGAGCCGCACGCCGGGATCGAATTGGCGCCCGTTCTCAACCACGTAGGTCAGCACCCGGCGCACATCGCCATCGTCCAGGCTTCCGGAAATCACCATTGGCCGCTGAGCCCGCAGACGCAATTGCACTTCGGCCGGTTGATTCCCGGCCGCCGCCGGAGTCATGCTGACCCCCGCCACAGCCATATTCGCCAAGTCCTGGTCGCTCAGCCGCGGGGTGGCCAGCACGTTGACGGCGTTGCCCACACCTTTGGCCCCTCCGCTGCGCGCCCATTCGAGCCCAACCACGCCGAGGCCCGCTCCCATCAAAGCCAGCAGCGCCGCGCTCCATGCCGGACGCAGCACCATCCATCGCCGGAACCACCGGAGCGGCCGGCGGCTGCTGAGAGCGCGCTGCGCCTCCCAATCGTCGAGTTTCTCGCCCAGCTCGCTGCGGCACTGCGAGAGCAGAACTCCGGCGGGATCGAGCCGATCGGCAGGCTGCGGCAAATCCGAGAGAACGGCACGCAGCGCGCGCTCTTCACGCAGTTCGGCGGCGCAGGCCGCACAAGCGGCGGTGTGCGCCATGACCGCGGTGTTTTCCTCGGCATCCAGTTCGCCGCACGCGCAGAACACCAGCATCGGCTTCACATCCTCGCAAGTGAGGACGCGCCCATCGCGCACGGGTTCGGGCAAGTTGCCGCTCACCGCAACTCCTCCAATTGGGTTCTTAGTTTTCGCGTCGCACGGAATAGGGAATTCTTCACCGTTTCTTCGGTGGTCCCGAGGGCCTCTCCGATGGCCCGCAGTTTCAAGCCGTGGTAATGCTTCATCTCGAATACCATGCGCTCCCGAGGGGTGAGGTGTTCCATGGCGGCGGAGATGCGCGCTTCGATTTCTTTACCGAGGAAGCGCCGCTCGGGGTCGTGCATCGGCCGGTCTTCTCTTTGGCGCTCGAAGAAGTCGCCGACGGCCGGTTCCTCCCGGTTGGCGGAGGCCAGTTCGGGTGCCTGATCTTCGGGCCGAGCCTGACGGCGGCGCAGATGGTCCAGGCAGACGTTGGTGACGACACGGTAGAGCCAGGTATAGAAGCTGCACTCGAAGCGAAAACGGTGGAGATTGCGATAGACCTTGAGGAAGGCTTCCTGGTAAACGTCCCGAGCGTCTTCCGGCCGGCGAGTCAGGTTGAGCGCCAGCCGCAAAACCCCGCGGTCGTACCGGCGCACCAACTCTTCAAACGCGGCGCGATTGCCGGCCTGCGCCGCGGAGATCAGCGCCCGATCGTCGTATTCGGCCAACGGAATCACCGCGGCCGGGGCGGCCTCAGAACCGCTCATACGGCCCGTCTCGCTTGCGACTGCCCATGCCCAGTGAGGAAGCGGCATATTTGCCTTGTGTTCGCCTGCGCCGGGTGCCTTGCCGTGCCGGACGCCCCGGCCGGGGCGCATCATTCCGTCACTGGACCGGACACCTCGAAATGCTACTGTCTATAGACGCGGAAAACACCCAAATGGTAGCGGCCGCTTCCCTCCTCTCACAGAGACGATTCGACGCGTTAGTTTGTTCACTGTCGGCCTGCGGGTAAGGGAAGCTACCAGGGGAGAGTGCGGCTCTCGCGGCTGCTTTGCAACGCCAGCTCCACGGCACGGATCGTGCGAGCACCATCCTCAGCGGACACGGCAAGGGGCGCGCCATTCACAACCGCGTCGCGGACGTTTTCATAAAACCCCCGCTGGTCTCCGGCCTCGATCTTCATTTTCTTCTCTCTGAAAGAACCACCCTCGACGACGTAGAGCGTGCCCCACTCAAACTCGGGGCTCTCGCACCAAAGCGGAGCCTGCCCCTCTCGCAACGCTTTTTCTTCCGGATCGAAGGTGTATTTCACGAACGATCCACGCGTCCCGCGCAAGACGAAGCGCGGTCCCGGAGCGCCCGCGAGCATGCTCGACCGCAGAAGCACCGACAACCCTGGATAGTCGAGGCGAAGATCAAACGCGTCGTCCGCCCGGGCGCCGTCGCGCTGGCAAAGCACGCTCGCCGTGACCGACTGGGGAAACCCGAAGAGCACGAACGCCTGGTCGATCAGGTGCGGCCCAAGGTCAAACAGGTAGCCGCCGCCTGGCCCTTCCTGCTCGCGCCAAGCGTCCGCCTGCACTTGCGGCCGGAATCGGTCGAAATGCGATTCGAACTCGACCAAGCGGCCCAGGACGCCGGATTCCACGAGCTTCTTCACGGCTAAGAAATCGCCGTCCCACCGGCGGTTGTGATAGACGGTGAGCAGCCGTTTCCTTTGCTTCGCGAATTCGATGAGGTCGGCAGCCTCCGCGGACGTGTTGGTGAACGGTTTGTCGATGACGACATCGCGGCCGGCGGCCAAACACGCCTTGGCCAGCTCGAGGTGAGAGGTGTTCGGCGTGGCGATGACGCACAGCCGTATGTCCTTGTCCTCGAGGAGTTCGTCAACCGTGCGTGCTATGCGCACGTCCGGATACTTTTGTTTCGCCCGGTCGCTGCGGCGTTCCAGAATGCACGCCAACTCGATTCCGGAGACAGAACAGAGCGCCGGCGCGTGGAACACCTGTCCGGCCAATCCAAACCCGATCAGTCCCGCCTTCAGCATCTCGCCCCCTCATGGCAGCCGCGCAATTGTACAGCAGGACCAGGGGGAAGGGGCCAGCTCCTGGTGACCGACGATCGCGAAAAGAAGGCCAGTGAACAGGGAAGAAGCGTGGCAACGCTTGCGAACTCGCACCGAGAGAACTAAAATCCGCACCGCGAATCATCGTCCTTTGGGGGGCAAATGAAGAATAAGGCCGCTGTCCTTCTCTACACGCTTTTCTGCGCGGTGAGTTGCCCGCTCTTGTCGGCGCAACAATCGCCCAACGAAGCAGCATACAAGAATCCCAGCCTGCCCATCGAGCAGCGCGTCAACGATCTCGTGTCACGGATGACCCTCGAGGAGAAAACCTCGCAAATCGGCCATCCGGCTGATGCTGTTCCCCGGCTCGGCATCCCCGCGTACAACTGGTGGAGCGAGGGGCTGCACGGAGTGGCACGCGCGGGATATGCCACAGTATTTCCCCAGTCGATTGGCTTGGCGGCCACATTCGACGAACCCTTGACGCACCGGATTGCCGACGTCACCAGCACCGAGTTTCGCGCGAAGTATTACGCCAACCTGCACCCGGATGGATCGAGCGAGTGGTTCCGCGGGCTCACCGTTTGGTCGCCGAATATCAACATTTTCCGCGATCCGCGCTGGGGCCGCGGCCAAGAGACCTACGGAGAGGATCCCTACTTGACCTCGCGCCTGGGCGTCGCCTTCGTTACCGGTATGCAGGGGAACGACCCCAAGTATCTGAAGACCGTATCCACTCCCAAGCACTTTGCCGTACACAGCGGTCCTGAACCCACCCGGCACGCCGTGGACGTGCAAGTGTCTCGTCACGATATGGAGGACACGTATCTGCCGGCGTTCCGGGCCACCGTCATGGAGGGCAAAGCGGACTCCGTCATGTGCGCTTACAACTCCATCAACGGCCAGCCTGCCTGCGCGAACGCCACACTTTTGCAGGAGCATCTGCGGAAAGACTGGGGCTTTCAAGGCTACGTCGTATCGGACTGCGCCGCGGTGAGCGATGTTTTCACGGGACATCACTACAGCAAGTCCCTTGAGGAAGGAATCGCTGTTTCGATAAAGACCGGCACCGATCTCATGTGCGCTTGGCCGCCGAACACTGTCAGCGTCGAGCGCACCGGGCTTCTGCGGGCGGTCCAGCAGGGCTTCCTGCCGGAGGCCGATCTAGACGTCGCTTTGCGCCGCCTATTCACCGCCCGCTTTCGATTGGGCATGTTCGATCCGCTTGCCATGGTGCCGTATTCTCAGATCACTCTTGCGGAAAACGATACGGAAGCGCACCGCCAGCTCGCTCTGGAGGCGGCGCGCGAATCGATCGTCTTGCTGAAGAACAAGAACAGCTTCCTCCCGCTGAAACAGGCCTACCCGAACATCGCAGTCATTGGGCCCAACGCCGACAACGTCGACGCGTTGGTTGGTAATTACAACGGCAAACCCTCTAAACCGGTGACCGTCCTGGAAGGCATTCGCAGGCGCTTTGCACAGTCCAAGGTCGCGTACGTCGAGGGCAGCGGGTTAATCGGTCCCGTGACCAGGGCCATCCCCGCGAGTGCGCTGTACACCGACGAATCCCGCAAGGAGCATGGCCTGAAGGCCGAATATTTCTCGAACGTGGAACTCAAGGGCTCACCTTCATCGAGCCGAACCGACAGCACGATCGACTTCGACTGGCGCGACGCCGACATCGCCGAGCAAACCCTGAGGAACTACTCCGCGCGGTGGACGGGAATCGTCGTTCCGCCCGAGACCGGTGAATACATCGTCGGCTTCACCGGCGAGGAGGGTTACCGCGTCTGGCTGGACGATAATCTGGTCGCCGAAGACTGGACCATTCACTACCCTGCTTCGACACAGACCAAGAAGGTGCACCTCGAAAAGGACCATGCCTACCCGGTGAAGATCGAATACTTCCAGACCGTGCGCTCCGGCGAAGCGCGCTTCGTGTGGGGCATGGTGGGGCAGGAAGAGCAGAATGTAGCCAACGCGGCCCGCAACGCCGATCTCGTCATCGTGGTCATGGGCCTCTCCCCCCGAATCGAGGGAGAGGAGATGAAGGTCCACGCCGAGGGCTTCGCCGGCGGTGACCGTACCAGCATCGAACTGCCCGCCCCGCAGGAACAGCTTCTGGAGCGCGTCGCCGCCGCCGGCAAACCCACTCTCCTTGTGCTGCTGAACGGAAGCGCACTCGCGGTGAACTGGGCGGACGAAAACCTGCCCGCGATCATCGAGGCCTGGTATCCGGGCGAGGAAGGTGGAACTGCGGTCGCCCAAGCGCTGGCGGGCGATTTCAGTCCTGCCGGCCGCCTGCCCGTAACGTTCTACAAGTCCACCGGCCAGCTTCCTGCCTTCGAAGACTACTCCATGGCCAAGCGGACGTACCGCTACTTCGATGGCGAGGCTCTCTATCCCTTCGGATACGGTCTGAGCTATACCGCATTCGCGTACAGCCAGCCTCGGGTCGACAATGCGAGCGTCCCCGCCAGTGGAGTGGCCACGGTTTCCGTCGATGTGGCGAACACCGGTGCGATGGCTGGCGACGAGATCGTGCAACTGTACCTCACTCATCCCGGCGTGGCCGGCGCTCCACTGCGCGCTTTGAAAGGCTTCCGGCGCGTGCACCTCACTCAAGGCCAGAAGACCACGGTGTCGTTTATGCTTCGCGATCGGGATTTGAGCATCGTTGACGAGGCGGGAAAACACCGCATCGTGCCTGGAAAAGTGGACGTCTGGGTGGGCGGAGGCCAGCCGGTTGCTCCCGCCGGCCTGCCCAAGACCGCTGGGGCACAGACCCAATTCACTATCATCGGCGAGGCTACGCTGCCTGACTAAAGACCGCAGCCCCCGCACTTCCGTTGGAGACGGGGCTAGACTGTAACCCATGAAGCCCGCGCATCCAGTGCTTGGCCGGCCCGGTTCCGACGAGTGTCCGCAGTACTACGCGGAATACGTCGCGCTTGTTCCCGAGGACGATATTCTCGCCGTTCTCGAATCGCAGATCGAGGAAGTGGTCCGCCTGTTCGCGGCGCGCAGTGAGACCGACGGCGAATTCCGCTATGCGCCAGGGAAATGGTCAATCAAGGAAGTGCTGGGGCACGTGATCGACGTCGAGCGCGTCGATGCGTATCGCGCTTTGCGCGTCTCGCGGAACGATCAGACTCCACTTCCGGGCTTCGAGCAGGACGATTACGTTCGTTACGGCCCCTTCGCGCGCTGCCGCTTGGCGGACCTGGTCGAGGAATTCATCCACGTGCGGCGGGCGAACCTGGCGATGTTTCGCGCCTTGGACGAAGGAGCCTGGCTTCGCCGCGGCGTGGCCAACAACCATGAAGTGAGCGTGCGGGCGCTGGCCTACGTTTTGGCCGGGCACGCGCGCCATCACCGGCGAATCATCGAGGAGCACTACCTTCCCGCTCTCCCACGGCCCTGATCGTCACCGGGTGCCGGCATGTGGCAGAATATCAGCGGCATACCGGGAGGCGACACTTGTCCAGCTACGACGTTGCGATTATCGGAAGCGGCCCGGGGGGATACGTCACCGCCATCCGCGCCGGGCAGCTCGGCCTGAAGACCGTGGTCATCGAGAAAGACGGATTCCTCGGCGGCACGTGCCTTCACGTCGGCTGCATTCCCACGAAGGTTCTCCTCCACCACGCGGAAATCTACGACCAATTCAAGAATGCCGCGGAGTTGGGCATCGAGGTGAGCGGCGTGAAGCTGAATTGGGCCACCGTCCTCGCGCGCAAGAACAAGATCGTCAACAAGCATGCCAAGGGTATCGAGCTGCTCTTCAAGAAGAACAAGGTCGAGAGCGTCAGCGGCTGGGGACGCTACGCGGGGGCCGGACGCGTCAGCGTGGAGAAGGACGGAAAGAAAACCGAGCTCGCGGCGAAAAGCGTGATCCTGGCGACCGGCTCGGAGGCGCGCAGCCTGCCCGGCGTGGAAATCGACGGCCGGACGATCCTTTCGAATCGCGAGATTCTGGCGATTCCCGGCGTGCCCAAATCGCTCATCGTGGTGGGCGCGGGCGCCGTGGGCGTGGAGTTTGCTTCGATCTTCAATTCCTTCGGCACACAGGTGACCATCCTCGAAATGCTCCCGCGCGCCGTGCCCCTGGAGGACGAAGAAATTTCCGCCGAACTCGAGAAGGCCTTCCGCAAGAAGGGCATTCAGATCCACACCGGAGCGAAAGTGGAATCGGTGAAGAAGGACGCCGCGGGAGTGAGCGTCACGTTCAAAGACAAGGACGGGAAGACGCAGACGCTGGCTGCGGAGAAAATCCTCATCGCGGTCGGCCGGCGTCCACTGACGGAGAAATGCGGCCTGGAGGGCTCCCGGGCCAAGGTCGAGCGCGGTTTCGTGCACGCGGGGCCGTACATGGAGACAGACGAGCCGGGTCTTTACGCCATCGGCGACATCGTCGCGGGGATGCCGCAGCTCGCGCACGCTGCTTCGCGGGAAGGGATCGTGGCGGTGACGCACATCGCGGGAAAGCCGGTGCAGCCCGTCGACCCCGCGCGAATTCCGTTCGCGACCTACTGCGAGCCGCAGATCGGCTCGGTCGGATTGACCGAAAAGCGCGCCCGCGAAGAAGGCTACGCCGTGAAAGTGGGCAAGTTCCCGTTCCTCGGCAACAGCAAGGCCACGATTCTCGGCAGTCACGGCGGATTCATCAAGGTGGTGGCGGAAGAGCAGTACGGCGAAGTGCTCGGCGTGCACATCATCGGGCCGTTGGCGACCGAGATTCTCGCGGAGGCGGTGACGGCGCTGCAGCTCGAGGCCACCGTCGACGATATGATGAACATGGTGCACGCGCATCCGACGGTCTGGGAGGCGTTGGGTGACGCGTTCGCCTCGGTGCGCGGCATGCAGATAAACGTCTGAGCCGGATAAGGAGAATCAACAGCGGAGAGTCAGTGGTGAATGATCGCTGACGACGGACCGCTCGCGAAGCGATAACTTTGACGACCTGCCATATCGTCGACCTGGGCCTCGTCCACTACGCCGAAGCCTGGGAACTGCAGAAGCGTGTGGCGGAGGCGCGCAAGGCCGGCGCCATCGGCGACGTGTTGCTCTTGTGCGAGCACCCGCACGTGATCACGCTCGGGCGCAACGGCCGGCGGGAGCACCTGCTGGCTTCCGAGCACGTGCTGCGGCAAATGAACGTCGAATTCTTCCCCACGAATCGCGGCGGAGACATCACCTACCACGGCCCGGGGCAGATCATCGGCTACCCGGTCCTGGACCTCGGCTCCATTCGCCGCGACGTGATGTGGTACGTGCGCTCGCTCGAAGAGGTCTTGATCCGCGCGACAACGGAATTTGGGATCGGGGCGGAGCGCGAAGAGGGCAAGACGGGTGTGTGGGTGAACGCCGGGCCGGGGAAGAAAGATTCAACACCGAGGGCACCGGGGATACCGAGCGGAGAAGAGACGCAGAAACTGGGGGCGATCGGGGTGCATATCAGCCGCTGGGTGACGACGCACGGGTTTGCGTACAATGTCTCGACCGACCTGCGATACTTCGATTTGATCGTGCCGTGCGGAATATCCGGCAGAAAGGCCACTTCGCTGGAGAAACTGTTGGGGCGCGCGGTGCACCTCGCGGAGGTGCGGCCGCGCATCGTCAGGAACTTCGGCGAGGTGTTCGGTCTCGAAATGCGCGAAACCCCGCGAGAAGCGCTTCTCCGGTTGCTGGACCCGGACAGGTAGCCGGCAGAGGTGCCCCCGTGAAAGCTGGCAGGAAATGAAAATCAAGCTCACGCGCGAGCAGCACTTCGACCTGTATTACTTCATGAAGCTCAACCGGGCGGTCGAGGAAACCATGGAACGCCTCTACCGCCAGAACAAGATTGTCGGCGGATTGTATTCGAGCCGGGGCCAGGAAGCGGTTTCGGTGGGCACCGCGTACGCGCTCGAACCGAAAGACTGGATCGCGCCGATGATCCGGAATATCGGCGCGCTGCTGGTGAAGGGCGTGCCGCCGCGCGATGTCTTCACGCAGCACATGGCCAAGTACACCTCGCCGACGCAGGGGAAGGACGGCACGAGCCATTTCGGCGATCTCGAGAAGCTGCACATCGTTTCGCCGATCTCGATGCTGGGCGACCTGATCCCGGTCATGACCGGCGTGGCCATGGCCGGGCGCTACCTGGGGCAGAACATCGTGGCCATGACCTGGATCGGCGACGGCGGCAGCTCCACCGGGGTTTTTCACGAAGGGCTGAACTTCGCCGCGGCGCAGAAGGCGCCCTTCGTGCTCGTGCTTGAAAATAATCAGTGGGCCTACGCGACGCCGGTGCGCCGCCAGGTGCCGCTCGAGAACCTGGTGGATCGCGCGCTGGCCTACGGCATTCGCGGCACGATCGTGGATGGCAACGACGTCGTGGCCGTTTACACGGCTGCGAAGGAGGCGGTCCGGCGCTGCCGCGCGGGCGAAGGGCCGGCGCTCATCGAAGCCAAGACCATGCGCATGCGCGGCCACGCGCAGCACGATCCGGCCGAATACGTTCCCAAGGAATTGCTCGATTACTGGAAGGCGCGCGATCCCATCGCGCGTCACGAGAAATTTCTCCTCGCCGAGAAACTACTCGATGCCAAGACCAAAAAGGAGATCGAAGGCAGAATCGAAGCCTTGATCGAGAAGGACCGCAAGTTCGCCGAGGAGTCGCCGCTGCCGCCGCCGGAACTCGCCGCGAAGGGAGTCTATTGCGATGGCTGCCACACCATTCAGGCCAAGTGGGAGCGGCCCGTCGAAGAAGTGACCCCGCCGAAATCGAGCGTTGTGGCGGACTGGCGCGCGGCGCCGGACGAAGTGGAACGCGAGCCGCGAGAGCAAGCTGCGGCTGGGAAACCTGTCGCCGAGAAACCGGCGAAGGTTGCGGCGGGCGTCCTTCGCAAACAAAAGCGGGCTCAGGGCAAACCGGTGAAGAAGGCGAGGGGAACATCATGGCGCCGGTGACCTTTCTCGAAGCCGTTCGCCAAGCGATGTTCGAGGAGATGGAGCGCGACCCGGCGGTCGTGCTGCTCGGCGAGGATGTGGGCGTCTACGGCGGCGCGTTCAAGGCCAGCGAAGGCCTGCTCGAGCGCTTCGGCTGGGAGCGCGTGATCGACACGCCGGTGAGCGAGAGCGCCATCATCGGCGCGGCCTGCGGGATGAGCTTTCTCGGCCTGCGGCCCATTGCCGAGCTGCAGTTCATCGACTTCATCGCCTGCTGCTTCAACCAGATCACCAATTACGTGGCCAAGGGACATTACCTGTGGGGCGCGCCGGCGCCGATCGTGATCCGCGGCCCCTCGGGCGCGGGCGTGCACGGCGGACCGTTCCATTCGGCCAACCCCGAGGCGTATTTCACGCACACGCCGGGGCTGAAGGTGGTCTATCCTTCGACGCCGTACGACGCCAAGGGTTTGCTGAAATCGGCCGTGCGCGACAATAATCCGGTGCTCTTTTTCGAGCACAAGTTTCTCTACCGCCGCATCAGGGAGGAGCTGCCCAGCGGCGAATACACGGTGCCGATCGGCAAGGCCGCGGTGCGGCGGGAGGGGCGCGACCTCACGATTCTGTCGTACGCGGCGATGATGCACACGTCTCTCGCGGCGGCCGAGGCGCTGGCGAAAGAAGGGATCGAGGCGGAAGTGATCGATTTGCGTACGCTTCTGCCGCTCGATGAAGAGACGATCTTGCAGTCGGTGAAGAAGACGAACAGGGTGCTGGTGGTGCACGAAGACACCAAGACCGGCGGCATTGCCGGGGAAATCGCGGCGATTCTGTGCGAGAAGGCCTTCGATGACCTGGATGGCCCGGTCCTGCGCGTCACGTCGCTCGATACGCCGGTGCCGTACGCGCCACCGCTTGAGGAGTATTTTTTGCCCAACGCCGAAAAAGTGGCGGCCGCAGCGCGCAACCTGGCGCGGTATTGAGAATACAATAGGGGCTAGGGATCGGAGAGCAAGGAGACAAACATGGCCGTTGATGTAGTGATGCCCCAAATGGGCGAAAGTATTTTTGAAGGCACGATCACCAAGTGGCTCAAAAAGCTCGGCGACAAGATCGAGCGCGATGAGCCGTTGTTTGAGATTTCCACGGACAAGGTGGACGCCGAGATTCCGTCGCCAGTGGCGGGCGTGCTCAAGGAAATCAAGGTCGGCGAAGGCAAGACCGTGCCGATCCAGACCGTGGTAGCCGTGATTGAGGCCGACGGCGCCGCGGCAGGAGCTGAATCCCAGGCGGCCGCTCCCGCGGCAGCGCCCAAGCCTGCACCTGCTCCAGCGCCGGCGCCGGCACCCGCTCCGACTCCGGCACCCACGCCTATGGCAGCATCTTCGGCGCCAGCGCGGCCCGCCGCGGGCGGAGAGCGGGTGCACAGCTCGCCGCTCGTGAGGCGTTTGGCCAAGGAGCATGGGATCGACCTCGCTGCGGTGCCGGGGACTGGCGCCGGCGGGCGCATCAGCAAGGAAGATATCCTCGCCTACATTGAGGGCGGCAGCGCGGGAACCCCGGCGCCGTCCACGGAGGCGGCTCGACCGGCTCTGCCGCCATCCGCGCCGCCACCAACCACGCACGGCGCTCAGGCGCACGCGGCGCTCGAATTGGCCGTGCCCCCCGAGAAGATCTACTTCGGCCACTACGAAGTGCAGCCGATGAGCGTGATGCGTCAGAAGATCGCCGAGCACATGGTCGTATCGAAGCGTGTCTCGCCGCACGTGTATTCGGTGGAAGAAGTGGATATGACGAAAATCGTTTCGCTGCGCAATAAGGCCAAGGACGAGTTCGAGAAGCGCTACGAGACTAAGCTGACCTTCATGCCCTTCTTCGTGAAGGCGGTGGTCGCGGGCCTGCGCGCGTATCCCGTGGTGAACGCGTCGCTCGACGGCACCAACGTCGTTCTGCACAAGGAGATCAACATCGGCATCGCGGTGGCGCTCGAGGGGGGCCTGATCGTGCCGGTGGTGAAGAACGCCGACGAGAAGAACCTGCTGGGCATCCAGCGCGCGATCAACGACCTGGCCGAGCGAGCGCGCTCGAAAAAGCTCAAGTCGGAAGAGGTTCAGGAGAACACGTTTTCGATCACCAATCCCGGCGTCTTCGGCGGGCTCTTCGGCCTGCCGGTGATCAGCCAGCCGAACGTGGCCATCCTGGGCCTCGGGGCCATCGAGAAACGGCCGGTGGTGGTGAACGACGCGATCGCGGTGCGCTCGATGTGCTACCTGACGCTCAGTTACGATCACCGCGTGGTGGACGGCGCGATCGCGCACCAATTCATGCGTAAAGTGAAGGAAACGCTCGAAACTTGGTCCGAAGGCGTGCTCTAGCCTAACGCCCAGCCGTGGTCGGCAAAACGGCTGCCCTTATTTGCCCAGGGATTTGCCCGGGGCCGCGATCGAAACTCCTCTTTTCGTACAGGTGACTTTGAGCTCGTGAAGGCCCCCGCCCCGTTTCTCGTCCGCCGGCGTGTAAACAACCAGAAATAGGTTGTTAAGTTCTTCGGCGATTTGAGCCACGGCCTCGTCAATTTCTTTCTCATCCCGCGGGAAGTATGCCTTTCCACACGTATTCTGTGCGAACTGCTTCAAGCGCTTGGTACCGTCTTTGGAGTCACGATCCTGCTTGGGTTCCTTGCCCACGGCGTACACTCTTATCCCCGCGTTCGCGAGCGCTCGCGCCGTCTGGTCCTTGCTCGATCTACTCGCGTTGTCTATGCCATCAGAGAAAATGAACATGGCGCGCAAACCGGGGCCGGGATCGCTTTTCGACATTTCCTTGGCATAGCTGACCATCGCGTCGTAAAGAGCCGTCGGTCTCTGGTCCTGGGTACACTTCGTTGCCAAAAGGAACAAACCAGCCTCGATCCAACCCAGCCTTCACTACTGTGTGGAGCAGTCTTTTCGCTGCCCTTTGCTGCAATATGAAAGCTTCCCGTTCCGATCCGCTGGAATCGAAAACAAGACAGTAGTGCATCGGAGTCCCGCGCAGAGGGCGGACGTTTCGAACCGTGGCCTGTTTCCCGTCTTCCCTGATCTCCAGATCTGCAGCAGCAAGCTCGATTGCCTTCTCATCCTTGCTCTGGGCCGCAATGACCACAGTCGCCTCAGAAGAAGACTGCTGCTGCGGCAGAGACCACGCTGGCAGACAAAAGACGCTGCCGAGAGTCAGCGCCGCCACGGCTACGAACGAAACCTGAAGTGGCCCGATAAGTCCGCGAATCGCCTGAACCATCGCTGGAGTGGGCTTCATCGTTAGGTCCTCCCAAGACAAGGGACGTTAATTGTCACTCCAATAACCCAGTATGACAACCCTGACGGAGCGCTCTCTCCGGCGGCCCGCGACGCATCGTGGGCCGCTCACTGCATCATGGGTTTCAGCTTGTTCACCCACACCGCGAAGCGCTCCTGCGGAACGGGCTCGATCCCTTCGGCGCGCAAGGTTTCAGCGACGAAGCGGTGGCGCTCGCTCGCATCGGAAAGCGGCACGTCGGTCACTGCAGCGAACTCCGATGAGGCGATTTTCGCGCGAATGCGGTCCACCGTATAGGCGAGCAGCTTCGCGTCGGCCGGGGCGCGAGTGACCGAAAGCGCCTGCACGAAGCCGCGCGTGCCGTTCCGGCGGTAGGCGTAATCGAGCTTCATCGGATCGCCCGCGCAGGTGTACTCCCCGGCAGGGACGGACTTCTGAATCCTCTCCCACAGGCGCGCCTGCCGCCAGACCTGGTTGCAGTGCGTGCGGATCGCGCCGCGGCTGCCGGGGCGCTCGGCCATTCCGGTGCGGTAGCGCGGCGGAGCGACGTGGTCGGCGTAGAGGCGTTCGAGTTCGGCGTCGAGGTCCTCGGCGAAGACGCCCTTCTGCGGGGCGAGTTGCAGGGCGTTCGAGAGGGTCTGGTCGAATTTCTCGAGCACTTTCTGCCAGCCGCCGTTTTTCTCCGCGAATTGGCTCTCGAAATCGTCGCGCAGGGCGCGCAGCAACGCCTCATCCGCTTCGGGATGGAGCCGGCGCACGCGGGCAAACTCCTCGGGCTCCTCGATCAGGCGGAGACGGCGGCTGCCCGTCTGCGGATCGAAGAGCAGCACGCCGATATTGACCCATTCGTCGCGGACGAGGTTCGGCGTGTAGCGCAGGATGCGATAGGCGCAGGCGCGGGTATCAGACGATGATTCGGGCATAGTTCACGTCCAGTTCGGAAAAGGTTGCCGGTTGGAACGCTTCGCCATGAGGAGCAGCTCCGGCACGCGGCTCCGCCGCCGCAAAAGGTGTTCGAGAAGGCCATAGAGAGTGTTCTGATCGTCTTCGTACCATTCCGGGGGGACCTGCTTGCTCAGGTCGTCGAGAACGGATTCGGTGATGCGCGAGTTGAGCCGGTCGAGCCACGGCTCGAACGACTCCATGCCGATCACGCCTTCATAGACGCGCTGGCGGGCGTAAAGACCGCGCAACGGCGCATCGGGAAAATTCCACTCGCCGGCGTTGAAGCAGAAACCCTGGTCAATCATGAGCGTTCGATAGCGCATCGTCGCGCGGTCCGGCGCCGCCGTGGACGCGCGGCCGGAAACTCCGCTGGTTTCCACGAGGAACACCGTTTGCCGCCCGTTGGTATTGCAGGTCCACTTGTCGAAGACCAGCATGCCGGCGAAATCGTGCAGATTCTCGACCTCGCGCAATTGTTCGTCGGGCAGAAAGTCATGAAGCGACAAGGTGCGCGGGTCGCCGGGGTATCTCGAGCCGAACTGCAAGCCTGCCTGGCAAGGGTACTTCCCCCGGCCGAGCTCGATCATAAGATCGGCGGTCAAGCGGATCAGTTCCGCAGACACGTCCACAACGGCCACCGGCGGCGCCGGCAGCCCCAATCGCGCCGCCAATTGCGTACCGAGCAGTTCATTGACCAGAATGCGGCGATGCTGAGGATTGTTTTGGAACTTTACGACGTAGTAGTGGCCGTCGGAGCAGCGCATCAAATGCGCCTGCGCTCCGCCGCGCATCCTGCGGATCTGCTCTACAGCGCGTAACATGCGCGCCTATGCTAACGGGGCCGAGGCGGGCGGGCAAGGCGGAATCGTGCGTAAGGTGATTCTTCAGTTCAGAAGGGGAAACGCCAGTGCAAAGAAGGAACCCTAGCGGCCGCGCGTAGTTCCCGTGAAGGAAACAGGAAGGCCCGGAACGAACCCGGGCCTTCGTTGAATCCGGACGATTCGCCGAACTCAGCGCCTCTTGCGACGGCTCGATTTCTTCGCCGGCTTTCTACGGGCTTTGGCTTTCTTCGCCCTCTTGGCCTTCTTGGCCTTCTTGGCTTTCTTTGCCAGCTTGCGCTTCCTCTTCGCGGGCTTGGCGGCCTTCTTCTTCGGAGCCGGCCTGGATTGCGCGGGCGCCGCGGGGGCGGCGGGCTCAGGCTCCTCGGAAACGATCAATTCCTCTTCCTCGGCCTCGATGACCTCAGCCGGCTTCGCGCCCAACTCGTCTTCGTCTTCAAAGCGCGAAAGCTCGTTGTCGTCCTCAAACGCGTCCTTTTGGAACTCCATGCCATCCTCCCTTAGAGCAGACCCTGCGGCACGGGTTGTGACACAGCGGCCGCCTGGAAATCCTGGGGGTTACTATCGCACTCCGGCATGACATGTCAAGCACTGCGCCAAAGCCGTGCTGTGGAGGAAAGCAAACCAGAGCCAGGAACGGGAGGTGCGCAAATGGCCGTGTCTTTGCACTGTATTGATAATACGGTAGTTAGCGGCGCGCCGAGGCATCCGGCGTAGAGCCTTGCAGCCCGGCCGTCGCGGCCGCTTTCTTGGGCTTCTTGGATCCGGTCGCAGGCGCCTTCTTGATCGGCCGTGGCCCGTAACCACCCGCGTAGACGCGCAGCACCATTCCACGGCGCACACGATTGGAGGGCAGCCGGTTCCAGCGCCTCAATTCATCGGCATCCACGTTGAATCGCTCGGCGACGCCCACGAGCGTGTCGCCACGCCGCACGCGGTAGCGGACCAGACGACCCGGGCCCTGATCGCTCTGCGCGGCGGGGATGATGAGCTTTTGGCCGACTGCGAGTGGCTCGCTGCGATTGAGCTCATTGGCTTCGACGATGGCCACCGGCGTGACGCGGTAGCGCCGCGCGATGGCCACGAGCGTGTCGCCCGGCTCGACGCGGTGCTTCCGCCAGCTCACCCACTTTTCCGGCGGGATGACCGCAATCTCCGAAGAGAACCGCGCCGCTGTTCCTTTCGGGAGGCGCAGCTCGAAACTCGGATCGGCGGGCGTGACCAAGCGAACCAGCTCCGGATTCAGCGTGCGCAGCGTCTCCACGTCGGCGTCGATGGTCTCCGCGACGAGCCGCAGATCAATCGGCCGGCCCGGCTTCACCACATCGCTCGGTACCGGCTCTTCGGGCTCGACGCGGATGCCGTAGTGCGCCGCGTCCTTGGCGATGAGCGTGAGTGCGATGATGATGGGAACGTAATTTTTGGTTTCCTTCGGCAGGACGTTTCGCTTGTAAAGCTCCCAGAAGTCGGCGTAGCCGGTGCGCTCAATGCCTTTTTGCACGTTGCCCGGGCCGCAGTTGTAGGCGGCCATCACCAGGTACCAATCACCGAACTCATCGTAGAGATCGCGCAGGTGGTGCGCCGCGGCGCGCGTGGCCTTCTCCGGGTCCTGCCGCTCGTCCACCCACCAAGTGCGCTGGAGTCCGTACTCATGGCCACGATAGGCCATGAACTGCCAGATACCGCGCGCCCCGGCCCGTGACAGCGCCAGGGGCTGGAACGCGCTCTCCGCCTGCGCCAGATACATCAAATCCTGCGGCAGCCCTTCCTCGCGCAGTACCCGCGCAATCATCTCGCGGTAGCGCCCGCTGCGGCGCAAGCCCGTCTCCACGATGGCGCGCCCGTGCGGCGTCTGGAAGAAATTCAGGAAGCCGAGCACGGTGTCGTTGACGGTCAGCGGCAGATCGTGCGAAACGCTGCGCGCCGCGAGTTCGGCGCGATCTTTCAGCCGCGGATCGACCGGAAAAGTCATCTCCGCGAGCTCGTCGATCGGCGCAGGCACCGCCGGCGGTTCGGCGAAGCCGTCGCCCTCCCGGAAGGCCTGCAGCTCTTCGCTGTACACCGTGTCCACGATGCGCTCGAAAACCTGCTGGAGGCGCGGGTCCGAATCGAGGTCGTAGCCGCTCTGAAGCAGCCAGTCAATCGCCTGGTCGAAATCGCGGCGAGCCTTCTCAAGATGCCCGGCGTGGTACTCCTGCTCCCCGGATCGAAACTTTTCCTCGACGCTGGAAATGAGGAAGTCAATGCCCACCTGCGGCTGAGGACTCAGGGAAACGAGCTTGCTTGCGCTCGGCCCCTTGATCGGCAGCCCGCCAAGGTCCATCGGGGAGCTTGTTTGGGGGTGAACCGCAGGCCGCGCCAGTGCGGCCGGCCGCGATTGCACGGGCTTGTGGCTTGCGTCTTCGCAGCCGACGAGCGCAAGAGCCGCCAGCGAAAGCACCGCAGCGAGCTGGTATCGGCGATTCACCTTCTCATGGTAAGTAGACGCGCGAGCAGGGTCAACGTTTTCCGGTCAGGAGACATTGCCGTAGTGACAACACGATACCGGACCCATGGCTCGTGACCGGTTGCGCCGCCGGAACGTGCAGGGAGGGCAAGAATTCGCTAGGCGGTGGGGTCGAATTGTGGTATTCTGTTTCTGCGTTTGTTGCTCTTGTTTAACCTTGGAAGTCGTGAAGGGGCTGCAGGGTAACACTTGCGGCCTTTTTTGTATTACGGCTGAAGGTAGCCGAACACTCGTAAGAGGTTTCGGACGCGAGGCATCAGATAGCTTAAATCAGAAAAGAGAAAACGAAGTGAGTAGAGAACAAGGAACAGTGAAGTGGTTTAACGCCAGCAAGGGCTTCGGATTCATCCAGCGCCAGTCGGGCGAGGACGTTTTCGTGCATTTCTCCGCGATTCAGGCGGAGGGGTACAAGTCGCTCAGCGACGGCCAAGCGGTTGAATTCGAGGTGGTCAAGGGCCCCAAGGGTCTGCAAGCCTCGAACGTCCAGCCTCTGTAAACCATAACACGAGGGAATTTAGGCGGGTCTGCGCGATGCGCGGGCCCGCCTTTTTCTTTTCCACGCGCCGGAGGAGCACACTGCGGCGGGTCCGCGAATCGCCACTCTCGAGTCACCGGTGGGGGCTGAAACGAGCCGTTACGCCAGCGCTTGCTTCAAATCGGCGATGAGGTCGGCGGAATCCTCGAGGCCGATGGAGACGCGGATCGTGCCCGGGCTGACGCCGGCGCGGCGCAGTTCCTCCGGGCTCATCTTGTAGTGCGAGCTGTAGATCGGAAAGACCACCAGTGATTCAACGCCGCCGAGGCTCCCCGCAAGCAGGAAGAGCCGCACCCGGTCGCAGAAGCGCCGCGCGGCCGGCAAGCCGCCCTTCAAATCAAATGCCAGCATCCCGCCGAAGCCGCTCATCTGCCGCTTCGCCAGTTTGTGGTCCGGATGCGACGGCAAGCCGGGATAGTGGACGCGCGCGATCTTGCGGTGTTTTTCAAGGAAGCGGGCGACGGCCATCGCGCTTTCGCTCTGCCGCCTCACGCGCAGCTCGAGTGTCTTCATGCCTCGCTGTAGAAGAAACGCCGCGCCCGGATCGGCCGAGCAGCCGAGATACATCATCATCCGGCGTACGGGCTCTATCCATTTACGGCTCCCCGCCGCAAAGCCGCCGAGGACGTCGGAATGCCCGCCGAGATATTTCGTCGCGCTGTGGACGACGATATCGATGCCCATCTCCAGCGGCTGCTGAAGAATCGGTGTGGCGAAGGTATTGTCGATGATGGAGACGAGCTTGTGATTCTTGGCGAACGCCGCCGCTTTCTCGAGATCGACGAGGCGCAGCGCGGGGTTGGTCGGCGTCTCGATGTAGAACGCCCTCGTGCGCGAAGTAACCAGATGCTCGATCCCGTTGAGATCGGGGTCGACGTACCGCGCGGTGATGCCGAAGCCGGGAAAGATGTCCCGCATGAGGCGGTACGCGCCGCCGTAGAGCTGCGCGGTGGCGATGAACTCATCGCCGGCTTTGAGCAGGCCCAGCAGCGTCGAGGAAATGGCCGCCATACCGGAAGCGGTAATCACAGCCGCTTCGGCACCTTCGAGCGCGGCGAGCTTCCCTTCGGCCACGGCGAGGGTGGGATTGCCGTAGCGCGTGTACATGTAGGCCTTGCTCTTGCCTTCGGCCCAGCGCTTGATCTCTTCGCTCGAAGAGAAGGTGAAGCTGGAGGTGCGCACGATCGGCGTGCCCACGGGCGCGTTGACGCCGTGGCGCTCGGGTTCGCCGGCGTGGACGGACTTGGTTTGCGGGCCCTGCGCGGGCGAGCGACGCTTCTTCATAAATGGAATTGTGACGCTTGAGGCCGTGCTGCGCCAAGCACCAATTTCGTAACGCAATGATTCGCAGCCGCCAATTTGTCTGCAACCGCTGACGAATCCGGGGGGCCGAATCAGGCTTCTTCTTCCTCGCCTTCGGCGGCGGCCCTGGGTTTGTGAGCGGCGATCACCTTTTCGGCGATTTCGCCGGGCACGAAGTCGTAGTGCGAAAACTCCATGGTGTAGCTGGCGCGGCCCTGGGTCATGGAGGTGAGGTCGGTCGCGTAGGCGAGCATCTCGGCGAGCGGCACCTGGGCTTTCACGATGACGTTGTGGCTGCGGGTTTCGCTCCCGCTGATGCGCCCGCGTCGCGAGCTCAGATCGCCCATGATGTCGCCGGAATACTGCTCCGGCGCGTAAACCTCGACCAACATGACGGGCTCGAGCAGGGCCGGCCGCGCCTGCTTCATACCCTCCTTGAAAGCCAGCGAGCCCGCGATCTTGAAGGCCATGTCGGAAGAATCCACGTCATGGTACTTGCCGTCGTAGAGGCTGGCGCGGAAATCCACCATAGGGAAGCCGGCCAGGAAACCGCGCGCGGCGGCGTCGCGTAGGCCTTTTTCGACCGAGGGGATCCAGTTCTTCGGAATGGCGCCGCCGAAAATATCGTCCACGAATTCAACTCCCTTGCCGCGCTCGATGGGCTCAAACTTGACGCGGCAGACGCCGAACTGGCCGTGGCCGCCGGTCTGCTTCTTGTGCTTGCCCTCGGCGTCGGCCTTGCCGCGGATGGTTTCGCGGTAGGGCACCTTAGGCGGCTTCAAAGTCAGGTCCACGTGGTAGCGTTTGTGGAGCTTGGCGACGACGACTTCGATGTGCTGCTGCCCGGAGCCCGCGAGAAGAAACTCTTTCGTCTGCGGATCGCGCGAGAAACGCAGCGAGGAATCTTCTTCGAGAATCTTGTGGATGGCCACGCCGATGCGGTCCTCATCGGCGCGCGTCTTGGGCTCGATGGCGAAGGTGATGGAAGGCTCGGGGATCGGAGCGGGCTTGTAGTAGATCGGCGAGGCCTTGTCGCCCAGGGTCTCGCCGGTGACGGTTTCCTTGAGTTTGGCAATTGCGCCGATGTCGCCGGCGTGCACCTCGGGAACCTCGGTGCCGGTCTTCCCCAGCATCGCCTGGACGTGCTGGAAGCGCTCCGGAGCGGAGCGGTTGAAGTTGGTGAGCGTGGCGTCGTTCTTGAGCACACCGCTCATCACCTTGAAATAGTTGATGCGCCCGGCAAAAGGATCGGCGAGGGTCTTGAAGACGAAAATAGAAAGCGGCCCCGCGTCACTCACCTTGCGCTCGATAGGATCGCCCTGGCCGCCCGGCTGCGAGTAGCCCGTCGCTACGCGCTGCGAAGGATCGGGAACAACGCCGCTAATGAAATCGAGCAGGCTGGCGCTGCCGATATTGCGCAGCCCGGACGCAAGCAGCACGGGGAAGAGGAGCTTGGAGGCAAAGGCCTGGCGCAAGCCGGCAAGAAAATCCTCCACGGGCAGCGTACCCTTCTCGAAGAATTCCTCCATGAGCTTGTCGTCGCCCTCGGCGACCAACTCGATCAATTTTTCATGGGCCTGCTGCGCGGCGCCGGCAAGATCGGCGGGAATGTCTTCGACGCTGGGCTTGCCGTCGTTGTCGGGTTTGTAGACGTGCGCCCTCATGGCGATGAGGTCGATCACGCCGCGAAAATCCTTTTCCACACCAATGGGGAGCTGTACGGGCACAACGCCGCGTCCAAAAGCTTCTTGCAGCGATTCCATGGAGCGCTCGAAGCTGGCGAGCTCGCGGTCCATCCAGTTAATGATGAAGGCGCGCGGGAGGTCGTACTCGGTGGCGTAGTCCCAGACCTTTTCGGTGACCACCTGCACGCCGACGTGGGCGTCAATGGCGATGAGAGCAGCATCGGCGGCGATGAGCGAGGCCTTGGTTTCATTGATGAAAGTGCTGTAGCCGGGGAGATCGAGGATATTGATTTTGACTTTCTCGGATTGGCCGGTGGGAAGCCATTCGGCGTAGGCCAAACCGGTTTGAATACTGATCTTTCGGGCGATTTCCTCTTCGTCCCAGTCGGTGGTGGTGTTTCCTTCCGCAACCTTTCCCAGCCGGTTGGTCATGCCGGCGGTGAAGAGCAACGACGACACCAGCTGGGTCTTGCCGGTGCCGCCGTGACCTACAATGCCCACGTTGCGGATGTCCTTGGTCGGATACGCTTTCATACATGCCCCCTGGCCGCCGGGACCTCATTGCGGGAAGGGTCGCGGCGAACTCGACCGAGAGGAAGGGTGCCTGCCGCCTCATGGGAGGACCGGAGGGCAGACGGATTGCGGCTCAAGCTTCCTCCGAAATGGCGGATGCTAACACAGTGGTCGGGGGAGGGGCAATCGCGGCGGCGCGCGGAAAGGGAGTCGACAGTCATCAGTAGACAGTCGTTAGTTGGAGCGTCGAGGCGCTGAACTGGGCGGTCGTCAATTATCGGTCGGCAATGGTCAGTTGAAGCGTCGGGACGAGGAAGCAAAGCGCCCCGCCTACGCCAAGGCTTCGGCGGACAAGCAAGCGCTGCGGCGCGGTTGATGGCGTGGCAGGCGGGGCTGTGGAAAAGTGCCCCTACCCCCCGGCTTTTATTGGATCTGCTCATTCTACAGGGTTTTAAGTCCAATGTTTCAGAACTGCGCATGATAAAGGACTTACAGTCGAGTTTTTCGGATCTGCGCATTCTAAAGGAGTTAGCGGTGCTGAGGCGACTTTTCACGAGGAATTCTAGCACGCCTGTTGGCTGAAGTCAATAGTAATGTTATAGTTATCAACAGGTTTTTCAAAGTGGGCGGGGGATTCTAGTGGCAGCTGCTTCAATCCGGAATACGCCTGTGATGAAGTTGATTCTAAACCCCCACCGTCGAGCGGCGCCTAGATTCGTTTCAGCGGCTAACATCGGCGCCACCCATTGATGAGAGTCATTCTAATGTGGATTCTCAGCGGATGGGTTCGACAAGTTTGGCGAGGAATAGTGCGGTGCCGGAATCCTTCCTCGATGCTTCCCCGAAACGACGTCATCTTTTGGGATTCGCCAAGCCTGCACATCGAAAGGCTTCATTTACTTTGCTGAGAAGAATTTCCCGTGTGAACGGTTTTTCGAGAAAGACGCTATCCTCAACAAGTTCGTAGTTCTCGTCGTTGTGTTCCGGGTAGCCGGACATAAAGATTACTTTCATTTCAGGGAGAAGATTGCTGAGTCGCGCAGCTAGTTCCGTCCCCCGCATCTTTGGCATCACCACATCCGTCAGCAATGCGCCGATGGATTGGCCATAATCTTTAGCGATCTGGAGCGCCTCAACGCCATCTTTCGCCGCGAGTACATGGTATCCAGCCGTATTCAAAAACTGACTGGCAAGTTCCCGAACTGCGACATCATCTTCCACCACCATGATTGTGGGCGCCCCTGGCACAGTGGAGAGCGTAACTCTTTCAGCCGCAACCAGATCACCATTCTCAGAAACCTCGGGAAGATACACCTCAAAGCGGCTCCCTTTCCCAGGAGCGGATTCCACCCAAATGAAACCGCCGCTTTGTTTGACGATTCCATACACCGTCGCGAGCCCCAACCCCGTGCCTCTGCCTACATCTTTCGTTGTGAAGAAAGGTTCAAAGATCCGCGCTTGCGTCTCTGCGTCCATTCCATGGCCCGTATCCGTGGCGGCGAGCAAAACAAAGGGGCCATGCTGGAGACCGGGACGCGTTTGCGTGTACTCTTCATCCACCGTTACATTGGTGGTCTCGATCGTCAGTTTTCCACCCTTCGGCATGGCGTCGCAGGCGTTGACCGTCAAATTCAAAAGTACCTGCTCGATTTGCCCTGGGTCGGCCTTCACGCTTCCAAGCGCTGCACCCGGCAGAAAAACAAATTCAACATCTTCGCGAATCAGCCGTTCCAGCAATTGGTCCATCTCAGTGACGAGAACATTCAAGTCCAGCACTTTCGGCTGCAGTACTTGCCTCCTGCTGAAAGCCAGCAGCTGCCGCGTCAGCGACGCTGCCCGATCAGCGGCCTTGTGGATCTGTTCGCAGCTTTTGTAGGACGCGTCGGAGGTCTTCAGCCAGTCTAGCAATAAGTCGCTGTGGCCTTTGATGATCGTAAGCAGATTGTTGAAGTCATGCGCGACTCCGCCCGCCAGTCGTCCCAGCGCCTCCATCTTTTGCGACTGACCAAGCCGTTCCTCAAGTTGTTGTCTTTCGGAATCATTCCTTTGCAGTGTGTGGCGCATGCGATCAAAAGCCAGCGTTGCCTCGGCAACTTCACCGCCTCCTTCCAGTTCCAATTGATAGTCGAAGTCGCCTTGCTCCAGCGCACGTACCCCTTGCACGAGTCTGTCGAGTGGCGTGGTGAACGTATTGGAGATCAAGAAAGCAAGGAAACCGCCCGCCAGCACGGCAAGCAAGCCAACTTTAAGGAGAAGGCGATTGAGGCGCTGCAAAAATGCCATCGTCTCGCCATCCGACCTAAGAACCATCAGGCTCGCCCCACTGGGCATATCGGGTGTTAGTTCTACGGAGCTTGTGAAAAATCGCTCATCTCCGAGGTACATCTGATCTGGCGTGGTGCGGCCCTGCAATTGAGACGAGAGTTCCCTTTCCTGAAAAGGATCGAGGGTGCTCGCCACGGTGCGCCCTTCATAACGAAGTGCTACCTCGCTCGACAGAAGCCGGCCCAAATCGCGCACGCCGCGCTCATCGAGTTCCTGTCCTACAACAACCGTAGCCGCTTGATCGTGCTCTACCGTACCGGCAGGTACAATCGGCTGGAGTTCCACTTGATAAAGGTGGCCATCATTAAACCACCAATCGGAACTGCGGTTCCTGGCCAAAGAAGAACGCAAGAGTGCTTCAACGCTCTGAGCCGAAAAGCTGGAATGCGTCGTGTGCAGCGCAACAATCTTGCCGCTACGGTCGGCAAGCACCATTAAATCGCTGCTCGACGTATCCAACGGATTCTCGGTGGACTCCGTAAACGTACTGGCGTCGTTATCCGAGAGAAATGCGGAGGTGGCGAGAAGATCTGCCTTGCGGCTCATTACTATCTGGCGCTGATGTTGCAGTATTTCGAAGATCGCCAGGGAGTTGTGAGCGTCTGTCGTCAATTCCTGCCGCGCGCGTTCCTGAACCGTTTGGCGCACGGCAAGCAGCGCGACCCAGGTAAGGCCCGCAATCACCAATACCATGGACAACAGAAACTTCGTTCGTAGCCGGAGGTTGGCGAGTATTCTCCTCATATTCTCTGAAGAGTCCCACGGATTTGCCTCTTGCTTGGCCCGCCTTCGGTAACCTTAACACTGACAATGCCCTCTGGAATCGCAAATGGAACTTCCGTACTCGTCGCTGGCCCGCAGGTACTACCGGTAATAGTCCTCCGCCAGGTAAACGGAATAGAAGGCCTGGTGACCTGCCCCCCGATTTTGGTCCAGTCATAATGTGGCACTCGGGGTCTCGGCCTTCTGTACGCGCACATGCAACGCAACATCCCTCCTCGCAATCCGCTACGAGTGGCCTTTTGTGAGACCGCAGGATCGCAGCGCGCCCTCGAACTTGATAAGCTCATCGGCGGCTTGCTGGCAACTCGACATGCGAACGTTTTGTAGACTCCGTACCGCGGCGGGAATTCTCGTTCTTGCCTATCTGTGGTTCACGCCGGCGGGCGCAACGACCCAGAGTCAGGACGAGATCACGGCGGTGCCGAACCGGCCGACAATCGCTTCGACAGCGGAGGCGGTTCAGAAGGGCGTATTCGAGATCGAATACGGCTTCGAGGCGGGCGAGGGCCACCAAAACATCAACGGCCTGCTCAAGTTCGGGCTATTTCAGAATCTCGAGCTGCGGTTCGGCAACAACCCGATCGAAAGGGATGGGGGAGTTGCGGGAGTGGGCGATTCCAGCGCCGGGTTCAAGTGGAGGTTCGTCAGGCAGGAGGGCAACAGGCCGACGCTATCGTGGCTCTACACGGCGACGATTCCAACCGCGAAAGACACCCTGGGAGCCGGCGCCATGGGACATTCGATCCAATTGCTGGTGAGCAAGGATTTTGGAAAGCACCATTTTGATGTGAATGAGGGCGTCGAGTTCGTAGGCCGGCCGGGAGCGAGCGGCTTCGACCGCAACTACTCTTCGGCACTTTCATACTCGCGCCCGCTGCGCGGGAAATGGGGCATGACGGCGGAGATCGCCGGGTTTAGCTGGACCAATGCCGAAACGCCGGCGACGATGACGCTGCTCGGCGCGGCGACGTACACACCGAAATCGAGGCTCGTCTGGGACGCCGGGGCCTACGTGGCCGCGTACGGCATGCTGCCGCGCGTGACGTTCTTCGCGGGAGTGACGTATTCGGTCGGCGATCTATACCGGTTGGCAGGCCGGCGCAACTCGGCGAAGAAATAGGTCCGGCCGGAGGAACATCAGAGGCAGGGAGAAGAGGACGCTGGGGTTACTCGGCGGCGTCGTGAATGGTCTCGAGGCGCACCACCTCAAATTCCTTTTTTCCGGCCGGGGTGTGCACCTGAACTTCGTCGCCGACGCGGCGTCCGAGCAGCGCTTTGCCGATGGGCGACGTCGTCGAGATCAGCCCTTTCTCGACGTCGGTTTCTTCCGTGCTGACCAGCTTGTATTGCAGTTCGACCGACTTTTGCAGGTCCATAACCCAGACGCGCGAGCCGTATCCGGCGCGGTCTTTGGGGATATTGGAGAGGTTGAGCATACCCATATCGGCCATGCGCTGTTTGAGCTGGCCGATGCGCGCATTGACGTATCCCTGGCGCTCCTTGGCAAACTTGAATTCAGCATTTTCGGAGAGATCGCCGTGCGCCCGCGCCTTCTTCAGCTCTTTCGGCAACTCGACGTTGAGCTCGTGCTCGAGCGCGTCAATTTCTTCCTGCAGCTTCCGCTTGATCTTGGTCAAAGCGTCCATAAATGGAGAACCCGCTGGTGAGCTGGAAATCTGGCGGAGCCACGCGCCAAATGGTACGTGGCGGAGAGGGGGGGATTCGAACCCCCGGTAGAAGTTTTAGCCCCTACAACGGTTTAGCAAACCGCCGCCTTCAGCCGCTCGGCCACCTCTCCGCGCCTAACTGACTGCAGCATTATAGCTTATAGCTTCACCGAGCGACAGTCGGCCCTCGGATTGCTGCGTTTTGGTGCACACTGTCACCAAATCCTCGCAAGTATTCGGGTTCATTGCAGCGGTTGAGGGTCGGGAGTGCTGTGTTTTTCCGAAGCGTCGCATGGCCGGCGACATCACGAAGGAACCGATGCGGATTGCCGGCCTGCCGGAAAAATGGGCTTCAGGTGCCGCTCGTAAAGGTTTGCGGTGACGTTGCGCGCGATCGGCTCCTCGTAAGCGCCCAGCATGTCCAAGTATCTCTTGCCCATTTGCGCGGCGATCTTGTAGCCGACGTGCAGCAGCTGCCGGAAGTTTGGGTTGAACTCTTTGCACTCCTGCTCGTGGCGCAACGCGTTCGCATATTGGTCCGAGGACCACGACCGCACTTGGCCAGGGGTGGGTAGCTTCGCGGCATCAATGTCAATGACCGCCGCGTAGGGCGCGCACAGTTCGTCGCGATGCGCGTAGGCCTGCGCATAGATTTCTTTGGCAGTGGCCAGACCGTCGCCACCCGCTTCCGCCAAGCCGATCAGCTCCTCGAGCCAGTTTGTGCCGGCAGTCTTCACGTGGACGCCGGCGCCGGAGTCGCGCAGCGCCCGGCGAATCGCAGGGTAGATCGAGAACTTATCGCTTCCGGAGTGGATGCTGAGTTTCAAATTGGCAGGCAGGCCGTATGCCCGGACGGCGTGCGCGATCACCGCGAGGTCGCTGCGGAACTCGGTCTCGAATTGGACGGCGTCGCCGACATAGTCCACTCCCTTGTTGAACCTGCCGGTGAATTTCGGCGCGATCGTCTGCAGCGGCACTTCTTCATCGGCCAGCGCGGCGAGGATCACGAGCAGTTCGGCCGGCGTCTGCGGGCTGTCGGTTTCATCCATGGAAACTTCTGTAATGAAGGAACGTTTCTCTTTGACGGCGGCGATGCGCCTATAAATGCGCCCGGCTTCTTTTGCCGCGAACAGATATTTCCTCGCGGTCTGTGCGGCGGCACCACGCGATATCACCAAGGGGCGATCTTGACCGGGCAGGCCGATCTGCTGCAAAAGCTCGGCGTGCCTGGTGAGGAAAGAATCTACTTCGTCCGCTGGCGCCGATTTGCCGATGGCGGCAGCAACATCGAGCGTGTAGTAGTCGCTGGATTCCAGGAAGCCGTCCACCGTCTCCAGGGTGATGTGATCGGCATCAATGTGGAACGGCTTCGTCCACCCAAGCCCACGGACGGCGGCTTCGGCTGCGGCGCGCACACTGCCCGGCTTCGAGCCAACAATGGTGTGCTCGCGGTTGGACTTGTTCCAGACCGGGATGATCTCGGCGCCGTTCTGAGCAGCCAACATGCAGGCGCGCAACTGTGGCTTTGCCTGATGGCCAAAGCGATCACCGACACCGAAGGAGTGTTGCGCCAAACGGAGAAAAGGCGGAGCGGACTGCGACTGCGAACTGGCTGACGTCATTCTGTAGCCCCCGGCCTAAGATTCCACGACCAAGATCACATCGAGCGTCCTCGGGCCGTGCACACCCTTGATGCAAGTCATCTCTATATCGGAGGTCGCCGACGGCCCTGAGGGTCGTTGTAGCAGGTGACGAACAAAGAAATCAGCATAAAGGTTTTCCCGCGAACTGCTGCTCGGGCCGCAAATCTACAGAGACTCCAGGTTCATACTGCCATTCGGCCGAATCGAGAATTTCCGCTCGCGCCCCGAGACATGCCACAAGACCACGCGGGTCGTTTTCGGAGCGATGCCAACCGCGCTCTGAAGCTTTCCGTTGAGATCGGTAACCAGGCGAACCGTGCTACTGGTCCGGTAAAGGAGCTTGTCACTGAGGAACAGTTCCGCGCGGCCGGAGGTATATCTCAACTCGGCTGTGCGAGTGGGCGTCAGCCGCAAGCGATAACTGGAGCGCGGGGCGTGCGCTGGCGGGCGGACGTTCCATTCCAGACCAGTCTCGGTCCGGCGCACACCCGAAAGCCTCCACGTGAAATCCATGAAGACGAGCGCGGCGGGCGAGTAGTCACCGGTGTCGGCCGTAAACGTTCCGGTGAGAGGATCCAGCTGTTGGAAGAAACGAGCCTCCCGAAGAATTGCGCTGATCCATTGCTGCATGAGATGGGCTAGGTCGGCGGGCTTGCCGTAGTGTTCCATCCAACGCGGCGCTCGCAGCGCAGTAAGCGCCTGTGAAGCTCCACCCCAGGAGTTGGGCGGGATGGGGCGCACGAACGCCGGATCGTCGAGGGCGATGGAGGTCAGAGGATACAAAGCCCAGAAGGCCGCAGGGTTGTGGATCTGGCGCTGGTAGATGGTCTCGAAGAGCGGTTGGTCAACCACGCGTTCTCCAAGCACCCGGCTGATGACGTCGCCGCGAATGCGCACGAAGTGATCTTGGGCGTCGAGGTCGAAGAAAGCAGCATCGGCGGCCGAGTAAAGCCTGGCCATGATGGCAGAACGGATCGTGGAAGCATCTGCGAGCCAGCGGTCGGCTTCAGAAGTCTTTCCGAGAGCGTGAGCCATGGCCGCGAGGGCGGCGCGTCCGCCGTAGACCGTTGCGGAAAGATCGGGAGACAAGCGTGGTAGAGAAGGCAAGGGCGGACACTTGCGCGCATCCCCATCCGGGCAACGATTCGGAATTCCCGACCAGCGTGGGCTGTTGTCATGACCGGTGTCGTAGGTGCAGAAGCCCTCACAGAGGCCGGTGTGCCGAGTGTCGCGGTAGCGGCGCAGCCAGGCATCCCAACGGCTGCAACTAGTGTAAGCCTTCTCCAGAAGCTCGTTATCCCCGGTTTCCCGCGAGAGTTCCCAGGCGGTGGCCGCAATCGGCACGACCATTTGAATTTGCCCGAAGCCAATCGCCGTTGTCCTGATCCAGCAGGGGATTTGCCCGTCTTCGCGCTGCAGAGCAAAGAAGGCCAGGTGATTGTTGCGGGCGACATCTGGACGAATCGCGGAGTAGATCAATCCTTCATGCGGGGCGCACTCCAGCCAGATTCCGCTATAGTTGCTGCCTTCGATCAATACAAGCGGAGAGTACCCCGACACAACAGTCGTGTTGCGGGCGAGAACATCGAGCGCGCTCGAATAGGTGGTCTGATATTGCGAATCGCTGGTCTCGAGCGAGATGCGGGGATCGGGCTTTCTCTCCGGCCCACTCGCGGAGAACGCCGGCTTCTGGAAAGCGCTTGGAACGCGCGATAGGAGAGAGAGCCCGCCGACGAACAGGCCAGACTTCGCAACGAATTCGCGCCGTTTCATGAATCAGTTCCCACAGGTAACCTTCAATTCGTCAAGACAGCAGTTCCGACGATGCGAAAACTTGCCTTTTGTCCTGCCGAATCTTTGGGAGGGCCGCCGGCTATATGAAGGTCATAGCTGCCAGACTGCACCCGGCGCACACCCCCCGCAACCACCAGACTCGGCCGCCGGGCGTCCCGCGTAAAGAACTTCGCGAAGCTCGTCATCAAATTATCCTTCCTGTGAATGTGGTGGTATGTATCACAGGGGGCAAGACTTTTCGTTCAGAAGTCCAGGCGGCTGATGGCATCCTCTGTTCTGTCCTTAAAGTCACGGCTACCAAAGCTACGAAAATCTTTCACATCGCGCAACGAATAGGCGGCGGTGTTCCTGCCGGCTTTCACGCGGAATAGATCCACTCCCTGCACATCGTGCATCCAAAAGGCGGGACGGTCATCAGGGTTCTCGGTGGCAATCTCGATGTTGCTGAACTCGAGGTTGCGCGCATGCCTCACAAAGAAGCCACGCGCGGGAAGAGTGCCGAACATGGTCGCTTCCGGGTAACTGTTTTCCTTCTCCGGCGGATCGAGCGCGGCCCATTCCTTCGTGCCGCCCCCTAATTGGTGGAGATACATATCCGCAATCTTGACGTCTTCCACCAAGCTGCCGGGAACACCGCTAATGATGGAGGGATATTCTGCCGTTGAATTTGAGCTCACGATGTTGCTCAGGATGACCCGCTTCAGTACCCCCGGCGCGACGCCCTGAGGTCCGCGCATGCGGGTTCCAAGCCGAAGGAATAAGGGTGAATGCACGACACCGCGCATTGTGAGGTTGCTGATGGTGATGTCTTCGATCAGCCCACCATCCACAGTCTCCAGCGCCAGACCGCGACAGCTTTCGAAGACACAGTTGGAGATGATGATGTTCTTGAAGCCCCCGTTTGATTCCGTCCCGCACTTGATGCGGCCGGCCGGCGGACGAGCGCCAAGCGGATAGTGCATGCGCTTGAAAGAGCCGTCCAGCAGGGTGCCGTAATCATAGATTCCGGTCACGTAGCAGTTGCTGATTGTGACGTTCTCCGTTGCCCGGGCGTAGCCCAACGCAAAGGAACTCTTGGGGCAGATAGCATCGTCCCAGGGAGAGTTTATAGTGCAGTCGGAAACATGGACGTTCTTACAGCAATCGATATCAATTCCGTCGCGGTTGGTGTCGATCTTGACGGCGCTTATGGTCAGATTGTCCACACCAGTGAGCAGCATGGCGAAGTGACCGCAGGCGAGCATGGAGAAGTCGCGAAAGGTGACATTGCGGCAGTTTTTCAACGCGATGGCCTTATTTCCGACGCCGGGACTTTCGGCGCGCGGCAGTTCGTTTGCTTCGCCACGGCTTAGGCCTTTACCCCAGATGAGTCCGGGGCCCAGGATGCTTACATCATGCAAGTCTTCGCCCCAGAGAAGACTATTGCGCCAGTGATTGTGGCCGAAGTCCTGGAAGCTCTCCCATGGTTGTGGTGGGCCGGCAGGATCATAGCCACCTGAGGTCGCCCCTTCACGGGGAACATCGGCGGCTAGAATTGTGGCGCCCGCTTCCAGGTAAAGCGAGACGGAACTTCTCAAATGAATGGAGTAGCAAAGATACGTTCCCGCAGACAAGTATACCGTGCCGCCTCCAGCGGCCGCCGCCGCACCAATGGCCCGGTCAATTGCGCGGGTATCGACGGTCTTACCGTCGCCTTTGGCGCCGAAGGTATGGACCTCATAGAAGCCACGCACACACCCAGCCGGCGACCCCGAAGGCTGAGTTTCTGACGACGGGCCAAGCGCAGGCTGGGCCCGGCTCGAAAGCGAAGTGATTCCGGCGGCGACTGTGGCGGCAAGGAAGTCTTTCCGAGTCATTCCATTGGAGAACACATTTCCTCCTGGATGAACGTGGATGTTACAGATCCCAACCAGAAACGAGAACGACCGCTAGAGTCTATCAGAAGCAGTCGGCCAATTCGGGCGGCCCCGGAGTGCTCGGGCAACTGCCTGGGTTCCCGCACGCTCTAAGAGTGAACAACCCCCCGGACAGAACTAAGTGACCGCCGAGAGCCGCTTCCCTTGTCCTGGGAAAGGCCTTAAAATGGGGGTTGCTTGGGTCTCAGCCGAGCCCGTCTCGAGCCCGGTGTCCCACCTCGTGACGCTGAAGCTGCCGGGTTGGAAGCGGCGACGCCAGCCTGGGCAGCCTGCACGGCTTCTCAGGCGTTTCCGCCCGACTGAGCGAAACTTTCCGCTATTTGAGGCCGTATATGTAGGTGAGGGCGGTGAGCGGTGGCGCGTCCAGGCGATAACCCCAGAATCGAGGACAGAGGCCAAGTATGAAGACATGGCACAAGGTGGCGATTGGCATCGGGGCTGCGGCCGTGCTCGGCGGCATCGTGTTGGTGAGCGTGCAGCAGGCGAACAAAGGCGTCGTCACCGTCCAGACGGCCAAGGTCGGCACGCAGGACCTGACGACCATCGTAACCGCTTCGGGCGAGGTCAAACCCACCACCTATACGAACGTGACCGCCCAGGGCTTCGGCAAGATCGTCGAGATCGTGGTGAAGGAAGGCGACCACGTGAAGAAGGGCGATGTGCTGCTGCTGCAGGAGAACGTGCAGCAGAATGCGGACGTGAACGCGCAGGTGGCCGCGATGAACTCCACCGAGGCTGGGATTGCGTCAGCCGAGGCCAGCTACAAATCGGCGCAGGCGGACCTGCTGCAGCGCCAAGCCGATCACGAGCGAGCCGAGCTGGATTGGGAGCGGGGCCAGGGTCTCTACAAAGACGGCCTGATCCCCAAACAGGATTACGATGGGCGCAAGGCCACGTATGACTCGGCAGTGGCCGCCGTGGAATCGGCCAAGTCGCGCGTCCTGCAACTGAAGGCGGAGCTGGATCGTTCGCGGTCCCTGCTCACACAGAATCAAGCGCTGTTGCTGCGGACGCGCGACGTCCTGCACAAGACCACCTATCGCTCGCCCATCAACGGCATCGTCAGCTATCTGCCGGTGCGCGAGGGGGAGTACGTAGTACCGGGCATTCAGAATGCCAACGGCAGCTTCCTGATGACGCTCTCGGACATGTCGGTGGTCACTTCGGAAGTGATGGTGGATGAGACCGACATCGTCAACATCAGGAACGGTCAGCCAGCGGAAGTCACGATTGACGCCATCCCGGGTAAGGTATTCAAAGGCAGCGTTACCGAGATCGGCTCGCAGGCTATCTTGCGCAGCTCCGGCTTGGCCACCACGCAGACGACCACTGGCAACCAGGAAGCCAGGGATTTCAAGGTCGTGGTCACACTGGAAAATCCCCCCGAAAATGTGCGGCCCGGGCTCTCTTCCACGGCGAAGATCAAAACGGCCGAGCGCAAGAACACCGTCGCCATTCCGATTCAGGCGCTCGCGGTGCGCACCCGGGGGGACCTTGAAGAAGCCGCGAAGCAGGCCAAGGGCGGATCAGCCGGCGGTTCGGTGACGCTCGCCGCCCCGGCTCCGGCAGGTTCCGGCTCGGACGCGAAGAAGGAAGAGATCCAGGGCGTGTTCATCGTGCGCGGGAATAAGGCGACCTTTACACCCGTGGAGACCGGCATCACCGGGGTGACCAACATCGAAGTCAAGAAGGGCGTGAAAGCCGGAGATGAAATCGTGACGGGCAGCTACAAGGCGCTGCGCACGCTGAAGCCCGAAGCCGCCATCAAGGTGGACAACTCCGCTCCAAAGAAGATCGAAGAACAGTCGAGCTGAGAAAGCATCGTTCGAAAGCAAGGAGCCCAGGCATGGCCGTCGAGATACCCGCAGCCGAGTCGTACCGCGAGGACCTGATCGCTGCCGGCATAGTGATCCGTACGGAAGGCTTGACCAAGGTCTACGAAATGGGCGCGGAGCAGGTGCACGCGCTGCGCGGCGTAGACGTGGAGATCCTCAAGGGCGAATACGTCGCCATCATGGGGCCTTCGGGTTCGGGCAAATCGACGCTGATGAACCTGATCGGCTGCCTCGACACTCCCACGGGGGGACGCTACTGGCTGGCCGGGCGTCTTGTCAGCGAGCTCGACGACGACGAGCTCGCACACATCCGGAACAAGGAAATTGGCTTCGTCTTCCAGACCTTCAACCTCCTGCCGCGCGCGACCGCTCTCCACAACGTCGAGCTGCCTCTCATCTATAACGGCACGCCCGCCGAAGAGCGCGCCGAACGCGCCAAGAAAGCGATCGAACTGGTGGACCTCACTTCGCGCATGATGCACAAGCCCAACGAGCTCTCGGGCGGCCAGCGGCAAAGAGTGGCGATTGCGCGCGCCTTGGTGAACAACCCTTCCATTCTCCTGGCCGATGAACCCACCGGCAACCTTGACTCGCAGACGGGCGAGGAAATCATGGGCGTGTTCGCGCGGCTGCACGAACAGGGAAACACCATCATTCTGGTCACGCACGAACACGACATTGCGCAGCACGCGCATCGCATGATCCACATTCGCGATGGCAAGATCTTTTCAGATGAGGCCGTGAGCAAGTAACGGCCGGCGGCGCGACTCAGCCGACCTTCGATTCCCCATTGGAGCGGGTTTCTATCGAAGGGAACGGTATCCGCTGCACCGGCGGTCGTGCCGGCATCTCTGCTGATGGTCTCTTGAGTTATCGGCCTGGACGGGGCCTCAGGACCACCTGTCTGCGCCGCACTAACGTCCGTGGGTGGCCGCTGCTGGAGACGCTTCCAAGATGGCGTCGTCCGAAACCACGTAAGTGCGGGAGACGCGATCGTGCCACGTCAGGCGGTCTTCATCCCAATGAGCCCAGAGGAATCCCAGGAAGAACGTTCCCGCCGAGAGCACATAACCCAGGCTGCGAGCGAGCAACTGCCGTGGAGTGGCGCTCTCGCCCTCGTAGCCTATGAGCTGAAGCCCACAGAGCATCATTCCGGGCGTTGTGCCGCCGAAGATGGTGAAGAGGGTGAAATACTGGATGTAGAAGAGCGCGAGGGTGGCGACGCAGACGATGGCGTTCAGTTTGCTGAAGTTGAAATGGCCTCCGAGCGAACTAAACAGCATCAGAAAGCCGCCGTAAGAAAAGAGCAGGCATAGGGCATCGACGATCCCGGCAGCGCAGCGCTTGCTAAGGGGTGCGACCGGAAGAAAAGGTGCATTGGCGCGGCGCTCGCGGGTAACGGATTCATCCTCGGTGGACACATCTGGCGCACGCCATCCTTCGGACGTGGGCGAAACCGTGAGGTCAATGTCGACGCGCTCGGGGCCTCCGCATGGGCTGGCTTGCCCGCATCCTGAGTTGGGGCGGCGCCCGATCGCAATCGTGAAGGCAAATTCCTCGTTCCAGGGAGTGTCTTCCGTGCCTGCCGGTAGGTCAATTGAGGAGGTCTCGCCCTCTGCCACGCAGGGACGGTTCTGTCCAAAGGGAAGTTGTCCCTGATTCTCCGGCGATGCGCCTCGCCGGCGCCGCGAGCGGTATGTCTCCACACGCCGGGACAATTCCGCACGCCAGGCAGGCTCCAAAGCCAGGTTCCCGCAGGTGGTAAGGGGCTCCGACTTCGGAGCCGGGACAGGCTCGCCGTCGAACGAAGACGGCAGCTTGGAATCACAATACGAGCAGGTTCTACTTTCGGCGCGAAGAATGGCGCCGCAGTCAGGGCAAATGATGGTCACCGGTCCGTTTTGCGCTGCGGACGGTTCGCCACCGCCAGGTGGCATCCGAAAAGGAGTGTATCACGCAGTGCGAGCGAGAGAAACTGCGCCGATCGAGTGTCACGTATCGTGTAAGGGGTAGGCACAGTACGGTCGAGTACGAACCGGGTCCTGGGAATCAACGCTAGGACAACGCCGAGAGGGGCTTCCGGTCCTGCCCATCAAAGCCCCCCGCGGGCGCGGGAAGGAGCGATCACTCGCTCATTTGCTGAGCGAACATATTCCGGCTATAAGCGATACGCCGGTCCAAAACGACGGCGGCGAAGTAGGCGCACCGGCCGCGCTCACCATCAGCCCACAAAACCAAGTGCGGCGCGAGTTGAGAAAACAACCTACGAAGCGTGCTGAGCAACCGGTAGTAAATGCACACAGCGCGCACCGGGCCGCGGTCCTCGGGGCGCTCCGGGCAGAGCTGCAAGAGTTGCACAAAGCGCGGGAACTCGGCGCCGGGCGCTGTCATGCCGACGATACCCGTCACGTCGCGAGCCTGAATCGAGAGCGGCTCTCTCGAAGATGCCACGATCAGCGAGCGGCAGTAGGACGCAAAGAACTGCAGCAACGCAACCAGGGAAAGAACGAGAATCAATCCGGCGACAATCATCGTGGCAATACCCCCAATCTTGCTGTGGCCAGGCGGGCATCCTCAGAGAGTTTCAAGAACGCATAGCACCAGGCTAGCGGCAGCAAACAGCCCACCACAGGCGGCAGATAAGTCTTGACCGCTGTTAACGACGGATAGAGATTCCGCAGGGCGTACTCGGCGGCCAACATGCTGAAATAGATTCCGAGCGAAAGCACGAGCTGGATGAGCCGCGTGCGCGTCTCCCGCAGCTTCATCATGGCACCCCAAAGCACATAGGTAAGCACCACACCCACGAAGTACAGGTTCTGCGACAGTTCAACAACAAATTGGCTCGAAATGCGACCCTCAGATTGCCGAACAACCGCGTAGGAGAAGATTGAGGTTCCCAGCAGGAGAAGGACGGCGCCAGCACGGACAAGGTGGTCTGCCCGCATTTCATCGAACACTCGCAGATAAAGATTTATGAGTACAAAGTAGAGCGCGATGGTAAGCAGGAGGTGCGATTGGTAGTAGAAGAAGTAGTACTGTTTGGAATCGAACCCGTAAATAGAAAGAATCTTGTAGCCGACAAGACTCGTCCCACAGGAAATCGCCATGTACAGGTTAAGAGCGAGGTAGCGGCGGAAGGCCCCCCTGACAAGAGCGCACACCACCACCGTGGCCTCGAGGGCAATGCTCAAGAACCACAGCAAGTATTCTACCGGACCAAGCACGCTGCCCCTCTCGAGCGCCCTGGTCCGTGCCGCAGTTAGGTTACTTCGCGATCGCGGCTACTTCCAGGGCGACGGTGGTACCGGCATGCCGTTCTTCCAAGGGCTTGGCGGAACCGGCATTCCGTTCTTCCAAGGACTTGGCGGAACCGGCATTCCGTTGGCCATCATCACCGGCCCATCGCCGTGGGCGGTGACGACCATCTTCAGGCCCATAGCCCCAACCAGAACCAACATCACCAACAAAACGACTGTAAGTAACCTGGACATTGTGCCTCCGTAGGGAAACAACTACCGGAGACACTCTATCCTATATTACGTTCTGGTCAAGGGCCTGAACGACAAAATCCGCACTTTTCCCTTCATGCAACCCAGTATCCCTTCGACGGACTTTCGCCCGCCTCAGGAATACCAGGCCGGTCACCGGGCGTAGAATAGGCGTGGAAGCCAGCAGGGTCAAGGGTACCAGGGTACTACCGCTCTAGGACCAACCTACCATCCGCCGCCCGAGCGCTTGCTATTTTCTCGCACGTTTTCCACAGCCGCAGGTCCTGGAGCTCACTTTCCCGAAGCACAGGACTGTCCTGGTTACTCCTCAAACGATGACCCACCCGGGACCACGGCCTCCTTCACCGGAGTGAGTACGAGCCAGCGCGCTCCACAACACGGCAAGACGCCTCGTTCCTGGATCCGACGCTGATGCAGCCTGTGGATTGGCTTCTGGAGGATGTATCTCAGGCCATGAAGGAAACAAATGGTAGGCCCGTGCGGGCTCGAACCGCAGACCTCCACCGTGTCAAGGTGGCGCTCTAACCAACTGAGCTACGGGCCTAAACTGCCTTCATTGTAGCACGGCGCCGAGGCGTCCAAAGTGCCCTTGCGCGGCTGACTACGTCAGTGTTCCCTTGACGGTGACTTCCTTACGCCCGTCGGCTGGCAGAGGCACCGTGTCGTCGCGGACAGGCTTGCCATCCACCGTGAGTGCCACGCGGTTGCCTTCGCCGGCGCGCTCGATCGAGATGTTGTAGGTCACACCGCGAAACTTCCGCGTGGCCTTGAATCCCCCCCAGCTTTTGGGGATGACGGGAGCGATCTGGAGCCCGTTGTAGGACGTCCTGATTCCGAGGATCCACTGGGTGATGGCGTAGTAGTTCCACGCCGCCGTCCCGGTGAGCCAGGAGTTTTTTGCCTCGCCATGGGTGGGCGCGTCGCGCCCGGCAATCATCTGGGCATAGACGTACGGTTCGCAGCGATGCAGGTCGCTGATGCCCTCACGCGCCGAGGGATTGATGCGCAGATAATAGTCGTGCGCGCTGTCGCCGTCGCCCACGAGCGTCTCGGCAATGATCACCCACGGGTTGTTGTGGCAGAAGATCCCGGCATTCTCCTTGTATCCGGGCGGGTAAGACGAAATCTCGCCCAGCTCGAGGTAGTACTTTGAATAGGCCGGCTGCTGCAGAATGATCCCGTGCTTCGTCGCCAGATGTTCGCGCGTTGATTCCAGAGCCTGCTTCGCCCTGCCGTCATTCAGCCCGATGCCGGCAAGAACGCAAAATCCCTGCGTTTCGATGAAGATTTTCCCTTCCTCGCATTCCTTTGAGCCGATCTTGTGCCCGAAGTCGTCGTAGGCGCGCAAGAACCATTCGCCGTCCCAGCCATGTTTGCGAACCGTCTCTTCCATCTTGGCCACTTCGGCGAGATAACGTTTCGCTTCGTCGTTCAGGCCGCGATGTTGCGCGATAACGGCGAGTTCCTTGCCCGCCAGCACGAACAATCCGGCAATGAAAACGGATTCCGCGACCTTGCCTTCCTTGTTCGTTGTCGTCTGGAATGATTGCCCGGGTGTATCGGAGAAGCAGTTCAGGTTCAGGCAGTCATTCCAGTCGGCGCGGCCGATGAGCGGCAGTCCGTGCGGCCCCAGACGGTCCAAGGTGTACTTGAAGCTGCGCTGCAAATGCTCGTAGAGCGGCTGTTCCGAACCCGGCTGGTTATCGTACGGGACGCGCTCGTCCAGGATGCTCCAGTCGCCGGTCTCCTTGAGGTAAGCCGCCACGCCGACGACGAGCCAGTGCGGATCGTCATTGAAGTTGCCGCCGACCTCGTTGTTGCCGCGCTTGGTGAGCGGCTGATACTGGTGATAGGCGCCGCCGGTGGGCAGCTGCGTCGCGGCCAGGTCCAGTATGCGTTCGCGGGCCCGCGCGGGCACCATTTGCACGAAGCCCAGCAAGTCTTGGTTGGAATCGCGGAAGCCCAGGCCGCGTCCGATTCCCGATTCGTAGAACGAGGCCGAGCGCGACATATTGAACGTGGCCATGCACTGGTAGGCGTTCCATACGTTGACCATGCGATTCGTGTGCGGATCCGGGCTCTCCACCTGGTAGATGCTCAGCAACTCGTCCCAATACGCGCGCAACTTCTCGAACGCGGCATCAGCGTTGGCGGCCTTCAAGTACCTGGCGATTGTCGGTTTGGCCCTCTTCTTATTGACGGTTTGCGAACCCGGCGGATCGAACTTCTGGTCTACCGGATTCTCCTGGTAGCCGAGCACGAAGATCATCTGCTGGCTCTCGCCGGGTCCGAGTTCGACCTTCACGTGGTGCGAGCCGATGGGCGCCCAGCCGTACGCGATTGAGTTCGCCGACTCGCCGCGCTCCACGACCGCAGGGCTATCCCACCCGCGGTAGGGCCCGACGAACGCCTCGCGCTGCGTGTCAAATCCCGCGAGCTTCCCGGAGCAGGCGAAGTAGGCGAAGTGATCGCGCCGTTCGCGGTACTCGGTCTTGTGGTAAATCACGCCATCTTCGATTTCCACCTGACCGATGCTGAAATTGCGCTGGAAGTTGGTCGAATCATCCTGCGCGTCCCAAAGGCAGAATTCGATGCTGGAGAAAACGGAGATGGAAGCGCGCGCGGAACGATGGTTGGTCACCGAAAGTTGCCAAATCTCGAGATTCTCGCCGAGCGGGACAAAGTACCGGGTGCGCGCCTCAATCCCGTTGTACGTGGAACCGATGATGCTGTAGCCCATGCCGTGGCGGCAGAAGTAATTCTCGAGCTTGCGGCGCGTGGGCTGCCAGGAAGGCGACCAGAATTCCCGGGAAAGGTTGTCGCGCAGATAGATGTAGCGACCGCCGAAATCGTACGGAACGTTGTTGTAGCGGTATCGGGTGATGCGCCGCAGCCGCGCGTCGCGGTAGAAGGAATAGCCGCCCGCGGTATTGGAGATGATTCCGAAATAGGCCTCGCAGCCGAGGTAATTAATCCACGGCAAAGGCGTATCGGGCTGCGTGATCACGTACTCCCGATTCCTATCGTCAAAGTGTCCGTATTGCATGGCGATGCGCTCCCGAACTAAGGATCTACGGTCAGTGACCAGACCGCTGAACTGCCGCGCAAGCAGCCCTCTTGCGCCACGACAGTGGTACCGGCTGGAACTTCCGAAGAGAGGGGACGCCGAGTATAGGCAATTGCTCCCGCGGTTGTAAACACCCCGGAAACGCGAGAAACTCGTCGAGCAAAAGCGAGGGTTCAATCATGGGCAAGTTTTCCAGTGGAACAATCGTGAAATCTCATCGAAGTGAGGGTCCAGTGAGACTTGTCTTCCTACTCCATCTGATTCTTTTTTCGGCAGCCGCCGCCTTCGCGGCCGAAACTGCCACCGTCAAGATCAAGGTGGACCAAGTCGGCTATCTTCCGGACGCGCCGAAACTGGCGATGGTCTCGGCTCCTGCCAAGACCTTCCAGGTCAAGCAGGCGAGCGACGGCGCCGTTGTCTTGGAAGGAAAACTCGGCGCCGTTGTTGCCGACCAGGACTCCGGCGACCGCGTTCAGACCGCTGATTTCTCGAGCCTCCGCAAACCGGGCAAATACTATCTGGAGATACCTGGCATAGGGCGCAGTTGGAACTTCTCCATTTCTCCCGACGTGTTTTCGCGCACCTACTATTTGGCCATGCGCGCATTCTACGGACAGCGCTGTGGAATGGCTGTCGATCTCGGACCGGAATTCCCCGGCTACTCCTATCCCGCCTGCCACGCCCACGGACGTTTCCATCCTTCCTCCGGCAAACAGGGCCCGCGCGATAACGTCGGCGGCTGGCACGATGCCGGCGATTACGGCCGCTACATGGTCAACTCCGGAATCACCACCGCCTCGCTGCTGTGGACCTGGGATCTCTACGGCTCGAAGGTCGGAAGCGTCAAGCTCAACATTCCCGAGAGCGGGAATGGCACGCCCGACATTCTCAACGAGGTCCGCTGGAATCTCGAATGGATGCTCAAGATGCAGGACGACGATGGCGGTGTCTGGCAAAAGCAGACGAGCACGGGCTTCCCTGGATTCGTGATGCCGCAAGACGATCCTTTCCCGAGCGAGGTCATCGGCACCGGCAAGCCTCCTTACAAGAGCACTTGTGCGACGGCCGACCTCGCCGCAGTCGGAGCGATCGCCGCCCGCATCTATGCTCCGTTCGATAAGGACTTCGCAGCACGCACCCTGCGCGCGGCCCGGCAGGCTTGGGCCTGGGCTGAGCGTTACCCGGACGTAACGTTCAAGAATCCGCCGGGTGTTGTCACGGGGGAGTACGCAGACGCGAATTGTAGCGACGAGCGCCTCTGGGCCGCCGCCGAGCTCTGGCGCACCACCGGCGAGGATCTCTTCAACAACTACTTCCTGAAAAACTATCCCGCCTATCGCCACACCCTTCTCGTCCTCGAGCCTGGAACATGGCGGGATCTCGCTCCGGTGGCGATGTGGAGCTACGCTCTGGGCGCGCGGAAGGGCAGCGACGCCGCAGCCATCGAAGACATTCGGAAGAGCACGCTCACGGGCGCGCGCCAGATCGTCGAACGCACCCGCGGCAATCCGTACCGCGTCAGCCTGGCGACCAACGATTACGTCTGGGGCTCAAACGGCCGGGTGGCGGAGTACGGCGTGCAAATGTTGGTGGCGAACGCCCTTTCGCCGGACCCCGCTTTCGTGGAGACAGCACTCGACGACCTGCACTATCTGCTCGGACGCAACACTTTCTCTATGAGTTGGGTGACGCAGGTGGGCAGTAATCCTTGCCGCCATATTCACCACCGCCCCAGCGGCGCCGACAAGAATCCCGAGCCCTGGCCCGGGTTGCTCGCCGGCGGCCCCAACGCCGAAAGGCAGGACCCCATGCTGAGGGCGCTTCCGCCGCAGCCGCCCGCGAAGGATTACCGCGACCTCCAAGACTCCTGGGCGAGCAACGAAATCGCCATCAACTGGCAAGCCATGCTGGTTTTCCTGCTAGCGGGCGTCTCGCCGTAGAGTCGTTCTGGTGTATATTGACCGGCCAGAACCAGCCGGGCTCACTCCCAAGCCACACAAGGACGGGCCCATGCGGCTGAGGGCGCAGATCCTCGTCCCCAGAACTAAGGTGTAACTTGCACCTGCATCTGATCGACATCGCCATCATTGTTGCGTATTTGGCGACGTCCGTGATGGTGGGCTACTGGGTTTCCCACCGCGCCTCCCACGACATGAAGGCCTACTTTCTGGGCGGCAACGTCATGCCTTGGTACGTGCTGGGCGTGTCGAACGCCTCGGGAATGTTCGACATCAGCGGCACCATGTTGCTGGTCTACTGGATGTTCGTCTACGGATTGAAAAGCGTGTGGATTCCGTGGCTCTGGCCGACATTCAACCAAATCTTCCTGATGATTTATCTGTCCTCATGGTTGCGCCGCTCCAACGTGATGACCGGCGCCGAGTGGATCCAGACCCGGTTCGGCAAGGGCCGCGGCGCCCAGCTCGCTCACATCATCGTTGTGGTCTACGCGTTCGTCGGCATCATCGGTTTCTTCAGTTACGGATTCAAGGGCATCGGGAAATTCGCCTCGACGTTTCTGCCCTGGCATCTCTCTCCCAACCAGTACGCGCTGATTCTGATCGCGATCACGGCCATTTACGTCATCAAGGGCGGCATGTTCAGCGTCGTGATCACCGAGGTCATTCAGTTCTGCATTCTCTCGATGGCCTCGATTGCCGTGGGAATCATCGCCATGACGAAAGTTGCCCCCGGGGTGCTTCACCGTTTTGTTCCCCCGGGCTGGGACAATATTTTCTTTGGCTGGCACTTGAACCTGAACTGGTCCTCGCTCCTCCCTTCGGCGAGCGCCAAGATCGCGGAAGACGGCTACGGGCTCTTTGGCTTCTTCGTCATGATGCTGTTCTTCAAGGGTATCCTCATCAGCGCGGCCGGCCCGGCTCCGAACTACGATATGCAGCGCGTCCTTTCGTCGAAGAATCCCCGGGAAGCATCGATGATGAGCGGCTGGGTCAACATCGTGCTCACCTTTCCGCGCTACTTCCTGATCACCGGCCTGACCATTCTGGCCGCGGCTTTTTTCAGCGACACCATCCGGGGCATGGGCACCAAGATGGATTTCGAGTTGGTGCTACCGCAAGCGCTGCGCCACTTTGTTCCCGCCGGCCTGCTGGGATTCCTGATCGCCGGACTGCTCGCCGCGTTCATGTCCAACTTCGCTGCCACGGTAAACGCGGCGCCGCCCTACTTCGTGAACGATATCTACAAGCGCTTCATCAACCCGAATGCGAAGCCGAGGACGTACGTCCGGCTGAGCTACGTCAGTTCGCTGGCCGTGGTGATTTTGGGCGTATTGATCGGCTGGTACGTCACGTCCGTCAACTCCGTGGTTCTCTGGATCGTCTCCGGGCTCTGGGGCGGCTATACGGCTTCCAACGTCTTGAAATGGTACTGGTGGCGGTTTAATGGGTACGGCTACTTCTGGGGAATGGTCACGGGCATCGCGTCTTCGCTGACCATGCCGGGGATCATCTCCAGGTTTGGCATTCTGCAGGGATTCTCGAAGGCACACTCTGTGAACCTGGATGTCTCGCTGATCTTCCCGCTGGTATTGGTTCTCTCTCTGATCGGATGCCTCGCCGGCACGCTCCTCACGAAACCCGAGGATGAAGCGGTCCTGAACGACTTCTATCGCCGCGTGCGGCCGTGGGGTTTCTGGGGTCCCGTCCTCAAGAAAGTCCGCGAAGAAGATCCGGCGTTCCGGCGCAACACGGATTTCTGGCGCGACATGTTCAATGTGGCGGTGGGTATCTGCTGGCAGATCAGCCTGGTGGCTTTGCCCATCTATATCGTGATCCAGAAGTTCCGTTCTGCCCTGATCGCGCTGGCGGTCATTGGCGTCACGGCGCTGGTCTTGAAGTTCACTTGGTACGACCACCTGAAGGAACTGGAGCATATCAATCAGTTTAGCCGGGATGGAGCGCCGGCGAAGGCGCCTACGACGGCTTGACCTTTCTCTGAAGAGAAGGGCGGGGAACAATCTTGCCTGATCAGCAGAATCGCGGCGTTGGACCCGGGTCCAAACTCGGCTCACCTGCGCCGATCTCTGTCACGACTGTCGATTACCATGGCTGGGCAGGCTCCTACCTGATCAGCAACGGGAGAGTGGAAGCTGTTGTCGTTCCTTCGATTGGCAGGGTCATGCAGTTTCGGCTTGCGGGCGAGGACCAGGGTGTTTTCTGGGTGAATCGCCTGCTGGACGGGAAGCTGCCGGACGCGGCGTCGAGCGAATGGGGGAATTTCGGCGGTGATAAGAGCTGGCCCGCGCCTCAAGGTGACTGGGAGAAAGTGACCGGCCGCGAGTGGCCGCCGCCCGGCTCATTCGACGCCTCGCGCGTGGATGCGGTCGCCGGACGCGATGAGATTACCTTGAAAACCATGGTGGACCCCGGCTACGGCATTCAGATTGTGCGCCGCATCAAGTTGGCTCCAGCGCTGCCAATGATGACCATCAGGACCGGCTACCACAAGCTGATCGGCGATCCAATCACGGTGGCCGTTTGGGTGATCACCCAACTGCCGGAACCTCAGCGCGTGTTCGCGTTGCTCCCCAGGGAATCCCAGCTTGCGGACGCATTCCACCAGTTGGCGGGACCTGCTCCGAAAGAACTGAAGATCGATGGAAGGCTTCTGTCGCTCGCGCGCGATCCCCGCGACTTCTCGAAGATCGGAACTCGCGGCAGCAGTCTCCTGTGGATGGACAACGACTACGTGCTGCGCATCGACGCCTCTCATGCGGCTGGAGACCATCCCAACGATGACAGCCGAACCGAGGTTTACACGAATCCGGACCCCCTTGCGTATGTCGAGCTGGAAACTGTAGGTCCACTGAGGACACTGAGCGTGGGCGACCGCATCGAGAGCACGAACACGTATACGCTGGCGCGCCGCTCTACTCAAATTGAAGTCGCCGAAGCGCGCAAGGCGTTTGCGCTGTAACACCGAAGTGGAACCGGTCTTGCCGTCCCCCTGTGGTTTCTGGCCGCACCACGGTGTGCTGTTTTCCGCCTGGGTGCCCCTGTGGAAAAGTGTGCAAAATTGAACAGACGCCATTTTCGCACTTTCGTACATTGTGCTCACTTGGGGGAAAGGAATTTCCGCGAATTCCGGTCGTCCGCCGAAGAAACCGCTGATTGGCTCGTAGTGAATTCGCTGTAGCCCTGTATGTCTACCTTGGCAGAAAGTGTCACCGACCGGGGACAGCTCGCTTCTGTCCCCCGAGACGCAGCCACCCACAGACATCCCGCGTGGCGCATCCTCTTTGTGCACCGTGACGCTGCGGAGGTAGCGCGCTGCCTGCACGAGCTCAACAGGGCGCAATTCCCAGTCAGCGCAGACATAGCTACAAACCCCGGACAGGTTGCAGAACTGCTGGATGCGCGACCCTATGACGTTGTTGTGGCAGAGTGTCCCGGTTCCGACCGGGAAGGGGCGCAGGCACTGGGCCTCGTATGCGACACGAAGAAGCATATACCGTTCATCTTCTTGACGGAGACCCTGCAACGAGAGACGGTGGCGGAGTTGACCATGAAAGGCGCCGCCGACTGTGTCGAGAAAGACCGGATCGGACGCCTGCCCTTAGCCATCCGCCGAGCTTTGGATGAAAGATCTCTGCGCGATGAACGCGACCGAGCGGAGAAAGATCTGCGACATTCGGAAGCACGATACCACGCCTTGGTAACCAACCTGGCCTATGGCGTTTGCCGCTGCAGTCCGAAGGGCACGTTTCTGAGTGTCAACCAGGCGCTGGTGGCCATGCTCGGCTATTCATCGCGGGAAGAGTTTTTGGCGGTCAATCTCGCGTGCGACATCTTTCAGGATCCCGACAGGAGAGCGCAATTGCTGGGGCAGCCCGGCGACGGCGAACAAACCGACCCCCTCGAAACTGAATGGAAGCGGAAGGACGGCTCAATCGTGAAGGTCCGGCTCAGCGGGCGGGAAGTCAGCCTCGGGCACGGTGAGCACGACAGTTACGAGATCATCGTCGAGGATGTGACCAAGCAGCGCCTGCTGGAGGAACATCTGCGCCTGCAGGCGGCCCGCGATCCACTGACCGGTCTGTCCAACTACCGGCGGCTTGCGGACGTGCTCGACGCCGAAATCAAACGATCCGAGCGCACCGGCAGGGAGTTCGCACTCTTGTTGTTTGACATGGACGGATTGAAACGAATCAACGACCACCACGGCCATTTGGTGGGCAGCCAGGCACTCTGCCGCCTGGCCGATGTCTTGGGCAACTGTTCCCGGTCCATCGACACTGCCGCGCGTTTTGGCGGGGACGAGTTTGCCTTGATCCTGCCGGAAACAGGTGTGCAGGCAGCCCATCATGTAGCGCGGCGCATCCGTCAAAGCCTTGCGAATGACGGCCAGGAACCGAGGCTTTCCCTTAGCTTGGGCATCGCCACCTACCCCGAGGATGGCCGAACTATCGAGACTCTGCTCCACGCGGCGGACTGCGCACTCTACAAGATGAAGGGAGAGCAGTCGCACCCCCTTTCGGTGGGTTCCAGCCGGTAGCGTTCCTCCGAAAAGTGCCTCTATTCTCCCTCCACCGCAAGAACTACTTCGCGAAAGGGAAGTCTGAGATCTGCCGAAGAGTGGAGGATGCCGGCCTGGCCTGCGCAGCGAAAGCGCGCTTCGTCAGTCGTGAAGAACAACGCTCAGGAGGGAGTTGTTGATGCGCAGCCCGCCGTTGTACTTGATGAAGCCCAGTTTCCTGAATTTGTTCATGAAGAAATTGACCCGGGAGCGCGTTGTGCCCACCATTTCCGCCAGGGTCTCTTGAGATATTTTGGGAAGCATCCTGTGGGGCTGGTCCTGTCTGCCGTAGCGGGCGAGCAGCAGGAGAGTCCGGGCAAGCCGCTTCTCACTGGAGTTGAAGAGCTGATCGACCAGGTCCTCCTCGATGCGGATGTTCCGGTGAACCATGTAGGAGATGAATCGGTCGGAGAATTCGTGTTGCTCGTGAAGCACGCGAATCATCGCGTTCTTGTCGATGACGAGTACCGTGCTCGGTGTGACTGCGGTGGCCGTCCCCATCCGCACCGTCTGGCCCGCGAGGCATCCCTCACCAAAGAAGTCGCCCGGCCCCAGGATGGCCACGACGGCTTCCTTGCCATTTTCCGAGATCACCGAGAGCTTCACGCCGCCCTTCTGAATGTACAGGACATGCTGACCAGCATCGCCTTGCGAAAAGATAATCTGCGCCCTTCGAAACTCCACAATCTGTCTCGACAAGCCGGCCGAGTCGAGAAAAGCTTGTGCGTCGAAGGATCGCCCTTTCTTGGATTTCATATTGTTTGCACTCGGAACCACTTTCGGCTCCTTCCCTGCGTAAAACTCAACTCAACCGGAGCGGCTGAGTCGGCTCAATCGTTCCTTGCCCTGTCTTTATTGTTCATAACTCAAGTCGCCGAGTCAATAGAAACGCGCGTGGAATTTGCGCATTTTCAGTCTGGAACACGACCATCAATCGCCATCCAAGGGTAGACTGCGTTCACAAGGAGGCGTACTCCCTTCATCACTTTCATTGGACTTTCGTAATGATGTCGCTGTGAAACTCCAGAACCAGAACGCAGGAGCCGTGGGTGCAGACGAGAATTCTAGCGGTGCGCGACTGGTGAAGCAGGAAAAAGGAAGGGGAGGCGGGCCAGGTCGTCCCGCCTCCCCTGATATCCCCCAAGAGGGGGATTCCGGCTGATCTGACGGAGGGCAATCAGCCGGTTGTGTATTGGCCTGTACGCTGAGATTACTACGAATGAGAAAGGGTTGCATCTGACCTTTAAGAAAAAAAACGCTTGGGTTAATCTAGGCAGCGACAACCTGGCATAAGACCATGCCGCGAAACGCCGAACCCACGCCCGCAGAGATCCTCGATTGCCTCAAGAGCGCTCGTAACCCATTGACTACCAGAGAAATAGGAAACAGCCTGGGGCTGCGACACGATGGGCGCCGATTCTTGCCGCGGCTTCTTGCGCGCCTCACCGAGCGTGGCGAGGTCACAAGACTCCCTGGCGGCCGATATGCATTGGCCCGAGAATCGGCTAAGACAGCATCATCGGAGCGCGCCGCTGAGCCCCGGCCCGAGCCCCCAGCGAAGAGGGACCCCATTCCGAGCGACGCTTTTTCCGGGCGGCTGGTTGCGCATCGTGACGGTTATGGCTTCGTGGTGCCCGAGGAGTCCATCCCCGGTGTTGAGGGCGACCTGTTCATCCCGCGGGACGCCATGGGCGACGCCATGCACGGCGACCGTGTACTGGCTAGGATCGAGCGGCGCAGCGCGGGTCCCAGTGCGTACCGCAGCAATGTGCCGCCCGGCGCGTTTCGGGCTGAGGGCCGCATCTTGCGGGTACTCGGCAGGGCGCATCCGACACTCGTGGGGTTGTTCCGCTACGGGCCGCGCGGCAATGAAGTCCTGCCTTACGACTCGCGGATTCTCCACGAAATCGTGATTCCGCCTGGCGACGAACTCACCCCTGGCTTGCGCGAAAAGTTGGGCCTCGCCGGGAGCAGCGCTGGACGCGCGCGCAGGCTGCCGCGGCTCGCCGAGCTTGATGGCGCAGCGGTGAACGTCGAGTTGGTGCGCTATCCAAAGGGCGGCGTCGCGCCGGTGGGGCGCATCATCGAGATACTGGGGCGGCCGGGCGAGCTTGGCGTCGATGTCGAGATCATCATACGCAAACATCATCTCCCTCACGTTTTTCCCGAGGATGTCCTCGACGAAGCCGCCCGTGCGGCGCAGCCCGCGGGCGAACGAGAGCTGGCCGGGCGCGAAGACTTTCGCCACCTGCCGATCGTGACCATCGACGGCGAGACCGCGCGCGACTTTGACGACGCCGTGTACGTTGAGCGCCGCGCGAAAGGCTGGCATCTTCAGGTGCACATCGCCGACGTGGCGCATTACGTGGCGCGTGGCGGCGTGCTCGATAGCGAGGCTCGCATTCGCGGCACCTCCGTCTATTTTCCCGACCGCGCCGTGCCCATGCTCCCCGAAGCTCTCTCGAACGATATCTGCTCGCTCAACCCGCGCGTCGAGCGCCTGGTGATGAGCGCGCTTATGGAATTCGACGCTGCCGGACGGATGACCTCGGCGCGATTCACCGCCGGCGTGATTCGTTCGGCGGAGCGCATGACCTACACGAACGTCAACAAGGTGCTCGAAGGCGACGCCGAAATGGCCGCGCGGTACGCCGCGCTGGCCCCGCATTTCCGCGACATGAAGGAATTGGCCCTGCTGCTCAACGCCCGGCGCGCCGCGCGCGGCTCGATTGATTTCGACCTGCCCGAGCCGGTCATCGAGTTCGACGCGCAGCAGCGCATCGCGAACATCGTGCGCAGCGAGCGCAATATCGCGCACCGCCTCATCGAGGAATTCATGCTGGCGGCCAACCGCGCCGTGGCGGCCTACTTGCTCGAGCGCGGCTTGGCGTCGCTGCATCGCGTCCACGAAAAACCCGATGCGAAGAAGGTGATCGAGTTCGAAGAGCTCGCGCGTGCGTTTGGCTACACGCTCGGCGTCGAAAACCTCATCGAACAACGCGTGCCCGTCCGCCACGGCCGCACCCCTGCTCCGGCGCGGCCCGGACGTCCTGACTCCTACGGCCACGGCCGCGAACGACCCATGTTCGCCGCACTTCCCGGCTCGGGCGACTTGAAGATTACCCCGGGCCATTACCAGCGCCTGGTGGCCAAGCTTGCCGGGAAGCCCGAAGAGCGCGTCATTTCCTACTTGATGCTGCGCTCGCTGAAGCGCGCGCGCTACGCCGCCGATCCGCTCGGCCACTTTGCGCTGGCCTTCGAGGAATACACGCACTTCACGTCGCCCATCCGCCGCTATCCCGACCTGATCGTGCACCGCGTGCTCAAGTGGGCGCTCGAGCATCCCCGATTTCAGGGGGTCGGCGGACCCGATCGAAGTCTTGAATCCGGACCGCTGGAACCAACGCGCTCCGGCTTGCAGGCCATGAGAACGGGGGTAGGCTCCGCCGGAGCCAAGGACGCGGGGCCGTACCCACGAGCGGCGCTCGAAGAGATCGCCGCGGAATCGTCGGAGGCCGAGCGCCGCGCCGATGCCGCCGAGCACGAGCTCATGGACTGGAAGACGGCGCAATTCATGGAGAGCCACCTCGGTGACGAGTACGACGCGCTCATCATCAGCGTGCAGAAGTACGGCTTTTTCGTGGAGTTGATGGAGGTGTTTGTCGAGGGGCTGGTGCCCATCAACGCGCTGGAAGAGGCCGCCGGAGCGCGCTGCGCGTACCGCGAGCGCGACCACGCCATCGTGGCGTTGCTCGATTCGGGCCGCCGCGACGGCGCGAGGCGCGCCTCCAGCCGCGCCCGCGGCCGTGGAGTCAAACCAGTCCAACTCGCCTGGCGCCTTGGCGATCGCATCCGCGTCCGCGCCGAGCGCATCGACCCGATGCGCCGTCGCGTGGAATTCGCCCTAGCCGAAGCCCCCGAAGCAACTTACGAGACCTAGCTGTCAACCGCCTCAGCCTTTCCCCCGGTCGTACGATCGTGCCGCTGCCTGGTCCGGGACATAACCTGGAGGCAGCGCTACCCAATCGATTTCTGCGAACGGAGTGAATTATTCGAAGAAGGCAGCCAAGCGGCGAATCGGCGACATCGTCATCGCCGCGAGTTTTCCCACAGGATACCAGCTGCCGCCGCGACCGGAAATGAACGTGATCAGGCTGCTCTTGAAGGATTCCCACGGCGTATCGAGATCGATGCGCCGCTTGCCACGGTGGATGCGGACCACCCGGCCGAGCAGTTCTTCCGCATGAATGGGATCGTCCGGCTTCGGATGAGAATCGCCTTTGGCCAACAGGTGCGAGTTCCAAGCGAGGTCGCGCTTCTCGACCACCCGATGTACGAACAGCCGCCCGTGACGCGCGAAGAGCACAAGGTCACCGCAGCGGATGGCCTCAAGCTGCGTGCCGCGCACGACAACGATGTCACGCGGGCGTACCCAGGGCAACATGCTCACGCCGTGGACCCGCAGGCAAACGCGGCCGCCCCGCGCGACGTGCTTCGCCGTGCGTTCCGCCAGCCTCGCGTCGGTCTCCTGCACCATTTCCGCTTTCTTACCCCCTCCGCTCAGGGATCAATCTGCACCGTCTGCGTGACCGCTGCCTGGCTATCGAGCGAGACGCGCAGAGTCCACGTGCCCGCGCGCCGGCGCGTCACTATCCAGGTGCCCGAAACGGGAACCGTCTCGGTCGTCTTTGCGGAACCATCCCAGTCCTCGGGAATGGCGAAGGCTTGCGTCCTCGCCTGGTAAACCCAGCCGCTGGGATCGAGAATCTCGATCGTCTGCAAATGGGTCCCCACGGGAACGTTTTCCCAGGAAACGTTGATGGCCAGGTCGCGCAAGGTCGCCAGGCTGTAGGATGCGCCTGCTGCGCATCCGTCGGGCGTGGTGTTGCACACCTGAACGGCCACTGAGAGTGGCTGAGCCGGCAGAACTGGCTGATCGCCGGATGTCGTCCCCATTTGCCCGCAGCCGGCCGCGAGCACGCCGATGCAGGCCAGCGCCGCGCTCAGCCAGGCCCGTTCGCTTTGGATGTGTCTGTGCTGCATCGCTGCCTCAATGGGGAATCGCGAATGCCAGCGCCCGTTGATCGACCGCCGTGGTCGAAACGTAGACTCGCTGATTGAACTCATCGAGCGCCGGATCCCCAACCACGGCCGGAGAAACCGCGTCCACAACGGCCCGGTTCACAACGGCCCCGGTTGAGAGATTCAACTCATACAAGTACCCATCGGACCCGCCCGCGTACACCATCCCCGCGATGAGCGAAACGACCGGCGCCGAGAGCGAGCAGACGCTTGCGCTGCAACTCGTTGACGTCGGCGATGGGTACACCGTTGTCGTCCAAAGCTTGCTGAATGTGGTGGTCGCCGCGTTGTAGCTCACCGCATGGACCTGCGTATCGGTCGTGTAGACCACTGTGTACGGCGACACCGTGTTCGCAATGTACGGAAAGCCGTTCGCCGCGCCGTCGCCGCCGTCCGTGTACGAGGGCATCGTCGCGCAGGCCGTTGTCCCGCTGATCGTGGGGTTGACGGCGTAGAGCGAGCCGCCGTTGGTGCTGACGAAGAGCACGTCGGCGTATTGCGTCAGCGAAGGGCTGCTGTCGATGTCGGTCCCGCCGCAGTTTCCGTTCCAGAGCACCGTGCCTGCACTCGAGTCGAGCTTCCAGAGATTCGGTTGGGCCGCTCCACCATCGCTGTGGCTGGTCACCCAAATGTAGTTGTGCGCGTAATCGACTGTGGGCGTCGAGTTGATCATGTCCAGGGCCGTGGTGGGGCCTGCAACGCCCGTGCGCGTCCAATACACGGCGCCGGTATTGCCGTTCAGGCCGATAACGCTGTTGGCCGACGTCGTGGCTCCGTTGCGCGTGCCGACGACGACCAAGTCAGTCGCCCGCGTGAACCCCGCCCCGCTGTAAGCATGTAACTGAACCGCTGCCCCGCCTCGGAACAGGTTCGTCGTCGAGTTGTTCGGCTCCACAAACCACCGGATGATTCCGGTCGCCGTGTCCACGGCATAAACGAAATTGTCGCTGTCAGGGACGTAAGCGACCTGATAGCCGATCGAAGCGTCACTGGCGTCGAGCACCGGCGGCCGCCCGTAGACGATTCCGCCGAGAGCGACCGGTGGATAAAGCGGCTGGCCCGTGCTTGTGTTCAGGGCAAAGAGCTGGCTCGTATCCGTGCCCACGTCAATCTGCACGCCCGGCATGATCCCGGGCGGCGCCTCAACTGTCGAATGTGTCGCAAACACCCACAACGGGGCTTGGGTGCTGCCGGGTGGATTCGGCATGGCGCCAGTTTCGGCGGTGAAGGTTGAGCTGCCATCGCGTGGCGAGGGCAGACCAGTGGGATTTGACGAGTAATTGTCGGCCGTGTCGTAAGTGAAGACCTTGTAGTAGTACATCGTGCCGTTTGCCGGCCCGCCGCAGGAATCGCTCGAATTATCGGTGAAAGTCGTGTTGGCCGTGGTGCCGGCATAAACCACCGTGGCGCTTCCGACTACGGTGCACAGCGCCGGAGGAGCCACGCCATCGGTCGGGGCAACGCTCTTGTCCACAGGGACGCCCGTACTGCGCAGAATTACGACCCCGGCGTATGGTTCGAGGATCGTTCCGCCAGCGATGGGCGTCGGATATGCCCAGCTCAGCGCGACCGAGCCGTCGCCCGGCGTGGCCCTCAAGTTCGTGACGTTCTGCAGGAATGTCAGCATCAACTGCGGCCGATCCGCCACCGTGCCGTTGGTTCTCGCCGCGAACTGTGCCGTGTACTGGGCGCCGGTCTCTGTGTTGTCTCTGATCAGAAAACCATAGTTGGGCGTGCCGTTGTACCACGCCTGAACCGCAGTCGTCACTGTCCAGTTCACAAATGTGCTCGTGGTGGTGACATTCGCAGTGGCCGAAACGGTTCCGTCGTAGTCCCCGCCCGCTGCGCTCCAGTTGATTGGGTTGGCGGTTGTACCGACGCGGCGGTTCCAGGTGACTTGCGTCTCGTTCCAGAAGCTCGTAACCAGATTGGCGCTGTAGGTGCGGGCCACAGTAGGCCGCGCAGTGGCGAAGAGCGTCAACGTTGCCGTCTTGATTCCGGCGTTAGGGACAGTGGTGAGGTCGAACAGCACGACTGCACGCCGCACAGCGCCAGCACCCGAACGAACAAACATTGTCGCCGTCCCGCCGTAGTTAGTCGTCGCTGCATTCTGCCTAATGTACGAGTCCGCGGCGCGGATCGGCTGGGCGGCATTCGTACTTTGAATTGTCACCGACTCCCGCGCGGAAGCGGACAGACAAATCGCGAGGGCTGCAAGCAGCCAGACAAGCCGGGGGCGATCGCCGCGAACACGCGGCGGCCGAGGAAGGGACACTCGACTTGGGCTAAGAAGCTTCATTCCACACCGATAGGAGGCACGCTCCGGAGACACTGAGCAGGCAGTGCCAAACTGGCACTAAGGGAGTTTACCGCGTGCCAGTTAGGTACAGTCAATTAGACTGCCGTACCATTTTGTCCTACTAGACAGTACCGGAGCGAAACGGCAACTGAAGCATCAAAAGGAACCGAGGAATCAACAACAGGGGGAACTTAGGAACTCTCAGGAGCGCCGCGGTGCGGCGTTGCATACACCACCCTGGCCGGGCAGTTTGCCACATGCCAGAGCTAGCGTTTCGTAGATGGGCTCCGAAATCACCGTGGGCTTTGCGTAGGGTCTCTTGCTTCCCTTGCCCTGATTGGCGTTCGGCGTGCTCTCCAATTCATTCGGCATCAAACACCGTCACGTCTCCTGCGGAGGAAGGACTGCCTCAGTCAGCAACGACGCTCGTCCTCCATTGAAGCATGCACCATTCGCCAGCCCCTTGCCAATCCCCCGTTCGTGCCAGGTACTAATGGGGTTATCAACACCAGCCAGCCGGGCCTTGTGCTCGGCAAGATCGCAGGCACGCCCGTAGGCACCCAGCAAGTCGCCGCCCTCCATGAGCGCCAAGCCGGGACAGCGCTCGCAGTACTGCCGGATCGGGCAGACAGAACAGATGGGCAACTCGCTCTCGCGCACGGCGCGCACACGCGCGAGCTCCCCTGAGCCATCCCATATGTCAGCGAAACGCTGGCTGCGAAGATTGCCCGCAGCGAGCGGCATCTGGATGCACGGATAGACGTCTCCATAGGGAGAAACGTAGCAACTATTGTGGCCGGCGCTGCACGGAATATCGTGGTAGGCGGTGCTTTCGATTCCGCTCGATGTGACGCTGCCGAGAACCGGCTCGGATGATGTGCAGGCCGCCGTCGGGTCCGGACGGCTGGGACGGAGCGCCGGGTCCTGTAGCACCGGCAGCAGATCCGCGCCGCTGACGCGATGTTCAAGCACTCCTAGGCCGCCGTCCATCATCGGCGTAATGGTCATGTCAAACGTGTAGGGCACGCCGAGGCGCTCCGCCAGCGCCATCACCCCGCGGTAAGCTAGCAGGTTTTGGCGCATCAACGGGCAGGCGATCTTCACCACGATGCCGTGCTCCTTTAACACCGGGATGGCCGCAAGCGAGCGCTGGAATGATCCCGGCGCCAAAGTGATGGCGTCGTGCACGCTCGGGTCGTCACTATAGATACTGATCTGCACGCGGCGCACGCCAAGCGCGCGCAGACGTGTCGCGCGTGCGGGCGTGATGAGCAGGGCGTTGGTCTTGAGGCTTAGATCGAAGTGCAACTTCCGGGCGTGCTCGAGGATCTGGAAGAAGTCCGTCCGCAAAAAGATCTCACCGCCGCTGAAAGTAAGGAAGAGTGTGCCGGCCTCGGCGAGCTGGTCGAGCGCGCCACAGACCTCGGCCGCGGTCATCTCGCCATGGTCCTCGTGGTCGAGATAGCAGTGGACGCACTTCTCGTTGCAGCGGTAGGTCAGGTCGAAATGCACGCTCAGCGGGCGGTGGCGCTCGACCGTCCGCGCGACGAGTCGGTCCATGATAGGGGTTTCGGTCACGGCGTGCCGCTTTCTTTCTCCACGGATTCAGCAGGCACGAGGAGCCGGCGCTCGGCCAGTTCCGTGAGCAGAGTCTCGGTGTCTTCCAGCGCCGCCATGGGTGTGACGTCGTACTCGGACGCGAGCAGTTCGGCGATCTGTGCTGCGGAATTGTGCCCGTCCACGTGCCGCCAGATGAAGCTCGCCGTGCCGTTCAATTCGTGCATCACGCTCTCGTCGGGCGAGATAATGACCGTCTCGCCCTCGACCTCGCGCCACGCGAGCGAAGGGTTCTTTTGCCAGCAGCCTTCGGCACAAGGTGTCATGCGGGGAGCACCTCCCAGAAGCTTGCGTCGCGGCGGAAACGCAGCTCGAAACAAGGCACCTGCGTCGCGGCCCCGACGAGAAGATCGAGCAGGCTCGCGTTGGCGGCCCGGTCGGAAGAAAAGAAAAGCACGTTGGGCAACAGCGCGCGCAAAGCATCGAGCGGAGGCAGCGGCCGCACCGCGTTTTCCGGCGCCTTCACGAGGACGTAGATGCCTGCCACCGGCGCGGAACCGTTCGACCCGGCGGCGCGAAACTCGCCCCAGAACGGCGTGCCGTGGGCGCGCCAGGCGTTGGCCTCGCGGCGCAAGAGAGAAATTTCGTCGGTCAGCACGCTTCCGCGCGGGGCCAGCGAGGCCACCGTGCTCTTGCCCGCGCCCGAACGGCCGGTGAAGACGCAGGTGCGGCCATTGCGCAGAACCGTGGCCGCATGGAGGAGGAAACCTTGTCGCGGGAGCAACAACCAGGAGAGCAGGATACGCAGGAGGGAATCGAGATCGTACTCGTTCCGCACGCCGCTGAAGTGAGCGGCGGCGCCGTTCAACCATAGGCGTGCGCCACCGAGCGCGTACTGGAATGAGGCGGAGGGCGCAGGCCCGCCAGCGGCGGTCGGCGCGGCGTCCAGGTGGATGGGCAAAGCACCCTCGCGCGTCTGGGCAAAGGCAGCGTAACGCGCAAGCACGGCTCCGCGCAATTCAGGACCCGAAAAATGCAGCGCCACCGGAATCCGGCCAATCTCGAGTGAAAAACAGTCCTGGATCAGCACCGCGGTTCCGTCTCCCCCGACTGTCGCGCGACCCTGCGCGTCCACCGCGCCAACAAGAATCGGCGATGCAGCGAGACGCCGCGTCAGTCAACTTAAGGGTCTCTGCTTCCCGCGAAAAACGCAAGAAAAAGTCGAATTCCAGTTCCCGGCTAGGTACCGAGCGCGGGGGGTAGCCGTTTCCCGCGGACTTCCAGGAACAGCCATCCACTCGGTCAAGCCAGGTCAAACAGAAGGACCTCGGCGTCACCCGCGCCGGTCAACTCGACGCGCGATTCCGAAGAAATGGCCGCCCCGTCGCCTTCCTCGAGCGTGTCCCCGTTCAGCTGCACGCGACCGCGCGCCACTTGCACCCAGGCGTGCCGGTCAGGGGAGAGCTCGTGCGCGACGCGCTCGCTGGCGCTGAGCTGCGTGGCGTAAACAGCCGCGTCCTGATGAATGCTTACCGAGCCGTCGCGCCCGTCCGGCGAGGCGACTAGGCGCAGCCGCGCCCGCTTTTCGGTTGCGGGGAAGGTCTTCTGCTCGTACTCCGGTGCGAGGCCCTTCTTCTCAGGGAAGATCCACACTTGCAGCAAGTGCACCGGCTCGTCGCGAGAAGCGTTGAACTCGCTGTGGAAGACGCCCGTACCCGCCGACATGCGCTGCACGTCGCCCGGGCGGATCACCGAGCCGTTACCCATGTTGTCGCGGTGCTGAAGCGCGCCTTCGAGCACGTAGGTGACGATCTCCATGTCGCGGTGGCTGTGCATGGGGAAGCCGGTCCCGGGAGCGACGCGGTCATCATTCAGCACGCGCAGGCTCCGGAAGTGGACAAAGTTCGCATCGTAGTACTCGTCGAAAGAAAACGTATGATAGGCATTGAGCCAGCCGTGATTGACGTGGCCGCGCTCCTGGCTCCTGCGAATCTCGACCATGGCGCACCTCCTACTCTTAGATGCCCTGGGGCAGCAATCGTAATAACGACATCCACGAGGCCGAAGGCCCCGGCGAGCGGGCATTCCCGTCGGCTCCCGAGTTGGTGTACATTTGTGGGTTGCAGCGCCGCTCAGGCACATTCTAAAGGACGCGCACTCATGAATCCCGTGAAGCCAGAGGCAGCACTCGCGCACCCCGAAGCCGCCGGACCCCGCGAGAGCTTGTCCATCACCGACAATCGCACCGGGAAGCAATATGATGTTCCCATTAACCACGACGCGATCCGGGCGACGGACCTGCGCCAGATCAAGGTGAACTCGGACGATTTCGGGTTGATGACCTACGATCCGGCGTTCAACAACACCGCATCGTGCGTCAGCCGGATCACCTACATTGACGGCGACGCGGGCATCCTGCGTTACCGCGGGTATCCGATCGAGGAACTGGCGGAGAAGAGCAGCCACCTCGAGACCGCCTACCTCCTGCTGCACGGCGAGCTGCCCACCTCCTCCCAGCTCAAAGATTGGACTCACCAGATCACGCATCACACATTCATCCACGAGAACTTCAAGAAGCTGCTCGAGGGGTTTGACTCGGAAGCCCATCCCATGGGCATGCTCATGTCGAACGTCGCCGCGCTCTCGACTTTCTATCCCGAGGCGAAGAACATTTTTGATAGCGACTTGCGCCGGTTGCAGATCCACCGGCTGATCGGCAAAATGCCGACGCTCGCGGCGTTTGGCTACCGCCATGCCGTAGGGCTGCCGTACGTTTATCCCGACGACGATCTGAGCTATACCGGCAATTTCCTGAACATGCTGTTCCGTACGACCGAGTCGAAGTACAAGCCAAGTCCCACCCTGGAACGCGCTCTCGATATCCTGTTCATCCTGCACGCCGATCACGAGCAGAACTGCTCGGCGAATGCGATGCGCAACGTCGGCAGTTCCCAGGCGGACCCGTATTCGGCGGTGGCCTCGGCGATCGCGGCGCTCTCCGGCCCCCTGCACGGCGGCGCCAACGAGGGAGTGCTGCGGATGCTCATGGAGATCGGCTCGATGCAGCGCGTGCCGGAGTTCATCCGGCGGGTGAAGAGCGGCGAGAAGGTCCGGCTGATGGGCTTCGGCCACCGAGTATACAAAAACTACGATCCCCGCGCCCGCATCATCAAACGCATCTCCGAAGAGGTCTTCGAGCTGATGGGCAAGAACCCCCTGCTCGAAATTGCCCTGGAGTGTGAACGCATCGCTCTCGAAGACGAGTACTTCGCGAAGCGAAAGCTCTATCCAAACGTGGATTTCTACACCGGGCTCATCTACGAATCGATGGGTTTCCCGGTGACCATGTTTCCGGTGCTCTTCGCCATCGCTCGCACGGCCGGGTGGCTCGCCCAGTGGGAAGAGATGCTGCTCGATTCCGAGCAGAAGATTGCCCGCCCGCGGCAGCTCTACCTCGGCCACGACGTTCGCTCCTACGTCCCGATCGCGCAGCGGAGCTGATTCCGGCCCTCTCTGGCGGCGTTTCCGTCTCAGAGCCAGGCCGAAGGCAAGCCATACCCATGGAAATGTCCTTCTCCCCATTGCGCCTGGCCCGATGACAGCCAGCAGACGTTACGTATTGGCGAATCGGAAACTGCCCGTCGCTCGACTTTGGCCGTACGAGGACTATAGTGGAATATGTGAGGTAGTATGGGCCAAGCTCCGAGTACGACGGTCAGTCCCGGCACTCGGCGGCGCAGCCAGCGCGTTTTGCTGCAAGTCCCCGTGCTGGTTCGCGGCACCAATGCCGAGGGCCAGGAGTTCGAGGAAGGAACCGAGACGCTTTCCATCAGTGCCCACGGTGCCCTGGTCAAGCTGCAAGCCAAGCTGGTTTCCGGCGCCAAGGTCATTGTCAAACATGCGGGCACTCAGGAAGAACAGGAAACCAGAGTCATCTTCATGGGCACGACTCGTGGTGGCAAGACTGAAGTGGGTCTCGAGTTTGCTTCTCCCCGGCCGAGCTTCTGGCGGGTAGCTTTCCCGCCGGAAGACTGGTCGCCGAAACATCCAGACGCGCGGGCGGTAAGTTTCCGCGAAAAGTGAACCAGGCTCTCGCATCCATTTTCCCCTTCCTGCGAACGCGAGGGAGAAGTGCGTTCGGTGTTTTGCTGCGCAGGTCGGCGCGGCATCCCCAGGCGCAACACCCTGACTGCGTCGCACCCGGTCCAGGAGACCTCAATGGAGTAGATCGGACTCCGGAAACCGGAGACGAACTCCGGCTCGGGCTATCCATGACGTTGCTCTCAGCGCGAGCTTGCGCGGGGCAGTGTTGAACTGGAATTGATTCTAAAAAAATGGGAGGTGAAAACCTCTCAGTTTTCACCTCCCGGGGTGGGTGGGGTGTTGCTGGAAAAAACTCGTTGAGGCCTTGTCGTTAGAGCAGAGCCTCGTTATCTCTTCGTCCTCCTGAGGTTTCCGGCCTACGGGGCCAGTCACCACAGAACTGGTAAGCGAAACAATATGACAGCTGCCCGCTAATGTCAATATCAAAATTCGTAGAAATCTACAGCAAGCAGGATACAGTTCTTTAGAGATTGCCAGCACCTTAGGCAAGCAGTTCTGCGCGCTCCAGCTTCCGTCCTACCAACTCATTTGTAATGAATATGTTACAGGTTGCTTATGCGACGCTTCGGACGCTGCGGCCATACCTGCTTATCTTGCTAGTGTGGTATGTACTGATTGGGCTATACAGGAATGTCTCCCCGTGTGAGTCGTTCAGTCCGCTTGCCTACACCATGCTTTGCAGGACCACGGAGCTGTTACCTCATGGCAGCCGCCTGTGAGTTGATCTTTGCTGTCCGGCATTGTGACCCGGGACTCTGGCACTGGCCTGCCAGGCTCTTGAGGTTCTGGAGCTGTAAGCGCGTCAAGCCGCTGGGTCAGTCGGCGACTGGGTTTGAGGCCGCCCCGCACGATCCAAGACTTCACGGACGAGCCGCGCCAGAACTGTCGGGCTGTAGGGCTTTTGTAGAACGGCGCTGCCGTCCTGAACGTGCTTCTCGAGCGAGACATGTTCGGTCGTGTACCCGGTCGTGAAGATCGCTGGCAACGTGGGGAACCGCTCGCGAAGTCTGCTGAAGACGGCTGGACCATTCAATTTCGGCATGATGACGTCGAGGACGGCAAGGGCAGGCTTCTCGTTCTCGCAAAGCTTCAAGACTTCTTCACCGTTGTTGGCGGTGAGAACGCGGTAGCCGAGGTTTGAAAGGGCCTGCCACGCCATTTCGCGAACGCCGTCATGGTCTTCCGCCAGCAGAATGGTTTCGGTTCCTCGCGGCACGGGTGCGGCATTGACCTTCGCCTTCTTCTTGTCGGCGTGCGCCATCCTGTCGGCAACGGCCGGCAGGTACACCCGGAAAAGGCTCCCATGGCCGGGCTCGCTATAAACCTGGATGAATCCTCCGTGTTGCCTGACGATGCCGTAGACAGTGGCGAGGCCGAGTCCGGTCCCCTCGCCGAGCTTCTTGGTGGTGAAGAAGGGTTCGAAGATGCGTTCGCGCGTGGCCGCGTCCATGCCGATGCCCGTGTCGGACACGCCCAGAACTGTGTAGGGCCCTGGTTTGGAATAAGGGTAAAGGCGGCAGTACGCTTCATCGATCTCGGCCGATTCCGTCTCAATGAGCAGGCGCCCGCCTTCGGGCATGGCGTCGCGCGCATTCAAGCAGAGGTTCATCAGGACCTGTTCAATCTGCGTGGCGTCGGCACGGACCAGCCCGACCGATGGGGAGGCGGTGACCTTTAGTTCGATGTCCCGGCCGATGACCTTGTCGAGGAAGCTCAGCAGCCCTCTGACAATACTGTTCAGATCGATCGCACGCGGCTGAAGCACCTGCTGCCGGGCGAAGGCCAGAAGCTCACGGGTCAACGCCGCGGCGCGTTCGGCCTGTTCGCGGATTCTCGCGAAGCGCTCCATCACACGCGGCTGATCCTGTGTCTGTTCGAGCCCCATTTCGGCCCAGCCCAGGATGGCACCCATAACGTTGTTGAAGTCGTGTGCAACTCCGCCGGCGAGTTGGCCGACAGCCTCGAATTTCTGCGCCTGGCGGAGCTGCTTTTCCACAGCGCGCAACTCGGTGACGTCCTCGGCGATGACCTCGAGCACCTCAGGGCTTTTCTGCGCCTCGACAAGGCGCCCGCTGAGGCGAACAGTGATATTGGCACCGTCTTTCCGGCGCCATTCGGCTTCGATGCCCGCGATCCGCCCCTTCTCCCGGCAGGAGGCCAGGAACGCCGCGTAGTGCTCCGGGTATCGGAAGACGTCCCGAACGAGGTTCACAGAGCGGAGTTCGGCTGCGGTTCCGAAACCGAGCATGAGTACCATGGCGGGATTGAGGTCGAGAAAGTGACCGTCGGCCGTGGCGCGAACGATTGCGTAGGTGGTGTTCTCCACGAGTTCGCGGTTGCGTGCTTCGGAGGCCAGCAGGGCCTGTTCGGTTCGTTTACGTTCCGTGATTTCCAGCAGGACCGCACCCGCGGCGAAGACAGCGCCGCCAGGACTCCGCAAGGGGTAAAAGCTTGTTAACCAGCAGCGCTCGACCCCCGGCTGGGAGGGCGCCTCGCCTCGAACCTCAATGTTCGAGACAAATTCGCCGCTTTCGAAGACCCGGCGAATCTCGCCTTCGATCTGGTCCGCCAGGTCCGGAAGGACATCGCGGACAGTGTGGCCGAGGTAGTCCCTGGGCGAAGAGCCGTTCGCGATGGCCAGCAAATCGTTGATACGCACGAAATGGAATTCACTGTCGAAGATCGCGAAGCCGATCGGCGCTGTCCGGTAGAGAAGATCGAGTTCGGCGAATTGTGCCCGGGCGCGCGCCTCGCTCTCGCGCAGGGCCTCTTCGGCACGCTCGCGCTCGTTGATGTTCATAACCACAACGAGGGCGGCGTCGCGGCCCGCGAACGGTAGCCAGCGCTGCGAGATTTCCGCTTCAATGAGCTGGCCGTTCTTCAGCCGGTGGCGCCAGGGGCCGGCGTGGCTGATGGCCCCGGGATGCTCCGCCCTCCAAGCGGTGAGAGCCGGCACATCCTCTGCCGGGCAAATGCCGGTCAATCTCATGCTGAGGAATTCTTCGTGCGAATAGCCGTAGTGCTCGACCGCCGCATTGTTAACCTCTAGGAACTCCAGGGTCTCGCGGTCGTAAACCCACATGGGCAGGGGACTTTCGGCGAAGAGCATCCGGAAGCTGGCCTCGCTTTCGTGCAGCGCCTCGGCGGCCCGGCCGTGCGCGTCCCGAAGCGATTTCTCATGCAAGGCCTTTTCCAGAGCGACCGGCAAGCGCGAGAGGTGTTCTTTTAAGGCGTAGTTGTGGAGGCCGCGCTCATGGCATTGCGCTGCGGATTCTTCGTCGAGCGGCCCGGCAACCAGCAGGAACGGAATCTCGATGCCCAGCCCGCGCATCTCATCGAAAGCAGCCAGGCCCGTCCAGCGAGGCAGACGAAAGTCGGAAAGCACAGCGTCATAGGTTCCTTGGAGTATCTTCTCGCGGAACTGCTGCCGGTTCCCGGCCGCTTCGTGCTCGACGTGAAACCCCGCATTACTGAGCTCGAGCAGTTGCCGTTCGATCTCATCTTGCGAATGCTGGAGGAGGAGAAGACGGACGTGCATGGCGGGCGGACGCTCGGCGATACCTTCGACGGCCGTCCCGGCTGCCTTCAGGTCACGCCTCTCCGGGCGCTCGCTGGGCGTGTTTTCGCCACGGCTGCGATCGAAGCTGGAGCTGCGTTCAGTGCGCGTTTGAGTTCCCTCCAAGAGGCCGGCGCCGTCCTACCGCAACACGGTCTCCGGCATCAGCACGCCCCATACGCTTTTTTTCCTGAAACCGGGAAAGGGCAAGCATCGGTCGCTCTTAATAATCAGTAAACCAGTTCAGGGTGATTCTCCCTTGCTCGCTGAATTCTCCCTGGATGAGTCGGCCAGAAAAGGCCTGCGCGGCACCTGCGCTGCGTTTATGGTCCTCAAGTCTGCCTCTGCAGCGAGGAGCAAATCCTGAAGAGAACCGCCTCTTGCCGGATTGCAGAGGTGCACGCCAATGCTCAGCGAGATCCGATAGGGCCGGCTTGCCGGTTCGTTCAGGACGACAAGGCGGCGTTCGAGCCGCTGCCGCAGAATCGGCCCGCTTGGTCCCGCGGCGTCAATCGCCAGAACCGCGAATTCATTCTCCCCCGTTCGACCGAGGAGGTCCGTCCGCCGAAAGCAGTTTCGCAGCAATTCCACAGCGTCGATTAAGACGCGATCGCCCTCCGCCCGGCCGTGGACTCGGTTGATCTCATCCAGCCCATCGACATCCACACGGAGCAACGCGAGGATGCCGTCCAGCTTGCGCGCCTGCTCGAAATGCCGCGCCGCCATGCGCAAGAAGGCGTCGCGGTGATAGAGGCCGGTGAGTTCGTCCATGGGCCCGCCGCTCGGGGCAAGAACCGCTTCCTGCCCGCGCCAAAGCACACATTGCAGCGCACGAAGAAGGTTGTGGTGATCGATGTGCTCCTTGAGCAGATAATCGGAAGCTCCCGTTTTCAGAGCGCGCTGCGCTAACTCTTTTTCCGCCGTCGACGCCAGGACGACCACTGGCACTCCGGGAACAAGTGCCTGGACACGGCGAAGCCCCTCCAGCCCTTCCCCATCCGGCAACGCGAGGTCCAGCACCAGCAGATCCGGCTTTCGCTCGCTCACGACGGCCAACATCTCGGTCAAGGTGGATGCGCTGGTCACGCGGAATCTGGGCTCCAGGAGGCACAGTTCCCGGACGCACAGCCGCGCTTCGCCGGGACGGGGCTCGGCCAGAAGTATGCGGACGGGCGCACGGTCACGCAGATCCGTCTCCGGGCGTGCCTGCGTATCCGCTCCATCGGAGGGCGTAGGCCGCGTGGGTCGCGCGGCAGATGAGCGACAACCTCGTTGCTTCCGGTTTCCCCTCTTCCCGCGCATAGTCCGGCACCCAGACGGGCGATCGTCACGGAGCTGGAGAGGACAGGGTTCCGCGTAGAGATCCACTGAGGAAGGGGTTCTTCTATTCTCGCGCGCGACAATCCGAAGTCAAGCCGCTCCGCATCGCGTGTCTTCCATCGGGCACCGCCCGCTGCCGGCGCCCGCCGTGTTGCAGTCCCGCGTAGCTCTTCAGTTCGACCTCTTCACCCTGGCGGCGGCGCACCCGCGGACGCGGAATCGCCACCTTCTGCCCACCGAAATCGGTCTCGAGCTGAGAATTTCTCGTAGCATTCTGCATTTTGGGTTATGCTTCTGCGTTGCCCAGTGTCGGGATTGCTTGTCTCTCGACCGTTCGCTCAAGTCGTTTCCATAGTTCAAAACGGAGGTCTCAGAACTTGATAATCGGCGACCGCCTTCGCGCCCTGCGCGAAGAAAAGAAGCTGTCCCAAGGAGACATCGAGGAGCGTACCGGGCTATTGCGCTGCTATGTTTCCCGTGTCGAGAATGGCCATACCGTTCCGGCCATCGAGACCATGGAGAAGTTTGCCCGGGCACTCGAAGTTCCTGTTTACCAACTCTTTTACGACGGCGAAGAGCCGCCCAAGCTGCTTAGCCGGAAGACGGCAGGCGAGATCGAGTGGGGCAGTTCGGGCAAGCATGCGCGTTTCCTGGCGAGGTTCCGCCGCCTGCTGAGCCGGATGGACGAGCGCAACCGCCGCCTGCTGCTGTCTATAGCCCAGAAAATGACCAGCCGGTAGCACGCCTGGCGGTGTGGTCGGAACAACGCTCACCCGGCGAAGATCTGGCTGATCTTTCCGGCGAGATCGAAGTCGAGATTACTGATCCCGCCGATACTGTGGGTGGAGAGATCGAAGGTCACTTTGTTCCAGACGTTCGCCCATTCCGGGTGATGGTTCATGGCTTCAGCGACAAGCGCCACCTGAGCCATTTTCCCGAAAGCCGCGACAAAATCCTTGCACTCGTAGTTGCGGTGCAGCTTGCCGTTTTGAATCGTCCAGCCTTTCAAGCTCGCCAGCCGGGATGCAATTTCTTGTTCGCTCAATTTCTGCGCAGTCATGGTTTCCCCCCCAAACGCCAAAACGGCGGAGGACATCGGTCCAGCCGCCGCACGGTACGATTATCCCGTGAGAATCGCCCTGCGGCAAGCCGGCCTGGCAACTTCGCTCGGGACGAATGACTGCGCGTTTCCATTTGAACCCGCGCGGGATTTCCTCTATCGTAGGGCAACCGACTTGATCGAATTCAGCGCCGGCAGCGGTCTTGCTGTGGGCGAAACGGAGTCAACGTGAAAAAGAAAATTCGCGCCATCCAGTTCGGTGTCGGACCGATCGGCGCCTCGATTGCGCGGTTGATGCGTGAGAAGCAGGCCATTGAAATTTGCGGAGCGATCGACACCGACCCCGCTAAAGTGGGCCGCGATCTCGGCGAAGTCGCCGGCGCATCCGACGCGCCCTGGGGCGTGACAATTTCCGCAGATGCCAAGGAAGTTCTCGGCCAAACCGCCGATATCGTGATTCACGCGACGTCATCCTCCCTGCCGGACGTGATGGATCAGTTGATCGCCTGCTTGGAGGCGGAGACCTGTGTGGTCTCGACGTGCGAGGAACTGGCCTATCCGTTCCGCACCCATCCTGACCTGGCCGCAAAGCTCGATGCCGCTGCGAAGGACTGGGGCGTGGCGCTGGTGGGCACCGGCGTGAATCCCGGATTCGTGATGGACAAGCTCCTGCTTACGCTGGCGGCCGTCGCGCAACGTATCGAGCACGCCAGAGCGGTGCGCGTCGTGGACGCTTCCGAGCGCCGCCTTCCGCTGCAGAAGAAGGTCGGCGCCGGAATCAGCCTCGATGAGTTTCGCGCGCAGGTGGCCGCGGGCACGATCAAACACGTCGGCTTGCCCGAATCAGTCGCCATGGTGGCTGACGGCCTCGGACTTCCGGTGGATGAGATCAAGGAGACGACTGAGCCCGTCGTCGCCCGCGAACGGATCACGACCGAGTTTCTCACCATCGAAGCCGGTCAGGCTTCCGGCGTTCACCAGATTGCGCGAGGCCTCGCGGACGGCAAGGAACTTGTCCACCTCGAACTGCAAATGTACGCCGGCGCCAAGGAACCGTACGACAGCGTCGAACTCACCGGGCATCCGAATATCAGCTTGGTCATTCCCGGAGGGGTTCACGGCGATGTGGCCACTGCCGCCATTGTCGTGAACGCCATTCCCGCGATTCTCAGCGCACCCGCGGGCCTGTGCACTTCGCGCGATTTGGCCCTCGGCTTCTTCCCGCCCACCGCCAAACCTTGAGGCTCCAGGAAAGGTGGATGGCGCCGGAGCCGCGCCTCGTAAACTGCGGCCTCTTTTTTTTGAGAGATTACCTCTGCCAGAAGCGCATGACCGCGGCGAAGTCGGGGTCATCTCTTGCGCGGCCCTTGACGGCGCTATAGGTTTCGCGCGCCGCCGCAGTCACCGGCAAGGCGACTCCCGTCTGATTGGCGAGCTCCAGGGCGAGGCTGAGGTCTTTGTGCATCAAGCGCAATGGGAAACTCGCGGGGTAATTTCCCTGGAGCAGCATCGGCGCTTTGACGTCCAGGACGCCCGAGCGGCCCATGCTGGACTGAAGGACTTCGACGAGCTTCTCGCCCGCCAAGCCCGCGGCGGTGACCAGGGCGAGTGCTTCTGCCAACGCTTCGACCTGCAACGCCAGGATCAGGTTCATCGCCAGCTTGATCGTTTGCCCCGCACCGTGCGGCCCGAGGTGGAACCAGCGCTTGCCCATGGCGGAGAGGACCGGCTCGACCTCCTTTAGCGTGGCTGATTCGCCGCCGACCATGAACACGAGTTCGCCCTTCTCGGCGCCCCAGGTGCCCCCGGTGACCGGCGCGTCGAGGAAGCGCACGCCGCGCCCCGCGCACTCACCAGCTATGCGGCGCGCCAGCGCCGGCGAGACCGTGCTCGAGTCCACATAGACAGCGCCACGGCGCAGACCTTCGAGCGCTCCGTCCTGACCCCACAGGACTTGCTCCAATGCGGGCGGGTCACTGACAATCGTGAACAACACGTCGGCTGCGGCGGCTGCGTCGCGCGGGGAGGCTGCCAGCTTGGCTCCCTGCTTCACGAGGTTCTCGGCGCGGGATGGAGTGCGGTTCCACACGGTGAGGGAATAGCCTGCCTTCAGGAGATTGGCGCCCATGGGGCGGCCCATCAGGCCGAGTCCGATCAATCCAATCGCGGGTTTCATGCCGAGCCTCCTCCAAGAGATGCGGCGCGCCCGATTCATCGGCGCGCGCCAAGAGCGAAGACACAATTCTAGCCGAAGCGGAAAAGGGCGCAGGCTCAATTCGTGAAACGCGCGCGGAGGGGAGAACGTTCAGACTTCTTCGGGACGATTGCGCAGGGAAAGCAGTGGTGCGGCAGCCGGTTCTTCTGCGGCCGGCTGCGCCCCACCCTTCCGGGGCTTCACTTCCCGTTCGGGAGGCGGAGCGGGCTTCTCGGTGATGCGGATGATGCACGGATAGGGTATTTCCCAGCGGAATTGCTTCACCTGGCCGCCCCGTGTGACGTGCTCCTCGAGGAAGATCGAGCGCCCGGAATCCGCTGCGAGCGTGCCGGTGGCAGGCAGGAAGATGTCACCGGCGCGGTATTGCACCTCAACCCTTCGCCCCAACAATGCGGAGTATCGGGCCATACTGCCGCCAGTGTGAAAAGGGGATTTGTCGGGGGCAATAGTACGGAAAGGCGGTACGAAAGTTTGAAAACGGGCATGCGGGTTTAGTGATGGGCGGCGGGGCCGTGTGCGAGAGGCGCGGTCAACGGCTCGGGGTACGGCTGCTCGCGTTTGACCACCAAGTCGCCGGTGAGCATGAGGAAAATGGGCGAAGCAATCGCGTACGCCAAGATGGAATCGACCAGCGGCAGGACCCAGCCCAGCCCACTGTGCGCGCCACGCGTCAGCCGAAACGCGAGCCACGCGCCAGCAAGGCCAAACAGGGCGCCCAACACCCGGCTGGGGTGCGAGAGTTCCAGCGTCTTGCCGCAGCCGGGGCAGGCGATGCTGTCCGATTGAGCTACGACCGCGGACGCGGGCACTCTTCCAAAGCAGATTGGGCAGATGCGGATGGCCAAGGGTCACCTCCAAGCGCACCAAAGTACCGCAAGTTTCTTCCAGGAGAAAGCCTCCGCGCAGATCAGGGATCATCCTGCGCAGGGCCGGCCTTCAGAAAACTTCGGCTGTGCGCTTCGCTTCCCCTCGCCAGCAACACCACCAGGACAAGAATCGTCACGATCTCGAACCCGGCGATAGCCCATTGATATCCGACCAGGTCGCGCAGGGTGTACTGCAGGGAATTCGTGGGCGAGGCGAAGAGAATCCCCAATTGATAGGCGAGGCCCGGCATCAGCCCGCGCGCGGCGTCCGAGGCCAGCTCGCTGAGATGCACGGGGATTACGCCCCAGGCGCCCTGGACGCCCATCTGCATCAGGAACGCGCCCAGCGCCAGCGCGACGAGGCCGTGGCTGAACGCCCATAACGGAATCACCGCGAGAGACAGCGCCAATGCCACCATCATGCTCTTGCGGCGTCCGGCCCTGCCGGAAAGGTAGCCGAAGAGGACCGCGCCAAGCACGGCACCAACGTTGTAGAGCATGGCGATGTTGGCGCGCGCGGCGGCCGCGACGTGGTGCACTTCCTGCAGAAAATCAGGATAAAGATCCTGCGTGCCGTGCGAGAGAAACATCATGAAGGTCATCAGCACGACCAGATACGCAAACCGCTTCCACTCACGCGCGACGATGCGCAGCACCTGGCCGGTGCTGGCCACGCGATGGTGTTTCCAGGCTTCTGATTCCGGCACCTTGGTGCGGATGTAGAGCGCCAGGAGCGCCGGCACTCCGCCGGCCCAGAACATCGCGCGCCATCCCCACGCAGGCAGGAGAAACCGCGCCGCCACCGCCGCCAGCAGGTAGCCGATCGAATAGCCGCTCTGGAGGATTCCGCTCAGGACGCCGCGCCAGCGCACCGGCGCCGCCTCCATGGCCAGCGACGCGCCCACGCCCCACTCGCCGCCCATGCCGATCCCAAACAAGGCGCGCATCACAAGGAAGAACGTGTAGTTCGGCGAGAAGCCGCACAGAATTTCGACCGCGGAGAAGTACAGCACGTTGGCCATCAGCGGAATGCGCCGGCCGAATCGGTCGGCCAGCAGGCCGAAGAGCAGCGCACCCGGAGGGCGCATCGCGAGCGTCGCCGTCAGCGTGCGGACGATGTCTTTCTTGGGCACGCCGAACTGACGCGCGAGCGTGTCGATGAGAAAGACGACGACGAAGAAATCGAAGGCGTCGAGCGTCCAGCCGAGGAATCCGGCAAGGAGCGCGTGGTGAGTCCCCGGAGTTGGCGCTCGTGAGGGAATGGTCATTCCAGGCTTCACGCCAGTCAAAGGTACGACGGTCCGGGGCTAAATCAAACCTGCGAATCGAACTCCAGGGGTCCTGGTGGTTCCGCTCGTCTCGAGCGCGACTGGGGGCCGCAGGCGGCGCAGGGATTCTCTTTTCTCGACGACGGATAACGAGGAAAGGATCATGGTGAGTGGCGGGCGACGACACGCGTAGAACCGGCGCATGGGCCAGCAGCGGCAGGACAGCGGAGGCCTATTCAAACAATCCCGTATTCTTTGGGCAAGAACTTGTCTGCTTCAGGCGCGCGCAACATTTCTGCGATGAACTGCTCTTCACTTTCCGGCAGATCGTTTGCCTGTTGTTCCAGGGTGTTTAACCAACGGATTGCTCCAGAAACGCTATGCTGTTGTCCCGTCTGCCATTTCCCTGCAGGATGGACCACGATGTAGCATGGTATTGAGGTGGGTTCTGTGCCCAGAGTTGTGCCCAACTTTTGTTTGCAGGTGCCGCAGCTAGCTGCGACCTGCGCAACTGGTCTGCTCGACGGGGAAGGAAAGGCCAGCGAGAGTGAACTGCCCTGAGTGTAAAGGCCTAACCGACGTTCTCAGCACTAGAACAACCGGAGAAGGAGTTCATCAAAAGGTTCGTCGCCGGCGTCGCTGTGTCCATTGCAGAGAGCGTTTCAGTACCGTCGAGAGACTTGAGTGCCGCAAATCAGCAGAGGCGTTAAATCGTCGTACTGAAGAGAGTCCGAAAGAGGCCCTCATCGTCGAAGGCGAGACTTCAGTATGGGCCTGGGGTGCAAACGCCGCAAAAGGGAAGAAGCGGGAAAAAGTAGGAAAAGGTCGGTACATCGATGTGGCCAGCACGTGGGCTGCAGGGGGTTTGTCGCCGCTAGGCATGCGGATTCCGTCACTTTTGCCGAGGCGTAGCTGATTAAGGGCCTTGCCGACTTCGGCGCGCGCTCGGTGCGCTACGGATAGCGCTACCAACGTGGTGGGGTTCGGGAAGGCGAAAACGCGCTAGCAGCTCACGAACAAGGAGCATCGCTTCGTCCGAGCGCAGCGGTGGCAGTAACATGGGACGTTCGAGGCCGATTCCATCCTTAAGGTCGTCGGTGATCCAGTCGGGCAGCGATCCCTCTTTTGGTGTTCCCGTACGCGGGCTCCACAATTCACGGCATCCGCACCACGCTGACAATGGTCATACTCAGAGCCAGAGCAAAAAGAGGTTGTACATGAGGCGGAGTTATAGCAGACTCCCCTCAAAACAGGGCTGTAAGTCGCTGATTCTTCGGCCCGCAAGCATTTTGGCGAACAGCACGCGCCTGACTTTTACGGTGGGGTACAAGGACATCCTATGACATTCGACGCAACTGCGCTCGCGGATTGGGAGATCGCCGAAGCGGCCGAGAAGGGCATGCCCACTCCGTCCGAGTGGCGGGACCGGCTGGGGCTCGAGAACGACGAGGTAATCCCCATGGGGCGCGTGGCGAAACTCAACTTCCTGAAGATTATCGACCGGCTGAAGGACCGCCCCGACGGGAAATACATCGAGGTGACGGCGATTACGCCCACGCCGCTCGGCGAGGGCAAGAGCACGACCGCCCTCGGGCTGATCGAGGGTCTAGGAAAGCGCGGGTTGAACGTGGGCGGCTGCCTGCGCCAGCCCTCCGGCGGCCCCACGATGAACATCAAAGGAACCGCAGCCGGCGGCGGAAACGCGCTGCTGATCCCGATGACGGAGTTTTCGATGGGCCTCACGGGCGACATCAACGACGTCATGAACGCGCACAACCTGGCGATGGTTGCGCTCACGGGCCGCATGCAGCACGAGCGGAACTACAGCGACGAACAACTTCGTCAACTCACGGGCATGCGCCGGCTGGACATCGACCCGTGCCGGGTCGAGATGGGCTGGGTGATCGACTTCTGCGCCCAGGCGCTGCGGAACATCATCGTCGGAATCGGCACGCGGTCCGACGGATACATGATGGAGTCGAAGTTCGGCATCGCGGCGAGCTCGGAGCTGATGGCGATCCTGGCGATCGTGCGCGACCTGGCAGATTTGCGCAAGCGCCTGGCCGAAATCACGGTCGCCTACGACAAACAGGGCAATCCCGTCACGACCGCCGACCTGGAGGTCGCCGGCGCCATGTGCGCGTGGATGCGCAACGCGATCAATCCCACCCTGTGCAGCACCGCCGAGTATCAGCCCGTGGTGGTTCACGCAGGGCCGTACGCCAACATCGCGGTCGGACAGTCGTCGATCATCGGCGACCGCGTCGGTCTGAAGCTGTTCGACTACCACGTGACCGAGAGCGGGTTCGCCGCCGATATCGGGTTCGAGAAATTCTGGAACGTAAAGTGCCGGCTCAGCGGTCTGCAACCACACGTTTCCGTTCTGACCACCACCATCCGCTCCTTGAAGATGCACGGCGGCGGACCGAAGGTAGTAGCCGGCCTGCCCCTTCCGGAGGAGTACCGGCGCGAGAACCTCAAGCTGGTCGAGGCCGGGCTCGCGAACCTGTTACATCACATCGGAGTCATTCGGAAGTCCGGCATCAATCCCGTGGTCTGCATCAACCACTTCACGACGGACACACGGAACGAGATCCAGCTCGTACGCAAAGCGGCCGAGCAAGCGGGAGCACGTTGCGCGCTTTCCGAGCACTGGGCCAAGGGAGGCGAAGGCGCCCTGGAGCTGGCCGACGTAGTCACCGATGCGTCCCGGGACCAAGTCGCGTTCCGCTACCTGTACCCGATGGAGATGAAACTGCGCGACCGCGTCGAGTTGATCGCGAAAGAGGTTTACGGCGCGGGCGGCGTGGCGTGGGCGCCGGAAGCCGAGGCGAAGCTGAAGAGTCTGGAGTCGGATGCGCGGTATGATGAGTACTCGACGATGATGGTGAAGACGCACCTCAGTCTCAGCCATGACCCCGCACTCAAAGGCGCGCCGAAAAACTGGATTCTCCCCATCCGGGACGTGCTGGTTTACTCTGGTGCAAAGTTCCTGTGTCCGTGCGCGGGGACGATCAGCCTGATGCCCGGCACGGCTTCCAACCCCGGTTTCCGCCGCGTGGACGTCGAGCTCCACACGGGCAAGGTGACCGGGCTGTTCTGAAAGGAGTCGCGCCATGTTGCTCCATGCGGCATATCTGTTCCAGGACCTGAGCGAGGCGACGCTCGAAGCGATCGCAGGCATTGCGGCCGAAGAGGGCCACGCCACCGGGACGTTCCTGTTTCGGGCGGACGACCCGGCCACCGATCTCTACATCCTTGCGGAAGGCAGAGTGCGCCTGAGCGTCATCCGTGGCGGCGCCCTTGCGCACACCGTCAGCGAGCCTGGCGAGGCCATGGGATGGTCCAGCATGGTTGGCCAGGGCGCTTACACCGCGTCAGCCGAGTGCACTGCGCCGACGGCCGTTATTCGGATCCCGAGCGAGCGGTTGCTGCGGATCCTAGAGGACGACCCCGCAAGTGGATTCAAGTTCTTCCGGCGTCTGGCAAGACACATCGGCGGCCGGCTCGTCGAGAGTTACGGGGCCACCCTCTCCATGCAGGACCGCAAGGGAGCAGGCTCCTACGGCTAGCTTGAGTGTGCCGGGGCACAACCGTTATGGCCGAAAATCTTCTTAGGCAGGCTCTCGCGCAAGCCAAGTTCGTGTGTTCGGCGGAGCTCGTGCTAGGCCGCGACCACAGCGCCAGCGACGCCGAGACCTTCGTGAAGGACGCTTCCGGGCAACCTGACGGCATCAAGGTGATCAGCCTCACCGACCTGCCGGCGGGGAACCCAGCGCTGCCCCCGGAAGCTTTCGCGGGCTACGTTCTCGACCACGGCCTGACGCCGATTGCACATGTCACGGGCAAGGACGGCAACCGTTCGCTCATCGAGGGCCGCCTCCATTCGCTCGCGCGGCTTGGCGTGGAGAACGTGCTGGCTTTGACCGGCGACGCGCAGAAGGACGGCTTCCAGGGCCGGTCGAAACCGGTGCACGACCTGGATTCTGTGTTGATCTTGATGCTCATCCAGGCGCTGCGCAACGGCTTGGAATACCAGATCGGATTGCGCAGTGCGCGCGCGACGCCCTTCGATTTCTACCCCGGCGCGGTGGTGAATCCGTTCAAGGTCCTCGAGCCGGACCTGATGATGCAGCTTTACAAGATGCGCCTGAAGATCGCAGCGGGGGCGCGGTTCATCGTCACGCAAGTCGGGTTCAATCTGCGCAAGCTGTATGAGCTCAAGCAGTACATGGACCGCGAGGGACTGAGACACGTACCCGTACTGGCCAACGTCCACGTGCCGACGCCCGCGATCGCGCGGATGATGCAGAGCGGCGAAGTGGCCGGGTGCGTGGTGAGCGCCGAGTTCGTGGAGCAGATTGCGAGCGAGAAGAAACCGCAACGGCTGGAGCGGGCCGCGCTCATGGTGGCGGCCGCGAGAGACCTGGGGTTCGCGGGAGCGCACATCGGCGGTTTCGGCCTGGCGCACCGGGATTTCATGACGGTACTTGAACGCGCAGCCGCCATCGGCACCGGGTGGCAGGACAAGATGGATGATCTTGTGTTCCCCTACCCCGGCGAGTTCTATCTCCTGCCGCCGGGCCCGGATGGCCTCAGCGATGGGGCCGGGAGTTATCAAACGGGTCGCCAGCCGGCGCGACCCTGGTTCACGCAACGGCTGTCGCGCGCCGTGCATCGCCGGTTCATCGCCCCGGGCACGTTTTCCGCGCGATTCCTTGAAACCCGACTGCGGCCCGCGGGAAGGTGGAGCGGGTTCTGGTCCGGCCTCCTGGGTGTGTCGTCGGCGTACCGCAAGGCGACTCTCGGATGCCAGAACTGCGGCGACTGCATTCAGGACCATCTGGCATACGCCGGCTGTTCGATGCGGTGGTGCTATAAGGAACTGCGAAACGGCCCGTGCGGCGGTTCGCGGGTGGACGGAACCTGCGAAGCCCAGCCAGATCTACCCTGCCTGTGGGACTTGGTGTACGAGGCTTCGCTGGCGCTCGGCGAGGATCCGACCAGGTTTGCTCATATGATAATTCCGCCGCGCGACTGGTCGCTCGACAACACGAACGCGCTCGTAAACCGCTTTGCCGGTACCGACAATCTGGCCAAGAGGGTGGACACTGGCGACGAAAAGAAAAAGGGCGCCCCATAGGTGCCGAGAGGGGAAGCATGCTCGTAATCGGTGAACTGATCAACGCCACGCGCAAGAAGGTGGGCGCTGCCATAGAGAAAAGAGATGCCGATTTCATTCGCGACCTCGTGCGGCGCCAAGCGGAGGCGGGCGCGGACATCATCGACGTCAACGGAGGAATTCCGGGCCGCGAAGCGGAGTCGCTGGAGTGGCTGATCGGCGTGGTGCAAGAAGTGACGGACCTGCCTTTATCAATCGACAGCTCGGACCCGGAGGCAGTGCGGCGCGCGATCCCGCTCTGCAAGCGGCGGCCGCTCGTGAATTCGATCACGGACGTGGCGGAGTGTTCCGACAAGTTGCTGCCGGTCCTGAAGGAGCACCGGCCGAGGGTGATCGCGTTGTGCATGAGCTCAGCGGGGACGCCATCAGGCGTGGACGACCGGCTCCAGACCGCCTCCCGGCTGATGGAGCGGCTGACGGCCGCAGGAATCGAGCTGGACGACATCTTCGTGGATCCTTGTGTGCTGCCCATCAGCACGGGCCCGGAGAGTGGCCCGGCCGTTCTCAAGGCGATCGGCTGCATCACGAAACGCTTTCCCGGCGTGCATACAAGCGTCGGATTGAGCAATGTCTCCTTCGGCGTGCCAGTGCGCAAGCTGATGAACGAAGTATTCTTGATGCTGCTGCTGGCGCGTGGACTGGACGCCGCAATCCTCGATCCGTGCGACCGGCAACTGATGGCCAACGTTGCCGCCGCCGAGGCGCTGCTTGGCCGTGACGAGTTTTGCGTGAAATACCTGCGTGCGTTCCGCGCGGGCAAGCTCGAGACGCCCGCCGCTTCCGGAGCCTGACCTACCAGCCCACGTCCTTCGAGAATGCACACGTGCCGGTTCGCGGTGGAGAATCGTAACAAGAGCTGGTTCGATTCCAGACTCACGGATCTGCTCAGGGAGCACAACGTCGAGATGGGCACCCCGGCAATGGCTTTCATGTAGGGGCCTTCATAAGCGCAGTCCTTACTGGGGCCTCGCGCGCCCATCTCATAGGCCACAAGACTCCTGGGCACACTCGCCACCCGAACCACGGCGGCAAACACTCGTGGAATGTATTTCCGGTTGGCCAGCACCATGGCCGTATTGGCAAATCCACAAGCCGTATCGCCGGAGGGGATGATTCCGCCGGTGTGACAAATGGTGACTATCTCCTTCCACAAGAATTCCATATCGCGCGCGCCCAGAATGCCCAGGGCAAACACCACAGTGCGCAGATCCGCATTCATCAGGGCCTGATCGCAGACTTCTTTTCCGCCGGTGGACTCAATCCCAATTAAATCGGCGCCGGCGGCAGCCGCCCCGCGAAAAAGCTCCACCATGCCTTCCCAATACTTGCCGCCGCGCATTAGAGGCGGCCTCAGATGATCGCGGGTATCGTTGGGAGTTAGCCGCAAGGCTGTCTTGATTCCAAATTTGTCATTCGCCTGCCACAGTCTGGCGGACAAGAGTTGGGTGATGTCTGCTCCCCAGGAAGGATTCACAGTCATGGGGGCAACGTTTCGAATTCCACAGGCAGCGCCGGTACTTCCAACTCTACCGCGCGCGTTGTGACTCCCTCAATCATTTCCTGATACTGCTGGCGCACCTCCGGCCAAGTGGCGGCATTGATATCAATCAAGGGCAGTGTGAAATTGATTTCCGGCACAACCATTCCCGAGCCGAGTTCCACACCTCGTCCGCAAACGACCGGATGAGGCGACTTCCCAAACATGAATTCATCCAACGTGGAAATCGCCAATTCAGAAAAATTGCGCTTCGCGAGAGAGGACAATTTCAATTCTCCCAAAGGACTGTGGCCCACTATCGCCGCAAAGAGACGGTTCCCTCAAGCGGAATTTCCATTCTGATTCCTAAGGCGGCCAGCAATATACACTCGACCCTCACCACTGGGAAGATCACCGCGGTTTCCCATTCCGTTCGGGCGGCCCGAGTGAGTCGGGAGAGGTTCCGTCCGCCGCCACATGAAGAGTGACAGCAGGAAGACCGCGGGCACTAGCGGCGGTCGAGGGTGGCGGCACCGCCGCTGAACTTGGCGAGGGCGTCGGAGGCGAGGTAGCGCTTGGCGTTCGGGTCATCCTTGAGGTACGCGTCCCAAAAGGCCAGGGCGGCGCACTGAACGTCTTCGAAAATGGCTTGGCCCTTTGCGGCGCGGCCCGGGAGAAGCGTGCGCGCCGTGATGAACGAGAAATGGTTCGCCGCCTGGATGAAGACGTGATACTTGTCGCCCGACTGGCTGCGTTCGAAGGGCGCTTTGTGCCACTCCGGGCTGGCGATGGGTCCGAGGCTATCGAGAGAACCGGTCACGCCCATGAAGGGCAGCGTCACGCCATCCCAGGAGCGGTCGGTGAGGCCGAACTGGCCGGGGCCTTGCGGCGAAAGGGCCAAGGCAGCCCGGATGCGCGGATCGGCAAAGCTCGTGCCCGGGCGGCCAGGTAGATCGATCCGCGCGCCGACGAGGGCCTCGGTCGTAAAGGCGCCCATCGAGTGACCGCTCATGCCGATGCGGCTCGCGTTCATCTTGCCCTTGAGCGCGGGAACGAGCCGCTCGATCTGCGGGAGCGAATCAAGCACAAACGAAATGTCCCTGGGACGGCTTTCCCATAGCGCGGGGCTTTTCAGCGCGTCGCGCACCGCTTGGAGGAAGCGCGCGTCGGAATCGCCGCCGGCTCGGCGTTGCTGGGCGGAATCGTCGTGGGTGGGCTGCAGGGTGACGTAACCGTAGCTGGCCCAATGCCGCGTCAGAGCGTCGCAGCAGGTTTCCGAGCCGCCCGCGCCGTGGGAGAAAACAATGACGGGGAAGGGGCCGTCTGCGGTTTCCGAAGGATAAAAGATGCGGACGTGAAGATCCTTATCGCGCTGCGTATCGCGCAGGACAAGATCGGGGACTTCAGCGACGCCGTAGGGACCTTGGACAAGCCGGTAATCGCTCGAAGAAGAGTCCGCGGGGGGAACATAGGAAGCAGCCAACACGGAGGTTCGATCGACAGACTGCGCGGCGGCGGTGTCATGCCCGCGAGATACGGAAAACGCGGGGGAAGTGGTTTGCCGAATGATTGCATAAGAGGAGAGCGCGGCCAGACTAAGTACAAAACCGACTCCCTTGATGCGGCGGAAGAGACGCCTGCGCTCGATTTCCTCGCGGTGAAGAGGTTTCACAAACATGGCCAAACCTACGAATCGAGAAGGTAACTACGGGCGGGCTGGACCCCCGATTATTGTAACCCGAGAGACCGAAAAGTGTCTCGGGCGCGCGATGCGGGCTATCCCGCGCATATTAGATTCACGAGCAGCCAAAAAGGATTCCGGAATAATCGCCATAAAATCCTTCGCGATACGCTTGGCCGCGGGGCGATGCCGCGAGGCCCCCGTACCGGAACTGCGCCGGACAGGTGGCGGGAGCGCGAATCTTCCAGTATCCTCGACGCGGCTTTGCGGGGGGCGTGAACGCGGATGCATTTTTCGCCGAAAGATGGGAGGCGGCGAGGCACGGACGCGGCCTGTCTCGCGGCAGCTTTGACGGCGCTGGCTGTGGTGGCGCCACTTGTTTTCCTAGGGATTCCCTCGGGGCACGATTTCCAGTTTCACGCGGCGTCTTGGCTCGAGGCGGCCGGGCAATGGAAACAGGGCGTGTTGTTTCCGCGCTGGGCGGAAGGTGCGAATTACGGATTCGGTGAACCGCGATTCATTTTCTATCCGCCGCTTTCGTGGATGCTCGGCGGAGCGCTGGGTCTCGTGCTGCCGTGGAACGCCGTCCCCGGGGCGCTCATCGGGCTGACTGTCTTCCTCGCGGCGATTTCGATGTATTCCTTCGCGCGCCGGTGGCTTCCGGAACGGGCCGCGCTCGGTGCGGCCATGTTCTATGCGGCAAATCCCTATGCGCTGGTGGTGTTCTACCTGCGGAGCGATTATGCGGAGGCGCTGGCCTCGGCGGTGTACCCGCTGGCGCTGCTCGCGGCGTTCGACATCGTTCTGGAGGCAGAGCGTCCTGCTGGGCGCTCCACGTTCCCTCGCTTCTCACGCTCGGTGGCGCTGGGAGCGGCTGCGTTCGCGGCCATTTGGCTGGCCAACGCGCCGGCGGGCTTGCTCGCAAGCTACAGCCTCGCGATGATCTTTGTTGTGGGCGCTGGGCTGCGGCGCTCGCTGCGGCCGCTCGTGGCCGGCGCGCTGTCGCTGGCGCTTGGGTTTCTGCTGACAGCCTTCTATCTTATGCCGGCGATCCTCGAACAGCGCTGGGTGCGCATCAGCGAAGTGCTCTCCTCAGGATTGCGGCCTGCGGAGAGCTTCCTTTTCACGTCGACCGACGATCCGGAGCATACCTGGTTCAACTTTATCGTCTCGACAGCAGCGATCGGGATGATCGTGCTCGCTGGAGCAGGGGCCGCGATCGCGCGCCGGCGCTGGAGCGCCACAAAGGAACGAACAGCGGCCGACTGCTGGTGGATGCTGCTCGCAATCGCTGCGGTTTCGACGTTCATGATGCTGCGCTTGAGCGGATTGTTGTGGACGTGGCTCCCGAAGATCGCGTTCCTGCAATTCCCGTGGCGATGGCTCTTCGTGCTGGCGGCGCCGATGGCCTGCTTTCTGGCCGTGGCGGCGGGCCGGCGCCGCGTTGTCTGGGCGGCGCTGGTCTTGGCTCTCTTTGCGGGAACAGGAGGGCTACTGACGCAGCAGGCGTGGTGGGATTCGCAGGACATTCCGGCGCTGCGCCAAGCCATCGCGGCAGGCCACGGCTACGAGGGCACAGACGAATACGATCCGCTCGGCGATGATCGTTCCGAGCTGAAACAACAGGCGCCTCGGGTCACGTTGTTGGCAGCGCACGGCACGGGCGATGACGACGAAACAGCTCCGCGAGGCGCGGCGAGGATTCGAGTCGAGCGGTGGGCGCCGGAGGAGAAGCTCCTCGCGATCGAAGCGCGGGAGCCGGTGCGCGTGGCGCTGCGGCTGCTGGACTACCCGGCGTGGCGCGTGGAGGTGAACGGGCGCGCGGTGCGTCCGGAGAAGCCCGAGCAGACCACGCAGATGCTCATCCCGGTGGAGCGCGGCGAAAACCGGATTCGCGTGGCGTTCACGCGAACGCGCGACCGCACGATCGGAATGGCGATTTCCATATGCAGTTTCATCTTCCTGTTCGGGCTTGTCTGCGTTGGTGAGCGAACCGCGAGATAACCCGCGGGCGAGCTTGATCCCCTGAACAGAGCTTGTCATCTTTATGATTGATGAATGAGGGCCGCGACGGTAGACTGCACGGCACTGAATCCTCTTTCAGGTGCTCATGAGAACCAAGTTCCTTTTCTGCGTTTCATCGCTCACGTTGACGCTCTGGATTCTTGCCTGCGAGCCAGCGCGGGGCAATGAACCGAAGCAGACCAAGGAGAACACGATCAGCGTGGCACTGGCGGCCCCGGTCGTGCCGCAGAAGTTCGCGGGGGCACCGAAGTTTGCTATTGCGAGTGTGACCGATCGCTCGGGCAATCCGCAGCCTCTGCTTGTTTACCGGCCTCGGGGTGGGGTCTTCTTGGACCGGCAGCCAACTGAGATCGCACGCGAGGCCTTCGAGGGTTCACTTAAAGCGGCCGGTCTGCTTGCCCCGGACGCTGCTTCAGTGAACCTGGTGTTGCAGATCTACATATTTCACTTCGGATTGGCAAACGGATCGGGGCTGGATTTCTTCGGCAAGGTGGAATTCGCCGCCACTGTGAAGAATCCCAAGACCGGTGAATCGCGGCAAGTGCAGGCTTCCGGAACCTCGATCGCCAACGGCGCGATCCGGAAGAAGAATATTCAACGAAACGTGGAAGCCAACATCGAAGCTGCTCTGGAGGATGCTCTGCGGAATTTCTTGCGGGGCACGCAGCTTCGCGATGCCGTCGTTGCTTTGGCGAAGCCGCCGGAGAATGCACCGGCGACTGTGCCGGCGGCGGCTCCGCCAGCGGCGGACGAACCATCCGGCCCAAAATCGTGACGTTCAACTCACTTTGGAGGTGACGCAGTGCGCTATCTCATGTTTGTTCTTCTTGCCGTCCTGGCCATACCAGCCGCGGCGAAGGAGCCGGTGGCAAAATTCAAAACGGCGGAGGCGCGGCATTACACCCGCATGGAAGGGGTAGAACTCTCCCCCGAATTCACTGACTACCTTTATGCCGAGCTTCGCAATGAATTGGTCAAGACGAAGATTTACGCCCAGGTGATCGGGGAAGGCGAGGCGGTCGAGGAAGCGGACGCGCCCGCTTCGATCGTCATCGATGGAGTCATCACGGAATACAAGAAGGGAAGCGTCGTCAAGGAAGTCCTGATCGGCTTTTCGTCGGGCTACCGCAGACTGAAGCTGGAAACGACCGTGACCCGGCGCAGCGACAAGCAATCGCTGGCCACGTTGAAGAGCCAGGTGCGTATCGATCCGAGGGTCAAAGAAACCGTTATGGCGAAGATTGCGGCCAAGCAGATCGCCAAGGAAATCAAGAAGGCGCTCGAACACCATGAAGGCAGTGCATAGCAAGAAGCGAACCGTCTGCATCCAGAAGGATCGAGGGCGCTCCACTGCATTCCGAGCGCTTTCCCGCGTTCTGGTGGTCTGGATGATCGCGTTCACGATCGTCGTGCAGCAAGCGCCGGCGGGCGCAACGCCGAAAGCACCGCCCCCGGTAAGGATGAGGCTGCACGGGTATGTGACCGGGCGCATAGATGAGAAGACCATCCTCATCCTCGACGACCAGGTCCATATTGGGGCAAGAACGCACATCAGCGGCCAGGACGCTGACGGCAGGGAGCGCGACCTGCTGCCGTCGGAGCTTGTCCCGGGAGCTTTAATCGAGGCGGATGGCGTCTGGACGGATCATCACCAGTTTGCCGCAGAGACGATCCACGCAGACCTGCGCGAAGCCAACAAGAAGACCCACGGGGCGGCGTATCTTCAAGAGGATCCGCCGGACATCAAACGAGTTGTAGGAAACGAGTCCGCCGGACTGAATGTTGACGGCGAATATCTGCTACTGGAAGCCTCATCGCAACGCGAGTGGCCCTCGACACTGAAAGCAGTTCAAGCGAACGCCGGAGGCGCAAATCCGCTTTCCGGTGCAAACCCAGCATCCATTGCCGGATTGGAGGTCCACTACTCCGGGCTTCGGCGCAAGGACGGGGGGATTGTCGCCGAGCGCGTATCGATTGGGCCACCCGCGCCGCCGGACGCTTTCAAGCTACCGCATGGCATGGAAGTGGTCCGCGCCCAAGACCCGCAAACAGGCATCGACATCCTCGAGTTCCGCCGGGGCAAAAAGGTGGATGGGCGCCTGAAGCTTTTTCCAGTCGCGGAAGTGCAAACCTACGTTCGAGAACTTGGGAAGTCGCTCCTCCCCGCCGAGGCCTACACAAAGGCCTGGCCTGTCGAGTTCCGGTTCTTTGTGGTTGAAGACTCCTCGATCAACGCCGAGTCTCTTCCCGACGGCACAATCTTGGTCAACACCGGGCTGCTGGGGGCCGTGGAAAACGAAGCAGAGTTCGCTTTCGTCTTGAGCCACGAAATCTCGCACGTTCTGCAGGCGCACTATTGGCGTGAAGTACATGAAACGCGGCCCCAGCGAATCAGTTTATTGATCGCGGGCTTGGCCGCTGACATCGGTGCTGCGGCCGCCGGCGTTTACATCGGGGATTTGGGGCAGTTTCTCTCAGGATTGGGAATGGTCGCCATCGTCAACGGGCATCAGCGCGAGCTGGAAAACCAAGCGGACCGTCTTGGGCTACAAAACATCATCGCGCACGGGTATGACCCGCGAGAAGCGCCGAAGTTTTCCCGCATGATCATCGAACGGTACGGGAACCGTACAACGAGCAAACTGTGGTCGAGCCACGACTCGAGCGTTCTGCGCGGCAGCTTCATGACAATCCAGCTCATGCGCCAGTACCCGGAAGGGCACTTTGACGGCGCACAGCGGGATTCCGAGGCGTTCCGCGCAATGCGTGAAGCAATGGGCCCTGTGAAGATCGAATAGCCTAGCGGCGGTCCACCGTGGGATGGCGGACGTCCTGGCCCTGGACGAGGTAGATGACGTCTTCGCCGATATTGGTGGCGTGATCGCCGATGCGCTCGAGGTTCTTGGCCACCAGGATCAGCTCAAAAGCGGGAAAAACCACGCTTGAATCGCCCATCATGTAGGTAAGCAATTCCCGGAAAATCTGATCCCGGTAGTGGTCCACCTGATCGTCGCGGGCGAGGACGCTCTTGGCGAGGTCCACGTCGCGGCGGACGACGGCGTTGAGGGCGTCGCGCACCATTCCTTCGGCGACTTCGCTCATGCGCGGCAGGTCCACGTAGGGCTTGACGCGCGGGTGCCGCAGGATGCGCTGGGCGGACTGGGCGATGTTCACGGCTTGATCGCCGATGCGCTCGAGGTCGTTATTGATCCGCGAGACGGCCAGGACGAAGCGCAGGTCCGCGGCCATCAATTGATGCAGCGCGAGGAGCTGCACCACGCGGTCATCCAGCTCGAGCTGCAGCTCGTTGATGGCGTCTTCCTCGTCGAGGACGCGCTTGGCCAGCGCTTCGTCGGAATCCAGCACCGCGTGCACCGACTGGTGCACGGCGCGCTCGGCCAAGCCGCCCATCCACAGCAGCCGCTCCTTCAGCTCGTTCAGGTCGCGTTCGAAATGACGTTCCATAAGTTCCTTTCGCCGGGCGCGGCGCTCATCCGAAGCGTCCGGTGATGTAAGCCTCCGTGCGCGGATCGGACGGGGTAGTAAAGAGCTGTGGTGTCAAACTGAACTCGATCAACTGCCCCAAGAGCAAGAAGGCCGCGAAGTCGCTGACGCGGGCCGCTTGCTGCATGTTGTGGGTGACGATGACGATGGTGCAGGTCTCTTTGAGCTGGACGAGGAGTTCCTCAACCTTGGCCGTGCTGATGGGATCGAGGGCGGAGCAGGGTTCGTCGAGCAGGAGCACTTCCGGCTCAACGGCCAGGGCGCGCGCGATACACAGGCGCTGCTGCTGCCCGCCGGACAGCTCGTAGGCGGACTTGTGCAGCTGGTCCTTCACTTCATCCCACAGCGCGGCGCGGCGCAGGCTGGACTCGACCGCCTCAGCGAGCGGTTTCTTGGAGCCGTTGATGCGGAGGCCGTAAGCCACATTGTCGAATACAGACTTGGGGAATGGATTGGGCCGCTGAAAGACCATGCCCACGCGGCGGCGGAGAAGCGTGACGTCCTGCGTGAGGATGTTCTGGCCGTCGAGGAGGATTTCGCCCTGGAGGCGGGCATTGCGGACGGTCTCGTGCATGCGGTTCAGCGTGCGGATCAACGTGGACTTGCCGCACCCGGACGGGCCGATGAGGGCGGTGACGTGATTGTTGGCAACGCCCATGCTGATGTCGAACAGCGTCTGCTTGCTGCCGTAGAAGAAGTTAACCTTCGAGATGTCCATGCGCAAGGGCGGCTTGGAAGTCATTTCATGGCTCTTTTCGCTCGTAAGAGGCAAGTTTATCGAGAGAGATGCTTTTGCGGTAGCGTTCATGTTAGCTAAGACCTCGGGACCGAAACGCCGCGGGCGAGAACGCCCCGCGCGATGACGTTGACCACAAGCACGAGTCCCAGCAAGACCAGTCCGGCGGCCCACGCCTGACGGTGCCAGTCGTCATACGGCGCCACCGCATACGTAAAGATCATGACGGGCAAGGATGCCGTGGGCTGATTCCACCCGGGACTCCAAAACCGGTTGCTGAACGCCGTGAAGAGCAATGGCGCGGTCTCACCGGCAACCCGGGCGAGGGCGAGAAGCACGGCAGTAAGGATTCCGCGGTAGGCCGCGGGCACAATGACGGTGGCGATGGTGCGCCACTTGCTCGCGCCCAGAGCCATCGCGCCTTCGCGGAGCGCGCCGGGCACGGTGCGGAGGAATTCCTCGGTGCTGCGCAGCGTGATGGGAATCATCATGATGCCCAGCGCAAACGAGCCGGCGATCGTGGAGAAGTGCTTGAACGGCAGCACCAGAAGCGCGTAGGCGAAAATGCCGATGACGATGGACGGCGCGCCGTTCAGCAGGTCGGCACAGTAGCGCACGACGAAGCCCGCCGTGCGCCCGCCGAACTCAGCGAGGTACACGCCCCCGAAGAAGCCAACGGGCACGCCGACGAGCGAGGCCAGAAGCAGCAGCTTGGCGCTGCCAACGATGGCATTGGCCATGCCCCCGCCGCTTTCACCGACCGGCGTGGGCAGCTTCGTGAAGAAGTCCCAGTTAATCGAGCGGCCGCCGTGATAGACGAGGTACCCGAGGATGAAGAAGAGCACGGATACCGCCGCCACCGCGCAGACACCGGTGAGCGTCAGCATGACGGCGCTGACAATCTTGCGCCAGCGGAGCCGGATGGTCATCTCGCCGCTCATGCGTGCACTCCCGCGCCGCGGCGCTCGGTGAGAAGAATCAGAATGCGCGCGAGACCGTTCAAAATAAACGTAAGCAGGAAGAGAACCAGGCCGAGCTCGACCAGTGCTTGCAGGTACAGGTCTCCGGTGGCCTCGGTGAATTCATTGGCGATGACCGCGGCGATGGAATACCCCGGCGAGAAGAGCGAGGCGCTGATCTTGGGGGTATTGCCGATGACCATGGTGACGGCCATGGTTTCGCCGAGGGCGCGGGCAAGGGCCAGAAAGATCGAGCCAAAAATTCCAGTGCGCGCAAACGGCACGACGACCTTCCAGGTCGATTCCCAACGCGTGGCGCCCAGCGAGAGCGCCGCTTCGCGTTGTTCGCGCGGGACCGATAGGAGCACCTCGCGCGAGACAGAAATGATAAACGGAATCACCATGACAGCGAGAACGATACCGGCGGCGAGGAAACCCACACCGAAAGGAGGCCCTTGGAAAAGCGGAAGAAAGCCGAGAGTCTTGCCGAGAGCCGGCTCGCCGTACTGGCGGAGGAGCGGCACGAGGATGAACACCCCGAGAAGGCCGTAGATGACGCTGGGGACTGCGGCGAGCAGGTCAATGAAGAACGTCAGCGTGTCGGAGATCTTTGCCGGGGCCAGCTCGGCAAGAAAGATGGCGGCACCCAAGCCAAGCGGCACGGCGATGAGCAGCCCGACGGCCGAGGTAACCACGGTGCCATAAATGAAGGGTAAGGCGCCGAATTGATCGAAGACCGGATCCCAAACACCGGTGACAAAGAAGTGCCAGCCGAACTTGTGCCGAGGCAAAACGGAGTCTCTCCAGAGTTGATAGACCAGCGCAACCACGATGAGCACAACGACACCGGCAAAGATGAGGGTGATCAGTCGAGCGATTTCGTCACCCTCACGCAGCCGGGACAGAAAGCGGCGCGAGCCCGCCGATGGATTCGCGCCGCCCGGAACGGTTGTGGTCGCCGTGGCCAAGTTACTGGATCGAAGAAATCGCCTTCAATTCTTCTTGGACGACTTCTTTCGGCAGCCTCGCGTACGAAAGAGGCTCGGCATAGTTCTGCCCGTCCACGAGCATCCATTTGAGGAAACCCTTGAGGGCATCGCGTTTGGCGGCGTCGGAGACTTGTGCCGGGATCAAGAGCCAGGTGAAGCTCGAAAGCGGATAGGATGTCTTGCCGGGGGCGTTGGTGATGGAAACACGGAAGTCATCAGGCATGGTCTTGGCCGCGCCCGCTGCTGCTGCGCTCACCCCAGCGAAATCCGCTTTGACGAACACTCCTGCGGCATTCTTCACCTTGCCGAAGGACATGTTGTTCTGAAGTGCGTAGATGAGCTCGACGTAACCGATCGAATTCGGCTGCTGCTTCACTTGGCCGGCGACGCCTTCGTTGCCCTTGCCGCCGAGGCCGACGGGCCAGTTGACCGAAGTGTCTGCGCCGACCTTGGTCTTCCAATCGTCGCTGACCTTGGAAAGGTAGTCAGTCCAAATGAAGGTAGTGCCGCTGCCGTCGGCGCGGTGAACAACAACAATGTCATTGCCGGGGAGGCTGACACCCTTGTTAACACCGGCGATGGCCGGGTCATTCCACTTCGTGATTCTACCGAGGAATATGCCCGCGAGAGCTTCGGGAGTAAAGTTCAGTTCAGTGCTGACGCCGGGGATGTTGTACGTGGGGACGACCGCGCCCATGACCGTGGGGAAATGCAGAATTTTCACCTTGGAATCGGCAAGCTGCTTGTCCGACATCGGCTTGTCGCTCGCACCAAAATCCACGGTACCCGACAAAAGCTGCTTGATGCCTGCACCCGAGCCGACCGATTGATAGTTGATCTGCACGCCCGTGTTCTTGTGATATTCGTCAAACCACTTCGAATAGATGGGGTAGGGAAAAGTGGCCCCGGCGCCGTTGATAAGCATCGAGCCCTGCGCCAAGGCAACTCCGGCGGCCAGCGCCGCGAGTGCCAGAAGGCACACAAGTCTCTTTGAATTCATAGGTTCCGTCCTCTCTTGAAGAGTCGCCCTTCGGCGAAGAATCTTCGTTTGCGAATGTTAAAGGACTGTTACAACGGCTTGAGTCTTGGAAGAAATGCCGAATGAGGGCGACCCGCCTGCCGCGGGGCTAGGCCCGGGCATGAGAACCCAGGATGCGACGTTACCGGCCACGTCGAACTGCGGGATGCAAGAGAAAGGGGCCGAACGCCAGGGGAGCGCCGGCCCCAGGTGGGTTGTGCAGTGAAGACCTAACGAGCGCGAGACTACTCGACCGGAGTCACACCCGAATCACAGGCGGATGAATTCTCGATAACGGCGGTGGATTCCCTCGCCGCCGGCCTTACCGCCCGGCCATGGCGCACATCGAGCCCCCGCACCCAAAAGATGATGTCTTCAGCGATGTTCGTCGCGTGGTCGGCGACGCGCTCGAGATAGCGAGACGCAAGGATGAACTGCATTCCTGGGGTGACGAGCGCGGTTTCGTTGGTCATGAGCCCGAGCATGTGCTCGAAAATGCGGTCCCGGTAGCAATCGACGGTGTCGTCGCTCTCCAGCACCCGCAGAGCCATTTCCACGTTGCGGAAGATCAGCGCGCCCAGGCTCTTGCTGACCATGGAGCGGACGGCGGTGGCCATCGGCGCAAGCTCCTCCGGTGCGTCCGCGGCCGGCAGCTCTCGAAGTGAGATTACGCGCTCGGCGATATTGACGGCCAGGTCCCCGATGCGCTCGAGATCATTGGTAATCTTCAAGGCCACGACGATGAGCCGAACCTCATCCTCGTCGAGCTCGCCGCGGCGGAGCAGCCGGATGGCGTGTTCGTCGATGACGATCTCCATTTCGTTGATGCGCGGCTCGACAAGGAAAATCTCTCCGGGGAGCGCCGCGGTACGCGGATGGTGAAGGTCCACAATGGCCTCGAGCGCGCGGCCCAAGCTGCCCTCAACCAGCCGCGCCATCGAGTTCAGATAATTGATCAGCGTTTCATACAGAACTGCTTCGGCGGATGCCGCCATGCTCATGAGGCGCCCTTTCCGCGGCTGCTGCGGTCTCCCGGCGGGTGACCGGAGCCGGGGACCTTCCTGCAGCCGCTGGCCAAGAATCGCGCGGCACGATTACGGTCAAGTAAAGGAGGCGTGAATATGCTCTACGAGTGAGAGGCGCTGAGGCGCGCCGCATCAAAGACCGGCACGGTGAAATGGAAACTTGAGCCCTGCCCGAGCTCGCTCTCGACCCAAATGCGCCCGGCGTGGGCTTCGACGATATGCTTGGCGATGGACAGGCCCAGTCCGGTGCCGCCGACTTCCCGCGAGCGCGCCGTATCCACGCGGTAGAAGCGCTCGAAGATGCGAGCCTGCTCGGCCTTGGGAATCCCGATGCCCGTGTCGTTGACCGTGAACTGCACCTCGCGGCCCTGGGTGCGTGCAAGAACCTCAATCTTGCCGCCTGAGGGCGTGTATTGCACGGCGTTGTCGAGGAGGTTCTGCAGCACTTCGGTGAGGCGGCGCCGGTCGCCGGCGATATCGGGCAGACCCGGCGGGCACTCGGCGGCGAGAGCGAGCTGCTTCTCCGCGGCACGGAGGCGCGTCGTCTCGATGCAGCTTTCGAGGAGTTGGCATACGGGCAGCGGGCGGATTTCGAGCTCGAAGCGCTCCGCCTCGATCTGGGAAAGCTCGAGCAAATCGTCGGTCAGGCGCGCGAGGCGCCGGGCGTGTTCGAGGACGATTTCGAGGAAGCGGCGGCGATTTTCCTGATCATCGAGCGCCCCTCCCAGAAGCGTTTCCGCAAAACCCTGGATGGCGGTGAGAGGGGTCTTGAACTCGTGCGATACGTTTGCCACGAAATCGCGGCGAACGCGCTCGAGCCGGCGCAGGTCGGTGATGTCGTGCAACACGATGACCGCTCCGCTCGACGCCCCGGCCTTCACCGCGCTGACGCTGACCGCAAAATACCGCTGGCGCACCGTGCCCGTGGCAATCTCGCCATGCACCGCGGCTTGTGCGCTGAGCGCCCGACGCACTGCGGCGATAATCTCGGTCTGGCGCGCGACCTCGACGAGCGAACTGCCTTCTTTGGGCGCGACGTCAAGTTCCAGAATCTCGGTGAAGGCGCGATTGGCGAAGACCAGTCGCTCGCCCCCGTTGATCACGGCGACGCCCTCCACCATGCTTGCCAGGATCGCGGCAGAGAGATTGCGCTCCTCGGTGAGCGTGCGGATGGTCTGGTCCAGGTGAGCGGCGGTTTCGTTAAGTGAGAGGGCCAGATCACCGAGCGAGTCGCCGCGGCGCTCGAGAGCGAGGGGCCGGAAATCGCCCAAGGCCACGCGCTGCGAGAATCGCTTCAGACGCTCGACGCGTCCCGAGAAGCTATGCCAGAGCGTGAGTGACGCGCCACCAGCGACCAGGAGAATGACCAGCGAGCCCAACCAGAGCCGGTGGCGGAACTGGCTCAACTCTTCGTCCATGCGGGCCAGCGGCAGCGAAAAGCGCAGGACCACCGCAGAGCCGCCGGGCAGATCTTGCCGCACGGCGTAATAGAGAAGATCACGGCCGAGCGTGACGCTGGGCCGAACGGATTGGCCTTGGCCGCCTTCAAAGGCGGCGCGAATTTCGGGGCGATGGGCGTGATTCTCCATGGTGGCGGGCTCGGCCTGGGAATCGGCGAGAACCAGGCCGCTCGGAGAGATGACGGTGACGCGGGCTCCGCTCGCGGCCATCTCCCGCGTCCAGGAGTTCAGGCTTTCAAGGCCACCAAGAGTGGTGGGCGGTGGCGACGGGATTTCCGGCGGGCGGGCCAGGGCGATGCGTGCGATCGCGGCGAGTTGCTCGAAGCCGGCGCGCTCGTAGCCATGCCGCAACGTGCGCTCGGCGTAGAAATCCACCGCCAGCAAGACTCCTAGCAACAAGGCCAGGAACATCAGGCCCAGCTTCCAAAAGAGGTTAAGCCGCACGGGTTTCAAACAAGTAGCCGGCGCCGCGAACTGTCTTGAGGTGGGCGGGCTGCTCGGGGTCCTGCTCGACTTTCTCGCGCAAGCGGCGCACATACACGTCCACGCTGCGCGGCGTGACAAATCGATCGGTGCCCCAGACGGCGTCGAGCAACTGATCGCGGGTAAAGACGCGGTTGGGGCGCGAAGCCAGATAATAAAGCAGACGAAATTCGAGCGTGCTGAGCGTGACCGGCTTGCCGGCGAGCGACACGCGGTACGAGGCCGGGTCAATGGCCAGTTTGCCGACTTCGAGCAGGCGCGGCATCTCCGCCGGCGGCTCGGCGCGCCGCAGCAGCGCCTTGACGCGCGCGGCCAGCTCGCGCGGGCTGAAGGGCTTGGTGACGTAATCGTCGGCGCCCATTTCGAGGCCGACGACGCGGTCGGCTTCATCGCCGCGCGCAGTGAGCATCAGGATGGGCAAGCGGTTGAGCGTCTCGTCGCGCCGGATCTCGCGGCAGATCTCCAGGCCCGAAATCCGGGGAAGCATCAGATCGAGAAGCAGCAGGTCGGGCGGAGACTTCCTGAGCGCGGCCAAGCCGGTGCTGCCGTCGAGCGCCGCCGTGATTTGATAACCCTCGTTGGCGAGGTTGTAGCGGACCAACTCAACGATATCGCGGTCGTCCTCGATGATCAGGATGCGCTTCATCGGAATGTGGCGCGCGGGCTTACGCATTGGCGCAAGTCTATCGCAGACCGCGCCTTTGTGGTACCTGCTGGCCCTTTAAGCCCAGCGATTCTCGCAAGCCGCGGCCCCGCCATGGTGACAATCCAGTTATGAGTTTGTGAACAAGCGATGAATGGATGCTCGCCCGTTCAGCTCTCCAGCCGGGTGGCGAAGGCCAGCGTCAGGAGGGTCTTCTGCTCGAGCTCGTGCGCCTTGGCGGACCCCGTAGCGGGGCTGGCGCTCCGCGAGCGCCGCACCGAGCGCACCGGGAGTCCTCCGGCGAGGCGTTCGAGACGAGGCAAAACGTAGGAGATGGCGCCCATGTTCGCGGGCTCCTCCTGCACCCAGACGACCTCGCGTGCGTGCGGATGCTGTTCGATGGCCGCAGTGATCTCCGCGTGCGGCAGCGGGTAAAGCTGGTCGAGGAAAAAGATCGCAGTGGAAGCATCCTTGCGCCGACGGCGCTCGAGTTTGAGTTCGTGGCCGACCTTGCCCGAAGCGATCAGGACCCGCTGCGCGTCACGCACTTCGGCGTCGGGAACGAGCGGCAGAAAGCGCGGCCTCGCGAATTCCTCGATCGCCGAGCACGCTGCGGGATGCCGCAGCATGCTTTTCGGCGTAAAAACGACCAGCGGCTTGCGCCAGTGACGCCGCACCTGCCGCCGCAATAAATGAAAGTACTGCGCCGCGGAAGACGGCTGGCAGACCTGGAGATTATCCTCGGCGGCGAGTTGCAGGAAGCGCTCGATGCGCGCGCTCGAGTGTTCTGGGCCCTGGCCCTCGAAGCCGTGCGGCAGCAGCAGCACCACTCCCGAGGGCAGGTCCCACTTGTCCTCGCCGGCGCTGATGAATTGGTCGATGATGACCTGCGCGCCGTTGGCGAAATCGCCGAACTGGGCCTCCCAGAGCACCAGCGCCTCGGGATAATCGCGGCTGAAGCCGTACTCGAAGCCGAGGCAAGCTCCCTCGGATAGCGTGGAATTGTGGATCTCGCAAAAGGGCTGGGCGGAAGCGAGATGTGCAAACGGCAGGTAATGTTCCTCGGTCTCGGTGTCCACAAGAACCGCGTGGCGCTGGTTGAACGTGCCGCGCTCCGAATCCTGTCCGGTGAGCCGGACGGGATTGCCTTCGAGCAGCAGCGAGGCAAAGGCCAGCGCTTCGGCGAAGCCGTAGTCCACCGGACGCCGCCCGTGGCCCATCTCGCCGCGCTGCTCGAGAAGGCGGGCGATCTTAGGATGGATGTGAAAGCCCTCCGGCACGCGCACGAGCCGGCCGGTGATCTCCGCGAGGCGCTCGGGCGCGAGCCCGGTGTCCACTTCGTAGCTGGGATCGTAGCGGCCCCGCTTGTACTCCGACCAATAGCGCGGCAATTGCCGCAACGACGGCGTTTTCTGCAGCGTTCGGGCTTTCTCCTGCTCGGCTTCGTACTCGGAACGCACGGCCGCGGCCACCGGGGCCGCGTCCGCACCGATCCGCTCTGCGTAAAGTTTCCAGAGCGGGGGATGCTCGTTGATCTTCTTGTAGAGGAGCGGCTGGGTGATGGTCGGGTCGTCTATCTCGCTGTGGCCGTGGCGGCGGTAGCCGATCAGGTCGATGACGATGCCGCTGCCGAACGCGTACCGGTATTCGGCGGCGACGCGGCCGATGCGCGCGACCGCGTCGGGGTCCTCGGCATTTACGTGGATCACCGGAACGGACTGGCGCTTGGCCAAATCCGAAGCGAAGCGCGAGGAGTGGAGCTGATCCGGCCGCGTCGTGAACCCGATGAGGTTGTTCACGATGATGTGGGCGGCGCCGCCGGCGGAGTAGGCTTCCAGATCAGTGAGGTTCAGCGTCTCCGCCCAGATGCCTTGCCCGGCAAACGCCGCATCGCCGTGCATGATCACCGGGAGAATTTTGCGGCGGCCCTCGGCGCCGATGCGGGTCTGCTTGGCGCGCGCGCGGCCCAGGGCGACTGGATCGACCGCTTCGAGGTGGCTTGGATTGGAGACGAGATGAATGCCGAGCGTCGCGCCGGCCGCGGTCTTGTAGGAACCGGTCGCACCGATGTGGTACTTCACGTCACCCGCACCGAGGACGCTGCGCGGGTCCACGTCTTCAAACCCGGCCACCACCTCATGCACCGGCCTGTTGACGATGTGGGCCATCACGCTGAGACGCCCGCGGTGGCTCATCGCCATCACCGCTTGCGCCGCACCTAGTCTGCCCGCGGCATTCAGGATTTCGTCGAGGAGCGGAATCAGCGCGGTGACTCCTTCGAGCGAAAAACGCTTCGTGCCCAGGTAACGCGCCTGGAGGACTTGCTCGAAAAGGTCGGCGCGGATCAATCGCTCGAGGATTTTCTTCTGGTCGACGACGGCGGACTCGGCCTCGAGGCGCCCGGCGATCCAGTTACGCCGCGCGGCGTCGGGGAGATGCATGAACTCGGCGCCAATCGTGCCACAATAGAACTTGCGCGCCTGCTCGGCAATCTCGCCGGCCTTTGGCAAATCCGGATGCGGCTCGGGCTTCAGGAAGCCGAGCGGATCGAGGTTTGCTTCGAGGTAGCCCCAGCGGCGGTAGGCATCGAACACGCGCTCGCTCTCCTCAGCCACGAGATTTGCAGCTCCTACCGCCGAACTCAGTGCCTGCGCCATGCGCTTCTATTCTGCCACACGGCAAGGACCGTCGCTTTCCAGCGCTCGTAGAATGCGCGGTTTCCGCGCAGGCTCGGCGAAATTGCTCGTAGGGCTCAGAATTCGACGTGGAACCGGACGTCGGGCGCGAGCACGGGACCGCGATCCCGGTTGTATCCCGGATTGTTGATATGCTGGAGTCCGAACGAGGGGAAGATTCCTCGCCACAGATGAACCGTGTAGTAGGTCTCCACGATCGTTTCGCGCCCGTAGTTCAAACGGCCGTCTCCGAGCACAAAGCCGAGCCCGCCCAAAGCCAGGTATTGCCGGTGGTCACGTGAGATTCCGTTCGTGACGAACACCAGGCCCGCGCGGTCTAGCTTGCGGTGCCACCGCTTTCCATTCGCTCCAGCGCCAAGCTGGAACGTCCCATCGATTTCGGTATAGGCGTACGACTCGTGCTGTCCTTCGTTCCAACCCCAACGCCCAAAAAGTCCGAGCCAATCATTGAGCGGCTGTTCGAAGTTGACTCCGAAACCGTATTTGGTCGTCGTTTGAAGCGGATGGGCGGTGATATCCGGCACGGGCGTGCGGCCAGCAAGGAAAGCGTCAATGGCGTCGCGGTAGCTGCCCATGTTGCCGTGATTCACGTAGGAGAGCAGCCGGAGCACACTCTTCTGATGACGAATCGGCGATCCGTTCAGCTCGAACTCGACGTTCTCGGAGTGAGCCCGGCCCAAGTTCGCATCGAGGTTGATGCCATTCGCTACCTTGGGCATCAGTCCTTCCGCGAACCGCAGAGCCCAGCGCCGGTCGTGGTATTCGACCATGGCCGCGAACGTGTAGCCGCGCGTGTCAGCCGCATAGTCGTAAGCGCCGTTGTTGTCCACGGCCCAGTTCATGAATTGAAGGTTGCTGTCGGTCCCGTACGCATTCAGGTCGAAGAAATCCACGAGGCTGAGCTTGCCGAACCGGATCTCCAGCCGCCGCTCCGGCAGCTCACTGAAGAGCGACAGGGGACTGCGCTCGGATGCTTGACTCTTGTGGCTCAGGGGAATGATCTGGTGCCACATCAGACGCGCCACGTAGGGCACCTTGGTGAGAGTCGGATTCCGCACGACGTCCAGATTCGTGAATCCTGCAAGCCCTAAGGCTTCGCCGATGCCGTGACCGCCGGTTTCCTGAATGTCGCACAGCAACTCCGTCGAACGGGTGAGGCGCAACCCCGTGAACAAGGTGAGCACTCGCGAGGTCGCCTCCTGTGCGGCGGGTGAAAGACTGTTTGTGCCGGAGTACGGAGAGTGAAACGCGGGATGCCACTGAAATACAAAGTTGGCCTGCCCGGAAACCCAGATCTGGTCGGATTCGGGATGCGGCAGCAGCGTGGTCGGTGGGTCTTGCTCAGCCGGTTGGTTCTCCGTCGGCGCTCCTGGCGCACTGGATTGTTCCTGCGGCTGCGCTGATAGGAATCCCGGCGAGAGAAAAACCGCAACGAGAGCAGTCCAAAGCAGCGAGCAAGCCGAGCGCTTATCGAGTACCGCCGGGGCCAGGGTTCGCATCCGCATCACCTTGCAGAATGACTGAAGAGACCGGCCAAATCCATGACATGGTACACCACCATCACCACCACCAGAATCAGATAGCTGCGCAGCACCATGAGCTTCCTCGGGTAAAGAGGGAATTTCCGCTTCACCGCTATCGTGGATTTGACCATTCACGGCCCGCTCGAAAGCCTTCATCGCCGGATCAACCCAAACGGCGACGAGCGGGGCATTCTTGGACTCGTCCCTGCGCACCCAACGCAGTGCAGGTTCTTGGGTTCCCCAACATTCGCAAAATCACTGATGAATTGACGCATGTTCGGATCCCCCTCGCACGAGATATTCCTGCCGAACGAAGCCGGAACGCCTCGCGCACCTTGAATCGATTCTGTGGGTGGGGATCTTTACAGCCGCTGCGGAGATTCCCACTCGCTCGGGTTCGCTTCTTTCCGCGGGAGCGAGCGGGAATGAGGTGAAAAACACCCTATCCTATGCTCGCCCATCGTGGAGCTCCGGGAAGCTTCTACTACCCGGAGGTTCTGGTTCTTGAATGACGCCTTCCATGGGTCTACTGTCCTCGTGGGCTTTTTTCCAGCCCGAAGTTTTGGTACCATACCCCCCTAGGGTAGTCAAGAAAAATGTCACACCTATCGCGAGAAAAATTGGACCTCCTGAACCGGACCAAAAAGGTCATTGGGCAACTCGAATCCGTGCAGCGGGCATTGGAGGAAGATGCGTCTTGTGCGGACGTGCTGCAGCGCCTCTCCGCGGCACGCGGGGCGATCCATAGCCTGATGCGGGAGCTCTTGGAGGACCACATCCGGAACCACATGCCGAAAAACTCAAAGTCATCGGTGGAAGCCGCCGATGACGTCATCGAAATCGTTCGAACCCACCTGAAGTGACCGAAGTGTGGTCGAAGCGTCGCCGGTGGCCGGCAGGAACACGCGCCGCTCGACGCACTACGAGATCGGCAACGCCCAAGTTTGGACCCCTTGTAGCCGCCCGAATAAGGGCAATCGCTCTTGGGTAATGCCAATTCAGCGGCACGTGAAGCCGTGCGCCGATTAGCCCGGCCCAGCAGTCCTGGTTCTGCGACTTCGACAGTAGAGAGACAGAGCTGATGTCAGACAGATTCGGTCCGATATTGTTTTTGGGATGAAACTCCCTTAAATCAGATGACGGAGTTGCGGAGCTAGACCTAACTATGGAACGGACAATGCTCCCATAACATTAGTGGAATCAATCGCGTACGCCAAGTTCGCCATTAGGAAGAGGGACTGCTTGTCTTGGACAGTGTGGCTAGAATGTGGTAATATCTACGCTGTTTGTTGGTTTTGTCGTGCCTTTTGACTGGTTCAGAGGGGTGCATGGCAAGGCCAGCGGCCCTGTTCTTGTGCGCTAGGCGCCCGACGGCTGAGCTTGCGGACGGAACGGAGCACGAGACGCAAACAGATCTGAAGAAGAGAAGCTGTGGAGGTGAAGGAACAAGGAACCGTGAAGTGGTCCAATGCATCAAAGGCTTATGGCTTCATCTAGCGCCAGACAGTAAAGTTCGAGGTGCTCCAAGTATCCAAAGGCCTCCAAGCAGCCAGCGTGGTTAGCCTCTAGCCTGACGTTTTGGGTGGGTTCCGGGATGGCCCGAACCCATCCGCAGATTCCAGTTGATGCCGGGAAGAAGATTTGTCGAGGAGGACGCAGTGCAGGTTTTTCAGGAAGGACAGACCATCAAGCACGAGCAGTACGGAGTAGGAGTCATCATGGCGTCTGACATCGATCGCACCTCGATCGATTTCGACGATTTCGGCCACAAACTCTTCGTCACCAGCCTCATGTCGGCTGAAGTGATCGGCGAAGCTCCCGCCTCGTTGTCCAGGACGAAGCGGCGCCGCAAGTCGACTGGCGCAGCCAGGGTCAAGAAGGCCAAGGCTGCAGCGGCCGGCGTCGGCCGTTAAGGTTTTCCCCTTACAGGAATGCTCCCCGCGCCCGACCGGCGCCGGGGTGTGTGAAATCTTCCCGCGCGGGTCAGAGCAGAATTGTGATAAGGTTCGCGGAATGACAAAGCTGCTTCTTGTCCTCGGCGCAGTTCTACTGCTCGCCGGCGTGGCCGCGCTCATCCACCCGACTTTCACTTATACGAAGAAAGACGAAGTGCTCAAGATCGGAACCATTCAGGCCACGGTCCAGCGGCAGGAAAGCGTCCAGATCCCCACGGGCGTGGCAGTGCTGGGTGTAATCGCCGGCCTCGGCCTTGCCGTGATTAGCTTCCAGCTGAAGAAGTAACATCCCCTAGAAAAGGTGAGAGAAGGCCGGCACGAAGACCGCACCGCGACAGGACTACGCTCGTGCGGCGGCTTCTTGCTCGAAGGCGTGATAGGAGGAGCGCACCAACGGGCCGGATTCGACGTGCTTGAAGCCCATGGATTCGCCGAGGCGCTTGTATTCGGCGAATTCCTCGGGGCGCACGAAGCGAACGACGGGCAGATGCTCGCGCGTGGGCTGTAGGTATTGGCCAAGTGTGAGGATATCGGTGCCTTGCGCAGCAAGATCCTGCATCGCCGCGAGGACCTCGTGCTTTTCTTCGCCGAGGCCCAGCATCATCCCGCTCTTCGTGGGAATGTCTGTGGCAATTTCCTTCGAGCGGCGGAGAAGCTCGAGCGAGCGCTCGTAGAGGGCTCCCTTGCGCGCCTGGCGATAGAGCCGCGGAACGGTTTCCGTGTTGTGGGCAAGGACATCGGGCCGAGCGGCGAGGACGGTCCCGAGCGCGTCCCAATCGCCGCGAAAGTCCGGGATGAGCACCTCGATCTTGCAGCCGGGAACGCGGCGGCGGATTTCTTCGATGGTGCGGGCGAAGATGTGCGCGCCGCCATCGGACTGGTCGTCGCGGTTCACCGAAGTCACGACGGCGTAGCGCAAACCCATGCGCTCGGCGGCTTCGGCCACGCGCCGCGGCTCGTCTTCGTCGGGCAGACCGGCGGGCCTGCCCGAGGGCACCGCGCAGAAACCACACGTGCGCGTGCAGATGTTTCCCAGGATCATGAACGTAGCGGTGCGATGTTCCCAGCATTCGCCCATGTTGGGGCAGCGCGCGCTCTCGCAGACCGTGTGCAAGTCGAGCGTGCGCATGATGCGCTTCAGTTCGTGATAATTGTGCCCTCCGAAGTAGCGTACGCGGAGCCAATCCGGCCGGGGATGCGCATTCGGCGGGAGGCTTTCCGTCGCGGCAACTTCTCCTGGAGGCAGAGGCGCCGATGCCAGATTCGAGATGATGTGAAATGGCGAGGTCATAGCGTCAGCTCACTCATTCTACGGCATTTTGCGGTGCGGACGCACCCCTATGAGTGCTGATGGTCTGGGACCGGCTCAGGCAGCGTGGCGGGACGTGCGCACGAAGTCGCGCAGTGTGGAAACGTTGGGCCCGTAAGCCCCGATGCGGCTCCCGTCCACGGGTAGCCCCAAGCGCTCGGCTAGATCCAGATTGATGCCGGCGTCGTCCAGCTCGGAGAAGCTGAAGCCCGCGGCGGGACACACGCGGTTCGTTCCGGTCGGATAGATAGGCCGCGGCGGACGGTGCCGTTGCCAGGGGCGCCGTGCAACTTCGAAGAACTGCTGCCAATCACGCTTGACCCACATTGTCGTCTCCTGCTTTTGGGTCGTCCCCTCAGCGGATTCGATGCCGCTTCGACCCAAAAGGTTCCCCCCCGGCCGGGCCAGACCGACCGGATAGGCTATCCGTATACGCCAGGCCGGGCCGGACGCGCGAGAAATATCTCCCTTTGTTACCAACCCGTCACGGGCAAGGAGGTTTCGCCGCGGGCGCAGCTTTCTGCCGAGGGCGGTTCCAGCGGCCTGTGCAAATGTCCCTCAGCCGCGGGCGCGCTGCTATACTGGAAGCATTCCGGTTCCGCTGATCGTATCGCGGCCGCCAGGGCCGAACGCGCATGAATAGTCCGTTCCTCGTCGTCCATTACCACGAGCTCTGGCTCAAAGGGGGGAACCGCAACTTTTTCCTGCACAAGCTGCGGATGGCTCTGCGCCACGCGCTGGAAGGCTTGCCGGTCGCGCGCATCACCAAGCCCGGCGACCGCATGATCATCGAGCTGCGCGATGCCGCCGCAACTGCGGAGACCATCGCGCGCCTGGAGCGCGTACCCGGCATCGCCTATTACGGCGTGGCGCGATTGATTCCACGCGAGCGGCGCTCGCTCGAGGCAATTTGCGAAGCGGCCTGGGAAGAGGCCCAGGAGGGGACCTTCGCGTCGTTCGCCGTGCGCGCCAAGCGTAGCGACAAGACGTTTTCCGTCCATGCGCTTGCGATTGAGCGGGAGGCCGGAGGTTACCTGCTGGAAAAACTGCGCGCCGCTGGACGCGACGTGCGAGTGAATCTCCGCGAGCCCGAACGAACGTTCCACGTGGAAATTACTCCCGGGCCGGTGCTCGTCTACGCCAACCGTCATCCCGGCGCCGGGGGTTTGCCGCCGCACACCACCGGACGGCTCGTCTGCCTGCTCTCGGGCGGATTCGATTCGGCGGTGGCCGCGTACAAGATGATGAAGCGCGGCGCCCACGTCACCTTCGTGCATTTTTGGGGAGGCGGATCGGCACCGGGCGAATCTTCAGTGCACGTGGCGCGGGAACTGGTGCGGCGGCTCGTGCCCTGGCAGTTCACCACGAAATTGTTTCTGGTGCCCTTCGAACCGCTGCAGCGCGAGATCGTGCAGCGCGCGCCGGAGAATTTCCGCATTCTTCTTTACCGCCGGCTGATGCTGCGGATTGCCGAACGCATCGCGGCGATCGAGAAGGCCAAGGGCATCGTGACCGGCGACAGCCTGGGCCAAGTGGCCTCGCAAACGCTGCAAAACATGGCCGCGGTGGGCGCCGTCGCGCGCCTGCCGGTTTTTCGCCCCCTCGTCGGCGACGATAAACTCGAGATTCTGGCCGTGGCTCGCCGCATCGGCACCTTCGACGTTTCCGCCGAACCGTTTCACGATTGCTGTCCGGTCTTCCTGCCGAAGGCGCCGGCCCTCTTCGCCAAAGCGGAAGAACTCGCCGAGGCCGAGACGGCGCTGAACATGCCGCAGCTCGTGCAGCGAGCCATGGAAACGCTGACGATCGAGCGTTATCGCTACCGGCTGGGCCGCGTGGAGATGGTTCCGGCCGTCAAGATGGCCGGTGCGTGGCACACGGAGAAATGACCGAGGGGCGCGCCTACTCAGCGCGCCTCTGGACTAGGCGTGAAGCCTGAGATTCTGGATTAGGAAAGGGCTTTTCGCTCTACCAATCGCGGTCGCGCCCGCCACGCCCGCGTCCACCGCCGCCTCCCCCATGGCCGCCGCGCCCACCGCCGCCGCCGCGCCCGCGACCACCGCCGCCGCCGCCTTCACGCTGCGGCCGCGCTTCGTTCACCACCAGAGCACGTCCGCCGAGGTTCTGCCCGTTGAGAGCCGTGATGGCCTTGTCGGCTTCCTCGTCGTTGGCAATCTCAACGAAAGCAAACCCCCGGGATTGCCCGCTGAAGCGGTCGCGAACCACATTGACGGCCGCCGGGGTCACTCCGGTTTGCGTGAACCATTCGGTCAATTCATCTTCCGTCGCAGTGAATGGAAGATTTCCCACGTAAAGCTTCTTCACTGGCTGACTCCTTTGCCCGGACCTTCGATCGGGGCCGGGGTTCCTACTGAAGTGGCGAGATCCAGTCACGGGCAGTCCGGAACAGCCAGGCTACTCGAAGAATGAGACTGACCCTTCAGTTGTCCTAGGAATCATCTCGAAAAAGGGCGCTTCTTTCAAGCGCTTGCATGCGATCTCCGAGCACGCCGCGTTGGAGGCTATTGCCGGGAGGCAAAGAGCGCGTCAGGTCCGGTAGCTGGAGTTAATGCGCACGTACTCGGCAGTGAAGTCGCAGGTCCAGTAGCGGAACGAAGCGCGACCGCCCCGCAAGTCAAGAACCACGGGCACGTGCTTGACGAGGAGCTTCTTGCTCGCGGTGCGCTCGTCGAAATCGAGCGGGCGGCCGGCGCGAAAAACCGGAACCCCGGCCATGATGATCGTGGCGCGCGACGGGTCGATGGGCACGCCGGCCCGCCCGGCTGCGGCGAGGATGCGGCCCCAGTTCGGATCGCCCCCTGCGAAGGCCGTCTTCACGAGCGACGAGGTGGCGATCGTTTCCGAGATGCGACGGGCGTCGCTCTCGGTGCGCGCGCCGCGCACTTCGATTTCGATCACCCGCTGCGCGCCTTCTCCATCGGCCACGATCTGGAGCGCGAGCGAACGGCAAACGCTTTCGAGCGCCACGAGAAACGCTCGATACGCTTTGCTGCCCACGCGGATCGCCTCGGAACCGGATGCTCCATTGGCCAGCAACAGGACGGTATCGTTTGTCGAGGTGTCGCCGTCGACGCTGATGGAATTGAATGTGCGCCCGACGACCTCGGAAAGCGCGCGCTGGAGCACCGCCGGCGCGACGGCAGCGTCAGCAGCGATGAACGCGAGCATGGTCGCCATGTTCGGGTGAATCATTCCCGAGCCCTTGGCGCATCCCGCGATCCGAACCGTCTTGCCGCCGATGCGAAATGCCGCCGAGGCCCATTTGGGGACTAAGTCGGTGGTCATGATGGCGCGCGCAAATTGTGAGAACGCCGCGGCGGAAGGCCGCTGCGAGCGGACGAGACCGGGCAGCGCGCGCACAATCTTCTCGACCGGCAGAGGGACGCCAATGACGCCCGTCGAGTTGACAAAAACTTCACACGCCGCGCAGCCGACGAGGCGCGCGGTTTCCTCGGCTGTCTTTTTGGAGGCGCGCAGGCCGGCGGCGCCGGTCGCGCAATTGGCGTTCTTCGAGTTCACCAGGACGGCGCGCATGCGGCCGCCGGAGGCGCGCAGGTGCTCGCGCGAGACGGTGAGCGGGGCGGCGACCAGACGGTTCCGCGTGAAAACGGCGGCCGCCGGCGCGAGGACGTCGCTCGTCAGCAGGCCGAGATCGAGCGCGCCGCTCTTCTTCAGGCCGCAGGCAGCGGCGGCGAAACGGAAACCCCGAGGCAGCGCCACGCGTTTCATACGGCCACCGGCGCGGCCTCTTCGGCCAGAATGGGGAATTTGGCGCGATTCTTCCCGAGGGGCATGACCACGGCCATCAGCCGGCAAGTGCGCTCCTTCGGACAGGTGCAGCAGTCGTGCTCGATTTTTTCGGGCAGCGCGTGCCGCGAAGAGAGCGTGAAGCCGTGCCGCAAGAAGAATTGCTCCGAACGACTCACGGCAAAGACGCGCTCGCAGCCGCGTCGCTTGGCGGTGCGGATCGCCGCGCGAAGCAGACGGCGGCCGAGTCCTCCTCCGCGGCGTTCCGGAGCAATGGCCAATGACCGCACTTCAGCGAGCGCGGTGCCGTACGGCTCGAGAGCCACGCAACCATAGACCGGCGGAGAACCGGAGCCGTTGCCGGCCTCTTCGTCCACAAGCACGAGGAAGCGCGCCGCGTGACGCCGAATCTCATCGAGTGCGCGAGGGAGGAGTATCCCTTCGGCCGCGTAACCGGAAACGATCGCGTGAATGGCGGGAGCGTCCGAAGCGCGCGCGCGGCGGATCTTCATGCCGGGGCCTCCACTTGGCGCAGCCGCCGGCGCAAATCGTCGAGCGCCTCGCGCACCGTCTCGGGAGCGGTCCCACCGGGCACGGCGCGGCGAGCGAGCGCGCCCTCAAGTGTGATCTCGGCGCGAGCGGTGGCGTCCAGTTCCGGCCCCGACCGGCGCAATTCTTCGAGAGAGAGTTCGGTCCAGGCGCGGCCCTGTTTTTCGGCGTCGCGCAGAATCTTGCCCACGGCGTCGTGTGCCTGGCGAAAGGGAACGCCGCGCCGAACCAAGGCATCGGCGAGCTCCGTCGCCAGCAAACCGGGATCGGATGCGGCCACGGCACGCAGGCGTTCGGCGCGGAACACTGTTTCGGCCACGGCGCCCGCGGCAACTGCGAGCATGGCCGCGACGTCATCGTGCGCGGCGAAGAGCGGCAGCTTGTCTTCCTGGAGATCGCGCTGATAGCTCGAGGGCAAGCCCTTGAGCGTCACCAGCAAACCCGTGAGGGCGCCGACGATCCGGCCGGTCTTGCCGCGGATCAGTTCCCACGAATCGGGATTTTTCTTCTGCGGCATCAGGCTGCTGCCGGTCGTGTATTCATCCGGCAAGGAGACGTAGCCGAACTCCTGCGATGCGAACAGGATCATGTCTTCGGCGAGACGCGATAGGTGCGTCGAAATTCCGGCGAGCGCGAAAAGGTAGTCGAGCGCGAAATCGCGATCGCTCACGGCATCCAAGCTGTTCGCCGTGATCCGCGAAAAGCCCAGTTCGCGCGCCAGGAGATTGCGGTCGATGGGAAACGCCGCGCCGGCAAACGCGCCCGATCCGAGCGGGCAAGCGTCGGCGCTCGCGGCGGCGGCGCGCAAGCGAATGAGGTCGCGCAGAAAACTCTCGGCATGCGCGAGCAAGAAATGCGAAAGCAGGATCGGCTGGGCGTGCTGCATGTGCGTCAGGCCGGCCATCGGCACGCCGAGATTCCGCTCCGCCTGCTCCGCGAGCGCTTCGACGAGCGCAGAAACGCGCCGCTCCTGGCCGGTGGCCGCATCCTTTACGAACAGGCGAAAATCAGCGGCCACCAGTTCGTTGCGGCTACGTCCGGTGTGCAGCTTCCAACCGAGCGGGCCAAGGCGCTCGACCAGCGCCGCTTCCACGAAGTGGTGCACGTCTTCGGCGTCCGAACCATCGAGCCAGGCGGGATCCGAAGCAGCTCTGACGACGATAGCCTTGAGCCCAGCGAGTATTTCCTCGGCTTCTTCGCGGGTGAGCAAATGCGCGGCGGCGAGACCTTTCGCCCAGGCGCAGTCCACCGCGATTTCGTACGAAAGAAGCCGGCGGTCAAACGAAAATGACCTCTGGAACTCGTAGAAGACCTTGTCCGGTTCCCGGTCGAACCGACCGCCCCAAAGCTTGTCGTCTTTTCTTTCGGTCATTCGCTTGACTCAACTTCCCCTGGCGTCTGGAGTTCGCTGCGAAGTTGTCTCGTCCTTCCTCGTGGGGCGCACGGTGACGGGCAGCGCGAAAAGGTTGATGAAGCCTTCGGCGTCTTTGGGGTTGTAGCGGCCCATGGTGAAGCTGGCCAGGTCGGTGCGGTAGAGCGAATAAGGAGAAACGCGCCGAATCACGACCAGCGTCCCCTTGTGAAGCCGCAGCCCGATGGAGCCGGTGACGCGCTCCTGGGAGACGCGGAAGAATGCGTCCAAGGCCTCGCGCAGCGGCGTGAACCACAAGCCGTAATAAACCATCTCGGCGTACCGCAGCGCGAGCCCTTGCTGGAAGTGAGCGGTCTCGCGATCGAGCGTCAGGGCCTCGAGCTCGCGATGAGCCGCGACGAGAAGCGTTCCGCCGGGCGTCTCGTAGGCGCCGCGGGACTTCATGCCCACGAGGCGATTCTCCACCAAATCGGCCCTGCCGACGCCGTGCCTGGCCGCCACCTCATTCAACGCGTTGAGCAGATCGACCGGCCGGTGATTCATCCCGTTTACCGAAACCGGCGTGCCCGCCTCAAACCCGATATCGACTTCTTCGGCCTTGTCGGGGGCGTTTGCCGGCGAGGCGATCCACTGCCACATCGATTCTTCGGGCGCGTTTGCCGGATCTTCAAGGACGCCGCCTTCGTGGCTCAAATGCCAGATATTCCGGTCCCGGCTGTAGATATTGGCTTTGGTCTGTTCGACCGGAACGTCGTGTGCCTGGGCGTAGGCGATGGCGTCCTCGCGCGAGGCGATCGCCCATTCGCGCCAGGGGGCGATGATTCGCAGATGGGGCGCGATGGCCTTGTAAGCCAGCTCGAAGCGCACCTGGTCGTTGCCTTTGCCGGTGCAGCCGTGCGCGACCGCATCGGCGCCGAGCTGGAGCGCCAGCTCCGCCTGCCGCTTGCCGAGCAGCGGGCGCGCCATCGAGGTGCCCAGCAGGTACGAGTGCTCGTAAACCGCTCCGGCGCGGAGCGTGGGCCAGACGTAATCACGGACGAATTCCTCGCGCAAGTCCTCGACGTAGGCGGCCGACGCTCCGGTGGCCAAAGCCTTCTTGCGGGCGCCTTCGAGGTCTTCTTGCTGGCCGATGTCGCCGATCATGGCGACGATTTCGCTTCCGTAGTTTTCCTTGAGCCACGGAATGATAATGGAGGTATCGAGCCCGCCCGAATAGGCGAGAACAATCTTTTTAGGCAATGGTTTCTCCTTAACTCACCAGCGTGAGCAAGATCGCTTTCTGCACGTGCATGCGGTTTTCCGACTGATCGAGAACGATGGACTGCGGGCCGTCGAGCACCTCCGCCGTGACCTCCATGCCGCGATGGGCCGGAAGACAGTGCATGAAGACGGCGCCCGGCGCGGCCTGCTCCATCAATTTGCGGTCAACCTCGTACGGGCGGAAGATGGCCTCGCGCACCACCGCTTCGCCCTCAAAACCCATGCTCGTCCAAGCATCCGTGTAGACGCCCTGCGCGCCCGCGACCGCTTCCCGCGGGTCGTGAAACAGGTCGATCTTCGCGCCGGTCTTGGCCCCCACCTGCCTCGCCGCGGCGACCACTTCCGCGGCAGGTTCGTACTTGGGCGGCGTGGCAATGAGCAGGTGAATGCCCACCCGCGAGCCCGCCAGGAGCAGCGAGTGGCAAACGTTGTTGCCGTCGCCGATGTAGGCCAGCTTGAAGCCGCGCACGGAGCCGAATTTCTCTTCCAGTGTGAAGACGTCGGCCAGCGCCTGACAGGGATGGAAGCGGTCGGAAAGGGCGTTGATCACCGGAACCTTCGTGTGGGCCGCGAGTTCTTCCAGCACCGTCTGATCGTACACGCGCGCGATGATGCCCTGCACCCAGCGGTCGAGGTTCCGCGCCACGTCCGGGATGGATTCGCGCTCGCCGAGCCGTCCCGCCTGGGTGTGGTCGAGGAAAATCACTGCGCCGCCCATGCTTTGTATGCCCACCTCAAAAGTCACGCGCGTGCGCAGCGAGGGCTTCTCAAAAACCAGCGCGAAAGATTTCCCTCGCAGCGCGCTGGAGTAGCGCTCGGGATGCGTTTTGCAGTCGCCGGTTAGGCGCAGGAGCGTTCGCAGGTTTTCCGGGTCCCACTCCGCGCCCGTCAGCAGATCATTGTTGGGCAGAACCACGGGCGCTGCCGGGGTCGTCATCGCTCACCTCGCGGCCCCGAACCCTCCGGTACGGGGCGGGGCCGCAGGGCGCTCGAGAGACCTGCCGGCAGCATGAACCGGCGCGGGCTCCGGGACCACTCGCGGCGTCTTGGCCAGAACGGTCTCGAACAGCTTCAGAAACTCCCGCACTTGCGCCGCGGTGATCACGAACGGCGGCAGCAGGCGCAGTGTGGTATCGTGCGCGCAATTCATCAGCAGACCGCGCTTGAGCGCCTCGGTCACGTACGGACCGCCCTCGACGCTTAACTCGACGCCAAGCATCAGGCCCTCGCCACGGATCTCGCGGATGAAGCTGAACTTCTTCTTCAGGGCTTCGAGGCCCTCGCGGAGCTGTGCGCCGCGCGCGCGGACATTCTCGAGCAGGCGCTCCTCGTCCACGGTTTGCAGGAATTCGAGCGCCACGGCGCAGGCCAGCGGGCCTCCGCCGAACGTCGTGCCGTGCAGCCCGGGCGACATGGTCGACGCGACTTCTTCGGTGGCGAGCACCGCGCCGAGCGGCACGCCGCCCGCCAGCGGCTTCGCCACAACCATGATGTCCGGCTTCCCGGCAAATTTCTGGCAGGCGAAGTAGCGCCCGGTGCGGCCGAGGCCGCACTGCACTTCATCGGCGATAACCACAGCGCCGCGTGCATGCGCCAGCTGACACGCACGATTCCAGAACGCTTCGCTCAGCGGGTGTATGCCGGACTCGCCCTGGACCGGCTCGAGAATGATGGCGCCTATCGTGGCCTCGAATTTCGCTTCGAGGTCGGCAACGTCATTGAAGCGCACGAAATCGACCCCGGGCACAAGCGGCGCGAAGGGCTCGCGGTACTTCCCTGTGGCGGTCACCGAAAGCGCGCCAAACGTTCGGCCGTGAAAGGAGTCTTCCAGAGCCAGGATGCCCGTCTTCGGCGAAGCTCCGCCGGCTTCCGCGGCCCGTTTGCGCGCGACCAGCCGCGAAAGCTTGAGCGCACCCTCGACGGCTTCGCCGCCGCTGTTGGTGAAGAACACCCGGTCCATCCCCGACCATTCTGCGAGCTTGCGTGCCAGCGGCGCCTGATACGGGTGGTGGTAGAGGTTCGAGAAGTGGATCGCGCGCGCTGCCTGGCCCCGCAGGACCCGCAGCAAGCGCGGGTGCGCGTGGCCGAGGGCGCTCACGGCGATTCCGCCGAGGAAATCGAGGTACTTCTTCCCGCCCGCGTCACACACGGTGCAGCCTTTGCCGTGCGTGAAGACGATGGGCGGCCGCTTGTAGGTGTTCAGCAGGTAGCGTTCGGCCTCGCGCACCGTCGCCGCAGGTTTCGGCAACGCGCCGCGCTTTCTCTTCGGATTGGAACTCTTCTTCATCGGCTATTTCCGCGGAGTACGGCTCTTTTTACGCGGTGACGGCCGCTTCGCGTCCTTTAGCGACGAGGGGTTGAAGCCACACCTGTGTGCCGTTGAATCGCGAGCCGTTGCGGCGCTTGCCGGTGCCGGGCCGCACCAACGCCGAAAGCAGCGCGCCGGGCGCGGCGCCACCCACGATGCGCACGTCGTCCACGCCGCCCTCGAGCGCGCGCTTGGCCGCCTCGAGTTTCAGCAGCATTCCGCCCGAGACCACGCGGCCTTGCACGAGAGTGCCGATCTCCTCGCAATTGACCGCGCGGAGAACCTTCCGGCCGTTCAGGACCCCGCCAACGTCCGTGAGATAAATCAGTTGATCGGCGTGCAGGTATTCGGCGCAGGCCGCGGCCATGTGGTCGGCATTGATGTTGTACAGCTCGCCCTCGGGGCCGAGGCCCAGGCAGGCGGCCACCGGAATGATCCCCGAGCGCCACAGCGACTCGAACAGCTCCACGTTGACGCCGGTGATGTAGCCCACGTAACCCAGCCCGCCGGCAACTTCGTCGTGGACCAGCGGCTCAGCGCGGAAGCAGGAAGCATCGCCGGCGGCAATGCCGATCGCCGGCTGGCCTTCGGCGGAGATGGCCGCCGCCAAGCGCTTGTTGAGCAGACCACCCAGGACCATGACGGCAACGTCGCGGGTCTCGCGGTCGGTGACGCGCAAGCCCTCGACGAACCGGCTCTGAATGCCCATCCGCCCGAGCGTGGCGCTAAAAAGCTTTCCGCCGCCGTGCACCACGAGCACTTCATGGCCTTCGCGCACGAGTGCGGTCACCTGCTTCGCTAGTGAGCGCACCGTTTCCTGATCTTCCAGCAATGCCCCGCCGAACTTGATCACGAGTCTCATTGGAGTCCTGTCTGTTCCTCGATGCCCAGCATCCCGTTCAGATTCTGTACCGCCTGGCCCGCCGCTCCCTTGCCCAGGTTGTCCAGGCAGGAGACCACGATCAGGCGTTCTCCGCGCGAATCGAGCGCGAACCCGATGTCGCAGAAATTCGTATGCGCCACGTGTTGCAGCTCCGGCAACCGCCCGGCCGGCCAGATGCGCACCATCGGACGCCCGGCGTAGAACCGCCGGTAGAGTTCTTCCACCGCTTCGGCCTCCTGCGGCCGCCCGAGCCAGATGTAGATCGTCGAGAGGATTCCTCTCGCCAGCGGCAGCAGGTGCGTCGAGAAGATCATCTGCGCCGCCGGCACCCCGGCGTGGTCGGTGATTTCCGGCGTGTGCCGGTGGGTGAAGAGGTTGTATGCGCGAGCGTTCTCATCCACTTCGACGAAGTTCAGCTCGCGCTTCGGTTCCTTCCCGGCCCCGCTCGCGCCCGACTTGCAGTCGCAGACGACGCCGCGCTCGGCGGCGATCCATCCCGCTACGGCCAGCGGTTTCAGCGCCAGAATGACGGACGTCGGATAGCAGCCCGGATTGGCCACCAGCCGCGCCTTACCGAGCGCCTGGCCGTAGAGTTCCGGCAAACCGTACACCGCTTCGCTCAGCAACCCGGCAGGCGGAGCGGGGAGCTTGTACCAGTCGGAGAAAGTCTGGCCCTCCCGGAAGCGGAACGCGCCGCTCAAGTCCACCACGCGCAGGCCGGCCTCCAGCAGGGCCGGCGCGATCTCCGCGGAAACTTCGTGCGGCGTCGAGAGGAACGCCGTGCCCGCGTCGCTCGCAACGATTGCTTCGACCGAAAGCTTCCGGCAGGGAGCGTCGCCGCAGCCGCGAAGCTGCGGGAAAATCTCCGGCAAGCAGCTCGCGCCCTGCGTATCTCGCAAATAAAAGACGGGCGTCTCGACGACCGGATGGCGCAAGAGCAGCTTGGCCAGCTCGAAACCCGCGTAGCCGGTCACGCCGACGACGGCGACCTTGTGCGGATTTCTCATTGCACGAGTTCTTCGATCTTCTTCTGGAGCGCCTCGCGGGTCTTGCGGGTGGGCGTGACAACAAGAACGGTGTCGTCTCCTGCGATCGTACCGGCGACTTCCGCGGAGTGCTCGGCGTCGAGCGCGGCGGCCAGCGGCTGCGCGCCGCCCGGCGGCGTCTTCAGCACGAGGAGGTTCTCCGCGGGGCGAATGTCGAGCAGGAATTCCCGGAGAGCGTGGCCGAGCGCCTGGAGCGGCCCAGGAAGAGGCGCGGTCTCCTCCGCCGCGGCGCTTACCTGTTTATAGCCTTCCGGTGTCTTCACCAGCTTGAGCTCGCGCAAATCACGCGAGAGGGTGGCTTGGGTGACCCGGAGTTTCAAGTGCGCCAGCTGCCGTCTGAGCTCGTCTTGGTTGCCGATGGCGCCGCTCGTAATGAGCTTCAAAATCTGCCCTTGCCGGTATCTTTTTTGTACGCTCATGGCACTTCCGTGATATACATAGCAATGCATATTTATACGGCCAGTTTCTTCTGGTGTCAAGAGAAAATACAGACCGTTGCTCCGGGAAACGGCCGGCGGCGCGCGGGGCCATCCGCCCGGGGTCCGGATGACGAATTCGTAGCATCGCCGGGGCCATGTGTGGATTTTCTCGCGCGGTGGTGATAGGAATCATCTAGGACCATTCCAACTTCATTCGGCTGCGCCCTCTGGGAAGGGCGCTGGGCTGGCTGTGACGGAGTTTCACGAAGGCATCGGCGGAAGCGGTTGGAACGGCATTAGCTGGGGCATCATCCGAAATGGCCAATACCTGCAGCTCGCTGGGGTGCAAGGCCGGGGTACCGGCGGCACTCGCTGAGAGGAAGCTCTGCGTCCTGCACTTCACGCTGGCGCTCGAACAGGCCTGCGCCGAGATGCGCCGCGAAACCGCGCTGGGTAACACCACCCACGACCGCCAGCACGAGATCATCAGCTATATTACGGAAAGCGGCGAAGTCCTCGCGCGAGTCGCCACTAGCGGGCTTCCCCTCATGGATGACATGAAGGCGCGCATCCTCAGCACCTTCCTCACACTGATGAACCTCCGCGACAACCTCGATCGGGCAGCGATGCGCCATCCGACGGGCCGAAGCGGCATCCTCCGCTAGGGCTGTTCCAAACTCCTCGCCACAACTCACTCGTGTGTCGGCGCATCAGGAGCCGACGTAGCGCGCGTAGAGCGAGCGGGCCACCGCGGGATCGCGCGTGCCCTTGATGATGGCGCGGCCGTCGGAAAACACGGTCATCTCATAGGGCGGCACCCGGAAGCGCAGCAGAAACTCATTATTGCGCACGTCCACGGCCGTTTGCGCGAGCCTGCCGCGAAGAACGCCCAGATCGAGCTGCCGGCCGCGCTCGTGAATCTGGACGGAGTCGCGGCCGCACATGGTCACGTGGGGCTGTTCCTCGCCGGCGAGCCAGGAAAACTCCCGGCGCGCGCAAGCGCGGCATTCGGGATTGCGCTTGACGTGCACGGTCTGGAATCGGCCGGTCCAAACGTCGCAAGAGATGAGCCGGCCGTGCAGGGCCTCTCTCCGGCCCGCGAGCAGTTTGATTCCTTCCGCAGCCTCAAGTGAGGCGATGACGCCCACGATCGAGCCGAGCACGCCGACGGTGTCGCAAGTTTCTTCCAGCCTCTCGCCCGCTTCGCGTTCGAGCAGGCATGCCAGGCACGCGGACTCGCCGGGCAGGATGGTCATCGTCAGGCCGTAGCTCGCGACGGCGGCGGCATAGATCCAGGGTGTGCCGAGCTTCACCGCGGCATCGTTGACGAGGAAGCGCGTCTCGAAATTATCGGTGCCGTCGAAGATCAGATCGAATCCCGAGAGGAGCTGCTCGGCGTTGCGCGGCGTGAGGTCGCTCACGACGCCCTCGATTGTGACACTCGAATTGACCGCTCGAAGTTTGCGCTCGGCAGCGATGGCCTTGGGGAGCGCCTCGCGCGCATCGGCCTCGTCGAACAGCGTCTGGCGCTGCAGGTTCGACGACTCGACAAAGTCGCGGTCAATCACGCGCAGCCGCCCGGCCCCGGCGCGGACCAGCAGATTCGCCACGGCCGTGCCGATAGCACCGCAGCCGACCAGCACTGCGCTTGAGGCCAGCAAGTGCTGCTGGCCTTTCTCGCCGAGGCCGGCAAACAGGATTTGCCGCGAGTATTTTTCCTGAAACGAAGGGTCCATGTCCCAGCCCGCCACGGGCTGCGCGATGCGCGCCCGGTGACCGTCCATTCATCTTAGCGCCAAACGCTGGCAGCCGGACAACGTGGCTGTGCTAACCTTCGTCTGAAGGATAGAAGCACAACGAATGTGGACGCCAGGGCACGCGCGCGCCGCCATGCTTGCGACGGCAGCCGTGTGTCTGGCCGCCTGCCCGGCGCGCGCTCAGGAGCCGGCTCAAGCGCCACCGGATGCGCAGGAATCCCAACCCATCGTCGAGGTCCGTGTCGTCAACCAGCAAGGTCGCGTTCTCAGCGACAATCCAGGAGGGCTCGCGATCTCGCTCGGGAAATCGCTCGATGCGGACGCGGTGCGGGAATCGATGCGGCGGCTTTATCGTACCGGGGACTACGCCAACCTTAGAGCCGAAATCTCCCCGGCCACAGGAGGTGTGCGTCTGGATTTCGTCGTCCGCGAGAATCTGTTCATCAACCAGGTTCGCCTCGGCGGACTCGTCGAGCCGCCGGGCGAAGGCCTGGCGCTTTCGTCGCTGCGGCTGAATCTGGGAGATCCTTTTCGCGAGCCCGAGCTCGCTGAAGCCACCGCACGCCTGCTGGACGTCCTGCGGGACGACGGCTTTTATCAGGCAGGAGTAACTCCCTTGCTCTCTCCCAAGCCGGAAACGCACCAGATGGACATCGTGTTTCAAATCAATCCCGGCCCACGGGCTCGCGCGGGCGCCATCCGCATTTCCAACGGCACCGAGTATCCCGACGCGCAGCTTCTCTCACGTTTCAAGCTGCGAACCAAGCGCGAGATCGCCGCCAAGCGAATTTCCGATGGCACCGAGCGCATCCGCAAGTTTCTGATCAAGAAGGGATACTTGGGCGCCCGGGCCATCGTGCACCGGGGAACGTATGACGCGGCCAGCAATACCGTGTCGCTGGAACTCGATGTTTCGCAGAGCCCCAAGGTCCAGGTGGAAGTGACCGGCACGCGCATTTCCTCCGGCGCTCTGCGCAAGCTGCTGCCGATCTACCAGGAAGGTTCCGTGGACCCCGATCTTCTCGAAGAGGGACGGAGGAACCTCCGCGACCGCCTTGAAAACCAGGGTTACTTCGCCGCCCGCGTCGAATTCAGCACCGCGGAGAAACCGCCGGAGAAAAAGAACAACCGCCTCATACCTGCTGTCCAGGTCATCACCTACCGGGTCGAGCGCGGCGATCTGCACCACCTGCTGGGAATCGAAATCGTCGGCAATCGCTTCTTCAGCGAGGCGCTGCTTCGGAGCCGGCTGCAAGTTCAGCCCAATGGGCTTGCCCTGCGCGGGCGTTTCAGCCGGCGCCTTCTCCAGTCGGACACGACCTCCATGCGCGATCTCTATCTCAGCAACGGTTTTCAGCAAGCGAAGGTCTCCAGCGAAGCCCTGGACAACTATCGAGGCAAGCGGGGCGACCTATTGTTCCGCTTCACCATCGAAGAAGGTTCTCAGACGCGCGTCGCTTCGCTTTCCGTTGACGGCAATCATGCGTTCACCACAAGAGAGCTGCTCGACGACATCGGCTCGACGCCCGGGCAGGCCTATTCGCCGGCCGGTGTGGCCACCGACCGCGACAATATCCTGGTCAAATATTACAACGACGGTTTCCCCGAAGCGCGCTTCAACGCCACGGTGGAGGAGTTGGCCGCGCCTACGCCGGGTCAGGCTGACGTGGCGGGCACGTCACAACCGGCGGCTCCGGTGCATGCCGTTCGCCTCGCCTATCACATCGATGAAGGGCCTCGGATCATCGTTCGCCGCATCCTGATTGCGGGCTACCAACGGACGCGGCCCGGAATCATCCGCCGGGAGGTCCTCCTGCGCGGCGGAGAACCCCTGAGACAGATGGACGCCGTCGAGACGCAGCGGCGGCTCTACAATCTGGGCATTTTCAACCGCGTCTCGGTCGCCCCGCAAAACCCGGACGGAACCGACCCTCAGAAAGACGCCGTCGTCATGGTGGAGGAGGGCAAGCGCTACACCGTGAGCTATGGTGGGGGCTTCGAGGTACAGCGTCTGGGCAGTTCCACCGACCCCACCGGCGGCGCTTTCAGCTTCAGCCCGCGCGGCATCATCGAGCTGGCGAAAAACAATCTCACCGGCCGAGCCGACACGCTGGCGCTCAAGATCCGCGGCAGCACGCTGCAGGGCCGCGGTGTGCTGAGCTACACCAGCCCAGACACGTTCGGCCAGCGCAATCTCAGCTTCCAAGCCACTGCGTACGCGGAAAAAGCGCGTGACGTGAGCACCTTCACTGCCGAGCGCGTCGAGGGCTCCGTCCAGCTCACCGACACGGTCTCGCAGTGGACCAATCTCTTCTTTCGATACTCCTTCCGCGACGTGCGAGTTGCCGATCTGCGGATTCCCCCGCAGGAAGTGCCGCTCTTCAACCAGCCGACTCTGGTGTCGATGTTCGGGATGACGTGGTTCCGCGACCGGCGTGACAATCCCGGCGACCCGAATAAAGGCAGCTATAACAATGTGGACGTGGGCATCGCCGGCACCCGCATCGGTTCGAGTGCTAACTTCGCTCGCTTCTTTGCTCAGAATTCCAGTTATACACCGCTCGGCCGGCGCTTCACTTTCGCTCGCTCGACCCGCTTCGGCATTCTCGAACCGTACGGAAGCACTGTTTCGCTTCCCTTCCCGCCGCCCACGACGCCTCCGTTTCCAGTCGTGATTCCACTGCCGGAACGCTTCTTCGCCGGCGGCGGAACCTCCCTGCGGGGATTCGCGCTCAACCAAGCCGGGCCGCGCGATCCCACCACCGGCTTTCCCATTGGCGGCCAGGCGCTCCTGGTCTTAAACCAGGAACTCCGATTCCCCATGCGGCTGCCCCTTGTCGGCTCGCGGCTGGGCGGCGCGCTCTTTTACGATGGCGGCAACGTGTATAGCCGACTCAACCGCATCACCTTCCGCGTCTCGCCTCCGAAGCCGGCCTTCGACCCGGCGAACCCGCAGCAGTGCCTTCTCAACTGCACCAACGAACTGAACTATTTTTCGCATACCATCGGTTTTGGCGTTCGGTATGCCACGCCGGTAGGTCCCATCCGCGTGGACCTCGGTTACCTTCTGAATCGGGCGGACTTTCTCATCCCATGCACCTCGGGCGCTCCCAATTGCCAGCAGGTGACTCACCTGCCGCACTTCCAAGTCTTCTTCAACTTGGGGACGGTGTTCTGATGCTGCGCGCTGTGACATTCGCGCTCTTCTTCGCCGCGGTTCTCGCGGCGGCGCCGGCGAAGCCGCAGCAAGTCGTGGATCGTGTCGCGGCGCGCATCGAGGACGACATCATTCTCGAAAGCGAAGTGCGCGAACTTGGCCAGTACCAGTCGCTGATCGAAGGCCGCGAAGAGGCCACTCCCCAGCGCCTGGACCGTCTGATCGACCAGTGGATCGTCCGCTCCGAAGCGCAAGCGGCGCTCTTCCCACAGCCTGCCGACGCAGATGTGGAGGCCGAGATCGCCCGGCAGCGAAGCTCGCTTCCTTCCGGCGAATTCGAAAAGCGCCTCACAGAAAGCGGCCTGAGTGAGGCAGCGCTGCGGCGGATCGTGGCCAGACAGGTCTACCTCACGAAGTATCTCGACTCGCGCTTCCGCGCTGCTGTGCAGGTGGACGCGGACGCGGTCCGAGCGTACTACCGGGACGAATTCACACCGCAGGCCCAAAAGGCGGGCTCAGCCGTCCCGCAGCTCAGCGAAGTGCGCGGGCAGATTCGCGAAATCCTGGTGCAGCGCGGCATCAGCCAGCAGGCCGCCCGCTGGCTCGATGAGAGCCGTTCGCGCCTGCACATTGAGAAGGAGCCCCAGTGATCGCCCGGCCGGGTACTTGGCGGCTGGGGCGCCTGCGCCACGTCCTCTGGGTGGCGCTTGTGTCGGTCGTGCTCGGCGCCGCGGCTATTCTGTTTCTGGTCGAATCGGGGGCCGCAGATCGCATGCTGCGGGGCTTGATCGTTCGCCGGCTCGCCGCCATCACTGGCGGCCAGGTCGAGCTGCGCAGCTTCGTCATGGATTGGCGCCATCTCCGCCCCACACTCTCTGGGCTGACCATTCACGGCCGCGAGCCCGCGGGGACTCCCCCGTTCTTTTCCGCTGACACTCTCGTGGCCGGCTTGCGGATCGATTCCTTCTGGGGCCGCAAGTTCTCGCTCGAAAACCTGTCCATCGAGCGGCCCCAGATTCATCTGCGGATCGACAGCGACGGATCGAGCAACGTGCCCTTGCCGAAACGGCCAGCCGGGGCGAAGTTTCTTACCGAACGGCTCTTCGAGCTGCACGTCAGCCGCCTGCAGCTCAACGACGGCACCATCCTGTACAACGGCGTGCTGGTGCCGCTCGTTGCCGAGGGCGGCGACTTTCGCCTCTCCATCGATGCCGCCACGATCGCCGGCGCTCCCGTTTACCTCGGACAGTGGAGTTGGCAGCATGCCACCATCGCCGCCCGGCGCTACCTGCCGTTTCCCGCGGATTTCTCTGCAAAGTTCACGATCGAGCCCGATGCCCTCCGTATCGAGCAACTCCTTTGCGTACTGCCGCATTCGCAGCTCGACGCGCAAGCGCAGCTCTCGAGCTTTGCCCGCCCTGCGTGGACCTTCCGTTATCGCGGCTGGCTCAATTTCGAAGATATCCGCGACATCATGCGCAAGCCCATGACGCCTTCCGGACGCGCCGATTTTGGCGGCGAAGGGAGCTTTGCGAACGGCCAGGTGCATACCGCGGGCCGCTACTCGGCGCGCGACATCGCAATGCACGAAGAATGGTTCCATGCCGGTGGTATGACCAGCCGCGGCGCCTACCGCTTGGACAATCACGGCGTCGAAACGACCGACTTCTCCGCCGAAGCCCTGGGAGGCCGCGTGACCGGGCGCGTGTCGCTTCAGTTCGCCGGACAGGCCTACCGAGCGGAGACACGCGTCGAGGGAGTCAACCTGGAACAAGCGCTAAACGCTGTCACGCATCGCGGTTTTCCCGTGCGTGCGCTCGATTGGGACGCCCGACTGTCCGCCGACACCGTGACTGCGTGGAACGGCGAATTCAAACAGCTCGAGGTCTCCGGCACCTCGACCTGGTCGCCAGTCGAATCCCCCGCGCCTGGATTGATTCCCATCGCTGCGCGCTGGGGTTTCCGCTACCGCAGGGACCGCAATCTGCTGACGCTCGGCGCCGGCGAGTTCGCCACACCCACCAGCCGGGCCCAGGTCTCCGGGACCTTGGGCATAAAGGATTCGCTGCTCAACGCGCAGTTTGAGACGCGCGACCTCGCCTCCTGGAGCGATTTCTTCGAGGCCATCCAGGATCGGAAGACGGGTGGCGAGCCCCGCATCGGCGGCCACGCCACCTGGACGGGACGCATTACCGGTCCCCTCGATGGCCCGGCGTTCGTCGGGCACGTACGGGGCGACGCCGTGCGCTACGAAGCGTGGCGATGGGATTCCATGGAAGGCGATGTCTCCTATTCGCCGAACGAACTCTCGCTTGCGCGCGGACACGCTCGCCGCGGCAGCACCGAAGCCAACATTGAGCTTACCCTCTCGCTTTCGCGTTGGAGATTTGCTCCAGAGAATACCTGGACGATGGACGCGAGCCTGGCCCGCGCGCCCCTTGGCGATGTCCTGGCGCTGGCTGGCGCGTCTTATCCGCTCCAGGGCTTCCTGACCGGGCAGTTCCACGGCCGCGGTTCGCGCCAGGCTCCGGAAGTCGCCGGTCTCTTCGATATCGAGCAAGGACAGGCTTGGGGTTTTGCGTTTGACCGGTTCCGCGGCCAGCTCACGTGGCGGCCGGAGGAGTTTCGTATCTCTGATGCGGAGCTGCGTGCTTTCTCCACGGGCCCGGCGAACGGTCACGGCCCCGCCCTCATCACCGGCAGTTTCTCGTACCGATTTCCCGATCGGACCGTGGCGCTCGATCTAGCCGGCGCGGCCCTGCCTCTCGAAGGCATCACCGCGTTCAAGAATTCGAAGCTTCCGGTGGGCGGCCGGCTGAGTTTTCAGTTGACCGCGCGTGGCCCAATCACTGCGCCGGTAGGCGAGGGCAGCATGCGCCTTGTGGACCTGAGTTTCGGCAAGGAAGTCCTCGGCAGTTTCGACGGCCGTCTCAGCGCCAACGGCCGCGAGGCGCGGCTCGAAATTTCCTCTGCCATGGCCGAAGGCCGGGTCACGGGGACTCTGGCGGTGAACCTCTCCGGCGACCTCCCGATATCGGGTGATGTGACGGTCGAGAAAATGAACCTGGATCCGTTCCTCCTGGCCGCCTTGCACTTGAATGATTTGACCGGCCAAAGCCGGGTGGACGGCCGGTTTCATCTCACTGGCGCCTTGCGGCGGCCGGAGACGATTGCCGTCGAGGCCGACCTCAGCCGGCTCGAATTCGGCTACGAGAACGTCCGCCTCGAAAATGTCGGCCCGGTCCGTTTCCGCTCCTCCCGCGACGAATTGCGCCTCGAACAGGCTCGCCTCCGCGGCGCTGATTCCAACTTCGAGATAGCCGGCTCGGCCCACTTTACTGGCTCGCGCGCGATCAACCTGCGCTTGAACGGCGCGGTTAACCTGCAACTGGCCACCACCCTTTTCGCGCCGCTCGAAGCGCGGGGCAGCGCACAGGTCGGAGCGTCATTCGAAGGGACGCTCGACCGGCCCACCATCACCGGGAGGGTGCACATCGAGAACGCTTCGGCGCGCTACGGCGATTTTCCTTCCGGCCTGAGCGCCGTGAACGGCGACCTGGTATTCGATTCCACGCGGTTGCTGTTTGACAACATGACGGCGCAGACCGGCGGCGGCACGTTGCTTCTTTCCGGCACCGTGAATTACGCCGAATCGCCCGCGCGCTTCGACATCAATGCGCGCACCGACGGCGCCCGTATTCGTTATCCCGAAGGAATGAGCTGGCTCGCGCGCGGCACGCTGCGTTTTTCCGGCACCACTGAGGCGGCGGTGCTCTCCGGCCACGTCAACGTCGACCGCCTGGTGATGTCGCAGGGACTCGACGTGGCCTCCATGATGCTGGCGGCGAAGGAAGGTGTGCCCTCGCCCGCCCCGTCACCCTTCCTCCGCAATCTCCAGTTCAACATCGAGGCCGGCACCAGCGCCGATGCGCGCATGGAATGGCCGGGGGCCCAGTTCGAAACCGAAGCCAGCCTGCGGGTGCGCGGCACTTGGGAGCGCCCCATCCTGCTCGGTCACATTCACTTGCTTTCCGGCGAGCTGAGTTTCCGCGGCACCCGGTATCAGGTCTATCGCGGCGAAATCAATTTCTCGAATCCCTTCCGGCTCGTGCCCGTGGTGAACGTCGAAGCCACTACCACCATTCAGCAGTACGAGATCTCGCTCAGTTTCTCCGGTCCTGCCGACAAGCTCACCCTCGCCTACCGATCCGACCCGCCGCTTCCCGCCACGGACATCATCACGCTTCTTGCCCTGGGCCGCACCGGCCAGGAGAGCGAGCTGCGTTCGGCCTCCCAAGCGCAGGGGGCGACGGCCGGCGCTTCGACGTTGCTGTCGGAGGCCATTTCGAGCCAGCTCGGTGGCCGCCTCGAGCGCCTTTTCGGCATCACACGTTTTCGCGTTGATCCGGCTCTGGCCAGCACGGCAACCGCCGGTGAAAGTCAGAACGCCGCGGCGCGCGTCACCGTCGAGCAGCGCCTCACCCCCGAACTCACTGTCACCTACATCACCAACGTCACTTCGAGCCAGCAGCAAGTCATCCAGGTGGAGTACAGCGTGAAGCGCAATCTTTCCATCGTGGCCCTGCGAGACCAGAACGGCACCTTCGGCCTCGACATCAAGCGCACCAAGCGCTTCAAGTAGGATTTGCCTTAGCAAACTCCTGAAAAACCAGCGCGAGGTTCTCGGCCTGTCCGCCTTCAAGAGCACCTCATCGGTACTATAGCTACCATTCCTGCATGCACGAGAGGAGCCGATTCCTCCCTCTGATCCGCCGGAGAATCTCAGTGTATAGTATTGACTTCGTCATCTAGCAGTGGTACCTATTCCGACCGTCCGCGAACAATCATTCTCTCTTTGTGTGTTTAGGAGGCGCCGCTTAGTCGGAGTGTCAAACATAACGGCGGCACCTTCCGTTCTGCCGGCCAAAGCAAGCTCCGAAGGCCTGCGGGCACACCGCGAATGGGATGACGAGTATGTTTGCGGCAAGCCACGACCTGGGGGAGAGAAGTGGTTCGCAACCGAGGAGGGTTGCGATGTTGACCTCGTAAGAGTACTTCCAGGCCGTGCCCTCAGTAAGGGAGTCCGTTTCGTGCTGGGGTGCGCTCTTATTTTGCTTGAACATAGGGGAGGAACCACAATGTTTCAACTTGCAAGAGTAAGGGTTTCCAGTGCCGGATGGCTCTGGGGGACCCTGATTCCGTCGATTGTACTCATCACTGCGCTTTTCGGGGTCTCCCCGGCAAGCGCACAGGTTGTAGGACAATACGATTTTGAAAACGGCGTCCAAGGGTGGACCGGGTTCAACGGGGCGACGGTCTCTGGTTCGACTGCTGCCGCTCAAGGAGGTACCCACAGCTTACTGGTCACCACCGGCTCCAGCGGCGCGGGTGGCCCCAGCCTGGCAGTCACTGGACTGCTCCTGCCCGGTGCGAAGTATCAAATCACCGGCTGGGTCATGCTCACCAGCGGCGAAACTGCTACGAACGCCAACTTCACCATGAAGCGCAGCGATGCCTCCTGCTCCGGGGGAACGTGCTATGACACGATTGGAAGCTACAAGGTCGCCGTTACAGATTCGGGCTGGGCGCAAATCGGCGGCTCGTATACGGTCAGCACCACGGCAACCGGCCTGACGCTCTACGCGCAACTGGTGGGCCCGACCACAACGCAGTCGTTCTATCTCGACAGCGTCGTGATCACCCAGACCGCGCCTCCCCCCGGCGGAACGCCGGTAGCTACGTACAACTTCTCGGATGGCGGCCTGGACGGCTGGGAACCCTTCGGTTCCGTAACTCTGACGAACGCCATGCCGCCTGTCCTCGACCCACTTGGGGACACGCGCAGCCTTCTGGTCTCGGACCGGACGGCCGGCTACATGGGCCCGAGCCTCAATGTACTGAACGTGAGCGGCGTCGTTGCCGGCGCGTCCTATTCGGTTAGTGCGTACGTTCTGCTCGCCGCTCCCGACAGCAGCAATCCTACTGTGACGATCTCGACCAAACGAACAGACTGCGCCTATCCCTCAGGAACATACAGCAACCTTGCGACATCAGCGGCGCTATCCAGCACGGCGTGGACGAAGGTGCAGGGCAACCTCAGCTTCAGCAATATCCCTGGCGCGCCTACCAGTCTGGTTTTGTATTTCCAGTCCAGCAGCGCGACGGACTCCTTCTACATCAGCGACGTCGTCATCGGCCAGCTCGCGCCGCCACCGCTCGACCCCAGCCAGCAAGACAACACCGGCATCACATCTACCTTTGAAGACGCTGGTCTCGACGGCTGGAGTTCGCGTTCGGGGCAGTCTACGCTCACCAATACCACGGTCGAGGCACATTCGGGTGCCCACAGCCTCCTGGTCACCGGGCGCACCGCCAACTGGGATGGGCCGCAGATCAATGTCAGCAACAAGATGTACAACGGTTCCCGGTATGCGCTCAGCGTCTGGGTCATGCTGCAGCCCACAGACGGCTCGAGCCACATCATCAACATGAGCCTGCAGACTACGCTTGCCGGCACCACCAGTTACCCGAGTGTATCGGGCTACCCAGGCGTGACCGTCCTTGCCGACGGCAACTGGCACCAGATCAGCGTTCCAGGATTCAACATGTCGAACAGTTACGACACGGGGGCGGCATCCCTTTACTTGCAGACCGTTCCATCGTCGGGCAACGACCTGGTGTCGTTCTACATTGACGACTTCCAGCTCGCGTATCTTGCCCCGCCAACCATTCAGGCGGACATTCCTTCGATTTACGAAACTCTGGCCCATGACTTCCTGGTCGGTGCTGCGGTGGACATGACCGATCTTTCCGGGCCGCACGCCCAGCTCCTCACGAAACACTTCAACAGCATCACCTCGGGGAACGACATGAAGTGGAGCTCCGTGGAAAACACCAAGGGCAATTTCACGTTCGGAAACGCCGACGCCGAGGTTGGCCTCGCCGTGTGCAACGACCTGAAGATACACGGCCACAATCTCGTGTGGGCCACCGGCGCGCAGACTCCTTCCTACGCGTCCGGCGACGGCACCAATTCGCCCGCCAACCAGGCTACCGTGACCGCCAACATCCAAGAGCACATCCAAGCCGAGGTGACGCACTTCGGCGACAAGGTGGATGTGTGGGACGTGGTCAACGAACCGATCGATCCCAACCAGCCCGATTGTCTTGTCCACGGCCCCTTCTACAACGTGCTCGGCAAGAGTTACATTGACGTCGCCCTGCTGGCGGCGCGGCAGTATGCTCCGGCCGGCACGAAGCTGTTTATCAACGACTACAGCACCGCCGACCCCAACCGTCTGGCATGCCTCGCCAGCCTCGTTCAAGACCTGCAGAGCCGCGGCATTCCCCTTGATGGTGTCGGGCATCAGATGCACAACAACATCAACTACCCCTCCGTCTCCGCCATGGAAACAGCCATCAAGACCATCGCGGCACTGGGCGTAGACCAACGGATCACCGAACTCGACATGAGCGTCTACAACGCGGGTGACAACACTTCCAACTACGGGGCCAATGGCGGCACCGTGCCACCTTCGATCATCGCGCAACAAGGCTACCTCTACCGCCAGTACTTCAACCTGTTCCGGCGGATGAGGCGCCACATCAGCGCGGTCACGTTCTGGGGCATGGCGGACGACGATACGTGGCTCAGCAGCTTCCCGGTCAGCCGCCTCAATGAACCGCTTCCTTTCGACCAGAATCTGCAGGCCAAGCCCGCCTATTGGGGAATCGTGGATCCCAGGCAATTGCCCGGCTTCGACCTCAGATTCCACATCACCTCCAAGACCGGCCGACGGAACGCTCGCGTGTGGACTATCACCGCGGACAATCCCGGCCCCGGCACCGCCTACACCGTTCAAATCAACGGGCTCACCCTCAAGCAGCTTTGGGATAGGGATGAGTTTTGGGAGAAGCGTGACCCTTGGAAGAAGGACAAGGATGAGTGCACGCCCGTGATCACGTCGCCTTCTAGCTTCCCGATAGTGCTTGGCGACATCGCGCAGGATAGCTCGGCCAGCGCTTCTTTCACCATAGATTTCAGCCGCTGCCGCAGCCTCGCTCCGTTCGTCCTGGAGATGCCGTGGACCGAGGCGAACGGTGCGGAAAGCCGCACGTTCGTGGCGCCATTCCAGCTCCCGTAGGACAAAACACGAAACCGTCCGCCTTACTGGGACGGAGACGGGAACGGACACAAGCAGGTTTACTCACCGCATGAGAAACGGCCGGCCGGGATCGTTCCGGCCGGCCGTGCTTCATCTAGATCAATTCCTGGGGATCGCATGCGGGCTACCGCTCACTGCTGCGGACGGCGGCGCGCTTCGCGGGCGGCCGGCATGAGGTCGGGGTATTCGCCTTTCAAGTCCTGAAAGATCTCTTTCGTGACGCGCTGATTGAGACCCAGCGCCGCTCTCTGAGCCTCCCGCGTTACTTGCGGCATTTCCGCCGCGGCTCGCTGGCCGAGCGGCGACCCGTAGAATTGCAGCAGGCCTTTGATCTCTTCGGCGGAGAAGTGTTTGTCGTATATGGCCACGAGTTCGTTGACCAGCTCATCGACATTGAAACGCTCCTTGTAGCGGACGAGGAATTCGTCCGCAAACTTCTCCGAGCGGTCGTTCTCGGGCAGGGTGGCGAGGAGTCTTTCGCGGTACGTCTCGATGGATTGGTTGGAGGAGTCCTCGAGGAGATCGCGCGCGCCGGTCAGTTCGATCAGGTTGCGGATGTCGGCCTCCTTGGCCGGGTCGATTTTGGTCTTTTGCGCCCCACGCGCGAACAGCATCAGCGCTGCGAAAATGATTGCCAGGAATATGAGCGAATACTTCACGACCGCCTCCCGAGGGCCCAAGGTAATGTCCGGCATCCATCCTAGAGCCCCGTGGACGGTTCGTCTCCCGATGTGTCCAATCTCTTGATACCATTAACGCAGCTTTTCGACTGTCGCGGGCCCGGTGTGGAGACTTCGCTGGAACTTTCTTGGCGCGGGCTTTCCGTGCCTTTGGTCGTGGACTGGCGAGACAAATTCGGAAACGTCGAGGGGCGCGAGGGGGAAACGGCCCAGCCGGGCGAGTTTGTGCGTCTGCGGGAGGAGATGGTCGAACGGCAGATTCGCCGCCGCGGCATCGACTCCGCACGCGTGCTGGAAGCCATGCGCGCGGTTCCCCGCCATAAATTTGTCCCCGCGAACGTGCAGGCGGAGGCCTACGAAGACCGTCCGCTTCCGATTGGCGAGGGACAGACGATTTCGCAACCCTACATGGTGGGTTCCATGACCGCCGCGCTCGAGCTGGAGGGCGCCGAGCGCGTGCTCGAGATCGGTACCGGCTGCGGCTACCAGGCCGCGATTCTCGCTTGCCTTGCCGCCGAGGTGTTCACCATCGAGGTGCGCTCCCCGCTGGCCCTGGCTGCGCGTGAGCGCCTCGAACGCCTGGGCTTCTCAAACGTGCATGTCCACTGCGGTGACGGCACGCTCGGCCTGTTGGAATGCGCGCCGTTCGACGCGATTCTCGTGACCGCCGCTGCGCCCGATGTGCCCACGCCCCTTCTCGACCAGCTCGCCGAGGGCGGACGGCTGGTCATTCCCGTCGGTTCGGAAGAGCATCAGGAGCTGAGAGTCGTCCGCAAAGCCGCGGGGCAGGTCACTTCGCAAATCATCGAAGAATGCCGCTTTGTGCCGCTTGTGGGGCGCCACGGCTGGCGGGAGTATTCCCCGCGATGACCGGCGCCGCGCCCGAGCTTTCCATTATCATTCCCGCGTACAACGAGGAACGCCGCCTGCCGGCAACGCTCGAACGCATCGCCGAGTATGTTCGCAATTGCGGCCGCGCCGCCGAAGTGATCGTTGTGGATGACGGTTCGGGCGACCGCACCGCCGCCGCCGCGGAATCATTCCGCGGGAACATTCCTGCGCTGCGCGTGGTGCCCAACGGCGTCAATCGCGGCAAGGGCTACAGCGTCAAGCACGGCATGCTCGAGGCCTTCGGGCGCCTGGTACTCTTCACCGACGCCGACCTCTCCGCGCCCATCGAAGAGGCCGAAAAGCTTCTTGGCGCGCTTGAAAACAATGACGTCGCCATCGGCTCGCGCGCGCTCGATCGCAGCCTCATCGAAGTGCACGAATCGCCGCTGCGCGAGTTCGCGGGAATCGTGTTCAATTGGCTCGTGCGCCTCTGCCTCGGCCTGCGTTTTGTGGACACGCAGTGCGGCTTCAAGGCCTTCCGCCGCGAGCGCTGCCGCATCCTCTTCGACCAGCAACGCATCGAGCGGTTCGGCTTTGACCCCGAGTTGCTCTTCCTCGCCAAACGCCACGGCCTCTCCGCTGTTGAGATTCCCGTGCGCTGGGCGCACAGCCCAGCCACGCGCGTGAACATGCTGCGCGACAGCCTGAAGATGTTCCTCGAGGTCCTGGCCATCCGCTGGAACGCGCTCCTCGGCCGCTATCCCCGGCGCCGCCGCGCGTAAAGCGTCTAACTTTGTGATACAAAGTACTTGACATCATTGCGCCCGGCCTCTACTCTGCTCCCCATGCCTGCCTCTGGCCCTCTCCGCTCTCCTCGACCCGAGCCCATTCCCATTGACGCGCGCGCGGCCGAGCATCTCCGCTATATCCGCGAAGCCATGCAGAACGCCGGCGAATTCACCGCCGTGCCGGGGTGGGGCGGCGTGGCCATCGGTGTGACTGCGCTCGTTGCTGCCGCGATGGCCATGCGCCAGACCACCCCGCGCGCCTGGCTGGCCGTCTGGCTCATCGAAGCCCTCGTCGCCGTGGCCATCGCTGCGCCGACCTCCATCCTGAAGGCCCATCGAGCGCGCATGCCCTTGTTAGCCGGGCCGGGGCGCAAGTTCGCCCTGAGCTTCGTGCCGCCGATCCTCGTGGGCGCCCTGCTCACGTTCGCGCTCTTTCGCCTCGGAGCCCTCTCCGCGCTGCCGGGTGTCTGGTTGCTGCTTTACGGCACCGCGGTCGTCACCGGCGGGGCGTTTTCCGTGCGCGTGGTTCCAGTCATGGGCTTGTGCCTGATGGCGCTCGGGACGGCCGCGCTGTTTTCGCCGCAGCGCTGGGGAGACGTTTACATGGCCGTGGGTTTTGGCGGCTTGCAGCTTGGTTTTGGCTGGTTGATCGCCCGCCGCTACGGCGGCTAGGAGAGCACTTTGCCCAAGTCATCCGCACTCGCCCAGGAGAAACCACAGCGGACGCGTACGGCCGAACTTCGCACCGTGCGCGGCGCCCGCGCGGATTCGGGTCAAGCCGTTCCCCCCCACTTCGACCGCCTCATCCACGAGCGCATCCGCCTTGGCATCGTCAGCGCCCTCGCGGTGAACCGCTCGCTGACCTTTAACGAATTGAAGGCTCTTCTGAAGACGACCGACGGCAACCTGAGCGTGCACGCGCGCAAGCTCGAAGAGGCGGACTACATCGCCTGCACCAAGTCATTCGCCGGGCGGCTGCCCAAGACGGAGTATCGCCTGACTTCGGCGGGCCGCCGCGCCCTCGAACGCTACCTGAACCACATGGAAGCGCTCATTCGGGCGACGCGGGAGCGCTGAGCCAGCAAAAAATTTTGTGTTTGTACTTTGCACGATAAAGTAACTCGCGGTCGCGGCGGAGAAAGGCTGTTTATGCATTCCCGTTTGGCTCTCTCTTTCACTCCTGTCCCCGAACCTGAACCTTACTCGCTCCACGTAGCTATCATCTCCGACGGAAACGGCCGCTGGGCCTCGGCTCGCGGACTGCCTCGCTCGGCCGGCCATCGCGCCGGAGTGGAAGCCGCCCGGCGCGCGATTGAGGCGGCGCCGCACCTCGGCATCAGCACGCTGACGCTCTTCGCGCTTTCCTCGGCGAACTGGGAGCGCCCGCCTGCGGAAGTGAACGCCATCCTGCGCCTCTTGCACGAATACCTCCTAGCAGAGACAGACCGCTGCGTCTCCGCTGGGCTCCGCCTGAGCATCATCGGACGCCGCGACCGCATTCCGCGGGCGTTGCGCGAAGTGGTCGAAGACGCCGAGGCGGCCACGGTCGGCGGCACCCGCTTGCACCTGCGCCTGGCGGTGGATTATTCCGCGCGCGAGGCCATCTACCGCGCTGCCTGCCGCTTCTACAAAGTGACGCGCATCTCGCCGGAAGCCTTCGGCGAGGTTCTTCGGGAGGTCAATCGAGACGCCGCGCCGGACGTGGATCTGCTGATCCGCACCGGCGGCGAGCAGCGGCTCTCCGATTTCCTTCTGTGGGAATGCGCTTACGCCGAGCTGTACTTCCTGGAAAAACGCTGGCCGGATTTTCAGGCCGCCGATCTGGCTCTGGCGGTCTCTGAGTTTCACCGCCGCGAGCGCACCCTGGGCCGTCTGCCGCCCGCCGCGACGGCCCGGCCGGCGCCCAGCGCGAGATCATTCGAGAGCCCGCAACCGAGACCGGACAACAGCACGCTCTCGCTCTAGCGGCGACGCGCGCGGGCCATCCGGTAGGCCTTGCGGAGCACCCGCGTAGCAGCCTCGGTCAGATGGTAGTTGGAGAGCTCGTCTTCTCGAACGAGCGCCACGTCGGTAACATCGCTGCCCGCGCGCAGTTCGCCTGCGGTGCGCTCGCAAAGGTAATCGATCACCACGAAGTGGTAGCGCGGCCGCGGGGCCGGCTCGCCGGTTTGTGCGCCCGCTTGCTCGTCCTCCGGGAAAATTCTCTCGAAGACCTCGATGAGGTCCAGGACGCGAACCTTGAGTCCGGTTTCTTCGAGAAGCTCGCGCGCGACCCCCTCAGCCAGCGTCTCGCCGACCTCGAGCGTTCCGCCGGGAATGGACCACTGGCCCTTCAGCGGCTCGCTGCCCCGGCGCACGAGCACGGCGCGGTCGTCTTCGATCACGGCGCCGCCGACGCCCACGATCGGCCGTTCGGGGAACTCTCTGGAGCGATTCATCGAATTGTCACAATTCCCCGCGCGGCGCCGCCCTAACCTTGCACGGCCGGGCACCGAAGGGATTGACTTCAGGTTCCGCGGTATATAATACGCCGGAGGGAACGAGCCCCGTCTTCTGCAGCACGCGGAGCGAAACGCAAATTCATAGGAGGTCAGCACCGTGGTCCGTTGCCCGGAATGCGCCGCCGAGATCGACGTGGATGAAGACGAAGTCGAAGAAGGCGAGATCCTGAGCTGCCCAGAGTGTGAAGCCGAGATGGAAGTCGTCCAGGTTCATCCCGTGAAGTTGAATCTTATTTCGGATGAGGATGAGGAGGACGAGAAAGAAGATTCCGAGAAGGACGGCGATCTTCTCGAAGACGAGGAGGAGGAGAAAGAGGACGAGGAAGTGTGAGCCCCGGTGACTCTTCTCCTGAACATCCCGCGCCTCGCTATGAATCATCCAACTGGGTGGAGCCGTTTCCCGGTGACTGCTCGCGGCCTTGGCTTGCTTCTTCTTCTCGGCGGGGTCGCGGCACTTGCGGGCGTGCCCGGCGCGCCCGCTCAGGAGCCTGCCCCTCCGCCGGCTCCGGCGCAGGAGTCGGCGTCCCGGCCTCAACCGCCAAAGAAACTGCCGCCGCATAGCCATGATCTCCGCATCCTGGGCACCGTCTTCACCCCGGAGGGATTCTCCTTCCGCGGCGTTCCGGTCCGCGTTCGCCGCGCCGGAGAAAAGAAGTTTCGCTGGATGGACACGACGAACTCGCTCGGCGAATTCGCCTTTTGGCTCCCTCCAGATCTCGACTACGAACTTGTTGTCCAGGTGCGCGGCTTCGTGGAACAAACGCGCCCGATTGAGGGCAAGAGTGGCGAGCGTTTTATGCGTCTGTCGCTTCAAATGCAGCGGACGCCGGGAGGAGATAAGAAATGAAACTTGTGAGCCACGTTTCCGCGGCTTTCCTGCTTCTGCTGTTCGTTGCGGTTGTTTCCGCTCCCGGGCAGGACAAGAAAGAGGAGTCCAAGCTCCGCACCGTGCGCGGCGCGGTGACCGACAAGGACGACACTCCCCTTCCGGAAAGCAACGTTTTCCTGAAGAACACGCGAACGCAGACGGTGCGGACCAATCGTGCCGATGCAGGCGGCAACTATCGCTTCAGCGGACTCGATCCCAATGTGGACTACGAGATTTACGCGGAAAACGGTGAGCAAACCTCGCGCACGCACACGATCTCGAGTTTCGACAACCGCAAGGACATCGTTCTCGACCTGAAGGTCGTTAAGAAACGCGGCAAATAGGAGCCGCGCCTTCCTGCTCCGGACTGCGTCCCCTGGAAACGAAAAAGTTGGTGCCGGCGGGGGGAATCGAACCCACGGCCTAGGGATTATGAGACCCTCGCTCTTCCACTGAGCTACGCCGGCAAACTCGCAGTTGATCGATGGTACGGAGTCGCTCTCAAAGCTGTCAAGCGCGCTGCGGACCTCGCTTCATCGGCCACTCACCCAAAGTTGCCCGCCGCGAGACCCGCGCCTGCGTTAAGCTTCCGTTGCACGGACCAACGCTTATGCCCATCACCGTCGACAAAGAAATGCAGCGGCGCTGCCCGCGGACGGCCCTCGTCTGCGTGACCGCCGACGTCTCCGCCGGGCCCGCCCCGGAGGCGCTCCTCGAAGAACTCCGCGCTCGCGAGCAAGAAATCTTGCGACTGCCCGACCCCACTACGGTCCTGTCCTCGCCGCAGATTCGCGCGACACGCGCAGCCTACAAAGCCCTCGGCAAGGATCCCGCGCGCTATCGCGGATCCGCGGAAGCGCTCCTGCGGCGCATCATCGCAGGGAAGGGCTTGCCGACAATCAATGCCGTCGTGGATGCCATCAATCTCCTTTCGGTCGAGACCCGCCTGCCCGTATGCCTCTTCGATCTGGCGCAAGTGAGCGGGGAAGTCACCTTTCGCGCCGGGCGCGCCGGAGAAACTTACAAGGGCATCGGCAAGTACGCGCTTAATCTCGACGGGCTGCCGGTCTTCAGCGACGACCTCGGCCCGTTCGGCAGCCCGACGAGCGATTCCGAGCGCACCATGGTGACCGCGGAAACTCGGCGCATCCTGCTTATCGTGATTTCCTTTGCCGACGCGTCAGACCTTAACCGCTGGGGCGCGCGCGCACGCGAGTTGATCGAACGCTACGCCGCCGCGCGCGAGATAGCCCTCGAGCTCATCGAGCCGTCCGTTTAACTGAGCCCGTCTTTTCGTCCTACGCCTTCAGCGCCGCCCTCTGCGTCGCCTTCTCCAAATATCCCTGCGCCGCGAGCAGTTCGGCATTGAGCAACGCCGCCCCCGCGGCTCCGCGAAGCAGGTTGTGCGAAAGCACGAGGAACTTCACGTCCAGTAGCGGGCACGCCCGCACGCGCCCCACTACGGCAGCGAGTCCGTTGCCCAGATTGCGATCGCGGCGCGGCTGCGGACGGTCCGGCTCGTCCAGCACCACCACCGGATGCTCCAGCGCCGAAGGCAACCCCCGCACTTCCTCCGGCGCGCGAAATGAGCGGAACGCCTCGCTCACCTCTGCCGGCGACGCCTTGCGCTTCAGCTTCACCGACACGCATTCCAGGTGGCCGTCGAACACGTTCACGCGATTGCATTGCGCGCTCACGCGCAACGGCGCGTCAATGAACTTGCCGCCTACGACTTTTCCCAGCAGCTTCCGCGGCTCGAGTTCGAGCTTCTCCTCTTCCCCGCCGATGTACGGAATCACGTTATCCAAAATGTCCAGCGACGCAACGCCTGGATACCCGGCGCCCGAGAGCGCCTGCATCGTCACCACGAAAACCTGCTCGAGCCCGAACGCGTCTTCCAGCGGCTTCAGCGCCAGCACCAGCCCCGCCGTCGAACAATTCGGATTCGTCACCAGGAGCCCGCTCGAATACCCGCGCGCCTTCCGCTGTTGCGGGAGCACCGCCAAATGCCCCGGATTGACTTCGGGAATCAGCAGCGGCACATCGGGATCCATGCGGTGATTTTTCGAGTTGCTGACCACGGGGTAGCCCGCGCGCGCGAATTCCTCCTCCACCGGCCCGGCCACCGCGGAATCGAGCGCCGATAGAACGAAATCGCATTCGAGCGTCGTCTCCAGTTCCCGCACGGGCAGGTTCCGCGCCGCAGCCGGAATCGCCGTATCGAGCTTCCATCGCCCGTTCACTGCCTCGGCGTAGGTCTTTCCCGCCGAGCGCTCCGACGCCGCCACCGCGGTCAATTCAAACCACGGATGATTCTCCAGCAGTTGCACGATCCGCTGCCCGACCACGCCCGTGGCGCCCAGCACGCCCGCGCGCCAGGGATTCACGTTCGGACTCTTTCCCGACGATGGCTTCATGACATCCTCCCCTTGGAATCCACCCCGATGCGCGTGCCGCGCGCGGATGGCTTCTTTGAATTCCTTACCCACACCACCAAGTTCGTTTCGGCCGCCAGCGGCAGCACGTCCGGGTGCAACACCCTGGCTCCGCTTGCGGCGAGCGCATGAGCTTCCTCGTACGTCAGATCGGAGAGCAGCCTCGCCGAAGCCTCGGCGTGCGGGTTGGCCGAGTAAATGCCGTCAACGTCCGTCCAGATCACCAGCTCCGCCGCGTCCAAAACGTGCGCGACCACCGCGCCGCTGTAGTCCGAGCTGTTCCGCCCCAGCGTCGTGATCCGCCCCTCCGCCGTCGCGCCGATGTAACCGGTCACCACCGGCACCAGTCCTGCTTCGAGCAGCGGCCTCAGCACCTCCCGCCCCTGCTCGCGCGTTTCCGCCAATACCGGCCGCGCGTTCTGAAACTCTCCCGTCGTCAGCACGAAATCCGATGCTACCACCGGCACTGCTGCCACGCCCTCGCGGTTCAACGCCGCCGCCAGCAGCCGGCAACTGAATCGCTCGCCGAACGACACCAGCCGGTCTAGCGCTTCGGCGTCAAAGGCCACGTGCTCTTTCAGAGCTACTTCCGCAAGAAGGTCCCGCCCAAGCGCTTCGATCTCCCCGGATAGACGCCGCTGCTCTTCGGTCCCGAGCTCCAGCTCGCGCACCACTTCCCGGTGCAGATGCAATACGAAGTGCGCCTCCGCTGTTGCGAGTGCGCGGTCCCCGGACTCCAGCGACTGCGCAATCGAGAACAGCCGGTCGGTAATCCCGCCCATCGCCGAAACCACCACCGCCGTGCGGCCCACGAGCGCCGCTTCCCGCACCAGCCTCGCCGCGTGCAGAATCCTTTCCGCGTTGGCCAGCGAGCTTCCGCCGAACTTGAACACGGTCACCCTTCCGGCCCCGGCCGCAGGCCTCACTCTTGCCAGCGGCGCCCCTGATGATGCACGCGCGGGGTCGCCTGCCTCTGCTACTTGTGTTTCCTCCATGACTTCCTCCTCACAGCTAACAAACACTCGGTAGAAAAACTGACACAGCCTCTTAGGGCGAGGCCTTTAGCCGCGCCGCAAAAGCCGCAGAATCAAGCGGCTCTAAGCTGCTGCGGGACATGAGCCGACGTTCGCGCATAAACTCCTCAGCTCTCTTCAGCAATTCGCGTACAAAACAAAAAACCCGCCGTCCGTTTGTCTTCCGGCGGCGGGCTCGATCTCGGTCAGCGCTTTGGACTTGCTTTTAGTCCTTCAGTCGCCTCCCTGCGCCGGAAGACACACACGTGGTGGTCTTCGTAGTCTTACCCGACATTCGCATTCCGGCGCAGTAACTCATCCCCACTAGTTTACCAGACGCGCTCATAAATGCAACGCCCTGTGCCGCGTTGTTTCCTGGCCTCTTGAGTTCGAGTTCCGCTGGTCAGGCCAAGCCCGCCCGCCGCCACCACGTAATGAAACCTCCGCCACCCGCGCCTAGACGGTGTACATTCTCAGCCACAGCGTGGATAGAACGGTCACAGAGCAGATCGAAGGAGGCGCACGATGAAATCCGTTATTGCCTCGCTTGGATTGCTGGTGCTTGTCGTTCTTCAACCTCAATCAATCGCGAAACACACTCAAGCGGAGAACGCGGCTCCAAAGTCAGTGGGCTATTCTGAAGTTGTTGACCGTGCGTTCCAGTTTAGCCGTGGGATTCCGGCAGAATTCAGTGAAATGGACTACAGAATAGTCGTTCGTTTCTTGCCCAGTTGGGGTCCAGAGTCACAGATCGTATTTCTGAGGAACAAGGACCGCACCTTCCGCGTCATTGACTACCGGCTAAAGAAGGGGACGCGCCCGATTTCGGAAGAATACAACGAAGTTGTGCGCAACAATCCCAACGCCAGCGTTGAGGACGTTCTCAAGCGGATCACCGTGGAGATAACGGAGGAACGCCCGGACGAGTCAAAAGCGCGCTTGGTCGAGCAGTTCTTTCGACTGTCCATCCCAACCGACATCGATCCCGATCTTTGTCTGGACGGTACGACCTATCATCTGTGGGTCCAGACGCAATCAAATAGCATTCAAGCCTCGCTCTCCGACTGTGCATATGGCAAGAACAGCGATTCGACTCCCATTCTTCGCTGGATGAAGGCTGTTCAGAAAGAATCCCGCAAGGGAGACTGAATCTGCAGTGAAGTGAAGCACGGAACGAGAGGATAGCCCAGCGCCTAGCGCGTCCCCATCAGCCGACGCAGCAGCCGAATCTGCCCCGCGTGATACACGTCATGCATGGCAATCCCATACACGTGCCGCAGCAACTTCCTGCCGCGTGGAGTGTCGGCGGTCTGCGCCACCGCCCGCCGCAATGTCTCATGCTCTTTTTCGAGCAGGGCGCGATCTCCGCGCCACGCCTTCTCGCTCCGCTCTTGCGGGCGCGCAAACCAATTGCTGCCCTTCAATACGAACGAGCCGCGCTTCTCGCCGAGCAGCCTCCGCCGCACCGCGTATTTCCAGTACGCCGCGTGAACGACTTCTTCCCAGATGTTGTGACGCCCGCGGCCCGGCCGCCACGCCGCCTGCCGCGCGGTAACCCCCCTGATGGATTGCCGCAAGTTCGGACCGTGCCACGCCTGCCGGCCGTAACCCTCGTCGAGCAATTGCAGGAGAAGCTTTTTCCGGCTCATCACGCACCTCACGCCCGCCGCCGCACATAAAATGCGCCTCGCAGAACTGCGCGGCGCAAACCCGAGGTTGGCGGAAACGCTGCTGGCGTGTCAAGGAAGAGAAGAAGCCCGGCGCGGGTCACGGCACGGCCGTCAAACGCGGCCCGCGGCTCGATTTCTGCCCGTACAGGCGCCGGTCGGCAGCATGGATGAGCGCCCGGGGAGTCAGCCCGTCGTCCGGATACGTGGCGAACCCGGTGCTCACGGCCAGAGGCGGCTTCTCCGTGTCCGCGCCAAGGAACTCTCCGATACGCAAAGTCACATCCTTCACCATCGGCGCGCCCGAGTCGATGAGCAAGAGGGCGAATTCATCGCCCCCGTAGCGCGCCGCGAGATCGGTCGAGCGGCAGTGCTGCCGGAGCACGTCGGCGAAGCGGATCAGCGCGCGGTCGCCGGCGAGATGACCGTGCTCATCGTTGATGCTCTTCAAGCCGTCAAGGTCGAGGAGGAGCAAGGAGAAAGGCCGCTCGGAACGTCTGGCGCGCCGGATCTCCGCTTCGAGCGAAGTGATGAAGTGGCGATGGTTCGCCAGACCCGTCAGCGAGTCGTGCGTGGCCAGATAGCGCATCTGGTCTTCGGTTCTTTTCCGCTCGGTGACATCCAGCCCGACGCCGATGCACCCGACGATCTTCCCGCCGGCGCCGCGAAGCGGCCCGAGGCTGAAGTCGAAGACGCGCCCAAAGTATTCGTATTCAAACCGCGATGAAAGGCCCTGCAACGCCTCTTGATGATGGACGATCGGCGCCTCCTCGGACCCGCGGCAGTGAAAGAACTGGCGAATGGTCTGCCCGACGGCGGCGCCAGAACGCAACCCGGCGGCGCTTCCCGCACCCCAGTTAGCGGTGAGCCGAAGGCCGCGATCAGTGGTCCACAGCACGATGGGCATCTGCTCGACCACCGATTGCAGTTGGTCCTCTTTGTCGCGGAGCGATTCACCCGTGGCTGCTCCCGTCACGTCCCGAGCCACGACCGAGGCGGCGACGACAGCTCCTTTGGAGTCGCGGATCGGCGAAATCGTCACCGAGAGGCGCAGCGTGCGGCCGTCCTTGCTTAGGCGAACGCACTCGCGCTGGCGGATGCGCAGCCCGTTGCGCACGGCCTGCAGAATCTCGTCGAGCTCATGCCGCTGGCCGGGCGGAAACAATAGCGATACCGACCGCCCGAGAACTTCTCCCGGCGAATAGCCGAAAATTTCCTCGGCGCCGCGGTTCCAGCTCAGTACCGTGCCGTCGAGCGTCTTCGCGAAGATCGCTTCGTCAGCCGAGTCGAAAAGTGCGGGCAGCAGCCCGTCTGAAAAGACAGCCATCGTCAAAACCCGTCCCTTCCGGGAGACGCCGAAGGGGAGATACTCAGAGAAAACGAGATACTGCCTGCTCCAAACGAAAAGCCCCCAGGGTCGGAATGAGTGGCCGAGGAAAGGCCGACCCCCACACAAGGAAGTGTAACGTGGGTACGCACTGGCGAAAAGCCGTTGAACCTTACGATTGGTCAAAACAACAACAGGATACGGCTGTCTGATGCAAATGGGTTGCAGGTTACAGGCGGTCCTGGCACGCTGCCCGTCATGCAAATAAGTTGCAACGAAGTATCGGCGCTCCCGACTATCCCCTTCCCTGAAAACGCCCCCTGCACGCCCGAAACCCTGCCATCGCTTTCCCTATTCTTTCGAGTCTTGTTCCCCTGCACTTGGTTTTTTCTCGTGCTCTTTCTTGTCGGTCTCGCGGCGCCGCTGCGTGCCCAGGAAAGGCCCTACTTTGTGACCTACGACCATTACCTCGAAGAACCGGGTTCGCTGGAGGTGGCATTCAATCCGCTCTTCGGGACGCAGCGCGCCGGACACGCCTTCTTCGGCGAGTGGACGGAATTCGAATACGGCGTGACGGGATGGTGGACCTCGGAGTTTTACCTCGACTCGCAGGCTACCTTTCACGACGGCGCCGTGTTCACCGGCTTCCGCTGGGAGAACCGTTTCCGGCCACTCAAGCGCGAGCACTGGATCAACCCGGTGGTGTACGCCGAGTTTGAAGACATCAACGGCGCCGACAAAACACTGCTTGAAATTGTCGGCCATGACGTCGAGGCCGATCATGCCGTGGCCAACAGCGAGGCGCGGCGCGATCGTGCGCGCGAAATGGAACTGAAGCTGATCCTCTCAAGCGGTTGGAAGAGTTGGAATTTCTCGGAGAATTTCATCGCCGAGAAGAATCTTTCGAACGAGCCTTGGGAGTTCGGTTACGCCTGGGGAATCAGCCGCCCGATCGGTCTCAAGGCTTCGGCCTCACGCTGCAATTTCTGCAAAGAGAATTTCGTCGCGGGCATCGAAATGTACGGCGGTCTCGGCGACCGTTACAGCTTCGGCTTGCATGACACATCCCACTACCTCGCTCCGGTTCTGGCGTGGAATCTTCCCGCGAATTGGACCTTGCGGGTTTCGCCGGTATTCGGACTAAACGGCAACAGCCACCGCTTCCTGCTGCGCTTCGGAATCTCGCGTGAGTTCGCGGGATTCGGCCGGGCGGTGAGCCGCTGGATTGGGGGGCGCTGATGCGACGCGGCGCTGCAGCGACCCTATTTTGTGCTGCGCTCGTTTCGGGGGCGCTTGCTTTTGCGCAGAAGCACGCTGGCTCACCCCCCTCCCCGGAGCAGAAGAGGCGCGCCGCCGAATTGGCCGGGGCGCCCTCCTCGGCGCGTTCGCGAGGGAATCCGTTGGAAGAAGATCCGGACGCCGTGGCGGCGGGACGGAAGCTTTTCACGCGCCACTGCGAAGAGTGTCACGGCGCGGAGGCGCTGGGCGGAAAGAAGGCGCCGAGTCTGCTGCAGGAAGAGGTGCAGTCGGCAGAGCCGGGGGTCCTGTTCTGGTTCCTCACGAACGGCAACGTGCGCCGTGGGATGCCGACCTGGTCGAAGCTGCCGGAAGCGCAGCGCTGGCAACTCGTGAAATTCTTGAAATCCCTGGGGACCGTCAGTAGTTGGAACTCGCGCTAGGCCGCGCGCTTTGCGGACCGAGCCAGCGTCCGACCGGCCGCCACGGTTCCACGTGATCGCAGACGACCTTGACGATGGCTGTGATGGGCACGGCGAGAAGCAGCCCCATCCCACCCCAGATCCAGCCCCAAAAGAGCAGCGAGACAGTGACCGCCAGAGCGTTGAGCTTGACGCGGCGGCCCACCAGCGCCGGGAGCAGCACATTGAGCGCCAGAACGTGGAGCGTCGCCAGCACGCCCGCGACGAGGAGGAACGGACCCGCGGTGTGCCACTGGGCCAGGCCAATCAGCATCGGCGGCAGCCAGGCCAGCACCAGGCCGATGTACGGCACCATGTTCAGCAGGCCCGAGACGATCCCCAGGAGCAGCGCGTACCTCAATCCCAGCAGCCAGAACGCCACGCAACTGACCGCCGTCAACAGCAGGCCCGCCAGCGCCGTTCCGGCCATGAAGCTGCGCAGCAGGTCACGAACACTATCCAGGGCTTCCTTGACCCGCGTGCGCTCGTCGGGCGGAAACAGTTCGAGCGTGGCATGCCAGACCTCGCGTTTTGCCAGCAGCATGAAGAAGAGGAGGAACGGCACAAACGCGGCTTCGAGGACTGCCGCATAGATCGAGCCGAGGCCCGCCAGCAGAAACGACCGCAGCGGAGATCTTTCCTCAATCGCGACCGTGGGAATCTTGGGCCGGGGCTCAGGCGGGGCGATTTCCGAGACGTGCTTCTCCAGACTCGCAACCCTCCGGTTTACGCTCTCGGCGCCCTTGCGCAAGACGGCGCTGTATTGCGGCCAGTCTCCGGCAAACTGGTCGGCGCGCTGCAGAAGAAAGTATCCCACGCCAACAACCAGCGCCACTCCCAGAATCACGACCAGGAGCGATCCGAGGACGCGCGGGATGTGAATGCGCTCGAGAACTTCCACCACCGGATCGAGAAAGTAGGCCAGCAGCACCGAAAACAGCAGCGTGACGATCACGCCCGCCGCGAAGTAGCACGCGCTGAGAACGATCGCCGCGGCGATGATCCGCTGGCTGGGAGTCGAGCCGGTGAGCCGTATGCGTTCCGCGTTCATTTTTCAGCGCTCCGAGTGAAGGCGCGTCGCAAGAACATACCACACGCCGCCCGGCTCTGACGGCACAGCCGGCAAGCTGTGCGCAAGATCAAACGTGCCGCCGCTCGGCACGGGCTGCCCGTGCTATCATCCGCTCGCCGCCCGCCTCAAGCGGAAGCGCCGGGTTCTCGCGACGACGGCGGCAAGATACAGGGGCGCGCATGAAAAAGATATTGGTTGCCGACGACTCCCACTTCCAGGTGCAGTTGCTCTCCCGCTTTCTCACCGGGAAGGGATTCGCCGTGATCGCTTCATTCGACTCCTTGCAGGCCTGGATGACGGCGCTGCGAGAGGCGCCCGACGCCATCCTCCTGGACATAACCATGCCCGGGGGCTCGGGCCTTGAGGTGCTCAGAAAACTGAAATTCTCCTCAAAAACGCAACAAGTCCCCGTGATCGTCATGACCGCCACGAGTGACCCCCAATTGGAGCAAGAGGCGAAAGACTTGGGCGCGGCCGAGTTCCTTCATAAGCCGGTCGATCAGGAGAAGTTGATCGGCGCTTTAACACGACTATTGGGATAGCCTTCGCCGCCATTCCGCTCGCGCTCTCCACGGCCGAGGACCGCCGCACAGCGCAGGGCCACGCCGCCTCGTTTCGGCTATACTCGCCGCTGTGATTGGACCGCAAGAACTTGTGAAACGCGTCGTGATCGGGGCGGCGTTGTGCGTGGCGCTGGCGTACGCCGGGGACTACGTCTGGCTGCGCGTCAGAATGATCCGGCCCAAGCCCGCCGATCCCTTCGAGTCCATCACCGTCACGCGCCTGCTGGCGATTCCACAGAAGAACGGGAAGACCGACTACGAAATCGACCAGGAAACTCCGGAGGAAACGCTCACCTGCGTCCACGCGCTCTTTCCGCACTACGGCCATTCGCCCTGCTGGTACCTCAAGCCACACGCCAACCAGCCCATTCCGATGACGATCCTGCCGCTGCGTTGAGTCAACGGTGAATTTGTCCTTCATCTGGTTTTGATTTCCACCTCCTTGCTTCCTTCCAACGCGTCCTTGAGACTCACGGTGCGTGGAGGGAGGATTCCGAGCGAGCGATCCAGAAACCAGCCAAACGCAAACCACTGCAGGATCGTGGCGATCACCAGGAAGATTTGCCCGAACGCAGCTCTCCACGGCGGGACAGCCGGATACACGTACATGAAAAGGTCGAACAAGCGGTCCAGTTGAGCCGTCAACAGAGCAGCCGGGAAGTTAATGGTTCTGGCGATCTCCGCCAAGCGCCGGGCTGGAACGTAGAGTGCGACCGCCACAAAGATGAGATTTGCAGCCGGCAGGACGTAGCGGAATCGGATTCGCCGCATGGAAGTGGATCTGCTCATTCCTGCCTATTAGACACTACTTCCGTAGTTGCCTGCCGACCCGTTACTGGCGTGCGGAGTATGTTCGCCTAGGCGTGCCTCGCGGCTGACAAGGGGTTGAGGGGCGGGTAGGCGCGGGGTGAAGGCGCGGAGGAGGAGGTGCTCCCAGGCGTCGGTGCCTTGGACGCGGCAGATTTCGCGTTTGACGGAGTCCAGGCTGTGCAGGAGCAACTGGCCAACGTAGGCGAGCAGGGCGGCGTTGCGCGCGGGGATGCGTCCTTGGGCGATGAGCGTGAAGAGCTTGCCCAGGACGTGGTTGAGGTCGTTGGCGGTCTTGAAGTCGCCGGAGAGGGAGGCGAGTTCGACGCCGACGAGATCCGCGTCGCGGAGTTGGCGCTCTTCGCGGGCGTGGTGGAAACAAAGGGCGGGGTGGGTGGCGGAGCGGGGCATGCAGCATTGGCGGCCGTCAGCGAAGGCGAAGAGACAGCGGGTTGAATCCTTGGTGCGAGGGACGGTCTGGCGTTTGGGGCTGGGTGACTTTGATTTCAAGGGAGGCTCCTTAGTGAGTTAGAACGTTTGAAGGTTGGAAGGTTTGAACGTTCGGGAACAAAAGGCGCACAGCAAGAGAGGGGGGACCCCTCGGCTCGCTCCGCTCGCTCCCCTCGACTGCGCTCCCCTCGTGAGAACCACTCGGGGCAAGCAGGGCAGGCGGGATGGCGATCCGTCGCCGGATCGGCACACCCCCACACCGGCCTTTTCTCGTATGTGTTGATTCTACGGGGTTTTAAGTCTAATGATTTTGTAAGTGTTGATTCTGGATGGGTTACAGGCGTGTTTTTTGTAAGTGTTGATTCTAGGGAGGATAACGCAAGGCATTGCACGTCTGAACGTTGAAAGGTTGCAGGTTGAACGGCAAGAAGTGGCGAGTGGCTAGTGGCGGGCTCAGTACGACCTATCACGGCCCATGATAGCACATCTATACACACATGTCAATATAGTTCTATAGTTGTCCACAGTTTCGAATCGGCCGAGTCATTCGAATCAACTTCGCCACCTTTCGCCCAGCAAGTGCATTCCCCGCAGGGGCATCGGGGCAAACTCCGAGTGCGCTGCGCGAAAGATGGGGCCCCGGCATAGGGAACATCCCGCCAAAACCCTGCCTCAAGTGAGCAACCATGGCTCCCGGACGCCCAGCTGCGGCGACGGCGGAACGGCTCTCCGTTTCATAGGAAAGTTTGCAGCAGAGCTCGAGCCGAGTTCGGGCCGAGAGCCGCTGCTCCCTTTTTCACATTTCAACCAAAGGCGGGACAGCTTGAGGCAAGTTCTCGCGAGATTCATTGCAGGTATAGAGGTGTTCTGTTTATAGTTAGGCTATGAGCGAGGAAAAGTACACTCCGCCTAGGGTCGGTAAAGGCGACGTGGCACACACGCTTGTGAAGGCTGGAATCTCTTCAATTCCAGTTCTCGGCGGTGCCGCAGCCGAAGTGTTTTCGCTTGTTATCGCTCCGCCCCTTGACAGGAGACGTACCGAGTGGATGCACACGATTGCCGATGGTCTGAAGTCGCTAGAGGAGAAGTTGAAGGGTTTCCACGTTGAGGACTTGTCCAAAAATGAGGCGTTTATTTCAACGGTACTGCATGCAAGCCAGACCGCAATTCGCAATCACCAGCAGGAAAAATTGGAGGCGTTACGAAACGCAGTGTTGAATGTCGCAATTGGAAAGGCTCCGGACGAAGATGTCCAACTAATGTTCCTGAACTTAATTGATGCTCTGACGCCTTGGCATCTGCGGATTTCGCGGTTTTTCCAGGACCCCGTGGGGTTGGGTAACGCAAAAGGACTTAGTACGAACACTTGGACAATGGGCGCTCCAGCCACGCTTCTTGAACGCTACTACCCGGAACTCAGCGGACGCCGTGATTTTTATGACCTTGTTGTGAGCGATCTCCACGCACGCGGCCTGTTCTCGATTGCGGACCTGCACACGACAATGTCTGCTCAAGGTATCTTTACGAAGAGAACCACAGCACTCGGCGATTCGTTCTTGAACTTCATTGCATCACCGATCTAGTAAGCTCAGCCATGCTCTTGTTGCCCGGCGTCATAATCTTAGACTCGACCGTTCCGCGCCTCGGAATCGGTCGGACATGCCTCAGGGCTGTTTTCTCGCCGTGACCATGAAGCCGAGCTTCTCGACCTTCGTCAGGAGGAGAAGAGAGTATTCGATTACCATGTTGCGTGCGAGCCGAACGTATTCCCTCTGAGCGATCAACGGATGAACTCCCTCATCGCTGATCAATCTGTAAAGGCCCACCGCCAACTGCTCTTCGGGCTTGGACAGGATTTCATTCTTCGCTAGATAAGCAAGTCCTCCTCCCCAATCCGGGCGTAGGTCTCCCCCGTACTTCGCATGGATCGCGGGCATTGCTTCCTTCTGAACGTTCTCCAGGAAGCTTCGAAGGTGGCCAAGGCTGCTCTTGGAGTCGAACGGGGTCCCCTGGGAATGGTATAGTCGCTCTGCCTCGTTCAATGTCTCAATGAGGGAAGGACTGAACCCAAATTGATGAAGGTAGGTCTCTACCGTGGTCTTGTCTTGATTGACTTCGAGATTCCAACCTTGTTGGAGAGTTCCCTTTAGGTAGAAGTAATGCGCCTTGCGGCATTGTTCGGCGATTCCGAGACAAGACCTTTCGATAGCGTGGCACAAGCCTGACGCACTAACGCGCCCTATTTCGGGCCATTGCAAATCATTGATGTTTCGCTTCCTGAAGTCTTGCGCTTGGTTGGCGGCTCTCTTACCGAATTTCGAGATGACTGAAGAGAGTTGTTCATACTCGGTACTGGTGAACCGGGAATAGTTGAACGCGATCAAATCTTCCAGCTGGAGCAGCAATAGGATGTGACCGGGTATTATTGGGGTCTTTTCGTTCTCCAGCATTCCGGTTAGGTGGGCCTTGCCGCCATTCCGAACAAGGAACTCGGATACGAGGGGCGAGTCGGAAACGAGCGAATTCCACTTGGGGTAGACCGGACTATTACTCCTCGTGGCACCCACGCCCCAGACTAAGCGCAGGCCAATATAAGTAAGGAATTGAGGCAGGTCTTTGGGGGAGATTTGTGCCAGTAGTGTGCGAAGCAGTTCGTGATTCGTGCTCTCGAACGTAAACATCGTGGGATCTTCCAGAACGTTACGAGGATGTTGTTGCCGCATCTGGTGAATATTGAGGTAACCAGCGAGTGCCGCCATTGTTTTTGGCAAGTCCTTTTGTTCGCGTGGCGGCGAAGGGACGTAATGCACCGTGGGAGCAATCCGTTCCTCATCTAGTATTTCACGAGCGTTTTGTGTCGCTTCTTTTATGTCCATAGCTGGTCAAACTGTCGCGATCAATGCTTTCTTTTCATCCGACTATAGCATTAGGCGAAACCAAAGCGAATTAAGAAGTTGTCTCCAGTTTGGTTGAACTTGGCGGCTGTCGGCTGGCTGCAGGTTACGCCGCCCGCTTGTGTTGAGTCAACGGCATCTCACCCCGTTCCGTCAACGAGAAATGGATGGCGCGATGCTTCTGGTGACGGTCAGGCGAGCATTGCGGATTCCCGACGGGTTGAAGTTGCCTTCTGTGGTTATTGATTTTTCGGCGGCGTGGTTTGCTGAGCGTTCTGTTGCTGCACCGCCCTCTGAGCCTTCAGGCGTCGGGCGACATCACCTAGCGATTCAGTTTGTTGACCCGGTACGACCTGCATGGCAGGCTGTGGGGGAGTTGTAGCGTCTGCGTTCGTCTGCGGTGGAGGGGGGCTGGCAACCGACGCCTGCGCAGCAGCCGGAACAACGGGCAGCTCGATTTTGCCATTTGCTTTCCAGTCGGCAAGAATCGCAGCGCATGAGTCGTTTGCCGAGTGGGATACCGCGCGCGTGGCATTTGCGAACACCAAGTCACCTCGCCGGTTCGTAACCATGATTTGATTGTTCTTGTGTATAACTCCGTGGAAGGCGTCGTGATTCAGTCCGACCGTGTAGTCTGAGTCCGCCGCGTTCAGGGTCACTGTCACGGCCGGACATTGCGTACTAAAATCCTTTGCCAATTCCATCGTCTGATTGTGCGCGCCGACCGTGGAATGCGAGGAGCCAACTGCCCAACCCCGTCCACCGACCGCGCCGGCATTGGTCTGAACGTCTATGTTACCGGTGCCGTTGATGTAGACGCGCGGTTTTCCCTCTTGGCCGAGCACAACCGGGGCAAGGGCCAACAACATGATTGCCAATAGCCCTGTTGGTCTCACTTGCTTATTCATCGGTTTGTCTCCCCCGCTTGAAGTTAGGGGAGTCGAGTGCATTGGCCAATAGTACTGTGCGCTCTTGCTTAACAGCTGACTGTCGTGCAACGGGGGTCTCTGCCCGGGCAAGGGTCAGACGAGCATTGTGCCTTGAGCCGCGTCGAGATCAAGGTTGATGGCGGCGGAGGGGGAATGCAAGTGGCGGGGCGAAGGGGCGGCGGTCCTCGCTTTGCTCGGAATGACAGAGAAAGGCAAGATGCCGGGCTGAAGCCCGCCGCTACACAGTCAAGAACGTGAGGCGAAGACGGACGCAAACCTTGCTGGGGGGCGGGGCGAGCGGATATGATTTGGGCGGCCGAGTCCGAGAAGGGGGATGGGACATGATTCGCAGATTCATCATTGCCGCAGGGACGTTCCTGGCGATTTGCGTTTTGGCGCTGGCCCCGAGGGGATCGGGGCGAGCGCAGCAGACTTCAGAATTCCCAACGATTCCGAACTTCTTGCGAGTGAGCGATCAGGTGTGGGTCGGCGGGCAGCCGTCGATGGAAGATTTGTCTCAGTTGAAAGCAAAGGGAATCCGCGCAATCGTGAACCTGCGGCATCCCGCGGAACACAACGCCGCGGAAGAGGAAGGCAAAGCGAAGGAACTGGGACTGCGCTACTTCAACATCCCGGTCAATCCCAGCGACATCAAGGACGAGCAGGTGGAGGAATTCCTGAAAATCACGTCCGACCGGCGGAACTTGCCGGCGTTCATCCATTGCACCAAGGGAGTGCGCGTCGCTGCATTCTGGATGATCCGGCGCGTGCTGGTGGACGGCTGGAAAATCGAAGATGCCGAGGCCGAAGCGCAGAAGATCGGCCTGCGCAACCCGATCCTGCTCGAGTTCGCGCGGAATTACATCGCTCACCACCGCTCGGGGGGAGCTCCGAAGTAGCCGCAGAAGAGGCATGCCGTCCGGGGATTACAGAGGAGGGAGATGCCCGGCGGTACAGCTAATTAATTCGCGGCGCACCGGCCCGGCTGGGGAGAAGACTTGAACTGCTGTGCTAGACTGCCAAGCTGTTTCTTCTGAACGGAACTTCTCTTAGAGACGCAGGTCTGTCCTATGCCTAAGAAACTCTTCGGAACCGATGGAATCCGAGGCGTCCCCGGGACGCCGCCGCTCGACGACGCGACGCTTTACGCCACCGGGCGCGCGCTTGGGGCTTATCTGGCCCGCGAGCAAACCCGCTCCGGCAAGTCCGACACGGGCGCGCGGGTGCTGATCGGCATGGACACGCGCGAATCGGGGCCGCATCTGGTGGCGACGATTGCGGCGGGAATTGCCAAAGCGGGAGCGGAGCCGGGGTTTGCCGGCGTGATCACAACGCCGGGGGTGGCCTGCTTGGTGCGGCAGAAGGGTTTTCAGGCGGGCGTGGTGATTTCAGCCTCGCACAATCCTTATCACGATAACGGCGTAAAGCTCTTCTCCGGCGCGGGAATGAAGTTCCCCGACGAGGTGGAAAAGGAGCTGGAGCACGAGATCATCCGCCTGCGCGCGGACCCGGCGCCCGCGCAACCGCCGATGCCGCCCGAGGATCACGGGTACGACGAAGAGTATCTGGCGTTTTTGCGCGGGCGCGTGCTGCCCGGGGCCAAGCTGAAGGGCCTGCGAATCGTGCTGGATTGCGCGAATGGCGCGGCCTACGAACTGGGGCCGCAGCTCTTCCGGTCGCTCCACGCGGACGTGGTGGCGATTCACGACAAGCCCAACGGGCGGAACATCAACGCGGGCTGCGGCTCGCTGTACCTCGAGAACCTGGAGAAAGCCGTCGTGGCCGAACATGCCGCGCTGGGCGTGGCGTTTGACGGAGATGCCGACCGGGCGCTTTTTGTGTGCCAATCGGGGCATCAGGTGAATGGCGACGCGGTGATGCTGGCGGTGGCGCGTTATCTGAAGGGCAAGGGCAAGCTCAAGGGCAACCGCGTGGTGGCCACGACGATGTCCAATCTGGGGCTCGAGCGCGCGCTCGCGGCGGAAGGTATTTCGCTGGCGCGCATGGAGGTGGGCGACCGTTACGTGCTGGAAGAAATGCTGCGCGCCGGAAACGTTCTGGGCGGCGAGCAGTCTGGGCACATCATTTTTCTGGACGACAGCCCGGCGGGAGACGGGCTACTAACGGCAGTGAAGGTGGCGTCGCTCGTGGCGCTGGATGGACCGCTGAACAAGCTGGTCGCGGGCTTGAAGAATTATCCGCAGACGATCGTCAACGTGAAAGTGCGGACGAAGCCGCCGCTCGAGTCGCTGCCGAAGTTTTCGCGCGTCCTCGCCGAGGCCAAGGCCGCGCTCGGGGACAATGGGCGCATCGTGGTGCGTTATTCGGGGACGGAGCAGTTGGCGCGGGTGATGGTCGAGGCGGAACACGCCGCGGACGTCGAGCGCTGGAGCGAGTCGCTGGCCGCGGCGCTGCGCAGCGCGATCGGCGCGTGAGGGCGGGCGATTGTGACGGAAATCACAAGTCCCGGGACCGAGGCGATTGGGGCGTGTTGAGGGGAACCTACGGAAGAACGGAGGCGGAGGGGGCCAAACCTCTGATAAAGCGTAGGATGAGGGTAGCGGCTGTGAGACTCTGTTGCAACAAATCATTGCTAACTCAAATCGTTTGAATCGATTCCATCGATTCGACTTTCTGCCCCCTGTGTGGCAGGGCGCGTGCACATCTAATATCAAAAGATTAGCTTCCCGGGGTGGCTGCGACCTTCCTCGACAGGGCGCAGTTCGGGGATCTAATAGAAGGGGGCTATAGGCCCCCTTCTTCGTTTTAGGGGCTGCTTACCTCGCGAGTGGTTAACGATTCCTCGAAAACTGTGAGTCTCAAAAGAGTGAGCGGCCGGTGGGGGTGCCGGCCGCTCGGGCGTGGGTGATGGAGGGTACGTGTACCGAAGCTAGCGCGGTTCTTCGGGCCGTCCTGCCACGCTCATGACGAGCAGGGCAGCGCAGAGAACAAGGCACACTAGAACGAGCATTCGCCTCTCCGGGAGCCGCGCAGGCTCCTGAACACGTGAAGAGTCTGCCGCCCGAGGGCGTTCAAGTCGATAGACCGCGCGTCCCATTCGTAGAGTACCGGCGGGAGTACGTTGGTACTCTTGCGCGCCTGCCCGCGAGGAAAGACCCGGGCCAGGTCCGACGCTACACGATGCGGGCGGTTTACGGTATCCTCATACGCCATGCACGACCTGAGCTTCTTTCGCGAGCACCTGGATCTTTTCGTTGAGATGGCGCGGAACCGCGGAGTGAAAATCGATTTCGACGGTTTCCGCAAGCTGGACAGCGAGCGTCGGGAGTTGATCACCGCGGCAGAGAAACTAAAAGCGCAGCGGAACAAGGCCAGCGACGAGATTGCGCGGCTGAAGAAAGAGAAGCAGGACGCCGGCGCACGAATCGCCGAGATGAAACAGGTGTCCGAGCGGATCAAGCAAGCGGACGAGCGCATCGGCGGGCTGGACGAGAAACTGCGCGAGTTTATGTTGACGGTGCCGAACCTGGCGCATCGTTCGGTACCGGTGGGCGCGGGTTTAGAGCAGAACGCCGAGGTGCGGCGCTGGGGGCAGCCGCCGAAGTTTGCCTTCGCGGCGCGGCCGCACTGGGAGGTGGGCGAATCGGCGGGAATTCTGGATTTCGAGACGGCCGCGAAAATCACCGGCGCGCGATTTGCGGTGTACAAGGGCGCGGGCGCGCGGCTGGAACGCGCCATCACGAATTTCTTTCTCGACGTGCACACGCGCGAGCACGGGTACAGCGAGATTTTTCCGCCGTTCCTGGTGAACTCAGCCTCGCTCACCGCCGACGGCAAGCTGCCGAAGTTTGCGAGCGAAATGTTCCGCGTGGAGGGCACCGATTTCTGGCTGTCGCCCACAGCGGAGACGCAGCTGACCAGCTTCTTTCGCGGAGAAACGCTCGAAGCGGCCGCGCTGCCGCTGCGGCTGTGCGCGGGGACGACGTGTTTCCGGTCCGAGGCGGGCGCGGCAGGAAAAGATACGCGCGGGCTCAAGCGGCAGCACCAATTCCAGAAGGTCGAGCTCTTCAAGTTCAGCGAGCCGGGACAGAGCTACGACGAACTCGAGTCGCTGGTGCGCGATGCCGAGGCGGTTCTGCAGAAGCTTGGCCTGCACTATCGCGTGGTGCAACTCTGCACCGGCGATTTGGGATTTGCTTCGGCGAAAACCTACGACATCGAGGTGTGGTTGCCGTCGTCGCAGGAGTTCATGGAGATCTCCTCCTGCTCAAACTGCGAATCGTTTCAGGCGCGGCGCGCCGGGATTCGATTCAAGCCGAAGGGCGGCGGCAAGAGTGAATTCGTGCACACGCTGAACGGTTCGGGACTGGCCGTGGGTCGCACCTGGATCGCGATCGTGGAGAATTATCAGCAGGCCGATGGATCGATCATGATTCCCGATGTGTTGAGGCCGTTCATGGGGATGGAGAGGATAGGGGCAAAGAGTTAGAGCCGCAACGACGCGGCTATGGACTGAAGAAGGGCTCCCCGGTCGATCGGGGAGCCCTTCGTGCTTGGTAGAGAGCACGAGCGAGAGTGCGGAGCTTTGCGTCAGCGCTGCATCTGATAGATCACGGTGATTTCCGTCTCGACCTCGACGGGAACCCCGCCCAGCGTGGTCGGGCGATAGCGCCACTGGCGGACGGCGCTGATTGCCGACTGGAAGAAGAGCGGGTCGCCGCTGACAACCTGGAGTGATTGGATGGTGCCGTCGGTTGAGATGATGGCGCGAAGTTCAACGCGGCCTTCGCGGCGGGTCTGCTGGCAAATGGGCGGATAAACCGGGTCCACGCGTTGGAGCAACATGCCGGACTGGAGGTGGCTCAAAACGACACGATCCACGTGGTGGCTCGTTTGCGTCGGCTGGACAGGTGGCTGGGGTCCGCGCGGGTGGTCGGTAATGATGGGAATGTATCCATCGGGCACGGGAGGGTTGTTACCGATCCCAGGCGGCGCGTCGTCAGTAGGTCTCACCGTAGGTTGTGGAGACATAGAAATGGTGGGAGGGATTCTTGTCGGCGCACAGATGATGCAGGGCGGTTGCGTGCGTGGCCCGCGAGGCAGTTCGTTTGTGGGCCCGTGAGCAGGCGGCCCAGAAACAAAGATGTAGGGCGGCCGCGGAGTGGTTCCGGCGTGCGCGATTAAGTTCGCGGAGTCGAACAGGAGCACGAGGACCAGCGCGGCCACAGCGGCCAGTTGGAAAAGGATGGAAAGCAAGAGGGCCTCCCGGCGAATCCGGCGTTAGCGGGAGAGCTGCTCGCGATCGCAGCCGAAGAGGCAGCCGGAAAGAGCAACGAGGGGTTTGGTCCCAGAACGAGCGCTGCCGGGCAACATCACACACCTCCTTTGAAAACCCGCGAGCGAGCTTACTCGGCTTTCGGCGCCGACTCCGAGCTGCCTGCTGCCTCTCGAAGCCGGCACCGCACTCGCAAGTACCTGAGGTGCGCGCCCTCACTCGCTTTGACACCGATGTAGAGACAAAGTTCCTGAGGAGCGCGAGGGAGAGCACGGGTGAATGTGCCGTTCGAGGGAGGCTGTCGTGGGCAGCAAGCCAGCATCCCCTGTGGCATCTACAAGTTACGGATTGAGCACCCCAGGGCGCGGTCGAGGCATCCAAGGCTGCGAGGGGATGAAGAAGGAGGGACTCCGATGAATCGGCGAACCATTCAAACCGTGGGGGTCCGCTTGACAGGCTGGGTGGCGCTCGATCGCGACCCGCAGGAGGATTCGGTCGAGTTCGTCTGTCCGAGCTGCGGCGCGCGCGGACACAAGGCGGCCCGGCGCGCACGCATGGAGTATCACTTCACTGACGGTTTTCTGCAGGACCTGCAAGGGGAAGTGACGCATTGCCGGCAGTGCGGAGAATCACTGCGCGTGGTGCCGGTGGTGATGCTGCACGACCAGGACGAGGTGAAGCGGTTCGAAGCAGTGTTTTCAGAAGAGCTGACGGGCGCGGCCCTGTAACTGGACGCTGAGAAACCGCGCTTGTCACCGGCCGCAGGCGAACCATGGGCTGCGTCTTAGCGCGCACATGCTGCAAACCTGTGCCACTGGGTCTTTCTGCATCCTGCTTGACGCCTTGCCAAGCCCCGCGACAAAGACAGGAAACACGCGCAAGCGCCTGCACCCCCAGTAACTCGAGGGGCGGGCGCTTCGCGCTTTTGGTGGCGCTGCCCGCTTCGGCAGCGCCACCAAGTGGACGGGGGCAGGCTGAAAGCCTGTCCTAACGCTCATTCAGCAACCTGTTAGTGGTGATCGTGATCGTCGTGATCGGCGTCGCGGTTCCGATCGCGGTCCCGATCATGATCATGGTCACGATAACGGTCCCAATCGCGATCCCAATCCCGATCCGAGTGCCAGGAATTGGCATCGCCGTCCCACCAGCGACCTATGTCCTTGAAGCAGCTCTGACGATGCTGGACGAGGCGATGGCGCCAAGTCTCCGCCTGCTTGCTGCCCCAGCCATGGTCGTGGACAGCCTGGTGAAGCTTGGCCTCGTCATTCTGGATCGTGCGCCGGCATTGGTCTTCGTTCTGGCGCGCTTGCGCTCGCGGCGCGCCGACAAAGAAAAGAAGGCCGAACAGAGCGGCGACAAAAGCGGCCTTTCTCGTAAACAGCTTGAAAGCTTGTCGTTGAGTTTGCACAAGAACCTCCGTCCCTTCCAAAAGAATAGGGGTCGCAGACTTGTTTGCCCCGTGGCGCATCCGTCTCACCACGGGCAGTGACTTAGATGACCGTCAAGGGGGCAGGGGGCAGAGGTTCCTCTGCTGCAAACCTTCAGTGAGGGCCGGAGCGGGCCGTTCCTACAGGAAATCGGGGTCGAGCCTCATGTGGTACTTCTCGAGACCTTCGCGAACGTGAGCGAAGGCCTCGTCGACGTTGTCGGCGAACTGGAGCAGCTTGAGCTCCTCTTCGTCGATCGTGCCCCAGCGGACCATGGCGCGCCAGTTGAGGACCTCTTCCCAGTACTTGCGGCCGTAGATGAGGATGATGTTGTTCTTGGGGAGCTTGCGGGTTTGCAGCAGGGTGAGCATCTCCCAGAGCTCGTCCATGGTGCCGAAGCCGCCGGGAAAAACGATGAGGGCTTTGGCGATCTGCGCGAACCAGAGTTTACGCATGAAGAAGTAGTGGAAATTGAAGCTCAGCTCGCGGCTGATATAGGGATTGGCAAACTGCTCGAGGGGCAGCTCGATGGAAAGGCCGATGGACTTGCCTCCGGCTTCGGCGGCGCCGCGATTGGCGGCTTCCATGATGCCAGGGCCCCCGCCGGAGCAGATGACGAAACGCCGGGGACGGGGACCGAGCGTGAGAGCCCAGGAAGTGATGCGGCGGGAGAGCTCGCGGGCCTCCTCGTAATAGCGCGACATGGCCAGGACGTTCTGGGCCTCGCGCAGGGCGGCGCGATGGCGCGACTTCTTCCCGGCGCGAATCTTCTCATGTTGGAGGCGGTGGAGATTGGCGAGGGCGCGGTCGCGGGGCTGGATACGAGCCGAGCCGAATATGACGATGGTGTCGCCGATGCCCTCCTTGCGGAATTGGGCGAGAGGATGCAGGTACTCGCCGAGAATCCGCAGGGGCCTCGCGGGGATGCTTTCGAGAAAGCTGCGGTCTTTGTGCGCGACGCGAGGCGCGTGAACGGGACGGAGCGTGCGGGGAGTGCGAGCCATGCCATGTCCTCCAGTAGAGGCTCGACCATTGTAAGGAGGCGCGGTAGGGCGTGGCAACGCGAGCGTCGCTCCGGTGCGTCCAATGAAGTACACTACATCGCAGAGGTCGAGGGCCGGATGGCGCGTACGGCACGGCGGGCAGGTTGGATATTGTGGGGCATCCTGGCGGCAGCGGTGCCGCTGGGAGCGCAGTCGGGCGCGGGTCCGATCTCGCCGAAGCCGGGCGTGCCGGTCCAGCAGGCGCCCCCTGAAAAAGTGCCCAAGATGGTCGTCAAGGTAATCCTGGTGAACACTCCTGTGACCGTGCGGAACGAGCGCGGCGAGATGCTCACCGACCTGGAGAGAAACGAATTCCGCGTATTTGACAACGGCGTCGAGCAATTCATCACGCATTTTGACGTCGGGGGCGACCCGCTTTCGATCGTGATCGTGGTGGAGAACAGCTCGCGAATCCGGCCGCTGCTGAAGGTAGTGCGCAAGACGGGCATCCTGTTCACACAGAATGTGATGGGGCAGACGGGAGAGGCGGCGGTGCTCTCGGTGAACGACTCGATCGACAAGCTCGTGGACTTCACGGGCGACGCCGATCAGATCGAGAAGACGTTCGCCGGCATGAAGGAAGGCACATCGGGACTGCGGCTCTACGACGCGATGGCCACGGCGGTCGAGATGCTGCAGAGCCGGCCAATTTCGTCCACGGGCGAAGGGCGGCGGCGGGTGCTTGTGGTGCTTTCCGAGGGTGAGGACAAGGGCAGCGAATCGAGACTGGGGAGCGTCCTGAAGCGAGCGCAACTCGCCAACGTGGCCATCTATTCGGTGGGGCTATCCACAACGCGAGCGGAGTTGCAGGCCGAGCCAAAAGACAACACCGTGCAAGTCTCCCCGCCCGGAACATTTCCTTTGCCGCCGACCCCCGGAACGCCGCAGACGCCCACGAGCGAGCAGCAACGGTACGGCGGAGCGGACCTGGGGGCGCTGGTCGCTTGGGTGGTGACGCACGTGGAAGCTAAGGTGAAGGCGCCACCGCTGCAGGTGGCCACCGCAGGCACGGGTGGAGTGAACTACAACACTTACAAAGACGCCTCGATCGAAGAAGCTATCGATAAAATTGGCGGCGAGCTACACGCGCAGTACTCGCTTTCGTACGCACTGAAGGGCGTCGCTCCCGAGGGCTACCACGAAATCAGGGTGCAGGTGCTGCGCCGGGGCACGACTTGGCGGGCGCGGCCGGGGTATTACCTGGGGTCGTAGGCCAGAACTTCGCTGGGCCAGGCTGCCAACTGGCTTCAATCAATCCACAGGCAAGAAGGCGACGCAGACGGGCGAGGGTACTTCCAACGCCTGGCCGGTCGGGGTCAGGCCGCCGGTCTTGGGATCAATCCTGAATAGGACAACGTTGCCGGAGTCTTGGTTGGCCGCGAAAAGGAACGTGCCGGTCGGGTCGATGGCAAAGTGGCGCGGGGTCTTGCCTTGCGTGGGAACGTGCGCCACAAACATCAGCGTGCCCTTCTCCGGGTCGATTGCGAACACGGCGACGCTGTCGTGGCCGCGATTCGAGGCATAGAGAAACTTGCCGGACGGGTGCACCTCGATTTCGGCACTCGTGTTCGTGCCCGCAAAATCTTTCGGCAGAATGGAGATGCTCTGCAGCTCGCGCAAGACGCCGCCGGCCGCTTGGTAAGAAAAAGTCGTGACCGTGGACCCCATTTCGTTTAGCACGTGAACAAAACGGCCAGCCGGATGAAACGCGAAGTGACGCGGACCGGCGCCGGGATTCACTTTGGCGAAGGGAGGATCGTTCGGCGCAAGCGATCCCTTTGCGGCGTTGAAGCGATAAACGAGCAGTTCATCGAGTCCCAGGTCCGCGGCGATGGCGAAGCGGTTGTCGGGCGAGACCTCGATCATGTGCGCGTGCGGGCCTTCCTGGCGCTCCGGGTTCATGCCGTGGCCTTCATGCTGCACGAAGGCGGTGGCGTCGCCCAGGCGGCCGTCAGCGAGCACCGGGAACACAATCACGCTGCCGCCGGTGTAGTTTGCGACGAGCAGGTACTTGCCGGTCTTGTCCAGCGAGACGTAGCAGGGATCCGCGCCGCGGGAGGCGACTTGGTTCAACAGAGTTAGCTTTCCGGTCGCGCGGTCGATGGCGAAGGCGCTGACCGCGCCGCTCTTCTTGCCCTCGTAGTCGCCCATTTCGTTCACTGCGTAAAGGAAACGACCATTAGGATGCACGGCGAGAAACGACGGGTTCGCTGTCTCGGCCACCGTCCCAATGGGCGTCACCTTGCCCGTGGTTGCGTCAAACCGGCAGGCGTATATCCCTTTGCTGTTGGTCTTCGCGGTGTAGGTGCCGACGTAGACGAGAAAGTGTTTCTCCACACGGGGCGGCTGCGCTCCGCGACCTGCGACGGAGAGCAGGAGCAGCGTGCCAGGCAGCGCCGCGACCAACAGAGGAACGTATCGGCTCGCGCCGCGGGCGCATCGCCCTGCACTACAGCTTCTTTTCGCCATTTTCTTCTTCGTGGATGGAGGCGGCGGCGGCGATGGAGTCGCCGTCATCGAGGCGCAGCAGCCGCACGCCCTGGGTGGAGCGGCCGGCCTCGCGGATTTCGTTGGCGTGGACGCGGATGACCTTGCCGTGCCCGGTGATGATCATGACGTCGGACTCTTCCATCACCTGGAGCGTGGAGACGACCGAGCCGTTGCGGTCGGTGGTTTTCATGTTGACGACGCCCTTGCCGCCGCGCGCGGTGATGCGGTATTCGGCGAGCGGGGTGCGTTTGCCGTAACCCTTTTCGGAGACGGTGAGCATCAGCGACGCGAGCGAATCCCTGATGTACTCGTTTTCGAGGTCGTCGAGGACCTGCGTGGTCTTCTTGTGCTCCTTAGCGATGATTTCGAAGTCGGGCTGGACGGCGTCCATGCTGACGACGTAATCGCCCTTGGCGAGGTCCATGCCGATGACCCCGCCGGCAGCGCGGCCCATGGAGCGCACCTCGGTCTCGCGGAAGAGGATGGCCTGGCCTTCGTGGCTGGCGAGGAAGATCATCTGCTTGCCGTCGGTGAGCTTCGCGCCGATGAGCTCGTCCTTGGGTTCGAGGCTGATGGCGATGATGCCGCTCGCGCGGGGATTCGAGAATTCCACGAGCCCTGATTTCTTCACGGTGCCGTTGCGGGTGGCGAGGAAGACGTATTTGTTTTCTTCCTCGAGGTTGCGCGCGGCGACCAGCGCGGTGAGCTTTTCGTCTTGCTGGAAGCGGACGAGGCTGGAGATGGCTTTGCCGCGCGTGGCCGCCGCCGCTTCGGGGATTTCGTATACCTTCAGCCAGTAGACGCGGTCCTTCGAGGTGAACAGCAGGATGTAGCTGTGCGCCGAGGCGATGAAGAGGTGCTCGACGAAGTCCTCTTCCTTGGTGCGCGCGCCGATGCGGCCTTTGCCGCCGCGCGACTGGTGGCGATAGACGTCCACCGGAGTGCGCTTGACGTAGCCGGCGTGGCTCACGGTGATGGCCATGTCCACATCGGCGATCAGGTCTTCGAGCTTGATCTCGTCCACCTTGTCCACGATCAGCGTGCGGCGGTCGTCGCCGTAGGTCTTCTGGACTTCCCTCAACTCGGCGACAATCACGGACTTCAGCTTCTTCTCGCTCGCCAGGATTTCTTCCAGCTCGGCGATGCGCTCGCGGATGGACTTCAATTCCTTGAGAATCTCGTCGACCGAGAGCTGGGTGAGGCGGTGGAGCTGCAGCTCGAGAATGGCGTCGACTTGAACCGGGGTGAGGCCGCCGGTGATGGCGCGCGCGGTTTCTCCTTCGATGCCGCCGAGCTTGTACTTTCTTCCGTCGAGCTTGACACCGGCGAGTTTCTTGGACTTGCCGTTCTCGATGATCGTGACGTCCCGCTCGGAGAAGTACTTGAGCAGGTTTTCCTTGGCGTCGGCCCGGCTGGAGGATCCGCGAATAATGCGGATCACGGCGTCCAAGTGATCGAGGGCAATCTGGTAGCCGACCAGGATGTGCTCGCGCTCGCGCGCCTTGCGCAGGTCGTAGCGGGTGCGGCGGAGGACGACGTCGCGGCGGTGTTCGATGAAGAGCCGGATGAACTCGAGCAGGCCGAGCTCCTTGGGCTGGCCGCCGACGATCGCCAGCAGGATCATGCCGAAGGATTCCTGCATCTGGGTGTGCTTGTAGAGATTGTTGAGGATGAGCTGCGTTTCTTCGCCGCGCTTCACCTCGATGACAATGCGCATGCCGTCGCGGTCGCTTTCGTCGCGGATGTCGGCGATGCCTTCGAGTTTCTTGCTCTGGACGAGCTCGGCGATGCGCTCGATGAGCCGCGCCTTGTTCACCTGGTAAGGGATTTCGGTGACCACGATGTTCTCGCGGTCCTTGCCGGCGTCTTCAATGGCGGCCTTGGCGCGCATGGTGAAGCTGCCGCGGCCGATTTTGTAGGCCTGCTCGATGCCCTCGCGGCCGGCGATGTAGCCGCCGGTGGGGAAATCGGGGCCGGGCACGAGCTTCATCACTTCTTTGAGCGAGGTGTCCGGCTTCTCGAGAAGGAGCACCGTGGCCTCAACGATCTCGCGGAGATTGTGCGGCGGAATGTTCGTGGCCATGCCGACGGCGATGCCCGAGGCTCCATTGACGAGCAGATTGGGAATGCGCGTCGGAAGGACGGTGGGTTCCTGCTCGGTTTCGTCGAAGTTGGGGACGTGATCGACGGTCTCCTTCTCGATGTCGGCGAGAAGTTCCTCGGCGATCTTGGCGAGGCGCGCTTCGGTGTAGCGCATCGCCGCGGGCATGTCGCCATCCACCGAACCGAAGTTGCCCTGACCGTCGACGAGCGGATAGCGCATGTTGAAGTCCTGCGCCATGCGCACCAGCGCGTCGTAGACGGGCGTGTCGCCGTGCGGGTGATACTTGCCGAGGACTTCGCCGACGATTTTGGCGCACTTGCGGTAGGGCTTGGTCGAGGTGAGGCCGAGTTCGTACATGCCGAACAGAATGCGGCGGTGGACGGGCTTCAAGCCGTCGCGGACGTCGGGTAGCGCGCGGCCGATGATCACGCTCATGGCGTAATCGAGATACGACTTGCGCATCTCGGTTTCAATATCGACCGGCACCATTACGGATTGAATCGGTTCGTCAGCCATTTCGCCTCGCCATGATCGTGATCAGTGAAACTCCCAATTGCCTCTCATCCTTACAGTTGCTTCGCGGCGCGCTCGAGGACAAAGGCCTTCACGGTGTCGAAGGCGTCTGCGGCGTTGTTGAAGCGCCGCGACGAAAAATGCTCCTCAAGCTGCCGCAGAAATTCATCACGCTCCGCATCACTAGCCAATTCGATGGCCACACCGCGTTCGTTGTCCGGCGCCACGGCCGGCGTCACGCGGAACGCGCTGCAAGCCAGCCCCCGCAGCCCCGGCAATGTCGTCCAACCCAATTGGTAAAGCATGACCCGTTACATCAAATGTCCAGGTTCACGACGTCGAGGGCGTTCTCCTCGATAAATTTCCGGCGATCTTCGACGTTTTCGCCCATCAGCGTGGTGAACATTTTCTCGGCTTCGACCACATCTTCGAGTTTCACCTGGAGCAGCGTGCGGGTCTCGGCGTTCATGGTGGTTTCCCAGAGCTGCATGGGGTTCATCTCGCCGAGGCCCTTGAAGCGCGTGATGGTGAACTCTTTCTTGGCGTCTTCGAGCACGAAGCTGAGGACGTCCAGCGCTTTTTCTTTGGTGACCCTGTCGCCGTTGCGCGAGACCGTGAACGGCGGATGGTCGTGCTCGGCAATCTGTTTCGAGAGAGCGCGCAGGCGCTTGTACTCGGGCATGGAAGCCAGCGCCCAGTTGATCTTCTGGTTGTGAGGCGCTCCGAAGTGAATCTCGTGGAGGCTGTGCTCCTCATCGAAGACGATCTCGCCACCGAGCTTGAGCTTGGCCTTCACCACTTCCTTGAGCAGCCGATCGAGGCCTTTCTTCTCCTCGAAGTCCGCTTTCTTATCTAGGCCGAACGCGGCGAGCAACGCGACGAGGCCCGGCTCGCGGAGGCGGCGGCCGAGCTTGGCGGCCACGGCCTCATATTCCTGCACGTTGAGGAGAAAGGTGGTCAGGCCGGCGCCCTGGAGCGTGCCGCCCTCCTTGGCCTTGACGATGTGATCTTCGGTGGCGCGCTTCATCAGTTCGCGGGCGAATTCGCGTTCGTCGCGAATGTAGCGTTCGCTCTTGCCGCGCTTGACGCGGTAGAGCGGCGGCTGAGCGATGTAAATGTGCCCGCGCTCGATCAGCTCCTTCATGTGCCGGAAGAAAAACGTCAGCAGGAGCGTGCGGATGTGCGAGCCGTCCACGTCGGCGTCGGTCATGAGAATGATTTTGTGGTAGCGGAGCTTTCCGGCATCGAAATCGTCCTTGCCGATGCCGGTGCCGAGCGCGGTGATGATGGCGCGGATTTCCTCGTGGCCGAGCATCTTGTCGTAGCGGGCCTTCTCCACGTTGAGGATCTTGCCCTTGAGCGGCAGGATGGCCTGGTACTTGCGGTCACGTCCCTGCTTGGCGGAGCCGCCGGCGGATTCGCCTTCGACGATAAAGACTTCGCAGCGGGCGGGGTCGCGCTCCTGGCAATCGGCGAGCTTGCCGGGCAAGCCGCTGGAATCCATGGCGGACTTGCGGCGGGTGAGTTCGCGGGCCTTGCGGGCGGCTTCGCGCGCGCGCGCGGCCTCGATGCACTTGCCGATGATGCGGCGGGCGACCGTCGAGTGCTTGTCAAAATATTCGCCGAGCTTTTCGTTGACGAGCTGCTCGACGTCTCCCTTGATGTCGCTGTTGAGCTTGCCCTTGGTCTGGCCCTCGAACTGCGGCTGGGGGAGGCGCACGGAAACGACCGCGACGAGGCCTTCGCGCACGTCATCGCCGGTAATGGTGACCTCGTCTTTCTGCTCCTTGAGCATGCTGGCGGACGAGGCGAAGTTGTTGATGCTGCGGGTCAGCGCCGAGCGGAAACCCGAGATGTGCGTGCCGCCGTCTACGGTATTGATCGTGTTGGCGAAGGCGAAAACGTTTTCGCCGTACGTGTCGTTGTACTGCAGGGCGATCTCGATTTCGACGTTGCCGCGCTTGCCCTCGATATAAATAGGCGAATCGTGGAGCGTGGATTTGCCGCGATTGAGGTGCTTGACGAACTCGGTGATCCCGCCGGAGAAGCGGAACTCGGCGGTTTTCTCAGTGCGCTCGTCGGTGAGCGTGATCTTCAGGCCCTTGTTCAGAAAGGCCAGCTCGCGCAAGCGCTGGGCGAGAAGGTCGTAGCTGTAAACGACTTTGTCGAAGATAGCCGGGTCGGGATGGAAGGTAATCTTGGTGCCGGTCTTGCGGGTCTTGCCGGTCTGCGCGAGCTTCGAGGTGGGCTTGCCCTTTTTGTAGGACTGCTCCCAGACGGCGCCATCCCGATAGATTTCCAGGTCCAGCCGGTCGGCGAGCGCGTTGACGACGGACACGCCCACGCCGTGGAGGCCGCCGGAAACTTTGTAGGTTTCGCTGTCGAATTTTCCGCCGGCGTGAAGCACGGTCATGACGACTTCGGCGGCGGGGCGCTTTTCGGTGGCGTGCATGTCCACGGGGATGCCGCGGCCGTTGTCAATCACGGTGACGGAATTGTCTTCGTGGACGAGGACGTCGATCTCGTCACAGTAACCCGCCAGGGCTTCGTCCACCGAATTGTCCACGACCTCCCAGACCAGATGATGCAGGCCCATCTCGCCGGTCGAGCCGATGTACATGGCCGGGCGCAAACGCACCGCTTCGATTCCGCCGAGAACCTTGATGGACTTGGCGTCGTACTGGTGGCCCATGGCTTTCCCGGTCACCGTTTCTTTGTCGCCCATGCACTCTCCTTTACGCTGAGGGCCGCGGCCCGAAGGCTTGGCCCCGAGGCCTGCAGTCCACGGGCTCGCCGTCAAGCCGCGCGGCAATCTGCGGCGCAGGCGTTGCCCAGACTGCCGCCCGCCATGGCGGGCGAACTGAGCTGCAAATAGAGGGAAGGCGGGCTTGCGGTTCACAGCTCGCATTTATTGCGAGCGGACTGCTCCGTACGTCGCCTTACCCTTTGTCCCGACTCTTTCTGCCGGGATCGTAGGGTTGCTGCTCCATCCCGTCCGCCACTGGCGGACGCGGCGAAGACTCACTTGCCCCGAGACTCAGCCGAAAGGTCACCCGTTCCGGCGATGCAAGACCCAGGGCTCATTCCAGATCAGAACGATCTTTGGCTCCTGGCGCAGAGCCGTGATGCAAGGCCGCTCGAACCTGGCCGACGTGGTCCGATGCAACGGACCGAGCCGATTTGGAGGAAACGAAACACCGATCAACAACAGTATAATTCTACCGGAAACAGGTGGTTTTCTCAAGGAACCCGAAGCGATCAATTAAGTCTTACAGCCCATATTTTCAATGGATTGAGTGCTTTCTGTGGAAAGATCTCCGCGCGCACTCTAGTTGCCCTTGACACGAATACTTTAGTCTGCAAATATGCGGGCGTGCAATCCCGCCTTAGCTTTGACTCGCCCTGGAATCCAAGAGGAATCTTTCGCTCTACTGGAATGACGTTCGACCCGATCCATACCACTCCGCTCGGTGTGCTCTTCAATGAGGACTGCCTGTCACTTCTTCCGCTTATCAAGGGAGAGCGGGTGGACACGGTTTTTGCCGACCCTCCGTTCAATTTGGGGAAGGCATACAACTCAAAGGTAGATGATCGGAGGACTGAAGAGCGTTACTTGGAGTGGTGTCGGCAGTGGATTGACGAATGCATTCGCGTGCTGAAGCCCGGGGGCTCTTTTTTTCTCTACAACCTTCCGCGATGGAACATGCTTCTTGGCAGCCATTTTTTGGAGCGTGGCCTCCTCTTTAGGGACTGGATTGCGATCAGCATAAAACTCGGCCTTCCGATTCCGGGGAGGTTATATCCGGCACACTATAGCTTGCTCTATTTGAGCAAGGGAAAGCCGAAGACCTTTAACAACATTCGGACACCCATCCAACGGTGCCGACACTGCAAAAGAGAAATCAAGGACTACGGTGGACATCGTGATGCGATGAATCCTAAGGGCGTGAATCTGACTGACGTTTGGGATGACATCCCCCCGGTTCGGCATCGGAAATTCAAGAGCGAGAAGCGACGAGCTAACCAACTGTCGACGAGGCTGCTCACGCGCGTAGTGCGCATGTCTACCCGCGCGGGAGACGTTGTTTTGGACCCTTTCGGAGGTGCGGGGACAACGTTTGACGTGTGCGAACGGTTGGGGCGGCACTGGATCGGGGTTGAAATCGGGGACTGCGATCCGATCATCGATCGCCTGAGTGGCAGCAATATTCATCCACATGTGTTCAAAGACTATGTGGAGGAAGTTGTAGAGGCTTAATCACCGTCTGGCTCTTCCAGAGGTTCCTTTCGGGATTCTCTTCGCTCTCTTGTCCTCCGCGTCGTGCTCGACCACGATTATTCGCAAGATCCCATTCTCGACCGGAAGCGCGCGCCACAACGGTAGGTAGGGCCGGAGTTCCGTAATATTGCCGATTCGGTCCGTCAAGTACTGGTAGAGTTTGGCACTCGGGACGACAAGGAACCCGCCTCGGATATTTCCCCTATAGAGTGCCAGGAGAAGCCTATTGAGTGCTCGGTGACTCGAGGAAATGTTTCCGGTCTCCCATTCGAATCCAACGGGGCCCTGGTCAGTCTTCAACAACGCATCCAAGTCACCAGGCGTGAGAACGTGCTCCTCAAGTTCCGGCAGTGCTTCGATTTCCCAACCGAGGCTGTTCAGTTTGGAAAGACACGGCGTCTTAATCGGTACAACGCCATTTCCGTGCTTCTCTGGACGGATCGAGAAGCGGCCACTTCCGTGAGGCCAGTCAGTCCCTTCCACGGCGGCGCGAACGTCCTTGTACGCTTTCTCCCAGTGTTTTCCGCGCGGAAATGAGCCTGCTGAGACAACATCTACGGTCTCAACGATTTTCATTTCCAGCCTCTACGCGGGCGATGACTTTCGAGGCCGGGACCCGCAGGGCCTTACAGAGGCGGAACAGGACATCCAGTGTTGGCGATTTCTTGTTTCTTTCAAGAAGGCTGACGTAGGTTCTATGTACGCCTGCACTTTCGGCGAGCTGCTCCTGGGAGAGGCCAGCTTTCTCGCGAAGTTTGCGTAGCTCGGCGCCAAACACGCTCAAAAGCTACACGGTGTTGGCAGATTTGTCCTCAGACTAAAGTGTGCGCCTAACATAGACGGCGTTTCCAGCGCACGATGGCAAGATCAGATGCGCATGGGCATGATGACGTAACGGTAGCGATAGCTTTCGTCGGCGAGAGGGCGAAGCTGCCCGGCGGACTGCTCGTCCTTGAGCTCGATGCTGATGGGGCCGTCGGCGGCGGCGCCGAGAAAATCGAGGAGATATTGCGCGTTGAAGCCGATGGCCAGCGGCTCGCCCTTGTACTCCTTCTCGATGGTTTCTTTGGCTTCGCCGTACTCGGGGCTCGACGCGGAAATCTCGATGCCTTCGTGCTGGACGCTGATCTTGACGGCGCGCGAGCGCTGGTCGGCAAGCTGAGCCACGCGGCGGACGGCATCGTTCAATTCGGCGCGCTCAAGGACCACGGTCTTGTTGTTCTCCCGCGGGAGCACAGCCTCGTAATTGGGGAATTGCCCGGTCAGCATGCGAGAGATGAGGAGATGCACGCCCGTCTGGAAAAAGAGGTGGCTTTCGTCGCGGGCGAAATCGATTTGCGCATCGGGGCCGGAAACTTTTGCCAGCTTTTCGACCTCTTCCATGGCCTTGCGTGGGATGAGCACGCGGACTTCCGTGTTCAGGCCAGCGAGTTTCTGGTCGGTCTCGGCAAGGGCAAGGCGATGACCGTCGGTAGCGACCATCGCAAGACTGTCGGGCTTCAGAATCAGCAGGCCCCCATTGAGGGTGTAGCGCGATTCCTCAACGGAGATGGCAAATTTGGTCTTGCCGATCAGGCCTTCGAGAATGCCGGCTGGAATTTTCACGAGCGCATGCGGCATGGCGGGAAGGGAAGGAAAATTTTCGCGGGCCATGCCGACCATTTTGTACGTCTTACGGTCACACACGACTTGCACCCAGTGGTTATCAAGGAGCTTAAACTTGATCTCCTCCTCCGGCAGCAGCCGCACAAGCTCAAGGAGCTTCTTCGCCGGGATCGTGCCTGCTCCGTCTTTCTTGACCTTTGCTTCACAAGAGGTCTGGATGCTTAGCTCGAGGTCAGTTGCAGTAATGCTCAGCCGACTGTCTTTCGCCTCGAGCAGAAGGTTCGAAAGGATGGGGATGGTTGTCTTGCGCTCGACAACACCCTGCACCATATTCAACTCATCCAGTAAAATACTCTTATTGACGGTGAATTCCATCGCTTGGTCTTCCTCGCCCTGCGCTATGAGGCACAGGGCCTCGCGTACAAGTGAGGGTGCTGGGCCTACCTCTTCAAGCACCTTCTGTCGTGCGGTACTCTACCCGTTTTCGAAAGAAGTATAAAGCCCGTCGTCAGACCAGCCTCTGTGGAAATGATTTCGCAAAGCAAGGCAACCCTGTCATCAACTCAAAAACAGGAACAACAACCGAAAGTAACTCTAGTTACCCCGGAGTGGAGCTTGTTGCTGTGATGATGGTTGTGGATTAGTGGAAAAGGTGGCAACAAGCGCTGATGGTTAGGGTTCCGTGCGATGTTGAGTGTGTCTGGGTCGTGAACTGCGTGGAAAAACCAGGCGGAGCAGGGTAGTCCTCCTACTTGTAGGGAATTTTGGTCACAGCCACGCACACAATCCGCACACGATTCTCAGTGGATCTTCACCGGCAATGCACAACCAAAGTCGGTCCAGTACAGGTAGTCCCACGTGCGGGATGACCGAGAACGATTCATTGGAAACGAGAGGCAACCTACTGGAGGATATCCATGAGCTTAGCAATCGTGCGGTTGAGTTCCTTGTCGGTGCGGCGAAGCTCTTCGATCTTGTTGACGGAGTGCAGGACCGTGGTGTGGTGTTTCCCGCCAAATTGGCGGCCGATTTCGGGCAACGAGGCGGTTGTGAGCTGCTTGACGAGGTACATGGCTACTTGACGGGGAAAGGCGATGGCGCGGGTGTTGCTGCGCACCTTGAGGTCCTGCTCGCGAAGACCGTAGTGCTCGCTTACGCGCTTCTGGATGAGATCGATGGTGACGCGCTTTTCCTGCGTAGCGACGATGTTCTTGAGCACCTGCTGCGCCGTGGAAAGCGTGATGATCATGCCGGTCAACGAGCCGTACGCAATCAAACGCGTCAGGGCGCCCTCGAGTTCGCGAACGTTCGAACGGATGGAGCGCGCGATGAACTCGGCGACGTCGTCGGCCAGACGGAAATGATCGTTGTCCGCCTTCTTCTGGAGGATGGCGATCTTGGTTTCCAGGTCGGGCGGCTGGATGTCAGCGATCAGGCCCCACTCGAAGCGGGAGCGCAAACGCTCCTCGATTGAGGAAAAATCCTTGGGCAGGCAATCGGAGGAAACCACGATCTGCTTACCCTGCTCGTACAGCGCATTAAACGTGTGGAAGAACTCTTCCTGGGTGCGCTCCTTGCCGGAAATAAACTGGATGTCGTCGACCAGCAGCACGTCCACGGTGTGGAAGCGCTCGCGGAAGCTGATCATGCGGTCAAAGCGCAGCGAGTTGATGACTTCGATGGTGAACTTTTCAGCGCTGATGTAGGTGAGGCGCACGGCGGGGTTGCGCTTCTTGATGAGATGCCCGATGGCGTGCATCAAGTGGGTCTTGCCCATGCCCACGCCGGCGTAGAGGAAAAGAGGGTTGTAGCTCTTGGAAGGCTGCTCGGCGACGGCGCGAGCCGCCGCGTGCGCGAATTCGTTCGACTTGCCGACGACGAACGTATCGAAGGTGTACTTGACGTTGAGCTGATGCTCGATACTGTCGAAATCCAGCCGGGCCTGGCGCACGGGAGGGGCGGGGGGCGCCGGAGCAGGAGCCGTTTCCTCTTCGGTGCAAACGTACTCGACCTGGTAATTGGGCACGCCGGATTCGTGGAGGACGGCCTTCACAATCTCGCCGTAGGTCTGCGTAAGGACCTTTCTGAAGACCGGCGTGGGAATGCGGACAACGTACTTGCCGGCGTCGGCGCGGTCCAGCCGAGTCGGTTGAAACCAAGTCGTGAACGTGTGAGGACTAACGCGCTTCTCGACCAGATGAAGAAGTTTTTCCCAAGGGTTCATGATGGTTTCCGAACACTCAATCCCAAAAGGATCCCTCGTTTCCACTCTCCCGAGTGTGGAAATAATGTGGAAAATAAACCACACCATCAGGCCGTCAATCTTCAGAATCTTAGCCGCCGTCCGATTGTGTCGGATGCCCCTGGGATCCGCGTCGCGGCGGCTCCGCACTGCGGTTAAGGAACTGCCCCTAGGAAGACGCGGCGGGATTGTCCACGAATGGAGGCTGGGGAGCAAGCGAAAAATGTGCGAAGAGATTCACCGTGTTCCACACGGCTTGCACAGCTTTTCCACACGAGCCGCATGAGAATGAGTCGCAAGTTCCGTTCGGCTTCACGCGCTTTGAACGCAAAGCAAACGCGGACGTCGAGATCATCCTCGAGAGTTGATGGTGAAGGAAATCACTGTTGAGTTTTCTTGTCGGGCCTGGCGAATTCGTAAACGCCCAAGGGATCGCCACCGACCAACAAGCGGCCAGGCTCGACGAGAATTGTGGTGGCTTCTAGGCGACCGCCTGTGGGAGTGAAGATACGGTATTCGGCGCGACGCACGCCTTCGCGATCAAAATGCAAAAGACGGCCACCGATGCTGATCCAGACGTCTTCGGTTTGCGGATCGACGCCGAGAGCAGTGACCACTGGTTTGAACACGGGAGCGCCGCCGTGTTCCTGCCGCGCGATTTCACGGCGGACGGCCTGAGCCTCGGGCTCAGAATCAATCGTGTTCGCCTCGATCACCAGGGAGGCGTACCCCAGGCGGTCATACTTCCGCACAGTGGGCTCGGGGAGAAAGGCGAAGGAGTAGTAAAGATGGCCGTGCGCATCGGTGTCCAAATGCCCGATATTGAGGAAGCGGTTGAGATCGGGCCGCTCGGCCATCTCGGCTGGGTCGCCAAATTCGCGCACGACTTTGCCGCGGCGATCGAACACGGTGACGAGGCGAGGGGACTTGGCCGTGGCCACGGCGATCTCGCCTTCGCCGATGGCTGCGACCGAATTCGGCCCCACGATCGGAATCGTGAGCGAGGGCGTGCCGTCGGGATTGAAAACGCGGACGAGATTCGCGCCGCGGTCGGCGACGTAAACGCGGCCATCGGTATCGACGTCGAGACCCTCGCCGAAAACGATGGCATTGGGCGAAGGAGTTGTGGTCGAGGCGGCCTCCGCAGCAGGCCCCGGCGGGTTCGGAGCAGGCGGCACTTGGCGCAGACCCTTGCCTTGGGCATCGAAGACGAGCACGGCCGTGCCGGGAGCCGTCAGGAGGTAGTAATGGCCGGCAGCGTCGCGGCGGATGGCACGCAGACCGGGCCCGACCGATTCAAAGACGCGCCGCGTGGCGAGGATCTCATCTACGTAATCGTCCTGCGCGCGCGACGCAGCGGGCCACCCGACAAGCAAGGCCACCGCCGCAAGCATCACACCCCGAGAGAATCGGCTGGAGGTCATGAAAGGACAGATTATACATGGCGGGCAGAGGTTGCCCGGCCGAACTTCGGGGCCAGAGGTGGCGCAACTGGAGAGTTGCGCCACCCGGGAAGAGCACGCTGGATCAGAGACTCAGGACACGCCGAAAGCCTGCTTCACATGCGGGCGGAAGAGATAGTAGAGAATCCATGCTTCGATCGCGATCGCGATCAGATGCCTGACGATCATGTGGATATGGTGAAAGTGCATCGGCCCGATGCCGGCAGGATGCCCGGGCAGCCAAGCGCCCAGGAGAAAGATGGCGTTCAGCGCCAGGCCGAAAACGACCAGAACAAGGGCGAGAATGCGCGCCCAGCTCTTCAATCCCAAGAGGCCAATGCCGACAGCAACGTGCAATGCGGCAATTGCCAGTATGATGATGCCCGCCACGGCACCCATTCCGCCCAAAAGAGCGGCGACGGGCCCGCCCGAGGCGGCGTGAACAGACCCCAGAGTGGCCAGCCAGGCCCCTCCGAGGAGCAAAACCAGCCCACAAATGACAAGGATGGCCGCACCGATAAAGCAAAGCACAGCGAGGATCGTCACACCTACGGGTCGCTGCATAGATTCTCCTTTCGATTGGGGACGGAAAGCCATACCGCACCGATGGCTATGAAGCACTGCCCACGGGGATGCGGATTTGTTGTGGACGCTACGCTAAACCTAGGGCGGGGTCAAGTGGAAACGCGGCGCGAGCGGTGTAGGACATTTGGTAGGCGGTCACCACAGTGCAGGGACTCGGCCACGCGCCAATGACTATTTGGGATAGGGGCTGCCGGAGAGGATGGCGAAGGCGCGGTAGAGCTGTTCAACGAGGACGACCCGAGCGAGTTCGTGGGAAAGGGTCAACGAGCCGAGAGAAAGCGTCGTGCGGGCGCGCTGGCGGATTTTTTCCGGAAAACCTTCGGCTTCACCGCAGAGGAAGATGATTTCGCGCTGGCCGCGATCGCGGAGGCCGCCGAGCCAAGCGGCGAACTCCTGAGAAGAGAACTGCTTGCCCGCGGCGTCGAGAAGAACGATCAGGGCGGCGGGGTCAGCGGCGAGCTTCCTGAGCGCGGCAGCGGAGTCGCGCAGCTCGAGTGCTTCGATTTCTGTGTGCCGGCGGATGCGGGCGAAGTAGTCGTCCAGCAGAACGCGGATTTCGTGGCGGCGGGTTTTGCCGAGCATGAAGAGGCGGAGTTTCATGGAGGCGTCGTCACAAAGGCGGAGAGATCCCTCGTTCCGCACATTCATCCGGGACGCAAACGGCGCGCCGCTACGCTCGCCGGGATGACCGCAAACGACGCGGTCACTTCAAACCGTAGCGCTTGCGCTTCTCGAGAAGCGTCTTGCGGCTTATGCCGAGAATCTCGGCGGCCTTCGAGATTTTATAGCGCGTGGCCTCGAGCGTCGCGGCGATGGCTTCGCGCTCGAGCTCTTCGAGCGAGCGCAGGCCGGCGAGAGGGTGAGGAACGCCCGCGGCAGCGGCGCGTACGGTGTCAGGAAAACATTCGGGCTCGATGAGGTCGCCGGAAGAATAGATCAAGGCGCGTTCCAGGGCGTGGCGCAACTCGCGGACATTGCCGGGCCAGGAGTAGGCCGCGAGGGCCCGGCGTGTTTCGGGACTGAGCATGGCCCCGGGGCGGCCGTGAGTCGCGCAGAGTATGGCGAAGAGATGATCGGTGAGCGGGGCGAGATCGGCGGGGCGCTCGCGCAGTGGCGGAACGTGCAGCGCGACCACGTTCAGGCGGAAGAAGAGGTCTTCGCGGAAGCGGCCGGTGGCGACGGCCTTCCGGAGATCGGCGTTGGTGAGGGCGACGAGCCGCGCTTCGATGCGCAGCGTCTCCGCTCCGCCGAGGCGCTCGAAAGTGCGTTCTTCGAGGACGCGCAGGAGCTTGGCCTGCGCGCTGGGCGAGAGGACCGCAACTTCATCGAGAACGAGCGTGCCTTTGCCGGCCAACTCGAAGCGGCCCAGCTTGCGATCGACGGCGCCGGTGAAGGCGCCACGTTCGTGGCCGAAGAGCTCGGATTCGACGAGCTCCTGGGGAAGGCTGGCACAATCGATTTTCTGGTACGGGGCGTCGCGTCGCGGCCCGAGTTCGTGAATGAGGCGCGCGAGATAGTCCTTGCCCGTACCGCTTTCGCCGGTGATGAGCAGGGTCGTGGAAGTCTCGGCGACCTTGCGGGCGATCTCGAGAAGGCCCAGGGAAGCGGGATCCTCTGCCACCCACGGCAGGCGCCCTGTGGCGAGCGAAGCCGATCCATCGGTCGTCATCGGATCACAGTCCGGAGGGAGAAGCGCCGGGCCCCGGCCGTTCGGGTCCGGCCTCGCCCACGCCGGCACTGGCAGATTCGCCGGGGAAATCGAGGCGCTTGGCGGCACGCCAGAGCCGCTCGAGATCGTAATAACGGCGGGCAGCTTCACTAAAGACGTGCACGATGAAGCCGCCGAAATCAAGGAGCACCCATTCGGCGGTGGCGGAACCCTCGCGGTGCCGCGGGGAACGCCCGGCGCGAGCGAGCTGATCTTCGACTTCGTCCAGGACCGCGTGGGCCTGGGGCGGGCTGAATACCGTGCAGATGACGAAATGTTCGGTGAACGCGCCGAGTCCGGCCAGATCGAGAACCACAGTGTCAGCCGCCTTCTTATTCTGCGCCGCCTCGACGGCCACGCGGACGTCGGCGGGCAAGGAGTTGAGGTTCACCGGTACAGGCCCTGCTTGAGAATGTATTCCTCGACGCGCGCGGAAACAAGCCCGTGGATGGCTTGGCCGCGGTGGGCGCGGCGGCGGACGTCCGTGGAGGAAACGTCGCTCGAAAGCGCCTCGAGGAGATGGACGGTGGTGCGGCGCAGTTGAGCGATGACAGGCGCGTCAGGGATGTCCTCGGCAGGCTTGAGGGGAGGCCGGCCCAGCAGTTCGGGCGGAATGACCAGGCGCAAGGCCTCGGCGCGAATCCCGGGCCGGCTGGCCACGATGAAATCGCAAAGGCCGAGCAGGGTTTCGTACTCCCTCCATAAGGGAAGTTCGAGAAACGCATCGGCGCCGAGGATGAAGTAGAGGCGGTCTCCCGAACCGTGATAAACGCGCTTGAAGTGGCGAACGGTGTCGATGGAATAGAAAAGCTGTTGGCCGCTCGCATCCTCCCCAGCCTCGGCCAGCGAAGGCACGAAGTGCGGATGCTCGGCGCAGGCCAGCGCGACCATGGCGAAGCGATGGGGAAAGGGAGCCAGTTGCTCGTCGAGCTTGTGCGGAGGACGGCCGGCGACGACGAAATGGACTTCATCGAAATTGAAACGGCGGTCCGCGGCGCAGGCGACGGTGAGATGGCCACTATGAATGGGATCGAACGAGCCGCCGAAGAGCGCAATGCGGCGAGGCTGATGCCGAAGGGCCGTGCGCTGAGTGGTGGGCGTCGTCAACGTGTCTCCGTCAATGAGGTTTCGCCGGAGCCGCCGCTGGCCATCCTTCGGGCGGTGATGCGGCGGATCGAGCGTCGTGCTCTTCAGGGCCTTCGCCTAGCGCCGGGACCGGCTGGGCGCGCGGCAACTTATCCAGGGCATCGGCCATGGCGCGGACGAGCTCGCGGACTCCTTCGCCGGAAACGGCGGAGATGGAGTGGAACTCGATGGCGCGATCGCGGCAGAATTTTTCGAGCGACTCGAGGCGGGTGCGCTCGGTGGTGGCGTCGAGCTTGGTGGCCACGACGATCATCGGTTTGGCCGCCAGGGTCTCGCTGAACGCGCGCAGCTCCCCGCAGATGGTCTCATAGTCGCGGATGGGATCGCGGTCGGAGGCGTCGCTCGTGTCGATGAGATGGGTAAGAAGGCGGGTGCGCTCGACGTGGCGGAGAAAGCGAATGCCGAGGCCGGCGCCCAGGTGGGCGCCTTCGATGAGGCCGGGAAGATCGGCGACAACGAACGTGCGGCCGGGCGTCTTTCCGGAGGCGGCATCGGCGCTGACGACGCCGAGATTGGGCTGGAGCGTGGTGAAGGGATAGTCGGCGATTTTGGGGCGCGCGGCGGAAATGACGGAGATGAGCGTGGACTTGCCCACGTTGGGAAAACCGACCAGCCCGACATCGGCAAGAAGCTTCAGCTCGAAACGCAAGTGGCGCTCTTCCCCGGGGAAACCCTCCTCGGATTCGCGGGGCGCCTGATGCCAGGGCTTGGCGAAGTGCTGATTGCCGCGGCCCCCGCGGCCGCCTTGGGCGATCAGCAGGCGCTGACCGGGCGCGGCGAGGTCGGCGATGGACTCGCCGGTGGCCTCGTCGAAGACGACGGTGCCGACAGGGACCGCCAGGATCATGTCGGCGCCGCAATGGCCGGTGCAGTTCGAGCCTTCGCCGTGGCGCCCGCGGTCGGCGCGGAATTCGCGGTTGTAACGGTAGCGGAGGAGCGTGTTGTCGTGCGGATTGGCTTCGAGATAGACGCTGCCGCCGTTCCCGCCGTCGCCGCCCGAAGGGCCGCCGCGCGGAACGAATTTCTCCCGGCGGAAGGCTACGCAGCCGTTTCCGCCGTCACCCGCCTTCACATAGATCTTGGCTTCGTCGACAAACACGGAGATTCCTCAAGACGGGCAAAGAATACGACACTGACGGGGCAGTAGGAAAGAAAGTTAAGGATATAAAGGGGGTCAGGAGGCCGGGGAGGTGGGCTTGGCTTCCTCGACGGGGTGAACGCTGATGAAGCGGCCGCCGCGTCCCTTGTCCTCGAAGAGCACCAGGCCGGTGACTTTGGCGTAAAGCGTATCGTCCTTGCCCCTGCCGACGTTGAGGCCGGGCTTGTGGCGGGTGCCGCGCTGGCGGGCGAGGATGGTGCCGGCGTTGACGAGCTGGCCGCCGAAGCGCTTGACGCCGAGGCGTTGTCCCTGCGAATCGCGGCCGTTTGTTGACGAGCCGCCACCTTTTTTGTGTGCCATGACGAATCCCTTCTGGAAATCGAGAGCGCCGGGTCGTCCCGGCGATGCCGCCCTTCGCGGACCGCGCTACAGCTTGATCTCGCCGACCTGAACGGCGGTGTAGTGCTGCCGATGGCCGCGGGAAATCTTGTACTGACCGCCCGTCTTGAACTTCAAGACGGTGAGCTTCGTCCCCTTCACCTGGCCGACGATTTTGCCAGTGACGGATGCCTTCGAGGCGCCGGCGCCCGCGACGATCTTCTTCTCGTCGGTGTGGACCGCCAGGACCTGGTCAAACGTGATCTTGGAGCCAATCTTGCCGGGGAGTTTTTCGACGCGGATGGTGTCGCCCGGCGCGACGCGGTACTGCTTTCCTCCGCTTTGAATGACGGCGTACATCGAGCCTCCAGAGGCCAAAGACAAACAATGATTATACGGGTTGCATGCGGGAGCCGTCAACGCGACCGAATACAGGGTGCTCGGTCAGTTTGGAAGGCCGATGCTGGGTCACTTGTCTGCGGCCGCAGGTTTCGTTTCACCGCCTTCTGATTGGATAAGAGCGAGTTTGTTGTGCTCGTCGACCACGAAGTGTTCAACCGCCCTCGCATTGCTGAACTCCAGACGGTAACGATAACTGCGCCTCCCGTCCACGACCTGGCGATCAATAAGGGTTAATGAAATGAGCTCGCCGTGCTTCTTCAGATCGGCTTGAATGTCCTTCTGTACCGGAGAAAGCTGTTTCCAAAACTCAGGCGTGTAGTCATCGGGCCGCATCGTGCCGCTCATTGCATCCTGAATAATGGCGCGGAAGTGTTCCGTGACATGGGGTTCCTGGTCGGGGATGGGTTTGGAGTCCAGCGAGAAAAAAGTCCTCTTGTAGAGCACTGAAGAAATCTTGAGATTGGCGAACTCGCCGCCAGAGCCGTTGCCAACCCACAAACCGAACCAACCAGCCTTGCGGTCGCTCAGCTGTTCTGCCACAAGGCTAGGCTCCGCCGCGCCATTCACGGAGACGCTCACCTTGGGATATGCGACAACGATGCGGGCGTGAAACCAGCCGTTGGGATCGGGAGCAGGCACCACGGGCTTCTCATATTTCTCGGGATATTCGTTGCGCAACCTCTGCCAGGTGTAGGCCGGGTTCGAGACGTATTGAACTGCATGATTCCGGCGCACCGGTTCGCTCGTGCGGAAATTGAATGGACGGAAATAGACGGCGTCGAAGGCCTCACCTAAGCCGTGAAAGGCGACCCCTACGAAGCTCTGCTGGAAGGCATCCTTGCCGCGCGCGTCGAACTCGATGGTCCCGTCAGAGAACTCCACTTCCGGCCACAGGACCAAACCGTCACCCGGACGCTCGTCGAAGCGGATTGTGGGCCGGCCTTCCTTGTCCATAGCAGATACAGTCCGATTGAGCACCTTCACGTCCTTCCCGGCAGCAACATTCGCCAGATTAGGCTCGAACGGAATCCGCTGCGAAAAAGCCGGAGTGGCCGCTGCAATGCTCATTGCCAGCAAGAGCATCAAACCCGAAGTTCCGTGCTTGCTCATGAATTCGCTGCCTTTCTTTGTTGTTCGGTCGATTTCACCGTAGTCCCTCAGCTCAGCCACGAATAACAGCTATTGCAGTCCGAACAGCAGGAACCCGGCAAGACTCCCCGGTCCCGTGGATTGCGCACGAGGGGGTCGAACAGGACAGGTAATCTGAGACACGCCATCAACTCTGGAGTCCGTACTCTCCCAAAGCGCTCCTACCCTGCGATCACCGGCGCACTGCTCGTTGCCCTGGGCATGGGTGTCTGCAACATCCGCCGATATTCGTCGCCAGCGGCATCGGGCAGGAGCACGAACAGTGTGAAAACACCGAGCGCGGTCTCGAACGGAGGATGAATGAGGCCCAGGAACGCCATCACCAGGGCAAATGTGCGGCCCCAGGACCGCATCTTGAGCAGGCCCCATCCAGCGACAAACCGAAGGGCCGCCGATGCCAGGAAAACAACGCACAGGAAAACGAACAACCCCGGCGCAAACACGAAGGCGATCCCCGGAGCTCTCTGCCACGCCATTGGCACTGTTATGACGGCAGCAAGCACCGCCATAATGGCGGCCGGAATGAGCCAGAACGCACCCACGACGAACCACAGGATCGCCAACAGATGAACGTGTTCGGCGACACGCATTCGCGCGGCGCTGGCGGCACGCGCCCCAGTAGTACTGCAGCCGCAATGCGAACATGCCGACTGCTCCGGAGCGATCGGTGAACCGCAGGAATTGCAGAACATACGTCTCTCCTTTGAAGCGGAAGAATCAAAATGGCCAAGGATCCCGTAGCCTGGCGGCATCGACAAGTGTCGACGGATTGGCAGCTCTTCTTGGCGCCCAAGAAAGCTTTCCTGCCCCCAACAAGGGCAAAGTCGAGAGTCGGCACACCCCGGGCCCACTGCATGATACGCTTGCAGGCGGTAAGAAGTTCCACGTATGTCAGGCAGATTGCCCACCTGTCGACCGAGCGCGGAGGCCCTCTCAAAAGTTGAAGCGGTGGCCGAGGATCATTTTAGCGATGAGGTGATCGGTCGAGCGGGTGACGCCGACGCCCAAGCCGAAATTGATCTCCCACTTCGGCTTGGTCGCAGCCGGAGCAGATGGGGTATGCTTGCGCACGAGCCATGCAGAAATACATCCTAACCATCATTGTCTCGGCCCTGATTACCGCCGCCGCTCAAGCTGGACCGATCGGTCCCATACCGCTGTGGAAGGGCCAGGCTCCCGGCGAAAAGGGAACCATCGGGCCCGAGCACGACGTGACTACGGACCGCGACCGCACCGCCGCGGGCAAGCGCATCACCCGCATCACCAACGTCACGGTCCCGACGCTGACCGTGTACCTCCCGCCCCCAGACAAGCGTACCGGAGCGGCGGTGCTCGTCTTCCCTGGAGGCGCTTACCGCTACGTCGCCATCGACATCGAGGGCACCGAGATCTGCGATTGGCTGAACTCCATCGGCGTTGCGGCCATTCTGGTGAAGTACCGCGTCCCAGCGCGCGAAGGCCTGCCGCCCTACGCTTTGCCGCTCCAGGACGCGCAGCGGGCCATGGGAATGGTGCGCGCCCATGCCGCGGAGTGGGGCATTGACCCGAAGCGCGTCGGCGTCATCGGGTTCTCCGCCGGCGCACATCTGTCGGCTGCGCTCAGCACCAGTTTTGAGAAGCGCACCTACGATCGCATCGACGAAGCCGATGACCTGAGTTGCCGTCCGGACTTCGCCATGCTTCTCTATCCAGGGTCCGTACTTGTTCCCGGCTCGGACAAGTTGTCCGCCGAGCTGCAAGTGAAAGCCAACGCGCCGCCAACCTTCATCGTGCAGACCGAAGACGACAGCGTCCGGGTCGAGTCCAGTCTCGGCTATTACGCCGCACTGAAGGCGGCGAAGGTTCCAGTCGAAATGCACCTCTACCCCTCCGGCGGTCACGGCTACGGCCTGCGTCCCTCTGCGGATGCCGTCAGCACGTGGCCCGCTCGCGCGCAGGATTGGATGCGCTCCCTCGGCGTCCTCTGACCGGCAGAAGCTCGGCATCTCCTCGTCGCGCCGTTTGAGAGCACGTTTCTTGACCCGGTGGGGATGGGCGACTACACTATGCGATTCGATGAGGGCCGCGCGGGCGGCCTAGAGGGAGAAGGCTTTGCCGAAACGCACCTATCAGCCACGAGTGCGCCGCCGCCACAAGAAGCACGGTTTCCGCGCGCGCATGAAGACCAAGGGCGGGCGGAGGGTCCTCGCAGCGCGCCGCAGGAAAGGCCGCCATCGCCTCACGCCCATCTAGTTCGCAGGGAAAGACGTATCCGCGCGCGGCCAGACTCGTGCGGCGCGGCGAGTTTGAGGTCGTGTATCGCGGAGGGAAGCGGCTCTCGGCAGCAAGTTTCGTGGTGTTTGCGCGCGCCAACGGCCTCGGGCACAGCCGGTTCGGGATCAGCGTGAAGAAGGCCCTCGGCGGAGCGGTGGTCCGCAACCGGGTGAAGCGCCGGGTGCGCGAAATCCTGCGCTTGAATTTTTCGGAGATACCCTCGGGATGGGACATTGTGGTGCATCCGCGCCAGCTGGCGCTTCGGGAGCCGTTCGCGAATCTCGCGGCGGAGCTGCTGAGGTTGATCGCGGCAGCGGCGAAGGCGAAAGAGCGCGCATGAGCGTTCCGCGAACGAATCTGCCGGCGCAGGATAGCGCAGCGGGAAGCGGCGCCGGGCGCGGGAAGCTGCCGTTGGCCATGCGCTTGGCGCTCGGGACGATTCGCTGGTACCAGGGAGCGCTCTCGCCGCTGATGTGGTCCGCGTGCCGGTATTATCCCTCGTGTTCGCAGTACACCTACGAAGCCATTGAAAAATACGGATTGGCAAGCGGCGCGTGGATGGGCTGCAAGCGGCTGCTGCGGTGCCACCCGTTCGCCAGGCGCTGGGGATATGACCCCGTGCGCGAGCGCGACGAATCGTTTCCCGTTGAGGCAGCTCCAGCGACGCACGAGGTCCAGCAGTGAGCCCTAACAACAAAGAGTGGTCGCCAGAGCTGCGGATGCTGCTCGCGGCCGTGTTGGGGATCGTGGTGATCTTCGCGTGGGCGAAGTTTTTCTTGCCCCACGCGCCGCAGCCCGCGGCGCCGCCAGCCGCCACAAGCGCGCCGGCGCAACCGGGAAGCACGAACGCACCCGCTCCCGCAGCCAATGCCCCGAGCAGCGTGGCGCGGCAGGAGAAAGCGCCTTCGCGAGCGCAAGCGGCGAGCGCGGTAGCGCCCAAGGGCGACACGAAGGAGCGCACGATCGTCGTCGAGAACGACCTCTACCGCGTGGAGTTTTCCAACCGCGGCGGCGTGGTGAAGAGCTGGAAGCTGAAGAAGTACCTCGACGACGCGAAGCCGCCGCAGGTGCTCGACTTGGTGCACCCGGAGGCGTCGCAACGGACCGGAGGCTGGCCCTTTTCGCTGGCGCTCGAGGACCCGGAGCTCGAGGCGAAAGTGAACGCCGCAGTTTACTTGGCGACTCCCGTCACCGCAGGCGATTCCGCGACGACCGAACTGAAAGCGCCCACAGAGCTGCGGTTTGAATGGAGCGACGGGCAGACGGAAGTGACGAAGACTTTCCGCTTCGACCACAGTTACGTGGTGCTAGCCGAAGCCAGCGTGCGGCAGAACGGTCAGCCGCTGACGGCGGGGCTCGCTTGGCGCGGCGGATTTGGCGACATGACGGCGGCCAGCACGGCGTGGTTCAAGGACGTGAGGTGGTTCGAGCAGGTGATGGTGTTCTACGACACGGCCGGGAAGCTGAACACTCTTCCTCACAAGAGCCTGCAGACGACCGACCAAGTGGCGCCCAATGCATGGAAGGGCGGGAATGCCTACGAAGGTATCGAAGACCGCTATTTTGCCGCTGTATTTCTGCCGTTGCCGGAAGCCCCGCCGAACAGCCTGGCGGTGCGCTACTGGAAGCTGACGCGCGACATTCAATCGGAAGGCCAGACGTACCAGGAACCCCTGTCGGAAGTGGCTGTGGGAACAGGCACGCCGGGGCCCCTGAGTTTCCGCGTCTATGTGGGGCCGAAGAACTACGACGACCTGAAGAAGATGAATCCGCCGCTCGACGAGTTGGTGCAGTTCGGCACGTGGCTCCAGTTGATCGCGGCGCCGCTGTTTTACGTGCTGAAGTGGATGCACCAGTACGTGCCGAACTGGGGCTGGGCCATCGTGTTACTGACTCTCGGGATCAACATGTTGCTCTTCCCCCTGAAGGTGAAGAGCTACCGCTCCATGCAGCGCATGCAAAAGGTGGCGCCGGAGATCAAGCAGATCCAGGCGCGCTACAAGAAATACGGCATGCGCGACCCGCGCAAGGCGGAAATGAACAAGGAGGTCATGGCCGTCTACAACCGCGAGGGGATCAATCCGATCGGCGGCTGCCTGCCGATGGTCGTGCAGATGCCCATCTGGTTTGGGCTCTACCGCATGCTCTACACGACCATCGAACTCCGGCATGCGCCGTGGATCCTTTGGGTCCACGACCTTTCGGCGACGGATCCGACCTACATTCTGCTGGTACTCATGGCCGTCACCATGTACATCGTGCAGAAGATGACCCCGATGACGGCTACCGATCCTTCCCAGCAGACCATGATGAAATTCATGCCGGTGATGTTTGCTGGAATGTTTATAGTGTTCCCGGTGTCGAGCGGGTTGGTGCTGTATATTCTGACCCAGAATGTGGTAGGGATAGCCCAGCAATGGTATCTGAATCGGACTCATCCGATGACCGCGGCAAAGCCCGCGGCCGGTAAGAAGAAGTAGCGAGCGAGACGAAATGGCGGACAGCACAATCCAGAGCGGACAGCTCGATCACGAGGCGGCGATCGCGGTGCTGCGGCGGTTTCTCGACGGTATCATCCGCGCTGCGGGCTGGCAGCTTGGTTATACGATTCGCACGGCGCGGCCGGGGCCGGATCCCTCTGCGGCCGAGCAGCCCGAGATCCTCGTGGACTTCACCGGGCGGGACAAAGATGTGCTTCTCGAACGCAACGGCGAGGTGCTGATGGCGTTCGAACATCTAGCGTTCAAGGCGCTGCACCTCGAGCCCCAGCACCATGAAAAACTGCGGCTGGACTGCGACGGTTTCCGTGCGCTGCGACTGGAAGAATTGAAGATGACGGCGCGTCTGGCCGCTGAGCGCGTGCAGTCCACGCGCCAGGCGTTCCGGCTGAATCCGATGTCGCCGAGAGAGCGGCGCGTGGTGCACCTGGCGTTGAAGGACATGCCTGGAGTGCGGACCGAAAGCCTCGGAGACGGAGACGAGCGGCAGGTCGTGATTTATCCGGCGGGTGCGAAGGCGCCACGCTGAAGGTTTTCGATCGCCAAGGTTTTGGGGCGCAACTCGCCGCCGCGGGTTGCGCCATTCTTGCGCATGGGCGCGCGAGAAGCCCGGACGGCACTGCTACCGGCGCCAGCCCTTTGAGAGCACGTGGCCGGCGGCATCGAAGCGCACGCGATAAGTGAAGGCCGCGGGCCGGCGGTTGCCATCCGAGAAACGCACGTCCTCAATCTCGACCACAGTCTCTGACCCTTCCTCCCAAGAACGAATCACCGGAAAACGAGCGAACCACAGAACGCTCCTCACCTCGGGAAGCTCGCGCGCGGCGGCAATAGTAGGGTTGGGCAGAGCGTCGGGATAATAGCGGTACTCGATCGGCTCGGGCTGCTCGGGGCCAGCCGGTGAACCGGGCCAAAGGAGGGCGGAAACGTCCATGCGCTTCTCATAGACGCCGCGTGGGGTGAGCACGAGGCCGTTCCAATGGAAAACGGAAGGTGGGAGAGGAAGCGCGGCAAGCGATTGCACGTCGAGACGTTCGCTGGAGGCGAACTGTTCGGTCCGGCGACGCGCGGCGTGATGCGCGAAGGCAGCTAAAACGAGATACGCGGCCACGCAAAGAGTGCCGGCGCGGCACCACGAGCGCCGCTCGACGGTCAAGCCCCAGCCGCGAATGGCCGGCAAGATGAATAGCGCGAAAAGAGTTGCCCCGATTGCAACGAAGGTCACAGGCGAGAACGGATACCCGGCGCCCAAGGCCAGGCGCCAGATGAGAAAGGCGAGAGCGAAGCAAATGCACCAGGCGCGGATAGCGCGGCGGGTGAGTACCTCGCGGCGGGCACACAAAGCCGCGAGAACCTGCGGGAGGAGAAGAAGTGCGCTGAACGTGAAGTCCACAATGAACAGGAGGTCCCAAGCCGGCCGCGACCATTTGACTGGCGACCAGATCATCGTGCCGTAGTTCGTAAGCAAATCGAGAAAGATGTGGGACGCGATCCCAATCCCGGCGAGTAGCGACAGAAGCGCGAGACTTGGCGCCTCGCGGCCGGTGCGGCGAGCGATCCCGTGGGTGAGCCAAGCGAGCACCACGGCAAAAAGCGGCATGAACACGAAGGAATGCGTGATTCCGCGGTGCCAAGTGATGATCCGGAGCGGATCGCGAGAGACGAAATCGAGCAAAACGTCCGAATCGGGGAAAACGGCGCCGAGCGTGGCCGCGAACGTGACTAGGCGGGCCTGCGAATATGGCCGGAAAGTGAACAGGTCGTCGCCATCGAAGAATGCCTTTGCGAGGAGCGCGCCTGCGATGCCGTGGGTGATTGTGTCCATTCGCTGAGTTTAGCGGACTCTAAGTAGATACGCGGGATGAGAATAAATGATTTCAGCCGACCGAGAGCAGAGGCGAACGCCTTGGAACAACGCGGCCAATCGCCTGCGCCGAGACACCCCGCGCGCCCAGGGCCGCGAGCGCGGCCCCAGCCGCACCGGTGGCAATGGCCGCCAACAAACCTCCCGAAGTCTGTGGGTCGAAGCAAAGTTCGCGGACTTCCTGCGGGACTTCCGGAGAAAAGGCAACGCAGTCTCCTATGAATTCGCGGTTATTCCTCAACCCTCCGGATAGATGACCTTGGCGTGCGGCTTCCATCGCTCCGGGCAGCCAGGCGAAGCGAGTATGGTCGAACTCCATCGACACCGGCACGGCGCCGGAAGCGGGATCACCCAAGGCCATTTCTCGCGCGTGGCCGAGCAGGCTGAAGCCGGTCACGTCGGTGACGGCATGGACGGCAATGCGGTCCAGTTCGAGCAGCGGCTCGGCAGCGGCGCGATTGAGGCGCGTCATCGAGGCTACGAGAGCGGCGAGAACGTCGGGAGCCAGACCTTCTTTCTTGAGAGCGGTAGAGAGCACGCCGGTGCCGAGAGGCTTGGTGAGGATCAGGACGTCGCCCGGCTGGGAGCCGACGTTGCGCCAGATGCGCCCAGGGTGAATCAGTCCGCTCACGGCATAGCCGAACTTCAGATCATCATCGCGGATAGAATGCCCGCCGAGGATGCTGCACCCCGCTTCGTTCATCTTGTGCAGGCCGCCGCGCATGATCTCCTCGAGCAGAGCCGGGTCGCCCTTCTCGGGAAAGGCTACGATCGAGAGCGCAGAAATTGGCCGGCCGCCCATGGCATAAACGTCGCTCAATGCGTTGACAGCGGCGACCTGGCCAAAATCGTAGGGCGAATCCACGATGGGCGTAAAGAAGTCCACCGTCTGCACGAGCGCCAGATCGTCGGAGAGGCGATAGACTCCCGCGTCATCGTTCGTGTCAAAGCCGACGAGCACCTGGGGATCGGTCTGCGGGGGCAAACGGCGCAGGACGGCGTCGAGCGTCCCCGGGGCGAGCTTTGCCGCGCAGCCGGCGGTTTTTGCCATGGCTGTCAACTTGACGGCTTGCGGCAAGTTTCCCTCCCCTTCTCTCGCAAGGAACGATTATAGCGGGAAGTGCGGTTTGGGCTCGAGTCGATACGCCACTTGCGGGAAAGGGTGAAATAGTGATTTCATCGCGCCGTGCATTGGGACTTCGCTGCCATCTTGATCGTCCTGGGCGTCGTCGTGCCCTGGCACGGCCGCGCCCGGATGAAGAATTTGATGGCGCTGCACGCTGTAACCTCTGCGGACCGGCTGGCGCTATATGCTTCGACGATTGCGATGCAATGGGGCATCGTCGTGGTAGTGGCTTGGCGCGCTTGGGCGCGTGGCATAAGCGCAGCAGCGCTGGGACTGCCCATCCTGTACCCGGGCCGGACAGCCGTGACTGCGATTGTCCTCACGGCGGGGCTCGTCGCCGTTCAGTTGATCGGTCTGCGGCACGCGGCGCAATTGCCGGAGGAGAAACGCGGACACCTGCAGCATCTGGCCGAAAGGCTGCTCCCGCAGCGCGGGACCGAACGACTGGCATTCGTGGCGGTTGCGGCCACGGCCGGCGTGTGCGAGGAGTTTCTCTACCGCGGGTTTGTGTTCGCAGCGCTTGCAGTGGGATGGCAGGATTTTGGGACGTTGAGCGTATTCGGATCGGCAGCGCTCTTCGCCATGGCGCACCTTTACCAAGGCCGGCGGGGCATGGCCACAACATTCGGCGCGGGTCTTTTGTTCGCGGCGGCACGAGTGGTAACGGGAAGCCTTGTTGCGGGAGTCGTTGCGCACGCGGCGGTGGATCTGGTGGCGGGATTGCTGGGGGCACGACTATTGGGGAGGCCACGGCGGGGTAGTAACGCATAGGGTACTATAGTAACGCTGTAGTACACATAGAATAGAGGTGGAATTGCACGCCGAGAACGAGCTGAAGCCCGAAGCAATCGCGAGGAGCCTTGGCGATTACGGCATTGACGCGAGCGGAGTGCAGATTTCCCAGATTCAGAAGTACATCTTGCTGTTACTGGCGTGGAACCAGAAAGTGAACATTACGGCGATTCAAGATCCCCGAGAGATCTTGTTCCGGCATTTCTGCGAGAGCATGTACGCGGTTCCGGTGGCGGCGATAAGTAGAGGTCGACTTGCCGACGTTGGGTCGGGCGGTGGGTTTCCAGGTTTACCGATTAAGATTCTGGTCCCGGATTTGGAGGTGCTGCTGATTGAGTCGAACATGAAGAAGGCGGCCTTCCTGGCAGAAGTAGTACGAGAGCTCGGGCTGGAAGCGGTCCGGGTCTTGGTGGGGCGCTATGAGGAACTCGACGAGGAAGTCGCGCCGGTGGACTATGTTTGTTCAAGGGCGCTGGGCGATTACGAGAACCTTCTGGGCTGGGCGGCGTCGCTGACGATGGCCGCGAGGAGTGTGATGCTCTGGATTGGGGCGGGAGACGTCGGCAAGGTGAAGGCGGTTTCCGGATGGAGGTGGCGCGACGCGGTGCCCATTCCGCATTCGCTGAGAAGGTTCCTCCTGATTGGCGACAGGAAGGAATAGGCTGACGGCGCGCCGGCCGCGATTGGCACGAGTCCGAAGCTGATTCTGCTCGGACACTCTGCGCCATGCTGGTTGCGCACTGCCAAGTTCAGAGTTTGGGCGCAATGTTCCACGTGGAACAATCCACAAGTTCCGGGGGCGTCGAATTGCGTCAGGTTGTTCCACGTGAAACATCTTGCATCGGTAGCCATGTCTTTGCTAGATTTTCGCCACGAGGCTAAAGAATCGCGTGGCCCGAATCATCGCGGTGGCGAACCAGAAGGGTGGCGTGGGGAAGACGACGACCGCGATCAACCTCTCCGCGTGCCTCGCTGCGGCGGAACAGCGAACCCTGCTCGTAGACTGCGATTCGCAGGCGAATGCCACTGCCGGTCTGGGATTTGAGAGGGATCCCGCTCGCCGATCCCTCTATCAAGCGTTGATTCTAGGTGAATCGCTTGAGAGAGTCATACAGAAGACCCAAGTCGAAGGCCTTGAAATGCTCCCGGCGGACAAAAATCTGGTCGGCGCCGCGGTGGAGCTTGTCAATTCGGAAGGTCGCGAATACCGATTGAAAGCGCTGCTCGCCCCGATTCAAGAGCGTTATCACTACATACTCCTGGATTGTCCACCAGCCCTCGATCTGCTGACACTGAATGCCTTGGTTGCCGCGGACGCGGTTATCGTTCCCATCCAGTGCGAATACTTGGCGCTTGAAGGAGTCTCAGAGCTCCTGGACACGCTGATGCGAATACGGCGGAGCTTGAATCCGTCGCTCGAAGTTGAGGGGATAGTGCTGACGATGTACGACGAGAGAACCTCTCTATCTCGACAGGTGGCAAACGACCTGAGAAGCTTCTTCGGCAGCCAGGTTTTTGGCGCTGTAATACCTAGAAACGTGCGACTAGCGGAGGCGCCTAGTTTTGGTAAACCTATTATTTTCTATGATATACACAGTAAGGGCGCGGAGGGTTACACGCAGCTTGCGCAGGAGGTAATTGCCAATGCCGAGAAACGCGTTGGGGCGGGGGCTCGGGGCGCTCATTCGGGAGCCTGAAGGGCAGTCAGCCGGCAGCAGCGCGGCCAGCGCGGCTGCCGTAGCTGCGGCGCCGATTCATGAGGGAGTGCTGGGCGGCCCGCAGCAGGTTGACATCGATCTCATCGATCCAAATCCATATCAGCCGCGGACGCGCTTCCGCGAGGAGGCGCTCGACGAGCTTGCACGGTCGATCACCAGGAGCGGCATCATTCAGCCGCTGGTCGTGCGGCCGCTCGGAAAGCGGTTCCAGCTTATCGCCGGCGAAAGACGGTGGCGCGCCGCACAGCGGGCAGGCCTCGGGAAAGTCCCGGCCATTCTGAAGGACGTGCCCGACGAGTTAGCTCTCGAGTTGACGCTCGTCGAGAACATCCAGCGAGAAGACCTGAATGCCATCGAGCAAGCGCGAGCGTTTGAGCGTCTAATGACCGAATTTGGCCTGACGCAAGAGGCCGTGGCGGAGAGGACGGGCAAGGATCGTACGACCGTGGCCAATGCCGTGCGGCTGCTGAAGCTTGAGCCCATGCTCCAGGAAATGATCGAAGAGAACAGGATCAGCGCCGGACACGGTCGCGCTTTGCTCGCCATTCTCGACTCGGCGACGCGCGTGAAACTCGCGCAGCGTGCGGCCCGGGGAGGGCTGACGGTGCGGCAGATCGAAAGGCTGGCATCGCGTCGCACCCGAACGGGCAGCGCGCTGAAAGCCGCTGAGACCGACGTGAACGTACGCGCTGCGCTTGAGGAACTGCAGCGGCATCTGGGTACTCGCGTCTTGCTGAGGCCGCGCAGCAAGCAGCGGCCCGGGCAGCTCATCCTCGAGTATTACGACGATGCGCAACTGATGGGGCTTTACGACCGCCTGATGAAGTGACCCGCGCCCACTCCACAGCGGATCCTCGGAAACTGCGAATTGATTGGACATCAGGCCAATGAACCTGTCTTGACTTCCCAACTCCTCACGCTAGAGTGAACATTTAAATATCCTCCAGAGGTGGTACATGGCGTGGAAGTGGTCATCTGCAGTCAAGAGCCCTTCAAGTGATGAGTGGACTGGCTTCATCGATCAGGGCGTGAACCTCGAAGGAACGCTCCAGGTCTCGGGGACGTTCCGTGTCAACGGCCAAGTCAAGGGCAACATCATCTCCGAGCAAACGCTGATGCTCGGTGACGGCGCCAAGGTGGAAGGACAGATCCAAGGCAATCACATAGTGATCGCCGGGCGATTCGACGGCGTAATCTTCGCTAAGGGAAGGGTGGAGATTCAGGCCAAAGGGGTGGTCACGGGGGAAATCCACTCGCCCTGCCTGGTGATCGAACCAGGCGGGATCTTCGACGGACGCTGTCACATGCTCGCAGCATCGGACACGGGTGCTGCGGTGACCATTCCGATCCGCGCAGCAGCTCAAACCTAGCTCCGATGCAGAAGCGCTTCTAAGTTTTAAGTAACCTGTCAGAATACCGATATAGGTTAGCACGATCCTGCCGTCTTCTGAGTCGTCAAGGCTTGGATGGGGAGCTTTCAGGCATGACAGGCATGCCCAGAGCGATCTGCGCGTTGCGGATGCCCGTTCGAATGTTGGATTCCCTTTCGACATGCGGTATGGGAGAGGCTTCTGCGGCTGTGTAGAATCGCAAGGCATCGGAGGGGCGGTGCAGGGTCTTCAGACAAAGGCGACCGGCCGAGAGGAGGGCAAGTAGGGACTGCTTCTCGTGGGGAAAGGCGTCAGCCAGCCGTTTGTATTCGGCAGCGGCACGGTCGAAACTTTGCGTGTGCTCCAGATGACGACACATCTCGAGCCAGAGGGGAGCGGGCGGCTTCTCGCCGCCGGAATTGAGGAACTCCTGGAACTCCTGCCAGGCTGCATCTGGATTGTGAGACTTGAGATGTAATTGGCAGAGCCTCAAGAGGGCCTGACGGTAAGCGGGATGATCGCCCTTGCGCCAATAGACCTGCGAGAGGAGGGTTGCGGCCTCGAGGGAGTCCGGCTGCTCGGCCTGGAGCTTCTGCAGCGACGCGATCGCGCCGTCATACTGATCCTTTTCCATCAGTTCGGTGGCGGTGACGATTCGCGGGTCGGCGGTCCAGCCGATCTTTTCTTCGATGGCTTGATCGGCCTTCTGTTCGAGTCCAGAATACCGCATGCCAAGCGCGACGACGACACCGAACGCGAATCCGCCCACGTGAGCCCAGTGGGCGACGCCGCTGATCTGACCGAAGAGTGAGCCGTAGAGGATCTCCATCAAGAGCCAGAGAGGCAGAAGCCAGATGGCGCGAGCGTTAAACCGCCAAAGCCGGAAAAAGAAAATCCAAGCCATCTTTATGCGAACGTTGGGAAACCGGACGACGAAGGCGCCCATCAAGGCGGCGACGGCACCCGATGCGCCCAGAGTTGGCACGATGCTGCCGGGACAGGACCAGCCGTGGATCTGCATGGCGACGGCGGCGGCAAGCAGGTAGAAGAGGGGATAAATGACGCGTCCCCACGCGTCTTCAATCAGCATTCCCGCGAGCCACAGGAACCACATATTCCCGATGAGGTGGAGCCAGCCACTATGGAGGAAGCTGGCCGTAATGTAAGTGAGGGGTCGCGGATGAGCAGGGATGAAGGCGTACCGTTCGAGGATGGATTCCTGCTGCAGGTCCTGATACTGCTGGACCAGGGAGTCCATTTCCGCCTGAATCTGCTCCGGTTCTTCCATGAGCCGCACGCGAGCGTCCCAAGGGTCCTGGAGATTCCGGTGGGGAGTTTGAAGCTGCTTCCAGATACTTGGGTTATGGGCTTCAAAGTCGCGAACGAATTTCTCGATATCTGGGGGCATAGTTGCTTCAGGATGCATCGCGGCGAGCATCAGGATGTGGACCTTCGTCTCGGCCGCTTTCGGGGACTGGTCGCTGATGGTCCAGTGCGTGCCGAGGAAGATGAGCGCGTTGATGGCGATCAGGCCGATGGTGATGACCGGCCAGCGACGGCCGCGCATGTTTTCGTGGCCGATAGGAATGAGCATGGACGCACCCCATTTGAAATGTGGAACGACCCGGTTCCAGCTAGCTTAGGCCAGCAGGGCCGCGATAGAGAGCACTGAAACGGCTGCCGTAGCGTAATCATAAAGCCGGTACGAACGTACCGGGCGCCACGGGGAGTCGGCATTCGGGGCGAAGCGTGGTTGACACTGCAAGAGCGGGCAGATATCGTTTCGCGGGGTTCTTGGAGAGGCGTGATCAGAATGAAAGTTCTAGTGATCGGTGGGGGTGGGCGAGAGCACGCGTTGGTCTGGAAGCTGCGCGAGTGCGCCCACACGGTGTGGTGCGCACCCGGAAACGGTGGCATCGCCACGGAGGCGGAATGCTTCGCGGCGGACGCGAGCGACTTGGGTGAACTGGTGGCGCTGGCGGAGCGCCTCAAACCGGATCTGACGGTGGTGGGACCGGAAATGCCTTTGGTGAATGGGCTGGCGGATGAGTTTGCCAAGCGGCGTTGGGCGATCGTGGGTCCGATGAAAAGGGCGGCGCAGCTTGAGGGCAGCAAGATTTTCGCTAAGGAGTTCTTGCGGCGGCACGGCATTCCGACTGCGAAGATGTACGGCGCCTTCGACTCCGCGCTAGAGGTGTACTTCGCGCTGAAGTCCGTTGAATGGCCGGCGGTGATCAAGGCCGATGGGCTGTGCGCCGGGAAAGGTGTGGTGTTGGCACCCGATGCGGATTCGGCGAGCGAGTTTGTGGAACGGTTGATGGAGAAAGGCGAGCTGGGCGCTGGTGGGCGGCGCGTGATCCTGGAGGAAGCGCTCGAAGGCGAAGAACTGTCCTTTATTGTTCTAACGGACGGCGAACGAATTGCGGCGATGCCGCCGACGCGCGATCACAAGCGCGTTTTTGACGGCAACCAGGGGCCGAATACGGGCGGCATGGGCGCGTATTCATCCGATGCCCTGGTTCCCGACGCGCTGCGGGAGAGGATCGCGAGCACGATCGTGGAGCCTACGATCCGCGGCCTCTTGCGGGAGGGGATCCGATATCAAGGCTTCCTGTATTTCGGCCTCATGCTCACGGCGGAGGGGCCCAAGGTCCTTGAGTTCAACTGCCGGATGGGCGATCCAGAAGCGCAGCCGATCGCGGCGCGAATGGATTTCGATCTGGCGGAGGTGCTGTCAGACGTGACCCGCAGGGCGCTGGCGCCGGAAAAGTTGCGATGGAAAAAGGGCGCGAGCGCCTGCGTGGTAATGGCCTCGGGGGGCTACCCGGGGAAGTTCGAGAGCGGCAAGCGGATCGAGGGGTTGGAGGAAGCGGCAAAAGTGCCCGGCGTGAAAGTGCTGCATGCGGGGACGAAACGCGTGGGCAATGAATTCGTCACTGGCGGCGGCCGGGTGCTGGGGGTGACCGCGTGGGGAGACACGCTCGAAGCGGCCCTTGCGACTGCCTATCAGGGGGCGGGGAAGATTCACTTCGAGGGCGCGCACTACCGCAAAGACATCGGCGCGACCGCGGGGGCATTGGCGCGAGGGACTGACGACGAACGTTGATTCGCGCGACACGGAGAGGAATCGAAACGACCTTACGGCTTGCGGCGGAGGGTTGGAGCGCCCGGGGGACGGTTCGTTTCTTCCTGCGTTTTCTCCAGCGTCTCGGCGGGGGGAACAACCCAGTTAAATCCGCCCTCATCACTCATGGCGCCCAGCGCGATTTTCCCGTCGCCCGCGAGAATGACGAGCGCAGCGTGCATGAACTCCTCAGCATCAGCGAGGTGCGAACCCTGGCTCTTACCGTTCTGGATCTGCTCGATGACGCGGGCGGTCTTGGGATCGGATGAACGGAGCCGGACGAAACGCGAATCGTTGCTCTGAATGAGGTTGAGCAGAGGCGGTTCCTTGGCGGCCGCGGAGTTGTCCGCGAACTCCTCTTCAGGATAACGAACCTCGACGAGCGTGCGCGGCGCATGCTTCTCCGGGGGATAGAGCTGCGTGTAGGCCGGGCGCAAAACGCGCGTTTGGTAGTAATCGCTGCGGAGCATCTCCTGCCGGATGCGATACTTCAGCAGCCAGACCTCGGGGCCGTAATCGGGCGCGTAGCCAGCCACAACGATTTCAAGGATGGGTTCCTCGGGACCGAGGGCGACCTGGTGATGCAGTTGAGCGGTGAAAGGACGGATGCGCTCGAGAAACGCGATGCCAATGAGTTCGATATCGCTCGCCGCTTCGGGGTTGGACTGGGCGGGGGGCCCAGATTCGCTGATGACGCGGTCGACATTGCGCTCGATGCGCGCCGGCTTTGAGCTGGCGCCGGGATGCACCCATTCGGCGGCGCCCAGAAGCACGGCAATGTGCGTGCCCCCGACATCCACGAAGTGCGGCGGGATTGATCCAGGTTCGAGGGGCTGCCCGATGGTGCCAACGACCATGCCATCATGGGCAACGTCAATGATGACGCGGCCCGAGGCGAGATTGGCGACAATCTCGTCTTCGCGCGCCTGCCCGTGCGACAAAGCGGGGAAAAGCAGGCAGGCCAAAAGGCAGAGGTGGCGGTTCACTTCGCATTCACCGTAAGATGATTCTACGCGAATTCGGCGCTGACGGCGGGAAAGCGTATCGCCAGAAACAGGCCTTGCCAACTTCTGATAATATTGTTTGCTTCACAGGGGGGAGTAAGCACACATGGGACTCGCTGGAGGGCTCCGTAGTGTCCCCAGAATCAAGCATGAGGGCAGGAGACTTTCGGAACTACTGGAAAAGCACGAAAAGTTCTACAGAAACCACCCGGGAGGCGAACAGGCCGATCTCCGGGGAGCGGACCTCTCGCGCGCGAACTTGGCCGGAATGATCCTGGCGCGGGCCATCCTTCACCGGGCCAACCTTGAAGGAGCCGACTTGCGCGGGGCCAAGCTCACGGCGGCGGATTTCAGCGGAGCGAACTTACGCAAGGCCGACCTGCGCAATACGGACATGACTGAGGCGAGGTTGGCGGGCGCGGACCTGAGCGAAGCACAGGCGAGCGGAGTTGAGTTTTACCGCTGCGATCTTTCCAACACGAACTTTCGACTCGCCAATTTGCGGAACGCGAATTTTCGCGGCGCGAACGTCAACGGAGCGAAGTTCTCCGGTGCGGACATGGACGTGGCCATCCTGCGCGAGACCGATTTGACGGGAGCGGATCTTTCCGGCGTGGACCTGAAGACGGCGCTGATGCCACGTGGGGTCGTGCCGACGACCGTGAAGCAATAACTCCGCTTTCTAGCACTGTGGCTCGCGGGGGCCACGCCTGGGCGAGGTTGCTAGGGTCGTGCTGTCCGTAACCAACACTACATACACGACTTAGATATGATTCATGGCCGGAAGTGGCGTCGGGATGGTAATTCTTTCCCCGCCGTAATCCACTGAAAACTCGCCTTTTCGTTGACACCCTATTTCCTCATTGATATAGACTGCCCACATGTTCCTTTGCTCTTCTCGAGGGAACAACTGAGCCCGCTGAGGCGGACGGAGCCCAAAGGAATGAAATTGCTGGCGCGGATTGTCCGTTTCCTCTTCTGGGCGGTGTTCCTCTGGTGGGCCGTTTGGCTCATCGGCAGAGTGATGGCATGGGCACTCGGTGGAAAGCTGGGTAAAGCGCGGGCTTCGCAGGGACGAACGATGCCCAGCGGGCCACCATCGCGGCCGTTGTATCGGGATCCTGTGTGCGGTACGCACGTTTCAGGAGAGATTTCCCTAGTCGTAGAGCAGGCGGGCCACGCATTGCACTTTTGTTCGGCGGAATGCCGCGAGCGGTACTTGGTTACGCGGCGTCTCGCCGTTAACGGATGAATGGAGGACTCCAGCCAATGGCCACCCTTGCGAAACCCGCGGCGCCTCCCATGATGCCGCGCATCGCGCCGCGCGAAGACCTGAATCCCTTCCGCATCGCGCAGATCCAGTTTGACATGGCGGCGGAGTATTTGAAGCTCGAACCGGGGCTGCGACAAGTCTTGCGCATGCCCAAGCGCATCCTGGAAGTGTCCATCCCGACGAAGATGGACAACGGCCAGGTGAAGGTGTTCACCGGATTTCGAGTGCAGCACAACCTGGCGCTGGGACCGGCGAAGGGCGGCATCCGGTATCATCCGAACGTGACGCTCGACGAAGTGAAGGCGCTGGCGGCGTGGATGACGTGGAAGACGGCCACTGCGAACATCCCGTTCGGCGGAGCGAAGGGCGGAGTGATCTGTGACCCCAAGCGAATGTCGAAGGCTGAGCTTGAACGCATGACGCGGCGCTACACGAGCGAGATTCTGCCGATCATTGGGCCGGACAAGGACATTCCCGCGCCGGACGTGTACACAGACGCGCAGACGATGGCGTGGATCATGGACACGTATTCGATGACCGTGGGGTACACGGCGCACGGCGTGGTGACGGGCAAGCCGATTTCGTTGGGTGGGTCGCCCGGGCGGGCCGAAGCGACGGCGCGCGGACTGCTCTTCGTCGTGGAAGAAGCCTGCAAGCTCAAGAGAATGTCGCTCCGAGGCGCGACGGTGGCGATCCAGGGATTCGGCAACGCGGGATCGATCGCGGCGCGCCTGTTTGCGGAAAAGAAGGCCAAGATCATAGCCATCAGCGATTCGCGCGGAGGCGTGACCAATTCCCGCGGCATCGATCCGATGAAGGCCATCCGCTACAAAGAGCGCTCGGGCACCGTGGTGGGGATGCCGGGGGCGTCGCGAACCTCAAACGACGACCTGCTGACGATGAAGTGCGACATCCTCATCCCGGCGGCACTCGAGAACGTGATCACTCTGCACAACGCCGACCAGATCAAGGCCAAGATCGTCGCCGAGGCGGCCAACGGCCCCACCACGCCGCACGCCGATGAAGTGCTGGCCCGGCGCGGAATCACCGTGCTGCCCGATATTCTGGCGAACGCGGGTGGCGTAACGGTGAGCTACCTGGAGTGGGCGCAAAATCTGCAGGGGCTCATGTGGGACGAGGCGGAAGTGAACGCGCGCCTGCAAAAGGTGATGGTGCGGGCGTTCGGCGACGTGATTGAGACCATGCGGAAGTACCACACGCATCCGCGCGCCGGCGCGATGATCTTAGCCGTCGGCCGCGTCGCGGAAGCGACGCTCGTCCGCGGTTTGTTCCCGTGAGATGACGTCTGTTCTTCGGTGTTGTCACGAGCCACTGGATCGTAGCGGACCTGATTTCTGATTCCGCCGGCAATCTTCAGCCCTGAAGACCCGAGCTGCAGATTTTCCCACGCACGGGTGAGCCAACTTTCTTCTTGCGTTGAGGAAAACATTGCGCGTACATTCGCGGGTGCCGGTCCGCTTCGCGCGCGACCGGCACTTTTCGCATCGAGCGCGCGGAGAGTGGCAAGCGAAATGGAAAGATGAACGGTCACCCGAATTCAACGCCGCCAATCCTGCTGACGATTGCGGGCTTTGACCCATCCTGCGGCGCCGGCACAGCCGCGGACTTGAAAACTTTCGCCGCGCACGGCTGCTACGGTATTGCAGCCGTCACGGCGTTGACCGTGCAAACGACGCAGGGCGTCGAGGCCGTGCACGCAACGCCCGCGGCGGAGCTGCGCGCGCAACTCGAAGCGCTGGTGAACGATTCTGAAATTGCGGCCGTGAAGATCGGGATGCTCGCCAACCGCGGCAACGCCGCCGTCGTCGCGGAATTTCTCGACGCGCACAAATTCGCTCACGTCGTGCTCGATCCGGTGATGAAATCCTCGGGCGGCTCGGACCTGGTCGATGCTTCCGGCGCGAAGTACATCGCCGCGGAACTGATGAAGCGCGCCAGCGTCATCACGCCGAACATTGCCGAGGCCGAGGTGCTGAGCGGTTTGACGGTGACCGATACGGCGGGGATGGAAGCGGCGGCGCGGAAGCTCGTGGAGATGGGCGCGCGAGCGGTGATCGTGAAGGGCGGCCACACCGAGCGCGCCGTGGATGTTCTCTTCGATGGGACTGAAGCGATCATGCTTGGCGGTGACCGCCTTCACAACGAAAATACGCACGGGACCGGCTGCACGTTTGCCTCGGCCATTACCGCGGAACTGGCGCTCGGCCGCGGCCTGAGTGAAGCCGCCATGCTGGCAAAGGCCTACGTCACCAAGGCGATTGAGAGAAGCTACCCGGTCGGGCACGGGCGCGTACCCCTCGACCATTTTTACCGGCTGAGAATTGAACCGCCGGCGCGCGGCGTCCACGAATTGCCGCAGCACGGAATGCATCCTGCCGCCGAACCCGCCGCTCAGTAAGAAGAATTCGTCACAGAGACACCGAGCACACAGAGGGAAAACCTTGTCTGCGGGGAAACTATGAAACACAAGTTCGCGCATAGCCAAACAGGAGAATAGGTATCGCTCTTATCTTTTCTGCGTGATCTCTGTGTCTCTGTGGCTTTCTTATCGCTTGAAGGCGAAGCGGCCGGCGACGACGGTCGCCATCGGCGCGCTGCGGAATCTTCGCCCATCGAAGGGGGAATTGCGCGACTTACTGGCGGATTCATCCACCTTGTAGGTCCAGGCGTGTTCGGTGGAAAAGATCGTCAGGTCAGCGGGTTCTCCGGCGGCGAGCTTGCGTTCGATGCCGAGCACGCGCGCCGGGCCCAAGGTGAAAAGCTCGACGACGCGCAGGAGCGGAATGCGTCCGGTGTGAACGAGCTGCTCGAGTGCAAGTGGGAGCGCAGTCTCGAAGCCGGTGATGCCGAAGGGCGCGCGGTCGAATTCCACGTCCTTGAGGGCGGGCTCGTGGGGCGCGTGATCGGTAGCGATGGCATCCACGGAGCCGTCAGCGAGCCCCAGCAGAAGCGCTTCGCGGTCTTCGCGCGAGGCCAGCGGCGGATTCATCTTGTAGCGCGAGTCGTACTGCACGTCCTCGTCGGTGAGAGTGAAATGGTGCGGCGTGACCTCGCAGGTGACATGCAGGCCGCGCTGGCGCGCCCAGCGGACCTGTTCGAGAGAAGCACTGGCGGAGAGGTGTGCGATGTGCAGGCGCGCCCCGGTGAGCTCGGCGAGTTGCACGTCGCGCGCGACGCAGATGGATTCGGCGGCCGCGGGCATGCCGCTCAGTCCAAGCCGCATGGCGGTGACGCCTTCGCGCATGACCGCGCCGGCGGCCAGCGAAACGTCTTCGGCATGCTCGATGACGGGAAGATCGAGCGCGCGGCAATACTCCATCACCTGGCGCATGAGCTTGGCGGATGCCACGGGCTTGCCATCGTCGCTGACGGCTACGATGCCGGCCTGCTTCATCGCGGCGATTTCAGCGATGGCTTCGCCCTTGCTCGAAAGCGAAGCGGCGCCGATCGGCCAGACGCGGACACCGCCGTTCTTTGCAGCGGCGCGCGCACGGTCGAGGATAAAGCGCGTGACCGAGGCGCTGTCGTTGACGGGCCGGGTGTTGGGCATGCAGCAAATCGCCGTGAAGCCGCCGTGGGCGGCGGCGCGCATCCCCGTCTCGATGGTTTCCGAAGATTCCTGCCCCGGCTCGCGCAAGTGGCAGTGGAGATCGATGAATCCGGGGGCCACGATGAGGCCGGCGGCGTCGAAAATCTCCAGGCCCTGCTGCGAGGCGCGCGAGATCTGCCCCGGACGGGCGAGTTCGGCGATGCGGTCGCCATCGAGAAGCACGTCGAGCGGCGCATCCGTCTTGCTCGCGGGATCGAGGACTCGGCCGTTCTTAATCAGAAGCATGCTTGGATCCCTTTGCCTGATGCTTTCGTGCCGCAGGCGCGGATTCTTCGCTGGCGGTGCCCATGAGCAGAAAAAGGAGCGCCATGCGCACGGCCACTCCGTTGCTCACCTGTTCGAGGACGCAGGACTGAGGCCCGTCGGCAACTTCCGGAGAAATCTCGATGCCGCGGTTTAGCGGGCCGGGATGAAGGACCACAGCGTCCGGCTTTGCGCGGCGGAGACGCTCCGGAGTGAGCTGGTAAAGCATGATGTACTCATCGAGCGGCAGAGGAGGCTCGTGGAGGCGCTCCATTTGTACGCGGAGGGCGATGATCGCGTCGGCTCCGTCGAGCGCTTCCTCGATGCGAGTCGCGCGCCGAATCGCGCAGCCCGCCGGGCCGATCTGCTCGAGCTCGGGAGGAACCCACATCGGAGGTCCGCAAAGCGTGAAGCGGCAGCCGAATTTCCCGAGCAGGTGAATGTCGGATCGCGCCACGCGGCTGTGCAAGATGTCGCCGAGGATGACGACGTGCAGCCCTTCGATCGTGCCGCGCCGGTCGCGAATCGTGAGCGCGTCGAGGAGCCCCTGCGAGGGATGCTCGTGGGTCCCATCGCCGGCGTTGATAACAGGAATCTCGAGATGCCGCGCCACGAAATCGGCGGCGCCGGAGGCGCTATGGCGCACCACCAAGCAGTCCGGCCTCATGGCATCGAGTGTGTGGACCGTGTCCAGGAGGGACTCGCCCTTCTTGACGCTCGAGGCCTCGGCCTGGAGGTTCATTGTGTCGGCGCCCAGGCGCGCGGCGGCGGTGCCGAAGCTGATGCGCGTGCGCGTGGAATTCTCGAAGAAGGCCAGGGCCACGGTCTTGCCGCGCAGGGCCGCGAGCTTTTTGAGAGGATGGCGCTGAATTTCCTGGAAGGACTTGCTCTGATCGAGGAGAAAAGTGAGCTGTTCCGCCGGAAGCGGCTCGAGGGCGAGCAGATGGTGGAATCGCGGCGTCACACGTCTCCCTTTCCCGCGACGCGATCCATGAGCACGACGCGCTCTTCGTTGTCCACCTCGCGGAGGCGGACCTCAATCATCTCGGTCTCGGAGGTTTGCATGGTGCGGCCGATGAAAGTGGCTTCGATGGGCATTTCACGGTGGCCGCGGTCGATGAGCGCGCAAAGGCGGATGCGGCGCGGGCGGCCAAGGTCGAACAGACCGTTGATGGCGGCGCGGATCGTGCGCCCGGTGTAGAGCACGTCGTCGACGAGGATGAGATCCATGTCGTCCACCGTGAAAGCAATATCGGAAGACTGCAGGACGGCTTGCGACGCGATCCTGGAGAGATCGTCGCGATAGAGTGTGATGTCCAAGGTGCCGACGGGAACCTCGACGCCGTCAATACCGCGCATGGCGCGCGCGATGCGCTGCGCCAGGGGCACGCCGCGGCGGCGTATGCCGATGAGGGCGAGGTCCTTGGTGCCGCCGCTCTTCTCGACAATCTCATGGGCAAGCCGCTGAACAGTCCGGTCGATTTCAGCGGCGGACATGAGCTGGGCCTTTTCGGCGATGTGCATGGCCGCGTAATCCTAGCACAAGCGGCGGGACTGCGGCAGCGACAGAGAGCGGATTCGTCGAGCCAGTCGAGGGGGCCGTGAAGCGGCTCAGATTATTGCGCCACCCGGTGCTTCGTGTGGTAGACTCACTGCAGTGCACGTTCCAGCCGCAGTGGAACTGGGCGTCCAAGGGGGCGCGCTGCGCCTTCGGAATCCTATCGTCTCTGCCCGCGGAACCTTCGCCCCCGGTCTCGAACTAGCTCCTCTCGTCCATCTGAATCACCTTGGCGCGCTCGTCGTCAAAGTGCCTTTGCGCGAGCCGGTGGAAGGCGCGCCCGCACCGCGGCTGTGTGAGACTCCGTCGGAAATGCTGAACGCCGTCGGCCTGCGGAACATCGGAGTACGGGCGTTGGTTAGGGAAAAGCTGCCGGAGCTGCGCAAGTACGACACTGCAGTGGTGGCGAATGTTGTGGCTGCACGATCGAGGACTACAGCGAGGTGATCCGCGTGCTCAAGGATGCTGATTAGCTGGCGGCGTGCGATGTGAGTGGCTCGGGCCCGAACGTGAAGGGGGTACGCAGTTCAGAACTGAAGCGGGGCAGACCGCCCCGGAGGATGTCTTGGAATACCTGACCGTAGGTGCAACCGCCGTACAGGTAGGCGAGGCCAGCTTCACTGACCAACTGGCCACGGGGAGTATCGCCGACGTGCTGTAGCGCCTTTGTTTAGGATTTAAGGTTTTTAATATCAACGAGTTGAGAGCAATTCTAAGCGAAGAAAGTACTTGACCTAAGGGACAGGTTGTGGTACTATTTTTGGGATATATGTTGCAGGCCAAACACACTATTCGGCAGACGCTGTTCATGAGCTGGGCCGCATTTCGCTGGCTGGCCTTGATGTTCGTCATCGCGCCGGTGGTGGAGGCGCCGTTGGTGGCTCATTTGAGCGAGCCCGTGAGGCCTATAAAGGTCTGGATGGGCAATGCGAGCTGGTACGGACCAAGGTTTGAAGGAAGGACGACGGCCAACGGCGAACGGTATGATTGCGAAGCACTTACTGCGGCGCACCCCACTCTTCCTTTTGGGTCGCTCGTCAGGATAGTGAACCCTCAATCAGGCCGGTATCAGCTTGTGCGCGTCAACGACCGCGGCCCTTACCTTGAGGGGCGGGAGATTGACGTTTCTCTGCGGGTAGCTCGCAACCTCGGGCTTGTCAGCAGAGGGGTGGTCCGAGTACGATTGGAACTCATAGCTTTGCCTAACGCCAGTGACCCCGAGGGACAAGCCCGCTAGCCGCCTCATTGTAGCACTCGATTTCGATTCCCTTCCTCGCGCTCTAGACCTAGCCAAGAAACTTGCGGGTCTGGGTGTCATGTTTAAGATTGGAAGCCAGTTATACACATCAGAGGGGCCGCGGGCGATGAGCGAGATGGCCGCCCTCGGTGCCGGCATCTTCCTGGACCTGAAATATCACGACATCCCCAATACTGTGGCTGGGGCTGTGCTGACTGCGGCCGGCATGCCGGGTGTGGAGCTCATCAACGTCCACGCGCTGGGGGGCCGTGCGATGCTGGAAGCCGCGGCGCAGGCCATTCGGGCCGGCCAACCTGTCGGAGCAGAGGGACCGCGGTTGCTGGCGGTTACGATCTTGACCAGCATGGACCAAAAGGCCATGGCCGAGGTGGGGATTAGTGGTTCGCCATCTAGGGGGGCCGTGCGGTTGGCGACGCTCGCGAAGAAATCCGGAGTGGACGGTGTGGTGGCCTCAGTGAAAGAGGCCCGTTTGATCCGCAAGGCCTGCGGCAAGAGCTTCCTCATTGTCACTCCGGGAGTACGTCCGGCGACAGGAGAAAAGGTGAAGAAGGACGACCAATCGCGGGTGGCCACCCCGGCGGAAGCCATTCAGGCCGGGGCGGACTACATCGTGGTGGGCCGGCCGATCACGGGCGCGGCGGATCCCCGGGCCGCCACGCAAGCCATCCTCGAAGAATTCCAAAAGGCATGATGGCGCACGCGTTTGACGCTGTGCTTTTCCTTCAGCAGGTTTGCCTCGTAGTCTGTTCTCCCCAGTTTTAGCGGAAGGCTCTGTGGACGAGACGATCAAGAACGTCATCGTCGGAACCGCAGGTCACATTGACCACGGGAAATCATCGCTGGTCGAGGCGCTCACTGGAACCCATCCCGATCGGCTAGCGGAAGAAAAACTTCGCGGGATCACCATCGACCTGGGTTTTGCGTTTCTCGAGGAAGGCGGAGTGCGCCTCGGATTTGTGGACGTGCCGGGACACGAGCGGTTCGTGCACAACATGCTGGCTGGGGTGGGCGGGATCGACCTGGTCCTCTTGGTGATTTCCGCGGATGAATCGATCAAGCCCCAGACAAGAGAACACTTTGACATCTGCCGGCTGCTGGGCGTGCGGCGGGGCGTGATTGCGTTGACGAAGCTTGACTTGGTCGAACGCGATGCCTTGGAGTTGGTAACGCTCGAAGTGGAGGACTTCGTACGCGCATCGTTTCTCGAGAACGCGTCAATCGTGCCCGTCAGCGCCCAGACCGGCGAGGGTGTCGTGCAGCTCAAGAAGGAGCTGCTTCGCGCGGCGAGAGAAGCACCGCGAAAGAACGAGCAGGGGCACTTTCGCTTGCCGATCGACCGTGTGTTCGCGATGAAAGGGTTCGGCACGGTCGTGACGGGAACGACGCTCGCCGGAACCGTGGCCAAGGGGGACGAAGTGGAACTATTTCCCGCCGGGCGGCTGCTGCGTGTGAGGGGGGTGCAGTCGGGCGGAAAAGTGGTGGAGCGGGCCTCGGCCGGGCAGCGGACGGCGCTGAACCTTGCCGGCATCCAACACCCGGAAATGCTGCGAGGGATGGTTCTGGCGGCGCCGGGGCGATTTCGGGTGAGTAGGCGAATTGACGCCAGGGTGCAGTTATTGGGCTCGGCGAAGAAGCTCAAGACGCACGCCCGAGTTCATTTTCATCAGGGGACTGTCGAAACGGTGGCAGATGTGACTCTACTGGGCGAGAGTGAATTGCTGCCGGGACAGTCAGGGCACGCGCAGCTGCGATTGCAGGAGCCGGTGCTGGTCTTGCCTGGTGACCGATTCATCGTGAGACAGTTTTCGCCGGTCGTAACGATCGGCGGCGGCGTGGTGCTGGACGCCATGGCTACGCGGCATCCGCGCAAAGACGCCACCGTCATCGGATTCCTCGAGAACCTCGAACGCGGCGAGCCGGGCGAGGTGCTTGCGGCGCTGGCCGGGCGCGCGCCGCTGGGGCTGGAGATAGGGCAGATCGTGGCTCGCACGGGCTGGCTCGAAGCAGAAGCTCGGCGCGTGGTGGAAGCTTTGGCCGCCGAGGGAAGAGTGCGCATCGTGGACGGCCATCCGATGCTCATTGTTCCGGTGGCGGCATTCTCGGCGCTCATCGAGAAAGCCGCCCGGGAAATTGAGACCTTCCACGCCGCAAATCCGCTGGCGCCCGGGATTCTGCGCGAGGAATTGCGCGCGCGAACGGCAGCGAAAGTGCGGCCGGAGGTTTTTCGTGCGGCGCTGGAAGAACTCGCGGCGGGGGGCGCAATCGAGCTTGCCGGAGAAATCGTGAAGCGCGCAGGGGCGCAAGTGACTCTGCAGCCCAAGGAGGCGCGAGCCCGGGAGCAAATCGAGGCGGCATTTGCAAACGCCGGGCTGGAGGCGCCCTCCTGGAAAGACTTGCTGGCGCAATTGCCGGTCGAGACGCGAAGGGGGGAACAGTTGCTGCAACAGCTGTTGCGGGAGGGCACGCTCATCCGGGCAGCCCCGGAGCTCGTGTTTCACCGGGAGGCGCTTGCGCAACTGAGGGCCCAGCTTCAGGCGCACAAGCGGGCCGCTGGAAAACGCCTTTCAGTGGCCACATTCAAAGAATTGACGGGCGTCAGCCGAAAATACGCCATCCCCTTGCTTGAGTATCTGGACCGTGAACGGGTGACCCGGCGCGTGGGCGACGAGCGTGTTATCCTATAAGGGAGAATAGCGGTAAAGGGCTTGTCGCCCGCGGCGTTCTGCGTTAGGGTGAGAGTCACCGCACTTCAGGGGAATGGCCCGCGGAGGTTAAGAATGTCTATAGGTCCGATGGACTGCTTCAGTGCTCTGATCTTCGATAGTCCGATGGACTGGCTGATTGTTTTGCTTATCGTCTTGATCTTTTTCGGAGGGCGCCGGATCCCCGAAGTGATGCGCGGCCTTGGTGAGGGCATTCGCAGTTTCAAAGATGGCGTCAGCGGCACAACGACGCATCCAACGCCGCAGCCGCCTCCCGCGCCTCCCGCTGCGGCATCCACAGCGTCCACCGAAAAGCCGGTCGAAGAGAAGAAGTAGCGCGCGAACGGCGATAGCTGCCTGGCAGGAAGATTCGGGGCGGTCCTTGTGGCCGCCCTTCTTATTTTGCGCGGCGGAAAGCCCTGAAGACAGCGGGTGGCCGAGTCCCGCCGCGCCGGCCCAATCTGCGGGAATTCCTGTCGGGCGCGCGACCAGGGAACTGCCGGCTATGAAATAGACTTCGTCAGCAGCCGATCGATGGAAACGGCCCCCGAGCCCCTGATCATGATTGCCAGGGCCAGCGCAAGCGCCAGGAGGTGATACTCAAACCCTTCGCCCTTCCGGTTGCCGTGCCAATTCATGAAAAAGCCGAAGTGCCGATGCACCATCGCCACCGCGACCACCATGTTGCAGAAGATTCCGAAGGCGGCAATGCGCCCCAGGAATCCGACGAGCAGTCCGAGGCCGCCCAAGAATTCGGCGGCGATGGCCAGAAACGCGAACGGCGCCGGAATCCCCATCTGGTGGGTGAAGAAACCCATGGTGCCGTGGTACCCATAACCCCCAAACCAGCCCAGCATCTTTTGCGCGCCGTGCGCGAAGAAGATTACCCCGAGCACCAGACGAACAATCATCACCGTATAGTTGTTCGCTGTGCCGATCAGTCTTTGAAACATGTTCGCCCTCCGTTGTGATTCCGCTCCCGAGGCCGACACACTCATTCTTGTGAACCCTGGGCCGACATCCCGTTCGAGCGCAGAGCATACACCAAGAGACTGGCCCATGGTTACCGCGAAGCACCGGGCTGGCTCGCTCTTTCCCTGGATCAGGAGCGGATCATGGTCAACAACATTTTGAACCGCGTGGCGGCCTTCAACGCGTGGGGTTGATTCGCAGGCATGAGAACTGCTTCGCCCGCTCTTGTCGGCAGCAGCTTGCCCGAAACCGTGATTTCCGCATCGCCCTCGAGCACTTCCGCCAGGGCGTCGTACGGGGCGGTATGCTCGCTGAGCCCTTGGCCCACGTCGAACGCGAACAGCGTGACGGTTCCAGTCGGGCGGCTGACGAGAGTGCGGCTAACGATCGCCCCTTCCTGATAGCCCACGAGGTCCGCTAGCCGGCACACTTCCGCGACGGGCATCTCGCGTCTGCCTGGTGTCTCGGGTGAACTCATCTTTGTGTCCCTCCGCTGGAACAAGTCTCTTGGATGCTCTCAAGGCATCGTTCGGTGCGGGAGACGCGCACCAACCGCGATGCGTCATGCCTCGATGGCTGTGCGCTGGAACAAGAATGCTGATTCAAACGTAATTACAGCTCGATTTACAGTTCGTAAGCATGTGTCGTACGCCCCGTCGCTCTTGCGAGCGGAAGCATGATTCGATTGCCAAGGAGCTAGAGATGAAATTGAAATGGGGTTCGCCAGATAGCCCATTCTTGGCTTTCGCAAAAATGGCTACCTGGCAAACTCTCCTGAACCTGCAGTCGACAAAACACTAAAGAATGTTGATGGAGATGCGCACGCCGGGATGAACTCGGTCGTACATGTAATAGCCGCCATCCATGTACACGACGTAAACGTCATCCGAGTAGCCCCAAGCCACTGGCCAGGGATCGATGAACCCGAACGAGTAGCCGCCATACTGGAAGCGCCGATGATCGTAGTCGCCGCGGTTAACGTGGAAGCTGTGCCCACTGCCAAAACTGGCGGCGTAATGGTCGTTAGAAATACGGCCATGATCGTTGCCACCTCTGTTTCCACCCGCAGGCTTTGAGTTCTGCGCGCGATTGACCGGACGTGCCTGTTGCTGTTGTGCACGCGTGGCCTGCTGCGTGTGTTGTTGCTGCGCCAGCTTGGCATTCTGTGTCTGCTGCCGTTGTTGCTGCTGCGCCGGCTTGGAATTTTGTGTCTGTTGCCGTGCTGCTGGTTTGGCTTGCTGGTGCTGCTGCTGTGCCGGCTTGGCCTGTTGCTGTGCGGGTTTCGCCTCCTGCGGATGCCCACCCTGCCCCTTTTCTTGTTGTGCGTAGGCGGGAGCGGTGGTACCGAGAAGCAAGAGCAATACTGCTGTAGGTAATGCGAATTTCATGTGTGTCACCTCAAATTTAGATGCGTACACAGTCTAGCGATTCGAGACCTGATCGTCTGTCGCAAATAGGACAGGCTCTCACTCTCCTTTAGGACCTTTCGCCAAGCTGTCAAATCCAGCATATGCGCGCGAAGATCCCCATCCAACCGCGTCGTTGGCCTAGTTAGCGCCCAGCACTACAGACAAATGACAAGAAAACCAAGATACCGGGCGGTTTGTGCCCCATTTGGAACAGACAGACCGGGTCTCAACGTGGTATGTGCAGCGTCCAATGCAGGCGAAAAAAGAAGCCGCAATTGCAGTTTGTAACTAACTCAAAGAGAAGGGGAAGCTGGCTCCCCGGGCAGGACTCGAACCTGCAACATTTCGGTTAACAGCCGAGAGGATCAAAAATCTAAGTGCCCTATCTGATGTCGCTTACAAGAAATTGGGAGCCATTCTTACTCTTCTAGCTGCACCCAATCCTGCACCCAAAGAATTATTCTGAATCAATACACGACATTGCCGGCTAGGTCCCACAACCCCGTTTCTGGGTAGCTTCTGAGTTGCCGACGATCCGACCCGAACCCGCGAGTTGACCCTCCGTCCATCTGGATGAGTGGCTCAGGCTGTTGGCAATAGTTGCTATTCCCTAGCAGCGCGGACCTGGCCAATCACGTCTATCGCATCTTCGATTGGCGAGACTACGGTTTGACGGGCCTTTTGATGTAGTATCGGCGGCAAAATTGCCTGGCGATCTCGGACCAGTGTTCCCAGGCCTGAAGCGGAGAGTTCAATGCAGAAACAGGTGCTCAATTTCCTTGCGTTTGCATTTTTCGTGCAGGTTGTCTTACCCGGCGCTACCTGTCAGGCAGGGGCGCAGTCCGAGAAGGCTTCCTATCCCGTAATGGCCCCTCTCGATCAGTATTTGATGCCCGACGGGAATTCTGAAATCGCGCTGGCTCGCAGTGCTGCCCCAGCGTCCATTTCGGACGGAGCCGAAGTGATGGTGCTGGGACCGAAGGGATACAAGACCGCAGTGAAGGGCACGAATGGCTTCCTCTGCATAGTGGAACGATCATGGGGCGCCGCCACCGATGAACCGGACTTCTGGAATCCCAAAGTGCGCGCCCCCATTTGCTTCAATCCTCCAGCCGCAAGAACCTTTGTGCCCATCTTCCTGATGAAGACCAAACTGGTGGTGGCAGGAAAATCGAAGACGGAGATCGTCGAGGCGACCGCATCGGCACTGGATAAGAAGGAACTGCCCGGGCTGGAGCCGGGAGCGATGTGCTACATGATGTCGAAGCAGCAGTACTTAAGCGACCGCGCCATGAGCTGGCATCCACATCTGATGTTTTTTGTTCCGGGCGACGTGGCGAAAAGCTGGGGAGCCAATCTGCCGGGCTCGCCGGTTATCGCAGCGAATGACCCTGAAGAACGGGTGACTATTTTCCTCGTCTGGGTTGGCAAATGGTCCGATGGGACGCCGGCTCCGCCGATTGTGCACTGACTCCAATTTGATTGTTGAGGAGGCAGCGGAGGACCAGTGATCCTCGCTTCCGCACCCCCACCACTGATCCCTACTCGCGTGATCTCGCCCGCAGGAAATCTCCGCATACGGGCTTCACGCCAAAGGTTCCCCTCAACCTTGGTCGACGAGTGACAAATCGCCAACGCACTCTAACATCGCGGGCTACCAATCGTCCCCGGTTTTCGGAGTTCTGGGCGACGGGCAACTCGGAAGTAATTCGATGTTCAGATTGATCAAACCGGGAGCAGGGCGTGGTTACTTTCGGAAATCGTCCAGGGTCTGCGCGCTTGATTTCGCATCGCGATGAATGCAGGCCTCACAGAAGCGCTAGGCGTAATGATGAAATCGACTCCGCAAATTGCTGATGGGCTCGCCCACTTTCCATAGAAAAGTTACAGCACCGAATCTTTGAACTCGCCGTGAAGCCAGATGGGATGTTGCACCCATTGCACCCAAAGATCGGTTGGAGGAATCAGAACGAAAGGCTGCGTATTTTACTCAATCCAGGAAAGATCGCCCAACTCTGCCATCCAGGTTGGAACAAACACCCTTCGGCCTGCGACCGAATGCCAATTGACCAAAATTCGCAGCTTGAAAAAACTCAAATGATTGAAAAAGAAAGATTTGGCTCCCCGGGCAGGACTCGAACCTGCAACATTTCGGTTAACAGCCGAACGCTCTACCATTGAGCTACCGGGGAGCAGCACCGAGCAGAACGCACAATCGGCTGCAAACTCGGCCAGTCTAGCGAAGGCCCTCAGGAGTGTCAACGCGAGCAGGCACGCGTAGAAACCGATCGAGAGTTTTTCTCGCGGGGCGTCGAACGTCCCAACATCCCTCCAAACGCAGCGGGGAGGACTCGAATCGGTCCTCCCCGCAATGTTTCTTCCGAAAGAAGCGCTAGGCTAATGAACCATGCGCACGTTGTGAACGCCGGCCGCGATCGACAGGGCAGTATTTGCGCCCTGTGGCAGCCACCACATCCGGCGCACCCACGGACGCCGGTTGGTCATCATGCGATGGCCGAGATAATCCATCAACGTGGGGCTTACCTGTCCGGCGACGTACAAGAAATTCGAATGAGCGAACGGCTTCATCAGCGGGTTCAATTCTCTGCCGCCATCTTGAGTGATGGCGCGGCGAGTGGACCAATCATCAAACGTGGCCGCCGTATGCCCGGCGATCATCAACCCCAGCCACGCGTGCCTCTGCGCTGGAGATCCTTCGATCCGGCGGCGCAACTTCGGAGGTGGCGGAAGACGAAGTCCGCTCACGTCCCTGGTGCCGAGCTGAGGGTCTTTGGCATCCTTGGCCGATGGCGCCGCGTTGGAAGACACGGGTTGCGGTGTGAGACGGCCGGGCTCGTATGCCACGGGCTCCACGCGCGAGTCCGTGCTCATAGGGCTGGAAGAAAAAGTCTCGGAAGAAAGAGAAGTTGTCGAAGCCTGCAACTGGACAGACTTCGACGCGTTTTGCTCCGGGGAACTGGTTGCCGCAACGATATCCTGCGGAGGAGTAAGCAAGAGAAAGGTCAAAGCCAGTAGCATCCCTCACCTCAGTCGCCGTAAGTTCTCTTCGTGGTTCCCCCAACGGCAATGAGAGACTACCGCGCCGTATCGTGCAGCACAGTAGGCGAGAGGTTACATTCGCGTGGTACTTTGCGCTAGTCCTTTTGTAGGCTTTCGAGAAAACTTCCGTACTACAACTATCAGTACGCCACCCCGCACTCTCCCTCTTTCTCGCGTTTGCTATAATCGCGCGCCATGCCCATGAAGGACGCTCCCCCACCTGCAGACAGGCCGAAGACCGCGCAACCGCCGCGTTTTATCGTTGTGGAAGGACCGTTGCGCGTCGGAAAGACGACCCTGGCGAGAATCCTTTCCGAGCGGTTGCACGCGCGGCGTATCTACGATTGCGAGGACAATCCCTTTCTCGGCGATTTCTACGATGAAAAGCCCGGAGCCGCGTTTCGCGCCCAAATGTATTTTCTGGTCGAACGGCAGCGGCGGCTGCGCGAGGCGCTGGCCGTGACTTCACCCGGTCAGGTGGTCTCCGACTATCTGATGGAGAAAGACCGCATCTTTGCGAATTTGAATCTCAATGACGAGGAATTGAAACTCTACGAGCGCTACTACGGAATCCTGGCAGCCGATATCCCTCCGCCGGACCTGGTGATTTACCTGCAAGCCTCGCCCGAAGTTCTCCGCGCGCGCATTTCGAAACGGGGCGCCAAAGAGGAACGGCAGATCGCGCCGGAGTACATCGAGGAAGTTGCGCGGGCCTACGAGCACTTCTTTTTCCGCTACTCAGCTTCGGATCTGCTGGTGATCGATACGTCCGAGATTGACTTTGTCGAGCGCAGCGCCGATTTGCAGCAGCTTCTGCGCCGGTTGAAAGACCCCGTCCGCGGCACGCAGTATTTTCTTCCGCTCGGCGAAACGCGTGAATAGCCCCGGACATTTGTAGGGGCGCGGCATGCTGCGCCCTGCATGCAACACCCCATCCAAAAGAACGATTATTCGACGACGACACGGAGAAACTTCTTCTTGCCGGCACGGAGGAGGAATTCGCCGCGTTTGGTCAGATCGATGTCTCTGCGAAAATCGTCGATTCGAGCGCCATCGATTTCGACGCCGCCCTGCTTGATCAGCCGCTCGGCCTCGCTCTTCGAAGGCGCGAGATCGAGCTCGACGAGCAGCGCCGTGAGCTTCTTGGCGCCGCCGCGCGCGAGCTTCCGCACCGGCGCTTCATCGGGCGCTTGGCGCTCGCGGAAGACGCGCTGAAACTCCTCGGCGGCTTTCTTCGCCGCGTCGGCGCCGTGGAAACCGGCGATCACTTCCCGCGCGAGGTCCATCTTGACGTCCATGGGATGCGACTTCGCCTTTGCCACGCTCTCCCGCAATTGCCCGATTTCCGCCGGAGTCCGGTCCGTCAGCAGTTCCCAGTAGGACCACATCAGCTCGTCGGGAATCGACATCATTTTACCGAACATCTCCCGGGGCGTTTCGGTGATGCCCACGTAATTGCCCAGGCTCTTCGACATTTTGCGCTGCCCGTCGAGCCCGACAAGGATGGGCATGGTCAGGGCGACCTGGATTTCCGGTCGGTATTCCACTTCAATTTCGGGATGGTCTAGCTGATATTGGACGGCCTTTTCCCGGCCGTACGCGAGCTGAATTTCCCGGCCCATCAGCAGATTGAACTTTTGTTCCGACGCTCCCAGCTCGACGTCGGCTTCGAGCACCACCGAATCGTAAGCCACCAGCAACGGGTACAGCAGCTCGTGCATCGAGATGGGCTGCTGCTTTTCGAGCCGCGAATGAAAATCCTCGTGCTCCAGCATCCGCGCCACGCGGTATTTCCCGCAGAGCCGCACGATATCGTAGCTCGTCAGCTTGTCTAGCCACTCGCTGTTGTAGCGGACTTCGGTTTTCGCCGGGTCGAGTATCTTGAAGACCTGCGCGAGGTACGTCTTGGCGTTTTCCTGGACCTGCTCGCGCGAAAGCGGCGGGCGCGTTTCCGATTGCCCGGTGGGGTCGCCCACCAGCGCTGTAAAATCTCCAATCAAGAAGACGGCCGTGTGGCCGAGATCCTGAAAATGCTTGAGCTTGCGGATGACCACCGTGTGGCCCAAGTGAAGGTCCGGCGCCGTCGGGTCCACGCCCAGCTTCGCGCGCAACGGCTTGCCGGTCTTGAGCGAGCGCGCGAGCTTGGCGCGCAGCTCTTCTTCGCGGATGATTTCCGCCGCGCCCTTTTTCAGGTACGCGACCTGCTCGTCAACGGGTTTGAATGTAGTCTGCGTCATATCGTGCCAGGATGCAGGCCTCCGGGCTGGCGCTATGTAACCCCTTTGTCTTTGGAAATCAATACTACCCGCCTTCCCTCGATGCGGTAGCGCCCTTCGAGAACGATACGCACCGCTTCCGTATAAATCCGGTGTTCCTCCTTGAGGATGCGCTCGGAGAGCGAATCGGGCGTGTCGTCGTCCCGCACCGGGACGACGGCCTGCACGACGATCGGCCCGGCATCGAGCTTTTCGTCCACAAAATGAACCGTGCAGCCCGAGAATTTTGCGCCGTATTCGAGCGCCTGCCGTTGTGACTCGAGTCCCGGAAACGCGGGCAGCAGCGCGGGATGAATGTTCAGGATGCGGTTCGGATACGCGGCGATGAAGTAGGGCGAAAGCAGCCGCATGAATCCGGCCAGGCAGATCAGGTCCACCTGCTTCTCGCGTAGGGCGGCGACTACTTGCCGGTCGTAGGCTTCGCGTTCGAGCCCCTTCGAGGGAATCACGCGGGTCTCGATGCCCAGCGCCTTGGCCTTCTCGATTCCCGGCGCGCCCTCGCGATTGCTGATGACGATCGAGATTTCCGCGTTCGGAATCCGTCCCGCCGCGACACTCTCCGCCAAGGCCACGAAGTTCGACCCGCGCCCGCTCAGCAGCACGCCAATTCGCTTCATCATTGCCGAAGCAAATTAGCACATCCGCTTCGGCCTGCCAAACGGCAGCGCGGCGATCGTAGGTCAGTCTCCGATAAGCGCGTTTACCAGGACTTGACCGTTTAATTTGTGACTTTCAGGATTACTTCCGGTTGGCCGACGATACTGATACACTGCAGCAATGAACCGCATGGTTTTGACCGCATTGTTCCTCCTCTCGGTTTCCACAGTGTATTCCCAGCAGAAATCGGAGCCCGGGCAGCCGAGCTACAGCCATGATTCCAAAGGGCTCGAAAAACAACTTGAACCGGCTCTGCAAGCGTACACGGCGGGCAAGCTCCCCGATGTCGACAAGCAGTTCAATCGCTTCGTGATGCCCGATGCTCAAAAATGGTTTGCGCAGTACTTTCCACAAGACCGAGTGCAAGAGCTCGGCAAACGGCAGGCCGAAGCCGAAGACAATTGGGAAACGGGCATCACGGCCCTCATGAGTTTGTTCCCGAAGGGCACGCAGTTTCGCGTCCGTTGCACCCCGAGCCAGACGAAGAGTCCTCAAGAAACGCAGACTTCAACCGGCACGGTACTACCCTCGTCGCCACCTCCAGTCGAGACTTATTTGATTGAGTTTTCTGCTAACAAGACCAATGTTCTGGGTGTCAAGAGTTTTGCTTCTGTCGCTCTTCTCGTTTACTCCGATGGAGCCTATCGGTTTGTTGGAGACGAAGATGGCCCCTTCTGGTCGGCACCTCCTAAGCAGGGCAACAAGAAACCTTGAAGCAATCGCGATGGAATGAAGAGGTCTTGCCCTAGGCCTGTTTTTCGAATGGGCTGGGTCAAGTCCTGGTTTGTCGGCTAACCGGACATCTGCCGCACCGGTACTCTACTTCTCCGGTTAGCGCGTTAATCAGGCATTAGGCGTGTTAGGCGAACTAAACTAGAATCAGTACATAGATGGAAGAGGACCGAAGATTCGTTATTCCCACAGTCTCAAGAGCAAAGATTTCTCGCAATCTCTCGTATCCGATCGGAGCGGAGCGCGTCTCCGATCTGCTTGCTTCCGCTGCCCGACTTGCCGAGCTCAAATTGCACTTTTACTCGGGATTCGACGTTCAGTTGCGTAGCGGACATTACGAGTTCCTACGCGTCGAGTATCTAGACAATGCGTAAGGTGTTGAGCGGCCTAGGATGCCAAAATGGAAATCCCTGGAATGGAGGCGTTCGATGAGAATGGTTGCCAATCAACTCGATTCGATAAGGTCTACAAGCGGGAACCTGGGCCACTGTCACGCTTCCGGCATATCCGATGTGCGGCATAGGGTGCACTTCCACGGAGGCTCTGCGATCTTCGCTCGCATGGTCCAATTCATCTTGCTCCTGGTACTGCTTGGCTGGGGCTGCGGCGGCGGGTCCTCCCCGGCCCCGTCTCCCCCCTCTTCGTCGTATGCCGACCAGTTCGATTTCCTGTGGCAGAGATTCGATCAAACATACTCATATTTTGTTTACAAGAACATCGATTGGCAGGGTCTGCGGAACACCTATCGCCCCTTAGCCATCCAGGCGAATTCCCAGAGTGAATTTGTGCAAGTCCTCGGGCAAATGCTCTCGAATCTTCACGACCTTCATGTAAACCTCATCAGCCCTGCTGGCACATACATTCCCACCTTCACGGATACAGATTTCGTGAATTTCAGTTCTTCTGTGTGGCAGCAGTATCTGCAAACGAAGGGGACGAATATTCAGCAACACGCCCTCTTCACGACCGGCCAACTCGGTGGCGTGGCTTACATCGCCATTCGGTCCTGGGCTCCTTCCTCGAGCACGGAGACGGCGGACCTCGACACAGCCTTGGAGCAGTTTCGCAACGCCCCGGGAATCATCATTGACGTGCGGATGAATCCTGGAGGCGATAGCGCGACGGCCGGAAACTTCGCGGGCCGGTTCGCGGATCAGACGCGAACGGTCGGGTTTGTTCAATTCCGCGATGGGCCTGCGCACAGCGACTTCGGTCCGTTGCAGACCCGGCAGGTTATACCGCGCGGCCCGTGGCAGTTGACAGGGCCGGTGCTCTTGCTGATCGGCCGCGGCTGCTTTAGCTCCAATGAGGACTTCATAAGTCAGATGCGTGAGCTGCCTAACGTGACGGTTGTGGGAGATACTTCAGGAGGGCACTCGGGAGACCCCGTTGCCTCTAACCTGTCAGACGGGTGGCAATTCACCGTATCGACCTGGATCGATTACACGGCTGAAATGCAGATCATCGAAGATAGGGGAATCGATCCTGCCATCTTCATTCCCACAACAGCCGCCGATTTTCAGGCAGGAAGGGATCCGGTGTTGGACTTTGCGATAAGCCACTTCGCCAATTAGCACGAATTATCCCGAAGATCCATTGTGAGATACCGAATCTTGAACTCTTTCGTCCTTTGAATTAGTTGTACTCCCACCGATAACGGCTGGCGGATGGGCTAGTCTTAACTCCCGATAAGTCGCTAGCCTTGATCGGAAACGCCTCGGCCGAGCAGTTCTCTGGAAGACGAAGAATTAAATGCGAGGCGTTTCCGATAAGGAGACTAGGAGGAAGCCGCTGGCGTTTGCGGCGGACGCGTT